>JAESGW010000017.1_pt1 | contig 679930 bp, 612 predicted proteins | sample 9269791 | NCBI WGS metagenome assembly JAESGW01 (sample SAMN16773120, study PRJNA677053) | algae metagenome | isolation source: Aphanocapsa lilacina HA4352-LM1 and co-occurring heterotrophs from near cave... | place: USA: Maniniholo cave, near Haena, Kauai, HI | collected 2009-07-28 | reverse complement strand
ACGACGTGCCGCCGACGACGAGGATGTTGCGGCGCTCCCGCACGGCCATCGCCAGGGCGTCCGCCTGCAAGGGCGACATGATGCGCGCCGTGACGTAGTCCTTGAGGCGGTAGATGACGTCGGCGGGCTTGCGCACCGAAAAGCACGGTGCCATGGCGACGGGCGGCATGACGCCCTCGAAGCGCTCGCCGGTCTCGGGGAGCTCGGCCGAGACGATCGGGGCGCCGGCGTGCACCTCGCGGCGAACATGCGCGGCGACGAGACGAATGATGCGCTCGACCTCGGCGCTGCCGATGCGTTCGCCGCTGTCCTCGCGGCCGACGCTGGCGCGATCGATCCAGAGACGGCCGTCCGGGTTGACCATGACCTCGATCACGGTCGGATCGCTCAAGGCGGCAGCAATGGCTGGGCCGAAAGCCGTGCGCAGCATCTGCCGCCGGCGACCTTGTGCCTCCTGGCTCGTGTGCATCGATAACAGGTCAGCCATGATCGATGTCCTCCTCAGTGTCGGCGGGTTCTGCCTCGGCAGCCATCTCGCGATGGGCACCATTCCCGTTTCCGGCCGTTCGCCCGTGCAAGGGCGCGTCTTCCGCAGCGGTTGTGAAAAGATCGGGATTGTTGGTGGCAATGGTCTCGAGCACCTCGGACACGAGGCGATGATCGGTGGCGAGGCGGCGACCGACCTGGGCGACGAACACCTGAAAGCGCTCGCGCCCGAGCAGGCGGGCCGGTTCCTGCTCGCTCTGTGGCAGGGGCGGCGTGATGGTCAGGAAGTAGCGGACGAACAGCGCCAGGGTCTCGGTGGCGATGGCGACGTCGCGATTGACGACGCCGACAACTTTGTGCAGCTCGTCGAGGCGCCGGACGAAAACCTCCTCGGCGCCGGGCACCTTTTGCGGTTCGAGGCTCAGACGCAGGGCTTCTTCCAGCATGGCCGACTTTGAGCCGTGCCGCTGCTGCGCGACGTGATCGAACTTGCTGGCGAGGGCGCGCGAGATGTAGAGCGCGTAGCGTTTCTTGGCCATCAGACGCGCACCCCTCCCGGAAACTGGATGATGGTGTCGTCGTCGTCACTGAGGGATGGACCAGAGGCAGTCTGCGGCGTGATCTCGGTTTCGCTCGGGTAATCGGCAAACAAAGGCAAGTCGTGAACCGGACGCGTCTTCGCTTTGTTCTTGGTTCGAGCGATCTGCAGAGTCCGCGGTGGATCTTCCTCGCCGGCCGTCTTCTCCGAGAAGGCCTTGTCGAGCTTGGGATGCGTAGCCCGCACTTCGCTCGGCCAGTCGTGGGCACGGATTGGAGGCGCGTCGGCATAACCGCCGGAAGAGAACAGCGGCGCTGGCAGGCGGCGCGCAAGAAAATTACGGTCGGCGTAGTATTGAAGCTTCTGGGCACGGATTGGTGCCACGCCGGAAACGAGGACAAGCGCATCGGTCGTGGGGAATTGCAGGATCTCACCGGGCGTCAGCAGCGGCCGCGCCGTCTCCTGCTCCGACACGGTGACATGAGACAGCCATGCGGCGAGACGCTTGCCGGACAGATTCTTCTGCGCCCTGAGCTCGGTCGCGGTGCCGAGCGTGTCTGAGAGACGCCGTGCCGTGCGCTCATCGTTCGGCGCGAAGGCGACACGGACGTGGCAGTTGTCGAGGATGGCGTGATTGGGACCATACGCCTTGTCGATCTGGTGGAGAGATTGCGCGACGAGGAAGGCGCGGACGCCATAGCCGGCAAGGAAGGCAAGCGAGGACTCGAAGAAGTCGAGCCGGCCGAGCGCGGGGAACTCGTCAAGCATGAGAAGGAGGTGGCGCTCATTGCCTGCACCCGACGGCAGTGTTTCCGTGAGGCGGCGACCGATCTGGTTCAGGATCAGACGCACCAGCGGCCGCGTGCGGGAGATGTCCGATGGCGGTACGACCAGGTAGAGCGAAACCGGCCGCTCGGCCTGCATGAGATCGGCGATCGACCAGTCCGAGGCGCACGTCGTCTGCGCGATGATGGGATCGCGATAGAGTCCGATCAGGCTCATGGCCGTCGAGACCACGCCGGAGCGCTCGTTGTCGGCCTTGTTCAGGAGCTCGCGCGCCACCGATGCGACCACGGGATGCACGACTGGAGTCGTATCCGTGCCCAGGTGGTTCGTCGTCAGCATGATCGAGAGCGTGCGCTGGATCGAGCGCGTGGGATCGGCGAGGAACGTCGCGACTCTGGCGAGTGTCTTTTCCGACTCCGCATAGAGGACGTGCAGAATCGTGCCGACCAGCAGCGCGTGCGCGGTCTTTTCCCAGTGGTCGCGCTGCTCCCGCGCGCCTTCCGGATCGACGAGGATGTCGGCGATGTTTTGGACATCGCGCACCTCCATCTCGCCCTTGCGCACCTCGAGCAGCGGATTGAAACGCGCAGACAAGGGGTTGGTCGGATCGAACAGCAGGCAATGGGAGAACCGCGAGCGCCAGCCGGCGGTCAGAGCCCAGTTCTCGCCCTTGATGTCATGGATGACGGTGGAATGGGGCCATGTGAGCAGTGTCGGCACAACGAGGCCGACGCCTTTGCCGGAGCGGGTGGGTGCCACGGCGATGACGTGCTCGGGGCCGTCATGCCGCAGGTACTGGCCATTCCACAACCCGAGCACGATGCCTTTGTCGCTGAGAAGTCCTGCTTCGCGGACATCCGCGTCGTCCGCCCAGCGGGCCGAGCCGTAGGTTGTTATTGTTGCTTTACGGCTGGCCCGCCGGGCGGCTCCCCCTACAGCGACGGCGCCGCCGGCTATTCCCCCGAACGCAGCAACGGCACCGGCGCGTGCAAACACGTCTGGCGCCTGACTGTCGAATGCCAGCCACCAGACGAAAAGCTTCCACGGCGCGTAGAGTTTGAGACCGAAGATCTCACACCATGCTGCGCCGAGTGCCGGTTGATGCCCAAGCATCGTGGCGGCCCACTGTGTCGCGATGACGAGAGAGAGTGTCACCAGCGTAAGGGCGATGAGGCCTTGAGCGATCGCTGCACGAAGCGGAAGCATGATGAGCGAACCTTTCGGACGGAATGATCGTCGCAACGAAAGGGTCGCAAGAGAGTGCGCGTTTATTCAATCCAGTAAATTGCGCTTGATTGTGCTGAAGTGTGAAAGGCCGTGCAGATTTTACGGCAAAATATCGGCAACGACGTCTGCGTGCGATCTTCGCATTCGAATTGCGAGCAGAAGAACGCTGCATGAAATGAGGCACACATATACAAACGCACGACAGGCAGAAACGACAAACGAAAAAGTTCTGCGATGTTATCTGCGTTGTTAGAGTCCGCACTGTGCAGCAGCACGGGCTGCGGAGCGATGATCGCTCCGATCAGATCGCCGGTGAAATCGAATGAGACGCGGCAGCTATGCGCTGCCCCGCTTGCGGCAGTCGCACAGCGGAATGCCGCGCACCTTCGCCTTATCGGCGAGATTGTCGGTCACGCCAGAACCTGGGAACACGACGACTCCAATCGGCATGGCATCCAGGAGCTGGTCATTGCGCTTGAAGGGCGCAGCCTTCGCATGACGCGCCCAATCAGGCTTGAAGACGATCTGCGTCACCTTGCGGTTATCCGCCCAGCAGGCGGCGATCTTCTCGGCGCCGCGCGGCGCACCGCCGTGCAGCAGCACCATGTCCGGATGCTTGGCCTGGACCTTGTCGAGCATGGTCCAGATGTCGTGATGATCATTGCAGTCGACGCCGCCGGCGAAGGCAATCCGGGTGCCCTTCGGCAGCAGCGTCTCGGCGTCGGCACGACGGCGGGCATTGATGAACTCGCGGCTGTCGATCATCGCGGCGGTCATCGTCGTCCGGTTGACCATCGATCCCGAGCGCGGACGCCAGACCGATCCGGTATGGATGCTGAACAGGTCGGCTGCGCCATCGCGCATGAACTCCATGCTGTTGCGACGCTCGATCAGCGTCAGGCCTTCTGCGATGAGCTTCTCGAGCTCGACCGATCTGACTTCCGATCCGTCCTGTTCGTTCTGGCTCTTCCGCTGCGCGCTCTCGTTCCGGTCCAGCTCCTGCTCGATGCGGTCGATCCGGCGGTGGAACACGTTCACGACGGACCACATCATCGACTCCAGATCGGGTTCCAGGCGGGTATCCGACAAGGTGGCGACGAGCGCATCGAAAATGTCGGCGAGCGCGCCCTGGAGCTTGTCGGGCTCGGGCAACGGACGCGGGTCAGCCTCATCGTCGAAGGGACGATGCGCGTACAGTGCCAACTCTTCGAGCAGATGGGCCGTCGGTGATGCCGTGGCGTCAGTGGTGTGTTCGAAGGTCATGGAACACGTCTCCTCAGCGAGGCCGCGCCCATCGCGGCCTTCCGGCGACGGATCAGCCGGGACCGGTTGGGGCCAGCACCCAAGGGCGCAGCCCGCAGGGCCGCAGCGAAGCGGAGGAGGGCAAGCGCGGCCTCCGGCCGCGCGCCGCCCTTGCGGCCACGGCCGGTTCTGGCCCGCTCGCCTCTTAGGAAGGCCGGGTGCGGCTGATCTGCGTGGAGGTCGGTCCGTGCCGCTCGACCACGGACGGCACAGATCACAACCCGCCGGATGGCCCTGCGAGAAGAAAGCGCTCAACGTCGTCCGGCGAGATTTGTGGACGTACGAGGGCTCGCAGATCATCCAGGCCGAAGGCGACGAGATCCTCGTTGAAGTCGCCGAGGCGTGGCGACAGCGGGATCGTCTCTATCCCGGCGGTCGCGGCGCGTGCGGTCAGAGTCGTCATGGCACCATCGCCGGCAGGATCTATGTCGCGGGCGATATAGAGCCGTCGGAGCGTGTCCGGAAAGAGGATGGCGGAAAGATGCGCGGCCGATAGCGCTGCCATCAGCGGCATGCTCGGAAGCGCCATGCGCAAGGACAGCATGGTCTCGATGCCCTCGCCGGCCGCCATGACGTCACCGTGGGGACCGAACCGGACGGCATGGCCGAGCAGCGAGCCCATGGCTTTGCGCGGCGTCTCGATCGGCGCCTTGCCGAGGCCGGAGGGATCGAGCCATGTGCGATGCGCGCCGGTGATGAGGCCGCCGAGATCCGTGACGCTGGCAATCATGGCCGGCCAGATCTGCGTCGGCCCCTCATCCGGGCGATGGTAACACCGCGGATGATAGCGGAGCGATCCGATGTTACGCAGATCCTCGATGCAGCGATGCCGCAGATAAGTCTCCACCAATGTGCCGTGGATCGGTTGCGACGCGGCGACCAGACGCCGGGCCGCCTCGGGCGAGCCGGTCGGCACCGGCGTTGCGTAGGTCTTCTGCTGCAGATCGGGCTCCGGGCGCGGCAGACTGAGGAAGCGGCGCGCCTCGTCGGCCACATCCCGGAAGTCGATGAGGCCCAAGCTCTCACGGATCACGTCGAGAAGGTCGCCGTGTTCCCCGGTTGCCGAGTCGGTCCACTTACCGGCGGCGCCCTTGCCACTCTCCGGACCAAATAAGCGGACGTGCATGGAGCGTCCACGTGTGTTGTGGACGTCGCCGACGATCCAATAGCGGCCCACACGGCGACCGTTGGAGAGATACTGACGGCACACCGCCTCCGCCTCGCGCGCGAGGCGATGTGCAAGCTCTGACGCATCATGCCGGGCCATCAGGCCGCCTCCCGCTCGCCAATGCGTTCGACAGGATAACGCTCCATCAGCCTGGCGATGATCGAGGGGCCGGTTGCGTCGGTCGGCACGAACATCCTGAGCTTCCACGAGATGATCTCATGAAAGAGGCCATATGCGGACAGACGGTTCCGCATGGCCTCGGAGAAGCCGAGCAGCTCGATGCGATGAGCACCCATGCCACGAACGCGGCGAAGCTGGAGGCCTTCGGCCAAATCTAGGACCGTCCTGCCGTCCATCAGAGCCGAGAAGGCTTCCTCCGGTGTCAGCGTGGCGCGATCGGTCGAAAGCGTACCCGAAACCCAGGCCGGTGAGACGCGCCGCCCGATCACGCGCTCGCCGTCGTTGGTCTGAAGGCGATAGACCCGCGTCGACTCACCGGGCAGGCGTTTCCAGATAGGCAGCAGCAGACCGGCAACAATGTGCAGCGTGCTTTCGGAAAACTCAGGAACTTGAGCGAGCTCCGTGGTCCAGCTTTGTCGGAACGGACTGTGATCCGCCTCGATCCAATGGCTCTCGTCCATGGCGCTGATCGGGACCGAGACCGTCTCCATGGGTCGGACGAGGCGCACGCGGCGCTCCATCTCGCCATCATCGAGCATGATGCTCGGCGCGGAGACCTGAACGGCCGCACGGCCTGATCGCTCGTTGATGAGCAGCCGGCCACCGCGATCGGATAGATGCGCGAGGGCCTGGTCCAGCGTCACCGGTCGGTTGCGCAGGCGCTGCAGGATCGTCAGGAGCCGGGTTTCGGCGCCGGTGCCGGGATGCACATGAATCGTGCGCCGGTCGGTGATCTCAAAACTTTCCGCCCGCAGGGTCTCGAGGCCGACATCGTACGTGCCAGACGCGATGGCGCCCTCGACACGCGCGTTCAGCAGTTGCTCGAAGACGGTGAAGAGCACGCCCTGAAGCTCGATCGTCAAGGCCAGTAGCCGATTGAGGAACGTGGTGATCGGTGGCAGGCCGTCCTTCATGCCGTTGGTGTCCATCAGCGTGAGGCCTGTGGCCTGCTCGAAAGTCTGGAGCGAGCAGCCCTCGACCTTGCCGCGCACGATCAGCGTGTAGAGCTGGCGCAGTGCATCGCGTGCATAGGGGCTTTCGAGGTTGTCCTCCGGACGGAACAGACCCTGGCCGCCGGTCTGACGCTGGCCACGGGTGATCGCGCCGAGCGTGTCGAGGCGACGGGCGATGGTGCTGAGGAACCGCTTCTCCGCCTTCACATCTGTCGAGATCGGACGGAACAGCGGCGGTTGCGCCTGGTTCGTCCGGTTCGTGCGACCGAGGCCCTGGATGGCCGCATCGGCCTTCCAACCCGGCTCTAGGAGATAGTGAACGCGCAGGCGCTGGTTCCGCGCCGAAAGCTCGGCATGGTAGCTCCTGCCCGTGCCGCCGGCGTCACTGAAGACGAGAATGCGCTTCTCGTCGTCCATGAACGCGGCGGTCTCGGCGAGGTTGGCCGATCCCACACGGCTTTCGACAACAAGGCGGTGGCCTTTGCGGATGATGCGGCGGGACCGCCCCGTCACCTCCGCCACGATGTCCGTGCCGAAGCGCTGCACGATCTGGTCGAGTGCGCCTGGCACTGGCGGCAAGGACGCGAGACGTTCGATCAGCTCGTCGCGGCAGGCAACGGCCTCGCGGCTTTCGACAGGCTGGCCGTCACGGAGCACAGGGCGCGTCGACAGATTGCCTTCGCTATCCGTGTAGGGCTCGTAGAGCTGCACCGGGAAGGAGTGGAGCAGATAATCGAGTACGTACTCGCGCGGCGTGATGTCGACCTGGATGTCGTTCCATTCCTCGGTCGGGATCTCGGCCAGCCGGCGCTCCATCAAGGCCTCGCCGGTCGAGACGATCTGCACGACGGCGGCATGGCCCTTCTCGAGATCGCGCTCGATCGATCTGACGAGCGTCGGTGTCTTCATCGACGTCAGCAGATGACCGAAGAAGCGCTGCTTCGCGCTCTCGAACGCCGAGCGTGCAGCGGACTTGGCCTGGGCATTGAGCGTGTCCATCTCGCCGGTGATGTTCGTCGCGCGCAAGGCCGCATCGAGGTTGTTGTGGATGATGGCGAAGGCGCCGGCATAGGCATCGTAGATGCGCGTCTGCTCCGGCGTGAGCTGGTGCTCGACCAGCTCGTATTCAACGCCGTCGTAGCTGAGCGACCGCGAGGTATAGAGGCCGAGTGCCTTGAGATCGCGTGCGAGCACCTCCATCGCCGCGATGCCGCCCGCTTCGATCGCCTGGACGAACTCGGCGCGATTGGCGAACGGAAAATCCTCTCCGCCCCAGAGACCAAGCCGTTGCGCGTAGGCGAGATTGTGGACGGTCGTCGCACCGGTCGCGGAGACATAGACGACGCGGGCATTGGGCAGCGCGTGCTGCAACCTGAGACCTGCGCGTCCCTGCTGCGAGGCCTCCTGCTCGCCGCGCTCACCCTTGGCCGAAGCGGCATTCTGCATGGCATGCGATTCATCGAAGATGACGGCGCCATCGAAGTCGGCGCCGAGCCAGTCGACGATCTGGCGGACACGCGATTGCTTGTCGCCGCGATCGTCCGTGCGCAGGGTCGCGTAGGTGAGAAAGAGAATGCCCTCGTTGAGACGGATGGCCTTGCCCTGCGGGAAACGTGAGAGCGGCGTGACCAACAGGCGCTCCATGCCGAGCGCGGACCAGTCGCGCTGCGCATCCTCGAGCAGCTTGTCGGACTTGCTGATCCAGAGGGCCCGTCGGCGCCCCTGCAGCCAGTTGTCGAGAAGAATGCCGGCGACCTGGCGGCCCTTGCCGGCGCCCGTGCCATCGCCGAGCATGAAGCCGCGGCGGAAGCGGACGGCATTCGGCCCATCGTCCGCTGCCGCGGCGACGACGTCGAAGGTCTCATCCACGGTCCAGGCGCCGGCGAGATGCGCGCTGTGCGCCTCGCCGGCATAGATGACGGTCTCGAGCTGCGCGTCGGAGAGGGGGCCGTCTGCGATAACCTTCGCCGGCAGGCGTGGTCGATAGCTGGCCTTCGGCGGGGCGACTGACGCCATGGCTGTCGACTGGACAAGCTTGGTCGGATGCGGCTGCGCATCGGGAATCCGGATCGATTGCAGGGCATAGTCTTCATAGACCGCATCCGAGAGGCGCGCGCCTTCGGGCGGCGTCCAATCGACCGTCTCGTAGGTTAGCTCGATGCCGTCGGGGGCATGGCCGGCAACAGGAGCGATGCGTGTCGCAACGCGGGTTGTGCCAGTGCGCCGCGTCCGCGAGGCTGTCGAAGACATCGTGCGCACGGGAGCGTGCACCGCCGAGCATGGCAGCCGCGGCGGGACGTGCGTGCCGATCCAAGCGAGAAGTGTGGCAACGTCGGGGGCCATGCCGGGTGACGTCGGGAACTGCGTCGGGTCGTCGGCGGGCACCTTGTCGATGATGGTGAGGCGGGTCTCGATGCTCGTGCCATGCTTGGCATAGATCGCGCCATCGATCGCTGCGGTGAAGACCACGCGCCCGCGGGCCTGCAGCCGCTCGAAGCTCTCGCGCCAGGTCGAGGTATCAGGTGCGAAACCGGCGCCGGTGATGGCGACGAGCCGGCCGCCGTCGCCGAGGCGGGCCAATGCGGAGGAGAGATGCCGACAGGCGGCATCGGCGACGCGACCGTTGACGTTGGCGAGCACCGAGAACGGCGGGTTCATGAGAACCACCGTCGGCAAGATCGCGTGATCGAGATGATCGTCGATCTGTGCCGCGTCGAAGCGTGTGACGGGAATATCCGGAAAGAGGTGGGCGAGTAGTCCGGCGCGGGTGTCCGCGAGCTCGTTCAGAATGAGCGTGCTGCCGGAAATGTCGGCCAGGACCGCGAGCAATCCGGTGCCCGCGGACGGCTCGAGCACGCGGTCGCCCGGCACGATGGCAGCCGCGCTGAGCGCGGCAAGGCCGAGCGGCAACGGCGTCGAGAACTGCTGGAAGGTCTGGCTCTCTTCCGATCGCCGCGTATGGGTGGGAAGAAGATTGGCGATCTTCACGAGCGTCGGCAGCGCGGCGGCGGGTGTGCCTGCCTTGCGCAGGATCGCCTTGCCGTACTTGCGCAGGAACATCACTACCGTGGCTTCGCAAGCGTCGTAGGCCGTCTTCCAGGTCCAGGCGCCGGAGCTGTCGGATGCACCGAAGGTCTGCTCCATGGCCGCCCGCAGCATCGCGGCATCGACGCGGCGGCCATGTTCGAGGTGGGCGAGGAGAAGACGGGCTGCCTCAGCGAGGCGCGGGGCGGTGTCGTCGTGGGACGGACGTGCGAGCGGCGCGCTCGCGCGGTTGGCATGGGATGTCATGTGGCTGAGCCTCGAGGAGAGCGGAGGACGGGCGAGCCGGCCGGCGCGCTCTCTCTCGACCGCACCGGCTCAAGCCAGCGACAGCCGCTCTCTCCCTCGACCCACACCCGCGCCGCCCGCCATCAGCCGAAGCGATGACCGTCCGCGGTGAAGGTGTATGCGTTGGCGAGGATCGCTTCGTCGACCACGGGATCGGAAGTCAGATACTCGTATTCCCGTTCGAGCTGGCGATAGAGCCAGCGGGCAAGATCGCGCAGCGCTTCGATCACTGCGTCTTCGGCGTCAGCGGTCATCTCTTGCGACACCGGGCTGTCGCGTTCGACGGAGATCGCCATGCTGAGCTCGTGGTCGGCGCGGCCACGGTGTGTTGTGACGGCGTGAAGCTGAAAGAAGTTCCGCCGTTGGATCGCCTGAAGCGCATCGGCGATGCGGTGGAGCTCCTCATCCTTCGGTGCATGCTCGCGGATCTTTCGCGGTGCTGCCTTCGCGTGGCTGTAACGCCCGTCGTAGGAGGCGCCATCGCCCTGACTCCAGAAGCCCGAGAACCAGATGCAGGGCTTTCGCCGCGTACCGCCGCCCCAGAGGTGAACGGCGCGTGTGTCGAGGCGGACGCCGAGGATTTTACAGACGCTCTCAAAGTCCTCATAGACGCAGTCGTACCAGTCGTGATCGAAGGCGCCGTTGCGATACCAGGCGCGAGCCTTTTCCTTCGCCTCGTCCGTGAGCTCGTCGAAGTGATAGACAGGGGTTTCGATGATCTCAGGCATTTCGATCACCGCTTTCCAGAACCATGGCGAGCCAGGTGATGGCCGCGTTATTGGCCAAGGCGAGAAGCGCGTCAAAGCAATCCGCCTTGCGCTGCACGAGCTCGTCGAACTCCGAGGGGATCGGCAGAGATGGCACATCGTAGGACTCGATGTGCTCCGGCCAGATGCCCGTCACATAGGAATCTCCCGAGCCGTCGATGTCCTCCTTCTGCTGAGACCAGTTGTCGTCCGCGATAGCGAGGCGGCAGGCTTCAGCGAGCGTGTCGGCCGCGTAGCGGCGGCGGCGATAGACGGGGAGACGGAAGGTTGTTTCGATGATGAAGATCGGCATGTCGAACACTCCAAAGACCGGCGCCCACTGGGGTTGGCGGGCTGCGAATGCAGGTTGATGGGAATGAGGCGGAGCGGCGCGATGGCCGCTCCGCCGTCGCTGCTCACTCGGCAGCCAGCACGGTCGATTGCGGGTCGGGCTCGTCCGGATCTTCCTCGTCGTCGCTGAGGAAGGCGGGAAGCGCGCTGGCGTCGTCTGTTGCTTCGCTTTCACCACCAGCGTCGAGGTCGAGACCGCGCAACGGCTCGGGAAGCCAATCACACTCGGCGAGAAGCCGCTCGGCTTCCTTGGCCATGTCCGGCTTCTTCAGATGATCGATCAGTTGGACCGCCTGCTCGCCCTTGGCCTCGCGCACGGATTCGAGAATGCGAGGTTTGGTGATGCGTCCGAAGTAGTTGGCGACGGTCGGCCGCCAGCCTACCTCGGCCATGTCGAGATCGAGCGCATGGGCAAGGCGATCCGCTTCGGCAATACGCTGCTGCACGCCATGCGGCGAGATCGCGCTGCCGCCATAGCGGTCGCCGCGCTCGTAGAGCGCATTGACGCCATAGCTGACGCAATGGGCCAGCAGCGCCATCCGGCTTGCGTCGTCGAGCCTGTTCAACCAGTCCCAGAGCGCGTCATCATCATCGGGAAGATCGCGCTTCCATCCCGCATGGCGTTCCTCGACGGCCTTTGCCGAGGGACCATCGTTGAGCCCATCAGGCTGCGCGGGGAAGTGGACCTCGCGGACCGATGCGTCGAGGCACGAGATCGCGGCGCGATGACGGAACGCGTCGCGCACCAGCTTGTGCAGCAGGACCGTTATGGCGACATGCGGGTTGCCGCCAACAGCATCGCGCAAAGCCAGTGTGCGATAGACGGTCAGTTCCGTCACGAGCCGTTCCGGCAGCGGCTTGATGCCATCCTCCTCGTCTTCGTCGTCCACTTCAGCCGAGTTGCCGCCAAGGGTGATGACCGTGCGCTGGATGGAAGGCGTCGAGGTGGGATCGCTCTCGTCATCACTGCTGTGTTCGCCTTCCTCGCCGCTCTCGCCCGGCTCCGGCGCTTCGTCCTCCGGTCGGACGAAACCACGCTCGACGCGCAGCCGGCCGTCGGAGCTGATGCTGATGAAAGCGCCGGCGCGCTTGACCTGGTCCGGATCAAAGGTCAGTGGCCGTTCCTCGAGCGTCTCGATGGCCTCCTGGATCTCGCCGAGCCGCCGGTCGACCTCGTCCGGCACCTCCTCGGCATCCTGATACTCGGCCTCGATCTTGGCCTGCTCCGTGTTCAAGGCCTTCAGCGTCTTCTTCTCCTTTGCCGTCATCTCCTTCTCGACACCATCGAGCTCCCGCAGAGTGCGCGTGTGGCCGTAGGGGAAATCGACAGCGACCTCGATCCACTTCCAGCCTTCGGCGGCGATGGTTTCGGCCTCCGCCTTCAGCTTGTCGGCAACCAGGCGGTCGAGAAGCGCCGCGTCCTGCAGCCAACCACCATCATCGGCTTCGAAGAGATCGCGCAGGACGATACCGCCGGCCGTCTCGTAGTCTTCGAGGCCGACAAAGCGTGCCCGCTTGTCCGAGGCGCGCACGGTCTGCTCGGTGAGCATCCGGCGGATGTGATGGGGCGTGTCGTTATAGGTGTCGCCAACTGTCGCCCACACTGCCTCCTGACGAGCATGATCGGTGCTCACGGTGAAGGCGATGAGCTGCTCCAAGGACATGCCATCGTCGGCATAAACTTCGAGCAGCTTCTCAGATACCGCGGCGAGACGCAGGCGCTGGCGGACGACATTGACGCCGATGAAGAAGGTGGCGGCGATCTCCTCCTCGCTGAGCCCCTTCTCGCGCAACGTCTGGAAAGCGCGGAACTGATCGAGCGGATGGAGGGGGGCCCTTTGGACGTTTTCCGCGAGCGAGTCCTCTTCCGCCAACGTGGCGGCATCGGCATCGCGGATCACGCAGGGAACCGGCGCGGTCTTCGCCATGCGCTTCTGCTTGACGAGAAGCTGCAAGGCGCGATAGCGGCGTCCTCCAGCCGGCACCTCGTACATGCCGGTCTCGGCGCCGTTCTCGTCCAGTTGCGGGCGGACGGTGAGGCCCTGGAGTAGCGAGCGTCGCGCGATGTCCTCGGCGAGCTCCTCGATCGAGATGCCGGCTTTGACGCGACGGACATTCGCCTGGCTGAGAACGAGCTTGTTGAAGGGAATGTCGCGCGATGACGACAGAGTGATCTTCGGTTCGGCTTTGGCCACGACAGTTTCTCCGCGACGGGCCGGCGAGAGACCTCTCTCACCTGTTCAACCCGCCACGAGAACCGCCGCCTCCCTCTGCCTCTCTCCACGGCAACCGGCCGCTGGCCGCCCACCAGACGCGTTGTGTTCGCGGGCTGTTGCGTGGCTCAACAACATGATTGTGGTGCATCGTGAACGTCGCGACATCAAGGTCCGCGCCCGGCTGACCGTTACCCGACAGGGCCGAGACCCGCGACTCTTGCCGGAGCTTGCCTCCGGCAAGACGCGGGGCTCGGGCGAGCGGCCGCAGGCCGCGAGGTAGGGCCCGATAGCGGCCGCTGGCGGCCGCGAAGGCGCCCAAACACTGATCCCAAAGAAGACGTCGCAAAACTGACCCGGCGGCCCAAGCGGAACTCAGAACCTGTTCTTGCGCCAGAACTCTTCCCACTTGGCATCGCGTTTGCGGCGTTCCTCGGCCTCACGCTTTTCCTCAGCCGCCCACGCATCGAGCTGGGTCTGCCAGGCCTTCCGCTTCGACCGTGCCTCGCGCTGATAGTCCGCCTCCCAGACTCCCAGCAGATTGCTGAGCGCAAATACGATGCCGGCTGCGAACAGCGTAATGCAGACGACGCGTCCTGCGGCAACAACACCTTCGGGGAGCTTGGGCCAGGTGAACAGCGGCGTCCGGGCACGACGTGCCGCAACGGCGGGCATGACGATCGCTTCGGGCGCCCCATCGCGGCCCCCGAACGCATGCCAGCGCGCTAGGACAGCATTTCTCAATTCGTCCGCCGGGATCGAGAAGAGCTCGTGGTGCAGGGCGACGTCGACGTGGTCGCCATCCTCAAAGAACGTGTTGGACCAACCGGGGCCGCGCAGGAAGAACGAAGTGACATGGATCTTGCGGTCGTAGAAGGCCTTCGACACACGCACGGCCGTCACGTCATGGAAATGGACCCGCCGTCGATACTTGAGACTTGGATAGAGCGCGCTGACGTCGCGCACTGTCACCGCTTGGATCTCGCGCCAAGGAATGAGGAATTCTTTCACCCAAGGCACCCGGAACAGGATGCCGGCGGGCGAAAGGGTGAGCAGCGGCTTGCTGGGCACCACGCGCCGGCAAAGTCCGAAGAGCAGCAGCCCGCCGCCAGTCGCGATCACAATGGCGCACGGGAAGATGAGCTTGGCTGCGCGGTCCTCGATGAAGGCAAGCGCGCTCAAGCCGAGCAGCAGGAGAAAGAGCGCAAACGGAAGGCTCTCGACAAGGGTCTTGTCGAAGCGGTAGGCGAGCGTCCGATGCAGCCTCTGGCGTGTCTCGACCACGGCTTGATCCCAGACGAAGGCGGGCTGGCGCGCATCCCATGCACAAACCCGCATGACAGTGAACCGCAGCATTCTGGCTTCGGCAAGATCGTGCCGTGCCTTGGCAAGCAGACGCCACGCTGCGGCGTGGCGAACTGCGGTCCGGCACGGTCAAGGTGCGGCGGGAGCGTGGTGACGCCGGAGACGGTTCGTTTGTTCTAACAAACTAACTAACTAACAAACAAACTAACCGAAGAGCGGCCGGTCATCTATCGCGATGATCTGCTACGGCGAGGGGCAGGCGTGCACGATCGATTGCGCGTCCTTACCAACGCGGTGCGTCTCGTTACGGCGTAACGAAACATTTTGCGACACGGCTCCACCTAACACCGCTTGAGATGCCGTGCTGTGGACGTAGATCGCCCGCTGACAAAGGACTCAGGTGAGTGAATCGCCTCGTTACGCAGTAACAGCGCTGGCCGAGACATGAGGGTTGAAGGCGAACACAGCGAAGACAAGAAAGATAGGCCGCCCGATCACAGTGTGACCCCAGTCACGCCCGCGAGGTTCTGGGCCTGGTTCGGAACGGATCCAGGGTTGCTACGCCGCGGTTCGCGACATGCCTGACGTTTCGCGTTACGAGAACAAGTCCATGGCCTCGCGCGGTCGCAGCCAGCCCCGTATCGTCGATGTTCTTCTCGCTTTGCCCGAGCAATTCCCCCCAGACATCGGCGATCTCGCGCGTGACCGGAAGAATGCGCTCCCCAAAGGCGTCAAGGATTTCGGTTACGCGGTTGTCGATTTGGTCAGCGACTTGGGGCTTCCGGGCGCGCAGCCTGACAATGCCTTTGCGCACTTCGCGGACGGTAAGCACGCTGATGGCGAGATCGGCATCGTCGACCGTATCGAGCCAAGCCGCAACATTGGCATTGGGGTTTGACTTGCCGATCTCGCGAAAGACGTTGGTGTCGAGGAGGAACCTCATGGCTCCTCTTCGTCGAGCACCTCGTCCAGGGCCTCAAGCCCGGCACCTTTGACCGCTTGCTTGACCGTCTTGGCCGGATAGGGGCGGCCGGACTTCGGGTATGCCTCTGCGTAGGCCTTTGCGGTCGCAATCTGCTCATCCGTGAGCGATGGATAGTCCTTGCGGACGGCGCTCACACTCATGCCGCCGGCGAGAAGAGCGGCGATGCGGTGAGCCTCGATAGGCGTGTGCTTGAGAAGGGCCTCGCCGTCCTTTCGGAACTCGACCTTGTCGGCCAGCTCTGCAAGTTGCCGCGCCCGCTGCTCGAGCTCCGCCCTGAGGTCGTCGATCGCAACGCTCAGCCGGCCGAACCTAACTTCTCGGGCACGGTCCACCTGCGCGTCTTTCAGCGCTTGATAGAAATCCAGTCTCGCCTTCGGGGTGAGCTCATCACGCAGCATCCGAATGGCGAACAGATAGATGAGATCCGCCCACGCCACTTGCCGCACGGGGCGGGCCGCGCCTGGTTTGCGCACCAGCTTCGCTTCGACCGGTCCCTCATCGAGGGCTTTGCGAACGGCCTTGATGGGCTCCCGCAGGACGAAGGCGACCTCGGCTGTCGTGTAGGCCAGTGCTCTTTCCATGGCGCAACTCCTAATTCGACCCTGAATATGGGGTAGATTTGAGGAGTGTCAAGGAGAGAGGTTGGGGCCGGCGTGTGCGATTGACAACGTTCTTATTTTGTTCCTAAACGGCTCCCCTGTGCCGCCATTGTGGGCTTCCCAGGTGGAACTTTGTCATGTCGCGTCCCGACTACGTCGAGCTGCAAATCACCAGCAATTTCAGTTTCCTGCGCGGCGCCTCACATGCCCACGAGCTGGTCGCCACCGCGGCGAAACTGGGTCATCGCGCGATCGCCGTCACCGACCGCAGTACGCTCGCTGGCATCGTGCGGGCGCATGTCGCCGCCAAGGACGCCAAGCTCCAGCTCGTCATCGGTGCGCGCATCGACCTGCAGGACGCGCCGAGCCTGCTCCTCTATCCGACCGACCGCGAGGCCTACGGTCGGCTCTCGCAGCTCATCACGACCGGCCGCCGCCGGGCGCCTAAGGGCGAATGCTATCTAACGCTCGCGGACGTGCTCGCACATGCGGAAGGCCAGATCGCGATCGCATTGCCGCCGGAACGGCAGCGCGCCGACGCGTCCAGCGACAGCTTTGCGTCCTTTCTGTCCAAGCTCGCCGAGGCCTTTCCCGGTGCGGCCTATCTCGTCGGCACGCATCGCCTCGGCGGCGACGACCGGCGTCGGATCGCACAACTTGCCGAACTGGGCGAGCGCTGCGGCACGCCGCTGGTCGCCACCAACGACGTCCAGTATCACGCCCCCGCGCGCAAGCCGCTGCACGACATCCTGACGTGCATCCGCGAGCACATCACGATCGACAACGCGGGCCTGCGGATTGCGCCGAATGCCGAGCAGTATCTCAAGTCGCCCGAGCAGATGGCGCACCTCTTCGCCGATCATCCGGAGGCACTGGTGCGCACGATCGAGATTGCTGCGCGCTGCCGTTTCTCGCTCGACGAGCTGCGCTACGAATATCCGGTCGAGCTGACGACCGAGGGCCGCACGCCACAGCAGGAGCTCGAGCATCTGACGTGGATCGGCGCCCGCGAGCGTTATCCCGACGGCGTGCCGGACAAGGTGCGGGCCAACCTGACGCACGAGCTGGCGCTGATCGCCGAGCTGGAGTACGCGCCCTACTTTCTGACGGTACATGACATCGTCCGGTTCGCACGCAGCCAGGAGATTCTGTGCCAGGGCCGAGGCTCGGCCGCCAACAGCTCGGTGTGCTACTGCCTCTGCATCACTGCCGTCGACCCGGCGCAGCACGACCTGCTGTTCGAGCGCTTCATTTCGGCGGCCCGCAACGAGCCGCCCGACATCGATGTCGACTTCGAGCACGAGCGGCGCGAGGAGGTCATCCAGTACATCTACGGCAAGTACACGCGCGAGCGCGCCGGCCTCGCCGCGACCGTGATCCGCTATCGTGCCCGCTCGGCCGTGCGCGACGTTGGCAAAGCGATGGGCCTCTCCGAGGATGTCGTCGCCGGCCTTGCCAAAGGCATCTGGGGCTGGAGCAGCCAAGTGGTCACCAACAAGCAGGTCGGTGAGATGGGCCTCGATCCGACCGAAGGCCGGCTTGCCACAACCCTGGCGCTGGCGCAGGAGCTCGTCGGCTTCCCGCGGCACCTGTCGCAGCATGTCGGCGGCTTCGTCATGACGCGCCGGCCGCTGGCGGATCTGGTGCCAATCGAGAATGCCGCCATGGTCGACCGCACGGTGATCGAGTGGGACAAGGACGACCTGCAGGCGGTCGGCCTGATGAAGGTCGATGTGTTGGCACTCGGCATGCTGACCTGCATCCGCAAAGCCTTCGATCTCATCCGGCACCACTACGCCAAGGACTTCGATCTCGCCTCGGTGCCGCGCGATGATCCGGCCGTCTACGACATGCTGTGCCAGGCGGACTCGGTCGGTGTGTTCCAGGTCGAGAGCCGGGCGCAGATGACCATGCTGCCGCGGCTCAAGCCACGCTGCTTCTATGACCTCGTGATCGAAGTGGCGATCGTGCGGCCGGGCCCGATCCAGGGCGACATGGTGCACCCTTACCTGCGCCGCCGCACGGGCGAGGAGGCGGTCACCTATGCCTCGCCGGCGCTCAAAGACGTGCTCGGCAAGACGCTCGGTGTGCCGCTGTTCCAGGAGCAGGCGATGAAGATCGCCATCGTCGCGGCGGGCTTCTCGCCAGACGAGGCCGACGGCCTGCGCCGCGCCATGGCGACGTTCCGTCATACCGGCACCATCCATACGTTCCGCGAGAAGTTCATCGCCGGCATGGCGCGCAATGGCTACGATCCGGGCTTCGCCGAGCGCTGTTTCAACCAGATCGAGGGCTTCGGCGAGTACGGCTTTCCGGAGAGCCACGCGGCGAGCTTCGCGCAGCTCGCCTACGTCTCGGCCTGGATCAAGAAGCACTATCCGCCGGTGTTTGCCTGCGCGCTGCTCAACTCACAGCCGATGGGCTTCTACGCGCCGGCACAGATCGTGCGCGATGCGCGCGACCATGGTGTGCAGGTCCTGCCCGTCGACATCAATCACTCCGATCCGGACTGTACGCTCGAGCCTGCACCCGAGACGCAGGACCGCTTCGCGCTCCGTCTTGGCCTGCGTCAGGTCGCTGGTCTCAACACCGCCGATGCCGACAAGCTCGTCGCGATGCGCGGCAACGGCTATGCCGACATCCGTCAGCTCTGGCGCCGCGCCAGTCTGCGGGCAGCCGCACTGGAGCATCTTGCCAATGCCGACGCCTTCCGCTCGGTTGGCTTCGATCGCCGCACGGCGCTGTGGGACATCAAGGCGTTACCGGCGGCCCCGCCGCTGCCGCTGTTCGCGGCACTCGGCGAGGACGAGGTGTTCGACGAGCCCGATGCTGATCTCACGCCCATGTCACTCGGCGAGCACGTGGTCGAGGACTATCAGGCGTTGCAGCTTTCGCTGAAGGCGCACCCGATGGCGCTGCTACGCCACGACATGACGGCCATGGGCTGCGTGCGCTGCGCCGAGCTGGCGACACGCCCGAACGAGCGAAGATTGAAAGTGGCGGGCCTGGTGCTGGTGCGGCAGCGGCCGGGCACGGCCAGCGGCGTGATCTTCGCGACGCTCGAGGACGAGACCGGCATAGCGAACATCATCGTCTGGCCGAAAGTGTTCGAGAAATACCGCCGCGTCGTGCTCTCCGCGAGCCTGCTCGGCGTCGAGGGACCGCTACAGCGGGAAGGCCTCGTCATCCACGTGGTCGCGCAGCGCCTCGTCGATCTCAGCCATCTGCTCGGTACGCTCGGCGACCGCGATCGCCTCAACGCACCGCTGGCCCGGGCCGATCACGTCAAGAACAACAGCCACGATCCGCGCGATGCCGGCGGCCGGTCACGTGGCCGGCGCGGCAGGGGGTATCGATCCAGGGATTTTCATTGATGTCGGCCGGCGCCTGATCAAACCCTCAGGCTGCTCAATCCTACGATGTCGGACGCGACTACTCGAATTTGCGCTCGTGCTGGCTTGGCGATGAACTCAGGGACTACCACTCGACTTCTAACTGATCGTCGTATCGCATCCCCGGCAAGATGCAGATCATTGCATCGTCGGGAAGGGCGCGTGTTACGCGCTTCTTCCTCATCTCGTAGGCTGGATAGCCATCGTTGATGACATGGCGGAAAAATTCGCGATGTCTTTCACTGAGGCAGTCCATGATCTCCAGAAGAAAGAAGTGAGCGTCCTCATATTCTTGAACCGCGTCTTGCGGTCGATGAATGCGCTCGAGATGCTCGAAGAGCCGCTCGATGTTGTGCCCTGGGTCGGCGAATAGAGGCCGTCGACCGTCGAAGTAAACTATTTCCAGGCTCTCTCTGATCGGATCGACATTGCCGTGAAGAGCGAAATTCCGTCGGGCAACCACCCTCATGAAGTTAGCATATGCCGGTGTCGTCTTGTCGATTGGACGCTCAAAGCCGTCACAGTTCGTGCTCAGAAGGTCCAGCCGCTGCGGGATCGTCTCGCGAAAATAGGCTTCGTAAGCCTTTTGATCGTTCCTTATCTTGTCCTTGCAGAACGTTAGTATCACCATGTTGATGAAGGCTTCGCACATCACCGGCGTTAAGAGTTGAAGTTTGAGGCTGTCACCAAACAGCTTGTTCCCTCTATCGCCAATCTCTGCCCATGTCTCTTCTACGTTGCGGACGTCCTCCTCATGCGCGAGCGTACGAGGAACAGGCGGCGCCGGCGGCATGTCCTTGATGTCCGCATGCAAGTCCGCACAGAGGTTCGCAAGACTCACGAATTTGTTCTGAAAAATAGAGAACTTTTCGAACCTGCCGAGAACTGCCGATTTGTCCTTCCCAACGCGCGCGTAATCTTGCTTGACGGCCAAGATCAGCGATTTCCAATGTTCATCCGTCATCTTTTCAGACGTGATGACGTGAATCTCTCGAGATGCGCCCGCCAGATTGATGAACTGGTCGCCGATCTTGATATTAAAGTCCCAATGAATCCAATTGTCACTGCTGTCTGATCTGAGCAGATTCTGTACGCCGTTGGGTTCTCCAAATCTGGCAACCAGGTAGCTATAGACATCCACTGGCTTGAGAAATGTCCGAATGATGAGGGCGTCACCTTTGGGCTTTTGGTCGTCATGATCGAGGAATTGCTTGAGCTCGGCTGGCGTGCTCGCTCGCCAGTTGAGCACGTCAAGGCACTTTGGCATGGCTCTCCTCGACGCTAAGCGAGCGCGGACAGAAAGCGCAACGCTCATTAGACATAGAACTTGAAGGGTTGCCGCTCGGCGCCCTTCGCAGAGCCCATGGTCAAGACCTCTCCCACCATGTTTGCGAATCGCACCGTCACGGGCAGGCCATCATTATAGTTGCAGGAATTGTAGTTGATCTTGGTCAGCCCCATGATGTCGCTCAGGATCGTTTTGAGCGGCGGCATCGCGTGTTTGCTTCGGAGGGCGGTAATGAATAAGGGGTTTGGCGTCTCTGGCCCGATGTACGTATCGAGCTGAGGCACATAGCCGTTCGTCCAGAGATAGGCGTTACGGTCGTCCAACAGAAGTGCCGTCCCTCGCAGCACCGGATAGTCACCGTCACGGAAGAGCTTGGTCTCCCCTCCCGTTGTACGGATGCGAACCCCGACGACATTTGTCTCGGGTGGCACTGCCGCTTCGAAAGCGCTCCACTCCTCGTTATTGAATGAGGTCTGGCCGTGAATGAAAAGCTCGCTTGGGGCCTTATCGTACTGGTCACGATACGTGTCGAGGACTTTCCCGATTAGGTCTTTCGCCGCTCCAGGCTGCAGGTGATATTCGAAGTCGCCTGTTTTCCAGGGGCCGTTGGCGCCGCGGAAGACAACGCCGTCACCTTCACTCAGAAACATCTGAGCCGCACAACAGGCGTGATCGCTCGGATCGTTCGGAAGGTTCTTGTAGACGAGACCCACGTAGCAGACTCCTGGACGAATGCCGGCAAGTTTCCATGGAGGCTTGGGCTGGGTCTTGTAGTAGAGTCCTGTCGCGATGTTCCAGGCAATCGTTGCGGCATCCTGCGTTCTTCGTGATGGATATCCGGCCTTGTTCTTGAAGGCATCGGGCGCCAACGTTGTCTCACGGAGAATCTGTGTCGGCGATAACGTCAGGTATTCGGCTTTCACCTGGCGATGAAAATCCGGAACGTCGTCGAACACCTCCTCCGCGGTCAAGACATCGCGTAAGAGTGGCAGATCGGACCGCCGTTTCTGTCGCTTGATGAAGTCTCCGGTCTCCAATGGCAAGCCCGTACGACGTGCATTCGGCTTGCATCGCTCGAAGATGATCTCGGGCACCACCAGGACCCATAGGTCAATCACACGCTCGTCGTTGTCTCTATGGCGACGGGTCTTGTCCGCATAGAGTTTGACGGTCTTGCTGACGGCTTCATGGAGATTGAGAATGCGCGTCGTTCGATCAATGTCCCTGAGATCGAGCGGATAGGCTGCGAATTCCTGTTCATTGAGCGTGATGCTGAAAGCCGGCTCAAGGCCTGGGAAGTTCGCTAAGTGAAGGCGGTCTTTCTTCTCGGCTCTACCGGGCGGCGGTACGTCGACACGCCCTCCTATCCGCTTCGCCCACTGCTGAAAATAGTTGATGCCCGCAGGGGTCCCGATGACGCCGATACGCACCTCTCGCGTCTTCTTTGCCTTGGAATGCGGGCCGTAAAGAAAGAGACCGTCCTTGGGGTGAGGAGTCGTCTGCTCGAACGCGAACTCCAGCAGAGGCTCATCGAAGTGCAACACCTCGAGCGAGACTTCGGGATGCAGGCTCACGGCTCTTCCTCCTGCACCGGACGACCGAGGGTCGTCTCATCCGTCTCCTCATCCTCGTCACCGAGGGCATCCGGTAGAATGGTGCTCACCGGAGAGGCAAACAGCATTGGAACCGCTTCCACGCGAACTATGGCCGTTTCACCCAATCGCAACTGAATGAAGGGATCATCGCCTGATAGGAGCTCGATGTACGCCAGCAGCCTTCCGTGCCATTGCTTGTTTCTCCAGCCTTTGCAGATGCTTCGGCGTAGGCGATGCTGCTTCTTGGGATCATCGATCGGTGCTCCCGCGTCGTCATCGACAACCGGGGAGAAGAGGACGCGCGATTTCAAGCGAAAGTGTGGGAAGGGCCAAAGGGAAGGTGCCGCTGTCACCCCATACTGCCAGACATGGCCTCTTGCGACGTTCCGCAGCATTGATGATCGGCGCTCGCCCTGTCGCTTCCAGGGCACCAATTGTCCTATCGCGGCTTGTTTCTTGCCGACGTGAAAGCCTAGAGCATTCGAGTATTGATACTCGAGAAGACCTCGAGATCTGCAGTATGCAATCCAAGCTTGCCGTAGCATCGAATGCACGACATTCGAAGCATCCTGTCTTTGAATCCCTGCCGCAGCAAGACCGTCGCTGACAAACTCCGAAAGTGGAACGGCGTGCTTCACGACAAAACGACCGATGCCGGAAAGAGCAGTGTTAAGCTCCTCGGCTGATTGAAACGTCACAATGCCTTGCTGCATCAAAACCGTTGGGTACACGGTATCGGGAACCGCGTGCGCCAGGGCGCCGCGGTCGATCGCCCCTGTAGGCTCAAGGTAGTTGATAAAATCGGGCGTCTCGACGATCCGAAGCCAATTGGACGTAAGCCGCTCCGGCTCATCCTTTAAGGATATCGCGCCGCGACGGCGGTAGAGTTCCCAGTTGGGATTGATCGACGCAGCTCCCGGTTTGCAGGGAACCCACTGTCGTTTCAGAACGCCAAGCAACTTGTCCAGACCTTCCGCCCAGCCGCGTACAAAGTCCACATATTGGAGCCCCCCAATGCCGAAGACCTTCTTGAAGGGTTCGAGGCGCAGGGGGATGATGAATCGAGGATCATTCAACTCCTTGGTGAGGTCCGAGGCGATCTCAATCTCTTCCAGCACGCCAGTCGCGGCTAGGGTGCTGTTTCGGCAGCAAAGCAACATCTTGATGGCTTGCGTCTGAAGTGTGGATGTAATGATCGATCGCCAACGATCGCCTGCGTCCAAATTCAGAATGTCGGCAAATACTGTGTAGCCTGCGGCCTCGAGTTTCGGGGCAAGCCAGAGTGCGAATTCGTCATCACCAGGTGTGGACTTGCTCAGGAACACGATCGTGCGCGTCAGCGGCACCGCCCCCGCTTGCGGCAATGGTCTGACGCGTTCGTGCACCTTCCCCTCCTGATTCGAATGGCATGTAATCTACCTCAACGCGCGCGTGGTCGCGTATGCTTCACGCACGCTAACATTCGGATTGAGAAAAGCCCTTGCATTGTCTTGGAAAACAGGGCCAAGAGCGCCCAGCGCGACACGCTCGATACCGGCATGAGGTCTGAGCTCTGTATCGGTCTGTAGGGATGCCGTGGCCCCTTTCTATCTCAGCGTGGTGAAGACGCGGACATGTACCTGATGGCCGCAGACTCCGAGCACCAGGACGCTCGACCAGGAAATCCGCTTCTGGGGCACCGGCGATTGCCTAGAGCGCTTGGTGACACCGAACGAATCATGATCATGCTGTCTTGAGAGGTCGTCGACTCGGACAAGTATGGCAAGCAATTCGTATCTCGCGCAGCTCAACTCTGCACAGCGGCACGCTGTCGAGCACGGCGTGGTGGCGTCGGGCGCCAACACTGCAGCGCCGCTGCTGGTGATCGCCGGCGCCGGCTCGGGCAAGACCAACACTCTCGCCCACCGCGTCGCGCATCTCCTCATCCATGGCGCCGATCCGGGCCGTATCCTGCTGCTGACCTTCTCGCGGCGGGCGGCGGCCGAGATGGAGCGGCGGGCCGAGCGCATCGTCGCCGCGACACGGGGCCAAACCTCCGTCCCCGGCCGAAGCCCGATCAGTTGGTCAGGCACGTTCCACGCCGTCGGCGCGCGGCTCTTGCGGGCGTACGCCAAATCGATCGGTCTCGATCCCGGCTTCACGGTCCACGACCGCGAGGATTCTGCCGACCTTATCAACCTGGTCAGACATGAGCTCGGGTTGTCCGAAAAGGAAAAGCGCTTTCCGTTGAAGGGGACGTGCCTTGGCATCTATTCGCGCGCCGTCAATGCCGCCGAGTCCCTCGACGTCGTGCTCAGGAAGCAGTTTCCGTGGTGCGCCGAGTGGGAGAACGACCTACGCGATTTATTCGATGCCTACGTCGAGGCCAAGCAGAGGCAGCACGTTCTCGACTACGATGATCTGCTGCTCTACTGGGGCGAGCTCATGCAGGTGCCTGAGCTCGCTGGCGAGATCGGCGCACTGTTCGATCATGTGCTGGTCGACGAGTACCAGGACACGAACGCACTGCAGGCATCGATCCTGCGCGGCCTCAAACCCAACGGGACTGGCCTGACAGTAGTCGGTGACGACGCGCAGGCCATCTACGGATTTCGTGCGGCATCGGTGCGTAACATCCTGGATTTCCCAAACCAGTTCCAGCCACCCGCGACGATCGTCACGTTGGAGCAGAACTACCGTTCGACGCAGACCGTCCTTGCAGCGTCGAATGCGGTCATCGGGCTGGCGCGTGAGCGGTTCACCAAGGATCTGTATTCCGACCGCTCATCGAGCGAGAAGCCGGCGCTCGTCTCCGTCCAGGACGACCTTGCCCAGGTCAACTACATCGTCACGACGATCCTCGAAAACCGGGAAGCGGGTATGCCGTTGAAGGAACAAGCGGTCCTGTTCCGGACGGCGAGCCACAGTGCCATGCTGGAGATCGAGCTGACGCGGCGCAACATCCCCTTTGTCAAGTTCGGCGGCCTGAAGTTCATCGAGGCGGCGCATGTGAAGGACATGCTCGCCGTGCTTCGCTGGGCGGAGAACCCGTCAGATCGCGTGACTGGCTTCCGCGTCATTCAGCTCCTGGAGGGTGTCGGTCCGGGCACCGCCGGCAAGGTGCTCGACAGCATGGCCGGTCGATCGCCGACCGATGCGCTGGCGCTGTTCCGGCCGCCAGCCAAGGCGATCGATCAATGGCGCGAGCTGGTCGCACTCATGCGCAGCCTGATCGATCATGGTGCGCGCTGGCCTGCTGACTTCGAACTCGCCCGGCAGTGGTATCAGCCGCATCTTGAGCAGCGCTATCCCGACGCGATAGTGCGCGCGGGCGATCTCGAGCAATTGGAACGCATTGCGGCGGGGTATCCGACGCGGGCGTGCTTTCTTACTGATCTCACGCTCGATCCGCCAAGCGCGACGAGCGATGAGTCCGGTGTGCCGTCGCGCGATGAGGATTATCTGATCCTCTCCACCATCCATTCGGCCAAGGGGCAGGAGTGGAAGTCGGTGTTCGTCATGAATGTCGTCGATGGCTGCATTCCGTCTGATCTCGGCACCGGCACGTCGGAGGACATAGAAGAAGAACGGCGGCTCCTGTACGTCGCTATGACACGGGCGAAGGATCACCTCAGTCTCGTGGTCCCGAATCGCTTCTACGTCACGCAGCAGGCACGATCCGGCGACAAACACCTATATGCTATGCGCTCGCGCTTCATTCCCTCCTCCATCACGCACTTGTTCGATCAGCAGACGTGGCCTCGGACCGTTCGCGCCGCCCACGCCAGCATGACATCGAGCGGGCCAGCGGTTGATCTTAGTGCTCGCATGCGCGGGCGGTGGCGAAAGACCGGTTCGTAGTGGCCAGCCTGCGCCAAGAGATCAGAGCGGTTCTCGGCCCCGACGACAGACACGTCGCTGAACAAGAGTAAGTACCGTCCTTTTGTGAGGACGTGCTGGTAGCTCGGCCGTGTCTCGTCTTGAACGACGACGGGCGCAGGAATAGATCGTGTTCATGTGCGGTCGGATCACACAGAAGAGCCCACCCAGCCAGCTCGGCTTGCAGATCGTGGATCTGGTCGAGGAGGATCTCGACGCGCCGCCACGCTACAACGGCGCGCCTGGGCAACAGCACTGGGTCATCCGCCAGCATCCGGAGACCGGCAAGCGCGTGCTGAGCCGACTGACGTGGGGCCTCATTCCCAATTGGGTCAAGGACGCCTCGCCGAAGCTCAAGTCCGTCAATGCGACGGCGGAGCGTGTCGGCAGCGCGGCGATGTTCCGCGGCGCCTATGCGAAGCGCCGCTGTATCATCCCTATCGACAACTATTTCGAATGGCGGGCCATCAAGGGATCGAAAGCCAAACAACCCTATGCGATCGGCCTCAAGTCGGGCGAGCCCTTTGGCATCGGCGGCCTTTGGGAATCGTGGAAGCATCCGGTCACAGGCATTGTGCACCGAACATTCTGCGTCATCACCACGACGCCCAACGAGATCCTGAGTGAGATCCACGATCGGATGCCGCTGATTCTGCCGCCGGAGGCCTACGATCGCTGGCTCGCCACGATCGAGCCTGATCCGCGCGACCTCCTGGTGCCGTTTCCCTCTGAGCTGATGCTGATCAGGCCCATCTCCGCGCGCGTGAACAAGTACGAGAATGATGATGCCGACATTCTGCGGCCGGCCGACGACACGCCGAGCCTCATCTAGCGCCGCGCAGCCGCGAGCTGCACCAGCTTGGCGACGGTGCTCATGTTGCGCGCCGTCCCGTCCCTCGCAGCCGGGATCTTGAGCTTCGAGCGCCCGATGCCGAGTGTGCCATAGCGCACATAGATCTCGCGACGTCCGAGCCGCACCTCCTCGTCGTTCACGCCCCGGACGTGGTCGAGCGTGTCCAAGGACGGCGAGGCGTTCAGGAAGATCGCGACAGTGTGATTGGCGGGCGCATCGGGGAACGGATTGGCCTTAAGTACGTCCGCGGGCTCCTGCGCCGTCCGCACGACGACGCCGACGGGACGCCCCGCGTGCGTCTGCAGTCGCTCCTCCATAGCGGTTTTGACCTTTGGCTCGGAGAGCCTGGAGGTGAACAGCACGTTGCCGCTGGCGATGTACGTTTCAACCTGCGCAAAGCCCGCATCGACGCAAATGCTTTTCAGGTCGGCCATGGAGAGTGTGTTGCTTCCGCCAACATTCACGGCCCGGAACAGCGCGATATAGACAGGCATTCACACTCTCTCACCTTCGAGCCTTCTGGCGGACGCGCCTGGCGCGCATTCGTTGGCTCAGCCCTGATCATCAAAGAGCAACCCGGCCTGCCCCGAATAGAGAACAAAATCACCAGTTGCCTGCAGCCGCTCGCAGATGACCTGATGATCGTTCATCAGCACGAGGTCCAGGTCGGTGCCGAGCAGCTCGAAGCGGCTGGCGCTGCCACGGCATCGGCCACCGCAGTCGCCGACGATCTCGTTGCTCTCCTCAAGGCCAGCGTATCGCAAGTAGCGATGCTCATCTCGAACACCGCCGATGCTTGTGGGTGACCACGCGATCAACGAAGCAGTTGAGTATCACCTATTCTGGATAAAGTACGAGAATGATTATGCCGACAGTCGCGGCCGATCGATGATACGTTAAGCCTCATCCATGGACGGGCGGCGGTGAACCGTACCAGTTTGGCGATCGTCGGAAACTGCCCTTAGTGAGCGAACCCGCCAACAGCCAGCTTCTCCGGCACCCCACCAACCCGCAGATCGCGGCGTAGCTTCAGTCCATCAATAGCGAACTCTCGAATCTGCTTTTTCGCCGGGTCCGACACATACGCACTCTCCCCGTCGACGCCGAGGGTAGGACGTGGCGTCGTAGCGCCAAACGCACAGTCGAAAGGTGATACGGCATCTATCCGCGCCACTTCCTTCCACGCGGGGCTGAGCGCGTAAAGGCGAAGCGTACCGTCAGCAAGGAGATTGAACACGCGCCGGCCATCTTCTGTGACCTCGAACTGACAGACTGCCTGGTTATCAGGAATGGGGAACACGTCTGCGTCGGTGGCGAGCGACTTCGCATCGACATCAATGCGAATAAGCGCGTCATAGCGCTGGCCTTTGCCATAGTTGCCGACTACGAGCCGGCCTTCGCCACCTGATTTGAGGGTGCTAACACGTCTATCATCTGGATAGGCGAGCGTACGCATCGACCACTTCTTCTCGGCTTCCGGATCCAGCAAGAGCAGGCTTCCGCTTTGCGCATTGTCGCTGCTGCGCTCCCCGCACCCAAAGACATGAACTTCTCCACGCGATGCATGACCGTGCATCTCGGGGCAGACATTGTCGAATGTTGCAATTTGCTCCCAACGCCGTGTCGCGTCGACAATCCCCAAGCCCGTCGCCAGAGAGGACGCATTGGGCTCTTGCCGGACATAGGCCGGATTGGGATTGGACATCGCCCAAAGCCCCTCGCCGAGGGGGACGGCCAAGCCGTGCTGCCGATGAGAACTGGTCCAGCTCAGAAAGATAGTCCTGTCGCGTGCGAGCCGCGTGTGGTCGAGAAGAACCGCTTTGGCGCTGCCTTTGTTCTCAGACTGCCGCGGCCCATCATAGAAGACCGAGGTGTGTCCGTGGCCCGACAGGACGTGGGCTGGACGATCACCGGTCAACGCGAGTTTGAGCATGCGCACATCCCGCTTCTCCACGTCGCGATGGTCGCCATGGGCTTCAAATACAAGTCCGGTGTCAAGGATGCGGACCGTGCCCTTATCATCGCCGGTCAGGATCACGACGAAGCGACCGCCGTCGGTCGTAGCGAGCGATGCCCTCGGCTTCGGGACTCGAAATGTGTGCGTGACCTTCCCGGTGTCGAGGTCGAGCACACGCACCACCGGCCGTTCATGATCGGAGTACACAAGCCGGCCCCGCAAGACCTCATGGTCTTGGGCGAACGCGGAAGTGCCAGCTATTGCTAGCCCGACAGAGGCGGTAAGAAATCTCAACGGGATTTGCATCTGCATTGTGTGGGTGCTCCCGGCTAACTTTGCTGAGAAAAAGGCGCCTGAGTGCCCTCAAGAAGGGCTGGTATCTTGGGCGATAGGCCCGCCAAGCTTCGCGCCTGGGCCTGTTTTCCGGCTGCTCATCAGGATCTGGCGCAGCGCTGTGAGGTGCGGAAACTCAACGAGCATGCCGATGATGATCGCCGCATAGATCAGCGGCTGCTCCGGGATGGCGATCATTGTGACGCCGAGCATCATCGGCGCATTGCGTGCGGCCGTGGTCATGGTCAGCAGCACGTGTTCCGGGTACGCAAATCCGGCCAATTTAGAGATGACCTCTCCAAGGGCGAAGGTTGCGACGAAGAAGAGGAAGATCGCAAACAGCATCACCGCAAACACGGACGCATTTTCGACCAGAACGGTGATGTTGGACGAGAAGATCTCAAGGACGAGCAGCGCGATCACGAAGGGGACCGCATATCCAACACACGCAAGCACACGTGAAAAGACAGCGCGCGGCAGCGCGCATCGCAGAATCTGATGGCCGAGGACGGCAGCCGCGGCGGGCACCAGGAACCACTGCAGCAGCGCGTTGCCCACCGTGCCGACATCAACGGGCGCGGCGCCTCCCGCGAAGAGATACAGATAGACCGGGTAGAGCAGCAGCTGCGTGATCATGTTGATCGGCAGCAGCACAGCTCCGAGCGCCGTGTTACCATTCGCGAGCCGTGTGAATCCGAGGAACCAGTCTGTGCACGGTGCCATGAAATAGATAATCAAGCCCGTAAAGAAGAGCGGCTGTCCTGACAGGAAGAACGAGGCAATTGCGAATCCGATCGTCGGCACCGCAATGAAGTTCGCCATCCAGGTGATCGAGAGGAAGTGTATATTCGACCAGCTTCGCCGCAGCTCGCTGAACTGCACCTCGAACATCAGCAGAGCGACGAGGGCAAGGACCGTATGATCGACATAGGCGCCAAACGCCTCGCCAGTTTTCGGCGAGAGATGGCCAAGCGCAGCCCCGGCGATGATCGCTGCCACCAAGAGGGTGCTCGTGCCTGCGCCGGCTGCAATGCGAGCAAGCACTTGCTCAATCCAAGAGGTCGGCTGCTCAACGGCATCGATATTAGGCATGGATGCCCTCGTTGGCAGGTTCTCGACGCTCTACGGCTTGATGGGGAGATTGGTGGCGTGGGCCTAATGCCTCCTGGGTCAAAAGCTGCGCAGCGTCGTCAAGCAATAGGCTTTCTATTTTTGACGACCCAAGCCGGCGCAGCGATACGGTTTTCAGCTCCGCTTCCCGCCTGCCAAGCGCAAGCAGAATGGGAACCTTGGCTAGGCTGTGCTCGCGCACCTTGTAGGTGATCTTTTCGTTACGCAGATCGGTTTCGACACGCAGACCCTGCGCGCGCAACGCCTCGGCAACCTCTTGTGCGTAGCCGTCGGCATCGGAGGTGATGGTCGCAGCCACGATCTGCACAGGCGCGAGCCAGAGGGGCAGCTTACCTGCGTAGTGCTCGATCAGGATGCCAGTGAATCGCTCGAGTGATCCGAACATTGCCCGGTGGAGCATGACCGGCGTCACCCTCTCTCCCTCGGCATTGATATAGAAGGCATCGAAGCGGGCCGGCAGGTTGAAGTCGACCTGCAGGGTGCCACACTGCCAATCGCGGCCGATGGCGTCGCGCAGCACATACTCCAACTTCGGGCCGTAAAAGGCCCCCTCGCCCTCATTGATCGCGTAAGGCTTGCCAAGCGCATCGAGAGCCTGTTTGAGCGATTGCTCTGCGCGGTCCCATGAGGCGTCGGAACCGATCCTATGCTCGGGGCGCGTCGACAGCTTGATGCGCACGTCGGTGAAGCCGAAATCCCGGTAGATGGATAGGATCAGATCGTTGACCTTGATGCATTCTGTGGTGAGCTGATCCTCCCTGCAGAAGATGTGCGCATCGTCTTGGGTGAAGGAGCGCACACGGAGCAGACCGTGCAGCGCGCCGGAAGGCTCGTAGCGATGCACCTTGCCGAACTCGGCAACCTTGAGCGGCATATCGCGGTAGCTTTTGAGGCCCTGCTTGTAGATCAGCATATGGCCCGGGCAGTTCATCGGTTTGAGCGCGAAGTCACGATCGTCCTCGGTTTTCGTCGTGAACATGTGCTCGCGATAGTTTTGCCAGTGGCCGGATGTCTCCCACAGAAGCCGATCCATGATGTCCGGCGTGTTGACCTCGACGTAGCCCGCAGCCGTCTGCCGTGCCCGCATGTAGCCGATCAGAGTCTGAAACAGTGTCCATCCCTTCGGGTGCCAGAAGACAGAGCCGGGCGCCTGTTCCTGGAAGTGAAACAGGTCCATCTCCCGGCCGAGCCGGCGATGGTCGCGCTTCTCGGCTTCCTCAAGCATCTTCAGATGCGCATCGAGCTCGGCCTGGCTCGCAAACGCGGTGCCATAGATGCGGGTCAGCATCGGATTGTTGGCATCACCTCGCCAATAGGCGCCGGCCACCTTCGTCAGTTTGAAGGCCGAGCCAATCTTGCCGGTCGAGGTCATGTGGGGGCCGCGGCACAAATCGAGCCATGAACCCTGACGATAGATCGTGATATCTTCGTTGCCGGGGATGGAGTCGATCAGCTCCACCTTGAAGAGCTCGCCGTTCTCGCGAAAAAAGGCCTTCGCATCCTCCCGGCTCCAGATCTCTTTCGTGTACGGCCGATCGCGAGCGATGATCTCGCGCATGCACGCTTCGATCGCGGGCAGGTCTTCCGGTGTGAAAGGCTCGTTGCGAGCGAAGTCATAGTAGAAACCGTTCTCAATGGCAGGGCCGATGGTGACCTGTGTGCCGGGAAACAGCTCCTGCACAGCCTCAGCCAGAACATGTGCCGCATCATGGCGGATCAGTGCCAGCGCACGCGGATCCTCGCGGGCGATAAACTCGACGTGGGCATCTCTATCAATGATGTCCGCGAGGTCCTGCAACACCCCGTCAACGAGCATGGCAACTGCCTTCTTCCTCAACGAAGGCGCAATGTCCGCAGCTACGTCGGTCCCTCCGACAGGCTGCTCGAACGCGCGTTGCGCGCCGTCAGGAAGTGTGATGCGAACCATGGAGGAGCCTCGAAAGAATCTGGGTGAGTGATGGCCGCTCGGCCGGCACCGGGTCGTATCCGGAACTGCCCATGGGGTGGCAACGGCCGAGCCGCCAGACCGTCAGGAGCAAACCCCAAAGCGGGCCGTGTCGTCGTAAGGCCTCGATGGCATAAGCCGAGCAGCTTGGCTGAAACCGGCACGTTGGACCAAGCATCGGCGACAGCAAGATCTGATAGGCTCGCACAAGGGCCACGAGCACAGCGACAAGGGCGTGACGAAGAATGTTGTGGGCGCGCAGGAGCAAGCCATACACATGGGTCATGGCGCTGCCCTCCGCCAATGCGTTCGGTCAGTCTTGTCTTCAAGAACGACGCCCAGATCCATGAGCTGCTCACGCAATCTGTCCGCCCGTGCGAAGTCGCGAGCAGTGCGCGCGGTATTGCGTTCGGCCACAAGCTTCTCGATCTCGGCCGTGTCCATCTCAATCTCGCCGGCCGTCGAGTGACGAAACCATTCGTTGGGTTCTTGCTGCAGCAGCCCAAGCGAGGCCCCTGCTTGCCGCAATGCTTTCGTGAGCGTTGCCCTGAAGGCTTGAGAGGATTCGTGCTGGGCCCTGCGTGAGAGACGGAAGAGCTCAGCAAGCGCGGCCGGCGTGTTCAGATCGTCATTGAGCGCAGCGTGGAACGCGGCCGAATGCGGTGCTGGATCACCGTCCGCAGCGATCGACTCCAGATCACGCAATGCGCCGTACAGCCGATCCAGACTTCGACGAGCCTGCTGCAGACCTTGACGGCTCCAGTCCAACGGCTGGCGATAATGCGCTGAGAGCAGCGCATATCGGATCGCCTCGGCCGGGGCCTCCTTCAGCAGGTCACGGACCAGCAGGACATTGCCGAGCGACTTCGACATCTTCCGTCCCTCGACGGTGACGAAGCCGTTGTGAATCCAGTAGCGCGCCCGCGTGCCTTGCGCGATTTCGTTCTCGTGGTGCGGGAAGATCAGATCCAGACCACCGCCATGGATATCGATCGACGGACCGAGATGGCGCTCGATCATTGCCGAGCACTCGATGTGCCAGCCCGGCCGCCCCCGACCCCACGGACTCTCCCAGCCCGGTTGCTCCGGCGTCGACGGCTTCCAGAGAACAAAATCAACCGGGTGCTTCTTGAAGGGCGCCACCTCGACGCGCGCCCCCGCGATCATGTCGGCCGGGCTGCGCCGCGATAGAGCCCCATAGTCCTTGAACGACGGCACATGGAAGAGGACGTGTGCCTCGGCGACATAAGCATGACCGTGCGCAATCAGGCGCTCGATAAATGCAATGATCTCGGGAATATGCTCCGTGACCCTGGGCTCGATCGTCGGGGGTGCTACGCCGAGCGCAGCCATGTCCTCGTGATAGGCCTGCGCATAACGCTCGCTGATCGTGCCGATGGACACACCGGCTTGAGAAGCTGCCGCGTTGATCTTGTCATCCACGTCCGTGATGTTGCGAACGTAGATCACCTTCGGGTAGTGCCGGCGGAGAACGCGCGCCAGCACATCGAAGACGACGGCCGGCCTGGCATTGCCGATATGCGCAAAATTGTAGACCGTCGGGCCGCAGACATACATGCGGACCTCGCCCGGGTTTTGTGGTGCGAAGGGCTCTTTGCGTTGTCCGAAACTGTTGGTGAGATGAAGCGACATGATGGTCTCGACGTGATGGGTTGGAGCCGAAGTCAGCAAAGGCAGGTTTCGGCGTCACAACAGCTCAGGTCGTCGAGGAACATATTGTTGGCGCGATAAGCATCAAGCGCGCTCGTATCAGCGCCAAGCCGTCCGGCTATAGCTTGCGCGACGATCGCGAAGCGCTGGCGGAATTTGTGGATGTAGCAGAACAGGTGGCCCCGATGCTTGAGCTCAGGCCCGACGAGGAACAGCCCTGGAAGTTCGGTCGACTCATCCTGCAGCGTAACAAGCGGGCAGCCCCCGTCGTCGAAGGCAAACCACTCGCGGATCACGCTTGTACTGCCGGAATAACCGGTGGCGAGGATCGGCGTTGATGACGACACCCAAGAGCGACCGTCGGCACCTAGAACTCGCACCGATCCACTGGATCGATCGAGCGCTAACACATCCGCATCGCCTATGAGCTTGATGGACTTGCGGCGCAGGGCAATATCGAGACGCTGACGCGTGTACGGCGACAACGCCACGCTTGGATCGGCATCATTGCTATCCCAGGTCGGCGAACGGCTTAGAACCGTCACCGACTTTCCAGCAGCGGCAAGCCCGATGGCGGCATCAATGCCGCTTTCGTAGCCGCCGATCACAAGGACCTCTGTGCCAGGATGATCCGACCAGCGCTTGATGCGGCTTGAGTGGATGCTGTGTTCTGCGCCCTCAATGCCGGTATCGTCGGGGTACTGGAACTGGCCTGCCGCCCAGACAACGAACTGGGCTCTGAGCTCGCCGCGATCCGTGTGGAGCACGAGGTCATCGCCGTCAGGTTCAAGCCCCTGTACGTCGACGCCGGCGATGACCGGTAGTCCGAATACCTCCGCTGCTCTCTCCAGATAGGTCGCGTATTCTGGGCCACTCGGATGCTCGCGCTTCAGCGTAACAGCCGGCGAGGTATCGAACGTTATGGCATTGAGATCAGTCAGCTTGAATGCGTTGCCCGGAAAGGACGGCGAGATGAAACGCATGCTCTGCGGCCAGGCGCGGAATGAGGCGCCGATCCGTGTGCGCTCAAGAACGCAAACATCGGGAATGGCGAGATCACGCAGGACGCGCGCCATGCCAAGCCCCGCCGGTCCTGCGCCGACGATTGCCACATTGACGTATCCCGGCAGCTTCGACGCGCTGCGAGGGTGTGCACCGTTCCGAGTGCGTGTGCTGGTCGAGTGATCGGCTGCCAAGGTTCTCTACATTCTGTAAAATGTTTCGTGATCAGGTCAGGCGGATCCTGTTGCCGACGACAGGCAATGTGCGCAGGTGCCTTGCATTTCGATAACGCTGCGCCCGATGCGGAATCCAAGCGATGCCGCTTCTTGCTCTACAAGCGCCTCAAGCCGGTTGTTTTCGATTTCAAGAGACGACCCGCAGGCATCGCAGATGAAGTACACACAGGCGTGGTCTCGCTCGGGGTGCGCGCATGGCACAAAGGCGTTCCTGGACTCGATCCGGCTGATCAAGCCCTGCTCAAGCAGGAAGTCGAGCGCGCGGTAGATCGTCGGTGGCGACAACTTCCGGCCAAGCTTGCTCTTCACAACTCCCATAAGCTCATAGGCACCCATCGGCTGAGCGGATTGCCATAGGCTTTCCAGAACCGACCTGCGGATCGCGGTGAACAGAACGCCACGCTCGCGGCAAGCAGCCTCAGCAGAACGCAGAACGGCTGCCACAGCCTGCGGCGTTCGCGAGCAGATTGAGCCTTCGACGAAAGCGGTCATGGCGCGTGTACCAGTTCTCCCTAAAAAGATGACTTGATTGATATGTTATAACGTTGCATTTTGAAGTGCAAGTCATCATACGCAAGCAAGGAGAATGGCCCTTTGACCGTTAGCGCTGTGCCCCTGTCGCACGACCAGAAACAACCACGGCGACGGCCTGCTCGTGCCGACGTGGAGGCTGCGGTACGTCTGCTGATCGAATGGACAGGAGACGACCCGGACCGCGAAGGCCTCGTTGATACTCCGGCTCGCGTCGTGCGTGCCTACGAAGAGTTTTTCGAAGGCTACAACTCCGATCCGGCCGAGGTGCTCGGCCGCACATTCGAGCAGACCAGTGGCTACAATGATCTCGTGCTGCTGCGTAACATGCGCCTAGAGTCGCATTGCGAGCACCACATCGTCCCGATCATCGGCAAGGTCCACGTCGCCTATCTCCCGGCGGGGCGTGTGGTCGGCGTCAGCAAGCTGGCCCGCGTCGTAGAGCTCTATGCCAAGCGCCTGCAGATTCAGGAGAGCCTGACATCGCAGATTGCCGACACCATCCAGAGTGTTCTTAAGCCGCGCGGCGTGGCAGTTGTTGTTGAGGCGGCGCACATGTGCATGACGACGCGTGGCATCAGGAAGCCGGGCGTCAATATGGTGACCCGCCGCTTGCTCGGTGTTTTCGAGACCGATGACAATCTGCGCCGGGAGTTGTTCTCAGCCATTGCTGCCCCCAGCGAGACCTTCGGATGACACCTCCCGGCGAACCCTTTGCCCCCAGGCGGTCGATTGAGGAAGTTGAGGAAGGAAATCTCCTCGCTCCGAAATTCGGTCCCGACGGTTTGATCCCCGTTGTGACGACCGATTGGTCATCGGGCGAGGTGCTCATGATGGGCGTCATGAACAAGGATGCACTGCTACGCACGATCGAGACGGGCGAGGCCTACTATTGGAGTCGCAGCCGTCAGTGTCTCTGGCATAAGGGCGCGAGCAGCGGGCTCGTGCAGAAAGTCGCAGAGATCCGGATCGACGATGATCAGGATGCTGCGTGGTTGCGCGTGAAGATCGAAGGCGGCGCGAGCTGTCATGTGGGCTACCGGTCGTGCTTCTACCGCGCCGTTCCTGCTGAAACCGCAACTCGCCCGATTGCTCTCATCTTCACCGAAGCTGAGAAGGTCTTCGACCCGAAGCGTGTCTACGGTGACGCGCCCAATCCCACTCAATTGTAGTCGGCAAGTTTGTATGGTTTTGCACCAGCCCAGCATTGATCCCCCGGAAGGGAATGCCCGACAACGCGCAAGCCGCCTGCCGAGCCATACGCGTCCCCGACACACGTCCGTCAGTCATCAGCACTGGATGGCCGAAGCGCTCGCCCTAGCGCGCATGATGCAAGGAAGAGTCTGGCCTAACCCTGCGGTGGGTTGCGTCATCGTACGCGATGGCGAGATTGTCGGCCGAGGTCAAACGCAATTCGGCGGCCGGCCCCATGCAGAGCGTGTTGCAGTTGATGACGCAGGGGATAGGGCGCGCGGTGCCGTTCTGTATGTCACGCTCGAGCCCTGCTGCCACTGGGGTAAGACACCGCCCTGCGCGGAGGCCATCATAGCGGCCGGCATCACATGCGTGTATGCCGCGTTGCAAGACCCGGATCCTCGCGTCAATGGCGGCGGCTTTCACCGGCTGAGGAAGGCAGGTGTCAAAGTCGAGGTTGGTCTCGCCGCTGAGGAAGCCCGCGCGATCATGGCCGGGTTCTTCCATCGCGTTACGACTGGCCGGCCTTTGCTGACCATCGGTGCAAGACCAGAGCCGCCGACCGTCATTCCCGACGGATTCGATGCACTGCTTCACAGCAGCCAAGGGGCCACGTGGCTTTCGACGCGCACGATAGCGAATGGGACAGCCGCCGCCCCCCTAAGGGGAACCCCTGCTGCCCAACGACTCCTAGGAGACCTAGGCGCGCAGGGACTCACCAGCGTCTATCTTCCATCAGATGATCCACTGGCTACACGGTTTGTCAGGGATCGTCGGAAGACTACGGGTTCGTCTGCGTAGTGTTCTCCGTCTTCTTCGCTGGGTTCGTCACGATTCCGAACTTGGTGATACCCCCGCCATAAAGCCGGTCAATGACAGATACGACATGCTTGTAGGGCGCTTCTTGATCGCCTCGCACTTGCACCAGCCGATCTCCACCCGCCAGTTCACTTCGTACCGTTTCGACAAGCATCTCAGCGCTGACATCTGCCCCCGCGACCTGAATCTTACCTTCCGCATTGATCGCGATCACGACTGGCTTTTGGTCGTGGAGTTTCTTCGCGGCTGCGGCGCGCGGTAGATCAACCTTCATGCCAGACGCGAGCATGGGCGCGGTCACCATGAAGATGATCAACAACACCAGCATAACATCAATGAAGGGGGTGACATTGATATCCGCAAGTTGGCCATGCTCGATGGAATCTGGCGATTGCGTCTCGCTCCCGGTCGAAAAAGCCATCAGCGTGTCTCCCCAAAAGCTGGCTCAGCGGCTTCAGTCGGCAGGGATCTTAGCCGCCGAGCAGCCTGATCTTCGATGAGACGACCGAGGGCGCGTCCAACGCGTGTGAAGCTGGCGGCGAAGCGATTGTAGAAGAATGCAGCGGGAATAGCCGCGGCAAGGCCGATCGCTGTTGCCGCAAGCGCTTCGGCGATGCCTGGCGCCACAACCGCAAGACTGGTGTCCTGCATGGCGGCGATCCCGATAAAACTCGTCATGATTCCCCACACAGTGCCGAGCAAGCCGACAAACGGTGCAACAGATGAGATCACTGCGAGATTGCTAAGGCCTCCTTGTTCCTGCTCCACCCTCTCTTGGGCCGCACGATGCATGCGATTGATGATCCGTCGCCGCCGTGCATCGCCGTTCTCATCCGGCAAAGTGACGGACGCCTCATCGACCGCCGCCGCATCGATCACGTCCATGACCTTCGACGTGACGCCCTTGCGCGCGCGCGTCAACGCTGACCGCAGCCGCCAAAGGGACCAGCTGCATTGCAGGACGATCCCCCAGCACCATGCGGAGAGTACCGCAAGCAGAATCATCACGCCCTTCACGACAGGCCCAGCCTGCTGAAAGATCTCTAAGGGATGAAGTGAGGGTTCGGTCATCGAAACTCCTTGTCGGGCTCAATACGAGTGTGGTCTGGAGTGTTCCGGCGCGAGCCCTATTCGAACGTGATGGGGATTGAGAACGCGAGCTGACGCGCAGAGGCGCCAGCAGGAGGCTGGCCAAATGGCGCAGCACGTCGCACAGCACTCATCGCAGCTTGGTCAAGCGCGCCTGATCCCGAGGACCGGGCGATGCGAACATGGGAAAGCCCGCCGGATAACGTCACACCGAACGCGACGGTGACGCGGCCGCGAGCCCCGTTGCCACTGGGTTTGTTCGCTGCGATCTTGGCCCGCACTCGGCTGGCGTAGGTCAGAACTGCGCCGGTGCTCGCTGTGGTCGCTCCCGACTTGCCCTTTCCAGGATCGGCTGAGCGCGAACTCGGAGCGGACCGCGTCTGCGGCGCGTTCGTCTGCTTCTTGATCTGCTTCTTGGCCGTAGTCTTGGCCGGTTCCTTGCGCGGCGGCTCGACCTTCAGGGGGACCTCGACAGACCGCTCCTCTTTCTTCAATGGGACCAGTACCTCGGGCTCCGGGTCGTCCTTCGGCGGCGCCGCCAGATCGGCGGTCCTGTCCGGCTCTCGCTCCTCCGTGGCCTCTTTGACTTGCTTCTCCTCGACTGGAGGCTTCTCGTCGATCTGAGGCTCGGGGCGATCAACAATTTCAGGTGTCGGCTGGCTGACGGCTTCATTTTCGCTAGGTGCCGTCCGCTCCTCTTCCTCGTGGATGGCCTCCAGCACGATGGTCTCGTATGGGTTCTCGCTGATCGCCTCTGACGGGCGCGGCGACAGTCCAAAGCTGTCGGGATTGGCCAAAAGCGTCCATATCAACCCCAGATGCACGGCCACGGAGAGAAGCACCGTCGTGCCGGCGCGCACGCGCGCGGCGATCATGCTCGCGCGCGATAGGCTAACCAGTGACTGGCGGTGATTGCTGCTCATGTCCACTCTTTGATCGTCGCGCCAACCGAAGTGCGTTCGGATCAGTTGCCGTCCTTTCGCTCAAACTCACCGCGAGTGTGCGCACATCCGCAAAGCTGGCACTTACCCGATATGTAATACTATAACATATCATCAATTTGCGGCTTCGCCGCGTAGCGACCTTCCTCATTGTCGCAGCTTTCGCGTCGCCTCCGAGGGCGAGGTCCCCTGCAGCACGCTTATGTCCGCGAAGGGGCGTCAAATGTCGCGTGAATGAGCGCAGGCGCTGCATTGCGAATCCACGGGACCCGCGATAGCAGCGCCAGAACTCGCATCTTTCTGGGATAGGGTTCGGGATATGCGCAGATCCGAACAATCCGCATCCCGGGTACGGCGCTCACAAATGCCCCGATCTCACTGATGCGGATTCCGAACGGCATTGGTGGCGTCCTGTAGTGCTTTGTCGGCTGCCACCCCTTCAGTGTGCGACGCGAGAGCCAGGGAGGTATCGTGTCGAAATAAATTTCCGATTCCGGCAGTCGGACAGAGATCGTCCGCAGCAGATCCAGGACCTGTCCCTGTTGGAAGTACATGAAAAGGCCTGCAGCAACGATGAAGACAGGCTTCCTCGCATCAACCGCATCAATCCATTGTGGATCAAATGCGGAGCATTCAAGATGCTCGTTGCGGGCGACGGAAGGTAACAACCGCCGACGAGCCGCGATCGCTTCAGGCAGATCCACCGACAGCCAACTCACGACACCGTTATCGACGCGCCAGAATTGGGTCTCCAGTCCCTCTCCCAGAGATACGACCGTCGCATCGGGGTTTTTGGCCAGAAACGCGAGAAGTAGATCATCGCCGAACTTCGCGCGCACGGCATGCGCCGCATTGGGTCGTCCAAACTTGCTGAAGTCGTAAGCGATCCGATCGACAACGGCGACGCCCAGAGGATCGACCAGAAAACGATCGTCCTTCTTCGCATCACACGCGCGAAAGTACAGCGGCCACAGGAGCGTTTCAGGAACCCCTGTGAGCCCGAGGTCGACTCTCTCATTCAGTGCATCGGCCATCGGCCCGCCATCCGCTGTCCGCCGTCAGTCAAGACTGCCGCTGCCCTCGCACACCTCGCGAGGACAGCGAACGCGGCATTTCTCTTAGTGAGCGCCATTAGAACCGCACCGAGGCACCAATACCGATGACCTGTCCGCGGGCATAGGATGCGCCAAAAACCGTCGGAGGCGGGCCATTGAAGTACTGATTCACCGTCATGTACTTCTGGTCGAGAAGGTTCTCGCCGAAGACATAGGCTTCACCCTTGCCCCAGTCGACGCCGAGCCGAGCCGACACGAGATGAGCAGCATCCAGTTCGCCCCAATTGCCAGCATCGGTAAAGCGCCCGCCGATATAATTGTAGCCGACGCGACCAACCAATTGTGAATCCGGGAGCAAGCCGCCCAATCCCCACTCACTCGTCGGCGCGCGGTAACCGATCGCGGCTTTCGCCGTCCATTCCGGAACATTGGGAAGGCGGTTGCCGTCTTTGACGCCCGGTTGGATGGCTGCGACTTCTGCGGATACATTCAGCAGTTCCGAAGTCGTGAAGGCGACGCCGCCGGAGATTTCCCAGTGCGGCGTAATCTGATAGGCCGCGTCAATCTCAAAGCCCTTGCTCTGAGTGTCGATGTTCAGTGACAGCGCCGCGAATGTGGTCGGATCGTAGGACAGGATCTGCTCATCCTTCACATCATTGAAGAACAGTGCAGCATTGATCTTCAGGCGATTGTCGAGAAGTGAGGCACGGCCGCCAATCTCGTAGCTCATCACGACCGAGGATTCGTACGGCTCGCGCGGAAAGCCGAGAAAGGCCTGGGTGTTGAAGGTGCCGAACCCGCCACTCTTGTACCCGCGTGACACATTAGCGAATGACATGAACTCCTTCGTCCACTCGTACGTCAGGCCCGTCCGTCCCGTCCAGAATGAGTAGCTGCGCGATCCATCCTCAAAGAGATACGGAACGGCACCCACAGCCGTGAAGTCGCCCCCGAAATACTCTCCTTCAAATGACTTGCGTTCGTGCGCCGCCCGCGCCCCGACCGACCACTTCAGCTTATCGAAGAGCGGGAACGTAACCTCACCAAAAACAGCCTGGCCTTTGGTATCGAGCTTGTAGGTTCGGCTGCCAGAGCTGGAGGGTCCGAAGACAAGCCCAAACAAATCACTCTCGTTTTGGTAGTCGGCCTTGTCCTGATAATAGACCGCGCCGAGAAGCCAAGGCACGCTCGCGCCCGCTGCGGATGTCAGGCGGAATTCCTGCGTTAGGCGGCTCTCCTTTCTGTCCCAGACGTTAAAATTCATCGCTGGGTTGACGTAAAAAGATGGCGGAAGGTCAATTCCGAAAGAAGCGTAAGCCGCGCTCAGCAGAAAGCCATCGCCGTATTGATACTCGTTCCTGTTCTTGAACGTCGCGTACGACGTCTGGGAGGTGAAGGTTACGCTATCGAAGGAATGCTCAAACTTTGAAACGAAATTGCCGATCTTGCTGTCATCGACAGCGTGGCTCTGTGCCGCGATCCGCGGCCCTGGCGACAGAATATAGTATAGCGGCGTCGCCTTGCTGTCCTCCAAGCTTGCGCTCAGGGTCCAGGTGGTCTGGTCGCTTGGCTTGATTAGCAATGACCCGCGGCCCGACCATGACTCATCCGCACCGAGCGTCGGACCGAAGAGGTTGTCAATATAGCCGTCCGTACCGCTGCGCCGGAACGCGAGGCGTCCGGCGACCGTGCCCGGCACGATGGTCCCGCTGATGACGCCTTCCACGCGGTGCATGTTATCGGTGCCGTACTCGGTCCGCAGATATCCTTCTGGCGTAAACGTTGGAAGAGCCGGGATCAGGTTGATCGCGCCCCCGCTCGTGTTGCGCCCAAACAACGTGCTCTGCGGCCCCTTCAGCACCTCAACGCGCTGTAGGTCGAGATACGATGAATTGGAGGCCCCCATAGGCAGTGGCGCACCATCAACGAAGGTCAATACAGAGCTATCGTCTGGGCTGAGGGGCGTCAGGATCGGCGCCACGCCGCGCATGATGATGAAGGAGTTTGACTTGTCGCCGAACGTCCCAACGCTGGCGCCAGCAATGTCCCGCAATGCGCTTGGCGCATCGGTGACCCTTTTCTCATCGAGCTGGGATTTCCCTTGAACGTCGACGGAAAACGGAATGTCCCAGACCTGTTCAGGGCGCTTTCGGGCGGTCACAACGATTCCCTCGAGCTCTATCCCTTCAGCTTGTGCGTGGGCCGGAGCGGAGTACGTTCCTATCGCGACGCTCGTGAGCATCGTTGTGCAGAGCAAGAAGGCGGTGCTGAACGGTCTCATGCTGACACCTTTGCGGGGTTGGCCAGAGCTGAATCATCGGGCTGGTGAAGTGATCGAAACGCAACCAATGCGCCGGCAAGACAGACCGTTGCCGACAGCGTAAACAGGCCTGTCAGGCCAAGCGCGCTGACAACAACGCCAGCGACGGAGCCTGCTAGCAGACCAATGACAACGTCGAAGCAGGACAGAGTTGCCGCTTGCGTCGCGCCCTTCTCGCCGTCACAGATCGTGAGAACGAGCGCGCGATAGGGAACGACATAGCCATAGCCGAGGGCCATCACGATGAGCGCGACGCTCACGGCGAAGACCGGGCCATTCAGCTCCGCATGGGAGAGGGCAGCGGCGCCGAAGATCGCGCATCCTAAGAGAGCGACCACCGCCAGCGTACGCCACCCTCCATAGCGGGTTATGAGAGCCCCCGCGGCAATGGCGGCAAGAAGGCCAGTGATGTTCGAACCGACCGCACCAAACAGACCGATCTGTCCTGGCGTCAGCCCCGCATCGACCTGGAGCACCGGCAGGTAGCCCGCCGGTAAACCCAAGCCGCCGTGCGCCAACACTGAAACCACGATCCGGCGGCGAACCGCAGGCTGGCTGAGAAACTGCCAGATTCCATGCGGCAGACCGGTTGTCTCCGACGCACCGCTCGCTTCACCGTCCTTGGGCAAGATCAACAACGGGATGGTCAGTACAGCCGTCGCGGCGGCAAGTAGGAGGACCAGTGCGATCCAGTCCATACCGTCCGTCGCCATAGCACCGACGCCGAGAAGAATGGCACCCAGCGTGAATCCCGTCGCTTGGTAGGCAGTGATGCGTTCGCGTCCCTTTGTGCCAAGGGTCACGAGGACATATCCGTCGAGTGCTGTCAGCCCCGTCGCAAGAAACACAAAGACAACGGTCGCAATGCCAAATGTTGCGGCGAGATCAATGCCCGGATCGACGGCCATAAAAGCAAGAATGCTCAAGATTGCCGCGGCCAACATGACAAAAGCAACGGCACGATAGCGCGGAGCACTGCGCTGCGCGATCCGGTCCACGAGCGGCGCCCACAAAACACGAAGGGCATATGGCAAATAGACGAGCGCGATAAGGCCGATCACTTCCGCGGAGTGCCCGGCTTGGCGCAATACTGCCGGAAGGACGAAGTAGAAGAACGACATCGGTATGGAGGTCGCGGCGCAGAACGCCAGCATTCCGAGATTGATTCTTTGCAGGCGCGGAAAGCTCATCTGAGCCTCCAGCCGGCAGCACGCTCCTGCGCCTGCCAAAGTCTCGCGTAAAGGCCGCCCTGCCGCAGGAGTTCGTCGTGCTGTCCCTGCTCGACAATCCGGCCGTCATCGACCACGAGAATCTGGTCGGCATCGGCAATGGAGCGCAGGCGATGCGCAATCACGATCACAGTGCGGCCGCGCTCGAGCGCGGCCACGGCTTGCTGGATGGCGCGCTCGGTCAATGGATCCATCGCCGACGTTGCCTCGTCGAGGACGATGATCGGCGCATCTTTCAGGAGCGCCCGGGCAACCGCCACGCGCTGACGCTCCCCGCCGGACAGTGTACGGCCGGTATCGCCAAGCACAGTATCAAGGCCACTCGGAAGCGCGTTCACCAATTCCTCAAGCTGCGCTGCCTTGATGACCTGCCGCAGACGCTTTTCATCCGCCGATGGGTCACCGAGAAGAATGTTGGCGCGCAACGTGTCCTGAAAGAGATGGACGTCCTGGTTGACCAGTGACACGAGCGACTGAAGACTTGCGGGATCGGCCGTGCGCACGTCGAGACCACCAACCGTGACGCGCCCATTGTCGGCATCGAAGAAACGCAACAGAAGCGCGACGAGCGTCGATTTTCCGGCGCCGCTTGGTCCGACGATTGCCGTGACCCGGCTCTGCTGTGCACGGAAAGTTATTCCTTGAACCGCCCGCGGCTTGCGAGGATCGTAACCGAACGACACGTCCTCGAAGCACACATCGAGTGGCTCGGCGAACGTTCGAACCTGCCCACTCAGCGTCGGCTCGGAGAGAAACTTCGTCATCCCGGTGCGGGCCTGATCGGCGAGCCCCAGGAGGACAATCGGCTTCATCACGCCCACCAGCAACGCATGGTTTGCAGCCAAGGCAAGGAACAGGGCCGGGATGATCGCGGTCGAATCGGCTGCTTGATGCCGCCAAAGAACGGCAATAGCTGTCAGTGAGATCGCGGCTCCGACCGACAGACCGACGAGCGCACTACTGACTTGCTGGAGACTGACGAGGATGGGGATCTTTGCCATCATGAGCTTGTGAAGCGCCTCAACGGCGTTCCGAAGCTGGACCAAGGCTCGTCCGGTCTGGGCGAATGAGCGAAATACAGCGATCCCGTCCGCGTACTCCCCGATGCGTTGCGTGGCCACAGTGAGGTTGGCATTGCGGCGCGCCAGCAGGTCTTTCAAGATCCTGCCTATGACCGGAATGGCAAGGAAACCGGCAGCGTAGGCAGCGATCACCGCGCAGCCCGTCAGTGGGTCGAGAACGACAATCATGACGACGACGCTGAGCGTGGCGGCGACACCCGCCACGACGCGGCTGAGCGTGAAACCTGCGACCTCGTTGATCCAGCGCCCATCCTCAGTGATTAGGCTTGCGAGCTTGGCTGCGCTCCAACGCTGAAGAATGCCGAGGGGCGCCCGGCGCATGTGATCGACAAGATGGTTGCGGATCGCCTCAGCGGCCACATTCCCGGCTTCGAATCCCCATCGCCATGCCAAGCGAATGACAATCATTCGCAGCAAGACAGCGACGACAATCGCGGCGGCGTACGGCATCATATCTTCGGGCGTTGCAGGCCCCTGTGCGAGCCGCGCCAACCCTAATCCCACGGCAAGTGCCGGAACGGCTGTGACCAATCCCTCTATCAAGGTCATTGCCATACCAGCCACAAACTGTCCGCGCGCGGCGCCGAGATAGGACCAGATGAAGAGCACGAGCCTCATGACGCGCGCTCCTCACTGGTGTGGCGGTACGTTCGTGCTTCCTCCTGCGCCGCCCACATACGCGCAAAGAGGCCGTTGGCGGCGATCAGATCGCTTTGTCGTCCACGCTCAACGACACGGCCCTGGTCCAACACCAGAATCTCATCGGCGTGGACGATCGTGTGCAGTCGATGCGCGATGACGATAATCGTCCGCCCTTGCGCCAGCTGCGCGATGGCGTCCTGGATCTGCGCCTCATTCTCCGGATCGGCGAATGCCGTGGCCTCATCAAGGACTAGGATCGGCGCATTCTTGAGGATCGCTCGTGCAATCGAGATGCGCTGACGCTCGCCTCCGGACAGACCGTATCCCCGCTCCCCGAGTTCGGTCTGGTAGCCTTGCGGCAGCCGCTCGATGAAGTCGTGTGCCTGCGCGCTCTTGGCAGCGGCGATAACCTCCTCGTCGCTCGCGTCGCTCCGGCCAAGCCGAATGTTGTCGGCAACGGTTCCGCCGAATAGAAACACGTCCTGAAACACGTAGGCGACGTGCTGATAGAGCGCATCCGTGTCGAGGTCGCGGACGTCGACGCCTCCAATGCGGACGGAGCCTGCCGCCACATCGTGGAACCGGGCGACCAGCTTTGCGATGGTCGATTTTCCAGAGCCGCTTGGACCAACCAACGCCAAGCACTGACCGGGATTGACCTTGAAGGACACGTTTGTAAGGACCGTCCGTGTCCCATAGGCAAAGCTGACATCCTCAAAACTGACAGAAGCGTCATGCGGCGTCTGAGACGTAGCCGGCGCCGGTAGTTCGGCGGCCGCATTGAGAGCGTCGATGCGTTCGAGCAATTGAACCTGCATCATCAAGCGATGGCTGATGCCATGTACGGCTGCGAACAAATCTCCGAAGCCGTAGGCGATCGCCAGGAACGCTGCGAGCGTGGCCGTCGAAACCCACCCGCCCGCCGCCATCAGCAAGCCGGCCGGTCCCACAAACAACAGGTGGCTCGAGAGAAGCACCTGCGCGGCCGATCCCGGCAAGACACACTGATGGAGCCAGGCGTTCGAAAATCGTGTCATGTCAGCAAACACGACCCTCGCACGGGCCGTGGCTTGCTCATCTTGATTGAAGGCGCGAACCGTGGGCAAACCATCGGCGAGTTCGGCACTTGTCGTCGCCATACGGCCGAATAGTGCAAAATACTCTCGGGTCGGACCTTCGCCGCGCTTCATCATGAGGTTGAGGAGCGCCATGCCGATGATGATCGGCAACACCATCAGAAGAGCGAGACGCCAATCGATCAGGAACATCACTATCAAGGTGATGACGGGTGCGATGATGGCCGCACTCACCTCAGGCACGAGGTGTGCCATCCCGTCCTCGAGGATCTCGATGTCGTCGATAAGCGTTGTACGGATCTCGCCTTTCGATTTTTCATCCGTATAGCCGAGGGGAACTCTGGCGAGCTTTGCGGCGAGCTCGAAGCGCAGGTCACGCTGCGTGCCGAATGCGACAGCGTGGGATAGCCCCGTGGCCAAGCCAAACAGCACTTTCTCTGCGATGACGGCAGCGATCGCGCCGAGACCGATAGTAAGAATCCATCCCCAGTCGGCTGCCGGCGATAAGAGCTCGATCAGGGTCAGCGCGACAGCAAGATAGGGAAGAAGCGAGCTCAACGCAGCGAGCGTTGCGCAAATGATCGCGAGCGTGAGGACGACTCGCCGACCCTGCATTAGCTTGAACAGCCGCAGACCGATTTTTCCTACAGAGACGCCCTGTTGGACGCTTGCCCCTTCTGCATCGGCCTCATGCTGATCGGCGGGAGATCGCTCGCGCGAGTCTCCGTCGACGACCATCGCTTTGCTCACAATCTCTCCCCCAACCCCATCGTAGCGCCTACTATTTTAGAAGGGGTGACATGCGCCGATCTACGCTGGCGGCTTGTGCGATGATGGCTTTCTCTTGTGCGAGCTGATCACTCTTTGAATGGTTTTAATTCCGCACTCGGCGGATTGCCGAAGCGGCGCCGATACGCGTGCGTGAAGTTTGCGGGATCTGAGTAGCCGACGCGGTAGGCGATCTCCGCGACCTGATAACGTCCTTCGCGCAACATGATACGGGCAGCATCAAGCCGGCGGTCGCGGACATACTCAACGATTGTGATGCCGAATGTCGCCTTGAACGCCCGGCGTAGGGTGATTTCGCTCATTCCCACACGTCGAGCCAACTCAGCAATCGAGCCCGCTGCGGCAAAGTCTTCGTCCAGGATTTGCCGAGCCTCATAGGCTTGATCATGGTGCGGCGCCAAGCGTGAGCGATGGTAGTGCCCGCCTTGAATATGAACGGCCAGTTCCACAAGGGCTGTTAGCGTCAAGCTTTCCGCATAGAGCCGACCAATCGCACCTTGGTAGGGATTGTAGTAAAGGCGCTGAAGTATGGAATTGAGGACGCCGCAATTCGGAAGCGCAAACTGTTGGTAGTCTGCCTTCATAAGCGCCGTCAGTCCACGCCACAGTGGGTCGTCCTCTTCACTTTGAGAGGAGAAGAAATCCGCACCGACGCTGAGAGCGGCCATGCGGCACCTCTGGCCAATCGTTTGCTTGGTCATGGCCTCGAACGTTTCGCCGGCGGCCAAGAATCCTGGAATGCCTTCGCCCGGCATCTCGACGGACTTGCCATTGACGACGCTGTTCCATGAACCCTTCAATAGCAGGCCGATACACAAACACGGCGGATGGTATCCTTTGACACTCAGGTCTGAGACCAACTCCATGTCGCAATCAAAGTATTGCATGAAGGGGCGAATGTTCTGTGCCCGGTAGCGACCTTTTGCGAAGACCTCGCCAGCATGTTCTGGAAAGATCCTGGAGCCATCGTTCGCAGCGGAATAGGCATGGTGAGATGACAGGATGTCGGCGAGTTGGATCGCTGTGTCATCCGCTCGCCTGAGATCGGCCTCTCGGTAGGGGGACCACCTACTCATAGCGCCCTTACGCCTAGTACAAGTTGGTTGCCTGGGTCGCATTCAGGTCCGCACAAGCGACAAGGTGCGAGACACGCGCCCATGGATGTTAAATGCTACGTTATAACGTAACATATATTGCCGTAAAAGCCACGAGCGAAAGGAACCTCTAAGACGCTCCGGCTTGTGTCGAATCTGCACCGCTCGCTAGGCCGCCCCGCGACAGGAGGCAAGAATATCCGTCAGGATTGCCCGGTCTTGTCCGCGTGCCCAGCCCCGCTGCTCCTCAGCTTCGGAAACACCCGACCTGTTCGCCGCATGTAGGCAGCATACTCTTCCCCGAAGCGACGGAGCATCATCTCCTCCTCTCGAGGCGTACGCACGACCCACATCGCCGCGAACGCAGGCAGCACGAGCAGGCCTGCGATCCAATTGTGAAGCAGCAGCGGCTGGGCGATCGCTGACAGCCAGATTGACGCGTACATCGGATGGCGAATGCGGGAATAGATGCCGTTGGTGATGAGCCCATGGTTTTCCCGCACCTCAAGACTTGGGCTCCAGTTTCGACCGAGATCCGCATGGCTTCGCCAAAAAAGCCAGAGGGCGGGAACTTGCAGTACGGCGCCAACCACCGTGGCCGACTCCGAGAGCTCATAGTCCGCGAAAGCGAAGATGGACGTCGCTACGTGCAAGAGCGGAAGCACCATCATCGTGAGAAACATTCCTCCGAGCAGCGCCTGTTCGACACCGCCCGTGTGGTGCTCGACGATGATGTTTGAGCGTGTGTACGCGCTGTGCGGCAGCCGGATGGCGAGTGATACAAGGAATGCAGCCAGCCACACGATGGCGCCCCAACCGATATCATTCCAACGCGAGAGCGCCGACACCACAGCGCCAACCAGCAGGATCAACCCCAGCGTTGTCGTGATCAGCGCCGACAGCGAGGAGATCATCGACCGCCTCGATGATGGCTTTGCGCTATCCCCAGTGTGGTTCACGGCTTCCCTCCGGTCCACTCACGCCCCGACTGACCAACAAGGCTGGCGTAGGGCAAGCGTCGAATGCCACCGAGGATCGCAATCCCGCAGAGCCCTGCAAGAGCCGGTACCGAAACAAAGATGGCCATGCCGATCGCGCCCAGACTAGCGAGCTGCTCCACGGCGGATGGCGAGAGCGCCGCGACAAATGGCCAAAAAAGGCGTGCCGCCGCCAAACCACATAGCCCGGTGACAATCACATCCGTCATCGCCTGCCCGGGCGAATGTCGGCTGGCTAGTCCAATCACAAGGCCAACAAGGGGACCTGAGAGGATCATCACGAGGAAGGGATAGGGGTAGAAGTCGAACATCAGCGTTTTCCATGTCGAACCGGCGATCTCGCCGGGATCACTCTCACCGGTGGAGCCGGGGGCTAGCTCGTATATGCAATGATATAACATTGCATCCATAAGTACAGTCGGCTAGCTTGCTGCCGCTCAGCAAGGCGCGTGCGACCAGTGTGTGCACGCTGCGCCTATGACACGTCCGCTAGCTGCACAGCGAGGCCAGCCATGAAGACACGTGCCGCCATTGCCTGGGAGCCGAACCGGCCTCTCGAAATTGAGGAAGTCGATCTCGATGGCCCGAAGGACGGCGAGGTGCTGGTCCGCATTGTGACCACCAGCCTCTGCCATACTGATGTGTTCACGTTGTCGGGCAAGGATCCGGAGGGGCTGTTTCCAGTTATCCTCGGACATGAAGGTTGTGGCGTTGTCGAGGAGATCGGGCGCGGCGTCACATCGGTGAAACCCGGTGACCATGTCATCCCGCTCTATATTCCGGAAGACCCGAACTGCCCGTACATCAAGTCCGGCAAGACGAATTTGTGCCAGACGATTCGCGAGACGCAGGGCCGCGGCGTCATGCCGGATGGCACCTCCCGCTTTTCTTACAAGGGCAAGCCGATCCTCCACTACATGGGCACCAGCACATTCAGCGAATACACGGTGCTCCCTGAGATCTCCGTTGCGAAAATCACAAAAGAGGCGCCGCTGTCAAAAGCTTGCGTCATGGGCTGCGCGGTGCCAACCGGCATCGGCGCCGTACGTAACACGGCCAAGGTTGAGAGGGGGGCGACGGTTGCAGTCTTTGGCCTAGGCGCGGTGGGTATGGCGGTCATTCAAGGCGCCATGCTGGCGGGGGCCGGCCGCATCATTGGTATCGACACCAATCCCGGAAAATTTCCTCTGGCGCACAGCCTCGGCGCGGCCGAATGCATCAATCCGAAGGATCACACTCAGCCGATTCAGAACGTCATTGTCGATATGACAAATGGGGGCGTCGACTATTCCTTCGAAGCAGTCGGCAACGTCCAACTCATGCGCTCAGCACTGGAGAGCTGCCACAAGGGATGGGGAGAATGCACGGTGATCGGCGTTGCCGGCGCTGGCGAAGAGATTCAGACGCGGCCGTTCCAGCTTGTCACTGGCCGAGTCTGGAGGGGCACAGCCTTTGGAGGTGTACGCGGTCGCTCACAGCTGCCAGGGATGGTTGAGGAGTGGCTGCGTGGTGACTTCAGCGTGGACCCCTACATCACGCACAATATGACCCACGACAAGATCAACACGGCCTTCGATCTTCTGCACCGCGGCGAGGCGATCCGATCTGTCATTCACTATCAGCCGCAGCAGACCATGTTGAGCAACACGCTGCCTGGGAAGATCGTCGAATAATGGGAGGGCACGGATGCATCTGCTCGACAGATGCTTCGTGCACTGCAAGGCCGATCTCGGGGGATAAATCTTGATGCTGCTGCTCGCATCTCGACGATGTGTTTTGACACTGGCGTCGTGGCTTGGTGCGACGCACTTATGCATCGACCGTGCCTCGGCCCATCCCACCTCTGTGTCTCCATCACACGATGCTGCCTGTGCATTCTGGCACTGGATTCCGGTGTGCCCGCAGGATCTCGTACACAAGCTGCAGGCCGCTATTCGCGCGATCGCGCTTGGCGACATCCACATCGGTGGCAGCCATCTTCTGGCGCTCGCACTTGTCTATGGCGTTGCGCACGCCCTAGGGCCGGGGCATGGCAAATTCGTCATCGCCTCTTATGCATTCGCGAATGCCGAAACGGTCCGTCGCGCTATTGCCGTCGCATTTATGACTGCAGTCGTCCAAGCGGCATCCGCGATCATTCTGGTGTTTGGAGCATTGTTTCTTTTCGGCAAGGGCATCGAAGACGCAAATGGCCTCGCGCCTGCCGTAGCTATCGCTAGCGGCGCGCTGATGACACTCCTCGGCGCCTATCTCGTCTGGACCTCTCTCGGTTGGGCGTTACGACTGTGGTCCTATCCCGAACCCCGGAGACCATCGGTAGCCGATCGATCTGGTGCAACGACTGAAACACGCCATACGGACACTTGTGCCTGCGGCAGTCCGCACTTTGCGGAACCTACGCGATTTGCCGGTCGATGGTCGTGGCGGACCGCCGCTGCAATATCTCTTTCGATTGGGGTTCGCCCCTGCACCGGCGCTGTTCTCCTTCTGATGTTTGCACACACTCAGAACATGCTTTGGGTGGGCGTTGCCGGAGTAGTCACCATGGCCCTTGGCACTGCTGCGACCCTTTCAGTCCTGGCGATGGCAGCAGTAGGATCGCGTGATTTTGTTCTCAGGGCCCTCATGCCAATGCCACTACTGGCTCGCCTCGTGCTTGTCGCGACCATGCTATTTGCGGGAACGGCGCTGGCCGCAGTTGGTGCGGCCGTAGCGTTGGTCCCGGCCGCCCATCCGTAAGAGAACGCGGTCCGTCCTTATGCGCCTAATAATGTGGAGTTTCTGTTGGTCGCCCACTCTCAAACCATCATCAAATTCGACGCCGTTCCAAGATTATCCGCTCCTCTCCAGCACCTGCATAACAATGTCGGGCGAAGCAGAGCGATGATCGGATCTTGGACGTGAGAAGCGCCGACATCGGCGCCCATAGTTTTCGTGGTGAAGACGCCGCCGTCCCGTCCGCTGGAGCCGCTCCCCGAAACATCAGCCCCCAGCCTGTAGGCGCGCACTTGCTGACAACCTCACGAACAGATCAATACCATTCGAGCGAACCATGAAATCCTTTAGCTTCAACACCACACCATCAATCATCGTCAAGTTGGGTGCTGCTCTCGATCTGGGTGGCATCGTCTCGCACTGTCTCGGTCAATCGGTCCTTTTCGTAACCGATCCGACCTTGCGGCAGATTGGCGTGACGCATGCGGCTTCGGCGTCTCTCTCTAAGTCCGGAGTTCAAGTCACGTTCTTTGATCAGGTTGAAGCGGATCCCAGCTTAACTACACTTATGGCCGCCGTTGCCGTTGGACGGCAAGCCGGCGTCTCCGGGGTTCTCGGATTCGGAGGCGGTTCGTCAATGGACGTCGCCAAACTCACCGCTTTGCTCCTAGGTTCCGACGAAGATCTCAATGCGGCCTGGGGTGTGGGCAATGCCAAAGGGCCGCGACTGCCATTGGTGCTTGTGCCCACCACTGCGGGCACAGGCTCCGAGGTTACGCCGGTATCGATCATCACCGTTGGCGATGAAGAAAAGCGCGGCGTCTCGAGCTCCATCATCCTGCCAGATATCGCCGTTCTGGACGCAGAACTCACAATCGGACTTCCCCCCGCGATCACGGCTGCAACGGGCGTGGATGCAATGGTTCATGCGATTGAGGCCTATACCTCGGCAAACGCCAACAACAATCCACTGTCCAGAGTGTTGGCCCGCGAATCTCTGAGGCTCCTCGGAACCAATATCGAAACCGCTGTGTCTGACGGCCGGAACATCGAAGCGCGCACGGCGATGTTGCTCGGCTCCATGCTTGCCGGCCAAGCCTTCGCGAACGCGCCGGTGGCTGCCGTACATGCTCTCGCCTACCCCATCGGCGGGACATTTCACGTGCCGCACGGCCTTTCGAACGCGCTAGTCCTTCCCCACGTCCTTCGCTTCAACGCCCCGGTTGCGGCGAACGCTTATGCGGAGATTGCGGCTGACGCGTTTCCGCATCTTCAATGCGAGGAAAGCAACCAGGCACGCGCGGCAGCCTTCATCAATGCGCTTGCCGACCTCACAAAGCGACTCGGCCTGCCGACGCGCTTGCGTGATGTGGGGATACCCGAAGACAGCCTACCGAAGCTGGCTGTGGTCGCCATGAAACAGACGCGGCTGCTAGTCAATAATCCGCGAGAGCTGCACGAGATGGATGCTTTGGCAATCTACAAGTCCGCATGGTGAGAAGGCTGAGCAACCCCAAGTGCTCTATTGCCGAATGCGCTGCGCCGCCTCTTGAAACCAAGCCACGACTTGTTGGCGATGCGGTTCGCCCCATGTCTCGACAAACCGCCGTGTTTTGTAGTTGTTAACGTCCGACAACTCTGCAATCCGCGCAGCTATGAAGTCGGGCGCTAACGTCAGACCGCACTCCACCTCAATGCAGCGGCGCCAGTCCTCATAGGTGCGCAGTGATACCAAGGCCATGGCAGGCTAACCCTTTGCAGAGATGGATGGCAGAGGAAGCGACCAACAGAGATTTGCGATCGCTATTCTATGCACAGGTGCCCCTAAGGAGGGCGTCAAGGACAGGCGCGCTGGATGAGCCGCAACTTGGGACCGTACATTCATCCCCGTACGCCAGAGAATCCCTCGAAGCGACGGACGCGCCCGCCTCGTCTCCAGCGACACGGCCATTGATGCCGAGCCCATCCAGCGCAACTGAAAATTTCTATGCAGAGACTTCCGCGCCGAGGCGGGCGATGACGGTCTGCGCCTGTCATACGCGGCTCTGCAGAACGCGTGGTGACGTATGAGTTCCCCTAACCTCATGCCGGTGAAAGGGCCGCTTCCGTGCGGCAGGCTTCGCAGCGGCCACGCAATTCAATGGTGGTCTGCTGCAGCGAGAACTTCGCACCTTCCACCCAGTTCGTAAGGCGGCCGGCGATGATATCGTCATCGAACTCCGTCACTGTTCCGCAAGTCTCGCAAATGGCGAACACAACGGCCTCGCGATGGCAGTTCCCCGTACAGCAGACAAACGCATTCAGCGTTTCAATTCGGTGTACCTGCCCCGCAGCGATTAGCCGATTGAGTGCGCGATAAACTGTCGTTGGTGCATTGACGCCCTGATCCCGCAGCAGCTCGATCAGGTCGTACGCGCTCAGAGGACGATGCGCGTCGCGCAATGTCTGGGCGATCAACTGATCTTTGCTTCGGCCGACGTGTCTCTTCGATTCAGTCACGCCCGACTCTCCTCATGGATTGCACCGGGAAATGGGATGTTATAACGTTACATATATAGATGCAACCAACCAATGAGGATCCCATGGACGCCGAGCTGAAAGACCACCTGCGAAAAAGCACCGCCGCCAAGGATGCCCGGCTGCCTGTGACCGTGCTGTCCGGCTTCCTTGGCGCCGGAAAGACGACTCTGCTCAACCACGTCCTCAACAACCGCGAGGGCCGCAAAGTGGCGGTCATCGTCAACGACATGAGCGAGGTCAATATCGATGCCGAGCTGGTGCGGGAAGGCGGCGCCAATCTCTCCCGCACCGATGAAGCTCTCGTCGAGATGTCGAACGGCTGCATCTGCTGCACGCTGCGCGATGATCTTCTGAAAGAAGTGGGCCGCCTCGCTACCGAAAAGCGCTTCGACTACCTGCTGATCGAATCGACCGGCATATCCGAGCCCCTGCCCGTGGCCTCGACCTTCGAATTCCGAGATGAGCTCGGACACAGCCTGTCGGATGTTGCTCGTCTTGACACCATGGTCACCGTCGTCGATGCAGCAAACCTCCTCAAGGACTATGCCTCGGCAGATTTCCTTGCCGATCGCGGCGAGTCGCTTGGCGAAGGAGACGATCGCTCTCTCGTCGGCCTACTGGTCGAGCAGATCGAGTTCGCCGACGTCATCATCCTGAATAAGATTGATGCCACGACGCCTGAGAGGCTGGAAGCCGCACGTACTATCGTCCGCTCGCTCAATGCCGACGCAAAAATCATCGAGACGTCCGAAGCGCGCGTCTCTCTCGATTCGATTCTCGATACCGGCCTGTTTAGCTTCGAGGCCGCGCACCGGCATCCTACGTGGTTCAAGGAGCTCTACGGTTTCAAGGACCACACACCCGAAACGGACGAATACGGCATCGCGAGCTTTGTTTATCGCGCGCGGGCACCCTTCGACCCCGCCAAGCTCCACGCATTCTTCAACAAGGCCTGGCCCAATGTTGTCCGGGCCAAAGGGTTCTTCTGGATCGCCTCACGACCGCAATGGGCTGGCGAGTTAAGCCATGCAGGCGCTCTTATCCGTCATCAGCGCGCCGGATACTGGTGGGCGGCGATGCCCAAAGATCGCTGGCCGGACGATGAGGCGGCAGTCGCCCATATCAAGAAGGATTGGCACGAGGTTTGGGGCGACCGGCGTCAGCAACTGGTCTTCATCGGCACCAAGGACATGGACAAAGAAGCCATCACTGCCGAACTCAATGCCTGCCTGATGTCGATTCCAGAGGGGGGCAGGATCGATTCCCGCGAATGGGCCAAGCTGCCCGATCCGTTCCCCAGCTGGGAGCGGGATGCGCATTGACCGGTAGTCTGCGTCCTGTCGGTTCCCAAGCGACCTCCCCCTAATGAACAGCAATGGAGAAAGCCGTGCGTGATGTGATTGTTATCGGTGGCAGCTATGCTGGCTTATCTGCGGCTTTGCAGCTCGCCCGTGCGCGGCGCCGCATTCTCGTGCTCGACGCCGGCCGGCCACGAAATCGCTTTGCGCAGACCTCGCACGGCTTTCTCACCCAAGATGGTACACCACCGCGCGAGATCTCCGCCCGTGCCCGAGAGCAGCTCCTTGCCTATCCGACAGTCGAATGGATGGACGGAGAGGTTATCTCTGCGGAGAACCTGAAATCAGGGTTTTCCGTAACAGTGGCCGATGACCAACGGCATGATGCTCGCCGGCTCGTTCTGGCCATTGGCGTTTCTGACGAACTCCCTAGTATTCCAGGTCTTGCAGAACGGTGGGGCACTAGCGTGTTTCACTGCCCCTATTGCCACGGCTACGAACTCAACCAAGGCAAGATCGGAGTGATCGCCACGTCGCCAATGTCCATGCACCACGCCCTGATGCTGCCCGACTGGGGGCCGACGACGTTCTTTCTCAACGGAGCCTTCACGCCAGACAGCGAGCAGACAAGCAAGCTGTTGGCGCGTCACATCACCATCGAGAGCGAGGCGATTGCCGCAATCACAGGACAGCCGGCAAACGTGGCGCTTCAAGATGGCCGCGTCGTTGAGCTCAGCGGATTGTTCATCGCAACACGCACGCCGCCCTCAAGCCCGCTACCTGACCAACTCGGCTGCGCCTTCGAAGAAGGGCCGATGGGGCCGTTCGTTCAGACAAACGTCTTCAAGGAAACATCTGTCGAGGGTGTGTTCGCCTGTGGCGACGTTGCCCGTCCAGCTGGGTCTGTCGCTTTCTCTGTGGCGGATGGTGCCATGGCAGGCGCTGCCGCGCACCAATCCTTGTTTATGCGCTGATTAGCGTCTCTCCAGCATCCGAGATAAGCCCGTACATATGCCATTGCTAGGCGATGAAGCAGACATTCGCGGTGCCCAGAAAGCACTGCTGCATTGGGCCGAGACGATTGCTCGACGTGATGTGGCGGAGGTTATGGCTCTCTACGCTGTCGACGCCATCCTCGTTCCAACGCTGTCGAACGATATCGGTGAGTACGAGCACGAGCGCCGAAGGTACTTCGAGACGTTCTTGGCCAATGACGGCTTGCGATGTGAGGTCACCATCCAGAAAAAGCGCATTAGCCAGAAGCTTGGGACCGTGGTCATCGGCGGTCTCTATACTTTCACTTTTCGGCGGCAGGGCGCAGAGCACGTCGTGCCGGCTCGCTTTCTGTTCACATTCGAAAACATCAACGGACGTTGGCTGATCACCGGACATCATTCATCGCGACTGTCGGAAGCGGTGTGATTTCCGGGGGCGCCTTCCGGTGAGCAGCGGCAACCGCCTTGGAGGCGGCTGCCGCTCGTCTCGACAATCTCGTCCGTCAGTTTGTTGTGGCCCGAACGTGGCGAGCGGCCTCGACAAGATTGGCAAGCGCGGGTTTCACCTCGTCCCATTTACGGGTCTTGAGACCGCAATCGGGATTGACCCAGATCTGATCGGGCGACAGCCGTTGCTTCGCCTTCTCCAACAACGCGATCATTTCCTGCGTCGGCGGGATACGCGGTGAGTGGATGTCGTAGACGCCGGGTCCAATCTCGTTCGGATACTTGTAGTCGATGAACGCCTTGAGCAGCTCCATGTTGGAGCGTGACGTCTCGATCGAAATCACGTCAGCGTCGAGCGCCCCGATAGACTCGATGATGTCATTGAACTCCGAGTAGCACATATGCGTGTGAATCTGCGTGTCATCGGCTACGCCCGAGGAGCACAGTCGGAAGTTCTCAACCGCCCAGTCCAGATAGGATTGCCACTGCGCTCGCCGCAAGGGCAAACCCTCTCGGAATGCCGGTTCGTCGATCTGGATCACGCGAATGCCGGCCTTCTCGAGGTCCGCCACCTCATCGCGTAAGGCCAACGCGATCTGCTTCGATACCTGATCACGCGGCAGGTCATCGCGTACGAAGGACCAGAACAGCATGGTCACCGGACCGGTCAGCATGCCCTTCATCGGCCGCTTCGTCAGAGACTGGGCATAGGACGACCATTGAACGGTCATCGGCTTTGGCCGAGAGACGTCGCCAAAGATGATCGGTGGCCGGACGTATCGTGAGCCGTAGCTCTGCACCCAGCCGTGCTTGGTGAAGGCATAGCCGGAAAGCTGTTCCCCGAAATACTGCACCATGTCGTTGCGTTCGAACTCTCCGTGCACAAGGACATCAATACCAATCTCCTCCTGCCAGCGCACGACCGCTTCCGTCTCCTTCTTCAGGAAGGCCTCGTAGTCGGCATCACTCATTGTACCTTTTGCGTGCGCGGCACGAGCCTTGCGCACTTCCTCGGTTTGCGGGAATGAGCCGATAGTTGTGGTCGGAAAGCTTGGCAGATTGAGGCGAATACGCCGCTGCGTGCGGCGCGACGGAAAGGCGGCCGGGCGGCGGGCCATGTCCTTTGTCACGCCAGCCATTCGCGCCTGAACGCCGGCATTATGAATCTTCGGTGAGGTCTTGCGGCTTTCGGCAGCTGCGGCCGAGGCAGCCAACTCGTCCTTCACGGCCGCGCGGCCTTGATTGACCGCGCGGCCGAGAATGGAAAGCTCGTCCAGTTTCTGCGCGCTGAAGGCCAGCCACGTTTTGAGGTCGGTATCCAGATCCGTTTCGAGTTCCAGATCAATCGGCGTGTGGAGCAGGGAGCAAGAAGGTGCAATGAACACCCACTCCGCGCCGCGCTTGGCAACGACCGGCTCTATGCGATCCAGAATAGCGGGGAGGTCGGCGCGCCAGATGTTGCGGCCGTCGATGACACCCAACGAGATCACGAGGTCCTGTGGTGCTTTGGCGATCACTGTATCGAGTTGATGCGCTGCCCGTGCCAGATCAACATGCAGGCCCGCAACGGGCAGCGAAATGGCCGTTTCCAAATTGTCGTCATATCCGCCAAAGTAGCTGGTCAGCAGCAGTTTGAGCTCAGGTAGAACGCGCGCAAAGGTCCGATAGACGGTGTTGAATGCCGCGCGCGTTGCATCGTCCAGATCGAGCGCAAGGATCGGCTCATCGATCTGGACCCACTGGGCACCTGCGGCCTGCAATTGGCGCAGGACTTCGATATAGACCGGCAATAGGCCATCTAGCAGTGACAGCGGGTCAAGCGCGTCGTCCTTGCTCTTTGACAGCTTGAGATAGGTCAGCGGTCCAACGAGCACTGGCCGCGTGTTGTGACCGAGCGCTTTGGCCTCAAGGTACTCGTCCACGGCTTTGGTCGAGGCGAGCGTGAACATCTGGCCCCTGCTCAGCTCTGGCACCATGAAATGGTAGTTTGTGTCGAACCACTTGGTCATCTCGAGTGCAGCCACGCCGCTCTCAAATGCGTGATCGCCAGCATGGTGATCGTCAACAACAGCATTGGGATCGAATGTCTGACTGCCGCGCGCCAAAGCAAAATAGACGTCCAACGGCACGTTACCGGAGCGCCATCCGTACACCTCGGGGATGGCGCCGACCATGACGCTGGTGTCCAGTACATGATCGTATAGCGAGAAATCATTGCTCGGGATGTGGTCAATGCCGGCAGTCTGCTGACGCGCCCAACTGGCGGCCCTCAGGCTTGAGGCGGTCGCGAGCAATGCATCGGCCTCTGACTTTCCGGACCAGAACTTCTCAAGGGCGAACTTCAATTCGCGCTTCGGCCCAATGCGCGGGAAACCCAAATTCGTGACTGTTACGGGCATGATCGTCCTCCTTCGATCCGCGCTCGGCGGGTCGTGATCAAAGAGCCAAGGATGGGGGACGACCGCGAGCGGTTCGATGATTGCTGAAGCTGAAACAAGCGCCTGAGCATCAGTGACCCCTTGAGAGGGGGAGGCCAGAAAGGCGCATGGCCAGACCGCAAGGCGACTAACGCCTGCGACTGTTTGCGACCCACCAGGACACCCCGCCCGCGGACGTTATCTTGTCGGGCAGGTCTCCTGGCTCACGGGTCAACGCTCCTGCCGCATCTTCCCAAGGCGTACCCGCCTCAGTGATCACATTGGGCAGTCGCTCACCGCTTACAGTTGCGGGGGCAGCTCCGGAATTGTCACGGCACAAGGCCGCCACGCACCGGATTCCCTCTTAGCTCCAGCGGTTTGACCACCACCGAAGAACCACGACCGGCGCATCATTCGACAGATGCCGCACCGAGTCAACAGAGATATAATGATATGTTTATGTCTATATGCCTTAGAGGGACACGCACAAAAAGCCGGCCACGTATCCGTGGTCGGCCCAACCTCTCGCCCTAGTTTCAACCTTTTTGCAATGTTATAACATCCCATATAGGGCGTCCAGCTCTTGCCGGAAGGTTTGGCTGGGACCTACCGGCGCGCCCGGTCCGGATCCTACGCCCCGTGCCCCTCAACTCGCGAAGCCCTGCATATGCATCGACATGAGAACAGAGGAATGACGACCATTCCCATTACTCTCGTCACAGGCTTCCTAGGCGCCGGCAAGACGAGCTTCATCAACGCGCTGCTCCGTGACCCGGCATTCGCCGATACGGCCGTACTCATCAATGAGTTTGGCGATGTCGCGGTCGACCACGATCTGGTCGCGGAGTTCAGCGACGATCTCATCTTCACAACAACAGGATGCATCTGCTGTACTGCATCAAGCGCAGCCAAAGACTCGCTATTCAACCTTTGGAACCGTTGCCGCAATCGAGAGATCCGCGCGTTCAAGCGGGTCATTATTGAAACCACGGGACTGGCTGATCCCGTCCCCGTCATCAACGCCCTGTTAGCGCCACCCACTCCGGCTTACATCGATCGTATTGTCACCGGGCAGTTTGCTCTAGCGCACGTGATTACGCTGTTTGATTCCCTGAATGGTCCTGACACGCTCAATCTGCATCTCGAAGCCATCAAACAGATCGCACTTGCTGACGCAATCGTTGTGACGAAGACGGACTTGTCAAACGACGTTTCCGGTTTTCAGAGCATTCATGAGGGGATCAAGGCGTTAAATCCCGTCGCGCCGATCTGGGACCGGCACAATGGATGGAGCGATATCCGCGATCTGATCCTCACCAACGCGACCTACGATCTGAGAGGCAAGGGCGAGGATGCGCTGGCATGGTTGCAAGCCGAGGCAATCCTCGCGGCGGATGCCCATGACCATAGTCACAGCGATCCTAACCGGCACGGTGACGGCATCCGCGCCCACAGCATCGTCCTGGATAACCCGATCGAACCCATCCTGTTCAACTTCTTCCTGGATGCGCTGCGGCTCAGCGCCGGTCCTAATTTGCTGCGTGTGAAGGGGTTGATTGCTCTCACCAGCGATCCCGATCGGCCGGTCGTGGTGCACGGCGTGCAGCATCAGATCCACACGATCGATCAGCTCACCGAATGGCCAAGCGAAGACCATCGCACCCGTATCGTCGTGATCGGCCGCGATCTCAACATCAAGGCCATGCGAGAAATTCTCAGCCGCCCCAAACGTCGCAAGCGTACCAAGTCACCACGTAGGCGAGTGGCAGCTGCGAGTGCCAGCGTCTTCGCGGTCATCGCGCTGATCGGCGTGATGCTTTTCAGCATTCACCAGTCACCGGCGCAAACTGTCTCTCCCGCGACAACCATCACCGACAAATAAGCAAAAGGCGATCACCACAATGACCAACCTAGTACCTGTTACAGTGCTAACCGGATACCTCGGCGCCGGAAAGACCACCGTCCTCAACCGGATTCTCAGCGAGAAACATGGTCAGCGCTACGCTGTCATCGTGAACGAGTTCGGTGAAATCGGCATTGACAATGATCTTGTCATCGACGCCGACGAGGAAGTGTTCGAGATGAACAACGGCTGCGTCTGCTGCAGCGTCCGCGGCGATCTCATTCGCATTCTCGGCAATCTGATGAAGCGCAAGGATAGGTTCGACGGCATCCTTGTTGAAACCACTGGCCTTGCTGACCCTGGCCCTGTTGCCCAGACCTTCTTCGTCGACGCCAATCTGAATACCCGAACCCGCCTCGATGCCATCGTCACGGTCGCCGATGCCAAGTACCTGCTGGATCGTCTTGCCGACAGCCACGAAGCCGAAGAGCAGATCGCCTTTGCAGATGTCATTCTGCTCAACAAGACGGATCTCGTCAGCGAGCGGGAACTGGCGACCGTCGAAAGCCGGATCCGGTCCATCAACCCCTATGCCCAGCTCCATCATACGGTGCGCGGCAGGATTGATCTGCAATATATCCTCGATCGCCGAGCGTTCGATCTTGATCGCATTTTGAAGCTCGAACCAGACTTTCTGCATCACGGCCATCATCACCATCACAGCGATGTAGCGTCCGTAGCGCTTTCGACGGACAATCCGCTCGATGCGGATAAGCTCGTTGGCTGGCTGCAAGAGCTGACTCAGACAAAGGGTGGTGACATCCTACGCCTCAAAGGCATTCTTTCGCTCAAGAATCATGATCGGCGTTTCGTTGTTCAGGGCGTGCACATGATGCTCGACGCTGATCACCAGCTACCGTGGAAGCCTGAGGAGAAGCGCCAGAGCCGTCTAGTCTTCATCGGCCGGAAGCTCGACGGCAAGGCCCTCCAGCAAAGCTTCGCAAGCTGTGAGGCCTGATGTCGATCACGGCGCGCTCCAAACCCCGTGCAACCCGAAAACCTCCGGCTACAGTTCCGCTCAACGAACATGATCTCGGCGCGCCAGCGACGGCGGTATTGTCCTGGGAACATGGTTTCGTGTTTGCTTCGGGGGACGGCCAGCTCGCGTTCGCTACGACCGACTTCAAGAACGCAACCACCACATACGTTCACAAGGGCGCGATTCTCTGCGCGGCGATCGACGAGCGCAGGGACGTGATCCTCTCAGGTGGAGATGATGGTCGCCTCTGCCGGACTGATCCCACTGGCGACGTTACGGAAATCACTCGTACGGACAGACGCTGGGTCGAGCATGTTGCCGTTAGCACAACAGGCGCCTTGGCATGGTCGAGTGGGAAGAGGCTAAACTTGCAAGGCGCCCGCGGCTCGGCCAGTGCCTTCGAGCTTCCCGGCAGTGTTGGAGGCCTTGCCTTCTCGGCAAAATCCAACAGGCTGGCGGCGGCGCATTCAGGCGGCGTGTCGATCTATGAGCCAGATACGCAGAAAGAACAGGCGCACGACCTTCTCGATTGGAAGGGCGGTTATCTCGGCGTGAGCTGGAGCCCCGATGATCGTTACATCGTCACGCCTATGTGGGATGGCGCCGCGCGAGTATGGCGGTTGCGCGACGGGGAGGGCTTCACCCTTGGTGGCTATCTGGCCCCGCCTCGGTCACTGTCATGGTCCACGAAAGGAAACAGGCTGGTGACCTCCGGTGCGCAGCAGGCGGTCCTCTGGTCGCTGCGCGGCAAGAACGCCTTGACCAAACCAGGTGAAGGACGCGCTTGGCGTCCGGCGCTCGTCAGTGCAGTTGCCTTCGGACCGAACGACAGCTTCTTTGCCTTGGGCTATAGCGATGGCGCGATCCTGCTGGCACAGGTCGCTGACATGAACGCCATTCTGGTCCGGCCAGCCAGCCGCAACCCTATTGCTGGTCTAGCATGGTCGCCAGACGGCTTGCGCCTCGCCTACAGCCAGGAAGATGGACGCGTCGGGATCGCCGACTTCACCCTGTTTGCAGAGCCGAAAGCGGCGTAATGGGCAGCTTCCACAATCCCTTCAAGCCACGCTCTGGCGCAGGCTATATCGAGGCGCTGGCGAATATTCGCAGGTGGGCCTCTGCAGCCATCGCTAACGACGATGCCCTTATTTCAGTAACCGAGATTGCATGCCCGCTTCCAGACTGCCCGCCGCGCGAAACCATCATTCTGATAATGCCAACTCGAGCCGCACCCTCAAAGCTCCGTATACACAAGGCTATGGCTGACGTTACAGAAGACGATGTTCTTCACGGCATTCGCTCGTTGGAAAAGGTGGAACAGCGCGGCAACGCAAAGGCGTTCTATGGAGACTAGCCGCCTGTATCGACTGCCGCCTACAGGCCCGGCATCAGGGTGCTGGCTAGGATTCCTGCGATTGCACGCTGCTGTTCGCGCGGCAATGCCTCGATGGCCTTCCAAGCCTCTTTCGCAAACTCGTCGTCGGTGCTGGCTTGCTGCACAAGTTGGGCGATCGGATGGTTCGCGCCCAAGACCTGGGTAACCGCATTCATGATGGCCGGTATGTTGCTCGGATCAAACGCACGCATGACTTTCTCACAAGGGTTGTAAGCCAGTGGCGGTCAATCGCCACTTTAGAGCCAGTTACGTGCACTCCAAAGACCAAGATGGGTGCCGACACGCTCCGCAGCAAAAACGACAAGGAGCCACACTGAGATGTCCGAACACTCTGTAAATGCCGGCGGTGATAGAACGGCACGCATCTACAGGATGATGACCCCGGACCACACCTGCCCTTATGGCCTTAAGGCCATGGACCTGTTGAGGCGGTCAGGTTACTCGGTAGAGGATCATCACCTTGGCTCGCGACAGGAAATCGACACCTTTAAGGCCAACCATGATGTGGCGACCACGCCCCAAGTTTTCATCGGCGACCGGCGTGTCGGCGGTTATGATGACCTGCGCCGCTTTCTCGGTAAGCCCGTAGTCGACCCCAAGGCAACGAGCTACCGACCGGTAATCGCGCTGTTCGGCATCACACTGCTGATGGCGCTCGCGGCGAGCTTTGCCGCCCACGGAACCCCCTTCACGATCCGGGCCGGCGAATGGTTCATCGCCTTCAGCATGGCAGTTTTGGCGCTGCTCAAGCTTCAAAACATTGAAACATTCGCGACGATGTTCTTGAACTATGACCTGTTCGCCAGGCGATGGGTGCCCTACTCCTATATCTACCCATTCGCAGAAGGGCTGGCGGGCATTCTTATGATTGCCGGTGCGCTGACCTGGCTGTCGGTCCCCATCGCCCTCTTCATCGGTACTATTGGCGCTGCTTCGGTCTTCAAGGCGGTCTATATCGACCGGCGCGAACTTAAATGCGCTTGTGTCGGCGGATCCAGCAATGTGCCGCTCGGTTTCGTCTCCTTGACCGAGAACCTGATGATGATTGCCATGGCGGTGTGGATGGCGCTCAGTGTATGGAAATAGCGCGCCTTGAACGCGGCGCTCTGTCTCAACCATACGCTAGGGCGCAGGGTCACGTTGTTCGATCGAACTCGGCATTTTCACAGCCGCAACCCAAAGAAACGCCGCGTCCTCATTGTCCTGGCGCTCTACCTCTGAGGTCTGAACAATGAGGCCGGCGTCGCCAAGGTATTTAAAACTCGATGCCCTGCTGTTGTGGCCGAAGAACATCTGCGTTCCCATCCACTCCCCGGTCCAGTCGCCCTCCTGACCAGCCCCAAGGCTCGCGACAAGCGTGCCGCCAGGTTTGAGCCACCAGCTAATCTTTGCAAGCAGAGATCCCTGCTCCGCAGAGGGCACATGCGTAATAGAATAGAACGCACCTATCGCGTCGAATGAGCCCGCGTCCAGATTGATGTCGCACATGTCGGCATGGATGAATGTTGCCTTGGGCACTTTGCTGCGAGCTCGAGCGATTTGCTCTTCCGACCCGTCAACACCAACAACGCAATGCCCCAGAGCGGCCAGTTCGCGTGCAACAGGGACGCCAGCTCCGCATCCGAGATCGAGCACGCGACCACTCGAAGGCAGGCTCTCTATGAGCCGGCGGAGCCATTTCTTGCGAACGGATGAATGCTCAAACCGATCGAGATAGGCATCTGCGATGCGGTCATAGCCTGTGGCAACCAGACGCCTGGGAGTTGTCATGATCGTGCAATCCTAATAGTGCGCTGCCATCGGTACAGGGCGGCGGGCTCCCTTTCCTCATTGTGGGCACTGTCGGTTTCCCCGACCAGGAGAACGCCGCGCGCCTCAGAGAAGAGACGCGCGTTGGCGTTGCGCTGGAATGACCAGAGGCCGAGCTTATTATGCTCTCTCTGGGCAACCTTAAGAAGCCTGCTTTCTTCGTTGTCGTCCCGGCGGGACGGGCCGAGAACCCGACTACGCACACCAACTGGGAGGGCGTCGGTGTTGTTCCCGATGTCCGGGTGGCGCCATCGCGAAGGCGGCGGTGAAGATTGATCAAACTATCAATTCTAAGAGACAGGCGGGCAGGCGCGGCGAAGCGCTTGCCCCGCTTGAGCCAATTCCACCCGGACTTCTCTACCTCAGTTTCGTAGCGCGGACCGGCACGTAGAACGTGCCCTCGACCTCCACGATGTCGTCCTGGTTCAGCCGATGGATCTCGACGATCGTGCGCGGCGGATAAGGCCCATCGCCCCAGAGTTCGGACTGGATCTTGTTGACGATCGGCCGAAAGCGGAACATGTCGGTCACGTAGACGACGAGGCGCACGGCTTCCCGCAAAGACGCGCCTTCGGATTCGGCGATGTGCTTCATGTTGAGGAAGGCCTGACGCACGCGCGCCTCATCCCCGGCAACAAGGCGATTGGTCATCGGATCGATGCCGCGCATGCCGGCGATGAAGACGAAGTCGCCAGCGCGCGTCGCGAGGTTCCAGGTGCCGGTCGGCTTGATCGCGCCCGCCGGCGAGAGCGTTCGGACGCCATAGGGTGGCCGTTCCTGCGCACTAACGAAGGTGCTGGTGAGGGTCAGTCCAAGAGCGATGGCGACGGTTGCACGAATAAGCATGGGTGTTCCTCCTTTGAGTTTGGGTTTCCGGTGAGGTGTCAGGCGCGTCCGGGCAGGCTCCTCCCACGCGCGTGCATCCAGGTCATGCGGGTGGGACCGACGATCCCCGCGACGGCCTGGCCGCGGTAAGGCTCGAGCGACGGCTGCCACGGCGCCAGCGTGAAGGTGTCCTCGCGGCGGATGACCGCGATCTTGCCGGTCGGCGTTGTGATGGCGTGATCGTAGGTGCCGGTGATGCGGGCGCCGGGCATGGGTGGTACGAAGGCAGCGTTGAGGCGCCGCGAGACATCGGCAGCGAGCTGCTGCGTCTCGGCCTGACGCAGCGCCTTCATCATGTCGGCGCGCGGCACCTGCTTGCCGTCCTGCGTCTGTTCGATCAGCTGGCGGCTGGCGAGCCAATCGGTGCGCGCCTTGAGGGCCTTGTCGGCCTCGGCCGTGAAACCCGCCGTCCGGGTCTCCGGCTGCCATCTGGTCACGATGGCCTGGTCCAGCCAGGTCGGCCCCTCGTAGGTGGTCTGACGGTCGAGGTCGGTCGCGGACAGCAGATGCAGGCGCGGCACCGATGACGGCTTCTCGTTGAGGCCGCCTCCGGCCAGTGCGACGATATTGCCGCGTGCTGGCACCGAGGCCGCGTTGAGCCGGCCGAGGTCGGCATAGTGCACGCGGCCGTCGACGGCATCTATGATCACCCAGGTGCGGTCGGTGATCTCGTCGACCATGCCGACGCCGACGACCTTCCCGACCAGTGGCACCCTGCGCGGTCCGCGCTCGAACAGTGCCATGGCGGCCGCACCACGCTCGATGCCGGCTTCCTTCAGGGCGCGCTGCATCATCTTGAACTTGTCGGCGCGATCGCCGAGCTGGCGCAGCTTGGTCTCCGCATTGACATCGAGAGACCAGACGCCCGCCTGCCGTTCGGAAGCGAGCCCCAGGCGCTGCAATGTCCGCAGGCGCCCGATGCGGAGCGTCCGCTGTGTCGGATCGTTCTCCTCGGTGGCGGTGATGACGAGGATGTTGTCCTTGGCACGCGCCATGAGTTGACGATCGAGGCGCGTCAGTCGCTCCTGGCCGACTTCGTCGAAGAGCTTCTGGATGCGCTCGAGCTGCGTCTCGGGACCAAGCTCCAATGTCACCAAGGCTTGGGCACGGGCACGCACGCCATGGCCGATGTAGTCCCGGGCCATGACGAGGTCACTACCCCGGTCATCGCGACCGCGGATGACGACGTGGGTGTGCGGATGGCCGGTGTTGAAGTGATCAACCGCGACCCAATCAAGTTTGGTATCGAGGTCGCGCTCCATCTGCGCGAGGAGATCGCGGATGAACGGCTTCAGGTCCGACATCCGCGCGCTGTCCTCGGCCGACACGATGAAGCGAAACTGATGCGGGTCGGTCTCCGAACGCTCGAGGAAGGCTTTGCCATCGACATCGTCGCGCTGCGCATCGTAGAGCCGCCCCACGTCTCCATCGCGGGTGACTCCATCGCGCTGGATATATTTGAGGTGCGCACGCGCCGCGCCCATATCGCCGGCGGTGATGCGTGTGTAGCGCGCCTTGACGATGACGCGGCGGCTGCCTGGTGCGATGAGACCGGCGGCCGCGCGCACACCGGCACCCATGCCGCGCTTCGGCATCGCCGATGTGATGTGGCCGCGCTGCCGCACGGCGCTGGCGCCAGCTCGACCGGTTTGTCTGAGCACTTGCGTGCTGGTGCTTACTGAAGCTGAGGTCGCGGTATCGCGGATGCGTCCGGGCTTCGGTTTGAAGTCGTCTTCAGCCATGCTGATCCCCCGATGATGAAACGTGACGGGGAGATGCGGCGGAGGCCCAAAGTTACAAGACGGAGTCGTGCAAAGTACCCGGTTTACAAGGCCTATTTCGTGCGATGACTCTACGGCCGCAAAAGTGGAGTCGCGTGAAGTCCAGCAACGACGGGGCGTCCGAGCGCCAACGACTCTACCTTTTTATCTAGATGTCCTCCCCAGCCATCTCAGACCACACAAACTCTCCGAAATCACGTCTGCAGAACGCGACAGAGATCACGATCCGCGACCTCGTCGCAGCGAGTCCAAGCGGCGCTGGAAAGGAGAAGAGAGCAGTCGCGGGAACATCGAGCACGACGGCGATGAGCGCGAGAAAGACAGGATTCAGCCTGTTGCTCGCGCTCATCAGGGGATGTGGCACACGCGCATGGCTGGGTGGGCGGGCGGGCCAATTCGCGGAACGCGAAGAGGCCCTCGCGCCGCTGTCGGCGCGAGGGCGTTGAGCCGGAGGCTCAATCCTGCGGGTTCCAGATCAGAGCGAAGACGTTCGGATCGGATCGGCCGGCGGCGCGGCCAAGGTTGGCGTACAGCCGGCCGAGCTCGGGCGCCGAGATCGAGAGCGAGATGTACTCGACGCCGGAGGTCTTGCCGATCCGCAGCCAGCCGGCGCCGATCTCGGTACCGTTAGCGAGGACGCGGAAGTCCGGGTGGCTGTCGGAGGGCTTTTCAGCGACCGGGACGATGCTGATTTGCGCCCGCCGCGAGAGGGTCCGGAGCTCGCCGTCGTAGCGGCCGTCCTCGCGCTTGGTGACGTATCCGATCGTAGCCATGGTGTCGTTCCTCACGTTGTCCCGGCGGAGACCTATTCCCCGCCGGCGACGTGCAGATCGTGGCAGGCTGGAGCTGGTGGCACCCGACGGAGCGGAGCTTCAGCTCCGCGGAGAAGGGCCGGAACGAAGTGGAGGACCTGCGCGGCACGCGCGGGTTGCCGCCGAGGCGACGCCTGCCACATCGTCGCACGAAGCTATGCGGGGATAGGACTCTCCCCCGCGGCCAGAGGAGCAGCGGCGTGGCGTCCGGGGCGGCACAGGGCAGGACACGAGCGAAGTGGGCGACGGTGCCTCGAGCTCCCGCCGCGCCGATCGCACGGCCGCCGGAGATGACACGCAAAGCGCCGACGCTCCGGCGTGCAACGAGCGAAGACGCTGAGACGACGCCGGCAGCGGTGAGGACAGAGCCGCAGGTGCGACATTCGCCGTGGAAGTCGAGAGCGTGCCACGGCGACCGCGGGAGGATCGTGACGCGAATGCGCCGAGACGCCGTTCTTCACGGCGGCTCGGTCGAACGAGCTCGCAGAGCCGTGAGATAGAGCCGTACCGAACGAGATCGGAAGATCGCGTGAGGGACCGCCCAAACCTTCCTGCCGCCTTTCGAGCATCTGCCCCGACTGGGAACGGGCCCAAAGCGACTTCCACGAGAAAGGGCATGGGCATTGTAACGCCGCACCACTGTGGTTTCGATTTTCGTGCAGCAGAAACCAAGCCACCCGCTCACGGCCATATCAAGAATGCGCAGGGAAACAGCGTGTCGAGGAAACCTGCTCGCTTGTGGCGTGTTCTGCATTACCGGCAGCCACACAGCCGACCATTTATCTTGAATGGGAAGAACAATTTAAGCCGCAGGCGACTCCAAAACGGCACTGTTTCCCATCGGCAGGTGTGGTAAAGGAAATGTAAATATTGGGCGGTGCGCCACGTATTGCCCGAGCAAGTGCGGGTGCGGTCGATGATGCCGATCGGAGAGTGCGCGTACGGCTACCTAAGACTTGTCGCTGTCGATGGCCTTGATGAGCTGCCGCATGGCGGCATTGGGCTCGACACCAAGCGCGCGCACCACATCAACGAACTCGATGGCGCTGAGACGCCGCTCGCCCCCTTCGTACTTGGCGACGAACGACTGCGGTTTGTCGAGGCGCGCGGCGACATCGGCCTGCGTCAGGCTCGCCTTCTCGCGAAGGTCGCGCAGCAGCGTGCGGAGCTTGATTTGGCGCGGCGAGCGCAGCGTGTCGCGCATTGCGGGAAGCCGGACTTGGGAATGACGGCTTCACCGCATAATCCTGATTTCGGATTATCCCAGTTTGGGATATGTTTGTGAAGGCTTATGGCCGAGCGCAGGAGTCGAGTGTCATGACCGGAACAGCCGCGTTGCCCTATTTCGAGCGTGAGGATGATGGCATCGAGAATCTGCCTGCCGAGTACTATGTGGCCGGTCTGCGGACGTCGCCGGACGACGAGCTCCCCGTGGTCAAACTGACCCTGCCGAGCGAAGTCGTGGATCGGACCGTGCTGGCGGGCGCGCGGCTTTCGGTGTGGCTGTCGGCTGACAGCGGCAGGCTGATCCTCGACGGCGAGGGCGTCGACCACGAGGCGCTGGAAGCCGCGCTCGATGCCGGTCCCATGCGCGAGCAGACGCTTCTGACGTTGATCGACGCGTGCATCGATCCGGATCACCTGTCGATGGAAGAGGATCCCGTCGGCGATCTCACGTCCTTACGGGCACAGCTCGTCGAGGCACTGGCCAAGGTCGATGGTGCCCTGGCGCGCCTGCGCGGCTAACGGGCCCAGATGGGCACGGCTGTTCCCAGCACGTGCCCACTGTCGATCGGTCCGAGATAGCGGCTGTCGAAGCTGCCGGGCACGCTCGAAAGCACGAAGAGCTCGGATGTCGTCAGACGATGGCATCCGCGCCAGCGCGGCAGGGGACGCTGCCGTGCATCCCTCCTATCGGCCAAAGCGCGTGGCCGTCCGTTGATCCTGATAGTCGGACCATGCCGACACACTTTGTCGTTCGGACCGGCTGCGACCGGTTTGATGAGGCGGGCATTCGCCCGCAGGTAGCCGCGCGCGGCCGCCAGGGCTCTCGCCGGTTCAGGGAGGCGGATGACCGCCAGTTGGTTCCTTGCCGGAACGCGGTCGGTCAGGATGTAAAGACCAATTGGAATGCTCGCGCTGGCGTTCCAATACAGTCTCGGAATGCTCGTCTTCGGCCAGGACAGCGCCAGGAGCGCGATCGCCGTTGTGGCCAGCAGGCGCAGACGGCGGCACGCGGCTGTTCCTTTTTCGCGCCGCCATTCGGGCAGCGCGCTCCTCCGACCACGCCAGCAGATCGCCACGACGGTAGACGATGCGGCCGCCGTGGCGTCGGAACTTCGGGCCGGTTCCCTTCCAGCGGTGATTGTCGAGCGTGCGCTTGGCCATGCGCAGGTCCGCAGCTGCTTCGGGAACAATGAGAAAGTCATCGGGATCGCCGGACATGAGGCTGCTCCTTGCTTGTTGGAAGAGCAGTGTTCCTCATGTCGGTATCTTGGGGGAGGCCCTAACTGCGCCTCCCCTCAAATCGAACCGCGCTCATTTCAGGAGTTTGCGATAGCCGCCGAAGACGAATTCTTCGCCGCGCAGCTTGTCACGGCGGATGCGCTGGCGAAGGCTGCCCCGGCGCCAGTCGCGCTGCACGGCTTCTGCCCCAAACAGGATCGTGCCCGCTTCCCGCTCGGTGCCGCCGGCGGTCATGCTGTCGAACACGATGAGGCCGTCGCGCCGGTTGAGTGTGCGTGCCGTCCAGTGCGAAACAGAAGACGCCGACGCTGTGTGGGTGGACAGGATGCGACGCAGATGCGTGAGCTGCGATGCGGTCCGCCCGAGCAGACTGACGGCGCCCGTGACAATGGTGAGTGTCACCGGCTCATTGATGATGTCGGCGCCGTCGATCTTGAGCTGCAGGGCGATGCCGTTGGCGCGCAGCAGGACGTGCTGGCGTCCGTTCGGATCGATCAGGATATGCTCGACCGCCGAGAGTTCCGGAAAGATGAGTGCCCCGGCATCGGAACGACGCGCTGGTGCCGCCGACGCCGTGAGGATCGCCTGTCCTGTCTGCGGCATCCAGATGTGGTGGGATTCGAGGGCCGTCAGCGACGGTTCAGCGAAAGGAGCGGAGCGCCCACGCTTCCGCACGAGGTGATGGCTCGTGCAGCCGCGTGAGAAGCGCTCCGCTCTCCAACCGTGTGGTGTCTTGCTTGGCCTTCAGATGCTCGCGTGCTTCGTCCTGATAGGCGGGGTCTCGGCGAAGACCCTCCCAGGGCCAATCACGCTGACGCAGGTTGCGCATGTAGTCGTAGGCTTCCAGAGTGGGCGGTCTCGGCGGGCCGACGTAATGCCGTACGCGATACATTGGCATTTCCTCCTGTGAGCATCTTGCTGGTACCGCAGACTATACATGCGTATATATGTTATAACATAACATTTATGGCTGATGCTCGATACCAGTCTGCCCTGACCGGCTCGTCTTGGTGGACCGGACGCAGGTGCGTTCTCCCATCTTCGTAGTGACTAACTGGCGGCGTGTCGGACCGTTCAGCGGCTGTTCCCGAAGCTGATTGGAAGGACCCCGCCCCCGACGTTCGTCTTGATGCGGATCGCTTCCCCGGAGGCGCCAGAGCACGAGACGATCGCGGAACTGTTTTTGCCGCTGAACTAGCGCCCGCTGTCGGCGGTCTGTGGCTCTTGTCTGAGATTGAGGGATGGGTGACCGCCCGCGTCGCCGAGCGCAACAAACTGATGAAGGAGCAATAGGCCCGAACCAGCCTCGACGGCGCATTCTTCCACTCTGGGAGCCTCCGGTGCGCGTCACCGGCGGACATAAGCTAGGCTGCGACACCCCCCAAAGGCTGCTCATCTTGCAGGTTGGGAAAGATCGCCACCAGCCGCTGATAGACGCTCTCGCCGATACCTGGAGCTTGAATATGTACGCCGAAACGCCCCGGCGACCCGCGCGACCAGTCGCGGATGCCGCAGCACGGTCGAGATCTCGACTGACCGAAATGGCGACTTCAGCCAGTTACACGAGCTCACGACGCCAAGCCACCCCTCATCCAGCTCAGCGCGGCCGGACTGGAATGGTGATCAGCGACAACGGCACCGAGTTCACCTCGACGGCCATTCTGCGCTGGCAACAGGAAGCGGGCATCGCCTGGCATTACATCGCGCCGGGCAAGCCGATGCAGAACGGCTTCGTCGAAAGCTTCAACGGTCGACTGCGCGACGAGCTGCTGAACGAGACGATGTTCCGAAGCCTAGCGCACGCCCGCGAGGTGCTGGCGGACTGGCGGAACGACTACAACGAGGTGAGACCACACGGAGCGATCGGGAACAAGGTCCCGATCTCACTACTGAATCCCCTGGCGATACCAGCCCGCCAGCGGCGACGAAGGCCAAAAACTCTAGCTTCAGATGAGGGCACGTTCGGGCTCAGAACATAACCCCAACGGACTCCACTTGTGAGCGAGTACCTTCAGGGGGCAAGGTCACACCTTACACGCCCTACTCGTCGAACAGATCTGCCGAATTAATGCGGCGCACCCCGGCCGGGGCAAGCAGTCTTTCGATCCACACCACCGGTTGGCCACGCTCGGTGCACAGGGTAAAGAAGGCCCTCTGCTTTGCGCGCGTGAAGGCGACAAAGAAGGAGTTGAGCTCCTCTTCACGATCAGGCGTGAGGCTCCACCACGACTGGTTATCAAGCCCGCAGAAAATGATGGTGTGAAACTCGAGCCCCTTGCTCTTGTGGATTGTCATGAGGGCGATTTGGCCCAACCCCTCGAATTCGTCGAGCGCCCCTGACCAGCTTTCCGCATGCTGCAAGCACTCCTGCAAGAGCAGTCGAAATCCATTCCAGACGCGATCGAAATCCGATTGCCTCTGATAAGAGGGAAAAGCCCGACGCAGTACCTCCGCACCGACAAAATCAAGCGCGGCTTGTGCAGCCTCCCCCGCCGACTCTGGCACAGGAGCGAGGTGTCTCAAGATGCGTCGCATCTCACGTGCAAACTTCTGAAGCCGCTCCTGCACACTTTGCTGTCCCATCTCATCAGCAGGATCGACCGCCTCGAGAAATTGCAGGTCGAGCAGCGCGCCGTTCCAGTTCTCCGGACTCCGCATCGCGGCGCCAACGCGCATCAGCCGCAATAGGATCTGTGTCAGGTCCTCGCCGAGCAGGTCTTGAATGGCAATGTCGCCCACATTGCGCGCGACATTCCGCAGCCTGAGTCCTCGCTCTATAAATGCGGGTGCGAGTTGGCCCTCGACTTCATTGGCGTGCATGCGCACAAGGATGGCAACGTCGTGAGGCGCGACGGTGCCGGTCCGCACCTCGCGCTCAATCCACTCAGCGAGACAACCGCTTTCCTCATCCTCGCTCTCGAACTCCCAGATGCCCGCAACGTCACCATCCACCAGCCGAGCCGCGCGCGCCTCCGGCTCCTCGACGGTGGGATCGATCCTGCTGGCAATAATATGCTGTATGCGCGCAAGGTCCTCGTGCGAGCGCCAATTGCAGACCAGCGATATCCGCTGCGCGGCAAAGTGCTGCTCGAACTGTGCAAAGGCGTCCGGCATCGCCCCGGCCCAGACCATGATCCGTTGCTTGTTGTCGCCGACCGCCGTGAAGATGGCTCCGCTCCCATCAAACGCTGTGCGAAGGAGCTGAAATTGGTTAAAAGTAGTGTCCTGAAACTCGTCGAGAAATACAACGGGGTAGGTGAGGTGCAGGGCCTTCAGGATCGATGGGTTCTCCCGGATCAGCAACTCGACCAGCCGATTGATCATGGGAAATGAGAGCAGCACCTCATCCTGCGCGGTGTATTGAGCGTGCCAATATGCGGCGACGGCGCGCTGGAGCGCAGAGCCTTCGTTTGCGACCGGCAATCGTGCCCCGGCTATAGCGCGCCCGAAGGCATCGGTGTTTACGCCGTGGAACCCGTGAGTGCCCAAGAAGTGAGTGTAGTCCCGTCGGCCCGGCATCACGATCCTGTAGTCCGCAGGCGGGCAGTAGGGTTCCGGCACCGCGGCACCGAAGCGGTCCACGAGGCTCTTTGCGAATGCGTCAAAGGTGTAGGAATTGAATCGCCGCGCCTGTTCGGCGGGACAACGCTTCGCTACCCGCTCCGCTAGATTGCGAGCGGCATCACGTTTGAAGCTGATGGCAAGTATCCGCTTGGGCGCGGGGCATAGACCGGTCTGGAGAAGGTAGGTGGCCTTCTGCGCAAGGAACTCGGTTTTTCCTGCGCCTGCGCCTGCCGTGACTAGGACGCTCCTCTCCGTCTGCCGCAAGGCTTCCCAGGCGCGCGGCTCGAGGTCATCAACGCCCTGCGGCTTCCATTTCTCCCGAAGAACGAGCGTCATTCATCGTCGTCCGCAAGACCGAGGGCGTCTTTCACTTGCTCGATGAGGGCCTTAAGCTCTTCTGGCACCCTTGCGGCGAGATCGTCGCTCCCGATGCGCGCCAGCGCCATGATGTGAGTCTCGGGCTTGCTTTTGCCCAGGAAAAGGTAGGGGTACCATTTGAACTCGTCATCATAGTCTTCGTCATATAGGTCAGGATCGCCGCCAGTCTTCAGCGTGACGGCCTTCTTTTCGCGAACCGCGGCGCCGCCGCCGCGCGGACCGCGGCCCCCTGGGCTCGGATGCTGGTAGGCTTCCGGGAAGGCGCTCAGCATCGCGAAGTCGATATCCAGCGGAAACGAAAAGAATATTCCCTCTTCCCTCAGGGCTTTCACCCAATCGTTCTCATCTGCCTCCTCCAGCAGATCGCTGTCCGCGATATCGTCCACGTCTTCAGGATCGATGGCGCCAGCCACAACGAGCGTGTTGTCGCTTAAGTCGTTGCCGCTCTCCCTGAGCTTCGCAACGACATCGGCGATGAGGGCTGCGCCGCCGTGCGACCGTCCAAGATCGAGATCGAGCAGGGTCGCGTGCGGGATGCGAAGACCATTGAGAAGTCTCCAGAAGTGGCTGACATATCGACCACCAAGCGGAACGATCGGCACGAAAGAGGGGTCAAACTGGACGCTCATCGCCTCTGCGACGCGCGGGATCACGAGGCGTTCGGATTCACCCTCACCGAGGATGACGAAGCGGGCAAAGTAAAGTTCGGGATAGGCCCTGACGGCGAGCCGCACATATCGGCTCGCCTCGGCATCGTTCTGGGGCAACTTGATATACCGGACATCGCATCGGCGCAGGCTGTTCAGCCGAAAATAGCGCACCTCCTCGGGCTCGATGCGGCCGAGGATCGCCGGCGAATGGCTCGACAGCGCCACCTGCGCGGACGCGAGCGAGCCTATCTCTCGCGCCTGCGCGACGATGCGCGACAGAAAAAACGGGGAGAGGCTGTTTTCCGGCTCTTCGATCGCAAGAAAAGTGAGGCTCGTCCGTCGTAGCTTCCCCTGGTCGAACGGACTGTCCTCGGCTGCCTGTGCAAACGTGTCCTTCTCGACCTCCAGGGTCGCCGCAGTAAGCGCGATATGGAAGAGAGAGCGCTGACCGTCGCTCAGGTCCGCGAGCGGGCGCTCCTGCCCTGCCTCGTCCGGAGAAAAAGCGAACTCGGCCTTGCGGACCAGCTCCTCGAAGCGGCTTTCCACTAGGCGGAGGACGGGCGTCGTGTCTGTGTCCGCCTCGTGGACTTGCCGCCAGCGTTTTGAGAGCCGCTCTGTAATGAATTCCGCAGGGTCTTCACGCTCGAATTGCTGCTGAATCTCCTGGGCCTTTGCCGCAGCGCGGTCGCGAAATGCATCGGACCATCGTGCAGCCTGCCACAATCGGCCCTTCAGCAGCGCGGTCACCTGCGCGGCAGCATCGCGGGCGGCCGGGACATAGATGAGCTGGATGGAGCCACGCTCTACCGCCTGTACCCGGGAGCAATCGTCCCACTCGAAATTGTTGTCTAAGGTCGTGATCCACCTGAGATCTTCGTCAATGCTGCCGTCAGGCGTTCCGTCGTCGGTCCAGGTCGCCTGAAGCCTCATCTTTGCTTTGAGCGGACCGCCCGGAGCGGAAGCGGCCATTTGCAGGAAGAATTCAGGGACCGCGTCCTCGGCATCGTCCTCCTCAAGCCCTTCCAGCTCGGGAAACGAGAAGACAACCTCGATCGACAGGACCGCTCCGGACTGGAGCTCCTGCTGGTCAGCGGCGATATGGAAATCCCGGCGCCGAACCTGGCGTTGCGCGGGCGTGACGCCAAAAAGCCGCGACAGCGCTTGGAAGGTGGCCGTCTTGCCAGAGCCATTGGCGCCAACGAACGCAGTGACAGCCTCTCTCAGCCTGATGGTCGTGCCTTGCGGCCCGAAGCAGCGGAAATTCTTGAGAGTAATTGTCTCGACCTTCATTGGCCGCCCTTTAGGAAATGAGTATTCGAAATGCTCTCCTTGCGCATGAGCAAGGCCGTTTCACCCAATCAACAGCCGACGAATCGCTGGGTGCATACAACGGTGCAGCATGCCAGCGAGCCTTGACAACCCGGCCCCGTTCAAATGCGCGCGCCGCGTCTGACGGCTGGTAGCAGCAATGGGATTGCATAGCCAGAACACGGAATGGTCTCCGGCGATCGGGAAGCTATGCGGGTATCCGGGTGCGGCCGCGTCGCGGAATGCGCAGCCGAAGAGAGACATCGGTGGCCGCTATGTCAGGTCCCGCTCGACCCACGCGATCTCGCCGAGGCTCATATACACGACGCCACCCCGGCTTGCGCCCAGTGCTGCCATGTATTCGTGCAACTGTCCCCGGTACTGTGCTCTGTCCTCCGGCGTCGGGGCAACGTCAGATTTCCAGTCCAAGACGACGGCCGGAACGCCGTTCTCATAGGCTGTTGCGTCCGCACGGCCGGCCAGCAATTCGTCTTCGCTCTCTGACCAGATGGCGAGTTCAGGCACCAGTTTCGGTCGCAAGGCGTTGATCTCCGGGAGGTGGAGCGTACGAAGCGCTGTTGTGGCCAGCTCGGCTGGCTCTGGAAGAGCATGCCCATTTCCGGACATGTCCCACACAAGCTGGTGGAGCAGAGTGGCGGCACGGTCGGCCACCGCGCTTTCCTCGTTCGCGAGCTCGCCGGTCAGAAACTCCTCCATGAGTTTGTGGAGCACGATTCCGCGCAGTCGGCCCGCCCCGGGTGCGATCGTGATTTCCGCGGTCTCGTTGGCAGGATCGACCGCACCTTCCGCGATCACCGCTCGGTCCAGATCGTGATCGCTCGGCCGCCGCCATACCAAGGGCGGCGCCGCGCGCACAACTGCCTCAGCCTCAGCAGCAAAGCGCTCCGGGCTCTGTTCATTCGTGACAGGCGCCGGGCGTTCCGGCGCTGCCTCTGGAAGTTGGGTCAGATCGAGCTCCGGCAGATGCTGATGACCAAGGTCCACAATACGACCCCAGGACTGGGTGTCTGCCGACAGAAGGCATGGCACGATAAGAAGGTCGCGGGCCCGCGTACACGCGACATACCACAGTCGCTCACGCTGACGGACTTCACTGCGGTTCTCCTCCTCGCGCGCTGCGGCAAGATCAGGCGGAGCCGTCTCGCCCAGAACCCAATGCAAGCTATCATCGGAGCGGCGATGCACGAATTCATCGGCACTGCGAAAGCGCGTCGCTGTGTTGATCGGTATCACGACAGGCCATTCGAGCCCCTTCGAGCTATGCATAGTGACAAGCTCGACGGCATCTTCCGCCGCATCACTGCGCCCTTCGGAGAGGCGCGCTTGTAGGTCCCAGTCCCGCTGCAAGTCCTGGACGAAGGCTTGCAGTCCAGGGACCGCATAGGCCCGCGCGCGCTCGAGTATGGCGTCGATGTTGGCCAGGGCCCTTGAGCTGCGATTGTGATGGCGCGCGGACAGCACCACCCGCACGTGCAGCAGCTCGATCGCTTCGCTGAGCAGGAGCAGTGGCGTCGTAATCGGGGCGCGCCGCCGCAAATGCTGCAGTTTCTGGAGGACGGCTCTTGCCAGCGGGCGCGTGACGGCCCCCGGCTCCGTCCTGACATCGAACGTGGTTCCCGCAGGCAGATCGCCGGCAATTTGCAGAAGCTCGTCGTCGGTCACGCCGACCAGCGGGCCGCGCATCAGCGCGCCGAAAGCAAGCTTATCGCGCGGGTCGGTCAGGGTGCGAAGCAGGGCGAGCACGTCCTGCGTCTCCTGGCGCAGCATCAGTGTGTTGCCCGCCTGCGAGGCGACGGCAATGCGTCGCGCTTCGAGAGCACGCTCGTACCGCCACAGATCAGTCCTGGTCGGGGCCAGCAGTGCGATGTCGCCCGGCCGCAGCAACGATCGCGATCCGTCGGCACGAGACACTTCCAAAGTTCCAATGAGCCGCGCGCACACCGCCGCGACCGCCGAGGCTTCCGCCTCCCGCAGCTCGTCCGCCCTCGCGCCAGGCGGCAAATCGATCGTGAGCTTGGTGATGCACGGAACGCCATCCTCACTGTCATCGATCGTATGCGACAGCGGCACGTAACCTGGCTGGTCCCGGTGCGACAAGACGGGCTCGAAGCGTCCATTGACATAGTCGATGAGCCCGCGCCGCGATCGGAAGTTCGCCGTCACCTGGACGACCGCACCGCCGCTGCGGTCGTTCACGTTGTCGCGCGCCTGCTGATAGACGGCGATGTCGGCGCCGCGGAAGCGATAGATCGCCTGCTTGGGATCGCCAACGAGGAACAGCGAACCGGGGCAAAGCACTGCATCCTGCCACTGATCCGGGCGCACTTGCGCCCCGATCAAGAACAGAATTTCCGCCTGTATCGGGTCGGTGTCCTGGAACTCATCCACGAAGATGTGCTGATAGCGCTCGGCGAGCGCGCGGCGGACGTCCTCGCGACCGAGGACGAGGGCGCGGGCGTGCAGAAGCAGGTCGTCGAAGTCCAGCACGGCCGCCGACCGCTTCTGTTGCGCGTAGCGGGCGAGCATGTCGTCCAGAGCCGCCGAGGTCGACGTGATGAGCGCTTGGCCGATATGGCCGAGCAGCCGGCGATAGGCGAGATCGACCCTGCGCAACCGGGCCTCCGCTTCACTGTTCAGCCGCTCGCCATCGTTGCCATGCGCCTTTCTCCACGCCGTCTTGCGATTGTAGGGCCTGAGCTCGAGCACCCTGTTCCGCATCCACCGGACGCGCGGCGGATGTGCAAGAGCCCAGAGCTTCGCAAACGTCGGCTGGCCGCTCAGCCCATCGGCAAAAAAGCCGGCCAAGGTTTGCAGATCCGCGATCAGCTCAGCTGTCTGTGCGTCGCCCGGACTCGCCGCATGCCAGCGCGCGAAGTTATCGACCGCGTCGACGAACTCGATATCTGGCCGCCCCGTGGGCATCGGCAGGGGACGCGCGGTCGGGTGCTCGCGTCGAAGGATGGCAAGGTTCCGCAAGCGCGCCGCGATATCGAGAGGGTTGCTCTGTGACTGCACCGCGATCGGATCATCGTCCGGCGTAGCCTCAGCGTCCGACAACCTGTCGGTCAACCACTGCGAGAAGATGCTGTCGAACATTGCGTCAGCGGTGGCAGCATCCATGACCTTCGATCCAGGGTCGAGGTTGGCCGCCACGGCGTGACTGCGGATGATGGTGTGACAGAAGCCATGGATCGTGGTGGCTGTCAGCTCGTCGAAGTCCTGCGACGCCATGGTTAGAGCGCTGCGCTGCTCCGCCGACAGCCCCTGCGGAAGCACGGGTGCCAGCACCTTCGGGATATCTCCACGCAGCAGCGCATCGATCGTGATGCGGATGCGCAGCGCGAGTTCCGCCGCCGCCGGCTCTGTGAATGTGATCGCCGCCACCTGCTTCGGATGCCGCCCACTTGCGAGCAACATGGCGACCCGCCCAGCCATCAGCGATGTCTTGCCTGTTCCCGCCGCCGCTTCCACGAGGAGCGTTGTGCCGAGGTCCGTCAGGACCCGCTTACGGCGGTCGAGATCGACGAGCGTCATGGCCGCCCCCACAAGGACGCAAGCTCACCGAGGATAGCGGCTATGGCCTCCTGCTTGCGGCGCAGATAAGCGTCCCGGTCGGCCGGAAGAGCAAGGCGCATGTCATGAAAGCGTTCGCGGGCGTCTGGACCGGGGACGGCGGCGCCGCTGCGCACGATCCGTGAGGCGGTGCGGATGAAGGCGGCGGCGTCGGCCATCGCCTCCTCAAGCGTTTCACCCTGCAACCGCATCGGCACGCTCTCGCCCGCAAGGTACGCAAGGCGTGAGACGATCATGCGCACCTCGGGAAGGAGCTGCCGCGCGGCCATTGCATAGAGGACCCGCTGCAGCTCGCTTCCCCCGGCGAGGACAATGTCGGCGGCGCGTTCCGGGGCTCTACCACTCTTGTAGTCGGTGATCCGCACGGCACTTCCGTCGGCGCGCACGTCGACCCGGTCGATGCGTCCCTGGAAGCGGATGTCGGTATCAGGAACAGTGACAGGGCGCACCGCATCCCACGGCAGGTCGGCGACATCGGTCGGATCCTCCTCACCGAAGGGAACCTCAGTCCAACTTCGCGTGTCGGCCATCACGCTGTCATCGAGCGTCAGGCCGCGAAACGTCATCCGCGCCGCCTGTTCGATCGTATGACGCCACAACAGCCGCGGCGGCACGGCGCGCTCGAGAGGCCAGGCCTCGGCGACGATCGCAACTGCGGCCTCTAAGGCATTTAGGACTTCGGTCTCGTTGGCTCTCGCGACGCCCGGCAGAGGCTCGAGCGCATTGATGGTGCGCCGCATCAGCTCGTGCACCAGCTCTCCGAACACCGGGGGCGACAGAACCAGAGGCTGCTGCTCGAACTCTGGGGACCGCCATCCGAGCGCATAGCGCCAGACAAACCCGGCTGGATCGCGCAGCAACCGACGGAGCGACGTCGTCGATTGCGCCCGCACCAGCACACGCCCAACCACCCCATCAGAGTGCGCGCCCGTTGCGCCATCATGAACGGTGACCTGTGGACGTTGCCAGTTCCGCCAGCATTCCCGGCTTGCCGCCACGAGCGGCGAGGCGATGGCCTCCGCAGGACGCGCCAGCAGGCGGTCCGCCTCGCTGAAGGCGTGCAACGGAATGCGTGTGCGCGCGTGCACCCGTTCCCCAGCTGTCGGCCACAAGGTGCTCGGCGCCTGCACGGTGCCGGATGGACTGCGGCGCCCCCGCGACAGTGACAACGCCGTGCTGGCGCATTTTATGATCTCGTACATCTGGCGGTCGCGCTCGGTGATCGATACGCAGCCCAGCATCCGCCGCGGCACTATGTGATCGGCAATGAGCGGATCTTCGCTTTCCACACGCGGCCACGCCCCGCTGGTCATTCCCAAGATGCGCACGCAACGGCGCGGGCTTGCGGCAAGGTGTGCGGCCGGGCACCAAGCGATGCTGCTTGCAGGATCGAGGCTGTCCGGAAGCCGTAAGTCGCCGAGCGACATCTGGATTGCCTTGGCGGGTGCAATCCTAAGCGCTGACTCCCACAACAGCCGGCTTTGCCCCGCGAGAAGGAGGACGCCCGCTTCCGCCGCGGCATCGGTCCCGCGCGCGATGAACTCGACGAGCTCGAGCAGTGGCGCCGCCGCCGAGGCTGCCTCCGGCTTGGCGAGGACCTGCTGCCAGTGATCGACTGTGAACAGGCCCGCGGCGACAGGCAGGACCCTCCACCATCCTTCCGGCAGACGATCGCGGAACTTCGACGGCGGAAGGCTGAAGATGAGCCTCCGGATGCGCTGCTGGCTGAGGCCCCGCACCAGACTGTCCGCAAGCGCCGCGCAGGCTTGACCCTCACGCGTGCTTAGCGCTGGCACGCCGTGAGAGAAGTGGACAGGCAGACCGGCGTCCTTGGCCAAGGCGAGCAAGTGATCGTCCCAGGGTGCTGGCGAAGCCGCTGTCAGCGCAATCTCTGACGCCGCGATGGTGCCTCGGCTGAGAAGTTCACGGGCCCAACGCAGCGCCTCGACCGCTTCGGCACGCGGATCCGCGCACACATCTGCTTCGACAATTTCGGGAGGCGATGTGGCAGGATGCACCACGCGCCCCGGAAACCATGATCGGTCAACCCCATTGCGCGCCACCCATGTCACATCGAGCTTGCCGGCGAGGGCCACGATCAGCGGTCGCCAGATGGGATCGACGTCGATCAGGTCTTGGATGACGACGGTGCCGAACAGGGCGCGTGCATACGCGAGTTGTTCCAGGGCCACATCGCGAAGCGCCTCTGGCAGCAGCTGACCAGCCGGGAGCGCGTCTCTGACGCGTTGCTCGATCAAATGCAGATCCGCAAGGCGGGGCGAGCGTCCGCTGAGGTCGGCGAGTCTGACGTTTCCTCTCCAGACAGATTGCAGGGACTGCGCCACGGCACGCGGCGTACCCGGTAGCTCGCGCACGCCGTCTAGCTCGGCGAAGCCGCCTTCTGCGAGCGCTGCTCGGATCAATGGGTAAAGCTGCTCGGGTCCCGCGAGGCCAACGAATCCCCCTGCAAGACGACTCGCGAGCTGTGGCAGCGTGACGACCTCGCGCCCGATGACCTTCGCGCGCGCGGCCGCCGCTCGCTGCATGCGCACAGCAAGCGGTCCCTCCACGATGAGTGTCGAGCGCTGGCTCACAGGACCGCACGGCGTTGTTGAATACCTGCCGTCATTCTTGAGCGCTCGTGGCTAGGAAAGCAAACCTCTAAACAATCGTTTTCGATAAGCCGTCCACATCCATTCGACAGCGCGTGTGCTAGGAATGCGGCTGTGCGCGCCGTCCGCGGCATGCCATGTCTGGTTGGAAGTGGCGTCTTAGGAATAAACCTCTTGTCAGTTGAAGCGGATAGCGATGATGGCTTGATCTGGCCGCCGGGCATCGAGCCTACGGCGGACTTTCATTCCACTCTTGATTTTGTTCGGAATAGCCGCGGCAATCTTTTCGTCACGGGGCGCGCCGGCACCGGCAAGTCGACGCTGCTGAGAGGGATCGTCGGTACTCTGAGGGATCAAGTCGTCATCGGCGCCCCTACCGGGATCGCCGCGTTCAACGTCGGTGGCCAGACGCTTCATTCCCTCTTCCGGCTGCCGCGCGAGGGCCTGCTCCTTGATGGCGAGGAGGACGAGGTTTCTCCACGTGACGTCTTCGATGTAGAGGATGTCACCCTTGTCATCGATGAGGTCTCGATGGTCCGCGCCGACATCCTGAACGCGATCGACTGCGGGCTCCGCCGGCAACGCGAACGGGATGTTCCGTTCGGCGGCGTTCGCGTCATTGCTTTCGGAGATACCCATCAATTGCCCCCCGTCATCACCAATGGTGAGGCCGGCCGGCTTCAGGAGGCCTTTGGCGGGTCATTCTTCTTCCACGCTCCTGTCGCGCACTCGATGACCATGGTGGAGCTCACCGAGGTGTTCCGACAGAAGGACCAGAGGTTCGTGGCCATCCTCAACGAGGTCCGTGAAGGCGATATCTCCGATACGGCGCTCGCGGAGCTCAACGCCCGTGTCGGCACCGTGCCGCCCCACGACGGTCATCGATGGGTGTGGCTGTGCACGACCAACAGGGAGGCCGCGGATGTCAATCGCCGGTGCCTCACCGCCCTCTCTGGCGAGGCCCGCGTCTATCGCGCGGCCGTCAATGGCGAGTTCGAAGTACTTGCCCGGCGCCGTAGAAATGATGCCGGCGCGCTTCCTGCAGAGATCGAGCTTGTTTTGAAGGTGGGGGCTCGCGTGGTCTTCACGCGCAATGACCGGCACCGGCGCTGGGTCAACGGCACCACGGGCGTCGTTACACGCCTCGACGACGATGAGATCGACGTGACGACCGATGCCGGGGAGGAACTGACCGTAAGGTTCGATACGTGGACGACGTACCGGCGCGTCAAGGTCGATAAGGAGGTGCGCCGTGAGGAAGCCGGTAGCATGTCGCAGCTGCCGTTGCGCCTTGGCTGGGCCATCACCATCCATAAAAGCCAGGGGATGACGCTCGACAGTGTCGTCTTCAATGCGCCGAACTCTCTCTTTGCGCCCGGTCAGGCCTATGTCGGCCTCTCGCGCGCCCGCAACCTTGACCGCCTTCTTCTCCGCCGGGCGATGAGACGCCGGGATATCCTGCTCTCGCCGGACGCGCTCGATTATCGGACGCTGCTGCGTCCCCTGAGCCTTCGCAAAAAGACGTCAGAGCCGACCAGTCGCTGATCTCAGGCCGTCGAGCTGCATGGTTGGGATTTGCTTCTCGTTGTTGATGATCGCTACGGGTGACCAATACCTTCCGGTCGCGCCTTGCCCGCGGGAGCAAGTGCTCTGTCAGGGGGCGCCTGTTGTCACGGAGACACCTGAAACTATGTTGAAAACACCCGCAGAACTTATGGAGCCATTCAAGAGGCATCTGATGAGCGCGCCCGTTGCAATCGCGCCAGAGCGGCAAGACGAGCTTTGGGAATATATTGTGCGAAAGAAGAGTTGGACGTTCGAGCTGACCGAAGGGCGAGCGGATTACTTTGCGGCTACGGGTGAGCATGTGGTTGGAGCGACCTATGCAGGACTTGCTGCTCTCTGGTGCCTGGCATATGTGGCCTACCACACGATGGATGTGGCGCTTGCTGCGCAGCAGGAGGAGGGAGGCCGTAGCGATAGCCCACCTGCCGTAGACATCGGACCTCACTGGAGGCGCCTCAAACTGTCAGCTTACGTAGACTATGCAGAGCAGTTGATGGGCGACGACGAGATATGGCCCGAAGTGCTGGAACAGCCGGACGCTGGTGCGCCCTTGGATTGCATCGCAGGCAGAATAAACAATGCCTTCCTGGGAGCCGCCGCATTCATTTTGCTGCACGAGGTGGCGCATGTTCATCATCGCGATATCAACGATAATAGGCTTCGCCGGATGCAGGAGGAGCGGGCCGACCGCTTTGCTGCCCGCTGGATGCTTGATGAAGCCGGCAAGGGCCGCGATCGCGAATTCAGGATCGTGATGATTACGATCGCTCTCCTTTACATATTTCTGATGGAGCGACGCTGGGGCGCGAAGGCAACCTATCCAACGGCCTATGAGCGTCTTCAGGAAGCCTCGCGGCATTTCAGTGCGGGGGATCGCAGCGTCGGCCTCATGAGTGGGTGTGCACTCTTGAAGGCCGTACTCGCCCCCACGGCACACCCCCCCAAGTCATTTGACAGCGTGGCAGATCAATTCAATTGGATCATGAGTTGCTTGGAGTAGTTGGCTTCTGAGTAAAGAAATCCCTACTCCATCGCGAACCGCAAACGGCCAGCTTGACCGACACGCGAACACCTTTCGCGACTTCGTCGATCCAAATCGCTAGTGGGCCAAATCGCTAGTGGGCAAGGCCGGGCCGCTCTTGCCGACATGTGCTCCGGCTGTAGTATCGTCCCGGTAGGTTCGTCCCGGCCCTTGGACGTATCTCGGCCAAACTCGGACCTGTGCTGCTGGATAGCCATGATGACTGATACTGACCAAACTGCGAATTCACGCCAGTCTGGCGTCGAGCCTCAGTTCCTGGGCGATCCGGAGGTCACAGCCGCATTGGAGCGGATGTTGGAGGAGTTTGCCACTGAGAAGGACCGCGGCGCCACGCTCATCGCCGCCGAGATCGTCTCCGACCATCTCGCGAAACTCATCTCGGAGCTCGCTCCTAGTACTTTCAAGCGAAACGACTTGAAGGCCATGTTCGGAGCACACGGTACATTGGGCACCTTCGCCGCCAAAGCAGACATTGCACACTTGGCTGGTTTCATCGGAGGCACTGCCTATCAGGCCATTGGCAAGCTACGACGTCTTCGAAACAAAGCCGCTCACCCAGATGGTCCGTTCAGCTTAAAGGCACACCATGACACGGTCCACGCAATCTGCGACCTTGGCCCCGGAATGATGACATCGATCAACAGGTTCGCATTGGAGACGATGACGACATTCTTTTTCCAGCGGCTCATGGGAAAAGGAGTTGAATTGGAGTCTACTCTTGGACGAAATCCCTTCTCTTCCCGACAGGAAGTGATTGATCATCTCGCTCAGCGCCCCGACCTGGTGGCCGCTTGGGAAGATCAACTTCCCCGCATGGAGCTCGCACTCGCGACTTGGCTGCTGATTGGACTGATACAACATCAGAAAAGGCAGACTCTGGCGAGGCGCACGCCTTCTGAGGTGGCTCAAACAGCCGACACGTAGAACGGATTAGCGCGACGGGATCGTCGCCTGTATACCCAGCGCCCGCAGAACCTCGCCTTGCAATATGGGAGGTAAATTGAGCGTCGCGGGATCAACCGACAGAAGCCATTGCCTTACATCGTCGACGGCCTCCAAGTGCGTCGGCATCGACGGCAGTATCTTCGAGGCCGCCATGCGCGACAGCCCGACCGCCATGAGGGCTATCGCCGGCTTTCTGCACTCGCCCATTTCCAGGTAGAGAGGGATATTCGGGATCGTCGCCACAAGATCGGCGCGTTCGGTTTCATTCAGAAGCTCCGTCAGCACCGCGATGTAGCACGTCATCAGTCGCACATAGGTGAATCTGATGTCGTGTTCGATGTCGTGCAGCACGCCGCGAATATGGCTCTCCATCTTCTTGTCCGGCGCGTACTTGCGGCCCGCATCGATGATAGCCGGAAGCGGCTCACCGCGCATCCACCGGAGGGCAATAACGGCAAACCGCGTGTGGCGCTTGTCCTTCGCCGGATATCCAAGCAGCTCCGAATGGCAGATCTTGAAAATATCCGAGTACGATTTGTACGGGTCCGCGCCGCCACGCGGGTGCTCAGGAATATAGCTGGTAACGATGTTTGTCGGCCTCCCCGCCATCCTCTGCTTGAGGCAGGCGTACAGTCTCTGCTGCCGGTGCGCCGAGATCGTTGGAGACTGCTGGAGGACCGAGACGGGAAGCGTGATGATTCTGTCCGCATCGATCAGCGCGGCTTCGACATCCTCCAACCCGCCGGCCGGCGACAACCGGGCCAGTGATGGCGCGATACGCCCCTGCTTCAGGTCGATGAGCAGCTGCGTGAAGATCCCCTCGAGCCCCTCCGTTTGCGGGCGCTCCTGTTGTGGGTTCGTCTCCCGGATGCAGTCCAGCAGTTCGGCCTTTCTGCTGTCGACGTGCTGCACAGCGGCAGGTGCGATCTCGATAGCGCGGTTCGCGTCCAGCGGCTTGGCCTTCCACGTCTCGTAATCAATGAGGAAGACGTTGCCTTGGAATTCCTTGCCGAGACGTCCCGCACGTCCCGCCAGATTCCAGAAATCCACCGCCGCCATTGCGTTGCTGTCCCCCTGGCGCGGATCACAGATGAAGAGGTTCTTGGCCGGGAAGTTGACGCCTTGCAGCAGCGTGCTGGTCGTGACGAGATACTGCAGGCTGCTGTCGCCGAACGCGATCTCGACCGCCTTGCGGACCGGCGCCGGGATGCGCCCGTAGTGAAAACCGACGCGGCGTCGTATCGCGGGCGCGAGTGCATACTCGGCGTGGACGGCTTCCTCGATGAAGTCCGCCAGCTCTGTAAGAGCATCATTCTCCTTCTCTTCCGGCAGGCCTTCAGCCAAGCCGGCAGCGATCTTCTCCGCAAGATCCGGCCCATTGGCGTACACCAGTGAAGGGGCGCCGCCACCAAGAGCAAGAGAGACCGAGATCAGTTTGGCCTGTGTCGTCGTTGGACGCTTGGCTAGCTCCACCTGAGCAACCGTTGCTCCGGGATCGGACCGCTGCGCGCGGATGCTCACAAGCTTCTTGCGAGCGGGCGGAGAGTCGACGAACAGGATATTCTGCGCGACCGCTTTGGCAGTCGTTGTCCGGGCCCTAAATCCCTGCAATCTGAAGTACGATCCATACACCTCGGTGTTGGACACGTTCGGGCTTGCGAACAGAACCTGGGCATTCGGGTTGCGCCGCAGCGCCTCGTCCAGAGCACTGGCCAGCAAGATGCCGCGCGGCGCTTCTGCAATGGCATGCGCCTCGTCGACCACAATCAGATCAAAGCTCAGCGTCGGATGGTTGATCTGCGTCAGATGCAGGCGCTCTTGCGTGAACACAAAGATCGCTCTGTCAGGCAACGGCATCTCGGCGGACAGAGGCATCGTCAGCAACACGACCGGGTTCTCCGCAAGACGCAGAGCCCACGTCGAGATGCTGTCCGCTATCTGAGTGATGAGCGCCCTCGAGGGAACCAGATAGACAGCGCGGAAAGCGCTGCCGATCTTCGCCCGCTCTTCCAAATGCGTCAGCACGACAAACGACTTGCCGGCAGAGGTCGGCGCCGATACGCCGACGCAGGCTCCCGATTGCAGGTCGTGCCACAGCTCCCGCTGAAAATCCGTGAGCGTGGTCGTCTTGCCCGATACCAGCACTTCGTTCTTCGCGCGACGGTCCTGCTCTTCAGTCAGCAGGGACAGCGGCGTGAACGCCGACACATCGCCACTCCCGTTGATGAGATCGATAGCCGGAAAGTTTCCAAGTCGACTGAGGATGACATTGGCGATGGCTGACGCACCCGGATGGGTCAGCCGCCGCAGGTCGAACGACGAGGCCGCGATGCGATACGCCGCGTCACGCCGGTCGCCATCGCTGGACAGCGACAATACGGCGGCCGCGCGCAACAACCGTATCAGCGCTGCCTCGGGCAGCGCCGACGTCGGCGCCGCCTTAAGCTCCCTCTGCAGCCATTCCGTGTGCAGCCCTTCGCGCTCACGATGGAACGCGGGGTTGTTCCAGATCCGTTCACCGAGCTCATTGATCACTCAGGCCATCCGATCAGTTTCTGGAAGGCCCGCCTGAAGTTGTCGACCGATGGCACCGGTAGGAAAAAGAGCTCGACATTGTACTGGTCAAGCCCGGCAGAGGTTGCCGCCGCGTCGAACTCGGCGATCGCCGCCTCGATGGCCGCAAGCAGCGCCGCGCGGAACACCGTTTCGCGTTTCTCTGGCGCGTGCTGCTCAAGCGCCGCATCGAAGTCGAACATAATCAAGCATGTCGAGATGTCTTTGCGAGCGTTCGATTTTTCCGAGTAGGGGTCCAGATAGCTGAGCAGGGCTTCACGCGCCTCGCTCGACAGATCCGCCATATGATGGTGAGCCTTGACGAGCACGATCTCCGCGGCCAGTTGATCGCGGAAGAACGTCGCCATCGACGTCGCCGCGGCACCGATCGCCGCCTTGATCGACTGATGGACCTTGGCCTCTCCCCAGAACAGCAGCAGCGTCTGTTCCGCCTCGTCATAGCGGATGTGAATGCCATCGGAGCCATGCACCGGCATCTGCGCGTTGGTCTTCAGGCTCATCTTGGCAATGAGCTGCGGCGCAGCCAGCATCCACTCGGTCAGCAGATAGAGCAGCAGCTCGCCTGCTTCCCCGCTGCGACCCGTCGCAACCCTCGTCTTGATGAAGAGGCGCCGCGCCCGTCCGGCAAGTGCGCTGAGACGCTCCAGCACCTGCTGCGGGGTCAGGGTATCGATCTGGCCGAGCGTCTCGTTGATTTCTGCGCGCGGAAGACAGAAGCTGACCAGTTTCGGTTCAAGCGCCTCGACCAGCTCATCCAACGTCGGCTTGCCGTCTCTGAAGGCGAGATAGTGGACACGAATGCGGGTGCGCGCGTGGCCGCTCGCGTACGTATGCTCCAAAGTCCGGATCCGCGCCGCGAGCCCTGAATGATCTCCGAGCATGGCCGCGATCGCAGATTTCAGCGCATCGCCGCCGTCGGGCGAGGCTGCGCCCGGCGCTTTTGAAAAGGCCTGGTCATCAGAAGGATTGAGCGAATCCATTCAACTGCAAACCGTTCCTCAGCTAACGCAGCACTACCTCCATTGCGCACGTGAGTTGGAGCTATTGACAGCCTTAGCGGAACGGACCGATTCGCACGAGAGTTGTATTCGATCCTTCAGCTGAAACTGGCTGGGCGGTCGACCAGAACAAAGTTTGGTCAAAGGTAAAATCCTGCGCGCGTGTCGACATAGCCAAACCACCGCCGCAGGGCCTCAGCCCTTCCAAGTTTCCGAGCCGCGACCGGGCATGATCGCAAAGAGCGCATGCGGCAGTGTCTACGAAGAACACGTGCGAGCGACAATCGGGGGTAGACGTGATGATATTGGGCAGGGCATGACGTCCTTGATCCGACCATGACGGTCTGTCCGGCACTTTCGATTACTGGTTTGATGTTGTTCAAAAAAAAGAAGCGGACGATCGTTTGCGCCGTTCAGGCTGCAACGATGTCGGTGGCGGCAAAATCGTCGCCCTTGAAAAGCAAGGGCACGTCGAGATGCTTGGCAAGGGCGTATGTCACACAATCGCAAAGATTGAGCCGTGCGGCCGGGTCGACGCCCTTGCCGTAGCGCATGTAGACAGCCTGTGCAGCACGCGCCTGATCAGCGTCAAACGCCACGATTTCCGCGTCGACTGTCTCAAGAAGTTCGGTCAGGTCGCTCAGGTTGGCGGCCCCCGGCGCACACCCGCAACGAGCATGGCCTCATATAGCGTGACAGCCGACAGCATAGGCTGGTCGTCGTTGGCCAGGACGTCAAGGAAGCGATCGCGCTCTGGCTCGCTGTTTAGGATGCAGGGCCGATGTATCGACGACAATCACTCCGGGAGCCCATGCTCATTGTAGCCGAGGATCTCATCGGGCGTTCTTGGGTCGAGAACAGGGCGCGCCGCGCTGCGCTCGGAAATTTCCAGCAAACGCTTCCGCTTGTCCGCCGCGCTCAACCTGCTTGGCTTTGCCATGAGCAGCCCGGCTTCGCGAGCGCTCGCCTGAATGGCATCGCGCACGATGGTGGCAACGGGCTTGCCCCTCGCCTTGGCAACTTCCCTGGCCAAGCGCTCGGTCTCCGGATCAGCGGGTAACGTTATGGTCATGACATCCTCTCGCATTCGCTTTTTACCACAGATGGGATGGATGCGAAAACACGGGTGAGTGGCCCTCAGGCTGCAAGGATTGCCGGGGAAACGACTGGCTTTGCCGGACTCAAGATCAGCTTCAGCCGCTCCTCCCATTTCGTGAGCGCTTCCCGTTTCTCGAGATCGTAGGCGTAGCGGTTGTAGACCGCGTCGGTGATGTCCCCGCTGCGTGGGGAGTGGTTGAGCACGAGCTTGCGCACAGTGAGGTCAAGACGCAGACGCGCAAGCTCCGTACCGACAGTGCGCCGCAGATCGTGCGGCGACGCCCCCTTGATGCCGACCTCGTCGGTGAGACGGGCCATAGCTTTCGTGATCGTGCTGGCCAATATCGGAGCGTCCTCACCTTTGACGGCGCTCGGAAACACGTAGTCGCTATCTTTCGGGCTGAGCGACAGCGCCCGTTTGAACTCGGCGACCGCCATGGGCGTCAGAGGAACGCGATGGAGCAACCGGTTCTTGGTGCGGTGGCCTGGGATGGTCCAAACTGGATCAGACGGCGACAGATCCAACTCTGCCTTTGCGGCCCCCGATACCTCGCTCCGCCGCTGTCCCGTCAGCAACAACAAGCGCAATACGCAGCGCGTCCCTGGAGTGAGCGTGCGACCTGACTCGGCCCGCGCCATGTGCTCGCCGGTCATGAGCTCCATCGCTGCCAGTGCTTTCCAGAACGTTCGGATCTCATCGGCCGACAACACGCGCTCGCCTGCTTTCCTCTTGCCGGCCTTGCGTATGCGCGCCCCAGGATTGTACTCGATCATGCCTTCATCTACTCCCCAGTTGAACACCCGATTGACGAGAATGATGACGTTGTTCGACCCCATGGGGCCGGAACTCTTGGCGAGATCATCTCGGAGCTTGCCGATGTCGACGCGCCTGATGTCAGCGACGAGCCGGCGGCCGAGGCCCGCTTCAAGATGATGCTTGTAGAGAGCTTGATCGTCCTCAGCGCGCGCGAGCTTCGGCAGGGCGTGCCGCTCGTACCATTCCTGGAAGAGCGCATCGAAGGTCAGCGTGTCGGCGCGTTTGATCGCGCGCTCGGCCTGCGGATCCCGACCTTCCGAGGTCGACTTGTTACGGACGTCGTGCGCGAGCTTGGAGGCATCGGCGAGCCCCATCGTCTTCGCATCGCCAAGTCGGTACCAGCGCTCGCGCCGATGCTTGCCGGAGCCGACCTGATAGCGTGCGTACCAGGTTCGCGAGCCCGTCTTGCTGACATAGAGCCACAGTCCCGGCACGCCCTGGATCCGATAGCGGGTCTCCTTCCCGTCGATCGCTTTGGCGGCGAGGATCTGGCGATGATTGGCCTTCAAAGTCGGCACGACAGAACCGTTCCTGTTGCGTTTCCTTCGCGATTTCTCTCACGCTGTCCTCACGCAGGAAGACGTTGCTTGAGTAGTCGCGAGGTTACGCGAGGCTCGGTTCTGGAATCCAGAATAATTTGTAAAATCAATGCGTTATTAGAACTTGACGGAGCCTCGTAGAACATCGAGGAACGGGCTGGATTGTTATCGCACTGCAGAGGTCAGGAGTTCGATCCTCCTCGGCTCCACCAATAGCACTAACGGACTGCCATCTCACACATTTGCGGCTTCAGATCACCGTTCAGGCAGCCCCGTTCGGCGAAGTCCTTCTGCGAATACTGAGAGATCCTCCGATCGGCTGATGGGCAGCCAATCCTTGAGGTTCGACATGCGGAGCGTGGGATCGAGCTCCCGCAGTTGATCCATGGCAAGCCGAGCCTCCAAGAGAACCAAGCAGGAGATCAATACGGTGTGGATCTACCCACCACGGGCCGTGCGCGCCGTCGCGCTGGCATCGGCCGATCCCGAGCGGGTCACCGATCTCTAGGCGCCTCATGTGACAGGGCGCGCGCTCTTACGGCCGCTAGCGAACCCGTCGAGGCTATGCCGGGGTATGTGCGGCCGAGGCGGGCAGCGTGGCGCGGAAGAGGGCACCCTGTGGCGCTGCCGGCAGAAGTACGATGGTGCCGCCGTGGGACTCGACGATGGACTTGCAGATCGAGAGTCCCATGCCCATGCCGTCGGCTTTCGTCGTGAAGAAGGCATTGAAGAGGCGTGCGGCGTGCTCCGGTGCGACGCCTGGCCCATTGTCCTCGATATCGAGCATGACGCGATCCATCTCCGGCAACAGGCGCACCGTGAGGGCGCGTCGCGTGTCTTCGATCTGGCCTAGCGCCTGGATGGCATTGACCATGAGGTTGATGACAACCTGCTGAAGCTGGACTCTGTCGCCCTCGATGTCGGGGAGGGCATTGCCGAGGATCACGCGAAGTCGCACCTGATGATCGGCCAGCTCGCGGCGCAAGATCGCCACGGCATCGTCGACGAGGCCCCGGCACGGGAAGCGCGTCTTCTCGGGCGCTCGATTTGTCGACATGGCGCGAATGCGGGCGATGATATCGGAAGCACGCTTGGCCTGAGAAATCATGCGGCCGATAGCGGCCTTGGCTTCGTCGATGTCGGGCTCGGCGCGGTTGAGCCAGCGCAAGCTCGCTTCGGCATTTGTCACGGCGGCCGTCAGCGGCTGGTTCACCTCATGCGCAATGGAGGCCGAGAGCTCGCCGAGCGTCGAGATGCGTGCGGCGTGCGCCAGCTGTGACTGGGCGCGCGTGAGCTCGTTGTGAGCACGCACGCGCTCTGTGATGTCGAGGATGCCGATGAGGCCGTGGCCGACGCTGTCTTCGCGTTGCGGATAGCAGCAGGTGAAATGTACGTCGATCTCCTTGCCGTCGAGCGTAAGAAGGCGCGTGTCAGCTTCGTAGTGCGGTTTTCGCTCTATCGAAGCGAAGACACTCTCCGCGAATACGGATTCGCTGGCGACAGGCCAGTAGCGCGAGACATTTCCGAGCAGTTGCTCGCGCGATGCGCCCCCTCCCAGGAGCTGCAGCGACTTCTCGTTGACATCGACCACCTGCGTCAGATCCATCGCCTTACGAATGAGCCCGGGATTGACGGCAAAGTGCGCCCGGAAATCCGTAACACCACTGTCCTTGAGCCCCTTCAGCATCGCGCGGACGCCTGAAAAATCGAGCTCCCAGAACGATGCCGCCATGGCCTGGAAGACATTGCGATAGCGGTGCTCGCTCCGCTGCAGATCCTCCTCAGCTCGTCGACTGGCGGTGATGTCGCGCCCCATCTCCAGGATTTCGACGGGATTCCCCACATGATCCTTGCGAAGCGACCAGCGCGCAGAAATGACATGCTCCGTGCCGTCACGGTGCCGGCGCACGATTTCGCCGCCCCAATGACTGTTCTCCAGCAGCCGGCGCTGCAGCTCTTCGAGAGCGATCGGAAATCGGCAGTGCGTGAGCGCACTCATCTGCTTGCCCACGGCTTCTTCCCTCGTCCAGCCGTACGCCTCCTCACATCCCGCATTCCAAAAGGTTACGGTACCGTCGAGCTTGAGGAGACAAATGGCATCGTGCGCCAGATCCAGCATCCCCACCATTTCCTGCTTGCGGCGGGTCATGTCGAAGACGAGAACATAGAAGCCTTCGAAGCCGCTCGCCCCCATGCGAGGAATGTACGAGATGGCCGCGTATCGCCAGTCGCCACTGGGAATGGGCACTTTGGCATCGAAATTGACTGTCTCGCCGGCGGATACGCGTGCGAGATAGGGCGCTCGGCTGGCGAAGCCCTCTGGACCTAGGAACTCCTGAATATGAAGGCCGATCAGACTCTGGGGTGAGCGACCAAACCACTCATTGTGGAAGTCGTTGGCAAATCGACATACGTAACCCGCGTCGAAGAACGAGATCAGCGCAGGAACGGCATTGGTTACCGCCCGGAGTTCTGCCTCGACCGATGACGGCGTGCTGGCGGCGACATTTTCGGCAGCGGTCATGGTCAACCTCGTCGTCAACAGTTGATTGACAGATTGATGCAGTGCGGGCGAGCATACTGCAATGCGGCAGGCAAGAGTGAGCTACCGGACGATCGATGGCTAAGAAGGTGCAAACTACGACCGGCCGCTCGGTAGAAGGCGGGAGTGAAGCCCCGGCCGTCCACGTTGTTGATGATGACGCGGACGTGCGCGTTGCCCTCGACAGCCTCTTTCGCTCCGTGGGGCTGCAGACCCGGTTATATGGATCGGCTCAGGAATTCCTTCAATCCGGCCAGACGCAGTCAGCGGGCTGCCTGGTGCTCGATATTCGCCTGCCGGGCTTGAGCGGCCTCGACTTCCAGGAGCGGCTCGCAGCAGGAGGCGTGCGCATGCCGGTGATCCTCATGACCGGCCACGGCGACATCCCCATGACCGTCCGCGGCATGAAGGCCGGTGCTGTCGATTTCCTGGCCAAACCCTTCCGCGACCAGGACATGCTCGACGCCGTCACCCTAGCGCTCGAGCGGGATACCGCCTTGCGGGGCGAGCAGGCCGGCCTCGACGAGATCAAGGCGCGATACGCCGAGCTCAGCGCCCGCGAAAAGGAGATCATGGGGCACGTCGCTAAGGGGCTGATGAACAAGCAGATTGCCTACGAACTCGGGCTCAGCGAGATCACGGTCAAGATCCACCGCGCCAACGCCATGCGCAAAATGGCTGCTAAGTCCGTGGTAGAGTTCGTTAAAATGGCCGAGCGGCTGAAGGGTTAAACAGGCCTACCCGAGGGTCATTCCGCACAAACCCGAGTATGATGTAACTCAAGGCGAACCTGGCGCATTTATGATGACAAGAAGGTTCGGCGACCGAGCCGAGCCACCACCGCCAGGAAATGTGTTGTGTCTACCTCCGCCCCATTGGTCGCTGTCGTCGACGACGATCCTGACATCTGTGCCTCACTCCTGGGGCTGCTGCGATCATGCGGCTACCGCGTGGAGGTCTTCACATCCGCGGAGGCCTTCCTTGCAAACGCGGAAGCTTGCTCTGCGGCTTGCGTGGTCAGTGATGTTCAGATGCCGGGCGGCATGAGCGGCTTCGAACTGGCAGGGTGCCTGAGCAAAGCGGATAAGCGGTTGCCGATCATTCTAGTCTCCGCCTTCGCCGATGAGAACGCCCAGGCTGCCGCACGACTTGCAGGCGCAAAGGCGTTACTCAAGAAGCCGTTCGACGGATGCGCCTTGATGGATCTGATCGACGAGGCCGTAGCTCCCGTCGAATAGGCCGTTAGCCTTCAACGTCCCCACAGCCGTTGTGAGGGCGCGTCCAGCTTGGTACCGTCCGTTCGTATTCCCCACGAGGCGAACCAGGACGCGCGCATGTCTCTGTCTCCAGCCGTGAGAGAGCTGATCAGCAACGTCAGCGAGCCTTTCGAGCAGGCGCGCGCCATGCCGCCGAGCGTCTACACGAGCCCCGAGTTCCTGGAGCGCGAGCTCAAGGACGTGTTCGCCAAGGAATGGATCACCGTCGGACGCGCCGACGCACTCAAGAAGCCAGGCGACTACGTCACGTACGATCTCGCGGGTCAGCCGATCTTCGTCATCCGCGACAACGGCGGCCAACTGCGTGCGATGTCGAACGTGTGCCTGCACCGCATGTCGACACTGCTCGAAGGCGCAGGGAACAAGCGCGCGATCGTGTGCCCGTATCACGCCTGGACGTACAATCTCGATGGCACGCTCAGAGCGGCACCCGCCATGCACCTCAACCGCGAGTTCTGCGCCGAGCAGTATCGGCTGCCGCCCGTGCGATGCGAAGAATGGCTCGGCTGGATCATGGTGACGCTCAATCCAGAGCTTCCTCCCGTTGCCGAGCATCTCGCCGAGGTCCAGGGGCTCATCGACGACTTCGGTATGGAGAACTACGTCGAGACCTTCCGCGAGACGCACATCTGGGACACCAACTGGAAGATCCTCGCGGAGAATTTCATGGAGAGTTATCACCTGCCGATGTGCCACGCCGGCACGATCGGCGGCCTCTCCAAGCTCGACGAGATGGATTGCCCACCGGGCCTGCCGACGTTCAACTATCACACCATTCTGAAGGACGGGACGCTCAAGATCGCGCTTGCGCATCCGAACAACACGCGCATGACGGGCGACCGTCGCCGCACGACATTCCTCCTCGCCGTGTATCCGAGCATGCTCGTGACGCTCACACCCGGCTATTTCTGGTATCTCTCACTCCATCCGCACGGCGTCGGCCAGGTGCACATGATCTTCGGCGGCGGCATGTCGCCGGATTTCGTCAACTCGCCTGATGCGCAGGAGAGCTTCGCCAAGCTCAAGACCCTGCTCGACAAGGTCAACGTCGAAGATCGCGGCTGCACAGAGCGGGTCTATCGCGGCGTGTCGGCAGGCGCAGCACGCGCGGGGCATCTGAGCCACCTCGAGCGCCCGAATTACGACTTCGCGCAGTATCTCGCGGAGAAAACCGGTGGCTTCAGACGACAGTTCGATGCCCTGGTCGCTGCGACATAGCGGCAAATCCGATCTTAGCCACTGAGCTTCAATAGTGCGTCGGCATTCCCATGCGTGAGCTTCGCCATATCGGCGGGTGCCAAAGAAAGACGATCGAGAAAAGCGCGGCCCTTGGCATTGGATGCATAGGGGTAGTCGACCGAGAACATGATGCGGTCGATGCCGAACGTGAGCAGCGCGGCGAGGAATGGCGGCTCCGTGAATATCCCGCTCGTCGTCAGCCAAACCTGATCGAGGATCGTGCGGCTGATCGGCCGTTTCAGATGCTCTATATCGAGGGCAAACACTTCGTCGGCGCGAGCCATCATGACAGGCAGCATTTCGCCCATGTGGCCGATGATCAGCCTCAATTTCGGGTGCCGGTCGAGCGTACCGGCAAGCACGAGGCGCAGAATGTGGATCGCCGTCTCCGAGTGCCAGCCCCAGCCGGCCGCCTCCAGGACCCGGCTCGCACCAGGATCGAGGCCCGCGTAATAGGCTTGTCGCACAGCTTCGGGCGCGAGATGCGGATGAACATAAATGGGCACATCGAGATCGACCGCGGCCGCGAGCAGGCCGTCGTAGCTCGGATCGTCGAGGAAGCGACCCTCGGTCGTGCCATTGATGAGAGCACCCACGAAGCCGAGTTCCTTGACCGAGCGCACGAGCTCGGCAGCAGCGGCATCGGGACTTTGCATGGGCAGGACGGCGAAGCCCGCGAAGCGCTGAGGGTAGCGGGAGATCGCCGCTGCTAGATGATCGTTCATCTCCCGCGCGAGAGCGATACCGTCTGATCCTGGTACGAGGTCCGGCCCAGGTCCGGTGTTCGACAGCACCTGCACGGTGATGCCAGCCTCGTCCATGAGCTGCAGGCGCTGCTCACCGATCTCGGGCGCGAGCTGGAGAGGATTGAACCCACTCGGCGACAGGCGCCGCTGACGAAAGCCGCGTCTTGCGATCAGGCTCGGATCAATGCGGCTGACGAGCCCAGGGACCGTGAAGTGCTCCTCGAGCGCAACCACGCGCATTTGAAATCCTCCATGCTGAGCGCCAACAGTTGCCAAACTTCGCACCGGATGTGACCTTGTCAACGCATTCCATCCATGGAGCCGATCCATGCCCATGACGACCATCGACCACGCCACCCAACCGAAGGACGAGTGGCGCCCGGGTGTACTCACGCGCATGGTCGCGTCGGCAGCAACCGGCACGTCGCAGCTCGCCGTCTTCGAGCAGTGGTGCGATCCGGGCCTTGGCGCGCCCGCGCACCTGCACGCCGTCGAGGAAATCCTGACCGTCCTCGAGGGCGAAGCAGAGGTATGGGTCGAGGAGGAGCGCCGGCAGCTCACGGCCGGGCAATCCGCCGTCATTCCCGCTGGCCGCAAGCACGGCTTTCACAATACCGGCACAGGCATTCTGCGCGTCCAGGCCATTCTCGCCTCGCCCGTGTTCGAGGCGGCCTACGACGATGCCCGCGAAACACCGCGGCGATGGTTGCCGACACAGGATTGAGTTGCGCTGCACCCGCGCGGCTGGCCGGTTGCCAAGCTTCTGGCGGTACTATTCAATGCCCGGAACGGAGGCCTCGAGCACTCCGAAGTTCGGCGTCAGTCCGAACAACCACGAATAATGATCCGGGAGGAAATCAACAATGTCGCCAATACGATACCTGTTCGCGTGCGCAACTGCGCTGTCGATGAACATCGCGGTCGGCCCCGCACACGCGCAGATCTCCGGAGATGTCGTCAGGATCGGCGTGCTCACGGACATGAACAGCATCTATGCCGACATCAATGGCATGGGCGCTGTCGAAGCGGCGCGCATGGCCGTCGAGGACTTCGGCGGATCCGTGCTTGGCAAGAAGATCGATCTCGTCTTCGCCGACACCCAGAACAAAGCCGACATCGGCGTCGCAGTCGGCGGCCGCTGGTTCGACGTCGATGGCGTCGACATGATCGCCGGCGCATCGTCCTCGGCGGTGAGCCTCGCAATCCAGACACTCGTCGGCAGCAAGAACAAGGTCTTCCTCGCTTCCGACCCAGCGTCGTCCGACATCACGGGCAAGCTCTGCAACGCCAATACGATCCACTGGGTCTACGATACGTACGCGCTCGCCAATGGCACCGGCTCCGCCGTGGTGCAGTCCGGCGGCGACACCTGGTTTTTCCTTACCGCCGACTATGCCTTCGGTTATGCCCTCGAACGCGATGTCAGTTCCGTGGTGACGAAATCCGGCGGCAAGGTACTCGGCAGCGTCCGCCATCCGATCAATACGTCGGACCTCTCATCTTTCATTCTACAGGCTCAAGCGTCGAAGTCGAAGATCGTGGGTCTCGCCAATGCTGGTGGCGATACGATCAACTCGATCAAGCAGGCGTCGGAGTTCGGCGTCGTGAAAGGCGGCCAGAAACTCGCCGGCCTTCTGGTCTTCATCTCGGACATCCACAGCCTCGGGCTCGATACGGCGCAGGGACTTCAACTAACGAGCGCCTTCTACTGGGATCGCACGGACGAGACCCGCGCATGGTCGAAGCGGTGGGGCGATCGCTTCAAGAATCGTCGCCCGACTATGGCGCAGGCCGGCTTCTACTCGAGCATCATTCACTATCTCAAAGCCGTGCAAGCACTCGGAACGGATGATCCTGGCGACAAAGTCGTGGCCAAGATGAAGGAGCTTCCGACCGACGATCCGTTGTTCGGCAAGGGCAGCGTCCGCATCGACGGGCGCAAGATGCACGACATGTATCTCTTCGAGGTCAAGAAGCCCTCGGAGTCGAAGTATCCCTGGGATTACTACAAGCTGATCCGCACGATCCCCGCGGATCAGGCTTTCCGCCCGCTCGATCAGGGCGGCTGCAAACTGGTCAAGAGCTGACACCGAACATACGAAGGCGCCGCGTGAAAAGCGCGACGCCTTCGCTTGCGTCGAACCGATCGCTATTGCGGGAGCTTTACGACCTCGCACGGCGAGCACCGGAGCGGAATCGAGCCGCTGACAGGATCGGCGCGATCCGTTGCAACGGCGTTGTTCACATTGGCCGCTAGAGGATGCGTGGCGTCGTAAGGCGTGCCCGCGGCGCCGGCCTCCCACCAACCGTGTTGGCCGAACACGGCACCCGGCGCCAAACTGTCGACGACGGCAGCCTTCGCGACCGATGTTCCTTTTCCGGTTCTGACCTCCACCCAATCACCATGCCTGATGGCGCGAATGTCCGCATCGGCACGCGACATCTCAAGGACCGGATCGGGCATCAGGCGCCTCAGTGTCCCGAGATTGCGGTGCTGGCTGTGGCAGAACGCAATGGTCTTGGCGCTCCCGAGAAGCAGCGGAAATGCGGCGTCGCGCGGCCGCGCAGTATCGGGAGAAAGGCGCGGCACAGCGGGCTGACCGATCTCCAGAAGCCTCTCGGAATAGAGCTCTATTAGTCCGCTCGGAGTCGGAAAGCCTCTGCAATTGCCATCGACCATCACCTCGTGCGCGCCAAGAGGCACGGTGCTGTCGAGCACGATGCCTTCGGGACGCGCGCGCAGCTTGTCGACGCTCAGGCCGGCCGGCGCGAGCACGGCATTGTGTCCGGCATCCGCGTCGAGGCCGAACATCTTCTGACCGAGGCCCAATCTGTCTGCGAGCGCCAGAACGATGTCCGTATCAGAGCGCGCTTCACCGCGCGGGGCGATGGCAGGCGGGCGCAACTGCACGAGCCGCTGGCCATCGAGGCTCACATCGAAGCCCGTGCGCAGGCCTTCCCGCTCCCAGGACGTCGACGCGGGGAGGATGATGTCGGCGTATGCGGCCGTGGGATTGACGAAGAAGTCTGCGTGAACGTGAAAATCGAGCGCGGCGAGAGCTCGGCGTCCGAGCGCGGCATCCGGCTGGGAAACAAGCGCGTTCGTGCCGAAGGAGACGAGCGCGCGCACGGGGTAAGGCGCACGATCGAGAATTGCGCGATACACGTCCCGCGCTGTGACCCAACCATTGAGACCTGGCCCGAGCGGCCGTTCGGCAAGGCCGATCGCCTTCGCACACTGCTCTCTCGGGATCAGATCGCGACCTGAGATATCGCCGAATGCCGCTGCGCCACCCGGCACATTGCCGCCCGCGCGGCCATAGCTGCCCGTCAGAGCGTAGAGGATCGATATGGCGCGATCTGTCTGCGTGGCTGTGAGGCTCTGGCCGACCCCATTCCATGCATAGTAGGCGACGGACTTGGCATCAGCGATGACGTCGGCGGCTTTCGCGAGATCGCGAGGCGCGACGCCGCTCAGCTCGGCGACACGCTCCGGCGTCATCTCTGATGCGGCATCGGCAAGAATGTCGAGGGCTGAGCGGCACGTGACGCGGCCCTGCACAGTCTCGATTGCGCCACGCCATCTCAGTGCCGTCGTGCCCGCTGTCTGGACCCAAGTCTTGCGCGCCGTGTCGTAAGCAACAAACGCGCTGCCGTCGGCCGTGCGCGCGAGGAATACATTCTCACGCCCGCCGGCGAGCACATCGCTCTCTCGCAGGATGCGCCCGGTATCGTCGCGCACGAGGAGCGCACCGTTCGTCCAACGCGCCGCGTAGGCGGCGTCGAAGCGCGTGTCCTGAAGCAACAGATTCATCAGACCGAGTGCCACTGCCTGATCGGAACCAGGGCGCACCTGAAGCCACTGCGTCGCGCGCCGGGCAAATATGGTCGGCTTGGGATCGATCACGACCATGCGCGCGCCGCGCTTCAGGCCCTTCTGGATTTCGGCCGTGCGCGCGAGCCACGTGGCGGCGGGATTGTTGCCCCACAGCACGATGCAGTCGGAGTTGGCGAAGTCCGGCGTCCCGATGTCGTGGCCGTAGGTAAAGCGGCTCGCATAGTCCTTGTGCCAGTTGCAGATCTCGGTGGCGTAGATCGTGTTCGGGCTGCCATAGGCGCGGATGAAGCGCTCGATCCATGAAATGCAGTCCGATATATGCGAGCCGCTCGGCGTCGTGACCGAGAACGCAACCTGCTCCGGCCCGTGCTCACGCGCGATCGTGCTCAGTCTCGCCGCGATATCATCGAGCGCCTCGCCCCAACTTATGGGCTGCCATCCCGGATCGGCCGAGCCCTTGGGATTCGTGCGCCGCATGGGGCGCAGGACGCGGTCGGGATGATAGACGAGCTCCGGTGCGGCCTCGCCTTTCGGGCAGAGCTTGTCCCCGCTCGGGTGACCCGCGAGCGGCTCTATGCCGAGAAGCTTGCCGTCCTCCACCAACGCGGTGCATCCGCATCGTGAGCGGCATTGCGTGCAGAAGGCCGGTATTCTCTGCTGCATTGTGATGTCAGCTCCAGAGTGCGGGACCAGTCATCTATAGCGCACATTTGGACCGAGCCGACATCGTAGATCGAGGCATGGCGCCATGCCGACAATGCAAAAAGATTGTGCCGGCAGTCGATGACTGCCGGCACATCAGGCATCGCCCCGACAAATTCAGCCCGCCGCGCGCTTGTTCTGGCGGTTGGCGACGAGGTCTTCGACCACCGCCGGCTCGGCAAGCGTCGAGGTATCGCCGAGGTTGGAGAAGTCGTCCTCGGCGATCTTGCGCAGGATGCGGCGCATGATCTTGCCCGAGCGCGTCTTCGGCAGGCCCGGCGAGAACTGGATCCAGTCGGGCGAGGCCGTCGGGCCGATGATCCGGCGGACGGTCGCGACAAGCTCCTTCTTCAGCTCGTCGGAGGGCTGGTTGCCCTGGATGAGCGTCACGTAGCAATAGATGCCTTGCCCCTTGAGGTCGTGCGGTGCGCCGACGACAGCGGCCTCGGCGACCTTGGGATGCGCGACCAGCGCGCTCTCGACCTCTGCCGTGCCGAGGCGGTGCCCAGATACGTTGATGACGTCGTCAACGCGGCCGGTGATCCAGTAGTAGCCATCCTCGTCACGGCGGCAGCCGTCGCCCGTGAAGTACGTGCCGGGATACGTCGAGAAGTACGTCTGCACGAAGCGCTCGTGATCGCCGTAGACCGTGCGCATCTGCCCCGGCCAGCTATCCAGGATGACGAGATTGCCCGCGCCCGCACCTTCGATGGGCGTACCCTTTTCATCAACCAGCGCGGGGCGAATGCCGTAGAAGGGTCGCGTCGCGGAACCGGGCTTGGTCTTGGTCGCGCCGGGGAGCGGCGTGATGAGAATGCCGCCCGTCTCGGTCTGCCACCACGTGTCCACGATCGGGCAGCGGCTCTCGCCGACGACCTTGTTGTACCACTCCCAGGCTTCTGGATTGATCGGCTCGCCGACCGTGCCGAGCAGCCGCAGCGAGGCGCGGTTCGTGCGTTTCACGAAGTCGTCGCCCGCGCCCATGAGTGCGCGAATGGCAGTCGGCGCTGTGTAGAACGTGTTCACGCTCCACTTGTCGACGACATGCCAGAAACGCGAAGCCGTCGGGTAATTCGGTACGCCCTCGAACATCAGGGTCGTCGCGCCATTGGCGAGCGGTCCGTACAGGATGTAGCTGTGGCCCGTGACCCAGCCGACGTCGGCCGTGCACCAGTAGATGTCGCCGTCGTGATAGTCGAAGACGTACTGGTGCGTCATCGAGGCATAGACGAGATAACCGCCGCTCGTGTGCAGCACGCCTTTGGGCTTGCCCGTCGAACCCGAGGTATAAAGAATGAACAGCGGATCTTCCGCGCTCATCTCCTCCGGCGGGCATTCGGCGCTGACCTTCTCCTGCGCCTCGTGCAGCCAGATATCGCGCTCCGGCTTCCAGCCGACTTGACCGCCTGTGTGCTTGACGACCAGCACCTTCTCGTCGCCCTTGCCGACCTTGGCGAGTGCTTCATCGGTGTTCTTCTTGAGCGGAATGGGACGGCCACCGCGCACGCCTTCGTCGGCCGTGATGACGAACTTCGAGTCTGCATCCTCGATGCGCCCGGCAAGGCTGTCCGGCGAGAAGCCGCCGAAGACCACGGAGTGAACGGCGCCGATGCGTGCGCAGGCGAGCATGGCATAGGCCGCCTCGGGGATCATCGGCAGGTAGATGGTGACGCGGTCGCCCTTCTTGACGCCGCTCGCCTTCAGCACATTGGCGAACTTGCAGACCTTCTCGTAGAGTTGGCGGTAGGTGATCTGCTGGTCGACGGTTGGATCATCGCCCTCCCAGATGATGGCCACCTGATCGCCGCGCGTCTTGAGGTGCCGGTCGACACAATTCGCGCACACATTGAGCGTGCCGTCCTCGTACCATTTGATCGAGACGTCGCCCGGTCCGTACGAGACGTTCTTCACCTTGGTGTACGGCTTGATCCAGTCGACCCGCTTGCCTACGTCGCCCCAGAAGCCCGTGGGATCCTCGACAGAGCGCTTGTACATGGACTGATATTTCTGCTCGTCGACCCAGGCGCGGCTCGCCCATTCGGCCGGTACGGCGTAAACCTTCTCGGACATCTGTTTCGCTCCCACTTCGAGGCCCCGCTGCGAGGCTCATCTTGGGCTGCATTATCGGGAGGCTGCGCGACCGGGGCAACCGCCTCGTTCGTCGAATGCTGAACGGCCGCACCGCGGTGCCCCAGGAATCCCACCGCCCTCAACGGGGTTCCGGCGGTGCCGCGAATGCACTACAAACCCCGAATTGGCACATTTCTGGGGGGCGCCGGCATTCCGCTCGCGTTGCACAGGGCATCTATGAGTGGTCTTGCATGAGTTTGGCCGGCTTTCTCGCGCAGCTCCTCAATGGCGTGCAGTACGGGCTCCTGCTGTTCCTGATCGCCAGCGGACTGACGCTGATTTTCGGCGTCATGGGCATCATCAACCTGGCCCATGGCTCGCTGTTCATGGTCGGCGCCTATGTTGCCTTCCTCGTGACCCGAGCGGTCGGCTCGGCGTGGCTCGCGCTGCCGCTGGCGTTGCTCGGTGGCGCGGCCTTCGGGTCACTGCTCGAGCGCGGACTGTTCCGCCACTTCTACCGGCGCGATCACCTAGACCAGGTACTGCTGACGTTCGCACTCATCCTGCTCTTCGAGGAAGCCCGCTCGATCCTCGTCGGCAATGACTTCCATTCGGTTGCGGTGCCGGCCATCTTCGACTTCTCGGTGCCGATCACGGCCGGCTTCTCCTATTCGGCCTATCGTTTCGTCGTGATCGGCGTGTGCCTGGCGCTCGCCGTCGCGCTCTTCTTCTGGATCGAGCGCACGCGCATGGGCGCCATCATCCGTGCTGCCGCGGAGAAACCCGAAATGGTCGACGTCATCGGCATCGACGCGCGGCGGGTGCACATGACCGTCTTCGCCGTCGGCACTGCGCTTGCGCTCACGGCAGGCGCGCTCGCAGCCCCCCTCTACTCAGTCTATCCGGGCATGGGCGATGGTTTCCTCATCATCTCGTTTGTCGTTGTCGTGATTGGTGGTCTCGGCTCGATCTCGGGCGCCTTCTGGGGCGCGCTGCTGATCGGCCTCGTCGACACGCTCGGCAAGGCCTATGTCCCGGCCGTCGCCGGCCTTGCGATCTACGTGCTCATGGCCGCGGTCCTTCTCTGGCGCCCTACCGGCCTCTTCGGTCAGCGCGGCTGAGGAGGACGGCTCCATGCTGCCGACGCCGAAGGGAGCTTTTGCACTGGCCGCGGGCGCTGTGCTGCTGGCGGTACTGCCGCTCTTCGCCCAGACCTACTACGTGGAGCTCGCGACGACTGCGCTCGTCGCAGCCATGCTCGCGTTGAGCCTCCAGCTTCTCGTCGGCTGTACGGGCCTTGTCAGTCTCGGCCACGGTGCCTTCTACGGGCTCGCTGCCTACACGGTCTATCTCGTGACGCCCGAGGATGCGTCGCTTTCCATCATGATCACCCTGCCGCTCGCGGTGCTTGCGGCTGGCGCGGCGGCGCTCGTCGTCGGCGCGCTCTCGCTCAGGACGCGCGGCTTTTTCTTTCTCATGGTCACGCTCGCCTTCGGGCAAATGATCTTCTTCGTCTTCCACGATACCAAGCTCGGCGGCGGCACGGACGGCGCCTACCTCGCGCGCCCGGCCCTCTCCTTCCTTGGCCTAGAATTGACCTACACGCGCCGCCAGCGCCCATACTTCCTCTACTATGTCGCGCTCGTGCAGCTTGTCGCGATGTATGCCTTCCTCGCCTGCCTGCTGCGCTCGCTGTTCGGTCACGTACTCGACGGCATACGCGTCAACGAGCACCGCATGCGCGCGCTCGGCTATGACACGTACCGCTACAAGCTGGCGGCATTCGTGATCGGGGGCGCCCTTGCCGGCGTCGCGGGCCACATGTGGGCTATGCACCGTGCCTTCGTGAACCCCGAGATCGTCGGCTGGCACCGCTCGGCCGAGGCTCTGCTCATGATCCTGCTCGGCGGGCTCCAATCGTTGCATGGTCCCATTCTCGGCGCGCTGGCTTTCACCGGCCTCGGCGAGCTGCCGCAGCTTGTAGGTGACGCCAAGCCCTTTGCGCGCTTCTTCGCCACCATCGGCCTCGATGACTTCGGACTGAGAGTGCAGGCGCTCGCGGAGCGCAAGCTGCTACTCGAAGGCCTCGTCATACTCGCCGTCGTGCTGGCCTTGCCGCGCGGGCTCGCCAGTTTGCGCTGGCCGCGCTTCATCCGGCCGGCTTATGGCAGTGGTCCCGATCGGAAAGCGCAGGTGCGCTCATGAGCGCAGATGCTGCTCCGGTTCTCGAGACTTCAGCGCTGAGCAAGTCCTTCGGCGGCCTCGCGGCCGTGCGCGATGTCTCGATCGCGCTGCGGCGCGGCGAGTTGCACGCGCTCATCGGCCCCAATGGCGCCGGAAAATCCACGCTCGTCAATCTGCTTTCCGGCGAGCTGAGACCGACATCGGGCGAGATCCGCCTCGACGGACGTCCGGTCGAGAGCACATCCGCACCACGCATGGCGCAGGCGGGCGTCGCCCGCTCGTTCCAGCGCACGAACATCTTCCCACCGCTCACCGTTCACGAGAACGTCCGTCTTGCCGCGCAAGCCGTCCACACGCCGACACGTGAGCTGCTGCGTCCTCGTTCCACGGCGCGTGATCTCGACGCGCGTGTTGCGGCCGTACTCGAGCGGATCGGCCTCCATGAGGCGCCGCACCGCATTGCCGGCACGCTCTCGCATGGCGAGCAACGGCTGATCGAGATCGCAATGACGCTCGCCGGTAACCCGCGCGTGCTGCTACTCGACGAACCGCTTGCCGGCATGGGCAACGAGGAATCGGAGGCCATAGCGCGCCTGCTCGAGGGCCTGGCGCGCGATCATGCCGTCCTGCTCATCGAGCACGACATGGATTTCGTCTTCTCGGTTGCCGATCGCATGACGGTGATGGTCGAGGGCGCTCTGCTCGCGAGCGGCGCGCCGCAGGAAATTCGCGCCGATGCCGCGGTACAGCGGGCCTATCTCGGAGCGGCACCATGACAGGCCCTGCCGAGCTTCTGTCCGCCGCGGACCTGCACGCCTCCTACGGAACGAGCCACATCCTGCGCGGCGTGACGATCGAAGTTAGCCGCGGCGAGACGGTCGCGCTCATGGGCCGCAATGGCATGGGCAAGAGCACGCTCATTCGCACGATCATGGGTCTCGTGCCGGCGGCTCGCGGCCGTGTCACGCTGGCTGGCGTCGACGCCACGCGCTTGCCGACATTCGCGCGATCGCAACTCGGCATTGCTTACGTGCCCGAAGGACGCGGCATATTCGGCACGCTTTCCGTCGCCGAGAACCTCGACATCGCGGCGCGCCCCGGTCCTGATGGCGAGAACGCGTGGACCATCAACCGCGTGCTGGAACTTTTCCCCCGCCTCGCCGAGCGGCGCACGAACCGGGGCGATCAGCTTTCCGGCGGCGAGCAGCAGATGCTCGCGATCGCCCGCGCGCTGCTGACGAACCCGCGCCTCATCATCCTGGATGAAGCAACGGAGGGTCTTGCCCCGCTCATCCGCGAGGAAATCTGGTCCACGATCCGGCTCGTGCGCGAGACTGGGCTCGCCGCTCTTATCGTGGACAAATCCGTGAGCGACCTTGCGCGCATCGCCGATCGCGTCGTGGTACTGGTCAAGGGCGAGGTCGTGCTCGAGGGTCCGCCAGCAACGCTGCTCGCCGATCAAGCCCTCATGCACCGCCATCTCGGAGTGTGATGCCCATGCTGTTCATGGACATCGGCGGCCGCGCCATAGAGTACCGCGTCATTCCAGGCGCCGTCTCGGATCGTCCACCGCTCGTATTCCTGCACGAGGGCCTCGGCTGCGCGGCGCTGTGGCGCGATTTTCCCGACAAGGTTGCACGCGAGCTTGGCACGCCTGCACTCGTCTACTCGCGGTTCGGCTATGGGCAATCTGCCGGGCTCGAAGGTCCGCGCACGACACGCTTCATGCACGAGGAAGCGCTCGACGTCCTGCCCATGCTGCTCGATCGTGCAAGCATCACGCGGCCGCTGCTCATCGGCCACTCGGACGGCGCTTCGATCGCACTCATTCATGCCGCATCCTCGGGGCGCCCAGTCGCCGGGCTCGTGCTCATGGCACCACACATTATGGTCGAGCCGATATCAGTCGAGAGCATTTCCCGCACCGCCGCGACCTACGCCAAAGGTCCATTGCGCGCGCGGCTCGCCCGCTACCATGCCCATGTCGATGATGCTTTCCGCGGCTGGGCAGATACTTGGCTCGATCCGGCCTTCCTCGACTGGTCCCTGGAGCCTGAAGCGCGCGCGTTAAGCATACCCACACTTCTCATTCAGGGTCAGGACGACGAATACGGCACGCTGGCACAGATCGACCGCATCGCGGAGCTGGCTCAAGGCCCCGTCGAGCGGCTGGTGCTCGAGAAGTGCGGACATTCGCCTCATCGCGATCAGGAGGCCGCAGTGATCGCGGCCATCGCAGACTTCGCGGCTCGGCACTTCCCGAGCGGCAAGACATAGGACGGATCAGGAACGGCGTCATGGCCAGGAAAGCGAAGACCAAGGCTGCGGATAAATCCGGCGGCACGAAGACGAAGATAACCTTCAATCTCGATGACCCCGTGCTTCCCAAAGCCATCGAGGAAGCGTCGCTCGGCAGCGGCGGCTACCCCTATGACGCCAAGATGAAGCGCGACGAGTTCGAAGAGCAGCTCTATGCGCTGCATGTCGAGCTGGCCAAGCTGCAGGACACGATGCGCAAAGGCGGAGATCGCATCGTCATCCTGTTCGAAGGCCGCGACTCAGCCGGCAAGGGCACGTGCATCAACCACTTCGTGCGCCACCTCAACCCGCGCCACGCTCGCGTCGTCGCTCTCACCAAGCCGACCGAGACCGAAAGCGGCCAATGGTACTTCCAGCGTTACGTGCCGCACCTGCCGCCGGCCGGCGGCATGTCGCTGTTCGATCGCTCCTGGTACAACCGCGCCGGCGTCGAGCACGTCATGGGCTTCTGCACGGAGGAGCAGCACGCCATTTTCCTGCGCGAGGCGCCGGAGTTCGAAGGCATGCTCGTGCGCGACGGCATCCGCCTCTTCAAGTTCTATCTCGAGATCGGCCGCGAGATGCAGCTCGTGCGCTTCCACGAGCGCCGGCACGATCCGCTGAAGCAATGGAAGATCAGCGATATCGATCTCGCTGCCATGGCCCGCTACGACGATTACTCCGCAGCCAAGGAGGAAATGTTCCGCTTCACGCACACGTCGACGGCACCATGGACGGTGATCTTCGCCAACGATCAGCGTCGCGCCCGCCTCGAGGCCATCCGGACGGTGCTCCACGCAGTCGAATACGAAGGGAAGGATGCCGCAGCTGTCGGAAAACCCGACACCAACATCGTCGGCGCCGGGCCCAAGTTCTTCGCGACACGGTAGCGGACCGGCCGGATACCCGGCCGATCCCGATGATCATCAGGCGCTCTCGTTCGACAGAATATTGCCGAACATCTCGAAGCTCTCGCCTTTGACGCGCGCCATCTGCACGGACTGCAGCGGGTAGAAGTCCGTCGCACTCGTGCTGATCTTGATGCCGGGCAGCAGCAGCGGTGCTTCATAGCCCTTGAGGCTCGCAGCCTGCTTCATAACATTTTCGCGCGTCAGGTTATCGCCGCACATCTTCAGCGTCTCGATCAGCGTGTGCGTGACCGAGTAGCCGTAGTTGTGCGTGTCGTCCTTGATGTCGGCGTTGGGCATGTACTTGGCCATGAAGGCCTTGAACGCCGCGACGTCCGGCGAGCTCGCGAACTGGGCATCGTTGGCATCCTTGCGATAGAGCGCGAGCATTACGCCCTGCGACGCGGGGATGCCTGCGGGCTTGAATACCGAGCCGAATGACGAGGACACGTTGTTGAGGTAGTGCGCCGGCTTCCACTCGATCTCGAAGGCCTTCTTGATCGCCTGCGCTGCGAACTTGGGCGTCGTGATATTGAAGAACACGTTCGCGCCCGTGTTCTTGAGCTGGATCATCTGGCTGTCGACTGTCGGATCGGTCACCTCGTAGGTCGCAAGCTGCGCGACGAGGCCCTTCTTGTCGCCGAGGCCCTGGATGAAGCCGTTGTAATAGTCCTTACCGTAGTCGTCATTCTGCATGAGAATGCCGATCTTGGGCTCCTTGATCGTCGCCAGGATGTGCTTGGCGTAGATCGCGCCCTCGGTCACGTAGTCGGGCTGCCAGCCCATGGTCCACGGGAATTCCTTGGGCTGTCCCCACTTCGATGCACCCGTCGCGACAAAGAGCTGCGGGACTTTCTTCTGGTTCATATAGCGATGGATCGCGGTATTGGGCGGCGTGCCGAGCGTATTGAACAGGAAGAGCACCTTGTCCTGCTCGACGAGCTTGCGCACCATCTCGACGGTCTTCGGCGGACTATAGCCGTCGTCGTAGGTGATGAACTCGATCTTGCGACCGTTGATGCCACCAGCGTCGTTGACCATCTTGAACACGGCCTCGATCGTGCGGCCGATGTTGCCGTAGGCCGACGCATTACCCGAATAGGGATTCGTGTGGCCGATCTTGATCGTGCCGTCACTCGCGCCGTCGTCGTACTTCTTTCCTTGGGCAATCGCCGGAAGTCCGATCACCTGGGCGGCCGCAATCGCGGAGCCGCCGACTAGAACATCTCTGCGGGTTCTTTTCGTCATGTGCTTCCTCCTTTGAACGGCCTTCTTGTCTAGGCTCTGTCTTGGCGCTCGTGCGCCTAGTTGGGTGGTCGTATTTTACGCCACAATGAGGCAAATCCACCGGCGACGCCCATTGGCATCGTGTACATGAGCAGGATGAGTACGATGCCGTAGATTGTCCACGGCTCGAGCTCGATCGGCAGATGCACGGTCTGCGTCACCCATTTGGTGGCAGCGTCGGCGTACTTCTCTATGAACTGGACGAAGAAGCCGCCGATCACGGCGCCGGAGAGGGTGGCGATGCCGCCGATCACCGCGCCGACGAGGATCGCTATCGACAGTTCGAAGCGGAAACTGTCTGGTGAAACAAACTCGAAGATGATCGCATGAAGCGCGCCGGCGAGCCCGACGTAGAGAGCGCTGATGCCGAATGTGATCGACTTCGTCCGCGCCGAGTTGATGCCCATGGTGTCGGCGGCGAGTGGCTGATCGCGAATGGCCATCATCGCCCGGCCCATTCGGCTGTGGACGATGTTGCGAGCGACGATGAACATGACGACCGCGCAAGCCAACACCACGAGATAAAGCCATTGATCGGGGCTGAGCGGCATTCCGAACGGCGGATCCGGCTTGAAGATATTGATGCCCTGAACACCATGGGTATAGGGCTCGAAGTGCCGATACTTGAGGAATTGCGGGACGGCGATGGCAAGCGCGAACGTCGCGAGCGCCAGATAGTGGCCTTCGAGGCGTAGTGCCGGTCGCCCAAACAGATAGCCGACAACGAAGCAGGCCAGCATGGCAATCGGCAGCGTCGCCAGATAGTACATCTCATAGCGGTCGATCAGGATCGCGGTGACGTAGGCGCCGACAGCGAAGAACGCCCCGTGGCCGAGCGAGATCTGACCATTGAACCCTGTCAGGAGATTGAGCCCCAGCACGGCGATCGAATAGACGATCATCAGAGAGAGCTGCAGGAAATAGAAGTTCGAGATGAGGCCCGTGCGCCCGCCGATCAATGGCAGCAGCGCCGCGAAGGCAATTCCAAGCCAGATCCACCAAGGTGTGCCACGCCGCGCGTCGATGCGCGCGGAGACCGCTCTGTCCACCGCGTCTGTCCCTGTCGTCATCGTCGTGGCCATACTCAGACCCTCTTCACCGTAACGTGCCCGAAGAGGCCAGATGGCTTCAGTGTGAGCACCGTGATGACCATGAGAAGCGCCACGGTCAGCTTCTCGCCGTTGCCGATGAGATAGAAACCCGTTGCGCGCTCCAGCATGTAGCCGAGATAGGCCACCATGTTCTCGAGTACGCCGACGATGAACCCCCCGGCGACGGCGCCACCGGGGCTCGAGATGCCGCCGACAAGCGCGCCAGCGAAGCCATAGAGGAGAATACCGGCCATCATGTTGGGTTCAAGATAGACGACCGGCGCCACCAGCACGCCGGCGACCGACCCGACCGTCGCGGCGAGCCCCCAGCCGAGCGCCAGCATCCAGTCGACATTGATACCGACAAGTCGTGCCGAAGTCGGATTGAGGGCTGCCGCCCGCATGGCAAGTCCGAGCGGCGTGAAGCGAAAAAAGCAGAAGAGAAGGGCGAGTATCAACACGGCAACCAGGATCATGCCGATCTGATGCGGACCGATGATGCCGGAGCCGGCGAACGAGAAGTTCGGGAATGGGGAAGGAAACGGCTTGACCGTGTGCGTCCAGATAGCGCCCGCAAGCGAATGGAATATCGCCAGAAGGCCGATGAAGACCACAACGACCGACAACAAGGGCGCCGTGTGCAATGGTCGCAAGATTATCCGTTCTATCAATACGCCTATCACGAACGAGAAAAGCATCGTGGCCGGAAGCGCGATCCAGAATGGATAACCCCAGTTGATGAGCTGCCAGCAGATGAAGGCGCTGAACATCGCCATCTCGCCCTGGGCGAAATTGATGTGGTTCGTCGAGACGAAGATCATGACCAGCGCGAGAGCGACCAGCGCGTAGATCGCGCCATTCGCCAGTCCCGATGCGACCTGCTGAAGAAGTTGCTCCATGGCGATCCGCTGTTCCGGTTGGCGAACTCAGTATCCGAGATACGATTTCCTGATCTGCTCGTCCGACTTCACGACCGCGGACGTCCCCGACATGACGACGCGTCCCGTTTCGAGCACATAGGCGTGGTCGGCGAGATCGAGCGCGAGAGCTGCGTTCTGCTCGACGAGGAGCATGGAGACCTTCGCCTCCTCGTTGATGCGCCGCATGATGCGGAAGATTTCCTGCACAATGAGCGGCGCCAATCCGAATGACGGCTCGTCGAGGAGCATGAGGCGCGGACCGAGCATGAGTGCGCGTGAAATCGCGAGCATCTGCTGTTCGCCACCCGATAGCGTACCCGCTTGCTGCGCCATGCGCTCCTTGAGGCGTGGGAAGTACGTGAAGACCATCTCCAGGTCGCGCGCGACTGCGGCCTTGTCGCGGCGTGTGTAGGCGGCAACGCGCAGGTTCTCCTCGACGCTGAGCTCGGTGAAGGTGCCGCGTCCCTCGGGCACATGCCCGACGCCGAGACGAACGACCGCCTCGGTGGCCTTGCCGGTCACCGGCTCCCCATCGATGGCGACGAAGCCTTCCGCGCGTACCATCCCGCAGATCGCGCGGAGCGTTGTGGTCTTGCCGGCGCCATTTGCGCCGAGCAGCGTGGTGATGCCGCCCTTGACGAGTGAGAAGGTAATGCCGTGTAGCGCCTGCGAGGGTCCGTAGTAGGCCTTGAGATTCTCGACCTCGAGGATGTTGCTCATGCCTCGGCCCCCGTGCCGAGATAGGCCTTGATCACCTCGGGATTGCGCTGGACCTCGGCCGGCGTGCCCTCGGCGATCTTGCGGCCGAAATCGATCGCGACGACCTTGTCCGAGACCGCCATGACGAGGCTCATGTGATGCTCGACCAGGAGCACGGTCACCTTCTGAAGATCGCGCACGCGGCGGATCTGCGCTTCCAGTACGTCGATCTCGTCGTGATTGAGGCCGGCCGCGGGTTCGTCGAGAAGCAGGAGCTTGGGACTTGCCGCCAGAGCGCGTGCCAGCTCGACTCGCTTGCGGATCGGGAACGGCAGCGGCCCGGCCAGCATGGTGGCGAAGGGCTTCAGATCCATGAACTCGATCAGCTCCCAGGCGCGCTCGGTAATGCGCTGCTCCTCAGCCGCAACACCGGGCAGCCGCAGCGCTGTGGCGAGGAAGCCGGCACTACTCTGGCTGTGACAACCGATCTTCACATTATCGAGGACGCTCAGGCGGTCGAACAGCGCGACGTTCTGGAACGTCCGGCCAAGGCCTATCGAAGGGATCGCATGGCGCGGCGATTTCAGGATGCAGCGCCCCTCGAAATCGATATTTCCCTCGTTGGGTACATAGAGGCGGGAGAGGCAGTTGAAGAGCGTGGTCTTGCCGGCACCGTTCGGCCCGATCAAGCCGGCGATCTCGCCGCCGCGAATGTCGAAGGTGATGCCATCTAGCGCGACGATGCCGCCGAACCGAACGCATACGTTCCTGACACTCAGAAGTGATGGCGCGGACGGCACAGCCTCGCGCCTCGCCGAGGCGGGGTCGATAACAGCTACCACACATTCCCTCCCGCAACAGGCAGCACGTGCTCGCTGACCGATCGCATATTTTGGCCTCGTTGTACGTCCGCATTACGCGGGCGCCTGCAGCCTTGGCCGGGAGCTTGCCGCGTTTCCGCAAGAACGTCCAGAGCCTTGTTCCGCCCGCTGACGAGGCTGGCATAGCCTCGCTGCCACAGTTCAGACACGAAAGCGGATCCGCGCGCCGCCCCGCGTCGGGTGCGCACCCGGCGCCCGGTTCGGACGCTTGACCCTGCCCCCCGGAGGGGCTAGCTGAACACTCAATCGACCCTACCGACGCGGGCATTCTGCCGCCGAAGGCTGGAATCCGAGATCGTAAGAAGTCCCAACGGTCCCGCCCGCACGTTGAGATCATGAGCGCGAGCCCCCTTGCACGATACAACGCGCGTGTCGAAGCCGGCGAGGCGACCTATGACAGCGCCCAGGCCGCCGTCGCCGCCCGCTTGGATGCGCTTGCCGACGAGCTGAAGGACTGGCGACCCGCCAATGGCGGTTGGAAGCTCTCCAATCTGTTTGCCGCCAAACGGCCGACGCCGAAAGGGCTCTACATTCACGGCAAGGTCGGCCGCGGCAAGACCATGCTGATGGATATTTTCTTCGACACAGTTCAGTTTGCGCCCAAGCGCCGCATTCACTTCCATGAGTTCATGGCGGAGACGCACGATCGCATCGGCATAGCGCGGAAGTCGGTCAGCGGCGATCCTCTGCCCCATGTTGCCAACGCGATCGCCGACGAGGCGCAGCTCCTGTGCTTCGACGAGCTGCATGTGACCGACATTGCCGATGCCATGATCCTCGGGCGCCTGTTCAAGGGATTGTTCGAACGCCAGGTGGTGATGGTCGCGACGTCGAACCAGCCGCCGCATGGCCTCTACCTGAACGGTCTCAACCGCCAGCTCTTCCTGCCGTCGATCGACCTTATCGAGCAGCACATGCAGGTGATCGAGCTTGGCGCCGCCAAGGACTTCCGGCTCGAGAAGCTCGCCGGTCAGCCGCTCTACTTTACGCCGGCCAATTCCGATCCGCGCCGCGCGCTCAGGGCCGCATTCACGCGCCTCACAGGTGTTTGGAAGGGCAAACCCATGACGCTCGACGTCAAGGGCCGCGCGCTTACTGTTCCCGAGGCGGCGCGTGGCGTCGCCTTTTTCAGCTTCGACGATCTGTGCAACAAGCCGCTCGGCTCGCTCGACTACCTCCACATTGCCCATGCTTTCCATACGGTAATCATCGAAGGCATTCCCAAGCTGCCGCCCGAGAAGCGCAACGAGGCGCGTCGCTTCATCAACCTGATCGATACGCTTTATGACAACCGCATCGGACTCATAGCCTCGGCCGAAGCCGAGCCGCAGGAGCTATACCCGGCAGGCGACGCGGCGGTACTGTTCGAGCGCACGGTAAGCCGGCTCATCGAGATGCGCAGCGAGGCTTATCTCGAGAGCCGCACAGAGCGTGTGACAGCGGCCGATGTGGCGGCAGAGCCTCCAGTAGCGGCCGCCCAGCAGGCATAGGCAACGGCTTTGGCGGCAACGGGTTGACCGTATGGCGCCGTTGCGTTTTTCTCCGGGGCGCTTCGGGCGCGGGCGGGCGTACGCCGAGTTGGCGAGGAGTGAAGTGGCATGGCATTCTGGAAATCGCAGCCCTCCAAACCCGACAAGGCCGACAAAACCGAACCAGGCAAGCCAGCCCCTGCCACGGTGGCCAATGGCGCGGGCACGCCGTCGGCCGAGGGGCAGACGCCGCTCGCCATCGCCGAGCTTCGTCGCGCTGTCGACCCTGACGCGCTCGGCTTCAAGACGACCTCGGAGCTCGAGCCGGCGCGCGGTCTCATCGGCCAGGATCGTGCGCTCAAAGCCATCCAGTTCGGCGCCAACATGGCGAGCCACGATTTCAATATCTTCGTGCTCGGACCTGCGGCCTCGGGGAAGACGACGGCTGTCCACCAGCACCTCGAGCGCAAGCTCAAGGATCTGCCGATCCCGCCCGACTGGGTCTACGTCAACAACTTCGAGACGCCGAACCGCCCGCGCGCGCTGAAGCTGCCGCCGGGCCGTGCGCGCGCGCTCGTCAAAGGTATGATTGGTGCCATTGACGAATTGCGGAACACGCTCCCTGCCATGTTCGAGGGCGAGGATTATCAGGCGCGGCGGCGCGCCATCGAGGAGGAGTTCCGCTCCGGCCAGGAGCAGGCCTTCGAGGCCCTCAACGCCAAGGCAAACAGCCAGAACATCACCATCCTGCGGACGCCCAATGGCTTCGCGATGGCGCCGATGCACGAAGGCAAGATTGTCAAGCCGGAGGTGTTCAACACGCTGCCCGAAGCCATGCGCAAGCAGATCGAACAGCGCATCGAAGCTTTGCAGAAAGAACTCGCGGAGATCATCGAGAAGCTGCCGAAGACCGACAAGCAGCGCCGCGCGAAGCTGAGCGAGCTCAACGAGGAAATTGCCGCGCTCGGCGTGCATGAAGCGATCGACGATCTTGCTGCCGCCTTTGCCGATCAGCAGGACGTGCTGACCTACCTCGATGCGGTCGGTCGCGATCTCATTCGCAATGTCGGTCTCTTTCTCGTGCCCGCCGGCGAGGACAACGAGATCGTCAAGCAGCCGGCCGATACGGCGCGCGATGCCCGTTTCCGGCGCTACATGGTCAATTCCATGGTGTCCCATGGCGGCGATGATGCGCCGATGGCGCCACTCGTCGAGGAGCTGAATCCGACCTACGGCAATCTCATCGGCCGGATCGAGCATATCGCCCAGATGGGGGCGCTCGTGACGGACTTCCTGCTGATCAAGCCGGGCACCTTGCACAAGGCGAACGGCGGCTACCTGATGATCGATGCGCGCAAGCTGCTCATGTCGCCCTTCGCCTGGGAGGCGCTCAAGCGATCCATCAAGGCGCGCGAGATCCGCATCGAGCAGCCTTCCGAGATGTCGGGGCTGATGTCGACGCAGTCGCTCGATCCCGAGCCCATTCCTTTCGAGACCAAGGTCGTCCTGCTCGGCGATCGCGAGCTTTATTACCTGCTGGCCGCGGCTGATCCGGACTTCTCGCGCTTTTTCAAGGTCCAGGCCGACTTCGACGACTCGATCGCCCGCTCTGCCGAGAACGATCAGGCCTATGCCCGCCTGATCGCGTCCATCGTCGTAGAGCACAAGCTTAAGCCCCTCGATGCACCGGCCGTCGCCCGCATCATCGAGGAGGGCGCCCGGCTCGCCTCCGACCGCGAGAAACTCTCGATCGAGATCGGCCGCATCGCCGACCTCGTGCGCGAAGCCGACTACTGGGCCGCCCAGGCGGGCCGATCCACGACCACGCGTGCGGACGTCGCCCAGGCAATCAACGAGGCTACCCAGCGATCGGATCGCCTGCGCGATCGAGCCCAGGAGACGATCGAGCGCCAGATCGTGCTCGTCGATACGACCGGCACCAAGGTCGGGCAGATCAACGGCCTCGCTGTCCTCCAGCTCGGCGACTTTGCCTTCGGACGTCCAAGCCGCATTACGGCGCGCGTGCGCATGGGGTCAGGGCGTGTCACCGACATCGAGCGCGAAGCCAATCTCGGCGGCGCGCTCCACACCAAGGGCGTGATGATCCTCTGGGGCTTCCTCGCCGGTCGCTATGCGCTCGACGTCCCGCTCGCGCTCGCGGCAACGCTGGTCTTCGAGCAGTCCTATGGCGGCGTCGATGGCGACAGTGCGTCCTCAACCGAGCTCTATGCGCTCCTTTCGGCGCTGTCGGAGGTGCCGATCAAGCAGTCGTTCGCGGTGACAGGATCGGTCAACCAGTGGGGCGAGGTGCAGGCCATCGGCGGCGTGAACGAAAAGATCGAAGGCTTCTATGATGTCTGCAAGGCGCGTGGGCTCACGGGCGAGCAGGGCGTGCTGATCCCGAAGGCAAATGTGCAGCATCTCATGCTGCGCGAAGACGTTGTCGAGGCGGTGAAGGCGGGCAAGTTTGCGGTTCATGCCGTCGAAACGATCGATCAGGGCATCGAGATCTTGACCGGGATCAAAGCCGGCACACGCGGCGATGACGGACACTTCGAGGCCGGCAGCATCAACCGCAAGGTCGAGGAGAAGCTGCGCGACTTCGCCGAGCGGGGCCGCGCCTTCGCACGCCGCTCAGAGAGCGAAAGCGGCGACAGCGCCTCGGGCAGCAGCAACGGAAAGCCGTCGTCATGATCATGCACGTAGCGGAAGCCGGCGAGCAGCGCGGACGGGTCGTACTGCACATCACCTCAGGACATCCGAACAATGTGGCCATCGAGGCCGCCGTCCGTATTGCCCAGGCCTTCCACTCGGAGATCGAGAGCCTGTTCGTCGAGGACATGCAGCTCTACGACATGGCGAGCTATCCTTTCGCACGCGAAATCTCGCTCAGAGGCACGAACCGCGCACTCTCCCGCGAAGACATCGAACGTGATCTGCGCCTGACGGGCCGGGCCCTCTGCCGCCGCGTCGAGAGACTGGCGCACGCTGCCAATGTGCCGCTCAGATCGCGCGTGGTGCGCGATGACCCCGTGCAGGCGCTCGCCAAGGCCTGCGCCGAAGACGGGCCGTGGAACGTCGTCGCGCTTGCGGATGTCCTGGCGCCCGGCCAGGGACTGCGGGTCTGCGAGCTGTTCGCCAATGTCGCCGGCTATACCGGCCTCATGCTGGTCGGCCCCAAGGCGCGCCGGACGCGCGGTCCCATCATCGCCGTCGTCGAAAGCGCAGATCATCTCCAGCCCATGCTGCGCGCTGCGGAGCGCATGGCCGGCGTCACCAACGGCGAGGTCATGGTCATGCTACTCGCCGACGGACCGAGCGATGGTCAGCATCTCGATGAGCAGGTCCGCCTTGCGCTAGGTGATCAGACCAAGATTCAACTACTGCGCTGTCAGATCGATCAGGGCGCGCCGGCCGCGCTGGCTGAAATTATCCGGCGCCTTCATGGCGGCTTCCTGATCGCGCACTTCGGCGGCATTCTCGTACCGGCGCATGGCGATCTCCGCGACCTCGTCTCGGCGCTGGAATGCCCACTGTTTCTGATGCGGTGAATATTCTGCGCATACGCGAAGCCGCAAGTTCACCAAGTCCCCTCTCCCCGCGTACGGGAAGAGGGCTAGGGTGAGGGGCGGCGACATACCTCAACGTTGGCACACGTGGCCGCCCCTCATCCTGACCTTCTCCCCGTAAGGACGGGGAGAAGGGGACGTTGGCTTGCCACATCGCAGCCGTCGGCTTACTCAATCAGGCTGCCGCCTCCTTCTGCGCCGCAAGCACCTGATCGGCCAGGCGTCCGGTCAGCTCGGCGAGGTGATCGAACTTTGCTGCGAAAGTGCCGACGCCGGCCGTCGCCGAGCGCAGCTCGACGATCAGATCCTGGATCTCCGTTTCCGGCACGCGCGCCTGCACGACATCCCATCCCAGCCAATCCGGCCGCGCATCGAAGCCGAGGATCTGACCGCGCCGCTGTGAGATCATCGCGTTGACGCGCGATGTCGCCTCGGTCGGAACCACGATCTCAACCGCCATCACAGGCTCGAGCAATACGGGGCCGCACTTCGGCATGCCTTCCGACATCGCAAGCCGTCCAGCCTGACGGAAGGCCATGTCCGAGCTGTCGACGCTATGGTACGAGCCATCGGTCAGCGTCACCGCAACATCGACCACCGGAAAACCAAGCGGGCCGTGCTGGAGATAGTCGCGCACGCCGATCTCGACCGAGGGGATGAACTGCTTCGGCACCACGCCGCCCGTGATCGTGTCGTCGAACTGGAAGCCCTCGCCACGGCGCATCGGCTTGATCTCGACGACGACGTCACCGAACTGGCCGTGCCCGCCGGACTGCTTCTTGTGTCGGCCGCGGATCGAGACGCTGCCCTTGATCGTCTCCTTGTACGGGATCTGACGCCGCCGCGTGCTCGCGTCGATACCGTACTTCCGCTTCAGCCGCTCCATGGCCACGCGGAGATGCATCTCACCCTGCCCCCAGAGCACCATCTGGTGCGTCTCGGCCGCGTGATCGAGTCGGACAGAAGGATCCTCCTCGATCAGTTTCGAGAGCGCGGCACTGAGCTTCACCTCGTCCTTTCGGTCCTTGAGCTCGATGGCGACGCCGTACACGGGTGCTGCCTGCTCGGGCAGCTTGATCTGCGCGACGCCGTTCTTCTCCAAAGAAAGAGTGTCACCAGTGCGAGCTCGCTCGAGCCGTCCGAGAGCAACGGTATCGCCGCGCTTGGCAGCGGTAAGCTTGCGCGCTTCCTGGCCCAGCATGGAGAAGAGGCCGGCAACGCGATCGTCTCCGCGCGGGCCGTAGAGCGTCGCGCCGTCGGCGAGGTCGCCGGCGAGCACGCGCGCAATGGACAGCTTCCCGCCATGCGCCGTGTACATGGTCTTGAGGATCTGCACCCCCGACTTGGCATCGCCAATCCCGAGACGCTCGGCGGTATGCGAGACGAACGGTGCTTCGTGACGCAGAGCTTTCAGGAGCCGCACGATGCCATTGCCGTTCTCGGCCGAGCCCAGCAGCACCGGACAGATCAGACCCTCGCGCATTTCCTTGGCGAGATCCTCGAATACCCTGTCGCGCGGCGGCTGCATGTCAGTCAGAAGCTGCTCCATGAGCTCGTCGTCGTAGTCGGCGAGTTGCTCGAGCATGTGGAAGCGCGCCTCCTGCTTGCGGGGCTCAAGCGCTTCCGGCATCGGAATGACCTCGGAGGGGGCATGCTCGCGGTAAACGAAGGCGCGCTCGAGCGCGAGATCAACGAAACCCGTCGCGATGCCGTTCTCCCACACGGGGATCTGCCGTAGCACCAGCGGCTTGGCACTCGCCGGCTGCAGCATCGGCAGGATCTCGCGCACCGGGGTCTCGAAACTGTCGATCTTGTTCAGGAAGAGGAAATGGGGAATGCCGCGATTCTCGAGCTGCTTGAGAATGAGCTGGAGCGCGGGTACGCGCTTGGGATCGGGCTCGCAGACCACGACCGCGGCATCGCAGCCGGCAAGTACGGCGTTCGCTTCGGCCTGAAATTCGATCGAGCCGGGGCAATCGATGAACGTGAAGCGGTCTCCCAGGAATTCAACGTCGGCGACGTTGACCTCGACGCTCATGCCGTGATCGCGGGCTTCGGGCACGCCGTCGCCGACCGTATTCTTGTCCGCGATGGCGCCCTGGCGCGTTACAGCGTTGGTGCGGGCGAGGATGGCTTCGAGAAGTGTCGTCTTGCCGGAAAGGTAGGGACCGAGGATCGCGATGGCGCGGGCGCCGCGCGTTGCACTGCCGTTGGGTTCAAGCCCCATGGTTTCCTCCTTGTCGCTCAGGCGCAAGGACGTGTGCCGCGCCCCGCGCCTGAGTTGAGGCCGCGCGGCATGGAGAATGTTCGTTTCAGATGGGATCGTGCAGCCGTATCATCCGAAACGTGCATCCCACTCCAAACTTGGATGCAGGGTGCGTTTCACGGCCCACAAGGAAGCTTCGTCGCTTCCAGGAGAGGCGATCGCGCTTATGCATGTTGGACCGGCATTTTGTCGCGCGCAAGAGCAGTTCGCGTACTGCCCATCGGTGCAGTGCAGCACATCCCAATACGGCGCTTTAACATGAGGTCATCGCGCAGTAGAACGCTAGCGAACACACGGGCCGGCGTAAGTCCGGTCAAACACCGGGAGGAACCATGCCTGCTACCATCGCATTTGTCGGCCTTGGCGCCATGGGCGCGGAGATGGCTGAGACCCTGGTATCCAAGCAGTGGCGCGTCGTTGGCTACGACATTCGCCGGGAGGCCATCGACCGCCTCGTGAGGAATGGCGGGCATGCCGCAGCGAGCGCTGCGGAAGCGGCGAAGGGTGCCGAAGCCCTGGTGCTGATGGTCGTCAACGCCGATCAGGCAGAGACGATCCTCTTCAAGGATGGCGCACTCGAGGCGCTGGCTGCGGGCGGAACGGTCGTCCTCATGGCGACATGCGCGCCCGCACGCGTCGAGGACATTGCCAAACGTGTCGAGGCCAGCGGCCGCAAGTTCGTCGATGCGCCCGTGTCGGGCGGCGTGACGGGCGCCAAGGGCGGCACACTCACCATCATGGCGGCAGCTCCACAAGCAACGTTCGATGCCGCGCGCCCGATGCTCGAGGCCATGGGATCCAACCTCTTCTATCTCGGCCAGAAGCCGGGGCAGGGTTCCGCGATGAAGATCGTCAATCAGCTCATGGCGGGCGCCAATCTCGCAGTCGCGGCGGAGGCGATCGCGTTTGCAGAGCGCGCCGGCGTCGATACGAAAGTTGCTTATGAGCTGCTGACGGGTTCGGCCGCCGGAAGCTGGATGCTCAAGGCGCGCGGACCGCGCATGATCGACTACGACAATGTCGTCACCAGTGCCGTGGAGATCCTCGTAAAGGATCTCGGCCTCGTGCTCGACTCCGGCCGCGCGTTGCGGATCGGCTTGCCCATCGCGGCCGCTGCGCATCAGCAGTTTCTGGCCGCTGCCGGCATGGGTCTCGGTACGCAGGACGATAGCCAGATCGTTCAGGTCTACCGCACGCTCAGCGGCAAGGCCAAGACGTGAGCCTTCGACGCCACCCGTTCACGAGCCCATAAAGAACAGAGCAATCATATGCCCTCGACCGTCTTCGATTCCGCCATCTACCGCGATTTCTTCGGCACGCCGGCCATGCGCGCCGTATGGAGCGACGAGGCGCTGGTCGCCCGCTACGTCGAGGTCGAGGTGGCGCTTGCCAAAGCCGAGGCGCGCGTCGGACTCATCCCGGCTGATGCCGCCAAGGAGATCGCGGCGAAGGCAGATGCGAGCAAACTCGACCTCGGCAAGCTGAAGGCCGAGACCGATATCGTCGGCTACCCTATCATCGGTATCGTCCATCAGATGGCGAAGCAGTGTGGCGAAGCCGGCCGCTACGTGCATTGGGGCGCGACGACTCAGGACATCATGGACAGCGCGACGGTGCTCCAGCTCCGCGCAGCGCTCGACATCATCGACGACGAGCTCCATGCGGTTGCGCGTGCTTTGGAGAGCCTCGCCGCCAAGCATCGCGACACGGTGATGGCCGGTCGCACACACATGCAGCACGCGCTGCCTGTGACGTTTGGGTACAAGGCCGCTGTGTGGCTGTCGAGCGTGCGGCGCGACAAGCAGCGGCTCGCCGAGCTGCGCAAGCGCCTGCTGGTCGTGCAGTTCTCCGGCGCGGCGGGCACGCTCGCCTCGCTCGGCGGCGATGGCCTGAAGGTGCAGGCTGCTCTCGCGGAGGAGCTGGGCCTCGCTCAGCCCGACATCACATGGCACGCGGCGCGCGACGCGATCGCGGAAGTCGGCAGTGCGCTGGCAATCCTTGCCGGCGGCCTCGCCAAAATCGCCACCGACGTGATGCTGATGATGCAGACGGAGGTGGCCGAAGCTTTCGAGCCGTTCGTGAAGGGACGCGGTGGCTCATCGACCATGCCGCAAAAGCGCAATCCCATATCCTGCGAGATGATCCTCGCGATTGCCAAAGCCGTGCGCTCGGATGCGGGCCTGCTGCTCGATGCTATGGCCGCGGACCACGAGCGGGCGACAGGACCGTGGCATCTCGAATGGATTGCATTGCCGCGCGCTTTCATCGGCACGGCCGGCGCACTCGATCAGGCGCGCTTCATGCTCGAAGGGCTGATCGTCGACGGCGATCGCATGCGCCGCAACCTCGACATCACCGGCGGCCTGATCGTCGCGGAGGCGGCGATGATGGCGCTGGCGCCGCATACCGGCCGCGGCGCGGCACACGACATCGTCTATGACTGCTGCCGCGAAGCGCTGAGCAACGGTACGACGCTAGTCACGCAGTTGGAAAAGCGCGCCGATGTCACGCAGCATCTGGATCGGGCGGCGCTCGCCCGGGTCGTCGATCCAGCGCAGTACCTCGGCACGGCCCGCGAGATGGTCGACCGGATGCTCAAGTCTTAGCGAAGGTCACCAACCTGATCCTCCCCCCTTGTGGGGGAGGCTAGGAGGGGGGGATTGCAGAACGCTGGCGGTAGGGAGTCCCCCCACCCCTATCCCCTCCCCACAAGGGGGAGGGGATTCATCGCTTTTTGTTCCGAAGCACGCGGCGGGAATGGACCCGGCGGATAGTCCACGCGCACGAGATAGAGCCCACTCGACGGCGCCAGCGCGCCGCAGCGGCTGCGGTCTTTGGCTTCGAGCGCTGCCGCCATCTCGCTGATGGGCCACTTTCCTTCGCCGACGTACTTCAAGCTGCCGACGATCGAGCGCACCTGATGATGCAGGAACGAGCGCGCCGAGGCCTCGATGCGGATCTCTTCGCCCGTGGCCGTCACATCCAGCCGATCGAGCGTTTTGACCGGCGACCGCGCCTGGCAGCCCGCCGCGCGGAAGGTCGTGAAATCGTGCTTTCCCAGCAACGCCGGCGCCGCTTCCGCCATCGCATTCGCATCGAGCGCACGTGGCACCCACCACACGCGATCGCGGTCGAGAGCAGGCGGCGCCCGGCGCGCGAGAATGCGATAGAGATAGTGCCGCGCCACGGCGCTGAAGCGTGCGTCGAAGCCAGCACCGATCTCGACACAGTCCAGGATCGTGATGGGCGCCGGCTTCAGGTGAAAATTCACCGCATCACGGACTGTGTCGGCCGGCCATTCCCTCGCGAGATCGAAGTGGGCGACTTGCCCGAGCGCGTGGACACCGGCATCAGTGCGCCCCGCACCACGCACCTCGACGCGCTCACCGCCGAGCTTGTGGATCGCATCCGCTATGCGACCCTGGACAGATACCCCGTCGGCCTGGATCTGCCAGCCGAGGAAAGGGGTGCCGTCGTACTCGATGGTTATGCGGTAGCGGGGCATTGATCCTCGTGCGTCAGGCCGGATCGGCGATGATGCCGGCGCCACGATAGCCGCCATCGACGGCAACGATCTCGCCTGTCACGAAGCTCGCCTGGCTCTCGTCGAGAAGAAAATGAATCACGCTCGCGATCTCGCGCGGCTCTGCGTAGCGCCGCATCGGCGTATGGCGAGCATAGAGCTCGCGATCGGCCGCTGTGTGGATGCTTTTTACCATGGGCGTCTCGACAGGCCCAGGCGCAACGGCATTCACTCGGATGCCATGCGGCGCGAGATCGTTGGCCATGACCTGCGTAAGATTGACCACGGCGCCCTTCGAAGCGCCATAGGCCGAGCGCCCCTTGGAGCCTCTGAGGCCCGAGACCGAGGCGACATTCACGATCGCGCCGCGCCGCGCCTTCGCCATGTACCGCGCGGCCTCGCGCCCGACCAAGAACGTGCCGACCACGTTCACGTCGAGAATCTTGCGGAACAGGTCAGCCGATGTATCGAAGACATGCTTGTCCGCGGCAATCCCCGCCGAATTCACGACGCCGTCGATGCGGCCGAACTTCGCGGCGACTGTTGCAACGAAATCTACGACTTGCGCCTCGTTCGTCACGTCGAGCTCACGGACCAGCACGCGACCGTCGGCCTGACCGATTTCGATCTCCGCCAACCCCTTGGCATGAAGATCGACGGCCGCGACGCACCATCCGCGCTCGAGCAGGAGCGTGGCAGTGGCCTGTCCGATGCCGGAGCCCGCACCTGTGACGATAGCGACCGGCCTGTCGCCTGTTTCCTGCCCTGCCATTTTTGAAGCCTCATCAGCTCGATGTGAAACGCACGCCTTAAATCAGGCAACGAGTTGGAGCGCAAATCAAGCGCGGCTACATGGATTGACTAAGAACACCGTCTACGGGATCCCCGCAACCTCACGAGCGACATGCCCTATTGAGCATGAGCACGGCGATGAAGCCGGTGAGCGATGCGGCGCCCGCCAGCCAGAGCGCGCCGATTGGTTCGAAACGCGAGATGATTGTCGCGAAAATGATCGGCGCCATGGCATTGACGATGTTCTGCGGCAGCATCATGCGGCCGAGATAGGTTCCATACTCGCGCACGCCGAACAGGGTCAGCGGCAACGTATTGCGCGCGATCGCGTAGAACCCGTGGCCAAGCCCGAGACAGATCGAGAAAGCTGCGGCAGTCGTGAAGGAACCCCCAAAGGGCAGAATGAGGAAAAAGCTTGTGCAGCTGAGGCCAGCCGATACGATAGCCGTCGAGAGAATGGAGTGGCGCCCCTTGAGCATGAGTTCACCGAAGCGCGCCAAGGCTTGCGATGGCCCGACCATTGCCCAGATACCGACTGCCGCCACCGCGCTGAGGCCCATGCTCTTGAAGACATCGACGACCTGGATGTAGAGACCCCAGACGATGAGGCCTTCCGTGCACGACCAGACGGTCAGCATGACGAAGGCCATGAACCGCTTGTCCGGCGGCAAAAGCCCGTCGATGCTGCGATCGCTCGAGGAACTCGGTGCACGGGTATGGTCGGGTGCATCCCGACGCAAAATGAGCGCGTGAAGCGGCACGCACACGATCAAATGCAGCAGTGCATGAACCAAGTAGGCATTGCGCCAGCCAATGCTGCCGATCAGAAACGCATTGAGCGGCAGGAAGACCGTACCGGTAAGTCCGTTGATCAGCATGAGTCCGGTGATCGCCTGACGCGCATTGCTGCCGACGATTTGAACGAGCCCGACGAGCGCGGTATTCGCGAGCATCATGGGCATCGCGAGGCCGACGAGCACCCAGGCCAGCAGATAACTGACGGCGCCTTGAGCGTGTGCGATGGCGATCATCGAGAGCGCGGCCACCAGCGAACCGACGATCATCACCGACCGGGCGCCATTCCGATCGGCGTAGCGGCCGACGCGCGTCGCGATGATACCGCTCGCCAGCAGCATGACGGTGATGCCGCCGAACACCACTTCGCGCGAGAGCTTCAACTCCTCGCCGATAGACGTGCCGAAGATGGTGAGCGTGGAGAACGTCGTTCCCCAGCCGATGATCTGCGTGACGCCCAGCCCTGCAATGGCAGTGAGGACACGGCGCTTCTCGACGGGCGCAAGTTGCGTTGCTTCGGACGTCAAGACGAGGTGTGCCCCAGGGAAAAATGCGGTGCCAGACGACGGCCTCAGCGCCACGATCACGTTCGATCGCGGTCATCGGCCTGCACTATCAACCTTGCGGGATGGAATGTCAGGTCTCTAGTACAGCCCGACGCAGCGATTGCCCACCGACTGCAAATTAGTGGATTCTCGCGAGACTGTCTTCGAGCAGGCGGTCATGCCGGCCATGCGTGCTCAAAGTTGTATTTCTGCCATTTCTGGAGCGCGTTCAGGACGAGCGACGGACCGCAGTGGGCTCGTCCCCGACTTCTGCGCGCGGCGCCGAATGCGCGGCTTCCCGCGCGGCATTCCACAGCGAGCGCACGCGGGCGCCAAGCTGATCCGATTTCTCGGAAAAAAGGATCTGGGCCTTAGGCAAGGCTTCCGACCGCAGTGCGCCATGGCGTACCGCGCAGTGCCGTGAGAGCGCCCGGCGATCGGCCACCGTCAGCGCCTGCCCCTCCGCACCGGCCAGCACACTCTCGAGGAGCGCGATATCATGATCGTGGCCGAGTAGATCGGCGACGAGCTTTGCCGCGGCAGCGCGGGCGAGACACGCTTCTGGCCACGCCTGCTGGATGAGGATCATCTGCCGCCAATATGCCTGCGCCGCCTTGCGCAGATCGTGCAGCGCCTCAGCGTCGTCCGGAAGCTCGAGCGCACGTGAGAGCGCTTTGCGGCCCGCCCGGTGGCTTTTCGTCAGGCCGGCCACGATCATTTCGAAGCTTGCGGGATGGAGAGCGATCTCGGCGATCTCGCGCCGCATAGCCGCGATTTCGCGAAGCGCCTCCGCGATATTGTGCCGGGGATCGCCGGAGCCATTCGCCACAACGGACGTGGCATCGATGACCGCGAGCAGGCGCGCCGCGGCCTTGGCCAGAGGCGGTTTCGCATCCGAAAGACCATTCAACAGGCGGCGCACGACATCGCGGTCGCGGGCCGCCGACAAACCTCGGGCAATATCCCGCAGTCGCGCATTTGCCTCGCGGAAATTCGCGTCGCCAAGGCCTGGACGAACAAGACGAAGCAGCGCACGCGTCCGCTTCAGGCTTTTGCGGGCCTCGTGCACGCTGGTCTCAAGATCGGACCCGCCTTCGAGCCGGGCAGCCGCATTCGCGAGCTGCTCGCCCGCAATACGACGCACACCCTTCGCGAGCGGCTCCTTCAACTTCAATCGATACGCCATGGAGGCCCTTACCGAGACGCTTAACCAATTTCGGCGCTCGGCTTGTCACAAACAAGTCATATGAGCACCGAAATCTGCCTCTCAGGGCATAACGGCGTTGGCGGATTTTCGTTCGGCTGCTTAGGTACGGCGGACCTGATCCGCCCAGCTAAGCCACTGACCTACCCGAATTTCCGGCTCAGGATGGGTAAAGAAATCAGTGATCACCGCAACACTATCGGCGCCGGCCGCCAACACATCAGGCGCGCGATCCGGCGTAATCCCCCCAATGGCACACAGGGGTAGGTCACCGACTTTCTGCTTCCACGCGCGCACGCGGTCGAGGCCCTGCGGCGCCCACTTCATGACCTTGAGCTTCGTCTCCCAGATGGGCCCCAGCGCCACGTAGTCGGGCTCCACCGCGAGCGCGATCGCAAGCTCCGTCTCGTCGTGTGTCGAGATGCCGAGCCGCGCGCCCGCAGCCTTGATCGTCGCCACGTCGGCGGCGGCGAGATCCTCCTGCCCGAGGTGAATGAAATCCGCGCCGACATCGATCGCCGCCTGCCAGTGATCGTTCACGATGAGCTGGCATCCGTGCGCGATGCAGAGCTCGAGGCTTTCGGCGATCTCGCGCCGGATCTCGCGCGGATTCTCGCCCTTGTAGCGAAGCTGCAAGGTCCTGACACCAAGCGGCACGAGCCGGCGCGCCCAAGCGGTATCGGGAACGATCGGGTAGAACACGTCCAGCACTGCAGACGCAGACATATGCCGCTCACTCATTCGAGATCGAAGAACGGCGTTCCCGCCACCGGCGTCGATGGCGCAGCCATGTCGCGCACTTCCATCATGCCGGCGACAAACGCCGTGCGGCCCGCACGGATAGCCGCGCCGAAGGCCTCGGCCATGGCGACGGGATCGCCGGCTTTGGCAACGGCCGTGTTGAGCAACACCGCGTCGAAGCCCATTTCCATAGCCTGCGCGGCGTGGCTCGGCGCGCCAATACCGGCATCGACCACCAGCGGCACGCCGGGGAAATAATTGCGCAGCGTCCGCAGCGCATAAGGGTTCGCGAGACCGCGGCCCGTACCGATCGGCGCACCCCACGGCATCAGAAGCTCGCAACCCGCAGCCAGCAGGCGCTCCGCGGCGCCGAGATCCTCGGTCGTGTAGGGAAAGACCTTGAAGCCCTCACGCACGAGCACGCCCGCCGCCTCGACAAGGCCGAAGAGGTCCGGCTGCAGCGTGTCATCGTTGGCGATGACTTCGAGCTTGACCCAGTCCGTATCGAAGAGCTCGCGCGCCATCTCGGCCGTGGCAATGGCCTCGCGCACGGTACGGCAGCCCGCCGTGTTGGGCAGCACGCGCACGCCGAGACCCGCGATCATTTCCCAGAAGCGCTGTCCACCCTTGTCGCGCGCGCCTTCTCGCCGGACCGATACGGTGACGACATCGACGCCGGCAGCCTTGACGGCGCGCTCGAGAACCTGCGGCGAGGGATATTGGGCCGTGCCGAGAAAAAGGCGCGAGTCGAGCCGCGTGCCATAGACCTCCAGGCCGTCGGGCGTCCCGGCCTGCCGCGCAGCACCTGGTTTCGTGTTACTCATCGTATCCGTCATTACCCGCCCTGCCTCGGCGAGACGATTTCGATGGTATCGCCGCCTGTCAGCTCGACCGTATCGCGTTTGCGGAGTGGAACGAAGTCGCCGTTGCGTGCCGTCGCGACCTTGGCATCGCCGTAGCCAAGCTCGACCAGCAGCTCAGCGAGCGTCCGAGCCCGTGTCCGGGCCGGCTCGCCGTTCACGATCACTTCAAGAACCGCATTCGTTCCGAGCATCAGTTTCTGCCTGCACTCGCCCATCGTGGGCGCTCAATGCCGGTACCGAGAATACACGTTCGCCCTATCAGGGGAAAACGGACCTCACGGTTAATATAGGGTCAACGCCTGCCCGAGAGCGTCGAGGCTGCGATGCGTTGAACGCATGTCGCTGGTGCAGCAATGCGACGGTTAGCCAAACCCTTCCCGGCAGGTTCACATTTTATTCAAACGCGCTCCAGGCGCGGTCCGGTTTCTTGACGCCTTTATGGGAAACTCGATCCACGGTTCGGGGGAGGCCTCCGTCGGCGCAAAAGTGCGTCCGGCGAGGCGCGCGAAAGCGTTCCGAGGCCGGAACTGGAGAGATGACAATGCGCATGCCGAGTACGACGGTCATTCTGCTCAATGGTGCCGTGGCCCTGATCGCCGTGGCTTCCATCGTGACCATGGGTCGTTCGATGCTCGGCACCGATGCCGAGTCGTGCCGCGTGCGCTACGACAATACCGTGCAGTGGACCCTCCTGCGCGACGATGGCCAGCTCCTGACCACTTCGGACCTCCAGGCCCGTCTCGGCGCCACCGACTGGGGCCTCATGGACCGCGTGAGCGTGGTGAAGGTCGACCGCGGCAGCGCTCTTGCCGTGGACCTTGCGGGCGGCCGCCCGGCAGCGCAATCGCATGGTGCCGGCTTCGAGTGGGGACCCCAATCTGCCGAGCGCGTTGTGGCGGCTTGCGCGTCCTACGCTGTCAAGCTCGACCCGAAATTCGACTTCGCCGCGGGTGGACGGCTGCCCGGCCTACTCGGCGGCCCGACCGGCAGCGACCGTAAGGCGCCCGAGGCCTTCTCGGCCCGTCTCGGCTGGAACGACAAGGGTCAACTCGACGTCCATGCCCAATTGATGGGCTCGTGGTCGCCGATCCAAAATGAACGTTCGTCGTCCGAATTGCCGCGCGGCCGCTGGGTCGCCATCGACCAGGAGATCGTCCTTAACACGCCCGGCCAGAGCAACGGGGTTCTCCGGGTCTGGCTCGACGGCAACCTGCACTTCGAGAGCCGCAAGGTCGCCTTCCGCCCGGATGCAGGATCCGCCGTCCGCGGCGTCCTCGCCGAGGTTGCCTACACGCGCCAGCCGAGCGCACGCGAGGCCACGAGCCCTGTGCTGGTGACGCCCTTCGAATTCCGCTGGTAGCCGATTGCGATCTCAGCGCTTCGGCTTGCCACCAGCGACGAAATTCAGAAGGTGCAATTCGCGTTTCGTGATCAGGTCGGGGATGACCTTGCCCGTCTCGGCCATATGCGGGCTTGCGCGGTGCGCATCGACGGCCGCCTGATCCTTGTAGATCTCGTAAACGGCAAACAGGGCCGGATTCTTCGGATCCTGCACCACATCGAACTGCAGACAACCTGGCTCCCGCTCGAGGCATCGCGTGGCGTGGCCGACAATCGCCTCCTTGAACGCGTCGATCTTGTCCGCCTTGGCTTCGAAATGGACGATGATTGCGAGCATGGTGCTTCCTCCGGCTCTTGCTTATGTTTTGAATGCGTCGCTCAAGCGACCGTCAGCTTCTGCAGCGAGATGAGCTCGCCGATGCCCTTTCGTGCCAGCCCCATGAGCTGGTCGAATGCTTCCTGATTGAAGGGCGTCGTCTCCGCGGTGCCCTGAATCTCGACGATACCGCCACTGCCCGTCATGACAAAGTTCGCATCGGCATCGGCCTCGGAGTCCTCGGCGTAGTCGAGATCCAGAACCGGCGAGCCGGCATAGAGCCCCGCCGAGACCGCGGCGACCTGATCGCGCAATACGCCATCCTTGACCATGTCGCGCGCGCGCATCCAGGCAATGCAATCATGCAGCGCCACCCAGGCGCCGGTGATCGCCGCCGTGCGCGTCCCACCATCGGCCTGGATCACGTCGCAGTCGACGGAGATCTGCTTCTCGCCGAGCTTCGGGAGATCAATGACGGCGCGCAGCGAGCGCCCGATCAGTCGCTGGATCTCTTGCGTACGGCCGGAAGGATGTCCGGTCGTAACCTCGCGACGCGTGCGCTCGCGCGTCGCGCGTGGCAGCATCCCGTATTCGGCCGTCACCCAGCCGCGCCCCTGCCCTTTGAGCCACGGCGGCACGCGCTCTTCGAGGCTCGCCATGCAAAGCACCTGGGTATTGCCGAACTTGATGAGGCACGAGCCTTCCGCGTGCACCGATACTGCGCGCTCGATCGAGACACGCCTCAATTCATCGGGCTTTCGCTTGGAAGGGCGCATGGGGCTCCTGACAGGTGGCAAGATGGTGGGTGCGGACGGCTTTCCGAAAAGTGCGCCAAGCTACGCAACACTCCACGGCAGATCAACAGACTATTGCAGTGCTGGACGCAGCCGCCACGCCCCGTCGCGAAAACGCATGGGGGAACTGAGTATCGTGCAGTGCACACGTAGCCGAATAAGGACCTGCACAGTCGGGACCGCGCGGCTATGATGAGCCGACGTTCCGTTCGTCCGCGGATTGATACGGCCTGGAATTGCAAGGGATAGCTTCGAGGCGATGCAGCCCGATATTCTCGAACTGCGCGATTTCTACGATTGCCCGCTCGGCTCTCTGGTCCGCAGGGTTCTCTCGCAGCGCATCCGCGCGCGCTGGCCGCGGCTGCCCGGCGCCACACTGATCGGCGTCGGGTACGCCGCGCCGTACCTCGGCTCCTTCCGCAGCGAGGTCGGACGCATCGGCGCTCTCATGCCGGCAACGCAGGGCGCCATCATGTGGCCATCGAGCGGCGGTGTATGCACGGCCCTCTACGAGGAGGAGCTGCTGCCGCTTCCTGACGCGAGCGTCGACAATCTTCTCGTCGTGCACTGTCTCGAAGGAAGCGGCCAGGTCAGGAAGCTGTTGCGCGAGTTCTGGCGCGTGCTCAAACCCGAGGGCCGGCTCCTCATTGTGGTGCCGAACCGGCGCGGCGTGTGGGCGCGCGTAGATGCGACGCCTTTCGGACACGGCCAGCCTTACAGCCCGCGGCAGCTCGAGCGCGCGCTGAAGGAGGCGCTCCTCTTGCCCGTCGACTGGAGCAACGCGCTGTTCATGCCGCCCGTCGACCGCGCCTTCGTGCGGCGCACGGGCCTCGCCATGGAGCGGATCGGCTCGCGTGCATGGCCCGTCTTTGCCGGCGTCATCATCGTCGAGGCGCGCAAGGAGCTCACGTCGCCTGTCGGCACTGGCGCCATAGCGCGCCGCTTGCCACAGCTCGTTCCGCTGCGCGGCGCGACGCGATCGAGCACCGAAGTGCTCGACCACAAGCGTGACGGGCGCTGAAACGCTCAGACGGTGATGCGCTGAGCGTTCTGCTCGACCCAGCGAGCAATGCGCAGAAGGCGCGCTTCGTCGCGGCGCAGACCAATGAGCTGCACGCCGCAAGGGAGGCCCCCGATCGTCATCAGCGGCAGGCTGATGCAGGGCACACCGAGCAGCGTCCACATGCCGTTGTAGATCGCATTGCCTGTCGAGCCGAGGCCCTTAGGCGCCGGTCCTGGCGACGAGAGCGTGAGGATCGCTGAATGCTGCGAGAGTAGATCCTCGACCGCTGCATAGGCACGATCGCGCGCGTGCAATCCTTCGATGTACGCTCGACCAAGCACGGTTTCGCCATAGCGAATGCGCTCGGCAAGGCTCGGCGAAATTCCATCCGGAGAGGCCGCGAGTAGAGGGCCGTAGTAAACAGCCTTCTCCGCTTCCATCACATTACTGTGGTGCTTAACGATGCCATCGAACTCGGGCATCTCGACAGAGGTCACGCGGTCACCGAGCGCTTTGGCGAAACGCTCGATCCCCTCCTTCGCTGCTGGCTCCGCGACTTCCCAAGCCGGTGAGCGGAAGAAGGCGAGGCTCGGAGTTGCAGATTGCCCCTCGGCAAGCGCACTCGCAAGATTGGCACGGGGGCGATCGTAGCTCACCTCGTCGGCAGAGTCGTACGCGCCGACGGCGTCCACGCCGAGTGCCAGATCCTCGAGACTGCGGCCATACACGCCGACCGTATCGAGCGTATGAGATTGCATGGTCACGCCCACGCGCGAGATGAGCCCCAGCGTTGGCTTGATGCCGTAGATGCCGCAGTAGGAAGCCGGGCGGATCACGGAGCCGCCTGTCTGCGTGCCGAGCGCAAGCGGCACCATCCCACAGGCAACAGCCGCGGCCGAACCCGAGGAGGAACCACCGGGCGTGTGCTCCAGATTGTGCGGGTTGTGCGTCTTGTTGGGGACGTGCGTCGCAAGCTCCGTCGTGACGGTCTTCCCCATGATGATGGCGCCGGCGCCACGGAGCTGGGCGATGCAGCTGGCATCGCGCTCAGGCTGATGGTCCTTGAAGTACGCACAGCCGTTCTGCGTCGGCATGTCGGCCGTGGCAATGATGTCCTTGATGCCGACCGGAATGCCGTTGAACGGCCCCGGCGCACGGCCTTCGCGACGTCGCTCGTCGGCTACACGCGCCGCATCAAGAACGTATTCGGGATCGAGGTGCACCCACGCCTTGACGTCGGCCTCACGCTCGGCAACGCGCGCGATGAAGGCTTCGGCATAGGCGAGCGCGGTCAGCTCACCCGCTTTCATGCGGGCAGAGGCTTCGGCGGCAGTGAGGTCGGCGGGTTTCGTCATCAGTGCGGCTCCGTTGGCGCGTCTGAAGCGCGCATGGCTTCGGCGAGAATGCGTGCGACGTGGCGGGCGGACCGGCCCGTGCCGTCGTAGATCTGGTGACGGCAGGAGAAACCGTCGGCGGCGATAGTCGTCTCGGGCGCTGCCTTGCGCACAGCAGGGAGTAGCGACAGCTCGCCCATGGCCATGGATGTCTCGTAGGTCTCAGCGCGATAGCCGAATGCACCTGCCATGCCGCAGCAGCTCGACTCGACCGTCTCGACTTTCAGGCCATCAACGAGCTTCAGCGCCTTGCTCACGGGATCGAATTCACCAAACGATTTCTGATGGCAGTGGCCGTGCAGGAGAACAGCGCCATCCGATTTCGCAATCGGTCCGGCAATGCGTCCTGCGGCAAATTCCTCCGCGAGGAACGTCTCGAAAAGCCGCGCTTGTTCGCCGATCAGCGCGGCTTCCGCACCGAGCCCCATGCCTTGCATCTCATCCTTGAGCGTCAGCAGGCACGACGGTTCGAGGCCGACGATTGGCACGCCGCGTCTTGCGATCGGCAGCAAGGCCTTGATCAGGCGCCGCGCCTCGGCCTTCGCCTCATCAACGAGACCAGCCGCTAGGAACGTGCGCCCACAACAGAGCGGTCTCGGCTTCACGCTACCCATCATGAGCACCGAAGCATAGTGCCATTTCGGACCTTCGTCGGCCCCGGGCACGATCACGCGATAGCCGAGACGGGACAGGACCTCAGCGGCATCGCGCAGGTTGTCAGGCTCGAAGGTGGTATTGAACGTGTCCGCAAATAGCGCGACCTCGCGGCCATCGGCCGGCCCGACGGGCGCGTCCTGGCGGAAGACATCGCGACGCCAGCGCGGCAAAGGCCGCTTCGCAGAGAATCCGGCGAGCCACTCGCCGAAGAGTGCGGCGCCTGGAATGACCTCGCGCAGATTAAGTAAGAATGAGACTTTCGACCCCATACCCGCATAGCGCGGCAAGAAGGCCACCAACCGGTCGTGCAACGAGAGACCGTGCTTCTTGTTGCGCGCCGCCAGAACCTCGATCTTCATGCGCGCCATGTCGACGCCGGTCGGACACTCGCGACGACAGCCTTTGCATGAAACGCAGAGTTTCAGCGTCTCCATCATCTCGTCGCTGGCGAAAGCATCCGGCCCGAGTTGACCCGAAATGGCGAGTCGCAGCGTATTCGCACGACCGCGCGTGACGTGCTGCTCCTCCATGGTCACGCGATAGCTCGGACACATGACGGCGCCAGCGAGCTTGCGGCACTCGCCGTTGTTGTTGCACATCTCGACGGCGCCCTGGAAACCGCCGCCGGCTCCTGGCCATGCCGACCAGTCAAGCGCAGGCTGGAAATCGGCGACCCCATAGTCCGGCTTGTAGCGGAAGAGCGTGCGGTCGTTCATGCGCGGCGGGCGCACGATCTTACCGGGGTTCATGAGGCCCGTTGGATCGAAGCGATTCTTGACCTCCTCGAAAATCTCGACGGTCTTGCGGCCGTACATCATCTCATGGAACTCGGAGCGCACGAGGCCGTCGCCGTGCTCGCCCGAGTGCGCGCCCTTGTACTCCTTGACCATGGCGAACGCCTCTTCGGCGATCGCGCGCATGGTGGCGGCGTCTTTCTCGAGCTTGAGATTGAGCACGGGGCGCACGTGCAGGCAGCCGACTGAGGCGTGCGCGTACCACGTGCCCTTCGTACCGTGCTTCTCGAAGACGGCGGTGAGGCGCTCCGTATAGTCCGCGAGATGCTCGAGCGGGACAGCGCAATCCTCGATGAACGAGACGGGCTTTCCCTCCGTCTTCATGCTCATCATGATGTTGAGGCCGGCCGCGCGCACGCTCCACACGGCCGCCTGCTCTGCCGGGCTCGTGATCTTCACGACAGCGCCCGGAAAACCGAGATCACCCATCAGCTCGTCGAGGCGGTCGAGACGACGCAGGTTCTCGCCTTGATCGTCCTCCGCGAACTCGACGAGCAGCAAAGCATCGGGCTTGCCGCGGACGTGGGCTTCCATGACGGGACGGAACATCGCGATGTCCCGCGCGAGTTCGATCAGCGTCTTGTCGACGACTTCGACGGCCACGGGCCCTAGCTTGACGATGTGCTGCGGCGCTTCCATCGCTGCACGGAAGGTCGGGAAATGGCAGATGCCAAGCGCCTTGTTCTTCGGCTGTGGCCAGAGCTTGAGCTTCACGCGCTCGGTGATCGCGAGCGTGCCCTCGGAGCCACAGAGCAGCGTCGCGAGATTGATCGGCGCATTCCGCGGCAGAAGTGCGTCGATGAGATAACCGCCGACGCGGCGTGACACGCTCGGGAAGGCGCCACGAATATGATCCTGCTCACGAGCCCCGAGCGTCACCAGATCGCGCGCCAGCGCGCCGAAGCTGCCGTTCGCCTTGTCGAAAGTCGCGGCATCGATCTCACCAAAGCGCGCGGGCGTGCCGTCGGGCAGCAGCGCGTCGACCTCCAGAACGTTGTCGCGCATGATGCCGTAGCGGATCGAGCGCGTGCCGCAGGAGTTGTTGCCGGTCATGCCGCCGATCGTGGCGCGCGCCGAGGTCGAGACATCCACCGGGAAAAAGAGGCCCGTAGCCTTGAGCTGCCGGTTCAGCTCATCGAGCGCGATGCCGGGCTCGACGACACAGGTTGCGGCCGCGCGATCGACCTCCATCACCTTCGTCAGATACTTGGCGAAGTCCACGACCAGAGCGCGCCCGACCGTCTGGCCAGACTGCGAGGTGGCGCCGCCGCGCGGCAGCAACGGCACACCAGCCTCGCGCGCGATCTCGGCCGCGATGCGCACGTCCTGAATGCTCTTCGGAACAACTACACCGACCGGCTCGATCTGGTAGATCGAGGCATCGGTTGCATAGCGGCCGCGGGAAAAGCGGTCGAACAGGACCTCCCCCTCGATCTCGCGAGCGAGTCGGTCCGCGAGGGCGCGGTTGGCGGGGACGTGCTGGTTCATGTTGGCTCGGGCGCTTCGGGTGGCCTTCTTGGGTGGGCTCTCGGACGGCAGGCAGAGGCAGGAAGCGCTGCTTTTGCTTGACGCCCCTTCTGTGATGCCTCTATCGCGTGGCATACTGTGGACAAGGCCGCAAGTGCCGCCGAGCTGCCCATGGGCCAAACCATCAGGGAGAAATCGTCCGATGTCCAATGAGCCGCGCCGCGCTGGCCGCCATTTCCTCCAGATCCCCGGCCCCTCGCCTGTCCCGGACCGCATCCTGCGCGCCATGGACATGCCGGTCATCGATCATCGCGGGCCAGAGTTCCAGAAACTCGGCCGGCGCGTCCTCGACGGCATCAAGGGCATCTTCAAGACCAAGGGCCCGGTCGTGATCTTCCCGGCCTCGGGGACCGGCGCTTGGGAAGCCGCGCTCGTCAATGCACTCTCGCCCGGCGACAAGGTGCTGATGTACGAGACCGGCCACTTCGCGACATTGTGGAAGAACATGGCGCTGAAGCTCGGCATTGTTCCAGAGTTCATCGAGACGGACTGGCGCTCAGGCGTGGACGCCAACCTCATCGAGAAGCGCCTGAAGGAAGACAAGGCGCACGAGATCAAGGCCGTCTGCGTCGTCCACAATGAGACGTCGACCGGGGCCACCTCGCTCATCGGCGAAGTGCGCAAGGCCATTGACGCCGCCGGCCATCCGGCGCTGCTCATGGTCGATACGATCTCGGGCCTCGCCTCGGCCGATTACCGCCATGACGAGTGGGGCGTCGACATCACCGTCTCGGGCTCGCAGAAGGGCCTGATGCTGCCGCCCGGCATCTCGTTCAACGCCGTCTCGGACAAGGCCCTCGCCGCGGCCAAGGCCTCGAAGGCGCCCAAGCTCTTCTGGTCATGGGAGGAAATGCTCCCGCACAACAAGAACGGCTACTTCCCCTACACGCCGGCGACGAATCTGCTCTACGGCCTCGCCGAGGCCATCGATATGCTCAACGAGGAGGGGCTCGACAACGTCTTTACCCGGCACAAGCGTCACGGCGAGGCGACCCGGCGCGCTGTAGCTGCGTGGGGGCTCGAGAACCTCATTCTCGATGAGCGTCACTTTTCGCCGGTGCTGACGGCCGTCGTCATGCCGGACGGACACAACGCGGATACGTTCCGCAAAGTCGCGCTCGACCACTTCGACATCTCGCTCGGCACGGGTCTCTCGAAGGTTGCGGGTAAGGTCTTCCGCATCGGTCATCTCGGCGACATCAACGACCTGACGCTGATCGGCACACTGGCCGGCGTGGAGATGGCATTCGGCATTGCCAAGGTGCCGCACAAGACCGGCGGCGTAGCGGCCGCAATGCAATATCTCGCCGAGACCGCGAAGCCGTTTCCGTCCTCCTGACTTGAACTTGCCGTGTTCGGATGCGGTAACGGGGCCTTGAAAGGTTGACTTGGCGTCGCGGAAATCGCGATAGTCGATTCGACAGCATGGCCCTCTGTGGGATGGAGACATGAAGGCAATCTTCGGGATCTCCGGGCTCAGCTTTCGGCAATCCGTCGCCGCGTTCTCGATGCTGATCCTGGCAGCGGTCGTTATGGCCGGATCCGCGCTCGCGCAGCAGGGCGCGGCGCCGGCCGAAATGACGACGCGCGCCAAGCAGGCGATCCTGATGGACGCCAATACGGGCGCGGTGCTCTTCCAACACAATGCCGACGAGCTCGCGCCGCCCGCGAGCATGAGCAAGCTGATGACGCTCGCCGTCATCTTCCGCGGGCTCAAGGAAGGCCGCATCAAGCCCGAGGACGAGATCCTCTTCAGCGTCAATGCGTGGCGCACGGGCGGCGCACCATCCGGCACGTCAGCGATGTTCGTGCCGGTGAATACCCGCGAGCGTCTCGATGAGGTCCTGAAAGGCATCGTCATCCAGTCGGGTAACGATGCCTGCATTGCCGTCGCGGAGGCCATGGCCGGCAGCGAGGCTGCCTTCGCGAAGATGATGACGGACGAGGCGCGGCGGCTCGGCCTCAGCAAGTCGACCTTCCGCAACTCTACGGGACTGCACGATCCCGAGCATCTGATGACCGCGCGCGAGCTGGCACTTCTGGCCCGCCATCTCATGCAAAGCTATCCGGAGCATTACACGCTCTTCGCCGAAAAGGAGTACCGCTACCGCAAGCACCGCTTCTTCAACCGCAATCCGCTGCTCGGGCTTGATCTCGGCGTGGACGGTCTAAAGACCGGATTTATCAAAGAAGCCGGCTACGGAATCGTCGCCTCCGCCAAGCAGGACAGCCGTCGCGTGATCCTCGTGATCAACGGCATGGAAGACGCCCAGGCCCGGCGCAACGAAGCCGTGCGCCTCATCGAGTGGGGCTTCAAGGGCTTTGCGGATTTCAAACTGTTCGACGCGGAGGAAGTGGTCGGCCGTGCGCGCGTGTGGGGCGGCGATCGCATGTACGTACCGCTCATCGGCACGGGCGAGATCACGGTGCTCCTACCCAAGGCGCAGTCGGCACAGCGCCTGCAGGCCCAGATCATCTACAAGAGCCCTATCAAGGCACCGATCAAGAAGGGCGACGTGATCGCCAAGCTGCGCGTCACGACGGCCTCGCAATCGGTCAACGAAGTGCCGCTCGCCGCCGGCGAGGACGTGCCTGCGGCCGGCACCATGCGGCGCGGCCTTGACACGCTCGTGCATATGGCATTCGGCTGGGTGCTCAGGTAGCTCCCACAGCACAACAATGAGCACGCTTCCGAGGAGGGCGCCGTTCATCACCTTCGAAGGTGGCGAAGGCGCCGGTAAAACGACCCAGACACGTCTGCTCGCCAACCGCCTCACAGCGGCTGGAATCGCGTGCCTGCTCACGCGCGAACCAGGCGGCGCGCCCTTCGCCGAAGAAATCCGCGCCCTGCTACTGCGCACCGATTTGCCACCACGCAGCGCCATGGCCGAAGCGTTGCTCTTTATTGCCGCGCGCGCCGATCATGTAGCCGAGACGATCATGCCGGCGCTCGACGCGGGGAAGTGGGTGATCAGCGATCGTTTCGCGGATTCGACCTTCGCCTATCAGGGCGCAGCAGGCGGCGTACCGCCCGCGATGCTCACCGAGCTGCATCGCCTCGTGCTCGGCGACTTCCGGCCGGATCTCACGCTCATCCTCGATCTGCCGCCCGAGATCGGCCTCGCCCGTGCCGGTGCACGGCTCCAGGGCGTGCACACGACAGACGGCTTCGAGAGCCGTGCGCTCGCCTACCATGAAGCCCTCCGCCAGGGCTTCCGTGCCATCGCCGCGAACGATCCGGAGCGCTGCGTTCTCATCGATGCCAGTGGCTCGACCGATGATGTCGCAGCGCAGATTTGGGCGGTCATCGAGACTCGCTATCTAGTAAGATGGGCCGATGGCCCGTAGAGCGACAGCAGTATCGGAGACCGAAGCCCTGCCGGAGGTCGACCGGCTGGAAGGCTTTCCGCATCCGCGTGATACCGCCGAACTCTTTGGTCACGAGACCGCCGAGCGTGAGCTTGCCGCAACCTTCGCGAGCGGGCGGATGCATCATGCCTGGATGCTCAGCGGACCGGCCGGCATCGGCAAGGCAACGCTCGCCTACCGGGTGGCGCGATTCGCGCTCGCGCCGGCCGACGAGCGCGCTGCTGCGAAGGGCCTCGTCATCCCAGAGAAGAGCATCACGGCCGGACAGGTCCGCGCGCTCTCGCATCCGGGACTTGCCGTCGTCCGACGCGCCTATGATCCGCGCACGAAGCGCTTTCCCGCGTCGATCCCGGTTGACGCAGTGCGCGACCTCAAGACCTTCCTCGGTCACACCGCCGACGAGGGCACCTGGCGCATCGTCATCGTCGACAGCGCCGACGAGCTTAACCTCAACGCAGCCAATGCGCTGTTGAAGGCGCTCGAGGAGCCACCCCGGCGCACGCTCTTCCTGCTCGTCGTGGCCCAGCCTCAGCGGCTGCTCAGAACCATCCGCTCGCGCTGCCGGACGCTCGAGCTCAGCGCCCTCGACGCCTCGAACCTGCGCCGCGCTGCTACCGCCGCACTCGCCGCCGCCGAAACGGCGCCACCCGCCGAAACTGACTGGCGGACTCTCGAAGCACTCGCCGAGGGGAGTGTCCGCCGACTGCTCGAATTATCGGCTACGGACGGCCTCAGTCTCTATCGTCGGATCGAAACGCTCATCCAGGGACTGCCGCGGATCGACTGGCAGCTCGCGCATACCCTCGGCGAAGAGCTCGGCAGCACCGCCGCCGACGCCCGTTTCACGCTTTTCTTCGATCTTCTCCTGGGGCTTATCGGGCGCCTCGTCAGGGCCGGGGCAGCCGGGACTGGCAATGCCGACGATATGGCACTGTCCCGTAAGCTTATTCCCGCAGGCAGGCTTGCCTCATGGGCCGAGCTGTGGGAAACCATCGTCCGCGACAAGGCCGAGACGCTGGCGCTCAACCTCGACCGCAGGATGCTGATCCTCGATACGCTGGCCCGCCTGCAGCGGACCGCCGAGGCGGCCTGAAGCATTCATACCAGCGCCCGATCGCAAGAAATTCGCCCTCCGCAGGACGCCTGATGCCCGCGGCAAGGCCCACGGAGCATTGATCACATGAGCGGGCGCACGTCCTTCTACGTTACGACGCCGATCTACTACCCCAATGGCGAGCCGCACTTCGGCCACGCCTATACGTCGATCGCCTGCGACGTGATGGCTCGCTTTGCCCGCCTAGACGGCCGCCAGGTCTTCTTCCTGACGGGCACGGACGAACACGGCCTCAAGATGAAGCAGAGCGCCCTCAAGGAGGGGATCACGCCGCAGGCGCTGGCCGACCGCAACTCGGCGCGCTTCAAGGAGCTGTTCGCGGCGCTCAACATCTCGAACGACGATTTCATCCGCACGACGGAGCCGCGCCACTACGCCGCCTGCCAGGCGCTGTGGAGTCGCATGGCCGATGCCGGCGACATCTATCTCGACAGCTATGGCGGCTGGTACTCCGTGCGCCAGGAGGCGTTCTTCAAGGAGAGCGAGACGACCATCGGGCCCGATGGCGTGCGCCGCGAGCCGCTCGGCTCGCCCGTCGAGTGGACGGAGGAGAAGACCTATCGCTTCCGGCTCTCGGCCTATGGCGACAAGTTGCTCGCGCACTACGAGGCCAATCCGGAGTTCATACTGCCGCTCGAGCGGCGCAACGAGGTCATCAGCTTCGTCAAGAGCGGGCTCGAAGACCTCTCCGTCTCGCGCGCCACGCTCGACTGGGGCGTGCCGGTGCCAGGCGATCCAACCCACGTCATGTACGTGTGGATCGATGCGCTGACGAACTACATTACTGCCGCCGGCTACCCGGATGTGGGCTCGCCGCGCTTTACGACTTTCTGGCCGGCCGACGTGCACGTCGTCGGCAAGGACATCCTGCGCTTTCATGCCATCTACTGGCCGGCCTTCCTCATGTCGGCGGGCGTTGCCGTACCGCAGCGCGTGTTCGCGCATGGCCTGTTGCTCAGCCGCGGCGAGAAAATGTCGAAGTCGGTCGGCAATGTGATCGACCCCTTCGAGATGGCGCGCGAGTTCGGCGTCGACCAGATGCGCTATTTCGCCATGCGCGAAGTGGCCTTCGGCAACGACGGCAATTACACACGCGAGTCGATCATCAATCGCATCAACGCGGATCTCGCCAACGATCTCGGCAACCTCGCGCAGCGCTCGCTGTCGATGATCGCCAAGAACTGCGATGGCAAGGTGCCGGAGCCGGGTGCCTTCACGCCGGAGGACAATGCGCTGCTCGCCGCCGCCGACGATATGGTCGTCAAGGCGCGCGAGGCTCTGCGCGTTCAGGCCGTGAACCGCTATCTCGATGCGGTGTGGACCGTAGTCGGCGATGCGAACCGCTATTTCGCGGCGGAGGAGCCCTGGGCCAAGCGCAAGACCGATCCGGCGCGCATGGCGACGATTCTCTATGTCACCGCCGAAGTCGTGCGGCAGGTTGCGATCCTGGCCCAGCCGACGACGCCCACGGCGGCGAGCCTCCTGCTCGACCTGCTCGCACAGCCGGCAGAGGGTCGCCTGTTCACGGCATTGGGCGCGCAGTCGCGTCTCGCACCCGGTCTCGCACTTCCCGTACCGACTGGTGCCTTCCCGCGCTATGTCGATCCGGCAGAGGCTGCCGAAGCGCCGAAGCCAAAGGGCAATGCAAAGGGCTGAGGGCCGAAGGCACCGACACGATGCTCGTCGATCACCACTGCCATCTCGACTATCCGGATCTCGCGCGCAATCGCGAGGACGTGCTGGCGCGCGCCAGGGCGGCGGGCATCGGACGGATGGTCACGATCTCGACGCTCATTCGCAACTACGACGTCTATCGCGAGATCGCCGAGGCTCATCCGGAGATCTTCTTCACGGTCGGAACACACCCGCACCGCGCGCACGAAGAGCTCGACATTCCCGTCGCCGAGATCGTGCGCCTCGCGCAGCACCCGAAGTGTGTCGGCATCGGCGAAGCTGGCCTCGACTACTTCTATGACAAGTCGCCGCGACCAGCGCAGCGCGAAGGTTTCCTCAAGCACATTGCGGCGGCGCGCGAGAGCGGTCTACCGCTCGTCATTCATTCACGCGATGCGGATGACGACACCGCTGCCATCCTCGAGGACGGAATGCAGCGCGGCGCCTTCACAGCCGTCCTGCATTGCTTCACGGGCGGCGCTGATCTCGCCCGGCGCGCGGTGGCCATTGGCCTCTATGTGTCGTTCTCAGGCGTCATCACGTTCAAGAAGAACGATGCACTGCGCGCCATTGCAGCCGACGTGCCCATGGATCGCGTCCTCGTCGAGACGGACGCTCCGTTCCTCGCGCCGGAACCTTTCCGGGGAAAGCGCAATGAGCCGGCCTATGTCGTGCACACGGCCGCCGCACTAGCGCGCGCCAAGAGCGTGACGGAAGAGGAAATCGCCGCCGCGACGACCGAAAATTTCTATCGCTTGTACGCGAAGACGCCCCGCACGCTCGCGGAAGGCGTCGCTGCATGAGCGGAAAGCTGACGCTCCTCGGCACCGGTTCGTCCGGCGGCGTGCCCCGGCTCGGCAATAACTGGGGCGCCTGTGACCCATCGAACCCGAAGAACCGACGCCGGCGGTGCGCCGCCCTGATCGAGCGCATAGCCGGCCGCGGTCGGACGCGGGTGCTCGTGGACACACCACCGGATCTGCGCGAGCAGTTACTGGATGTCAACGTCGACACCATCGACGGCGTGCTCTTCACGCACGACCATGCCGATCACACCCACGGCATCGATGATCTCAGAATGCTCGCCTATAACGCCAAGCGGCGCGTCGACGTTCATTTCGACGTGGCGACGCGCACCTCACTCTACGAGCGCTTCGGCTACTGCTTCGAGAGCCCGCCCGGTAGCATGTATGCGCCGATCCTCAACGCACACGTGATCGACCCGCCCAATATTGTGCGGATCAATGGCAGTGCCGGACCGGTCGATGGCGTTCCTGTGCTCCAGGCGCATGGCGATGCCTTCTCGCTCGGCTTTCGCTTCGGCGATATCGCCTACTCGCCAGACATCAGCGGACTTTCAGCGGAGGCACAGGAGCAGTTACGCGGCCTGGATCTCTGGGTCGTGGACGCGCTGCGCTACATTCCACATCCGAGTCATTTCACCGTCGCGCAGGCGCTCGAATGGATCGAGATCCTGAAGCCGAAGCGCGCCATTCTCACGCACCTCCACGTCGATCTCGATTACGCGACTTTGAAGCGGGAGCTGCCGCCCCACGTCGAGCCGGCCTATGACGGCATGAGCGTGCATTTCGACTGGTCGACGGCATCCTGAGCCGCCGGCGCTGGCCCGGCTCAGCCCTTGCCCCGCGTCTCGGTGTTGTGAGGACGCGCGTGCTCCTCAAGATACTCGATCATGGCGCCCGCGACGTCGACTCCCGTAGCCTGCTCCATGCCCTCGATACCCGGGGAGGAGTTCACCTCCAACACGAGCGGACCACGCTTCGAACGCAGCATGTCCACGGCCGCGACGTTGAGGCCGAGTGCCTCCGTCGACTTCAGAGCCGTCTGAATCTCCTCGGGCGAGAGCGTAACGACCTCCGCCTTGCCGCCGCGATGCAGGTTCGATCGGAAATCGCCCTTGCGACCGACACGTCGCATGGCTGCCACGACGCGCTTGCCGACGACGAGCGCCCTGACGTCCGTGCCCATGGCCTCCTGGATGAACTCCTGCACCAGGATGTCGACATTGGCCGCGCTGAAGGCCTCGATGGTCGACTTGGCGGACGCTTCCGTCTCGGCGAGGATCACGCCCATGCCCTGCGTGCCCTCAAGGAGCTTGATGACGACGGGAACGCCGCCGACCTCCGCCAGGACATCACCCGCCTTGCGGGGACCATGGGCGAACGCCGTCGAGGGAAGCCCCACGCCGGCACGCGCGAGGAGCTGCAGCGCGCGCAGCTTGTCCCGCGACCGGCCTATCGCCACGCTCTCGTTGAGCGAGAACACGCCTTGCACCTCGAACTGGCGTACGACCGCCAGTCCATAGTGCGTAATGGAAGCGCCGATGCGCGGAATGACGGCGTCGTAGATCGGGAGCGTCTTGCCGCCGAAGCGCAGCAGCGCATTGTTCGAAGTGATGTTCATGTGCACGTGGAGCGTATTGATGACGTCGATATCGTGCCCGCGTGTGCGCGCCGCCTCGACGATTCGCCGATGCGAGTAGAGGCCGGGATTGCGCGCCAACATGACGAGCTTCATCAAAAGCGCTCCAAGGGAATCAGGCCGCGACGGCAAGCCCATGCGGCGTCGGACACTGCTGGCCGAGCGTGCCAGTAAACTGATCTGTGCTCAGGGTGAGACATACCACGCGAGCGCCGGGCGTAAAGCGCACCGAGCGCTGGTGCGCGTTCGCGGGCGGCATGGGACCAAATTTGGGGAGCGTTAGCGGGTCTGTGCGGGCGTCGCGACGAGTGATGCCGCACCCTCGGCCTCGTCGGCGGCAGGATCGATGGCGGCGTGCATGAGCATAGCTCCGCCGAAGCTTAGGGCGGCGACGGTGACCAGGCAGATGAGCAGACGCAAAAGTAAGGACCGCCCCGAGATAACACTGCGGGACTGGCCGTCGACGACGGTATCGTTCATGAGCGTTCCCACGAAGCGCACAAAGTTGAGGATGGCGCTTTCGGCATTCCATTCGCACTTCGAATCAGGCTTGATCAAGGCATCTTTGCATCGCGAATCACGACGCTCATCCGACGTAGCGTTGAAGCCACATTCGGCCTCGCTACTGTCTCGTTAGACGCGGGCCGAGGATCAGAATAGCCAACAGCGGCACGACCAATCCGAGGCCGAAAACAACGGCAACGAGGGCCGTCAGCTCGCCGTACTGAGCCCGGTCGACCTGAAAGATCAGGTTCAGATATTTGGTCTGGAGCGAGCCGGCCACGAGCGCGAGATTCATCAGCGAAGCCATGAGGGCGAACCACGTGGCGCGATGGCCAGGGGGCGCATTTATGGCCACCAGCGTCAGCAGCGGGATCATGCTCACCTGGGCAAGCGGCGACTGAGCGGCCGCATCGATGAGCGCGATCGAGCGCGCGCCCATGCCGAGGACGCGCTCGGTCCATTCGTAGGCCCCGGTCACGAGGATCAGATTTGGAATGGCAAGAAGCCCGCCGATGATTGTCAGCCAGAGCAAGACGCGCACGACGGGCTGGCGCGTCACGGCATCGGCGAGCAGCCAGGCCGCGGCGAGGCCGATGGCTGCACCGATCTGCTGGAGGACGCCGAAGAACGCCTGGTCGAAGCCGAGCACGTCGATGCTGAACCAAGTGTAGCCCTGCCCGACCGATGGCGTCGCGCGGAAGATGAAGATGATGATCGCAGCGATGGCTATGTGCCGCCTGGCCTCGGCAGGTACGTGCTCGATCACACGCTTCAGCATCGCGACGATGATCGCGATCGAAATGAGAAAGACGATCTCCTGCGCCGCCGGCACTCCGACAAAGGCGATTGCCGTCACGGTCACGCCGAACGCGAGCCCGCCGCCGAGAATGCGCCAGTCGATGTCGCGGGTTTCGCTGGTCTCGAGGCGGACGAGCAGCGCTCCGGTGGTCGAGATCACAGGAATGACGAGGCCGATGAGAAAGACCGTGGCGTAGCCAAGATGCTGCGCGAGGAAGCCCGAAAGACCCGCCACGGCGAAAATCCCGAGCGACAGGGCGAGACGGCCGAGCACCTGCACCATGCCGAGATCCCGCGTGATGTCCGGCTCTGGCCGCGGCGTGCCGTCCGCCTCGACCCGGCTCACGACCTCGGTACTCATGGCATCCGCCACCACGTCCTGAAGGACGACACCCGTGACGATGATGAGCTGAGACGCAACGTAGATCGTATTCGGATGGATGGTGGGGAACGTACCGGCAGCCGCGCCGGCGAGCAGCAGGAGCCCCAGTCCAATGAGTCCAGCACCGATGAATACGTAGATGCGACGCTGGGAGCCGAACAGCGGCACGGCATCGACGAGCTCGCCGAAGACCATTTTCACGGCCCAGGGCAATCCGAGCCAGACGGCGAGCGAAGCGAGATCGGCTGGCGTGAGCGTCAGCGCCGACTTCACCCAAAAGTCCTGCGCCACCGCGGTGATCCCGAGCGCACCATAGGCGAAATAGATCATCAGCAGCGGCAGATACTGCCAGCGCATGGCGCGGATCGGCGTCAGCAACGCCGCTTCGAGCTGCGCGCGCACATAGCTCTTCGGCGCCGACTCGGCCTTGTCTGCTGGAGTGACTGTCTCCTGCGTCATGTTACGAGGTGCCGCCTTCGAGCAGTGCCAGCCACTCGTCTTCGCTCAGCACCGTGACGCCAAGCTCGCGCGCCTTATCGAGCTTCGAACCGGCCTCGGCGCCGGCAACGACATAGTCTGTCTTGTTGGAGACGGAACTCGCTACCTTCGCACCCAAGCGCTCGGCCTGTGCTTTTGCCTCGCTGCGCGACATTTTCTCAAGCGTGCCTGTAAACACGACGGTCTTGCCGGTAACGGCGGAGGCGACGGTCGCCTGTCGCACATAGGGCTGTAGGTCGATCTCGGCGAGCAGGTCTTTGACGACCTTCCGGTTGTGCGGCTCGTCGAAGAAGTCGATCAACGAGTCCGCAACCACTTCGCCGATGCCGTTCAGGCCCGCGAACGCGCGGTAGTCGTCGCCCGGCATTTCGCGAGCAGCCGCGCGCGCGGTCTCGATGAATGTAGGAACATCAACGAAAGCGCGCGACAACGCCTCGGCAACGCCCGTCCGCACACCTTTGATGCCCGCAAGGGCCTCCTCGAACGACGCCGGCTCGCCATCGAACAAATCCTTGCGACCGCGCGCTGCCATGGCCTGCATGAGCGTCTCGGCCGTTTTCGGACCTATGCCCTTTGCCGTCACGAGCCGGCGGTAGGCGGGGCCGGGACGTGCCTTGGAGGCAAGCTCGAGCTGGTCGCGGAACGCATCATACGTGCCAAAAGCGCGCGCGATATCCCGCGCCGTGGTCTCGCCGACGTGGCGGATGCCGAGCGCAAAGAGAAAGCGTTCGAGACCGATTCGGCGGCGCGCCTCGATGGCACGGAATAAGTTCTGAGTGGACTTCTCACCGAAGCCCTCGCGCTCGGAGAGCGGACTGTCGCTCTTGGCGTCGCGCTTGGCGAGCGTGAAGATATCGGCGGGCGCGCGGATGAGGCCCTCTTCATAGAAGAGCTCGATACGCTCGCGTCCCAGGCCCTCGATATCGAAAGCCAGACGGGACACGAAGTGCCGCAGCCGCTCCTTGGCCTGCGCGGGGCAGATGAGTCCGCCTGTGCAGCGGCGGACAGCTTCGGCGTCGCCACCTTCCTCACCTTCGTCGCGCGCGGCATGACTGCCGCAGACGGGACAGGTGTGCGGGAACTTGTAGGACTTGGTGTGCGGCGGGCGCTGATCGAGGACGACGCTGACCACTTGCGGGATGACGTCGCCCGCTCGCTGCACGACGACGGTATCCCCGACGCGGATGTCCTTGCGCTTGATCTCGTCCTCGTTGTGCAGCGTCGCGTTCGAGACGACGACACCGCCGACTGTGACCGGCTGCAGCTTGGCGACTGGCGTCAGCGCGCCCGTGCGCCCGACCTGGATCTCGATGTCGTGCAGCACGGTTGTCGCCTGCTCGGCGGCGAACTTGTGCGCGGTCGCCCAGCGCGGGCTGCGCGAGACGAAACCGAGGCGCTCCTGGTAGTCGAGGCGGTCGACCTTGTAGACGACGCCGTCGATGTCGTAGCCGAGGCGCGCACGATCGATGTTGATGACGTCGTAGAAGGCGATGAGCGCGTCCACGCTCGTGCAGCGCTCCATGCGCGGATTGACCGGCAGCCCCCATTTCGCGAACGCCTGCACGACATCGTACTGCGTCTTGGCGGGCAGCGACGAAGCCGCTCCCCAGGTATAGGCAAAAAAGCGGAGCGGCCGCTTGGCGGTGATCCCTGCATCGAGCTGGCGCAGCGAGCCCGCAGCCGCATTGCGCGGATTGGCGAATACCTTGGCCCCAGCTTCCGCCTGCGCTGCATTGAGCTGTCGGAAATCCTCGGTGCCGAGATAGATCTCGCCGCGCACTTCGATCACCTCCGGCACACCGGCGCCTTTGAGTGCGTGAGGGATCTCGCGGACGGTGCGGATATTCGCGGTGACATCCTCGCCTTCGATGCCATCTCCGCGGGTTGCCGCGCGCACGAGCTGACCGCCCTCGTAGCGGATCGAGATGGAGAGGCCGTCGATCTTGGGCTCGGCCGTGAAGACGATCGGATCGTCGGCAGGAAGCGCGAGGAAACGGCGCACGCGCTCGACGAACTCGGCGACATCCTCGCGGGCGAAGGAATTGCCGAGCGAGAGCATAGGTACGTCGTGGCGCACCTTACCGAACGCCTCGACCGGCGCCGCACCGACGCGCTGTGTGGGACTGTCGGCTCCCACAAGATCCGGAAATTGCGTCTCGATCGCGGACAGGCGGACGCGCAGTGCGTCGTAGTCTGCGTCGGAGATCGTCGGCGCATCCTGCTGGTAATAGAGCTGATCGTGGTGCGCAATCTCGGCCGCGATCTTCTTATGCTCCGCCGCGGCCTGGCGTTGCGACAGCTTCTCTGCGGGAAGCGGCGTGGCGGATTTCTTGCTCATGGCCGCCAAAATAGCCGCATAGGTGCCAGTCTCGCCAGCCTCACGACTGACCGACACAAGTCCGTTACCGCGAGACTTATTGGAGTCCGGCGCCCATCGGCCGCGCAATGCTGCCCGTCGGCGTCTCATTGGGCGGCGTGCGCCGCACAATCGGAACGTCCTTAGCTGGCGGCTTGGCTGCTGGCGGCTTCGCCGGAGGTGCGTTCTTCGGCGTCGTATTTACCGGCTGCGCGGGCTGGCCGACCGGCTTGACAGTGACCTGCTTCCACTGCTGGCTCACCCAGCTTCCATCGGTCGCCTCAGGTTTCAGGCCGTGCTTCTGCAGGAGCGCGTACGCGTCCTTGTACCATTGGGACTGCGGAAAGTTGTGGCCGAGGACGGCGGCGGAGGCCTGGGCCTCGTGCTGGATGCCGAGTGCCATGTACGTTTCCGTGAGACGCATGAGCGCCTCCTCGACGTGGGCCGTGGTCTGATGCTCGGCGACGACCGTCTTGAAGCGGTTGATGGCGGCGACATAGTTGGCGCGCTGGAGATAATAGCGGCCGACCGTCATCTCATTGCCAGCGAGCGCGTCCTCGCCGATGCGGATACGGTTCTCAGCCTGACGCGCATAGGGGCTTTCCGGATAACGCGTCATAAGCGTCTTCAGCTCGGCAATCGCCTTACGGGTTGCCACCTGATCGCGCTGCGGATCCTTGATCTCGTCGAAGTGCGACGAGGCGATGATATGATGCGCGAGCGCCGCGTCCTTCGTGCCCGGATGCATGACGACGTACCGCTGCGCAGCCGCGACAGCCTCGGGATACTTGCCGGACTTGTAGTAGGCGTAGGCCGCGAGCACCATCGAGCGACGCGCTTCCTGCGCGTAGGGATGGTGGCGGTCGATCTCTTCGAATTTCTTCGCTGCGGATTCGTTGCGCCCGTTGGCGAGCATCGCGTCGGCCTCGGCGTACATTTTGCCGGGCGGATCGGGATTCAGCGCTTTGAGCGCTTCGGTGTTGGACGACGAACAGCCAGCGAGCGACAGTCCAATCAGCAACGCGAGAGTGCCGATCTTGCGGCCGTGCCCCCCGGCGATCTGCGGCTTTTGCATTCCATCGTCCTCACGGTGTCGGTCCGCATCATACTCCGATGCAATCCGCGCCCGCTCCACTCATTCCATCCAAACGACACCGCAAACATGCCGTGCCGACTCACCTAGCATGGCGCACCATCTGCGGGCCACTCATGCTGATAGGCGCTGAAGCCTAGTCCATCGATATGGCGGTGATGCGGCAGCGCGCCCGTTAAAGTGCCGGGCGCGCTTCGATTTTAGTTCCTGTTGGCAGCGAACTGGACCGCCGCCAAGCCGAGCGAAGCATCGTAGCCGGCGACGTGTGGCGTCTCGCGCACCATCGGAGCGTGGACCACCGTCCAAGCATCTGCATCGGCGAACAGCGCCTTGAGAACCGTCGCGTTGAGGCGATGACCGCCGCGCACGGACCGGTAGGAAGCCAGGAGCGGTGCGCCCGCCAGAGCGAGATCGCCGACCGCATCCAGCATCTTGTGACGCACGAACTCTTGCGGATAGCGCAGGCCTTCCGGATTCATGATCCGGTCCTCGCCGATCGCAACAGTGTTTTCGAGTGAAGCGCCGAGCGCGAGGCCGGACTTCCAGAGCATTTCCACGTCGCGCATGAAGCCAAACGTGCGGGCGCGGCACAGCTCCTGGCGGAAAGCGCCGGGGCTCAGATCCAGCGACATACGCTGGCGGCCAATGACGGGGCTGTCGAAGTTGATCTCGACATCGAGATGGAAGCTCGAGTGCGGCGTCAGCTCGCCCCAGCAGTCGCCCTCCTGAACCCGTATCGGCTTCAGGACTTTAATGAACTTACGTGGCGTCGCGAGCTCGCGGACACCGACCTCATCGATGGCATCGACGAAAGCGGCAGCGCTTCCGTCCATGATCGGAACTTCTTTGTTGTCGATTTCGATGAAGCAGTTGTCGACACAAAGACCACGAAGCGCCGAGAGGAGGTGTTCCACGGTTCCGACGGTGACCCCCCGGTCATCCCCGATTACCGTGCAGAGGGTCAGGTTGCGCACTGCCCTCACGTCGGCCTCGATCTGGGAGATGATTCTCCCCCGTTTCGAGACAATGAAACAAATTCCAGTGTCGGCCGGAGCCGGATGTATCACCACTGAAACCGGCGCCCCGCTATGCACCCCCGTGCCGGACACCTCGATCTCGCGCGCAACCGTTGTCTGGCGTGCACCGATGAATCGCTTCGACATGTAGCGCCGTCCCTCGATCCCCTTTCGGCTCTCAAATCATAGTCAGCCCCATTGGAGCTAAACTGCAGGAAGAGAGAGCCCCCCAAGATCGTATCCAGTCGCTTGCCTACGCCACCACTTCCCGGGTGAGGCTGTTTTCTTAATTGCCCCGCAAGCGTTCCGGAACCCGTCTTAATCGCGACGATAACGTGATGCGCGTCGCGTTAACAAGTCACGCTTTCTTACCAAATGTTGCCGAGACGCCTCACCCTCTTACGCGTTGAAATATAACAGCTTTACGACTTCGTTGCGGTGGGTTTCTCGGAGTTTTCCACAAACACTGAGCAAGGAACAGCTTGGTGGCTTGAGTGTGTCGCTTTTGTGATTCGCGCTGCGAGGCCTACGCGAAGCTGCCCAATTCGATCGCAGCACTTTGTATATGCCAGGATTCCAGACGTGATGGCCGGCGCACCTCCGTGCACCTCAGCCCCTTCTGCCTTTGCCGCCGCCAACCAAGCGATGCAGGAGACCGCCACGCGGCGGCTCCGGCGGCGATGTCGGGGGCTCGAAAGGTTGCGCACGCGACTGCTGCCCGGAGTACACCGGCGCCTTCGCGGCGTACTCGCGCTGCCCGACCGGCGGAAACTCGTCCACAGACGGCATACGCCGATAGTCGACATCCTCGGCGTGACGCGGCGGCGGCGCCGGCGCCTCCCTGCGATTTGCGGACGCAGTTGAACTGCTGTGCCCCGGTCCACCACTTTCCTCGATCACCACGCCGCCCGGCGCGCGCCACAACTCGCGCGGCGCAACTGGCGGCGCTGTGCGCTCTTGCGGCTCGTAGTAGCCCGTGTGCGGGTTCAAATCCTCGGGATTGAAGCGGCGTCGAGAGTGATCACCTGCCGGCGGCACCGCCGATGCGGCGGGCGCTGCAGGCGCGTGCACCGTCGAAGAAGAGTTCGCTGGAGATTGCGTTGAAGAGTGCTTCGACTGCGCTGCCTGCCGCGCCTCAGCAGCCGACATGCCGGATGCGACGATCGCGATACGCATCGTGTTGGTCATGTTGTCGTCGAACGAGGCGCCGACAATGATGTTCGCGTCCTCGTCGACTTCCTCACGCACGCGGGTTGCGGCCTCGTCGACCTCGAAGAGCGTCATGTCGCGACCGCCGATGATCGACAGAAGCACGCCCCTGGCTCCGCTCAGCGAGAGATCATCGATCAGCGGATTGGCGAGCGCCATCTCAGCGGCCTTGCGCGCGCGTCCCTCGCCCTTAGCTTCGCCCGTCCCCATCATCGCCGTGCCCATGCCGCGCATGATCACCTGCACGTCGGCGAAATCGAGATTGATCAGGCCGTCTTTCATGATCAGGTCGACGATGCACGCTACACCGGCGTGCAGCACCTTGTCGGCGAGCACAAAGGCCTCGGCGAACGTCGTCTTCTCGTTCGCAATACGGAAAAGGTTTTGATTCGGAATCACGATGAGCGTGTCGACCGAAGTCTTGAGCTCGGCGATGCCGGCCTCCGCGACGCGCATCCGCCGCGCGCCCTCGAAGTGGAAGGGCTTAGTGACGATCGCGACCGTGAGAAGCCCCATATCACGGGCCGTGCGCGCGATCACCGCTGCCGCGCCGGTCCCGGTGCCGCCGCCCATACCGGCGGCGATGAAGGCCATGTGGGCGCCCTTGAGCGACTTGGTGATCTCTTCCTTGGCTTCCTCGGCCGCGGCGAGGCCGATCTCGGGCCGCGATCCCGCACCGAGCCCCTGCGTGAGGTTCACACCGAGCTGGACACGATGCTCCGCGCCCGACGAGGCGAGCGCCTGCGCGTCGGTATTGGCAACAATGTATTCGACGTCCTGAAGCCCGGACGCGATCATGTTGTTGATGGCATTGCCGCCCGCACCGCCGACCCCGATCACCTTGATGATGGGGCGCAATTCGCTGAAAGCCGGTGCTTGCGGACCTGTGCTCATCGATGCCTCGTGTCCGTCCTGACCTCGTTCGCCTCGCGCGGCTCAACCCTTGGCGCGACTCAACCAGCTGCCGATCCAGCTCACGTAGCCGCTTCCGCGCCAACCGCGCAGACCACCCGTCCTCGCAGCAAAATGCTGCTGCAGCGAATCACCGATCAACCCGCTCACTGTAGCGAACGCGGGGCCGAGCATGTCGGCGGACATTCCTTCGATCGGACTGGGCCGGCCTACGCGCACCGTACTCCCGCGAGCCGCAGCCGCCATGCCCCCCGAAACTTCCCCCATACTGCCCCAAACGCTGTCGATCCCCTCGAGGCCGGCCCCGCCGCCGGTCAGCACGACGCGCTCCAGGATGCTCCTGTCGAGCTTCGCCGCAAGCACCCGCTCCTGGACCAGCGCCGCGATGCCGTGGATCCGCGGCTCGATCAGCGAACGCAACTCTGCCCGAGAGATCCGAGCCGTGGCCTCGTCCGTGCCATCGCTGACGGAGAACGAGAACGACTCATGATCGTTCGAGCGCGCCGGCAGCAGTGTGCCATAAAGCGTTTTGATTCGCTCGGCTTCCGTCACCGGGGTGCCCAGACGGCGGGCGATATCAAAAGTCACGAGCTGCGCGCCGACCGGCAGAACCTCGGCCATGGCGAGGCGGCCGCCGGCAAAGGCCGCGATCGACGTGACACCAGCGCCGATATCGACGACGAGCACGCCAAGCTGGCGCTCCTCCTCCGTGCTCACAGCCATGGCGCTCGCATAAGGTGTAGCCGCAAGCTGGTGCGGCTCCAGATAGCAGCGCTCGACGACGGCGAGCAGGTTCTGCAGCGGGCCGTCATCAGCCGTGACCGCGACGAGATCGGCGCTGAGCTCGCTGCCGGCCATGCCACGCGGATCGGATACGCCCTCGGCGCCATCGACGTGCCAGGCCTCATTGTGGAACTGAACGAGCGTACGGCCTCCACGCGCGGCAAAGGCCTCGCCGCCGGTAAGGGCGCGCGTGACATCGCCGTCGCCGACAAAGCCGCTCTCAGTGCTGACGCGGGCCGCGAAGCGCTGCGACTTGAGGCGCCCGCAGGCCACTGCGACGCTCACCTGCTCCATTGTGACGCCGGCCATGCGCTCAGCCTGGCCGACGGCCGCGCGCGTCGCCTGCTCGGCCGCATCGGGGTCGATCACCATGCCGGCCTTGATGCCGCCGCTGCGCTGATGACCAATCCCGAGAACGCGCGTGCGGCCACCTTTGTCGCCCGTCGCGATCAGGCACACGACTTTGCTCGTGCCGATATCTAGCGCAGCAATGATCGGCGCGCCGCGCGGAAGTGGTGGTGGCTTGGTGCTGCTGCGGTCCATGCTGTTCATACGTACGCCCCCTACCAGGCCGAAGCCGATTTGCGTGGTACGGCGGGGCTCGCTGGAGCCGCTGCCGCTGATGAGGCTGGAGCTGCCTGACGAGGCGCCACCGCGATGCGATCCTCGATGCGGAGATCGACGACGCGTCCGGGCTCGTTGAGGAGCCGGGCGCTGTCGGCGAGCTTCATGAGACGCGCGAGAGCTGCCGTCTCGCCCTCGGCGGGGAGATGAATGCGGCTGCCATTGTCGAGATTGAGAGACCAGCGGCGCTGACCGAAGCGCTCGGAAACGAGCACACGCGCAGCAAGTGACGGATGCTCACGGAGTGCCGCAATGAGCGCGCTCGCGGCTTCCGGCGCACCCGCACCCGAGATGCGCGGCAACGCCTGCTGCGTCGACGGCGCGACACGCGCCAGCTCGCGGCCCTCGGCATCGACGAGACTCGCGCTGTTACCGCGCAGCCAGACCGCGATCGGCGTGCGCTCGGCGATGCGCACCTCGACGGCGTTCGGCAATACGCGTGCGACCGTCGCGCGACGAACCCAGGAAAGGGCCTCGACGCGGCGGCGCGCAGCTTCCGGATTGTAGCGCAGCAACGAGGTCGGACGTCCAAGCTCGAGCGCAGCGAAGATCTCGCGGTCGTCGGTATAGGCGTGTCCGGCGATGTGAACCTCCTCGACGCCGAGACCGGCCATGATCATCAGCTCGTCGATGTGTGCGCTGACCGGCGCCGACGCCGGCAGCGTGCCGAATCGGCTCACGGCAAGGAAGGCCGCGCCGCCGAGCAACAGGGCCGCGGCGAACGTGGACGCCATCCAGAATCGCCGATGGCGAGGCGTGGAAGTCTGCGGAGCGATTTCCTCCGGCAGAGCGGCGAGATCCGAGGCCGAAAAGGCCGGACGCGTCGGGGCGCGCACAGGCACACGCGGGCGCTCGCGCTCCGCAGTGCGCCACCAGAACCTCTGTTTGTCGAGCCGCTCCCGCACGCCATTCCATCCGCTGGTGTGTGCCCTTGGCTCGACCGTCGCGCTCGGCGTCGGCAAAGGCCGACGCGCAAGCACGAGCGACCCGCAAGAGCTGGTGCACCATCGTTAACCATTTCGGCGATTTGGTTAATTTTCAGTGAAGGTTGCGCCGGCCACTCAGGCCGATGACACGCTTCAGCGCGCGATCGAGGCGTCCTCGACAAGCCAGGCAACGAGCTGGCCGAAGGTGAGGCCCATGTGCTGGCCGAGCTCGGGCACGAGCGAAGTCGGCGTCATACCGGGCTGCGTATTGATCTCCAGGAAGGCGAGTTCGCCGGTCGCCTCGTCCCAGCGGAAATCCGAGCGCGAGACACCTTTGCAGCCGAGACCGTTATGCGCGACCAGAGTATGCGCCTTGATGGCATCACGCACCTTGTCGGGTATGCGCGCGGGGAGGATGTGCTTCGAGCCGCCGGGCGCGTACTTGGCCTCGTAGTCGTAGAACTCCAGATGATCGGCCGCGACGATATCGATGATTTCAGTCACCCGATCGCCGATGACCGCGCAGGTGAGCTCACGCCCGGCGACGAACTTCTCGACCATGATCTCGCCATCTCGACTCACGGGAACCTTGCGAATGGCTTCGGGAGGCCGATTGGCGCCGAGCTTCACGATGACGACGCCAACGCTCGATCCCTCAGCTATGGGCTTTGCCACGTAGGGCGGCGGCATCACATGATCTGTAAGGGCGACATCGGGCGTCACCAGCACGCCCTTAGCGACCGGCACGCCGAGCGCGCTCACGATTTTCTTCGTGCGCTCCTTGTCCATGGCGATGGCAGACGCCAGCACACCGGAGTGGGTGTAGGGGATCTCGAGCACTTCGAGCAGGCCCTGCACACAGCCGTCCTCGCCCCAGCGCCCGTGCAGAGCGTTGAAGCAGACATCGGGCTTGATCTCCACGAGCTGTGCCGCGAGATCATGGCCGACGTCCACGCGTGTCACCTTGAAGCCTTCGCCTTCGAGCGCGTTCGCGCACTCGCGGCCTGAGGACAGGCTCACCTCGCGCTCGGCGGACCAGCCGCCCATGAGCATGGCCACATGCTTGCCTTGCGTGTTTTCCGTGGCGCTCATCGCGCGTGCTCCTCGACCAGGGCGACGCCCGTGGCATGGCCCGGCAGGGCCTCGCCGACGCGCACGATCTCCCACTGCAGCTCGATGCCGCTCGATGCAAACACACGCGCCCGCACCGTCTCGCCGAGCCGCTCGATGTCCTCAGCGGATGCCTGGCGGTCGTTGATGAGAAAGTTGCAGTGCATCTCGGAGACCATGGCGCCACCGACGCGCAAGCCGCGGCAGCCGGCCGCGTCGATAAGCTTCCAGGCACTGTTGCCGGGCGGGTTCTTGAACGTCGAGCCGCCGGTACGCTCCTTGATCGGCTGATGCTTCTCGCGATAGGCCGCAACCTCGTCCATGGCGCGCACGATCTCCTCGGGCTCACCGGGCGTCCCCTCGAACGTGGCGCTCGTAAAAATCCAATCGCGCGGCACGGAGCTGCGGCGGTACGTGAAGCCCATGTCGGCATTCGACAGCTCGTGAATGCGCCCGGTGCGGTCAACCGCGCGCGCCGAGAGCAGCACGTCCTTGGTCTCGCTCCCGTGGGCGCCCGCGTTCATGCGCAGCGCGCCACCGATGCCGCCGGGTATTCCGCGATAGAACGAGAGGCCGGCAATGCCCGCATCTGCCGCCGCGCGCGCAATCTTCACGTCGGGGACCGCTGTGCCCGCACGCAGGTGCGTCCGGTCGAGGATTTCTATCTCGCCGAAGCCGCGCCCGAGACGCACGACCACACCGCGGACGCCGCCATCGCGCACGAGCAGGTTCGAGCAGAGCCCGATGATGAACACGGGCACCTCGGCCGGCGCGTGTGCCATGAAATAGGCGAGGTCGGCCTCATCGGCCGGCGTGTAGAGCACCTCGGCGTTGCCGCCTGCACGAAACCAGGTGATGTCCTTGATCGGCGCATCGGCGACGAGACGACCACGCAGCTCGGGCAGCAGAATCTTCAGCTCCTCAGCTAGGCTCGACACGGTCAGACGGCGCTCCCGACGCGCAGCGGGATCGCAGCAAGCCAATCCGGCAGCGCGTGCGCCCATTCAGTTGAGTTGCCGGCCCCCATGCAGATCACCATGTCGCCGGGACCAGCAAGATTGCGCAGCACGGGCACGAGATCCTGCGGCGTATCGACGGCGACGACGCTCCCATGTCCGGCACGAGTGATGCCAGCAGCGAGGCTCTTCGCGCTGATGCCATCGATCGGCGCCTCGCCCGCGGTGTAGAGGGGCGCCACGATCACGTGGTCGGCATCCTTGAAGCAGGTGGCGAACTCGTCGAACAGCGACTTCACGCGCGTGTAACGGTGCGGCTCGACGACAGCGATCACTTGTCCCTTCGCCCCCGCCCGCGCCGCCGCCAGCACGGCCGCGATCTCGACCGGGTGGTGGCCATAGTCGTCGTAGATTTGCGCGCCGTTCCACGTGCCCGTTGGCTGGAAGCGCCGCTTGACGCCGGAGAAGTTCGCCATGGCGCCGCGGATCACCTCGTCCTTGATGCCAGCTTCCGCGGCAACGCCGATCGCGGCGAGGGCATTGAGGGCATTGTGTGCGCCGGGCACCGGCACGACCCATTCAGTGATCTCGCGCGCACCGCCGGCGACGCGTTCGCCGAGCTTGGCGTCGAAAATCGTCACGGCCCCCTCGACGCGCACATTCGTCAACACGAGATCGGCGGTCGGATCGAAGCCGTAAGTCAGCAGGCGACGACCATCGCGCCGCAAATTCAGCTCCTCGACCATGGCCCTCGCGACCGGATGATCGATGCAGGTCATGGCGAGGCCGTAGAAGGGAATATTGCGGTAAAAGGCGCGGTAGGCTTGGTGCATCTCCTCGACAGTGCCGAAGTAGTCGAGATGCTCGGGATCGATGTTCGTCACGACGCCGATCTGCGATGGGATCTTTATGAATGTGCCGTCGGATTCGTCCGCCTCGACGACCATCCATGGTCCCGCGCCGAGGCGAGCGTTCGAGCCCCAGTTGTTGATGATGCCGCCGGTGATCACGGTCGGCTCGAGGCCAGCCTCAACGAAAATGTGTGCGACGAGCGAGGTCGTCGTCGTCTTGCCGTGCGTGCCGGTGATCGAGACCGTCGAATAGAGACGCATGAGCTCGGCGAGCATCTCGGCACGGCGGATGATCGTCAGACCTTTTTCGCGCGCCGCTTTCAGCTCTGGGTTCGTGTCCTTCACCGCCGTCGAGATCACGACGTAGCGCGCGCCGACGAGGTTGATCGCGTCATGCCCGACAAACACGCGGATGCCCTTCGCGCGCAGCCGCTTGACGTTGGCGCTGTCCTTCTGGTCGCTGCCCTGGACGGTGTGGCCCTTCGCGCGCAGGATCTCCGCGATCGCGCTCATGCCAATGCCGCCGATGCCGATGATGTGGAAAGTGCCCGGTTCGCTCGGTATCTGCATGCTCGCCTAGTGTCCCGATTCCGAAGTTCGCCGCACCTCGATGCTAGCGTCCCGAGCGAACTTCGGAATCAAAAGGGACACTAGAAGCATGAACTTGTTAGTGTGATTCAGATCGAGAAATTCGCTCGATACGGTGCCGCGATGTTTGGCGAATTTCTCGATCATCACACTAACCTCTTCTCATCCCCGTCGCGCGATGCACGCCAATCACGCGCGATTCGCCGTCCGCACACCAATCAACTCTTCCGCGAGGTCGGCGAGCCGCACAACGGCATCCGGCCGGCCAAGCTGCTTCGCCGCGCCCGCAGCAGCCGACAGTACCGTCGGCTGCTCCATGAGCGAAGAAATTGTTTCAGATAGCTTTTCGGCTGTCAGCGCCTTCTGCTCAAGACACCAGCCGGCGCCCGCATCCGAGATGCGGCTGGCATTGCGGAGCTGATCGTTGTCCACGGCGTGCGGCAGCGGCACGAGCACAGCAGGACGGCCGAGCACGGTCAGCTCGGCGATGCTCGATGCCCCGGCGCGTCCGACTACGAGGTGGGCGTTGGCCATGCGTTCGGGGAGGTCCTTGAAGAAGGTCTGAAGCTCGGCGGTAACGCCGTCGGCGGCATAGGCGTTGCGTACCTCCGCCAGATCTTCCTCGCGGCACTGCTGGACGATGCGCAGTCGCGCCCGCTGATTGGGAGGCAGCCGATCGATCGCCGGAGGCACGGCCTCGGAGAAATATCGCGCGCCCTGGCTACCGCCGAAGACCAGCAGGTTGAACGGCTCATTGGCTTCCGCCGGACGATAAGGTTGCGAGCTCGCGGCGATCACCGCATCGCGGACGGGATTGCCCGTGAAGCGCACACGAGGTGCTAGCTTGTCGGCCAAGAGCGCGGTCCGCTCGAAGGAGGTGGCAATGCGCGACACACGCGACGCCAGCATCCGGTTGGCGCGGCCGAGCACGGCGTTCGCTTCGTGAATGGCGGTCGGAATCCGCCGGAGCTTGGCTGCGACGAGCGGCGGAAAAGTCGGATAGCCTCCGAAGCCGATAACGGCACCCGGCCGTACGCGACCGAGCAGCGCATAGGCCGCGCGCACTCCGCTCGCAAGAGACAGAGCGGTCTTTGCAGCAGCCATGGGCGAACGGCCGGCGAGCGTCGCCGAAGGAACCGTATGGATCGCACGCGCGGGAAATCCGGTGCCATAGCGGTCGCCGCGCTCGTCCGTCACGAGGTCGACTGCGACCCCGCGCCGTCCAAGCTCCTGTGCCAGAGCAAAGGCCGGAAACAAATGTCCACCTGTGCCCCCGGCGGCCAGCATGACCGACTTTTCCCCCACGTCTTCTCCTTCCCCTAGGATTCGACCTTAGCGCGCATTGCGGCCAATCGGCGGCAGCGAGCTTGCGACTTTCGGGCGACCGACGGCGCGCGGATCGGCCCTCCGCCTGACCAACGCAAGGAGCATCCCGACCGTCAGAGAGGCCGCGATCATGGACGAGCCACCAGCCGAGATGAACGGAAGGGTCATCCCCTTGGCCGGCACGAGACCGACATTCACGGCCATGTTTATCGCCGCCTGCATGGCGATCAGCAGCGCGAGGCCGTTGACGGCGAGATGTGTGAACGGATCGCGCCGATGGCGATAGCGCATGAGAGCGCGCCCAACGACAAACGCAAAGAGTGCGATTAGAGCCAAGCAGGCGAGCGCACCGTACTCTTCCGCAACGACGGCGAAGATGAAGTCTGTGTGCGCGTCGGGCAGAACGGACTTGATCGTCCCCTCGCCAGGGCCGCGCCCGAAGAAGCCACCTTCGGCGAAGGATTGGATTGCACGGTCTGTCTGGAAAGTGTCGCCAGAAGCAGGATCGAGGAAGCGGGCGATGCGCCCGCGCACATGGGGAAAAGCGAAGTAGGCGGTCGTCAGCAGTCCGATGCCCAGGCTGCCGAACGCGACAGCCCACAAAATCGGCTGGCCAGAAATGAAGAACAACGCGCCGAACACGACGGTCAGAAGCATCAACTGCCCGACGTCGGGCTGAAGCAGCAGCAGCCCGGCCGTCACGGCATAGAGCCCAACTGCGACGAGGAGCAGGCCATGGCCGGATCGCGCGCGCGCCTCGGCAAAGAGCCACGAAACGACGACGGCGAACGCGGGCTTCGCCAGCTCGGAAGGTTGCAGCGAGAAGCCAGCGAACCTGATCCATCGCCGGGCGCCATTGACCTCGACGCCATAGAGCACCGCGACCGTCATGAGCAGGAGCATTGCGCCGAGCAGCCCCACGGCCACAGTGAAAACGCCGCGTTGATCCAGCAGCGAGGCGGCGAGCATCAGCGCGATGCCGGCTGTCGCGAACACGAGCTGGCGCTCGACGAAATAGAAGGTCGGCAGCCCCTTGCGCGTCGCTACGGCCGGACTTGCCGCGAGTGAGAGCACAATGCCGATGCCAATCAGTGCGAGCACGGCGATCAGCAGGGCGCGGTCGACCGAGAACCACCACTCGGTGGCGAGGCTGCGGTCATCGCGAGCGAGCCTCATCCGCCCTCCCCGCTCTTGATCAGATCGGCGACGAGCGCGCGGAAAACGTCGCCGCGATGCACGTAGCTCTTGAACTGATCGTAGGAAGCACACGCCGGCGAGAGCAGAACCACAGGCTCGGACGCGCCGCTGGCGTCCGCATCGCGAGCGGCGGCGGCCAGTGCCTTGTCGATCGTTCCGGCGTGTTCGTAGGGCACATGGCCATCGAGCGTGCGCGCGAAGTCGTTAGCGGACTTGCCGATGAGATAAGCCTTGGCAATGCGCGGGAAGCACGGGGCAAGCGGTGTGATGCCGCCCTCCTTGGGCGTGCCGCCGAGGATCCAGTAGATATCGCGCGGCCAGGAGGTGAGCGCCTTCTCGGTCGAGTCGGCATTGGTCGCCTTGCTGTCGTTGATGAAGAGGACCTTGCCCTTACGGCCGACGTCCTCCATCCGATGCGGCAGACCGGGGAACGAGCGAAAAGCGGCGACGTGGTCGGCCAGTTCCCTTTCGGGTAACGCAAGTCGAGCGACAGCCAGCGCGGCAAGGGCATTCTGCATATTGTGGCGGCCGCGCAGCGACCCGATGCCCGCAAGGGTGCCGACATCCACGTCCAGTGCGTCAACCGCTGCAAAGTGCAGATGGTCGTCCTCGCCATAGAAGAGCGGGACATCACTGGCGCGCACCCCGAGACTGCTGATCGCCGTAACCGGCACGCCGTCCTCTGCGGCACGATCCGCGATGGCAGAACTCAGGGGATCATCGATCCCGATCACGGCAGCGGCGGAGCGCTCAATCAGGCTCTCTTTGATCGCAACGTATCGCGACATTGTGCCGTGCCGGTCGAGATGATCCGCCGAGAGGTTCAAATGCACACCGATGGTCGGCGCGAGCGACGGTGTCAGATCGATCTGGAAGGTGCTCATCTCGAGCACATGGATGCGCCGGTCGTCCGGCGGCGCGAGTTCGAGGACCGGCACGCCGATATTGCCGCCCATCTGCACGTCCGCGCCGGCTGCTGCGAGCGTGTGCGCGATCAGCGCCGTAGTCGTGGACTTGCCGTTCGTGCCGGTGATGCAAATGACCTGCGACGTCGGCGCGAGACGCGCGCGCTCCCGGAAGAAAAGCTCGATGTCGCCAATAACCTCGATGCCGGCCTCGCGGGCGCGCTTAACCGTCCAGTGCGGCTCGGGATGGGTCAGCGGCACGCCCGGCGCGAGGATCAGTACAGCGAACTTGCTCCAATCGGCGTTCGCGAGATCGACAATGTGAATGCCTTCCGCGGCCGCGGCCGCACGGGCGGCCTCACAGTCATCCCAGGCAGCGAGGCGCGCGCCGCCCGCGAGCAGAGCGTGGCAGCTCGAACGGCCGGAGGCTCCGAGCCCGAACACGGCCACCTCGTGGCCCGCGAATGAAGTGACGGGAATCATAAGTTGCATAGTACCTGAATCGGCGGCCGAATGGCGGCAGCCATCTCACCGCAGGCGGCTCATATCCACCTGGAAGACCACGGGAAAGAACGTCGACCAGGAGAGCCAGCGCTTGGAGCCCGCCTCGCTCACTGTCCAGAGGCGCCCTTTGCTGTCGAATCCGATGTCCTCAGTACCCGCGGGTAAGGCATGGCGGGCCAGGACATCGCCCGTCTTCTGATCGAGCCGAACCAGCTCGCCGAAACTGCCGCTGCTCCGCGTCACCCAGAGCTCGCCCTTGGCATCGAAAGCGGCACCCTGGGAGCGCAGCGGCACGACGACCGAGGCGTCCGCGTCCTGCTCGTTGATTTCATCTTTCAGCTTCGCAAACGGAAAACGATAGATCCGCGGCTCGCCGAACGTCTCGTACGTGCCGAGCCAGAGCGCGTCCCCCGTGCTGGCGGCGAACGAGCCTTTCACCTGCCCCGTGAGGTGGATGTGCCGTACGACCTTGCCGATACCGGGACTGGCCGGTGCGTCGAGCTGCACCTCGAAGATATCGCGCGTATCGGCGACCCAGACGCGCCCCGGCGCGCCCCGCGCCATGCCGCCCGCGTGACCGCATTGCGTCGGCAGATCGAGCGCGCCCGTGGTGTGGCCATTTCCCGTGTCGAGCCTGTAGAGACGACAGAGACCACGCCCGGCGCCCTCCACGCTCTTATAGGCGGCAACGTAGACCGCATCTTCGACGACCGTCAGGCCTTGGGGCACGAAGCCCTCATCGAGGCCGGGCATCCAGATGCGGCGAAGGATCGCCTCCTCATTGGGCACAGGACCTGCCGGCTGCATACCGAGCTTCTTGTCCGTGTAGATCGGCCGCGTACCGAGAGGCTCCTCGGCAAACGACGGAGATGTCATGAGCATCACCACGAGCAGTGGCCAGGTCAATCGGCGAAACATGGCACTTTCCGCCTTCTCACGCCTCAGCGCAGCTTGAGGGTCGCCAGGCCGAGCAGCGCGAGCACGACCGAGATGATCCAGAAGCGTACGACCACAGTCGCCTCGTGCCATCCCTTCTGCTCGAAGTGATGGTGCAGCGGCGCCATTTTGAACACACGCTTGCCGGTCATCTTGAACGACGCGACCTGGATCAGCACCGACAGCGTTTCGAGAACGAAGAGGCCGCCGACGATCGCCAGCACGATCTCGTGCTTGGTCGCAACCGCGATCGCGCCGAGCGCGCCGCCGAGAGCCAGCGAGCCGGTATCGCCCATGAAGATCATGGCCGGCGGCGCGTTGAACCACAGAAAGCCTAGCCCGGCACCGAGCAGGGCGCCGCAGATCACGGCAAGTTCGCCGACGCCGGCGACATAGTGGATCTGGAGGTATTGCGAGAATCGCACGTTGCCGACGAGGTAGGCAATGAGCCCGAAGGTCGCCGCCGCGATCATCACCGGCACGATCGCGAGACCATCGAGACCGTCGGTCAGATTGACGGAATTGCCCGCGCCGGCGATCACGAACATGCCGACGATCACGAACAGGTAGCCGAGTGGAATGACGAGGTTCTTGAAGAACGGAATCGTGAGCGCATCGGCGAAACCCGGCGCGCCAAGCCGCATCACGGCATAAGTTGCGACGCCCGCGATGGCGAACTCGAGCCCGAGACGGCCCTTGCCGCCGAAGCCTCTGGTCGTCTGCTTGGTGACCTTGAGATAGTCATCGTAGAAGCCGATGGCGCCGAACGAGAGCGTCACGCCGAGTACGATCCAGACATAGGGGTTCGACCAGTTCGCCCAGAGCAGCGTCGAGACCGTGACACCGGCGAGGATCATGAGCCCGCCCATGGTCGGCGTGCCCTTCTTGGAGAAGTGGCTTTTCGGGCCGTCCTCGCGAATGGGCTGGCCCTTGCCCTGCTTGAGGCGCAAGAGGTCGATGATCGCGGGACCGAAGAGGAAGACGAACAGCAGCGCCGTCATGATCGCCCCGCCGGTACGGAACGTGATGTAGCGAAACACGTTCAACGGGCTGAACTGGTCGCTGAACGTGACGAGCTCGTAGAGCATTCCGATCCCCTCTTCCTGCCGCGCGCACCCACGAATCCTGCGCGCGCCGCCTCGGCGTGCCGGGCACGGCGCTTGCCCTTAGCACTTCCACCGGCAAAAATTGAGATGGTTTCTGCGCGCACACTTCTGTCGTGCAGCGCCCACGTCGCGTGTCTCATCAGCGCCGAATTTGTGATTGTCGGTCAATTCCTTGCCTGATTTGCAGGCGCACTCCGCCATGGTCTGCTCAGAAGCCCCGCGTGCGCAAATTGTCCACGGCCGGAATACTATCGGATGCAGAAGCGGTCCTCCGGCGCAGCGCTTGCGTCGGCACCGGGATCGCGCGACCTTGAATGGCATCCCGGGAGGGGCCGGGGCGGAAAACGGCTGAGAGCTCATGAGCACATACGATCTTATTCTCAAAGGCGGGCGGGTCATCGATCCCTCGCAGAAACTCGACGGCATTGCGGACGTCGCCTTTGCCGAGGGCAAGGTCGCGGCGGTCGGGAAGGATCTGAAGGGTGGCGCCGGCACGGAAGTGCGCGACGTGAAAGGCACTATCGTCGCACCCGGTCTCATCGACATGCACACGCACGTCTACTGGGGTGGGACCTCACTCGGCATCGATGCCGAGGAGTTCTGCCGCACGTCGGGCGTGACCACAGCGATCGACACGGGCAGCGCTGGTCCGGGCAATTTCGCCGGCTTCCGCAAGCACGTGATCGAGCCCTCGGCAGTACGCATCCTCGCCTATCTGCACGTGTCCTTTGCCGGCATTTTCGGCTTCTCCAAGACGATCATGGTCGGCGAGAGCGAAAACATGAAGCTCATGGCGCCGCGCGAGGCCGCCGAGGTCGCCGACAAGAACCGCGACGTTATCGTCGGCATCAAGGTACGCGTCGGCGCACATGCTTCGGGTGAGCAGGGCGCGGCGCCGCTCAACATCGCGCTGCAGGTGGCCGAGGAAGTGGGCATGCCGGTCATGTGCCACATCGATCATCCGCCGCCTTCCTATGAGGAAGTGATCGGCATGCTGCGGTCGGGTGACGTGCTCACGCACGCCTTCCGCCCATTCCCGAACGCGCCCTGCACACCCCAGGGCACGGTCAAGGCCGCCGTTCTCGAAGCGCGCGCACGCGGCGTGAAATTCGACATTGGGCATGGCAAAGGCTCTTTCGCCTTCAAGACGGCGCGCGCCATGCTGGCAAACGGCTTCTATCCCGACACCATCTCCTCCGACGTGCACCAGCTCTGCATCGATGGTCCGGCCTACGACCAGGTCACGACTATGTCGAAGTTCCTCTGTCTCGGCGTGCCGCTCAACGACGTGATCGCGCAGTCGACGATCAACGCGGCGCACGCGCTGAAGCGGCCGGAGCTCGGCAGCCTGAAGCCCGGCTCGGCCGGCGATGCGACCCTCTTGACCGTCAAGGAAGGCAAGTTCGAATACGAGGACGTAACGGGCGAGAAGATGATCGGCGACAAGCGCATTCTCTCCGAAGGCGCGGTCATCGGCGGGAGCTGGTTTCATCCCAAGCGCTCGCAGAAGTTCGCCAAACTCAAAAGCGCTTAAGGGAGGACGCCATGACGCCGGAAGAAAAGCTCAAGTCCCTCGGCCTCGAACTGCCGAAGGTACCGACGCCTGTTGCCAACTACGTGCCTTTCAAGGTCGACGGTCGCACGATCTATCTTTCGGGCCAGGGGCCGCGCAAGCCCGACGGCACGCTCTTCACCGGACGCGTCGGCGAGGATATCTCGATCGAGAAGGCGTACGAGTACGCGCGCCTCATCGGGCTCGGGCTGCTGGCGGCGGCGAAGCTCGCAGCCGGCGATCTGGGCAAGGTCGAAGTGCTGAAAGTGCTCGGCATGGTCAATGCGGTGCCGGGTTTCGGCGATCAGCCCAAAGTCATCAACGGCTGCTCCGACCTCTTCGTCGAAGTACTTGGCGATCGCGGGCGGCACGCTCGCTCGGCGGTCGGCATGGGCTCGCTGCCGAGCAACATGCCCGTCGAGATCGAAGCGATCATGCGGATCGTGGATTAGAAGAATTTCTCTTCCCCCTCCCCCTTGTGGGGAGGGGCTAGGGGTGGGGGGAATCCCTACCGCTGATGTTCCGCACCCCCCCTCCTAACCTTCCCCCACAAGGGGGGAGGGATATGGTGTAGAGCGGGGGTGAGCGCACAAGATCGCTACCGCATCAGCGCAACGCTCTTGATCTGCGCGAAGACGGGTGTGCCCGGCGCGAGGTCGAGCGCAGCTTGTGACTTGCGCGTGATCCGTGCGGCAATGCGCGCACCGGAACCATCCGCGCCGAGCGCGGCGATAATATTCACCTGCGCCTCGTTGGCCGCACCGTCGATGGAGACGATGCGTGCCGGGAGGCAATTGAGGATCGTCGTGTCGCTCGCGGCCGTCAGCGTGAAACTCACGTCGCTCGCCGCGATCCTGAGGCGACGCTCGGCACCCGGCGCGCCCTGCCGACCCGGCATTACGAGTGCGCCACCCGCGACCGAAAATGTGGTGAGCGCGTACGTCTCGTCGATGCTCTCGACGCGACCTTCGAGCATGACGGCGGCATCTGGCGCCGCGATCAGCGGCAGGCTCGGATCGGTCTGCAACACCTCCAGAGGTCCCGAAGCCATCACGCGCCCCTTCGAGAGCAGCACGAGTGTGTCCGCGAGGCGCGCGACCTCGCCGATGTCGTGGCTGACGTAGACGACCGGCAGCGCGAGGCTCTCATGAAGGCGCTCGAAATAGGGAAGTATCTCCTCCTTGGTCATGCGGTCGAGCGCCGAGAGCGGCTCATCCATGAGCAGGATGCGCGGGCGCGAGAGCAGCGCGCGCCCCACGGATACGCGCTGGCGCTCACCGCCGGAAAGCGCGACAGGCGAACGCTCGAGCAGATGGCCGATGCCGAGCAACTCGACGATCGCATCGAAGTCGAGGGCATCAGATATGGGTGCGTTGCCAGCCCGCTTAGCGCCGTAGAGAAGATTCTGGCGCACGTTGAGGTGCTGGAAGAGGCTCGCCTCCTGGAAGACATAGCCGAGCGGGCGCTCATGCGTTCTGACGAACACGCCCTTGGCGCTGTCCTGCCAGACTTGATCGCCGACGATGAAGTGACCAGGAAGGTGCTGCAGGCCCGCCATGCAGCGCAGGATCGTCGTCTTGCCACAACCGGAGGGACCGAACAGCGCCGTAATGCCGCGCATGGGCATCTTGAAGGCCACATCGAGCGAGAAGCTGCCGAGTGTGCCCGCGAAGGCGGTCGAGATTTGCGGCACGCTCTCTCTCATCGACCCTGCTGCCCGTAGCGACGGCCGAGCATCATGGTTGTGAGAATGACGGCGAATGAGAAGACGACCATACCGGCCGCGAGGATGTGTGCTTCGGTCCAGTGCTGCGTCTCGACGAAATCGTAGATCGCAACGGATAGGACCTTGGTCTGACCGGGGATGTTGCCACCGATCATGAGGATGACGCCGAACTCGCCGATCGTGTGGGCAAAGCCGAGAATGGCGCCGGTCAGAAAGCCCGGCCGGGCGAGCGGCACCGCGACCGACCAGAAAGCATCCCACGGCGAAGCTCTGAGCGTCGCGGCCACTTCGAGCGGTCGGTCGCCGAATGCCTCGAAGGCATTGCGGATGGGCTGCACGACGAACGGCATGGAATAGAGCACCGAGCCGATCACAAGGCCGGTGAACGTGAAGGCGAGCGTACGCGCGCCATAAAGCCCGGCGATCCAGCCGCCAGGCCCGTTCGGCCCGAGGATGAGCAGGAGATAGAAGCCGAGCACGGTCGGCGGCAACACGAGCGGCATCGCGACGATCGTCGCAACCGCTTCCTTCCAACGCGCCTTGGAGCGCGCCAGCCACCACGCGACAGGCGTGCCGAAGACCAGCAGAAGAATGGTGGTGATGAAGGCAAGCTCGATCGTCAGCCGGATCGGCGACCAGAGCTGCGCGAGATTGAGCTCACCCACACATCACCCATGCTCTAGTCGACAAAGCCGTAGCCGTATTTCTCGATGATCTTGCGCGCCTCGGGGCCTTTGAGGAAGGCGAGGAAAGCCTTCGCTGCCTCATTGTTCACGCCAGTCTTCAGCAGCACCGCATCCTGCGCAATGGTCTTGTAGAGGTTAGCGGGCACGACCCAGCGCGAACCGCTGGGCTTCAACGCGACCTGCGAGAACGCAACAAAACCGACTTCGGCATTGCCCGTATCCACGAACTGGAAGGCCTGCGCGATATTGTTGCCCTCGACGATCTTGCTCTTGAGCGCGTCATACACACCAAGCTTCTGCATGGTCTCGACTGCGGCGGTGCCATAGGGCGCGGTCTTGGGATTGGCGATAGCAAGCTTCTGGAACTTCCCATCCTTCAGCGCCTGCTCGCCGAGCTTCAGGCTTTCCGTCTTGCTGAAGAGCACAAGCTTTCCGGTGACGTATGTGTAAGACGTACCCTCGACACCAAAGCCCTCCTTGATGGCCTTTGCTGGCGTGGTGTCATCAGCCGAGAGAAAAACCTCGAAGGGCGCGGCCTGTGTGATCTGATTGTAGAGGCCGCCGGTCGGGCCGAAGCTGAAGACCGCTGTGTGGCCACTCGCCTTCTCGAAGAGAGCACCGATCTCTTTCACCGCATCCGTGAAGTTCGCGGCGACCGCGACCTTGACCTCCGCCGCGCGAACGCCTGCCGACAGGACGGCGAGGATCATGACCGAGGCCAAGGAGGCCATCGGCAGCTTGAGCCACGAAGGACGTCTACGCATGGGTTCATGCTCCGCCGTTCAAAATATTCTCGTCGATATAGCGCTCTTAAAAGCCCGGCGCGGAGGTGGCAAGCAATATTTCTCTAGAGATACGTCGCAACGAGCAAGACGTGATATCGAGGGGAGATTGTCGATCGGAGAAGAAGGGCTTATCGGGACGCAGATTTGGCCACGGGGCTCAGTCGCCGCTCGAGATCGGCAATCTGTTTTCCGAACGACTTGAGCGCCTGCGCTTCGATGGCCCGATAGTGCCCGACAAGCGCATGCCCGAAAGACGTGAGCCGCGCATGACCGCCGCCGGCACCGCCATGCTGTGTCTCGAGAACCGGCTCGCTGAACATGCGATTTACCTCATCAGCCAGCAGCCAAGCACGCCTGTATGACATCTTCATTTGCCGCGCGGCACCGCTGATCGAGCCATGCTCGCCGATGAGTTCCAGAAGGCGGATTTTCCCGTGACCGACCTGGCGGCCACCATCAAAGTCGATGCGGATCGTAAGGCGCGTCATGTCACGTTCCGGCTGGGTGCTGTGCGCTCGGCGCAATGTCTGGCTATCGCCTCAGCCATAACACAGGATGCGCTCCGCCGTGCACGAGATATGTTCGGGGCAACCGATCCTGATTTCGGCGCCGCCATCACGGGTTGCGCCGTGGAGAGGTGTCCAGACCATCAAATATATTCCGATGAATACGTCGCGGACGCGCTACTCCCAGACGCTCAGAAGATCCACGGGCGCATCCTCGCGCGGGCGTGGCTCCTTCGCGGGCGTGCCCAGCATCAGGAATGCCGCCAGCTCCTCCTCATTCGGGAGACCAAGCGCGAGGCGGACACGGCGCGACGTCGCCGAGTTGCCGCTGCGCAGGCAGCCCGCATAGCCGAGCGCGGAAGCCGCGAGCAGCATGTTTTCGAGCGCGGCGCCCGCGGCAAGCATCTGGTCGCTGACCGAAACGCGCGGATGATCGCGGACAATGCGCAGAACGACGGCCAGAAGCATGGCACCGCGGTAGGCCTTCTCGCCCGCCCGCTCGATCTCGGCGGCAGGCGCGCCGGGGTCGCGCTCGGCCTTGGCGTCGCGGAAGGCGGCCGCGAGTTCTCCGCGGCGCTCGGGCGGTATGAGAATGAAACGATAGGGCTTTAGGTTCTTGTGGTCTGGCGCCGCAGCGGCCGCTCGCAGGATCAGGGCGAGTTCGTCCGGTGTCGGCGTCGGCGCGACCAGAAAGCGTGGCGAAATCGACCGTCGCGAGAGAACGAGATCGAGCGCGTGAGCCTTGTCCGTCATTAACTTCATTCCTCCGCGCGCCAGTCTAACGCACTTCCAACCGATCCGAAGCCTCAGGAATCGAAGCGGTCCCACTCAGGGCAAGTGCCGAACCGGGCGACCAGGAAGTCGATGAACACGCGGGTCTTGGCAGCGAGATACCGGTTCGGAGTGTAGAGCGCGTAGATGCCGAGTTCGGGACGCTGAAAGCCGGGCAGCACGAGCGCCAGCTTGCCGGCGGCCAGATCGCATCCGACGAGGAATGTCGGGAGCTCGGCAATACCCTGCCCGGCGAGCGCCGCATCGCGCAGGATATGGCCGTTGTTGGCATTCAGTGCGATCTTGAGCGGTACCGTTCCGGCGCTTCCGTCCGCCTTCGTGTACGACCAGCGCTGCAGACCACTGGCGCCATAGCCGAGCCAACGATGCTGAGCGAGATCATCCGGCGTTGCCGGTGTGCCGTGTGTCGCGAGGTAGGCCGGCGATGCCACAAGGACGCGTCGGGCAGGTGCGAGCTTGCGCGCGATCAGGCTCGAATCCGCGAGCGCCGCAATGCGGATCGTAACGTCGACACCCTCCTCGACCGGATCGATGAAGCGGTCATTCAGCGTCATCTCGATACTGAGGTCCGGATAGGCGGCCATGAAAGCCGCGATCGCATCGCCGAGATACAGCATCCCGAAAGACATGGGCGCGTTGATCCGCAGCACACCCCTCGGCTCGTCGTGGAGCCGCGAGACCTGGAGCTCCGTCTCCTCGATGCGCGAGAGAATGTCGAGGCAGCGCTCGTAGTAGGAGAGGCCGGCTTCGGTCGGGCTGACGCGCCGGGTCGTCCGGTCCAGGAGCCGGGCACCGAGGACCTGCTCCAGTTCCATCACGGCCTTGCTGACAGCCGAGCGGGTCAGGCCGAGCGCGCGGCTCGCCTCGGCATAGCTGCCAAGGGCTACCACCTTGGCGAATGCATTCATGGCCTCGAGCTTGTCCATGGCCAATTGTATCCAAATTGGATGCAGTGTGGCCGCAACATAATGGATTGATGCCAGATCAGCCAGGCCATACCTAAGTGCGATATAGCGACGGCAGAAAACCGCAAATAATCGATCGCGCGACCGCAAACAATGGAGCAGGCGTCATGAGCAAGGTTCTGGTTCTCTACTATTCGAGCTACGGCCACATCGAGAAGATGGCGCAGGCCGTCGCAGAAGGCGCTCGCGAGGCGGGCGCTCAAGTCGACATCAAGCGCGTACCCGAGCTGGTGCCAGAGGACGTCGCCAAGAAGTCGGGTTTCAAGCTCGACCAAGCGGCGCCTATCGCGACGGTGGATGACTTGCCGAACTATGATGCCATCATCCTCGGCGTGCCGACCCGCTTCGGCAATATGCCCGCGCAGATGAAGAACTTCCTCGACCAGACGGGCGGCCTGTGGATGAAAGGCGCGCTGATCGGCAAGGTCGGCAGCGTGTTCGCTTCGAGCGCAACTCAGCACGGCGGGCAGGAGAGCACGATCCTCTCGACGCACACCGTTCTCCTCCATCAAGGCATGGTCATTGTCGGATTACCCTATTCCTTCCAGGGGCAGATGGGCGTGAAAGAGGTGACGGGCGGCTCACCTTACGGCGCCACTACGATTGCCGACGGTGACGGCTCGCGTCAGCCCTCTGAGAACGAGCTTGCCGGCGCCCGCTTCCAGGGCCGGCACGTCGCCGATATTGCCGCCAAGCTGGCTGCGAAATAACGATAAGAAGGGCGGCCGGCTACTCTGGTCGACTGCCCTGCACCGTCAAAGAATGTTTGCAGCGTCAGCCAATACGCGCGGACCTTGCACCGCGATCCTTCGACCGGAGACACGACATGGCCGACATCAAGATCGAGCGCGAGCTGACGCCGACCAAAGGGCGCTATGTAGCCCGCATCGACGGCGTCGAGGGTGAAGGCGAGCTAACGTTCTCGCGCGCGAGCCCCACGCTCGTCATCGCGGACCACACGCTGGCGCCGGACTCCATGCGCGGCATGGGCGTCGCCAAAGCCATGGTCGATCGTCTGATCGCCGATGCGCGTAGCGAGGGCTTCAAGATCTTCGCGCTCTGCCCGTACGTGAAATCGCAGTTCGACCGCCATCCCGAATGGGCCGACGTCAAGTCGAGCTGAGCAGAAGCTGGGCGGCTACTTCTTCGTCGTGTCCTCGGCCTTCGCCTTCACACCGTCTGCGTCACTCTTCTCGGGAGCGATATACTTGCTCCAGGTTTGCGAGCGCCGCTCCGCCGAGCGCGGCTGCTCATCCTGGGGGCGCTGTAGATCCCGCGAGTTGGCAACCATGCCGGCAAGATTGCGCTGCGTCGCGCAACCGAACTCGGGGTAGTTGAGCCGTTCCGGATCGCGCCCGACATCCCGGTGCCAGTGGCCGCATTCCGGCGCGACCGCCTGGGGCGTCGCGTAGCTCAGGCGCACGGTCGGACGCAGGCGCGGGCCGTCGCTGTGACGCGTCCGCACGACTCGCGTCGGCGCAATGTCCGCGTCGCGCAGAATGCGTCCCAACTCGGCGAGCACCTGCGATGTGCTGGCATCTGCCTGTCGAGGAACGGAAACTGATAGCCGCCCAACGCCCTCGGCCTTGTAGCGCTCGACAAAGCGGTGCATGTCCGCAGCCTGATTGTGGCTGACGTCGCGGGCCCGCGGCGGTGCATCGACGCTCAAGACCTTGTGCCCATCGACGAAGCCGATCGGATGACGCGCATCCACATCGTTGAGTGCGACGCCCATGTAGTCCGGCAGGCGCGGCTCGCGATCTTCGCACGCGGCGAGCGCAAGGCTCGTCACGATAGCTACCGTCGCGGCGGCGACGCTCATGGCACGGAAGCTAGGTGCAGCAATGGACATCGTGATCAGCCTTTCGTGCCCGCATCGGGATAGGCGATGATGAAGCCGAACTCGCCCTCGAGCGGGCCGCCGATGGGGCCGTAGAGGCGATGCATATGACCGAAAAAGATGCTCTTGAGGTCACTCGCGGGCGCGAAGTTCTTGTCGGGTTTCGCAGCCTGCGCCTTCGTCATGTGCGTGGCGATGTACGGCGTCACGAGAATGACGAGTTCGGTCTCGCGGCGACGGTAGTCGTTCGAGCGGAAGAGCTGGCCGAGCACCGGAATGTTCTTGAGGCCCGGCACGCCATCCACGTTCTGGCGCGTATCGTCGGAGAGCATACCCGCCATCGCGAGCGTACCACCGCTCGGCATTTCGAGTGTCGTTTCGGCACGGCGAACCTTGAGGGCAGGTATAGCAATACCATTGGTCACGACGGCACCTTCGCTCGTCAGCTCGCTCACCTCCGCACCAATCGAAAGGCTGATGCGGCCGTCATTTAGAACAACCGGCTTGAAGGTCGTTGAGACACCGAACTGTTTGAACTCGACGCTGAGTTCTCCATCTTTGCCCGATAGTGGGATGGGAAACTCACCACCAGCGAGAAACTTGGCGGTCTCGCCCGAGAGCGCCGTCAGGTTCGGTTCGGCCAGCGTACGCATGAGATTGGTACGTTCGAGCGCTTCGATAATGGCCGCAACCGACTGGTTCCCGGACTGCCAGCCAACCACACCCAAGGACCCCGCCGCCCCCGGAATGCCCGATGCGATGGTCGGCGCGACACCACCCGTTACCGGAAATGCATTGGTGATGATCTTCTGGAAGGTAAAATTTCCCGAGGTGATCAACGCGCTAGTGTCCACCCCCAGACGACGCAACGCCTCGCGTTGAATCTCTGCGACCGTGACCTTGAGCAGCACCTGCTCCTTGGCAGGTTCCGCCACGGTCAGGAGGTTGACGACGCTTTCCTTGTCCTTCTTCTTCGTAGCGCGTTGCGCGAGCTCAGCGGCGCGGTTGGCGTCCACCGGCGTCATCACGCTGCCGCTCAGAACGATGTTTTCGCCCATCGTGTCGACGGTGATCTTCGAGCCGGGCAGCAGGCGGTGAAGCGTGTCGCTCAAGGAGGTGAGATCGCGCGTCACGACGATCTCGAGCAGCAACACCTTCTGTCCATTAGGTCCCATGAAGAAGGCATTGGCCTCACCCTGGTCCTTGGCGAGCAGGTAGACCTGGCGCTGCGACTTGACGACAGCGTTGACGACTTCGGGATTGGAGACGAGCACGTTCTCCAGATCGACCGGCAGCTCGATCAGCATCGACTTGTCCATGCCGATCGTAATCCGGCGCGTCGCCGGCAGCGGCGCATTCGCTGGCACCCGGAGATAGGAACGGTGCGCAGGCTCGACGCCGAAGTCCACAGCGTGCTGGCTCTGCGCAACGGAAACGCCTCCGCCGATGCCAACGGCGAGCGCCACGAAGAAGAGCGCACTCAACCGGCGCACGCCGGTCCAAGGATTGAAGGTACTTTCGAACACAGTCACATGCCCCCGCTGAAACGGAGGACCCACGCGACGCAATACATCTGGCCCCCTGCCGGGGCAGGCACTTCACGCGCCGGCCGTGTCGCGTCTCGATTCGCAGGGCCCCGCCACGCTGGGAGCCACACTCGAGACAAGTCGAACACTGTCGTACGTCATGACCTCGCTTCAATACCAACCCGGCGGCGCCAACTGCCATGAAGGCGCCCCAGGCGGGCATCGACCACAAGGTCCCTGCCTACCCCATGCCGGCAAGTGATCACGAAACCCTGTCGAGTAACCAGCCTCCAGCACGTGAGCCGTGTGACCTTTGAGGGTCCAATCCACAGATTGTCCAAGCCATGGTGGCACGCGCCCCGCTCAAAATTCCTGGCTCGGCCCGGGGGCTCAAGGCCCAATATCGCGGCTTCAGAAGGCATCCTGGAGCAAAAGTCTGTCAGTGCGTCGAGAGCTGCTGCTCCCTGATCGCCGCAAGTGACGCAAACTGTGCATAAGCCTGCTGTAGCCGGAAGAATCCCGGATGAGCGGTGGTCGGCATTTCCGGATGCCGACCATTCGCGGCGTCTGATCACCCGGCTACGCGTAGATTCGAGATCTCGCGGCCGATAGCCTGGAAGACCTGATACAGCGCGTCACCGTTACTCGCGGCGAAAGCTTTGCTGCCGTCAGACGCGCAGTCGGACAGCAGTGCGCGGGTCGAGGTGTCGTTCTCGAGCCTGAAGGCGATCGTGTAAACGATGATGCCGCTGGTCTTCGCGTTCGCGCAGGCGGCGCGCGTCTTGGCGTTCATTGCGCTTGTGAGCGCCGATGACGTATTGGTCGACCCGAGCCGGCCCTTCACGCCGTAGCCGAAGGCGCCGTAACCCGTCCAGTTGTGGTTGCCGTTGTAGCGCGTGTAGGTGTTCTGGCCGTCCGTCATAAGGACGATGACCTTTTGATTCTTGTTCTCGCTCCAGGAGCGGCCGGTCGTGAACGGTGCTTCAGGCGAGAGCAGGCGCCAGCCCCACATCAGACCCTCGCCGATGTTGGTGAGACCATTTGCGACCATGGCATCGATCGCTGCTGTCACGTCCGCCTTGTAGGAGGTGAGCTCGGTCAGCGGCGCGGTCGTACAGCCGTAGTTCGGACCGAGGCCGGACGGCGTCGAGGCGCCTTCATACTTGCACATGCGCGACTGTGCCGCCGCCGGCGTCAGCGGTTTCGGGCCGTACTGGCGGCAGATGGTCTTGTCCTTGTTCCAGTCGACGCAAATCTGCTCGGGCGTCGGGCAGCTCCCGCCGAAATCATTGAGATAGTTGTTCGGATAGGAGCCGCCGCTGGCATTGCCGCTGTCCGGCTCGTCGGGCGAGAACATGGGCACGAAGAGCGTCGCCGGCGTGTTGGACGTTGGCGGCGTATCGTTGACATCATAGGGAGCCGGGCGCGCCTCCACGCAACCACGCCACGACGTGCTGAGCTGATCGAAGAGCTGGAAGCGCGTCCGCGGCTCCGCGAAGTTCTCACTATGGACGGGTGAATGACCGCCGGTATCCATCCAGCCCTCGTCGCGCCGGTGAGCGCCAACATTCACGGAACCCGCAAACGGCACGACGCCGACGTGGACCTTGTCGTTGCCCATGGCACCCGCGAAGACCACGTCGACAAGATTGCGCGCGGCATCCTTGAGCTCCTCCAGCGGGCCGCCGGCCATGGAGCCCGAGTTGTCGAGTACGAGTGCGACCTCGACGGTGCCATCGCCGCGCATGACGCGCGTGCTGGCGGCCAGACCCGCGTCCCTGACACCGAAGGCGTTCATGAGCGTCGTGGGATGACGGCCACCTGATGAGATCGTCACCGTGCCGGCGGCAGGATCCATCTTCATATCGGTAATTGCGAGTTTCGTTCCGCTCGGCACGTTGGCTTTGAAAAAGGCCTCCGCGGCCGCCGGGCCGGTCTCGTCCTGATCGTCCCTGCCGAGCCGGTGTGCCGCCGCAAGCGCCGCAGCATCGATCGCCCGCTGCATGCGCAGACGTTCGAGCTCGATCCGTCCGTAGTCGATCGCGATCGCCGCGGCGAGCCCGAAGACCGAGAAGCCAAGCGCGAAGATGATGATGGTGACGCCGCTCTGATCGGCCCCAAAGCGCCGGGCGAAGGCGCGCACGCCCTCCCATGGCGCCTTACGGCACCCTGTCCCGTTAGCATCCAGCATTGTTCCGCCTCCTCGACCCGATGAGGCGAGCCTAGGCGGAGGATGGCTGCGGCCGCGTAAAGCCTTTTCTGACAACTTTACGCAGTTTCATATTGCTTGCAGGAAGGTAAATTCCTCTCGGGGAGTACAACCCGGCATCAAGCATTGCGAGCCTTCAGCGCAGTGTCGTCGCGACGGCCCACCAGGCCGGATTGAGTGCGCTTATCCGTCGGGTTGCCGCCTCGGCGGCAGCGGGTGTCTCGAAGAGGCCGAAGCACGTCGCGCCGCTCCCCGACATGCGGGCCAGGACGGCGCCGGGCTCGGCGCTAAGGGTGGCCAGGACCGCGCCAATGGCGGGGCAGAGCTCGCTCGCGACCGGTTCGAGGTCGTTGCGGGCGGCGCGGAGGTATGACGCGACTGAACTCGAGTCCGGAAAGGGGCCAGGCACGTCTGGGGGCCACATTGTCTCGGGTGCAGGTGGCGCGCCCAGGCCCCCGAAAACAGCGGCGGTCGCAAGCGGTGCCCCCGGATTGACGAGGACCGCGGGAAGGGCCGGGAGGGACGGGACCGGTGCCATCTCTCGCCCAATGCCCCACATGAGGTGGGCCGTGTTGGCGAGACAAACCGGGACATCGGCCCCGAGGGAGGCCGCCACCGCCAGCCAGTCGACCTCCGAAGCGAGCCCCGGATTGGCGCGTCGGACTGCACGCAGAACCGCCGCGGCGTCGGCCGACCCGCCGCCGATGCCTGCCGCGACCGGCAGCCGCTTCTCGATGTGCACGCCGCCGAGCACGAGGGCTGGCTCGGTCTCCGCAAGGCGCCGCAGGGCGCGGACCGCGATGTTCTCGCCGTCGATCGCGCTGGCATAGGGGCCGCTGGCCGTTACACCGCGCGGCGCGCCCACGCGCAGGGTGACCTCATCGCCAATGTCCGCGAATGCGACCAGGCTCTGAAGTTCGTGATATCCGTCCGACCGACGGCCCAACACGCGAAGGGTCAGATTAACTTTCGCGCGCGCGGCTTCGGTGAGTATCTCGGACATCTACCGAAGCTGTGGCGAGGCCGGCGATACCTCGGTGCGCTTCTTGCGCTGCACGTCGCCACGCGCCTGCTGGTTAGGACGCTTCACCGTGCGCGGCTGCGCACGCACAGGAAGACCATCAGCCAGCTTCGACTTGATCTTGTCGGCATCCTCCGGCTCGGGATTGAGCGTCAGGGACTGGTTCCATTGAAAGCGGGCCTCGCGCCGACGGCCAACGCGCCAGTAGGCGTCGCCGAGATGATCGTTGAGTATCGGATCCTGCGGCATCAGCTCGACGGCCCGCTCGAGATAGCGAACGGCCTCCCGGTAGTTGCCGAGGCGATAGTGCGCCCAGCCGAGGCTGTCGACGATATGGCCGTCATCGGGACGCAGTCGCACGGCCTTGCGGATGTGCTCCATGCCCAGCTTCAGGTTCTTGTTCTGATCGACCCAGGAATAGCCGAGATAGTTGAGCACCGACGGCTGGTCGGGCGACAGCTTCAGCGCCCGCTGAAGATCGTTCTCTGCCTTGGGCCAGTTCTTGGTTCGCTCGTAGGACGTACCCCGGGCGAAAAAGAGCCCCCAATGCTGCTTCTGCGGCGGGCCGATCCGCTCGATGACGCGGTCGTAGTAGGTAATGGCTTCGTCGTAGCGCTTGCGCGAGCGCATGATATTGCCGAGAGCGTCGAGCGCGCGGATGTCCGAATTGTCTTCATCTGCCATACGCTCGAGCAGCATACGCGATTCATCGACGCGCTCGAGCTGATTGAGCAGCAGCGCCTTTCGGACCCTGATGGAGGCCTGCATGGGCGTGCCTTCGGGAATGCGCTCGTAAATCCGGATCGCACTCTCAAAGCGCTTCGTCGTCTCGTAGACAGAGGCCAATGCGGCGAGCGCAAACGGGGATGATGGGTCGAGATGCAGCGCGAGTTGCAGATAGACCGTGCCGAAGCCAATGCCGCCTTCACTCGATAGCGCCTCGCCGAGACCGAAGAAGACCTCAGACAGACCCTGCTTAGGGTCCGTGATCAGAAGCGGGATCTTGTCGTTCCCTTCGAGCGCCTCACCGAGCGCGATGATGTAGGGATGGACGTTCCCGGTCGTGCGCCGCATATGCTCGGCAACGATCGAGCGCGCGAGCTTGCGGTCACCACGCGCCGCCGCGTGCTGGGCATAGGCCAGCGTCAGGCGGACGAGGCGCTGCTCGCTGCGGAAGATGCGCTCATAGAGGCGGCCTGCTTCCTGGTGGCGCCCGGCGAGATCGCTGATCAGGGCCTTGTGATAGCGGAGATAGAACTGCGCCCAGTCAGCCTGCTTGAGACCATCGAGCTGGGCGAGCGCGCCATCGACGTCACCACGTCCGTATCGGGCCCAGGCACCTGCAAGCGTGCTCGTGACCTCGCCGACGAGGCTCACCGCCGAGCGCTTGAATTTCTCGTTGGCGTCGGCGTAGTTCGACTTCTTGGCCGCGTCGACGCCGAGCACGAGACCGGCGACACGATGCGCCGAATGAACCTCGAGCAGGCGCTGCGCCAAATCGACGGATTCCGCGATCTCTCCCTCGGTCAGATCCATGAGGAGCGACTGCTCTAAGAGCGTCTCGTTCGTTGGATCCCGCGAGAGGGCCCGCTTGAAGAATTGCGACGCCGATTCCGTGTCGTGCTGGCCGCGCGCTACGCGGCCCGCAAGATATCCACCAAGGGACGGGTTGACCTCGGCCTGAGTCTCGTCACCGCGCGCATTGGCGGGCTGGCAGAGCGGGCAGGCCAAAAGTGCGGCGATCAGCGCAGTACGCGCAAAGTGCATCTCGTCTCTCCACAGGCCGTACATCTCGCACTGCGCGAATTCAGAAACGACCCAGTCGAATGTCAGACCCTGCTCGGGCAACCAGCCTTACAAGTGCGGCACGATCTTGGCCAGCCAATCACTACTGAAATCAACTCAATTCTACGTTTGCGGAAGCCGATTGCAACCTGCTGGCCAGCGCAAATATCCTGCAATCTCGAACCTAGCGCGCCCCGCTCGGACGGCGGGTCTCCAGATGACGGCGAAGCGAGGCTTCTGCCGTGGCATAGGGCTCCTGCAGCTCGACGCTCCAGTAGCGCAGTTCCGCAAGGGGGATCGGCTCTCCCGTAACGGCGCAGAGGACATAGTCCCCTGGCGAGACGACCTGAAACTCGCCGTCGAGATATTTCACCTTGGCCTCGCCCCGGAAGCCGAACAGGCGTTCAAAACGATTCATCGCGCGGATCGCGGCCTTTCTTTCTCCGCCGAGGCACCGGGGCTGACCCGCGTCGGCGGCCGTACGTTACATAAAGGGCCCCGCCGGCGCCAGCCATCTCGCGCGCGACACCTTGTGCAGCCTCACCGGCCAGGTGCCTTATTCTCAGGCGCGCCCACCTTGACACTGGCCCCGCACAGCTGCCAAAAGCCCCCTCCGCAAGACATCCGTCTTACCTGCGTGGTTGGCAGAGAGTGAGAGGAGCTGGATACCATGGCCGAGATCACCCTGACATTTCCGGACGGCGCCAAGCGCCAAGTCCCCGCCGGCACCACCGGCCTCGATGTGGCGAAATCGATCGCTCCATCGCTGGCGAAGCGTACCGTTGCGATGGTCCTCAATGGCGCGCTCAGCGACGCCGCCGATCCAATCAATGCCGATGCTCAGATCCGGTTCGTCTCGCGGACGGACCCGGAAGCGCTGGAGCTCATCCGGCATGACACCGCACACGTTCTCGCCGAGGCCGTGCAGGCCATCTGGCCCGGCACGCAGGTGACCATCGGCCCGGTCATCGAGAACGGCTTCTTCTACGACTTCGCGAAGGAGGAGCCCTTCAAGCCCGAGGACCTCCCGGTCATCGAGAAGAAGATGCACGAGATCATCGCGCGCAACGCCCCCTTCAAGAAGGAGGTGTGGAGCCGCGACAAGGCGAAGGATAACTTCCGCTCCAAGGGCGAGCTCTTCAAGGTCGAGCTGGTCGACGCCATTCCCCAGGGCGAAGACGTCAAGATCTACAGCCAGGGCGAATGGCTGGATCTGTGCCGCGGCCCGCACATGACCTCGACCGGGCAGATCGGCAAAGCCTTCAAGCTGATGCGCTTCTCGGGCAGTTACTGGCGCGGTGACGCGCAGGGCCCACAACTGCAGCGCATCTACGGCATTGCTTTCGCCGACGAGAAGGAGCTTGCGGATTACCTGAAGCAGCAGGAGGAAGCGGAGAAGCGCGATCACCGCAAGCTCGGCCGCGAGATGGATCTCTTCCATTTCCAGGACGACGCACCCGGCACCGTCTTCTGGCATCCAAAGGGCTGGACGCTCTTCCAGGGTCTCATCGGGTACATGCGCCGGCGCCAGGTTGCAGAGGGCTATGTCGAGGTGAACTCGCCGCAGCTTCTCGAGCGTTCGCTCTGGGAGACTTCCGGCCACTGGGAAACCTACCACGCGAACATGTTCGTCACCGAGACGGAGGACGAGCGCGTCTTCGCTCTGAAGCCGATGAACTGCCCGGGTCACGTGCAGATCTTCAAGCATGGCCTCAAGAGCTATCGCGAGCTGCCGATAAAGATCGCAGAGTTCGGCTGCGTGCATCGCTACGAGCCTTCGGGCGCGTTGCACGGCTTGATGCGCGTGCGCGCCTTCACGCAGGATGACGCGCACATTTTCTGCTCGGAAGACCAGATCGCCGAGCAGTGCCTCGACATCAATCAGTTCATGCTGTCGATCTACAAGGACTTCGATTTCGAAGACGTCCACATCAAGCTCGCCACACGTCCTGAGAAGCGCGTCGGCGCAGACGAGCTCTGGGACAAGGCCGAGACCGCGATGATGGGCGTGCTCGACGAGATCAAGCGCCAATCGAACGATCGCATCAGGACGTCGATCGCAGAGGGCGAAGGCGCATTCTATGGCCCGAAGTTCGAGTATCACCTGCGCGATGCGATCGGCCGCACATGGCAGTGCGGGACAACTCAGGTCGACTTCAATCTGCCTGCACGCTTCGGCGCCTTCTATATCGACGCCAATAGCGAGAAGCGCACGCCGGTCATGATCCACCGGGCCATGTTCGGCTCGCTCGAGCGCTTCATGGGCATCCTCACGGAGAACACGGCGGGACACTTCCCGCTGTGGCTCGCACCCGTGCAGGCCGTCATCGCGACCATTGTCTCGGATGCCGACGAGTATGCGCTGAAAGTCGCCGCCGAGCTGCGCCGCGCTGGCCTGCGCATCGAGACGGATCTTCGCAACGAGAAGATCAACTACAAGGTGCGCGAGCACTCGCTCGCCAAGACGCCGGTCATCCTCGTTATCGGTAAACGCGAAGCCGAGGAAGGCAAAGTTGCCATGCGGCGCCTCGGCAGCAACGAGAGCAAGACGCTGACACTCGCCGAGGTAAAGGCGCTGCTCGTCGACGAGGGCGAGGCACCCGATCTCAAGCGGGCGCGCACCTAGAAGGTCAGGGATTTCCGGCCGGCGGCGCTGCAGGAGCTGGCGGTGCTGCCGGCGCGCCGAACTCAGGCGGTCGCACGGCTTCGAGGGCAACAAGTCCAACCTTGAGGTATCCGGCTGCGCGGAGCTGATCGAGCACGGCGATCAGCTCGCCATAGGGCACTGTCTTGTCTGCACGAAGAAACAGGCGCGTATCGCGATTGCTGTTCGTCACGCGCGCGACCGTCGACAAAAACATCGCCTTTCCAACCGTATCCTCGCCGATGGCGATCTCGAGGTTCGCCTTAATCGTCACGTAGATCGGCTTCTCCGGACGCGGCTGCGGCTTGGCCGTCGCCGCCGGCAGTTGCACCGCGATGTCGACCGTCGAGAGCGGCGCCGCCACCATGAAGACGATGAGCAGCACAAGAATCACGTCGATGAACGGCGTGACGTTGATCTCGCTCATTTCATCATCGTCACCATCGTCGCTGTCGCGGATGCCGCCAGCCATGACGCTCAGCCCCGCCTGACGAGTGCAGCCGGCGGCCTGTTCGCGGCGCGGCGATCGAGGTCGCGCGAGACGAGCCGCTGGACCTCATCGTTCGTCTCGCGCACGAGCGCGCGGTAGGTCGAGATCGAGCGGTTAAGCTGGTTGTAGAGGATCACCGCGGGGATGGCCGCGACGAGGCCGATGCCAGTCGCGAGCAGCGCCTCGGCAATACCAGGCGCGACGACGGCAAGGCTCGTCGTCTGCGACTTCGAGATGCCGATGAAGCTGTTCATGATGCCCCAGACCGTACCGAACAGCCCGACAAAGGGTCCGATCGCACCGACGGTCGCGAGCAGGCTCATGCCGCGCCGCATCCGCCGCGTGAGCGCTGCATCGAGACCCTGGAGCCGCGAGGCGACGCGCTCCTTGAGGCCGGCGCCGTTGAGCACATCATCAGAGAGGTCGATCTCGGCCTGCGCAAGCTGGACCATGCCCTTCGCGACGAACGTCCGGCGCGTCAGATGCGCGGCTGCCGAATCGAGCGATGGCTCTTGCGCGAGAGCCCTGAGCCCACGGTGCAGGCCGAAGCGTGCCGCGATCAGCTCCATGATCTTGGCGAGCCAGACTGTCCAGACGGCGAAGGATGCGACCGCGAGGCCGATCATCACGCCCTTCACGACGATGTCAGCCGCCATAAACATGCCCCAGGGCGAGAGGTCATGCGGCAGATGGGATCGATCGGCGCTTGCGGGAGCCGGCATTACCGGAACGCCGCCGGGCAGCGCGATTGTGCCCTGTGCGGCCTCGCCGGATACGGGCGCCTGCGGTGCTGTCGTCGGAAGGTCTACGGCGGGTCCGGGAGAGGGCGCGGCCGGCGAGGGCGCCTCCTGCGGCGCCGCTTGCGGTGCCACTTGGGCCATGGCCGGCATCTGCGCGAGGTTCATCGCCCAAAAGAGGCCCACCACAACGCATATCGAAAGTTGGCGCCCGCGCCGACCGCCCGTAACGATAGTGCCCGCCCCGGTCTGTTGAGCGCTGAAAACGGTGGTCCTCACGCAGCTTTTCCCTTGTGCGGCATTGCGGGCGACGTACCGCCCTCGTCCATCGGCTGAACGCTCTTAAGCGCTCCGGCGCGGGGCTGGCGCGCGCCACCCAAGGGGCCTTGCTACATTTGATGACTCCGGTAGTCTAGTTTTAGTTTGCCGCACTGCATAATGGGCCGCCACGCCGTGCATGGCGGTTGGATACAATTATACTTGACTATTATAGTATAGATTAGTTTCCTGATCGGGCGCTTGCCGGGTCCCGGCAGCACGCGGATCCGAAGGCTTATGGGGAGCAACACCGGATCCGAAATGGAACCGCCATCGAGGGGGATGGCGGCTCCTGTAAGGAAGCCGGTCTTGCGGCCGCTGTGGCCTGCGCCTGATCTCCGAAGGGTCCCTTGCCTCCCTTGCTGGAGATTTGCTCTGGTGCCGCTCGCCTTTGACTGGCTGCCCCGCGGGTGTCCGGGCATGTGACATGATCCCCCGATCATGTGCCGGGCATCCGCGGGCGAGGGCTGAATGTCTCCTGCCTGATCTCTGCACTGCCATGACTTGCGGCGTCACCGGATCGTGACAGTATGCGCTGTCGCGACGGTCGATGCTCCGCGCGAAAAATCAAACAAGAAACATCACAGGGGAGAAACGCCCATGGCTGCCATCGAGAAGATCGAAGCCGGTTTCTATCGCGTGCCGCTGCCAGTGCCGCTTTCGGACTCGACGCACGGCACGATGACATCCTTCGAGCTGATCACGGCCCGCGTGCGCGATGCCGATGGCGCGGAAGGCGTCGGCTATACCTACACCACCGGCCACAATGGCGGCGCCGTCGCACGCCTCCTCGCGCGCGACATCCCCGAGATCGTCGGGCACGAGGACGCCGACCGCATCGAGCGACTCTGGCAGAAAGTGTGGTGGGGCCTGCACTATGGCGGACGCGGTGGACCGAGCGTGCTCGCGCAGTCGGCCTTCGACATGGCGCTCTGGGATCTCAAAGCGCGCCGCGCCAACCTGCCGCTCTGGCGCCTGCTCGGCGGCCACGATCCGGCCGTGCCCTGCTATGCCGGCGGCATCGACCTTCATCTCTCGGTCGACGATCTCGTCAAGGAGCACGATGCCAATCTCGCCAAGGGCTTCCGAGCCATCAAGATGAAGGCTGGGCGCCCGCGCATGTCGGAGGATGTGGAGCGCATTAGGGGCCTTAGAGGTTATCTCGGCGAGGGATTTCCGCTCATGGCCGATGCAAATATGGCCTGGACGGCCGACGAGGCCATCCGTCGCGCGCGGGCCTTCGAGCCGTACGGCCTAGTCTGGCTCGAAGAGCCGATCATTCCCGATGATGTTGCAGGCCATGCTCGGGTCGTCGCGCACGGCGGCGTGCCTATCGCGACAGGAGAGAATCTCCGCTCGCTCTACGAGTTCAAATCCCTTATTGCCGCCGGCGGCGTGAGCTTCCCCGAGCCGGATGTCACGAACTGCGGTGGCCCGACGGTTTTCATGAAGGTCGCTCACCTCGCCGAGGCCTTTAACCTGCCGGTCACGTCGCATGGCGCACACGACGTATCCGTGCACCTACTCGCGGCTTGCCCCAATCGCAGCTTCCTCGAGATCCACGGCTTCGGGCTCGACCGCTATATCGGCGAATCGCTGCCTCTCCGAGAGGGCAATGCCATTGCGCCGGACCGCCCCGGCCACGGCGTCAGCTTCGACTGGGCTGGCCTCGGCAAGCACGCGGCGGCTTAGGCTTGCGTGCACTCATTTCTTGGCGACGCGCTCGGGCTTACCCTTGCGCTTCGTCTTGGCCATTTTCTTGAGCTCGGTCTCGCTCATACTCTCGACCATCCCGCGAGAAGCGCCCCTGAGCTTGCTCTTCTTGACCTCGCCGCGCTTGGCCGCGAGCGCCGCGCCGGCTGCCTTCTGCTGTGCCTTTGATTTGGCTGGCATGGCCGTTCTCCGCTAAAGTTTATCTTACGCGCAACGCGCGCGCCTGCGGATCGTTCAGGTGGGGAGCAATTCATCACCGTAACGGTTCGCCAAGATCAACATTCGGGAGGTTCGACATGATGAGGCCACTACTCGCCTGCACTGCCGCCATTGCCCTCGCCGCAACGGCTGCCGTCGCTCAGGACACGACGAGCGCCACAGCGACGTTCATCAGCAAGGCAGGTAAGGAGGCCGGCTCAGCGAAGTTGACCGGCACCGACAAGGGCGTTCTCATCGAGCTCAACGTGAGTGGACTACCTGCAGGCCAGTGGGTTGGCTTCCATGTGCACGAGACCGGCAATTGTGATCACTCGGGCGGTCATATGTCCGCCGGCGGGCACCTCAATCCGGCCAAAGCGGCACACGGCTTCAACGACGCCAAGGGACCACACGCCGGCGACATGCCGAACCAGTTCATTGCCGCCGACGGCACACTGAAGGCGCAGGTATTCAATTCGTTCGTAACGCTCGACAAGGGCGACAACGCCATTCGCGGCAAGGCGCTGATGATCCACGGCAAGGCGGACGACTACAAGACCCAGCCGACCGGCGATGCGGGCGATCGTCAAGCCTGCGGCGTGATCAAGTAGGATTCGCACACCACTCCGCGCGCGAGGGGCTTCTATTTCAGCGCTTCGCGCGCACGAGACGATCGGCAACGATGCCCACCGCGACAAGGCCGATGCCGGCGAATTGTACGGCCGTCAATTGCTCGCCGAGGAGCAGGACGCCGATAATAACGACCGTCACCAGCTCCAGACTGACGATGATCGAGTAGCGGCCAGCGCTGAGACGCGGCAACGCATAGGCGAACGAGGCGATCTGAATCGCGCCACCGATGAGGCCGATGGCAAATAGGCTCGGCCATGCGGACGCTTTCGGGATCAACGAGGCGCCGAACAGCAACGCCGCAACCGTGTACCCGCACCCAAGCCCTAGATAGATTGAGCTGGCGCCTGCGAATGGTGATGCCTGCCGCGTGTAGCGGTACGCGATTGCAACGTACGCGCTGAAGATGATCGGTGTCGCCAGCACACAGGCGAGACCAACTGGATCGGCATTGCCGAGGCCAAGCGTGGGCCACCCGGCGAGCAGGGCTCCAAAGAAAATAAGCGTTACAGCAGCGATCGATTGCCACCGAATATGCAGCGCATGGACATAACGATCGAGAACGAGGGTGATCATCGGGTAGACGAAGAATACCGTGACGACGACGCTGGACGGCACGGTCTGCACGGCGCGGAAGTAGGTGTAGGTTTGCGCGACACCGAGCGTGATACCGTTGAGAAAAAGACCGCGTCCCGCGCCGAACCATTCCGCGCGGAGATTTTGGCTCGTCCACCAGGCGAGAGGAATAAGCACTCCCAGCGCGATCCAATAGCGCCAGAAGAGCACGGACGAGACTTCCATGCCACTCTGGTAGAGGCCGATCGCGAAATACGGCACGGTGCCGACGAGCGAAGAGCCGAGCGCGGCAGCGGCCACGGCGCGCGCCTCCCCGCCGGGAGCGGCCTGGGATTGCCCAACCGGGGACTGACCAGCTTTGGTCTGAGCGGACATGAAACGAGCCAATTTCGGTTGTGGCGGCGGATAAGCCTCGAAGCAGTAGACCGCCGCTTATAACCTTAGTCCTGGAACAGAGCGATGATGCCTGCTCGCAACCGCAGCAATGGCGGCAGCGGGCTTCTCAGGCTGCAACCAGCTCCGCGACCTCGCGCATGGGTGCCGGATTGTCGCCGAGCAGGAGATCGGCGATCCGATCCTCGCCGCGGCCGGCTTCGAGCGCGAAGGGATCGCGCGCCGCGAGCCGATGATCGAGCACCAGCCGCGCGAGCAGCAAGCGGCGGGCATCCCCACGCTGCTTCTGGATGCGGTCAGCTTCCCAGGCGAGATAGACCGCGCTCGCGACGTGATAGAGCACACTCGTCGCGCGGCGCGCGTCGGCTTCGTTGCTGGCCTCGCGGGCGACACGCTGCGCAAAGCCGATGGCGGCATCGACATTGCGGCGCAGGCGGTCGCGGAAGGCCACGGGCACGCCAGGGCTCTCATCGAGACGCACAGCGAGATCAGCGGCGAGCGCCGCCTCGGCGCTATGCCGGCCCACAGCACGGGTCAGGGCATCGAGAGCGACGATGTTGCCTGTTCCTTCCCAGATCGAACCGAGGTGAGCATCGCGCAACAGGCGCGCGCAGGCGAACTCCTCGACATAGCCAATGCCGCCACGGAACTCGAGTGCATCGCCGGTCATCTTCCGTGCATCACGCGTCGAGCGGTACTTGAGAACTGGCGTCAGCATCCGAACGAGCGCCGCCGCCTCCTGGCTGCCGCCAAGCTCGGCGCGATCGAGCGCATCCGCCGTCACGAAGCACATGGAAAGCGCCTGCTCGAGCGGCAGGATGAGCTTCAGAAGCTGGCGGCGCGCGAGTGGCAGCTCGATGATCCGGCGACCGAAGGCACTGCGGCCGTGCGCCACGGTCAGCGCATCGTGCAGCGCGCGACGCATGAGCGCCGTCGACTTGACGCCGTTCGAGAGCCGCGACCAGTTGACCATCTCGGCCATCTGCACGAAGCCGCGATCAAGCTTACCCACGGCATAGGCGACGGCGCCTTCGAGCTTGATCTCACCCGAGGCCATGGAGCGCGTGCCGAGCTTGTCCTTGAGGCGCACGATCCGATAGCTGTTCACGCTGCCATCATCGAGATGCCGCGGCATGAGGAAGAGCCCGACGCCGCGCGTGCCGCCGACGGCGCCTTCGGGACGCGCCAGCAGCATGGCGATCTCGGCATCCGCGTTCGAGCAGAACCACTTGTCACCATAGAGCCGCCAGTGGCCGCCTTCCGGCTTGGCCACCGTCGTCAGGCTGCCGACATCCGAACCGCCCTCCTTCTCAGTCATGAACTGCGCGCCCTGCGTGAGGCGGCTCATGTCCGTTTCGGTGAGACGATCGAGGTACTTCGACTTGAGCACCTCATCACCGTAACGCGAGAGCAGCATCGCTGCGCCGTCCGTTACGTTCAGCGGACAGCCCATGCCAAACTCGGCCTGGTTGAAGAGATAGGTGAAGGCGTGCTTGGCCGCGGCTGGGTACGTGCCGGACCAACCGAGAATGCCCTTCCGATGTGACATGGCATGAATGCCGAACTCACCAAAGCCGACGCGCTCGAGCTCGCGGTAGGCGGGGTGATATTCGATGTGCTGCACATCATTGCCGAAGCGGTCGCGGGCATGGAGGATCGGCGGATGGCGATCGGCGAGACGGGCGCAACTGTCGAGTTGGTCGCCAGCGAGCGCTCCGAGGCGGTCAAGATGCGGCTCGATGTGCGCGAGAATAGTCTGCGGCAGATGGATGCGCAGCAGATCCATGAGCGAGGGATCGGCTCGGAAGAAGTTGAGCCCCGTCGTGTCCGGCGCGATCGCGCCGGTACGGGAAGGCGAAGCCGTCGCTGCCATCTTTGCGCTCCTCAAAACAAAAACGGTGCGCGGCGCTCGTGCACCGGCACCGCTTTCACCTCTTAGTGTACCGCGCTCAGCCCGACGGCGCCTCATATTCACCGCTGCCTACCTCGTCGGCGAGCGAGCGCACGAGATCGAGCACGGACTTGCGCACCTTCGGATCCGTGATGCGCGAGAAAGCCCGGTTGAGCTCCAGCCCCTCGCGGCTGCTCAGGAACTCGAAGACGTGACTATCGGATGAGCGCTCGGCGAAGCCCGGCGCTGCGCTCTGGGCGCCGCTGACCGGCGCGTCCTCGTAGAAAAATTGAACGGGCACGCCGAGCACGCGTGAAAGCTCGAACAGGCGGCTCGCACCGATGCGGTTGATGCCCTTTTCGTACTTCTGTACCTGCTGGAACGTCAGGCCGAGGCGTTCGCCAAGCTTCTCCTGGCTGATGCCGATCAGCATGCGCTGAAGCCGCACACGGTTACCCACATGAATATCGACCGGGTTCGGCCGGCGGGTGCCCCGCTCCAACGCCTCGCCGTCGTCCGACGGATCAACCATGGCATCCCCCTGAAAAAACCAACTCGAACCCCAGTCATCCGCATCATGCCTATGCAGACGTGCGCAATTCCTAGGTGTGGGTTGTGGCTTCGTCAACCACATGATGCGGCTCGGCTGTTAGTGCCGCACCCGTCTCGCAGCGGTTCAGGAGGGAATTCCTAATTGGGAGCGGAAAGCGAGCCTTGCCGATGCCCGGCCTGCCTCGTAGTTAAAATAGCGCAAGAGCAATAAGACGTTCGGCGCTCGGTCGTCGAGGAAGGGCAGGACGCTCATGGCGAGGCTGAAAACAGCGATCAACACCGCCTCGGAAGACTATGCGGCGAACCGCGCGGAAATGGCGGCTCTCGTCGCGGACCTCTCGGAGAAGCGCCGCGACGCCACGGTAGGCGGCCCCGAGCGCATGCGTGAACGCCACCTGGCCCGCGGCAAGCTCCTGCCACGCGACCGCGTGCTCGGGCTGATCGACCCCGGCTCGCCGTTCCTCGAGCTCTCACAGCTCGCTGCCTATGACATGTACGGCGGCGATATTCACGGCGCGGGTGTCATCACCGGCATTGGCCGCATCGCCGGGCGGCTCTGCATGATCGTCTGCAATGACGCGACCATCAAAGGCGGCACGTACTATCCCCTGACGGTAAAGAAGCACCTCCGCGCGCAGGAGATCGCGTGGGAGAACGGCCTCCCCTGTCTCTATCTCGTCGATTCCGGGGGCGCAAACCTGCCGCACTGGACGGATGTCTTCCCTGATCGCGATCACTTCGGCCGCATCTTCTACAATCAGGCACGCATGTCGGCGGATGGCATTCCTCAAATCGCCGTGGTCATGGGCTCGTGCACGGCGGGCGGCGCCTACGTGCCGGCCATGTCCGACGAAACCATCATCGTGCGCCGCCAGGGCACGATCTTTCTTGGCGGACCGCCACTGGTGAAAGCGGCAACGGGCGAGGACGTTTCGGCAGAGGATCTCGGTGGCGCCGATGTGCACACGCGCCTCTCTGGCGTTGCGGATCACTATGCGCTCAACGATCGCCATGCTCTCGACATTGCGCGCGGCATCATCGGCACGCTTCCGGCGCGCGCGGGCGCCACGACGCCGGCGCGTGCTTCCGTGCCTCCAGCCTATGATCCGGCAGAGCTTGATGGTGTCGTACCCGCCTCGCTGATGACGCAGTACGATACCCGCGAGATCATCGCGCGGATCGTCGACGGCTCGGAGATGCACGAGTTCAAGAAGAACTACGGCACGACGCTGGTCACGGGTTTTGCCCACATCGAGGGACAGCCCGTTGCGATCCTCGCCAACAACGGCATTCTCTACTCGGAGACCGCACAGAAAGCCGCGCACTTCATCGAACTCGCCTGCCAGCGCAAGACGCCGCTGCTCTTCCTGCAGAACATCACGGGCTTCATGGTCGGCCGCGATGCCGAGGTCGGCGGCATTGCGCGGCACGGCGCCAAGATGGTCATGGCCGTCGCCAATGCCGATGTCCCGAAGCTCACGCTGGTCATCGGCGGCAGCTACGGCGCCGGCAACTACGCCATGTGCGGGCGCGCCTACGGTCCACGCTTCCTTTTTACGTGGCCCAATGCGCGCGTCTCCGTCATGGGCGGTCCGCAGGCAGCAAGCGTGCTCGCGACCGTGCGGCGCGACAACATCGAAGCCGAAGGCAGGATCTGGTCGGAGTCCGAGGAGGACGCCTTCAAGCAACCCGTGCTCGATGCCTACGAGCGCGAGGGACATCCATATTATGGCACTGCGCGCCTCTGGGATGACGGCATTATCGCACCCTCGGAAACGCGGCGCGTCCTCGGCCTTGCGCTCGCCGTATGCTTCGAGAGGCCTATCGCCGAAACTAAGTTCGGCGTGTTCAGGATGTAGAGGCGGTTCGCCTACTGCCAGAGCCCCAGTCGGTCCCAATTCGGCAGATGGGAACGCGGGACACACGCGCGCACAGGGCGCATGCTCTTTGCGCCTTTACGCTGCGGCCTTGGCGAAGATCTCAGCGACCCGACGCCCACGTTCTGCCGGATCGAGTGTTTGCGGCTTCGCCATGCGCGCGGCGATCAGCAATGCATTGCGCGTCGCGCCGAGATTGGCGATGCCCTTGCCCGCGATGTCATACGCCGTGCCGTGCGCGGGCGTGCAGACCGGAAAGGCATAGCCGCCGATGAGCGTGATGCCGCTCTCGAAGCCCATGAGCTTCATCGCGATCTGACCCTGGTCGTGATACATGGTCTGCACGGCATCGAAATCTCCGCGCTTGGCGCGCAGGAAGACCGTGTCCGAAGGAAATGGTCCCTCGCATAGGATGCCCTGCGCCTTCGCTGCGGCGACGGCAGGCTCGATGATGTCGATCTCCTCGCGACCGAAGTTGCCACCGTCGCCGGCATGGGGATTCAGTCCCGCGACGGCAATGCGCGGGCGGGCTATACCGACATCGCGCATGCAGCGATCCGTGAGCACGAGCCCGTTGATAATCGCTTCCTTCGTTATGTAGTGCGCTACGTCCTTGAGTGGCACGTGGCTCGTGATACGGGCGTTCCACAGGCCATCGAGAATATTGAACTCGCGGCCAGGACGCGCCGCGCCGCTCTCCTCGGTGATAACCGCGATCTCGTCCTCGTAGGAGCCATCCGCGAGCTTCATGGCATACTTGTTGAAGGGCGTGAACGTCACGGCATCCGCACCGCCGGCTGCACCGAGGCGAAGTGCGGCGCGGAAGTTCGCCAAAGCGAACGTCCCGCCCATACGCGACGCCTTTCCACGCGTCACGCGCGCCGGATCGAGATGACCGAGATCGACGAACACCGGCGCCCCATCGAACATGACCGGCGCGCCGGGCTTCCACGTGCGACAGTCGCAGGCGAGGCCCGCCACGGACTCGCCCTCGGCAAGTACGCGGCGGTCGCCGATCACGATCACGTCGGCTGCAGCGCGGACCTCGGCATCCATGATGATCTTCGCGGTGAGCTCAGGGCTGATACCGCAAGGATCTCCCATCGCAAGCGCGAGCACGGGACGGCTTTTATCCGTTGTCATGGCGTTTCCCTCCATTCCCCTAGTTCGCCCCGGCAAAACGCTTGGCGCGGACGGTCGCAGTGATCTCGTGTGCGAGCATGCCTTCTTCGTGGCAGACACGCGCGATGATCGGGGCGGCTTCGAGGGACGCGCGACGCGTGAGGCGCTGATAGGTGACCGTCTTGATGAACTTGCCGACCCAGAGCCCGCCCGTGTAACGCGCAGCGCCAGAGGTCGGCAGCGTGTGGTTCGTGCCGATGCCTTTGTCACCATAGGCAACGGTCGACTCCTCGCCAATGAAAAGCGAGCCGTAGTTCTTGAGCTTCTCGAGATAGTAGTCGTCGCGTCCGGTCTGGATTTCCAGGTGCTCCGGCGCGTACTCGTCGGAGACCGCGATGGCCTCGTCGTCGCTTCCGACGACAACGATCTCGCCCCAGTCGGCCCATGAGCGCGACGCGACCTCGCGGGTCGGCAGCGTCTTGAGCTGCAGCTCGACCTCGGCAAGCACGGCGCGGCCCATCTTCTCCGAGGGCGTGACGAACCACGCAGGGCTGTCCGGCCCGTGCTCGGCCTGGCCGAGAAGATCGGTCGCGACGAGCGCCGGATCGGCGGTGTCATCGGCGATGACGAGGATCTCGGTCGGGCCTGCCGGAAGATCGATGCCGACCATGCCGAAGAGCTGGCGCTTGGCCTCCGCAACGAACGCATTGCCGGGACCGGTGATCATATCGACGCGCGGCATGCCAACGCAGCCATGCGCCATCGACGCCATGGCCTGCACGCCGCCCACGCAAAAGATTTCGTCGGCACCTGAATGATGGAGCGCATAGAGTGTCTGCGGGTAGATGCCATCGGGCCCGCGCGGTGGTGCGGCGGCGACGATGCGTCCGACGCCGGCGACCTTGGCCGTGCCGACGCTCATGATTGCCGCGGAGATGAGCGGATACTTGCCGCCGGGGATGTAGCAGCCCACAGTCGAGACCGGGATCAGCTTCTGGCCGAGCAGCACGCCAGGCTTAAGTTCCGTCTCGAACTCCTGCAGGCTTTCTCTCTGTCGCTTGGCGAACTCGGTCACTTGCGCGTGGCAGTAGGCGAAGTCCTCCTTGAAGGTCGTCGGTAGCGTGCGCGATACCTCGTCGATGCGCGCCTGCGGCACGCGGAACTCGCCCGTCCACTTGTCGAGATCGCGGGCATAGCGGCGGACAGCCTCGTCGCGGTTCTCGGCGATGTCCGCGATCATGCGGCGGACCGTGTTCTCTACTTCGACGGCGCGCGGCCCTGCCTGCAGCGCGGCACGTTTCAGATAGTTGCGAGCCACGGCATCCTCCCGATTGTTGAGATGTTCTCTACTTTGGAGCGAGACGCTAGGTGGCTGGCAGGAGCCGGTCAAGATGGCCGACGGGCCCAACCACGGCCGCAAAACGAAACATCCCGGCGCGAGGGCCGGGATGCTTCTCAAATCGTTCTGTAAGCGGGCGTTGAAGAGCCAGCTAGCCTCGCGAGGCAGAGGCGGCAGTCTGCGGCAGCAGCTTCACGATGCCCTGCGCAGCAGCGCCGGCGGCAGCGTCGGCCGTGTTCCCCCAAGTGCCATCGAGCGAACCTTCGGGGATTTCGTTCTTCTGCGAGACGGTCCCGAGCGAACGTCCCTGGGGATCACGAACCAGCCAGTCGATCTGAATCGTCTGCTTGCCGCCCTGGCCCGCAGCCAGCACCACCTTGCCCTCGATGCGATAGGACGCGCCAGGCCGGTTGGCCATGGTCACGCCCTGGCGAGAGAGCTCGCGCTGGAGCGCGCTCGAGAGTGCCGTGTTGCCATCGCCGGGCGCGCCGGCAACGGTCGGAACGATCGCAGCGACATCGCCGCTCGACGGAAGGCTAGCGGTCGTCGTGCGTGCGGCAGCCTGCTCAGGCGCAGGCGCAGCAGCTGAGGACGCGACGGGCTGCGGCGCGTCAGACGGCTGAACCGAGCCGGCCACAGGCGGCGCGCCCGCGGGACGGTGGGCCGCGATCCACGTGGCGAGCTGCGCCGCCGTCTTGTCGGCGATGATCTGCGTCACCGCACCCGTAACGGCGGACCAGGGATCCTTCGCGGTTCCAGCGGGCGCCATCTCCTCGCCGGTTACCCGATGAACGCGCTTCCCGGTCGGATCCGTGAGATCCCAGATGTACGAGACCTTGGTCTGGGAACGATCCTTCGATGCGACGATGTAGCCGCGCAGCGTGTAGTCACCCTTGGCATCGCGATCGTTGATCAGCGTGATGCGCTGGCGCTCCGCCGACTGCACGATCTGCTCGCCGATCTGCCGCGATACGGCATCCGGCGCTCCGATCACGGGCGCGAGTGCGACTCGCGCGAGCGTTGCCTGCTGCGCTGGCTTCGCCGGGGTCGGCGAAGCCTCGGGCGTAGATGTCAGGCTGCTGAATAGCGACGATCCGCTCGACTCGCACCCGGCGAGACCCAAAGCGATGATGGCAATGACTGCCGGTGCGACGGAGCGAAGCCGGCTCCGTGATGTCCTCTCAGCGTCGGATTTGGTCACGGTGACGCCCCCTTCAATGTGATTCCGCTGACACCCGGTGACCGACTTACGGACATGGCGGTCTCGAGGTTGTGCCTCGACTCGGTACCCTTTTTCGAATCCTGTATCTGCTGGCTCCCTAACCGTCCAGATGGACGCGCCAGCTTTCCTGTTTCTGAATCAGAAGTTAGCAGACACTTGATCGGTAAACTGTGGAAAAACTACAGCAGGACGATGGCGGAGATTTGGCGGCCGTAGTCCGGCTCGCGCCGATGGGTCGTGCGGCGATAGCTGAAAAAATGCTCCGCGCACGAATACGTGCACCGTGTCTGGCTCTCGACAGTGCCGAGCCGCATGGCCCCTAGGCGCGCGAGCACGAAGGCCGGCAAATCGAAATATGGCCGCGCGTCCGCTGAGGACCTTTTGAAAAATCCAGCATAACCGGCTGATTTAGCGATGAAATTTGCCTCGAACTCGGGACCGACCTCATAGGCCGTTGGACCGATGCACGGGCCGAGCGTCGCGGAAATGCTCGCCCGGCGCGCGCCGAGCCTCTCCATGGTTGCGACGGTCGACTCGAGGACGCCGCCGAGCGCACCCTTCCAGCCAGCATGGGCAGCAGCGACAATGCCCGCTTCCGCGTCCGCAAAAAGAACCGGTGCACAATCGGCGGCGAGCGCACCTACGGCGATGCCCGGCGTCGCCGTTACGAGTGCATCCGCCTTCGGCATGGTCTCGAACGTCCAGAGCTCGGTAACCACGATCGCGTCGGCGCTGTGATGCTGGTAGGCGGTGAGCAGGCCATCCGGTGGCGCGCCGAGTTGGTGCGCGACCCGCCGGCGGTTCTCGCCCACAACATCGCGCGCATCCTTCGACCCGAGCCCGCAGTTGAGCGAAGCATAGATGCCTTCGGAGACGCCGCCCTGCCGACCGAAGAAACCGTGCGCTACGCGAGCGTGCCGCGAGAGCGCTTCCGACTGGATCGGCTTGAGCATTTCTATCCCGCTGGAGATCTTGATCCGACGGCCTACCCGATATCAGCCGGCGAGCAGCGGGTCGAGCCTCCCCGCGTGGTCAAGGGCATAAAGCTCGTCACATCCGCCGACATGCATGTCATCGATGAAGATCTGAGGCACGGTAGTCTGCCCGCCGGCCATCTCGACGAGCTCCTCGCGCTCTGCCGGCTTGCCGGTCAGATTGATCTCTTGAAAGGGCACATTCTTGGACGAGAGCAGCCGGCGCGCGGCATCGCAGTATCCGCACCAATCTCTCGTGTAGATGACCACCTTGGGCATGAGCGAGCGGGCCTCTCGGGAATCAGACGTGTTGCAGCGCAAATGTAATGCCTCCCGCGTCCGAGGACGAGGGATGCCACACGCTGTCCTGCATGACGGTGCGCGCAAGGCTCGCCTCTTGAAATCAGCTAGAGATCGACCCTGCGCGGATCGGCGACCATGGCGGCCGCCAGCACATCGACGCGCGCCGCACCAGCCGCCCTCAACGCCCTCGCGCACGCGCCGACCGTGGCGCCCGTCGTGATCACATCATCAACGACGATGACGTTCCGTCCCGCGACGCGGTCTCGCGCAGCAGCCGTCACCGCAAAGGCCCCGGCGACATTCGCAGCCCGCTGCGCCGCGCTCGAACCGACCTGAGTCGGCGTTGTTTTGATCTTGGCGAGGACAAAGGGATCGAACGCGACGCCGCTCAACTGCGAGACCTCCCGCGACAGAAGCGCTGCCTGGTTGAACTGCCGGCGCATGAGCCGCCAGCGAGTCATGGGCACAGGCACGAGAAGCTCGGCATCGGTCAGGATCTCATTTCCGGCCCGCATCATCCACCGTGCCAACAGCCGGCGCGCCTCATGGCGATCGGCATATTTAAAACCGTGAATGAGTTCGCGGACCACACCTCCGAAGACAGCCGCGGCGCGTGCGCGGTCATAGGGCGGCGGATCGGCCGCCGCCGCGGCCGAAATCTGCGGGCCGTCACTGCCGAAAGGGAGCGGCAGGCCAAGCCGGTGGCACAGCGGCGGCGTGATGAAAGTCACCTGCTGCCAACAGCCGGCGCAAAGCGCGTCATGGGCGGCCGTGCGATCATGACAGGCGAGGCACAGCGACGGCGCGATCGCAATGCCAAGATCGGCAAAGGCCGCCCCCAGATGCCAGCGCAATTCGGCCAGCCAGCGACGTGCGCTGCGCTCGCTTTCCTCCCCAGTCTCGTCGATTCCGCTCACTTGCCGTTCAGCCCCGGTTTTTCTTCCCGGCCTGATCATAGCCTGCCGAACTGGAGGTTGTGCAACAGATCACGCACCCGGCGCTTTGCCGCGACTGGCGGTCTTGCCAAATCCAATATTGCGGAAGATGTTGCGCCGCCTTTGCGAGAACCCCGAGAGGTGACTGTGACAGCGAGCAATATTGAAGGCGATGCGCCTTGGCGCGCCCGGATCCGTAGTATCGTGGAGTCCGATGGCTTTCAGCGCTTTATCATCTTTGTCATCACGCTCAACGCAATCAGTCTCGGTCTCGAGACGGTCCCGTTCGTGAATGAGGAAATCGGCACGCTGCTTTGGCTCATCGATCATGCGGCGCTGCTCATCTTCGTTCTCGAGATATCCGCGAAGCTGCTTGCTTATCGGCTCAGCTATTTCCGCGATGCCTGGAATATCTTCGACTTCACGATCGTCGCCATTGCCGTGCTGCCGATGAGCGGCGGCCTCTCGGTATTGCGTGCGCTGCGCATACTTCGCGCCGCACGCATCATCTCGGTCGTGCCCGCCATGCGCCGCGTCGTCGAGGGACTGCTCTACGCTATTCCATCTCTCGGCGCCGTCATGGCGCTCCTAGCGATCATCTTCTACATATGCGCCGTGATGGCGACGAAGCTCTTCGGCAACGATTTCGACGAGCTGTTCGGAAACCTCGGCCGCTCGCTCTTCACGCTGTTCCAGATCATGACGCTCGAAGGCTGGACCGACGGCGTCGTGCGGCCAATCATGAAGGTCTATCCCTACGCTTGGCTCTTCTTCATTCCGTTCATACTCACGGTGACCTTCGCGGTGCTCAATCTCTTCATCGCGATCATCGTCGGTGCCATGGAGGAGGCCGCCAAGAACGACACCGAGATGCTGCATCAGGACGCCGAGAAGTTGCACGCCGATGCTCAACTGCAAAGCCGCCAGCACGAAGTGCTCATGGGCGAGATCCGCTCGCTCAAGGAGGAGATCGTGGCGCTCCGAGGCATGGTAAAGCCGGGCAGCTAGGCTGCGCCCTTGCCATCGAAACGCAAGAGCTTAGAGTAATTCTAGTGCTGCCAGCCGAAGAGTGAGCGTGCGCGATGCGGATTCCCGAGAAGATCAAGGCCTACCATAACGATCTCACCGCCTGGCGGCGCGATCTGCACGCCCATCCCGAGCTTGGCTTCGACGAGCACCGCACGAGCGACTTCGTGGCGAAAAAGCTCGGCGAGTTCGGCGTCACCGTGCATCGCAACGTCGGCAAGACGGGCGTCGTCGGCGTGCTCCAGACGGGCAACGGGCCGACAATTGGCCTGCGCTGCGACATGGATGCTCTGCCGATCGACGAGATTGCCGAAGTACCCTTCAAGTCGACCCGCCCCGGCGTCATGCACGCCTGCGGCCACGACGGGCACACGACCATGCTGCTCGGGGCGGCGCGCTATCTCGCCGAGACGAAGAACTTCGACGGCACGGTCTATTTCATCTTCCAGCCGGCCGAGGAGGGCATCGGCGGCGCACTGGCCATGCTCGAAGACAAGCTATTCGAGCGCTTTCCCTGCGACAGCGTTTTCGGGATGCACAACAATCCCGGGCTCGAAGTCGGCAAGTTCGCGATCCGTCCGGGTGCGATGATGGCCGGCGGTGCCTTCTTCGACATCGACATCATGGGCCGCGGCTCGCACGGCGCGCGACCGGAGGAATCCGTCGATCCCGTGCTCGTCGCGAGCCACATCGTCACGTCCCTGCAGGCCATTGTCTCGCGCAACGTCACGCCGACCGCGACCGCCGTCGTGAGCTGCACGGCGATCCAGGCCGGCGATGCCTACAACGTCATCCCGCAGACGGCGACCATCCGCGGGACCGTGCGCACATTCAGCCACGATGTCATGTCGCAGGTCGAGAAAGCCATGAAGCGGACGGCGGCCAATACGGCTGCGGCCTTCGGCGCCACGGCAGATGTGAAGTTCGACGTGAAGTTCGCGCCGCTCGTCAATGACGAGAAGGAAACGGCTTTCATGGCCGATCGTGCTGTGGAACTCGTCGGCGCGGCCGACGTCGACCGCAACCGCGGCCTGATTATGGCCTCCGAGGACTTCTCATTCATGCTGGAGAAGTGCAAAGGCGCCTACATCAACATCGGCAATGGCGGGCTCGGCACGCCGACGAGCGTGCCCGTTCACAATCCCGCCTACCAGTTCAACGACGAGATCCTCCCGCTCGGTACGGCGCTCTATGCGCGCCTCGTCGAAGCCAAGCTCGGCCGCCTCGGCGCCGGCTGACCGCTCACTTCCTCAAGAACGACAAACGGAAACGCTCCTATGGCCAAGGCATCTCGCAAAGTCATCATCACGTGTGCCGTCACCGGCTCGATCCACACGCCCTCGATGTCGCCGCATCTGCCGATCACGGCGGAAGAGATCGCGGATGCCGCGATCGGTGCCGCGGAGGCCGGCGCCGCCGTCGTGCATCTGCACGCGCGCGATCCCAAGACCGGCAAGCCGGATCAATCGACCGAGGCCTTCGCGCCATTCCTGAAGGTGATCAAACAGCGCTCGAACTGCGTGGTGAACATCACCACCGGCGGCGCCATGACCATGACCATCGAGGAGCGCGTTCGTCCGGCCGCGACCTTCAAGCCGGAGGTTGCCTCACTCAACATGGGCACGATGAACTTCGGCCTCTATCCCATGCTCGAGCGCCAGAAGGAGTTCAAGCACGACTGGGAGAAGCCCTATCTCGAGGGCTCGCGCGCCGGCTTCTTCAAGAACACGTTCGCCGACATCGAGTACATCCTGACGACCTGCGCCGCCAACGGATCGCGCTTCGAGGTCGAGTGCTACGACATCGGCCATCTCTATACGCTGCGCCACTTCGCCGACCGCGGCATCATCAAGCCGCCGTTCTTCATCCAGTCGGTGTTCGGCATCCTCGGCGGCATCGGTCCGCACTATGAAGATGTGGTCATGATGAAGCGCACGGCGGACCGCCTGTTCGGCGACCAGTATCGCTGGAGCGTGCTCGGCGCCGGTCGCAACCAGCTTGGCATTGCCGCCATGGCCGCCGCGATGGGCGGCAACGTCCGGGTCGGCATGGAGGACAGCCTCTGGATCGGCCCCGGCCAGCTCGCCAAGTCCAATGCGGAGCAGGTGACGAAGGTGCGCCAGATCATCGAGGGCCTCGGGCTCACGATCGCATCGGCCGACGAAGCCCGCGAGATCCTGAGCCTAAAGGGCGGCGACAAAGTCGATTTCTGAGCCCCGATCAGACTTCTAACCGTTCTCAAACAAAGTGAGCGCCGGCCGCATTGATGGCGGTCGGCGCTTCTGTTAAGCCTGCGCCTTAACTCGCTAAATCCGGAAGGTCGACCGATGATCCCGCGCTACTCCCGCCCCGAGATGAGGGCGATCTGGGAGCCCGAGACCCGCTTCCGCATCTGGTTCGAGATCGAGGCGCACGCGGCCTCCGCCATGGCCGAACTCGGCATTGTCCCCAAGGAGGCCGCCAAGGTCATCTGGGACAAGGGCAGCAAGGCCAAGTTCGACGTCGCACGCATCGACGAGATCGAGGCCGTAACCAAGCATGACGTCATTGCCTTCCTGACGCACCTCGCCGAGCACGTCGGGCCAGAAGCGCGCTTCGTCCACCAGGGCATGACCTCGTCGGACGTGCTCGACACCTGCCTCAATGTGCAGCTCGTGCGCGCGAGCGACATCCTGCTGGCGGATATGGACCGCGTGCTGGCCGCGCTCAAGAAGCGCGCTTTCGAGCACAAGACGACGATTACGATCGGTCGCAGCCACGGCATTCACGCCGAGCCGACCACCTTCGGCATCAAGCTCGCCTATGCCTATGCGGAGTTCGCGCGCGGGCGAGAGCGGCTGGCGGCGGCGCGCAAGGAAGTAGCTACCTGCGCGATCTCCGGCGCCATCGGCACGTTCGCGAACATTGATCCGTCCATCGAGGAATATGTCGCGAAGGCCATGGGTCTCGCGCCCGAGCCCGTCTCGACGCAGATCATCCCGCGCGACCGGCACGCCATGTACTTCGCAACGCTCGCCGTGATCGCCTCGTCCATCGAACGGCTGTCGACGGAGATCCGCCATCTTCAGCGCACCGAGGTACTCGAAGCCGAGGAATTCTTCTCGCCAGGGCAGAAGGGCTCCTCAGCCATGCCGCATAAGCGCAATCCCGTGCTGACGGAAAATCTCACCGGCCTCGCGCGCATGGTGCGCTCGTTCGCGACGCCGGCACTGGAGAACGTCGCGCTCTGGCACGAGCGCGATATCTCCCATTCCTCGGTTGAGCGCTTCATCGGGCCGGACGCGACCATCACGCTCGACTTCGCTCTGAACCGCCTTGCGGGTGTGGTCGAGAAGCTCGTCGTGTATCCCGAGAACATGCGGAAGAACCTCGACAAGCTTGGCGGCTTGCACAATTCCCAGCGCGTGCTGCTGGCGCTCACGCAGGCCGGCGCCTCGCGCGAGGACAGCTATGCCCTCGTGCAGCGCAATGCCATGAAGACCTGGGAGACGGGTGCCGACTTCCTCGCGAGCCTCAAGGCCGACAAGGACGTGACGGGCTACCTTACTGCCGCACAGCTCGAAGCCATGTTCGACGATGCCTATCATCTGAAACACGTCGATACGATCTTCAAGCGCGTATTCGGCGCGGCATAGGGGACGGCCATGGCACAGTACGTCGCCGTCATCGCGGGCGCGACAGGCGCCGCGGCAAAGCAGCTCGTCGAGGTGCTGCTGGCCGATCCGGCATGGGAGATCATCGGTCTTTCCCGTCGCTCACCGACTTCAAAGCGCGAGCGGCTGAGCTACATCGCTTGCGACCTCACTGACGCAGCGAGCACAAAGGCCGCACTCGCCCGCTGCCCGCAGGCGACGCACCTCTTCTACACGGCGCGCGCGCAATTCTCGGATGCATCCGTCGGCGTCGAGGACGTCGCGGGCAATCGCGCCATGCTCGAGCATCTGCTGGATGGCGCCGAAGCCGCGTGCCCCGGTCTGGAGCACGTCCATCTTGTTGAAGGCACGAAATGGTACGGCATGCACATCGGCGCCATGCGCCTGCCGGCGCACGAGGACGATCCGCGCCACATGCCGCCGAACTTCTATTACGATCAGCAGGATCTGCTCAGCACACGGGCCGAAGGCAAGCGCTGGACATGGTCCGCTTCGCGACCGGGTTTCCTCTATGACTTCGCACCCGAACGGCCCCGCAACCTCGTGCCCCTGATCGGCGCCTGGGCGGGGATGTGCGCCGAGCTTGGACTGCCGCTCTACTTTCCCGGAAAGCCCGCATGCTACGACGCCCTGATGGAAGCGACGGACGCGACCCAGCTCGCCCGGGGCATGAAATGGATGGCGACGTCGCCGACGGCCCGCAACGAGGCCTTTAATGTGACGGACGGCGGACTTTTCCGCTGGTCGCGCCTCTGGCCGCAGATCGCGCGGCTCTACGGTCTGCCGTGCGGCGTCCCACGCCCGCTCAATCTCGGACGCTGGATGGCCGACAAGGGGTCATTATGGGACGCGATGGTGAACAAGCACGGCCTCGTCGCGCGGCCGATGGAGGCGGTGGTTACCTGGAACTTCGGCGATTTCCTGTGGGGCCTCGAACACGATGTCGTTTCGAGCATGACTAAGATCCGCCTCGCCGGCTTCCATGAGACGATCGACACGGAAGTCCGGATACTTGCCCATCTGCGGCGTTATCGCGAGGCGCGGCTCCTTCCATGACAAGTTCGTAATCCCGCAATCGCGCGAACCTGCTCGTACGTCCGACACTGCGGCGTTTTAGCGGCGGATTCGGTTGCAAACGGGGTTGATCACACTATAGTCCGGCCCGAAATCAAGGCAGACGGTCGAGGCGGCGGGCGCGACCGACGGATGCCAATCCTCGCCCCGTTCAGCATCCAAGACCCCTGGGAATAGCGCGCATGTCCACTTCACTGGTCTACGCTCAAGCTGGCGGCAGCGACTTTATGATTCAGTTGCTGCCGATCCTGCTGATGTTCGTGATCTTCTACTTCCTCCTGCTCCGTCCGCAGCAGCAGCGTGTGAAGCAGCACCGCGAGATGGTCGCGAACGTCCGGCGGGGTGACGTGGTCGTGACCGGCGGTGGCATTATCGGCAAGGTTACGCGCGTGAAGGAAGGGGACGCCGAGATCGAAGTCGAGATCGCCGAGAACACCCGCGTCCGCCTCATGCGCGGCACCATCTCCGAGGTGCGGGTCAAGGGCGAGGTTGCGAAGGCCGGCTGAGGCGCCGCGCGCGACGGCTCGCCGCCCTCCTGAATTCAGAGGTCCGGGAACGAGATGCTCCACTTTTCGCGCTTCAAGATGATCGCGATTCTGCTCACTTGCGTGGTGAGCATTATCTTCGCGCTGCCAAACCTGTTCACCAAGGAGCAGCTCGCGTCCTGGCCGCGATTCCTGCCGACGAAGCAGATGCCGCTCGGCCTCGACCTCCAGGGCGGCGCACATCTGCTGCTGGCTATGGATACCGAGGAGCTGCGGAAGGAATGGTTGCAGACGCTGCGCGATGACGCGCGCCGCACGCTCCGTGACGCCAAGATCTTCCCCACGGGCGTCGGCATCGTCGGCAATCAGGTGCAGGTGCGACTCGCCAAGCCGGAGGAAGCGGACGCGGCGATGCGCGAATTGCGCAAGCTCGTCCAGCCGCTCGGCAGTGCCGTGCTCGGCACGAGCGGCGAGGACCTGACGATTACGAAGGGCGGCGACGGGACGATCCTGATCACGCCCTCCGCGGCGGGTCTTCAGCAGCGTGTCATCAATGCCGCCGGCGCCGCCATCGAGACGGTGAATCGGCGCATCAACGCGCTCGGTACGGCTGAATCGACGGTCGTGCGCCAAGGCGCCGATCGCATTCTCGTCCAGTATCCGGGCCTGTCCGACACCAAAGTGCTGAAGGATCTGCTCGGCCAGACAGCCAAGCTCTCCTTCCACGAAGTCCATCCGACGATGACCGCCGAAGAGGCGCGGCAGGGCCGCACGCCTCCCGGTTACCGCATCTATTCGGCCAGCGAACGCGGCGACGAGCAGGGTGGATTATACCTACTGCGCGAGACGCCGGTGGTTCCGGGCGAGAACCTGGTGGATTCCCAGCCGGGATTCGACCAGCGCACGAACGAGCCCATCATCTCCTTCCGTTTCGATCAGGCAGGCGCGCGGCGTTTCGGCCGCTTCACGCAGGAGAATGTGAACCGCCCGTTCGCCATCGTGCTCGATGACAAGGTGCTCTCGGCGCCGGTTATCCGCGAGCCCATTCTGGGCGGGACAGGTCAGATATCGGGGAGCTTCACGGTCGAGAGCGCCAACACGCTGGCCGTTCAGCTCCGCTCGGGCGCCTTGCCCGTCAAGCTGACCATTGCTGAAGAGCGCACGGTCGGCCCATCGCTCGGCGCCGACTCGATTGCAGCCGGCAAGCTGGCATCGATCGTCGGTGGCGTGATCAGTATGGTCATGGTGATCGTTGCCTACGGGACTTTCGGCGTCTTTGCCGTCATCGGTCTCCTCATGAACGGCACGATGGTGGTCGCGCTCATGTCCGCGGCCGGGACGACGCTGACGTTGCCTGGCATCGCAGGCCTCGTGCTGACGGTCGGCATGGCCGTCGACTCGAACGTGATCATCTACGAGCGGATCCGCGAGGAACTGCGCGCCGGAAAATCGGCCGTGAGCGCCATCGATGCCGGTTTTACGCGCGCCATCACGACCATTCTCGACAGCCAGCTCACGACGCTCGCCGCGGCGATCATCATGTTCTGGCTCGGCTCAGGCCCGATCCGCGGCTTCGCTGTCACGCTCTCGATCGGTATTTTCACCTCGATCTTCACTGCCGTCACGGTAACACGCCTGCTCGTCGCACTCTGGCTGCGCTCCGAGCGCGCCAAGCCCGGCAGGATCGCCGTTCCGATCTGAGGACGGCGCGACAAGATCTCGAAAGGCCCGTAAGACCATGCGCTTCATTCCGAACTTCAAGGGTTACGACTTCTTCCCGCACGGGACGCATATCGACTTCATGCGCTTCCGCGACATTTGCTTCTGGGGTTCAATCGTCGCAATCGTCCTGTCGCTTGGCTTGTTCCTTACCGCGGGCCTTAATTACGGCGTCGATTTCAAGGGCGGCACCATGGTCGAGGTGCAGACGAAATCTGGAGCGCCTGCGGACATACAGGCTATGCGCACCCAACTTGGCGGGCTCGGGCTCGGTGACGTGCAGATCCAGGCATTCGGTACGTCGAACGACGTGCTGATCCGTATCGAATCGCAGCCCGGTGGCGAGGAAGCTCAGCAGGCCGCCCTGCAGAAGGTGGTATCGGCTCTGGGCGACGGCTACGTCCAGCGCCGCGTCGAAGTGGTTGGGCCGGCAGTTTCAGCCGAGCTTAGACGTACAGGCATCATCTCGGTCGTGGCAGCAATGCTGGCTATCATGGCCTATGTATGGTTCCGTTTTGAATGGCAGTTTGCCGTGGGAACGCTTGTGTCCTCCCTTCATGATGTGCTCGTTGTGGTAGGTGTATTTTCGCTTTTCCAGTTCGAGTTCGATCTCGGCATCGTCGCTGCGCTGCTCACGATTCTGGGCTACTCAATCAACGACACGGTTGTCGTCTCCGATCGCATCCGCGAGAACCTGCGCAAGTACAAGCGCATGGAGCTGCGTGAATTGCTCAATCTCTCCATCAACGAGACGCTCTCGCGCACGATCCTGACGGGCGTGACGACCATTGTCGTGCTGATTGCGCTATTCATCTTCGGCGGATCGGTCATGCGCTACTTCACGTTCGCCATGCTGCTCGGCGTGCTCGTCGGCACGTACTCTTCGATCTTCATCGCGGCGCCGATTCTTGAATATCTCGGCGTCAAGCGGGAGACGGTCACCGGCGAGAAGGCGGCAGCCGGCGCGCGCGGCTGATCGAAAGCTATCTATTCCGCAGGAGCGTGACCATGCAGCCTGCGACGCCCCGCTATCCCGGCCGAGCGCCGATCGAGGCCTACGGCAATGGCGGCTTTCGCTTTGCCGGAATGAGCCATCGCGGCTCCCTCCTTTGCCTCGGCGAAGCGATCGTCGGCTGGCCGGTAACCACTGCCGAGGGCCTCACGCTCGACGATTTCGCGCTGCTGCTGTCGGAACCATCGAGCATCGAGTTGCTTCTGCTCGGTACCGGGCGCGACTTCATGCTTCCTTCGACATCCTTGCAGAACGGTCTGCGCGAGGCCGGCATTCGCATCGAGCCCATGGACACGGGAGCGGCCTGCCGGACATACAATGTCTTGCTCGGCGAGGGCCGGCCCGTGGGTGCGGCCCTGATCGCCGTCGACTGAGGTAGTCTCCCAACCGGCGCTTCCGCGAGGGCTCTGAATCGTGCTCTATCTGTTGCCAATGTTCGTGCCAGCCCGGTGATGCCGATGCCAGCCATGCTCTCGAGTGCCCGCAATGCGCTTGTCGCGGGGATCGCACTATCGATCGCAGCGGTTCTGGCGGCGATCGTCGCAAGCGGTACTGACTGGCTCGGCTTCACGTCGTTCGTTCTGCGCGCGATCCATGTTGTTTCCGCGATCATCTGGGTCGGCATGATCTGGTTCGTCAATTTCGTGCAGCATCCGGCGGTGGTCGGGGCCGATGACGCCGGGCGCGGAACGCTCTTCCGTCTCGTCGTGCCGAAGGTCGCGACGATATTCCGGCACACCTCGCATCTCGTCATCCTGTCGGGGGTGCTGCTCCTGCTGCCGACCGGTTATCTGCTGTCATCATGGATTTATGGCGCGCCCTTTTACATGCCGCTCGCCAAAGTGCTGCTGCTGTGGGGCGCGGCTGCCGGCGCCGTCGCCATGTGGGCCTTCGTGCACATGATGATCTGGCCGAACCTGCAGATCGTGCTCGGCGAGAAGCCTGGTAATGCAGAGGCCAAGGCCGCCGCGCGCGCGAAGGTCGCGCTCTATGCGCGCGCCAATCTTCTGCTGGCGATACCGGTGACTGTGCTGATGGTTGCCGCCGCGCACCTCCTCTGACGATGAGCGAAGCGCCGCTCGATGCGCTGAGGGAAGCCGCCATCTCGCGCGAGCCGGACCGCTATTTTGCCGCGACGCTAGCGCCACAAACCATCCGCCTCGACTTGATCGCGTTGGCGGCCTTCGCGGCAGAGCTTGCCAATATACCGATGCAGGTGCGCGAGCCGCTCGCGGGCGAGATACGGCTCCAGTGGTGGCGCGATGCACTTGCCCCCAAGGGCGGCGAAGCTGCAGCCGGGCATCCCGTTGCAGCTGCCATGCGCACCACGATCGCGCGCCATGGCCTGCCCACGGAGATCATAGAGGGCGTCATCGCCTCGTTCGCCGACGCGCTCCACGGCGACAGGCCGGCGGACGAAGATGCCCTGATCACTCATATGGCAGCCGGCGAGGGTGGACTATTCCGGCTTGCCGCCCGCATTTGCGCCGCGCACGAGATCGGCGATATCTGGCACATCACACGCGCCGCGGGTCTAGCGTACGGCCTCTCTCGCGCGCTTCTTCGCCTTCCTGAAGAGCGTGCCGCAAGCCTTGTGATCCCGCGCACGCTGCTCTCGGATGAGGATCTGGGACAACTCGATGCGGGCGGCACGCCCGCACGTCTCGCCCCAGCCACCGCTACGCTCAGCGACCTCGCGCGCACGGCGATGTCGGAAATTGCCCCACAGCTCGCAAATATGTCACGGGCAAAGCGCCTACCCTTCCTGCCTCTGGCCATGGTTAGGCCCAACTTGCGCGCCTTACAAACAGGAGCGAAACCGCGCGGCGCGGAATTGGTCGAGCCGCTGCCGATCAGCCGCCTGCTGCGCATTACATGGGCGCACGCACGCGGGCGCCTTTGAACCGGTGAGGCCATGATCCGAGGCCCATACTCGAGCACGCGTAGAAGCCCCGCACTTGCGCTGCGGTTGCTTGGCGCGCTCGTCGTGTGTCTGGGCCAGCTCGCGATGCTGCCCGATCGCGCCGCCGCCGAGCCGCGGATCAGCTGGCGCGTCGAGAACCCGTTCCGTCTCTTCACCCGCCCTTCCGACAGCGAGGTGCATCGCGCAACCTACAACGACCTCGGCGAGAGCGAGCGCACGACGCCCGTGCTCTCGGCCGAGCGGGCGCTCGCGCGCCGCCATCCGGGAGATGGCTGGGCAGCGGGCATGATGGACAATCTCTGCTGGTCGGCAGAGCGCAACCGCTATGGCTGTCGGGAATCGCCCGACTATCTGCACCCGCGCGCTCACCGCATCCAATTCGCACTGCGAGACGTGCCCGATGCCGATCGCATCAACTGCACCTGGCTCACGACGCCGCTCGCGCGCTCGGGTCTCGGCGGCTCAGTCACGGCACGCTGCGACCAGACCGTCACACTACCGATCCCCTACCCCGTAGGCGCGCGCGTGAGCGTCGAGGTCGGAGGGCGCGAAATCGCGACGGATATCGCCAAGGTAACCGATCTGTTCGTCGTGGCGATGGGCGACAGTTTTGCGTCGGGCGAAGGAAATCCGGACGTTCCCGTCCGGTTTTCGCGCGAGCGCCGCGCCGACTATGGCTTCGGTCCCGGCAACGAGCCGCTCAGTGGATATCCGGCCCGCGTCGGTCCGTGGCAGGCGATTGGCGACACCGCGTTCATCAAGAGCAATGCCCGCTGGATCGACCAAGCCTGCCACCGCTCGCTTTACTCGCACCAGCTTCGCGCCGCGTTGCAGCTCGCCGTCGAGGATCCGCACCGGGCCGTGACGTTCGTCGGCTATGCGTGCTCGGGCGCGGAGATCGTGGACGGGCTCTTCCGCCGCTACAAGGGCCACGAGTGGGTGCCCAATCCACCCGACATCTCGCAGCTTTCCGCGATCGCGCAGGCGCAGTGCGGGCCGAAGCGCGCCGAGGAGCAGGAAATGCCCGAGGCCTACCACATGCGCGGGCGCATTGCAGAGCTCCGGGGCGGCCTCATCCTTCGGCGCTGCGACGCCGACGACGCGCGCAAGATCGACCTCGTCCTCGTCTCGGTCGGCGGCAACGACATCGGTTTCGCACGTCTGCTCGCCAATGCCATTCTGGCCGACGAGTCCTCACTGCGCCGTCTCAGCGGCTGGTTCGGTCAGGTCCACGGATTTCTCGCCGCATCGGAGCTTCTCGACGGCCTCGAGGCGCGTCTGCTCTCCTTGAAGCGCGCCATTCACGGCCAATTGCACGTGCCCTGGGCCGAACAAGACAGAATCATGCTGGTCGCCTATCCGAGCCTCGCGCTTCTGCCGGACGGCCGACAGATCTGTCCCGATGGGCGCGCCGGAATGACGGTCACGCCCGACTTCCTGCTGAGCGAGAACCGTGCGCGCGAGTCCATGGCCGCCGGCGAGCGCCTGGACGCCGTCATGGAAGACACGAGCAAGCAGAACGGCTGGACCTACGTCGCCAGTCACCGCCAGCAGTTCCGCGGCCGCGGGATCTGCGCGGGATATACCGACAACGCTTTCACGATCGCCGACGATTTGCGCATGCCGCGCTGGACCGGCCGCAGGTGGGAGCCGTTCAATCCCGCGGACTGGCAGGCCTATGCGCCGCGCCAGCGCTGGTTCCGTACGCCCAATGATGCCTTCATGACGGGCAATTTCCACGTGAGCGAGTCGCTCATGCAGAAGGTGCTCAAGCTGCAGGGCTTCTCCTCGTTCCAGCTTCTGCTCGCGAGCATCTACTCCGGCGCTTTCCATCCGACGGCCGAAGGTCAAGCTGCCATGGCGGATGCCGTGGTCGTCGAAGCGCGCCGGGTGCTGGCAAAATACGCGGCGCAGTAGAGCGCACCTCAATCGCAGCGTACGCCGAGTGTCTCGTGAAAGGCGCGCTGGCCTTTTGGCGTGACGCTCACCGCGCGCGTGCCTTCCACACGACGGATCCAGCCCTTCTCGAAGCTGAATTCGCAGAGTGCGGCACCGAGCTTGCCTGCGAGATGCGGTCGGCGTTCGCTCCAGTCGAGGCAGGGACGACAGAGAAGCCGGCGGCTTTTGGTTATGGGCGCGGTTCTAAGGTGCTCCACGTCCAGACCAATACGATCGAGGAGTGCGAGGCCTGACGGCGTGACGATGCCGGCATCGCTATCGAGTTCGACATGGCCCGCCAACACGAGCGCGTCGGCGATCGCTACACCGAGGCGCCCGGCAAGATGGTCGTAGCACGTGCGCGCCACTCGCAGCGCCGCATCGCGCGGACCTGTGACAACCGTTCGCCTCGGCGCCTCGATCTCGGAAGCCACATGCATGAGACTCTCGAGAAGGCGCGCCATGGCCGGCGTGGCGAGACGGTGATAGCGATGGCGCCCCTGCTTTTCCAAGGCGATAAGACCTGCGCTGGTGAGGCGCGCGAGGTGGCTGCTTGCCGTCTGGGGCGTGATGCCAGCGACACCGGCCAGCTCGGAGGCTGTCAACGCGCGACCGTCCATCATGGCCTGAAGCATGGCCGCACGCGCGGGATCACCGACCAGGGCAGCGACGGAGGCGAGTTTGCCGGTGCTGGGCATGGATAGGTTCCTCGTTTGCCTTATGCGCAGCGTGCACCGCGACGGCGCCGGGATGCTTCGATGAGGATCGTAGCAACGGACCGCGCATCAAGGCAAAGTGCGGCCGCAAACGCACCATGAGCACGGACAGTCCCGGCAATGCGCGCATCCACGACATCGAGCGGCACGTTCTTCGGATGGCGGGTGACGGGTGGCGCGTTCGTGCTTGCCGTGTTCGGCTGGGGTCTAGGGTTCTATGGGCCTCCCGTCTTCCTCGGCGTGCTACACGCAACACGCGGATGGTCCCTCGGGCTGATCTCAGCCGCGATCACGCTCCACTATCTCATGGGCGCAGCTCTCGCGGCGCGACTGCCGATCCTGCACGCCCGCTTTGGCCTCGCGCGCTTCACGCAGATTGGCGCGCTCGCGCTGGCACTCGGCCTCGTCGGCTGGGCACTGGCCGCCGAGCCGTGGCAGCTCTTCCTCGCTGCCGCCGTCAGCGGCGCCGGCTGGAGCGCGACGAGCGCCGCCGCTATCAACGCGATTATCGCGCCGTGGTTCGTGCGAGCGCGTCCCGCAGCACTCGGCATGGCCTACAACGGCGGAAGCGTCGGCGGCATTCTCTTCTCGCCGCTGTGGGTGGCGGCAATCGGCTTCCTGGGCTTTCCCCTCGCTGCTGCCACCATCGGACTGACGGCGATACTGACCGTATGGATCATCTCCGCGACGCTTTTCGCACGCACGCCGCAGCAGATGGGCCTCGCGCCCGACGGCGATGTGCAGGGAACCACGCCCACCAACATCACCTCGCCGCATGCACGTCCCCTGCCGGGCGCGCTGCTCTGGCGCGACCGCGCGTTCCTTACGCTCGCCGCCGGCATGGCGCTCGGGTTGTTTGCGCAGCTCGGCTTGATCACGCACCTATTCTCGTTGCTGCTGCCGGCACTCGGCCCTCAACGTGCCGGCTTCGCCATGGCGCTCGTCACCGTGATGGCGGTCGGCGGACGTACGCTCATCGGCTGGTTCATGCCGATCGGCGCCGACCGACGGATCGTTGGTTGCATAGGATATGGATTGCAGCTCGCGGGATCGCTGGCCTTCTTTGCTGCCGGCGGATCGAACATTCCGCTTCTGCTTACCGGGATCGTGCTGTTCGGCATTGGCTTCGGCAACGCGACGTCCATGCCGCCACTCATCGCGCAGGTCGAGTTCGTCAAGGAGGAGGTGATCCGCGTCGTTGCCCTGATCGTCGCCATGGGACAGGCGACGTACGCTTTTGCGCCAGCGGCGTTCGGGCTCATTCGCGAGCTGATGCCGCCGACTGAAGGCGCGAGCGCCGGCGCTGCCCCTTGGGTCTTTATTGCCGCTGCGGGATTTCAGGGCCTCGCAATTGCGGCCATGCTCGCAGGGCGCAAGGCCGGATCTAGATGATCTTCTTGCCCTTCATACTGAAATAGCCGGTACGACCGACGATGATGTGGTCGTGCACCTGCACACCGAGTGGGCGCGCGGCATCAACAATCTGCCGCGTCATGTCGATATCCGCTGCTGATGGCGTGGGATCGCCCGAGGGATGATTGTGCACGAGGATGAGCGCGGAGGCCGAGAGCTCGAGCGCCCGCTTCACGACCTCGCGGATATAGACAGGCGTGTGATCGACCGTGCCGGTCTGCTGGACTTCGTCGCCAAGTAGCTGGTTGCGCTTGTCGAGGAAGAGGATGCGGAACTGCTCCTTCTCATCGAAGCCCTGGGCGGCGCGGCAGTAATCGAGCACCGCCTGCCACGAGCCGAGAACCTTGCGTCCGACGATCTGGCTCTGCATGAGGCGGAGCGCGGCGGCCCTGACGAGCTTCAATTCATCGACGACGCGCTCACCGACGCCGGGCACTTCGCGCAATCGGGCTTCTTGCGCATTGATGACCTCGGGGAACGAGCCGAACCGCTGCAGCAGCGCCTTGGCGAGCGGCTTGGTGTCCCCCTGCGGCAGCGCGCGGAAGAGGATCATCTCGATCAGCTCATAGTCCGGAAGGGCGTCCGCACCGCCCTTCCGGAAGCGGTCGCGCAAACGCTTGCGATGTCCGACATGATGGGGCGGAGGCTCGGCGGCGGCAGCCATCTCCCAGAGCAGGCCCTGGGGCGGTGCGGCATCGTCTTCCGCATCCGAACCGGAAGGCGGCGCGGGCCTGCTGCGACGTGCCATTGGCGAGCCCCGCCTCTCCCGACTGCCTGCGATCAGGCGACCTTGTAGGGCGGGCAGTGGAGGCCCTGCGGGGAATACGTGAACACCTCGCAGCCATCCTCGGTGACGCCGACCGTATGCTCGAACTGCGCCGAGAGTTCACGGTCGCGGGTGACGGCGGTCCAGCCATCCGGAAGGATCTTCACCGTGGACTTGCCGAGGTTGATCATTGGCTCGATGGTGAAGAGCATTCCGGGCTTCAGCACGGGGCCTTCGCCCTTGGTGCCGTAGTGAAGGATGTTCGGACGATCGTGGAAGACGCGGCCGAGGCCGTGGCCGCAGAAATCGCGCACGACGCTGCAGCGCTCGCCTTCCGCATAGGCCTGAATGGCCGCGCCGATGTGGCCGGTCGTGTGCCCGGGCTTCACGGCCGCGACGCCGCGCATGAGCGCTTCGTACGTCACTTCGATGAGACGCTCCGCCTTGCGCGGAATTTCGCCGACGCCGTACATGCGGCTCGTGTCGCCATGCCAGCCGTCGAAGATCAGCGTCACGTCGATATTGAGGATGTCACCCTCACGGAGCGGCTTGGGGCCGGGAATGCCGTGACAGACGACATGGTTGACCGACGTGCAGATCGACTTGGTAAAGCCGCGGTAATTGAGCGGCGCCGGGATCGCGCCATGGTCCATGGCGAACTCGAAGGCGAGATCGTCGAGGCGCTCGGTCGTCACGCCGGGGCTGACGAATGCCGTCAGCATATCCAATGCTTCGGCGGCGAGCTGGCCCGCCCGGCGCATGCCGGCAAAGGCCTCTGGCCCATGCAGGGGGATCTGGCCGTCGCGCCGCGCCTGGGTGCGCGCGTATTCGAGATTGGACATTCTGTGATCCGTGAACGTGTTTCGCGCCGGAATCGGGCCCATTGACCGGGCCACAACAGGCGCGCGCATCTATCTTCTGATAATCTAATCGATTACCGCCGGAGTGCAATGCGCGCGACTAAGCTATCAGCCGTGCGTGGCTGTTGCGTAAATGTGGCCCGTCATGGCATGCGGAGGCCTAACGCGCGCCCTATTTCATCGGCGTAACCTTCGGCGGCGCGGATAGGAAAATCATGCAACTGGACAAACTGAAAACCACGAATGGGCTCGACGTGGCCGGCAAGCGCGTGCTGGTCCGGGCGGATCTCAATGTGCCGGTTGCCGATGGTCGGGTCACGGACGCGACGCGGCTGACGCGACTCGTGCCCGGACTGCTGGATCTCGCACAGCGGGGCGCAAAGGTGATCGTCCTCTCCCATTTCGGCCGGCCGAAGGGCGCCCGCGTGCCGGATATGTCGCTGAAGCCGGTGGCCGAGGCCCTCGGCACGGCATTAGGCCGCCCGGTCGTCTTTGCCGACGACTGTGTGGGCGACGTTGCCGCCAAGGCCGTCGCAGGCCTCGCCAATGGCAACATACTGGTGCTCGAGAACTTGCGCTTTCACAAGGGCGAGGAGAAGAACGATCCCGAACTCGCGGCCGCCCTCGCCAAGCTCGGCGACATTTTCGTCGGCGATGCCTTCTCGTGCGCCCATCGCGCGCACGCCTCGACGGACGCCATCACGCACCTGCTGCCCTCGTATGCCGGACCTCTCCTCATGGAGGAGATCAATGCACTGAGAACGGCGCTCGAACGGCCTCAGCGCCCAACTGCGGCAGTCGTCGGCGGTGCCAAGGTCTCGACCAAGATCCCCGTGCTCACGAACCTCATGGCCAAGGTCGATCATCTGATCATCGGCGGCGGCATGGCCAATACGTTCCTGCTCGCGCGGGGCCACGCGATCGGGAAATCACTGGCCGAGCCCGATCTCGTCGGCACCGCACGCGAGATCATGGATGCGGCCACCGCCAAGGGCTGCACGATCGCGCTTCCCGTCGATGGCGTCGTTGCGGCGGAGTTCAAAGCGGGCGCGGCGAGCCAGGTGGTCGATGTCACGGCCATCCCAGCGGACCAGATGGTCCTCGATGTCGGGCCGAAATCGATCGCGCACCTCTCCAAGGTCATCGAAGGCTGCCGGACGTTGCTCTGGAACGGCCCGCTGGGCGCCTTCGAGATCGCCCCCTTCGGCGAAGGGACGTTCGCACTCGCCCGCCAGGCGGCGGCCATGACCAAGGCTGGCAAGCTCGTCTCGGTTGCCGGCGGCGGCGATACCGTCGCAGCCCTCAATGCGGCAGGCGTCACCGACGACTTCACCTATGTCTCGACGGCGGGGGGTGCCTTCCTCGAGTGGCTGGAGGGGCGGGAGCTCCCGGGCATCGCGGCGCTCGCCCGATGAGCCATAGCGGGGGGAAGTTTCGGCCGAAGGCCATTGTCTTCGACCTCGACGGCACGCTCGTCGATAGCGCACCGGAGATTGCAAGCGCGCTCAATGCCGCGATGGCCGAAATCGGACAACCGCCATTTCCCCTGACAGACGTGCAGTCGTTCATCGGCGGCGGTGCCAAAGTGGCGCTTCAGCGCGCACTCGCGGCGCGCGGATCCCAAATCGAGGCCGCCGTCTTCGATGGGATGATGGCATCCTTCTACGGGGTCTATGCCGAGGTCTCGCGGAAAGGCAACGGCCTCTATCCCGGTGTCATCGAGACGCTGACGGCGCTCCGCGCGCACGATGTCCCGCTTGGCGTTTGCACGAACAAGGCCGACCACATCACCGCGATCGCACTCGAAGCGCTCGGCATCAGGCAATTTTTCTCGACCGTTGTCGGCGCGCGCGACGACATCCCGCGCAAACCTGCGCCCGACATGCTGCTCAAGGCACTCTCCTCCCTCGGCGCTACCCCCGCAGAAGGTCTCGTCGTCGGGGATAGCAAATCCGATGTCGGCTCTGCGCGCGCCGCTGGCTGCCCCGTAATCGCGGTCAGCTATGGCTACCCACACGGACCCGTGGCCAACCTCGGCGCCGACCTCGTGATCGACCAGATGCCCGACCTGCTGGGCCACCTAGAGCTGGGGAAGACCGTACGCTGATCGGAACCAGCGTGGCGCTGCGGCGAATTGTGCCCAATATTTGCGGTTTTCGTGTCAGATTTATGCTGCTAGACCAGCAACCTCTGGTGCCGGAGGATCGTGCGCGCAGCGCACGCGCGAGGGGAGGATACGGATGGGGGCACTCGCCAGCTACATCCGCTTTGCCGAATGGGTGAATGAGAAGGTCGGCCAGATTGTTGGCTGGCTGAGCCTAGTGACCGTCTTGGTCTGCTTCACCGTGGTCGTCAACCGGTACGTGTTCCGTTCGGGCTACGTTTGGATGCAGGAACTGTACGTGTGGACGTTCGGCCTCTCCTTCATGCTGGGCTCCGGTTATGCCTTCCTCGCCGGCCGGCATGTAAGTGTCGATATATTCTCAGCGCGCTGGTCTCCGAAGTTGAAGGCCAAGATGGAGATTTTCTGCTCTCTCGTATTCCTGTTCCCGTGGCTGGCGGTCATTGGCTACTACACCTGGGGCTATTTCCTCGCATCCGTGCGGCTTGGCGAGACTTCGCAGCAGGTCGGCGGCATGCCCGGGCTCTATGTCCTGAAGGGCGCCATTATGGCGTTCGTCGTGCTGATGGGCATGCAGGGCCTCGCTAACTGCGCGCGCGCGATACTCGTGCTGAACGATGCAGAACATCTGGCGCCCAAGCGTGAAGTCGCCGGTCTCGGCGCTGCCACGACCACCTAGTACTCACCGGAAAAGGTCCGTCCTCCATGCTGAGCGCCCTTTCGACCGGCGACATTCTCTCCATCATGCTGTTCATCGGCATCTGCGTCACGCTGATGTTCGGCTATCCGATCGCGCTGACGCTCGCGGGGACGTCGCTCTTCATCGCCTTTCTCGGCCATGCGTTCGGCGCCTTCGACTACTCGATCCTGAATGGCATTCCGTCGCGTTATCTCGGAAGCATGACGAACGACGTGCTCGTTGCCGTCCCTCTCTTCATATTCATGGGATTAATTCTCGAGAAATCCGGGATCGCCGAGCAGCTTTTGACAACCATGGGGCAGCTCTTCGGCAAGCTGCGGGGCGGCCTCGGCTATTCGGTCGTGATCGTGGGGGCGCTTCTCGCGGCATCGACGGGCGTCGTTGGCGCAACGGTCATCACAATGGGGCTGATCGCGCTGCCGACCATGCTGCGCGCCGGATACAGCCCGCGGATTTCGACGGGTGTCATCTGCGGCTCCGCCACACTTGCCCAGATCATTCCGCCCTCCACAGTCCTCATCTTCGTCGGCGATCTTCTTGCCGGCATCAATCAGGAAGCTCAGCTTCGCCGCGGCAACTTCACCCCGGATCCGATTTCGGTGGGCGATCTCTTCGCCGGCGCGCTGATCCCCGGCTTCATCATGGTCTGCCTCTATCTCCTATGGATCATCTACAAGGCCGTGTTCCAGCCGAATGAAGTGCCGGCCATGAAGATGACCGAGGAAGAGCGCGCCGGCCTTTCGTGGCGGGTCATCTCGGCACTTGTCCCGCCGTTACTCCTCGTGCTCGCGGTGCTCGGCAGCATTCTGCTCGGCTTTGCCACGCCTTCTGAGTCCGCCTCCGTCGGCGCCATCGGAGCCATGATCCTCGCCGCAATGAACCGGCGCATGTCGTTCGAGACACTGCGCTACGCCTCAGTGAATACGATGATGACGACCTGCGTCATCTTCGTGATCGTGATCGCGGCTTCACTCTTTTCGCTCGTGTTCCGTGGTCTGGGCGGCGAGCACATGGTCGAGACCGCATTGAGAAACGTCCCAGGTGGCGTCAGCGGCGCACTGTTCGTCGTGATGTTCATCATGTTCATTCTGGGATTCTTCCTCGATACCTTCGAGATCATTCTTATCATGCTGCCGGTGTGCGGACCCGCGCTCCTCACGATGGGTGTTGATCCGGTGTGGCTCGGCATTCTCATCGGCGTGAACCTGCAGACGAGCTTTCTCACGCCCCCGTTCGGCTTCACTCTGTTCTATATGCGCAGCATTGCACCACCGAGCATCACGACCGGCGAGATCTGGATCGGCTCGATCTCATGGACGTGGCTGCAGATGTTCGCGCTCGGCATTATCTGGGCGTTCCCGGGCACTGCGACATGGCTGCCCAAGTACCTATTCGGTGGTCCGACGCCGGCGGCCATTCATGGACCGGCGACGGCCGGCGAGAAGCCCGGCGCCGCTCCACCGCGGAGCCTGGATTCGATCCTCGGCACAACCAAGTTCGACAAGGACGGAATGCCCGTCGAAGAAGACAATCCGTTCTCTCCGAAGAAATAGGACTCCGACAAAGTCATGAATCTACTCGAGCTCGAAGTTGGCGTAGTATTGCTGGCCATCTGGGTTGCGACATTCTTCGTCCTCTGGAAGATTATCGATCGGCCTGGGCGCCCGGGGATCATCAAAGGTCAGCTCGTGATTGAGCATTTCATGCTCGCCCACATCCTCCTGCTTATCTTTGCGGTGAGCGAACTTGTTAAGGGCTCCGGCTTCTTCAACTAGGCATCCGGCTTTCAGTCTCACAACGCAAAAGCCCCGCGGCAGGGTCTGCCGCGGGGCTTCTTGTTTCGAGCGTGATGCTCGTCAGCTCGGGAACTTGTAGTCGAGCAGGCGGGCATTGAGGAAACCCTGCTCGGCAATGCGGTTCCAGCTCGACTGCTCGCGACGCGCCTTGAGGAAGGACTCGATGACCTCTTTGGTCACAGCGTCACCGCCATCGCGCAGCTCCTGGATGACCTCACCGCAGGCCGTGCCGTAGGCCTGTAGGAAGTCGTTCGGGAAGCGGCGAAGCTGGACGTTGTGCGTGCCGATGAGTGTCTGCAGCGAAGCGCCGTTGCGTGCGTTGAACTCGGAGGTGAACTTCAGGTTTTCCTGGTAGACGCAGGCAGCGAAGATCGCCTGAATGTCCTTCGGCAGCGACGTCAGCTTCTTCTTGTCGACGGTCACCTCGATCTGGGTGCCGGGCTCGTGCATGCCGGGCCAATAATAGTACTTGGCGACCTTGAAGAACCCGAACGTGAGGTCGTTCCAGGGCCCGACCCATTCGGTAGCATCAATGGCGCCCGACTGAAGCGCCGCGAAGATTTCACCGCCCGGCAGGTTGACGACTGTGAGCCCCATCTTCTTCAGCGCCTCGCCACCGAGGCCCGGGATGCGCATCTTCATGCCGCTGACACTTGCGGCACTGGTGATCTCTTTGTTGAACCAGCCACCCATCTGCACGCCGGTCGAGCCCGCGTGGTAGCCCTTGAGGCCGAATGGATCGAGGACCTTGTCCCAGAGCTCCTGGCCACCGCCGTACTGCATCCACGCTTCCTGCTCGCCGGTCGTGAGGCCGAACGGCACGGTGGAGTAGAACATGAGCGCCTTGCTCTTGTTCGGCCAGTAGTAGGGCGTAGCGTGCATGAGGTCGGCGGCACCGCGCGTCACGGCGTCGAAGCTCTCGAACGGCGGTACGAGTTCGCCGGCGGCATAGACGTTGATCTTCAGGCGGCCCTCCGTGGCAGCTTCGACGGAGTTCGCGAAGCGCACGGCGCCCGTACCCTGGCCGGGGAAGTTCTTGGGCCAAGTCGTTACCATCTTCCATTCGGTGCGCGCTTGCGCGATTGCTGGCGTGACGATCGCAGAGGTTCCGGCAGCGGCGCCAGCGACAGCCGCTCCTTTAAGGAACTGTCGCCTCTTCATCGTCTTCGGTGCGTCAGACATTTATCTGTTTCTCCCTGGACTTGAGCGGACGTGTGCGGATGAAATCCGTTACCGCCTGGATTAGGCGGTGTCCGTCGCGAGTATTGGATGCTCAAGGGGATTTTTGCAATCCGGACTTAAGACGCGCCCAAAAGTTCAGCAGCGTTCAGCGCGCACAGGTCGGAAAGGTGCGGGGCGAAACGCGAATGTCTTGACTTCGGGCGGTATCGGCTTCCCCATTCACCATAGTCCGCCTCGCACTCAGGAAATGAACCATGCTGCCACTTGCCGCCTATGCCGACCGGATGTCCGTCCGGCCTGGAGAGACCATCGCATTCAAGGTCTCGAGCATGGACGACACACCTTACACGGCGAAGCTGGTCCGCGTGATTTGTGCGGATGCGAACCCGGCTGGTCCCGGACTTGTGGAGGAGCCCGTCGCAGCGGACTTTGCCGGCGCACACAAGGGTCGCTTCCAGACCGTCCACGCGGGATCGCACGGCATCGTCGAGCAAGGCATCGACCTCGGCACGATGGGCAGTCTCAGCCTCGTCGCCACGATCTGGCCGACGCGCCTGGGCATCGGACGGCGTCAGGGCGTGCTTTCGATCTATGATCCGGCCGTGCGACGTGGCATCGCCGTCGCCATCGGCGAGGATGGCAGCGTCGAGGCGCTGCTCGGCGCAACCCGGGTGAAGACCCGCGTGCCGCTCGAGGAGCGGCACTGGTATCGCGTTTTTGCGTCTTACGATGCCGCAACGGCGACGCTGACCGTCGGGCAAGTGCGCCTCGAAAATGGCCGGCCGTTCGGTCAGCCGCGTACGGCGAGCACAAAGCTCGAGGCCGGCGCCGCAGCGCTTCCCGTCGCGGGCATGCCGTGGATCATCGGCGCGCTCGGCGGTACGCCCGTGAAAGGCCACTTCAACGGCAAGATCGAGCGGCCCGTCATTGCGGCGACGGCCGCCGATGCTGCCATGGTCGAAAAGCTCGCGGCCGATCCGGCCACCCCAGGCGTGATCGCGAGCTGGGATTTCTCGCAGGAGATGTCATCGACGCGCATCGTCGACGCGGGATCGGGCGCGCACCATGGACGCCTGGTCAATCTCCCTGCCCGCGCGATGACCGGCTCGACGTGGACAGGCCGCGAGATGTGCTTTCGCCATGCGCCCGCGCAATACGGCGCCATTCACTTTCACGACGACGACGTCTCGGACTGCGGCTGGGAGACGGATTTCACGTGGACCGTGCCGGCCAGCACGCGTTCGGGCGCCTACGCCATCCGGCTTTCGAGCGAGAAGGGAGAAGAGAATGTTCCCTTCTTCGTCGTGCCGCCCAAGGGTACAAAGACGGCCAACCTCGCCGTGCTGATCTCGACCTACACCTACACCGTCTATCACAACCACGCGCGGCCCGAGTCCGCCGATGCGAAATGGCTCGCCACGTGGAAGCAACTGGCCGGGGAATGGGGTGGTTATCCCTATAATCCGGGCCAGCACCGCGAGTACGGTCTTTCCACCTATAACTTCCATACCGACGGCAGCGGCATCTGCCACGCCTCGTGGCTGAGGCCGATGCTGAATGTGCGCATCGGCTACACCACGTATCCCCATCCTTCGATCCGCGCCTCGGGCCTGCGCCACTACCCCGCGGACTCGCATCTCATTGCTTGGCTCGAGAAGCAGGGCATTGCCTACGACATCATCACCGACGCCGAGCTCGACGCCGAGGGCATCGAGTTGCTCAAGCCCTATCGCGCGGTAACGACCGGCAGCCATCCCGAGTACCACACCGGCGCCATGCTCGATGCGCTCGAAGCCTATCGCGACGGCGGGGGGCGCTTCATGTACCTCGGCGGGAACGGCTTCTATTGGAAGGTTGCACGTCACAGCGAGGTGCCTGCTGCAATCGAAATTCGCCGCGGTGAAGGCGGCATTCGTGCCTGGGCCGCCGAGGCAGGCGAGTACTACAATGCCTTCGACGGTGAGTATGGTGGCCTGTGGCGGCGTAACGGGCGGCCGCCGCAGCGGCTTGCGGGCGTCGGCTTCACGGCGCAGGGCAACTTCGTCGGCTCGCACTATCGCCAGAAGCCAAACGCACGCGCGTCGCGGGCGGCGTGGATCCTGGATGGCATCGGCGCCGACGAGCTGATTGGCGGCTTCGGCTTGTCTGGGCACGGGGCCGCGGGCTTCGAGCTCGATCGCGCCGACAAACGGCTCGGCACGCCGTCGCACGCCATCGTGCTCGCCTCATCCGAAGGCCACGAGCCGGATGCGCCATGGGTGCTCGTGCCCGAGGAGCAGCTGACGCACATCACGACATGGGCCGGCAAGCCCGCGGACGAGCTCATTCGCGCCGATCTCACGTTCTTCGAGACGCCCAGCAACGGCGCCGTTTTCTCGACAGGGTCGATCACGTTCTGCGGCTCGCTGCTGCACAACAACAGCGAGAACAACGTGTCGCGGCTCATCCGCAACGTGCTCGACCGCTTTCTCGATCCGAACGCGAAATTCCCGATGCCGGACGCGTGAATCCCCCTCCCCCTTGTGGGGAGGGGTTAGGGGTGGGGGGAATCCCAACAACTATCGTTCTGCAATCCCCCCCTCTCCTAACCTCCCCCACAAGGGGGAGGAATCTGTGGGGGCAAGCGGCGGACGCACCTGCGCTACGGCCGCATCCCGAACGTGCGCGGGCCCGGCGTGCGCAGAGGCTCGGCCAGATTGGCGAACTCGCAAAGCAGACGCCGCGTATCGCGCGGATCGATGATCTCATCCACGGCGAATGTTTCGGCCGTCCGGAACGGCGAGCGCAGCGCATTGAGCCGTGTCTCGATCTCGGCGAGCTTGGCCCTGGGATCCTCGGCCGCATCGATCTCTGCGCGATAGGCAGCTTCGATGCCACCCTCGAGCGGTAGCGAGCCCCACCACGCCGAAAGCCACGCATAGCGCATGGCGTAGCGCCCTGCCGGCACGTGCGCGGCGCCGGCGACACCGAACACATTGCGGATGATGATCGAGCACCACGGCACGGTCGTCTGGTTGATCGCCGCCATGGCGCGCACGCCGAGACGGATCGTTGCCGCCCGCTCGGCCTCGAGACCGATCATGAAGCCGGGACAATCCACGAGATGCACGATCGGGATATGGAATGTCTCGGCGAGATCGACGAAGCGAATGACCTTGCTGCAGGCGTCCGCCGTCCAGGCGCCGCTCACATGGAAGGGATCGCTCGCCAGGATCGCGACGGGCAAGCCGTCGAGACGCGCCAAGCCGGTGATCACCGGGCGGCCGAACATCCGTCCCATCTCGAAGAACGAGCCACGATCAACCAGTGCCTCGATGATCGGTCGCATTTTGTAGGGCTGATAGCGCTCACGCGGGATGGCGCTGAACAGCCAGTCCTCGCGCCGGCCCGCCTGATCGAGGCGGGGACCGCGCGGCGCCACCTCGTAGCAGGATGAGGGCAGATAGGAGAGGAAGCGTCGCGCGCGATCGAAGGCCTCTTCCTCGCTGTCCACGGCATCGTCGACGGCGCCCGCCGCGCACTGGATCTCCCAGCCGCCCAGCTCGAATTTGGAAAGATCCTGCTTGTCGCCGATGCGCGCCACGACCGGCGGCCCCGCGACGAACATCGCCGAGGTCTTCTTCGTCATAAGTGAGTAGTGGCTCGCTGAAACCTGCGCGGCACCGAGACCGGCAACCGATCCGAGCCCGAGCGCCACGACCGGCACGAGCCCCAGATTGTCGGCGAGATACTTGTAGCGCATGGACGAGCCTCCAAGCCCGCCCGGCAGGTTGGCGCGCCCCGTCGTTTCGATCGTCTTTACCGAGCCACCGCCGCCCGAACCCTCGATGATGCGGATGATGGGAAGGCGCAGCTCATTTGCCATGCGCTCGCCGATCACGGTTTTCTCGGGGATCGTCGCATCGGCCGAGCCGCCGCGCACCGTGAAGTCATCGCCGCTGACGATGACGGGTCGACCGTTGATCATGGCACGGCCGGTGATGCGGTTCGCCGGCGTCACGCGAACGAGATTGCCGGCTGAGTCGTATTCCGCGAGTCCCGTGAGCGTACCGACCTCATTGAAGCTGCCCGGATCCACGAGACGGCCGACGCGTTCGCGGATGGTCAGCTTGCCTTCGCGATGCTGGCGATCGACCTTCTCGGTCCCGCCCATCTCCTTGGCGAAGTGCTCGCGCTGTCTCAGCTCCTCGAGCTCGCTCTGCCATCCCTGCTGCGGCGGCGTACCACCGTCGTCGTCCTTCGGCATTCGTCTTCTCCCGAGCCGGCTTCTGTGGCCGGGCACAAATTTATTCAGTCGGCGGCAAGACTAGCGAGGCCGGGCGCGGTGAGCCAGTCGCAATCCCGCCGCAGGGTTTCCGCGCCGGCACGGCTCTTATGCCGAAGTCCCGCCAGAAGTCGGCTTTTTCGCGCACGTAGATAGCCAGCAATTCTTGATGCCGCGCCAGCTCGTAGGTCCAGTGTCGGGCAAGGCCGCGCCTGCGCTCAGCCGCGAGAACGCGTGCGAGCTTGGCGATCAGGGCCGACCGGCCATAAAATGAGCGATCCGCGAGTTCGGACGGCGCCGCGGCCATGAGCCAAGGCAGCGAGCGAAGATGACGCGGCGGCTTGTCCATGGCCCGATGGTGCGCCCTCCGGCGCGGGCGAGGACAACCAAGCTGCCGACGTGACGGCAGGAGAGGATGCGGCCATGGCAATGGACTGGGACGAAGCGCGACAGAAAATGGTCAAGGGTGCGCAGGTCGGCGAGAGCCTCGACACGCTGTCGATCGCCGATCTCGAAGCGCGCATCACAGCCTTCGAGGCGGAGATCGTCCGCGTCCGCGCCGAGATCACGCGTAAGAAGGCGCACGAGGCCGCAGCGGCGAGCCTGTTCAAGCGATAGGAAGACGCTTGCTGCGCCTCACCATCCCTTGAAGGGCGTGTCCGGGGTCGGCGTCAGCGGTGCGCGGCGCTCCTTGTAGGCGAGCAAATTGTCGACCACGAGCTGGCCCATCTTGTCGCGCGTGTGCTGCGATCCCGAGCCGACGTGCGGCAGCAGCGTCACGTTGTCGAGTTCGAGGAAGGCCGGATCGAGCTTCGGCTCGCCGACGTAAACATCGAGACCAGCACTATGGATCGTGCGGTTCTTGAGCGCCGCGATCAAATCGGCCTCGTTGACGACCGAACCGCGTGCGACGTTGATGACGATACCGCGCGGCCCGAGCGCTTCCAGCACCGCCTTGTTGATGAGCCCTTGCGTCGCCGGACCTCCTGGCAGGATCGCGATCAGCGTGTCCACGTCCCGCGCCATGGCGACGAGATCGTCATAGAAGGGGTAGGGGACATCCGGCTGCTTCGTTCGGCCGAAATAGCTGATCGGTATGCCGAAGCCTTCGAGTCGCCGGCCGATGGCCTTGCCGATGCGGCCAAAGCCGATCATGCCCACATGGCGATCGCGCAATGAAGCCGTGTAGCGGAACTCACCCTTCTGCGCCCATTCGCCGGAACGCAGATAAGCCTCGGCATGGTTGAACTCGCGCACGGTGGAGATGAGCAGGCCGACCGCCATGTCGGCGACCTCTTCGTTCAGCACCTCCGGTGTATGCGTGATCACGACGCCCTGGGACTTCGCCGCCGGCACGTCGATACTGTCGTAACCAACTCCATAATTGCTGATAATTTTGAGGTTCGGCATCTTCTTGATCATCTCGGCGGTGGTCGCGACATTGGTCAGCGCCCCGGTGCAGACACCCTCGATGCGTGGCCCCACTTCGGCAAAGAGCTTGTCCCAATCGGAAACCTTGTTCAGCCAGTGGACCTCAAAGGCCTCGTCGATCTGGCGGGTGACCAGCGGCATCATCCAACCGGTTGAAATGATAGCGGGCTTGGACATGGGGAGAGGTTGGCTCCTGGGGCATAGGCCCGGATCGGGCATGAAGGTGAAATCTAAGCATCGCATCGACACCAAGGGGTGACAACCCTTGGGCAGTTTCGTCGCACGCCACTTTATCCGGCAGAGATAACGCCCGCTGCCGACTGCTCGCAGTAGTTGCGTCCGTCGTCACAATTATGGTTAATTGAGCATATCGACCGCTGCGTGAGGGCCCGATGGGCACTTGGTGCGGGGCCGAGTGCGTGGCGAGTCGGGCAGGAAGGTCCTTCCGTAACTGGGAGGACCTTGTTGTTTATGGGCGCGATTTCTGCTGTCACTCCGGTGGGAGAAGCACGCGCGCATGACCGATCGAAGCTACGACGTCGCCATCATCGGCGGAGGCCACAACGGATTGACCTGCGCCGCCTATCTGGCGCGCGCCGGGCTCAAGGTCGTCGTGCTGGAGGCGCACGAGGTTGTCGGCGGCGCGGCTGTCACGGAGAGCTTCGCGCCGGGCTTCCGCAATTCCGTCGCCTCCTACACCGTGAGCCTGCTCAATCCGAAGGTCATCACCGACCTGGAACTCGCTCGCCATGGGCTCAGGATCGTCGAGCGCCCGGTCGCGAACTTCTGGCCCATCGACGCCGAGCGCGGGCTGCTCATGCCCTACGGCCTCGCCAAGCGGCAGCAGGCCATTGCGCAGTTTTCCCCCCGCGATGCCGAGCGCCTGCCGGCCTATGACGCCGCGCTCGAGCGCGCCGCGGACCTTTTGCGCGACCTCGTGTTACGCACACCGCCGAATGTCGGTGGCGGCATCCCGGAGCTGGTTCGAGGCGCGGGACTCGCGCGGCGCCTGCGCGGCCTCGATGTGGACGGTTGGCGTCTCGTCACCGACCTCTTCACAAAAAGCGCCGCTGACTTCCTCGACCAGTGGTTCGAGAGCGAGCATGTGAAGGCCGCGTTTGCGTTCGACGGCATTGTCGGCGCCTATGCCTCTCCGCACACGCCCGGTACGGCCTACGTTCTGCTGCACCACTGCTTCGGCGAGGTGAACGGCAAGTCCGGTGTGTGGGGTCATGCCGTCGGCGGCATGGGCGCGATCTCGGAGGCGATCGCTGCGTCGGCGCGATCAGCAGGCGCCGAGATCCGGACGAAAGCACGCGTCGCCAAACTGCGCATGGCCGGCGGCTATGTTGCGGGTGTCGTGTTGGACAACGGCGAGGAGATCCGCGCGCGCGCCGTGGCATCGGGAATCGGTCCGAAGCTGCTCTTCCGCTCGATCGTGCCGGATGAGGCGGTATCGCCGGAGCTGCGCAACCGCTTCCTGAAGATCAAGACCGGCTCCGGCACCTTCCGTATGAACGTCGCGTTGTCGGAGCTTCCGGATTTTCTCTGCCGGCCGGGCACGAACAGGCAGGACCATCACGGCGCCGGCATCGTCATCGGCCCGACGATCGACTATCTCGACCGCGCCTATCTCGATGCACGCCGCGAAGGATGGTCACGTGAACCGATCGTCGAGATGCTGATCCCATCCACGCTCGACGACAGCCTTGCGCCACCGGGCCAACACGTTGCGAGCCTCTTCGTGCAGCACGTGGCGCCACATCTGCCCATACCGCGTACGTGGGCGAACGCGCATGAGAAGGAGCAATTCGCCGATCTCGTCATCGAGACTGTCAACAAGCACGCGCCGAACTTCAAGGCGTCCGTCATCGCGCGGCAGGTTCTCTCGCCGCTAGACCTAGAGACCCGCTTCGGTCTCGTCGACGGCGACATCTTCCACGGTCAGCTTTCGTTGGATCAGCTCTTCTCGGCGCGCCCCGTAATCGGCCATGCCGACTATCGCCTGCCAGTGCCGGGACTTTACCTATGCGGATCGGGCGCGCATCCGGGCGGTGGCGTCACGGGCGTGCCCGGCCACAATGCCGCGCGCGAGATTGTTCGCGACCTCAAGTCGAAATGGCGGTGGAAGTAGCGCCGATCACATGTGAATAGGGCGCTTGTCGACGGCGAGGGCCGCTTCCTTGATGGCCTCGGAGAGAGTCGGATGCGCGTGGCAGGTGCGCGCGAGATCTTCAGCCGAGCCGCCGAACTCCATGATGACAGTCGCTTCGCCGATCAGCTCGCCGGCATTGGCTCCGATGATGTGCACGCCGAGAATGCGGTCCGTGCCGGCGTCGGCGAGTACCTTCACGAAGCCATCGCTTGTGCGGTTCACCTTCGCGCGCGCATTGGCGGTGAAGGGGAACTTGCCGACCTTGTAGGCGATGCCCGCAGCCTTCAGGTCTTCCTCACCTTTGCCGACGGAAGCAACCTCGGGTGAGGTGTAGATCACGCTTGGAATGGCGCCGTAGTTCACGTGCCCGGCTTGGCCCGCGAGCATTTCCGCGACCGCCACGCCCTCTTCCTCGGCCTTGTGCGCGAGCATAGGCCCGACGATCACATCGCCGATCGCGTAGATGCCGGGAACGCTCGTCTGGTAGTGATCGTCGACGGCGACGCGCTTCCTCTCGTCGAGCTTCACGCCCGCTTCCTCGAGGCCGAGCCCCGTCGTGTAGGGCACGCGCCCGATCGCGACGAGGACGACATCAGCTTCGATCTGCTCGGCGTCGCCACCCTTGGCGGGCTCGACCGTAATCGTGCAGCCGCTCTTTGCCGTCTTGATGCCCGTCACCTTGGAGCTGAGCTTGAAGGCAAAGCCTTGCTTCGCGAGCAGGCGCTGGAAACTCTTGGCCACATCGAGGTCCATGCCCGGCAGGATGCGGTCGAGGAACTCGATGACCGTGACTTCCGAGCCAAGCCGGCGGTACACGCTGCCGAGTTCGAGGCCGATCACGCCCGCGCCGACGACGAGGAGCTTCTCCGGCACCTTGTCGAGCACTAGCGCACCCGTCGAGGATATGACCTGCTTCTCGTCGATCTCGATGCCGGGGAGCTTCGCGACATCCGAGCCCGTCGCGATCACGATGTTCTTCGCTTCCAGCGTCTCGGTGCCGCCGGCCGTCAGCACGACGTCGACCTTGCCCGCGCCGGTGATGCGCCCGAGGCCGTGATAGGCCGTGATCTTGTTCTTCTTGAAGAGGAACTCGATGCCGTTCGTGTTCCCTTTGACGCCCTCGTCCTTATAGGCCTGCATCCGCGCGAGATCGAATGTCGGCTTCACATCGATGCCCATGGCGGCGAAGCCGTGCCCCGCCTCGTGATAGAACTCGCTCGCGTGCAGCAGCGCCTTCGAGGGAATGCAGCCGACATTGAGGCACGTACCACCGTGCGTCGCGCGCTTCTCGACGACGGCGACCTTCATGCCGAGCTGGGCGGCGCGGATTGCGCACACATAGCCGCCGGGGCCGGTGCCGATGACGACGAGATCGTAGGAAGCGCTCATGGTGGGCTCACATATTCAGATGAAGCGCGCACGCGCCGCCTGTTGGCGTTGCGCGTGCTCAGGAATGGGAATTGCTGTGTCCGATCACAGCTCAAGAACGAAGCGCTGTGGGTCCTCGAGGCATTCCTTGACGCGCACGAGGAAGGTGACGGCCTCGCGGCCATCGACAATGCGGTGATCGTAGCTGAGGGCGAGGTACATCATCGGCCGAATGACGATCTGGCCGTTCCGCACGACTGCGCGATCCTCGATCTTGTGCATACCGAGAATGCCGGACTGCGGCGCATTGAGGATCGGCGTCGACATGAGCGAGCCGTAGACGCCGCCGTTCGAGATCGTGAACGTGCCGCCCTGCATCTCGTCGATGGCGAGCTTGCCGTCGCGCGCGCGGCGGCCGAACTCGGAGATCTTGGCCTCGATCTCTGCGAGGTTCATGCGGTCGGCCTCGCGCACGACGGGCACGACGAGGCCCTTCTCCGTGCCGACGGCGACGCCGATGTGATAGTAGTTCTTGTAGATCACGTCGGCGCCGTCGATCTCGGCATTGACCGCCGGAATCTCCTTCAGCGCCTGGATGCACGCCTTCACGAAGAAGCCCATGAAGCCGAGCTTCACGCCGTGGCGCTTCTCGAAGAGATCCTTGTACTGGCTGCGCATTGCCATGACCGCACTCATATCCACGTCGTTGAACGTGGTGAGCATGGCCGCATTGTTCTGCGCATCCTTGAGACGGCGCGCGATCGTCTGGCGCAGGCGCGTCATGCGCACGCGTTCCTCGCGCGCCTCGTCGTTGGCGCCAGAGGGAAGCCGCATCTGCTGCGGCGCGACGGCCGGCACCGACGGAGCATAGGCGACCGTTGTCGTGGCCGCAGGGGCGGGCGCCGACTCGGTCTTGGGCTTGGCCTCGGCGACGAGCACGTCCTCCTTGAGGATCTGCCCGCGCTTGCCCGAGCCCGCGACGTCACCCTCGGAGAGACCCTTCTCCTTCATGAGCTTGCCCGCAGCCGGTGATGGCGGCATGGCGGGACCCGATGAAGCAGGGGCGGCCTTGGGCGGAGCCTTGGCTTCGGCTGCTTTGGGAGCCTCGGCTTTCGGCGCTGGAGCGGGGGCGGCTGCCTTGGCAGCACCACCTTCGTTGAGGCGACCGATCACCGTGCCGACGGCGACGGTTGCGCCCTCGTCCACAGCGAGCTCCGAGAGCACGCCATTGGCCGGGGCCGAGACTTCGACCGTGACCTTGTCCGTTTCGAGCTCACACAGCGGCTCGTCGACGGCGACCGCCTCGCCAGCCTTCTTGAACCACTTGGCAAGCGTCGCCTCCGTCACGGATTCGCCGAGCGTCGGCACCTTGATATCGATCGCCATCTCATTTGCCTCTTGTTGCGCGCACCGCGGATCGTCTACGCGCACATCATTCCTGCTTCACGGGCCCGGTTATGCCAGGAGCGCCTGGTCAACCAACGCCTTCTGCTCCTCGGCGTGCTTCTTGGCGAGGCCCGTCGCCGTCGCCGCCGAAGCAGGCCGCCCGGCATAGCGCACGCGCGAATGCTCCGTGCCAACCTGCTCGAGCGTCCACTCGAGATTCGGCTCCATGAACGACCACGCCCCCATGTTCTTCGGCTCTTCCTGCGCCCAGACCATCTCGGCCTTCGGAAAGCGGGAGAGCTCAGTGATGAGTGCCTTTGCCGGGAACGGGTAGAACTGCTCGACACGCAGCAGATAGACGTCGTTGATGCCAGCTGCCTCGCGCGCCTCGTAGAGGTCATAGTAGACCTTGCCCGAGCACATCACGACGCGGCGGATCTTCTCGTCGGCGACAAGCTTGATCTTCTCGCCCTCGCGGCACTGCGCATCGTCCCAGAGCACGCGATGGAACGTCGTGCCCGGCCCCATCTCGTCGAGACGCGAGGTGACGCGCTTGTGCCTGAGCAGCGACTTCGGCGTCATCAAGATCAGCGGCTTGCGGAACTTGCGCTTCATCTGGCGGCGCAGGATGTGGAAGTAGTTGGCCGGCGTCGAGCAGTTCGCAACCTGCCAGTTGTCCTCGGCGCACATCTGCAGATAGCGCTCCAGGCGGGCCGACGAATGCTCCGGCCCCTGCCCCTCATAACCGTGCGGCAGGAGGCAAACCAGACCCGACATGCGCAGCCACTTCCTCTCGCCCGAGGAGAGGAACTGGTCGAAGATGACCTGTGCGCCATTGGCGAAATCGCCAAACTGTCCTTCCCACATGACGAGCGCCATGGGCTCGGCGAGCGTGTAGCCGTACTCGAAACCGAGAACAGCTTCCTCCGAGAGCATCGAGTTGATGACCTCGAAGCGGGCCTGGTCCGGCGAGACGTACTTGAGCGGCGTGTAGCGGCGCTCGCTCTCCTGGTCGATCAGCACGGAATGGCGCTGCGAAAAGGTGCCGCGCTCGACGTCCTGGCCCGACAGGCGGACCGGGAAGCCTTCCTTGAGCAGCGTACCGAACGCGAGGTGCTCGGCCATCGCCCAGTCGAGACCTTCGCCGCTGTCGACCATCTCGCGGCGGCGGTCGAGCAGGCGCTGGATGGTCTTATGAGCATTGAAGTCCTGAGGGACGCTCGTCAGGCGGCGGCCGACATCGCGGAGCACGTCGAGGTCGACGCCCGTGTTGCCGCGGCGCGCCTCGTCATCGGCGAAACCGATGTCAGCCCAACGCCCGTCGAGCCAGTCGGCCTTGTTCGGCTTGTAGGACTCGGCCGCGGACATTTCCTCGTCGAGACGATCGCGGTTCTGCTTGCGCAGCGCAGCCACTTCCTCGGCGGTGACGACGCCTTCCTCGATAAGCTGCTTGGCGTAGATCTGCGAGGTCGTCGCGTGCGCGCGGATCTTGCGGTACATCAGCGGCTGTGTGAACGCCGGCTCGTCGGACTCGTTGTGCCCGTAGCGGCGGTAGCAGACCATGTCGATGACGACCGGCTTCTGGAACCGCTGGCGGAACTCGGTCGCGATCTTGGCGACGTGCACGACGGCTTCGGGATCGTCGCCGTTGACGTGGAAGATCGGCGCCTCGACCATCTTGGCGACGTCTGTGCAGTAGGGCGATGAACGCGAGTAGCGCGGGTTCGTCGTGAAACCGATCTGGTTGTTGATGACGAAGTGGATCGAGCCGCCGGTCCGATGACCCTTGAGGCCTGAGAGGCCGAAGCATTCCGCCACCACGCCCTGGCCCGCGAACGCGGCGTCGCCATGAATGAGCAGCGGCATCACGGCTTGACGCTCGCCTGGCTTGCAGCCGTGCTGATCCTGCTTGGCGCGCACCTTGCCGAGCACGACCGGGTCGACGATCTCGAGGTGCGACGGGTTCGCCGTCAGCGACAGGTGCACTTTATTCTGGTCGAATTCACGGTCCGAGGAAGCACCGAGGTGGTACTTCACGTCGCCCGAACCTTCGACGTCGTCGGGCTTGAAGGAGCCGCCCTTGAACTCGTTGAAGATCGCGCGCAGAGGCTTGCTCAGCACGCTGGCGAGGACGTTGAGGCGGCCGCGATGGGCCATGCCGAAGACGATCTCCTTCACACCAAGCTGACCACCGCGCTTGATGATCTGCTCGAGGGCAGGAATCATGGCTTCGCCGCCATTCAGGCCGAAGCGCTTGGTGCCGGTGTACTTGACGTCGGCGAAGGTCTCGAAGGACTCGGACTCGATCAGCTTGTTGAGGATCGCGCGCTTGCCTTCGTTCGTGAAGGTGATGTCCTTGTCCTGGCCCTCGATACGCTCTTGCAGCCATCCCTTCTGCTGCGGGCTCGTGATGTGCATGAACTCGACGCCGATGTGCCGGCAGTAGGTCCGCCGCAGGATGCGCAGGATCTGGCGCATGGTCGCGGTTTCGAGACCGAGCACCTTATCAATGAAGATGGGGCGGTCGAGATCGGCCTCCGTGAAGCCGTACGTTTCAGGGCGCAGCTCCTTGTGGATCTTGCGCTCGGTAATGCCGAGGGGATCGAGATCGGCGGCCAGGTGGCCCATCACGCGATAAGCGCGGATGAGCATCAGCGCGCGGAGGCTATCCTGTGTCGCGCGGTAGGAGGCCGCCGGTGAAAGTTCATAGCCGAGGGACTGCGCCCGCTGGCCGATCTTGGCGCCCACCTCGCGCTCGGCTGCGCCGTAGTCTGCCGTCAGCGCTGCGACCAGATCGCCCGATGCACCGGTGGACGGCGCCTGCAGCTCGTCCAGAGTTCGGCCCCAGGAAGGCCCGCCATTGCCGTTGCCCTCGCCGTTGCGCGCCTGCTCCTCCTGAAGGCTCTGGAAGAAGAGCCGCCACTGGTCGCTGACCGAGCCCGGATTGCGCTCGTACTGGGCCTGCATCTCTTCGATGTAGGCGGCATTCACGCCATTCAAAAAGGAAGTGAGGGCAAAGGCTTGATTGGATTCCTGACGAGACATCTGCGTTTTCGTCCTGTTGTGGCCTTGTGTGCCGAACGCGCGGGCAGCGCCGGTCCGCGGCGCATCCGGCTGAAGATTGCGGCGTTCCTTAGACCATATCCGACCACGTGAGTAGTCATTACATCGGTTCACCCAACGCGAGATGCAATGGGCGGGCGTGCCGCGATTCCATCAAAGACACCAGAGATTACAGATCACGCGTGACGTTTTGGTGCACGTTCTTCAGGCGCCGGCTTCATGCGTCGACAACGACATTGATGTGCCGGCGAGTGGAGCAGAAACGAAACGCAGAAACGCTGACAAATCGTCAAGCGCGCCGGGCAACTGCCCGGCGACGCTCAGCCTTTGGCCGCTGCCAGCAGCGTCGTCCCGAGGCTCGCCGGGCTGTCGGCGACAGCGATGCCGGCCGCACGCATAGCCTCGAACTTGTCTTCCGCCTTGCCCTTGCCGCCCGAGATGATGGCACCAGCGTGCCCCATGCGGCGGCCTGGAGGCGCCGTCGAGCCGGCAATGAAGCCCGCCATTGGCTTCGAGCGCCCCTTGGCGGCCTCGCGGCGGATGAATTCGCAGGCATCCTCCTCCGATGAGCCGCCGATCTCGCCGATCATGATGATCGCTTCGGTCTCGGCATCGGAGAGGAACATGTCGAGCACATCGATGAAATCCGTACCCTTGACCGGATCACCGCCGATGCCGACGGCCGTCGACTGGCCGAGCCCGGCATCGCTCGTCTGCTTGACGGCCTCGTATGTCAGCGTGCCGGAGCGCGACACGATGCCGACGTTGCCCTTCTTGAAGATATTGCCGGGCATGATGCCGATCTTGCACTGGTTCGGCGTCAGCACGCCGGGGCAGTTCGGTCCGATGAGACGCGACCAGCTCCCCGTGAGCGCGCGCTTCACCTTGATCATGTCCATCACCGGAATGCCCTCGGTGATGCAGATGATGAGCGGAAATTCGGCGTCGATGGCCTCGAGAATGGCATCGGCGGCAAAGGGCGGCGGAACGTAGATCGAGGTTGCGGTGGCCCCCGTCGCCTCGCGGGCTGCCTTGACCGTATCGAAGAGTGGCACCTCGGCGAGTTCGGGATCGGGATGCTTTGTGCCGCCGCGGCCGGGCGTCACGCCGCCGACGACCTGCGTCCCGTAGGACTTTGCCGCCTTGGTGTGGAAGGTGCCCTGGCTACCCGTAATGCCCTGACAAATGACTTTGGTGCTCTTGTCGACGAGGATGGCCATAAGCAGTTCCCTGGTTGCTCGCCCCCCTTCTCCGACAGATCGCGGGCGCGATCAAGTGCCGCAATGAGCGCAGGAATGCTGCTTTGGGCCTAGGGCAGCCCGTCGATACGCGGCGAGGGTTGCATGACTGGCCTGTAGAAAACGGCGCACCCCTACCAGGACGAACCGGCTTTCGCCATCTTGTAGCATTACCCGTCCCACGATTGGCGGATGGGCCTGTGGTTCGTCCAGAACGCGAACGGAGGCAAGCGGGCATGGTCTTGCGTTGCACCGAGGTGCACGCACCCGGCGCCAACAGCGGCGGCGGGTCGCCGGACGAGCACCGGCAGATTTTCCCTGCCCCTTATTGCGCCCAGATCGCGACGCTCGCAGAGGGCGGCCGCAATCTCGAGGACCTCGCCGCCTCCTTCCCGGCACTACTGTTCGCGTTGGCGACCGACTATGCGACGCCCGAGCGGCGGAGCGACGCGCTCGATGCGATTCTCGCCGGCAAGAAACTCAAGACTGCCGCGCAGATGCTCGGCCTGCCCTTGTGGCTTCGGCGCCTTCCCCCTGCAGCCCTCACCGGGCCGCTTCCGCCCCTGCCGGACGATCCGGAGTTCGCGCTCGCCGTCGTGCCGGCACTGCCTCGACAGCCCGAGGCCATCCTGCCGTGGCTCGACTTCATCAGCTTCTCCGACCGCCTTGCCGGCCGCGACGTCGCCCTGTGGTTCGCCAAGCACCCGCGACTGGTGCCACCCGCGGCACCAACGACGGAGGCGCTGTGGATGTTCGCCTGGGCATTCTATGCCAAGCGCCCCGACACGATCGCCGGGCGCATCCAGCGTCATGCCTGGACGTCGCGCGCCGGCCCGCGCTCGGCGCGCGACGAGACCGCCAATTGGAGAAAGCGCATAGAGGGTCTTCTAGCACTCGGCACCGGCTTCCCGAACACCTGGTTCGCCGATGGCACGGCCATGGGATATGAGTTCGTCGCGCTGAAGGGCCCCGAGGACCTGTTCGCCGAGTGCGCTTCTATGCGCAACTGTCTCGATCTCTACGCGCTACGTCTCGGTCACATGCGCTCACGCCTCTTCAGCGTGCGCAGTCGCGGCAAGCCTATCGCGACGCTGGAACTTGGCCTGCGTAATGACGAGGTCGGCGTTCCCTTCATCGTCCAGCTCAGAGGTATCAGCAATCGGCGCGCGTCGCCTGCGGTCTGGCAGGCGGTTCATGCCTGGATGGGCAGCCAGTCGTTCGCGCATCTCGACCGCACGCCGCGACCCAAGCGCATGTCGCTCGTGCTCAGGCGCAAGCTATGGGCCCCGCTGACGGAGGCAGCGGCCAGCATCGGCATGGCCGACCGCATCGAGCCCCTTACGATCGGTCGCGCGCCGGTACGCCGGAAGTCGACCTCGTCGCCGCGTTGACACGGAAGCCGATCACTTGCCGAGGCCGAATGCTGTTGCGAGCTGGCGCAGCGTTCGCGTGCGGATCTCGTAGGACGGCGCGATCGCGACCACGATCACCTCCTCGGCCTTGAACTCGGCTCTGAGATCGGTGATCCGCGTCGCCACCTCGTCAACCGAACCGATAGTTGCGCGCGGGCGCTCGCGGGCTGCGATTGCCGCCTCGCGCTCCGACATCTGGTAGGTGGCCGCTTGCTCGAGCGTCAGGATCGGTTTGTTGATGCCCATGGCCGCCCAGGCCCAGCGGATTAGCATGGCCTTCTCGATGAGCTGTGCTTCCTCGGCGCTCTCGGCACACAGCGCAATCATGGCGAGCGCGAGACGCGGCTCCTGGTCGTGACCTTTTCGGAAGTGCTCGCGGTAGGCGTGTGCGACCTCGGCGCCCGAATAGGCATTGATGAAATGCGCGAAGGCGAAGTGCATGCCGAGATGAGCTGCGAACGAAGCGCCGCCTGTCGACGAGCCGAGCACCCACATCTCGGGCGCCGTCGGCCCGACGGGATTGGCGATCTCGCCGTGTAATGGATGGCCGTCCGGCACCGTACCCTTGAAGATCGCAGACAGCTCCATGAGCTGGCGTACGAAACCTTCCTCGCTGTCGATGGGCTTGCCGTCGAACAGCACGCGGGCCGTGCGCGGGTGACCACCCGGCGCACGCCCGAGCCCGAGATCGATGCGGCCGGGATAGAGTGCCTCGAGCATCTTGAACTGCTCGGCGACTTTGAAGCTCGCATAGTAGGGTAGCATGATGCCGCCCGTGCCGATGCGAATGCGCTCGGTCTCGGCGCCAAGCCGTGCGAGCAGGATCTCTGGGCTAGCGTCCGCAAGGCCGAGGAGGCCGTGATGCTCCGCGAGCCAGTAGCGATGATAGCCGAGCTGGTCCGCAAGACGCGCCAGCTCGATCGTCGACTTGATGGCCTCGGCAGGAGTCGCACCGCCGATGATCGGCGACTGATCGAGAACTGAGATCGGGAAATCAGCCATCAGGCTTTAGCCGGCTTCTTGGTATACTCCTCGACGGGGCCGCCCGCTTCCTTCCACCCCTTGAAGCCGCCGAGAATATGCGCGACCGGTTTCAGGCCCATGTCCTGCGCGGTCTTGGCGGCGAGTGCTGAGCGCATGGCACCCGCACAGAAGAAGACGAACTTCTTGTCCTCGCCGAAGGTCGGCTTGAAATAGGGGCTCGCGGGATCGATCCAGAACTCGAGCATACCACGCGTCACGTGAAAGGCGCCGGGTACCTTGCCGTCCCGCTCGAGTTCGCGCGGATCACGGATATCGACGAGAACGATATCCGGATTGCCATGCAGCTTGATGGCCTCCTCGGGAGGGATCTCCTCGATCTGCTTCTTGGCCTCTTTGACCATAGTCATGACGCTGTTGGTGATGTTCTGGGCCATCTCGCGGCTCCTCAATGAAACCATTCACGCGTGTGTTGAATAGACGATGGCACTGCCCGTTGATGACGGCAAGTGCGCTGTCCTGCGCGTGCAGCCGCTCACCCATGCCCTTGACGTCATGTTGCATGAAGGCTTAACACGCGAAGTGGTTGATGGAGATGCCGGATGAGCACCGCCTACGACAGCAGCAACATCTTCGCCAAGATCCTTCGCGGCGAACTGCCCGCGCACACGGTCTACGAGGACGCCGACACGGTCGCGTTCATGGACATCATGCCTCGTTCGCGGGGGCATACGCTGGTGATCCCGAAGACGCCGGCACGCAACATTCTCGATGCGAGCCCGGCTCAGCTCGCAGCGTGCATCGCAACGGCGCAGAAGGTCGGCCGTGCATCGATCAAAGCCTTCGATGCAGATGGTATTACTGTCCAGCAATTCAATGAGCAGGCGGGCGGCCAGGTCGTGTTCCATCTGCACTTTCACGTGCTGCCGCGCTGGAACAGCCAGAAGCTGCAGCCGCATACGGGCCAGATGGAAAAGACGGAAGTACTCGCCGCCAACGCCGAGAAGCTGCGTCAGGTGCTGGCTGCCGGTTAGTCGCATGAACGCGCGAAACGCGCGTTCAGCCGATCGAGAAATGGCCCACCAGAAGCGCAAGCGTGCCGAAGACGACGCCGGCGCCAAGATTCTTGCGGAAAGCAAAGAAGGTCGCGATCCCGATAGCGGCGGCACCGTAGCGCGTTGGCGAGCTGAGCATCGCCATCGCGCCGGTCGGGAACACGACGATGCGAGCAACGAGCCCCGCGACGATCGCCGAAGATACGGCGCGCACCCAGATGAACACCTCGCTCTGCGGATCGAGATCGCGCCCGATCAGCGCGCCGGCCCAGCGCCAGGGTTCGCTCGCGAGGAAACCCGCAATGAAGAACGGCAGATAGCCGCCCCACATATTCCAGACACCGGGAAGGCCGCTCATGCCCGTCCCCATCGTCCGAGCAGCCATGCGATCGTGCCGCCGGCAAGGCCCGTGACGAGCAGATCGAATCCCGGCACCCAAAGGTAGGCAAATGGCGCGATGACGACGCCGGCAACGATCGCGAACAGATCAGTGCGAGCGCGCGCGGTTTCGATCATAGCCAGGAGAAAGGTCAGCGGCATCGTGAAGAGCAGCGCGGCAGCCATCCATTGCGGCACCATACCGGCTGCCAGATAGCCGAGCGCCGTCGATATGAGCGTGCCCGTAAGAATGCCGATGCCAATGCCCAGGTAATAAACGAGCCGCACCTCCGTTCGAATGTTCGGCAATCGGCGCAATCCTTCGATCCACACCGTCACCGCGACGAAGTGTACGACCAGCAGCTCGTGCCAGCGCGGCCCGCCGTGCCCCTTGATCCACGGCATCAGGACGACGGTCATCGGTAGAAACCGCACGGCCGTGAGACTGACCGCGAGCGCTGCCGCAGCGAGCGAAGCGCCACGCGCCGCATGATCGGCAAGCACGACCTGCGCAGGCAAAGCCTGAAGGAAGATCGGTAGCGCGAGTGTCTGCCCGAGTGTCAATCCAGCTTCTCGCGCGAAGGCGCCATAGCCGAGAATGCCGGCATAGAGCACGAGCGCCGGCACGCCGAACATGGCAAGCGCTCCACACCAGAAGGCGCGCATCCGCGTCATGGGCTCGCGCGTGTCTAAGGGTTCGGTCATCGCAGTCCGACTGAATGGCGCGTTAGCCCTGAGCCCAAACATGAAAATGCCCGCCTCATCGGCGGGCATTTTCTTCATGACGTCGCTAGACGCGACGCCTCAATCGTCCTTGCGCCGCCGCGGTACGCTCGGCACTGCGCCCGAGGGCTTCTTCGGACCAGAGAGCGAGCGCTTCGGCCCAGCCCCGACCAGTGCATCGGCCGGCGGATCGTCGTCGACGACGTCATCGTCGTCATCATCCTCGTCGGCCTTTGCCTTGGCCTGCTTGGCAGCAGGATCCGCCGGCAGGTACGCGAAGGCGAGCTTCGCGTCCTCGCCCGTGCCCTCGGTGGTGATCTTGACGATCCCGCCGTGCTCGAGCTTGCCGAATAGAAGCTCCTCGGCGAGCGGCTTCTTGATGTACTCCTGGATGACGCGCGACATGGGCCGGGCACCGAACTTCTCATCGTAGCCCTTGGTGACCAGCCACTTGGTGGCGCCTTCGCCGAGCTCGATCGTCACGCCGCGGTCGGCAAGCTGCGCTTCGAGCTGGAAGACGAACTTCTCGACGACCTTCGTGATGACGTCCTCGGGCAGCCCGCTGAACGCCACGACGGCATCGAGCCGGTTGCGGAACTCCGGCGTGAACAGCCGGTTGATCGCTTCCGTATCGTCACCTTCTCGCTTCGAGCGGTTGAAGCCGATCGCCGCCTTGGCCATGTCGGACGCGCCCGCATTCGTCGTCATGATGAGGATGACGTTGCGGAAATCGACCTGCTTGCCATTGTGGTCGGTCAGCTTGCCGTGGTCCATGACCTGCAGAAGGATGTTGAACAGATCCGGATGCGCCTTCTCGATCTCGTCGAGCAGGAGCACGCTGTGCGGATGCTGGTCGATCCCGTCGGTCAGCAGGCCACCCTGATCGAAGCCGACATAGCCTGGAGGCGCGCCGATGAGACGCGAGACCGTGTGCTTCTCCATGTACTCGGACATGTCGAAGCGCAGGAGCTCGATGCCCATGAGGTTCGCGAGCTGCTTGGCGACCTCGGTCTTGCCGACGCCAGTCGGCCCCGAGAATAGGTAGGAGCCGATCGGCTTCTCCGGCTCGCGCAAGCCCGCGCGAGCGAGCTTGATCGCGCTCGAAAGCGCCTCGATAGCCTTGTCCTGACCGAAGACGACGCGCTTCAGGTCCTTCTCGAGGTTCGACATGACCTCGGCGTCGGACTTGGAGACAGTCTTCGGCGGGATGCGCGCCATCGTGGCAATCGTCGCCTCGATCTCCTGAACGCCGATCTTCTTCTTGCGCTTGCCTTCCTCGACCAGCATCTGGCTGGCGCCGGTCTCATCGATGACGTCGATGGCCTTGTCCGGCAGCTTGCGGTCATGGATGTACTTCGCCGACAGCTCCACGGCGGCCTTGATCGCGCCGCGCGTGTACTTGAGCTTGTGGAAGTTCTCGAAGTACGGCTTCAGGCCCTTGAGGATCTCGATCGTATCCTCGACCGTCGGCTCCTTGACGTCGATCTTCTGGAAGCGGCGGACGAGCGCACGATCCTTCTCGAAATGCTGGCGGTATTCCTTGTAGGTCGTCGAGCCGATGCAGCGCACCGCGCCTGACTGAAGCGCGGGCTTCAGCAGGTTCGACGCATCCATCGCGCCGCCCGACGTTGCGCCGGCGCCGATCACGGTGTGGATCTCGTCGATGAAGAGGATCGCGCCTGGATAGGCCTCAACCTCCTTCATGACGGCCTTAAGCCGCTCCTCGAAGTCGCCGCGATAGCGCGTGCCGGCGAGCAGCGCACCCATGTCGAGCGAGAAGATCGTGGCGTCGCGCAGGACCTCGGGCACCTCACCGCGAATGATCTTGCGCGCGAGGCCTTCCGCAATGGCCGTCTTGCCGACGCCGGGATCGCCGACGAACAGCGGGTTATTCTTCTGGCGGCGGCACAGCACCTGGATCGTGCGGAGCACCTCGGGCAGGCGCCCGATCAGCGGGTCGATCTTACCGTCGCGTGCCTTCTTGTTGAGGTTCACGCAGTAGGTGTTGAGCGCGTCGGCACCGGGCTTCTTGTCGCCGGTCGCGCCGCCTTCCGTGCCGCCTTCCTCATCGACGCCGCGCACCTGACGCGGCTCGTTCATACCCGGCCGCTTGGCAATGCCGTGGCTGATGTACTGGACGGCGTCGAAGCGCGTCATCTCCTGCTCCTGCAGGAAGAACGCGGCATGGCTCTCGCGCTCGGCGAAGAGCGCGACCAGCACTTGCGCGCCCGTCACTTCCTCGCGGCTCGAGGACTGGACGTGTACGACCGCGCGATGAATGACGCGCTGGAAGGCCGTTGTCGGCGCCGCCTCGACAGTATTCTTCGACACGTGCATATCGAGCTCCTCGTCGAGGAACTCGGTCACGCGACGGCGAATCTTCTCGATATCGACGTTGCACGCGCGCATAACGCCGGCGGCGTCGCTGTCATCCAGCAGCGCGAGCAACAAGTGCTCGAGGGTTGCATACTCATGCGACCGCTCGTTGGCATATTCGAGCGCGCGGTGGAGTGCCTGTTCCAGGCTTTGCGAGAAGGATGGCAAGGGAGTCCTATTCCTTTTCCATAGTGCACTGCAACGGATGCTGGTGCTGGCGTGCGAAGTCCATCACCTGGGCAACCTTCGTCTCAGCGATCTCGTACGTGTACACCCCACATATGCCGACACCTTTATGGTGAACGTGCAGCATGATCCGGGTGGCATCTTCCCGCCCCTTGTTGAAGAAACGCTCAAGCACATGCACGACGAACTCCATCGGCGTGTAGTCGTCGTTCAGCAGCAGCACCTTGTAGAGGCTCGGCCGCTTCGTCTTGGGACGGGTCTTGGTGACGAGGCCGGTCTTGCCTTCTCCGTCGCCGCCTTCGCCGTCCGCTCCGTTTCCGTTCTTGCCCGCCATAGTGAGTTCAGATCGATCCAGCATTCCCGAGCCCCAGCGCGTCTCGGCTCGAAAGCCCCAATCGGCTGCATAGCGGCTCAAGCCGCACACTTCCTGCTGAGCGCATTCTAAAGGCAGCGCGCGCAGGACTGCAATTCGTTCGATGGTGAAGGCCTGCCTGTGCATCACGTCTTCGCGATCTGGCAGGTGGCGCGGGACCCCGGCCTCGTTCGCCCAAGCATATCTGGTGTCGCCACCCGCCAAAATAAAGGCCACCCTGCCGTGCACCGCGCGCACCGCTCACTGAACGGGAAAACGCGCCTGCCCGAGCCGAAAATCCGGTCAACTCGAATGGCAACGGGCATTAGGTTCTCCTAGTGATGCGATTCGCCTGTCTGAAGGTGACGCTCTTGACCGGCGCGTCCGGATGGCATTCTGATCGAGACAGAGCACCTCTGACTGCCCTTCCAACCCCGGAACCGTACCAATGAAATACGTAATCGATCCGCCGCGCCAGGCGGCGCTTCCCATCCGCGGCTCCTCCGAACTCTTTCCTGTGCACCGCATTTACTGCATCGGCCGCAACTATGCCGAACACGCGCGCGAGATGGGTCATGACCCGAACAAGGAGCCGCCATTCTTCTTTCAGAAGAACCCCGACAACCTGAGGACGGACGGCAAGTTCCCCTATCCGCCAGGAACTTCGGACGTTCACTTCGAGATCGAGATGATCGTAGCACTTAAGTCCGGCGGCAAGGATATCAAGGTCGAGGATGCAATGTCCCACGTCTGGGGCTACGGCATCGGCCTCGACATGACGCGGCGCGATCTCCAGGGCGAAGCCAAGAAATTGGGGCGTCCCTGGGAGATCGGCAAGGCCTTCGAGCATTCCGCCCCGGCCACGGCGCTGATCCCGGCCTCCGAGATCGGCCATCCGACTACCGGCGCCATCTGGCTCGACGTGAACGGCAAGCGCCGCCAGGCAGGCGATCTCAACCAGATGATCTGGGATATTCCCGGCCAGATCGCCTACATTTCGACGCTCTTCGAGCTGAAGGCCGGCGACATCATCATGACCGGCACGCCCTCCGGCGTCGGCGCGATCGTCAAAGGTGACAAGCTGCACGGGCACGTGGACGGCGTCGGCGATCTCCTGGTCGAGGTCGTCTAAGACTCCGCTAGGAGCACTAGTTCCCCGAGACGTTTCATCCTCCGGCGCGCACCTGCTACAAGGGGCGCAGCCCAAAATTAGCGCCTGCGACGGCGCCGGAGGAATTTGCCCATGACTGCAATACCCAAGACCCAACGCCGCGTCGTCCTCGCAAACCGCCCTGCCGGCGAGCCCTCGGGTCAGGATTTCCGCGTCGAGGAAGCGCCCGTGCCGGAGCCCGGTTCCGGCCAGATCCTCGTCCGCGCCATCTATCTTTCACTCGATCCCTACATGCGCGGGCGTATGCGCGACGTGGTCTCGTATGCCCCGGTCGTCCAGATCGGCGAGGTCATGCCGGGCGGCGTCGTCGGCGAGGTCGTAAAGTCGAACAGCCCGAACTACAAGGTCGGCGATATCGTCGAGGAGCGTCTCGGCTGGCAGGAGTACGGCGTCAGCAGCGGCGGCGCGCGCAGGATCGATCCGTCGGTTGCGCCCATCTCGACCGCGAATGGCATTCTCGGGATGCCGGGCCTTACCGCCTATTTCGGCCTCTTCGAGGTCGGCCAGCCGAAGCCCGGCGACACGGTCGTCGTATCAGCGGCCTCCGGTGCTGTCGGACAGGTCGTCGGCCAACTGGCGAAGCTAGCGGGCTGTCGTGCGGTCGGCATTGCTGGTGGGGCAAAGAAGTGCGCCTTCGTCACGAACGAGCTCGGTTTCGACGCCTGCGTCGACTACAAGGCCGGCGGCGACCTGACGGCTGCGGTCAAAGCCGCCTGCCCGGATGGCGTGGACGTTTATTTCGACAACGTCGGTGGTACCGTAACTGACGCGGTTATCGCCAACATCAATTTCTGGGCGCGCGTCGCCATCTGCGGCTCTATTTCGCAGTACAATTCGGATGCCGTCGAGACAGGCCCCCGCACGCCAGGCTTCTTCGTCGGCCGCCGCGTGACATCGCGCGGCTTCATCGTTTCGGATTTCCTGACGCGCTTTCCGTTTGCGATGGCACGCCTTGGAAAATGGGTGCGCGCCGGCAAGCTCAAATACCGCGAGGACATCGTCGACGGCGGGATTGCCAAGGCCCCCGAGGCCTTCATCGGCCTGCTCAGAGGCGACAACTTCGGCAAGCTTCAGGTGCGCGTCGGACCTGAGCCCGCGGGACTGCCAAAGCACTGAATTGCAAGGGTAGCAGGGGGGCGGCAGCATGATTGCTCTGCAAAAGCCTGAGATTCTCGCGATCGGCGAGCCCATGGTCGAATTCAACCAGTCGGGCGGCGCGAGATCGCGAAACTACCTGCAAGGCTTTGGCGGCGACACCTCCAATTTCGCCATCGCCGCCGCTCGCCAAGGCGCCCGGAGCGCCTATTTCACGCGTCTCGGCGACGACATGTATGGTCAGCTGCTGCGCGATCTCTGGGCGCGCGAGGGCGTCGATGCGAGCGCTGTCGAGAGCGATCCCGATGCCTTCACCGGCATATACTTCGTGACGCACGGCGAGAGCGGTCACCAGTTCTCGTTCTTCCGCACGGGCTCGGCCGCGAGCCGTATGCACCCCGCCCACTTGCCGCTCGCCATGATCCGCGGCGCCCGCGTGGTACACGTCTCAGGCATCTCGTTCGCCATCTCGGCAAGTGCTGCCGACACCTGTTATGCGGCCATCGAGGCGGCGCGGGCCGCCGGCGTGATGATTTCGTTCGATACGAACTTGCGCCTGCGCCTTTGGTCGAAGGATCGCGCGCGCGGCGTCATGAGCGACGTGATCGGCCTCGCCGATATCTGCCTGCCGAGCTACGACGACGTCGTCGTCATCACCGGTCTCACCGATCCCGAGAAGCTCGTCGACTTCTGCCTCGAACGCGGCGCTCGTATCGTCGCCCTCAAGCTCGGCGCGGACGGCGCGATCATTGCGGACCACACGCAGCGCATTCGTATCGGTCCGCATCGCTGCAATTCGGTCGATGCTACTGGCGCCGGCGATGTCTTCGGCGGTGCCTTCATCGCCCGCCTTCTCGCCGGCGATGATCTCGCGGCTGCCGGCCTCTATGCCTCGGTTGCCGCCGCCCTATCGACGGAAGGATATGGCGCCGTCGAGCCGATACCAACAGCTGACAAAGTCCGTCGCGCTCTGATGGGGGGTTCTTTATGACCGCGCTCAAACCCGACGCGCCCGGCTGGCGCGAACAAGCCATCATCCCCGTGCTGACCATTGAAAAGGAGGAGAACGCAGCGCGCTTGGCCGAAACCCTCGCTGCGGCCGGCCTCAAATTCATCGAAGTGACGCTGCGAACGCCTGCAGCACTTGCCATAATTCGCTCTATGGCAGCTGCGAATACTGGCGCCATCATTGGAGCGGGCAGCATCCGCTCGGGCCGCGACATCGACGAGGCAGTTGCAGCCGGCGCCCAGTTCTTGGTTTCGCCGGGGCAGACGGATACGCTGCTGAAGGCTGGCCTCGCGGCCCCCGTTCCGTTCATCCCGGCTGGCGCCACACCGGCAGAGATGATGCGCGCCATGGAAGCAGGATTTCCGGTCGTGAAGTTTTTCCCGGCTGAGGCCTCCGGCGGAACGAAGGCGCTGAGCGCGATGCTTGCGCCGCTACATGACTTAGCTGTCATGCCCACGGGCGGCATCACCCCCGACAATGCACCAAACTATCTGAATAATCCCAAGGTCGTCGCTGTGGGCGGCTCGTGGATGGTCTCGCCCAGTAATCTCAACGATGGCGATTTCAGAGCGATTAGGGTCGCTGCCCGCGACGCAGCGGATATCGGGCGCCGCCGAGCTTGATCGCGGTCGGCGATTGATCCATCGCAACGCCGCAGGCTCGCTTAACCTTTAATCGATTGCATCGGGCGGCAGGCTATGCGCCCCGCCGAGTGCTGCGTATTTCGCCCTGGCGCCTCCCATGCTTGGCTCAGCGGAGGTGCGAGATCAGCCCAATTCTGGCATCATCCTGGGAGCCCGAATGCCGGACCAACATGATCCTGCTTTGCCCGACAAGCCCTGGCACGCCCTTCCTGTCGATACCGCTATCGCCGACCTCGCCAGCACGCGCGAGGGTCTCGCCACCGCGGATGCCGCCGCCCGCCTTGCGCGCTATGGACCTAATGCCCTGCCGGCCGGCAAGGGAAAGTCGCTGCTGAAGCGCTTCCTCCTGCAGTTCGACAACCTGCTGATCTACGTGATGATCGCCGGCGCGGCGATCACGCTGCTGCTCGGACACTACGTGGATACGGCCGTCATCCTCGTCGTCATCATCATCAATGCCATCATCGGTGTCGTCCAGGAGAACAAGGCCGAGTCCGCCCTCGAGGCCATCCGCAGCATGATCAGCCCGCGCGCCTCGGTGCTGCGTGAAGGCCATCGCGTGACGGTCGATGCCGCGCACCTCGTGCCCGGCGATATCCTGCTGCTCGAAGCCGGCGATCGCGTCACAGCCGATGTGCGACTGATAAAAGCGCGCAATCTGCGCATAGACGAGGCCATCCTGACGGGCGAGTCCATTGCCGTGGACAAGGGAACGGATCCTGCCGCGGCAGCGGCTGCCCTCGGCGACCGCCGATCCATGGCCTACTCGGGGACGCTCGTGACGTCGGGCCAGGGCGCCGGCATCGTCGTCGCCACGGGACCGCACTCGGAGATCGGCCGCATCAGCGCGCTTCTGAGCCGCGTCGAGCAGCTTGAGACCCCGCTTATCCGGCAGATGAATCAGTTTGCACGCCAGCTCACGGTTGCCATTCTGACGCTCTGCGCGATGACATTCCTGTTTGCCGTGTACGTGCGCGATTATCCCGTGGAGCTGGCTTTCCTCGCCGTCGTCAGCCTAACTATCAGCGCCGTGCCCGAGGGCCTGCCGGCCGTAATGACCATCACGCTCGCCATCGGCGTTCAGCGCATGGCCGCACGCAATGCCATCATCCGCCATCTGCCGGCGGTCGAGACGCTCGGCTCGGTCTCGACCATCTGCTCCGATAAGACCGGCACGCTCACGCGCAACGAGATGACCATCACGCGCGTTGTGCTGGCGGATCGTGCCTATGACGTCGGCGGCGTCGGCTACGCTCCCAAGGGCGGCTTCAGTCTCGGCGGCAGCGAAGCCGTTATCGCAGCCGATGCGGCGCTCATGAGTGCGGCGCGCACGGCCATTCTTTGTAACGACGCGGCATTGCGGGAGCACGATGGCCACTGGTCGGTCGACGGCGATCCCATGGAAGGTGCGCTCATGGCGTTCGGCCTCAAGGCCGGCTACGAGCGCGAACCGCTCGCCAAGTCCCTGCCGCGCCTCGACGAGATCCCGTTCGACGCGGCTCATCGCTACATGGCGACGCTGCATCACAGCCACGACGGCGCTGTCTTCGCCTGCGTCAAGGGCGCGCCTGAGCGGATACTCGACATGTGCGGGACGCAGGCGAGCGATGGCGGCGAAGAACCGCTCGACAAGGCCTACTGGCTCCAGGCTGTCGACAAACTCGCCCGCAACGGACAGCGCGTCCTCGCGCTCGCCTCGCTCTCCTTGCCACATGACAAGAGCACGCTCGACTTCGGCGATGTCGCTTCGGGCCTGAGGCTCGACGCCCTCGTCGGCCTGATCGACCCGCCGCGCCCGGAAGCGATTGCCGCCGTCGCCGAGTGCCGCAGTGCCGGCATTGCAGTCAAGATGATCACCGGCGATCACGCGGCCACGGCTGGCGCTATCGCCGGCGAGCTCGGTCTCGCGGCCAGTGCGAGGGCCGTCACGGGACATGATCTCGACACCGTGGGCGACGTGGCGCTGCGCAAGCTCGCGGCCGAGACGAGCGTCTTCGCGCGCACGAACCCCGAGCACAAACTGCGCCTTGTCGAGGCCCTGCAGGCCGATGGCGACGTGATCGCCATGACCGGAGATGGCGTGAACGATGCGCCGGCACTCAAGCGCGCCGATGTCGGCGTGGCCATGGGCCGCAGCGGCACCGAAGCAGCCAAGGAAGCCGCCGACATGGTGCTCGCGGACGACAATTTCGCCTCCATCGTCGCGGCGGTGCGTGAGGGGAGAACGGTTTACGACAACCTGACAAAGGTGATCGGCTGGACGCTGCCGACCAACGGCGGCGAGTTCCTTCTCGTCGTCGCGGCCATCGCCGCCGGTATCACGCTGCCGATGACGCCGGTACAGATCCTCTGGATCAACATGGTGACCACGGTCGGCCTCGGCCTCGTGCTCGCCTTCGAACCAGCCGAACCGGACATCATGCAGCGCCCGCCCCGAGCGCCTGATGCGCCGATCCTGTCACCCTTCCTGCTCTGGCGCGTCGCTTTCGTATCGGTCCTCTTCGCCGCCGGTGCACTCGGCATTTTCGCCTGGGCGCTCGCCCGCGGCCTCGGCATCGATACGGCGCGCACCATGGTGGTAAACACGGTGATGGTGCTCGAACTTTTCTATCTGTTCTCAGTCAGATACCTGTACGGCGCCTCACTCACCTGGCGCGGCATCCTCGGAACCCCGGCGGTCCTGATCGGTATTGCCATCATGGTCAGCCTGCAATTGGCCTTCACCTACCTCCCCTGGATGCAGTACCTGTTCCAGACCACAACCATCGGTTTCCTCGACGGTCTCGCAATCATCGGGACGGGCATCGCCCTGTTCGTGATCCTCGAGATCGAGAAGCATATCGGCCGGGCGCTCTTCCCGACGCTCAGACCCGGCGCCACGAGACTGGAAGCCCGGGCCGCGTGAGCGAACGCTTCGCCGCCCGGGACGCATCGACCGAACGCAGAAGCAAGAAAGGGATTTCGACAATGGCCTACAAGTCCATCCTGGTGCACCTCAACAACGAGGGCCGTGTGGCGCGCCTGATGAGCGCGGCGATGCAGCTCGCGTTGCCCTCGAACTCCCACCTGACGGGGCTCTTCGTCGTTCCTGCCGCGCCGGCCAAGTCGCCGCTACTGCCTATGATCTCGGGCAGCGCGATCGCCAGCGCGATCGATGCCTACCGCAAGACCGGTGAAAGCATCCACACCGCCTTCGAGCAGGCCATCAGTGCACAGCCGGTCGTCGGCGAGTGGCGGCTCCATCAAGCCAAGAAGCCGGGCTACATCGAAGCCGTGCTCGATCATGCGCGCTCGGCTGACATCGTGGTGGCGGCCCAGAAGGAAAGCGACTGGGACTACGCGGAAATGTTCGACGTACCCGATTGGCTGGCCATGGACAGCGGCCGTCCCGTGCTCATCGTGCCCAAAGCCGGCGAACTCGCCTCGATCGGCGAGCGCATCGTGGTGGCCTGGAACAACAGCCGCGAGTCGGCACGCGCCGTCTTCGATGCGCTGCCCCTCCTGCAAAAGGCTGGCGAAGTCACTGTGCTGTCCGTCGAGGAGGCTGGCAAGCCGGAGGTGACAAGCGAGATCGCCGGGTCCGAAATCGGCGCAACGCTCGCCCGTCACGGAGTCAAGGTGAATGTCCAGCAGGTGAAGCCGGGTGCGCGTGGCGACGCGGGCGCGGAGCTGCTCGCGCAAGTTGCCGCGCATCGGGCGGATCTCCTGGTCATGGGCTGCTTCGGCCGCTCGCGTCTCAGGGAATTCGTTCTCGGCGGTGCCTCCCGTCACGTCCTCCAGAACACCACCGTCCCGGTGCTCATGGGGCATTGATCGGGGGCATTGATCGAGAGGGTTCGATCACACGTGAGTTGCAGATGGACGGTCGCGCACCCGTCCTTCTTGCTTTTCGAGCGGTCGTGCGCGGCAACGAGTGCCGATTACCTCCGCACGACGTCGAAGCGGCCTGCATCTATTGCGCAATCGTAGTCGCATCTGGCTTGAAGAACGATCCTTGAAATGGTTCAAGGGGCGCACGAAATTGCGTTGCCTGAACCGGGACGGAAACGGGGCATGGATCTCACGCGGAGGGCCTATCTCGGCGGCATAGGCGCGGCGCTCGGTGCCGGCCTGATGCCGGGGACGGCGAGTGCGCAGGTCAAGCCGCTCCCGAGCCTTCCCTCCACGATGATCTGGAGCGTCGGCGACGACGACGGCCCCCGCTACAGGGAAGCGCTGGCGATAGCTGACGCGATCAGCAAGGCGCATGGCACGCGTATTCGCCTGCAGCCCTCAGAGAACTCGTTCGGACGCATGGAGCAGCTTAAGGAGCGCCAGGTCACGCACGGCTTTCTCGGGATGGAAGCCTACTTCGCGGCCGAGGGGCTCTTTTCCTATGTCGCGCCCACCTGGGGTCCGCAGGACCTGCGCGGCCTGCTCGGTCGTATAAGTTCCATGTCGATCGTTGCGAGCGAGGCGAGTGGCATCAAGAAGCTCCAGGACATCAAGGGCAAGCGACTTGCGCGCACACCGCGCAATGCAGCTCTCTCCTACCGGACCGATGCGCTCCTCGAGGCTGCCGGCATCACCGCCAAGGATCTGACCGTCGTCGAGTTCGATGGCAACGTCGCCGCTCTGGCCGCGCTCGCCAGGGGTGAAGTCGACTGCGCGGCAGCCGCACCGACGGCAGCGTCCTCCCAGGCCCTAGAAGCGATCGCCGACAGAATCGTCTGGATCGAGCTGCCGGCCACCGATAAGGATCTCTGGGGAAGGTTGCTGCGCGCGCTCCCCATCGCGCTACCGTTCGTCGAGGATACGGGACCCGGCATCAGCAAGACCTCACCGAAATCGCTCATGGGCTATCGCGATCCGGTCGTCACCGTCTATGCAGACGCTGGCGAGCTCGAGGTCTATGCGGTGACCAAAGCCATCGCCGATAATTTCGAGCTCTATCGGGGCGCCCTGCAGATCCTTGAGCGTTGGGGGCTGCCGCAATCCGCGGGCTTTCCATCGCCACTGCCCTTCCACGACGGCACGATCCGCTTCCTCAAGGAGAAGGGCGTCTGGTCTGCCGATCATCAGCGCTGGCAGGACGGCATCATGCGCCGGCAGACGCGCCTTCGTCAGGGTTGGGCAGAAATGATGGCCAAAGACCCGGCAAAAAGCGCCACCACTCCCGAGGCGCTCGCAGAGCTTTGGGCGCCTCGCCGGTCGGAAATCCTGAAGTCGCTCTAAAGCAACTTCCTCGATCATCGCAAATGTCCGTACAGGAATACCCCCGGTGCGCTGCTAGGGGGTTACCCTGCGTCCCGCTCAGGGAAGTACATCTATGCGTGTTCTCCGATGTGCCCTCAATGTTTTCATATTGTTGCCATTTGATGCGTCATCTTGACACTCACTTAATGATGCAACTCCCTGTTCTCGCCAGATTTTGACGGCTAAAGCGCCGAGGCGTCCGCGTCCTATGCGGGTGTCACGAGTGCCCGCGGCCGCTCGGCCTGGGCAAACGAGTGCATAGACAACGGGGGAGTTTCTCATGTCTTGCGTATCAGCCGCGCTCCGGCTTGTTGCCGGCGCGTTCGCCCTGACGGTCGTCCTCTTCATCGGCGCGACGCCGTCCTCGGCACAGACATCGACGTCCTGCCTGCCATCCTCGGTCAAAGCGACGCTCAACCAGATCCGCGCGAAGTTCGGTCCGGTTCAGGTCGTCTCGACCTACCGTCGCGGTGCCGTCATCGCCGGTACGGGTCGCCGCAGCCTCCACGCTTCCTGCCGCGCGGTCGACTTTAACGCGCCGGCCGGCAAGCGCTCGCAGGTGATCGCTTGGCTCCGCACCAACCACAAAGGCGGCCTCGGCATCTACAGCTGCGGCATGAGCCACCTGCACATCGACAACGGTGGTCACTACACGTGGAACAAGTGCGTCGGCGGTGGCCGTCGCCGAGTCGCCCGCGCGAACTGACCGCGACTTCGCTTTTGGCCATGGTCGCGGCAGGAGCCGCGACCATGGCTCAAGGCGCTCCTCGGGAACTGCCGAGGGATTGCTCTCGTTGCCCCTTCATACTGGCGCCGCGCTTGTCTCATAGGCAGTGTGCAACGTCAGTTGACCGGCCCGGAGCAATTCGAATGCGCACCCTTCTTCTCGCGGCAGCCCATGCCTTGATCCTGCAGGGACTTGCGCCTGGGCACTCAGCCTTCGCCGCGCAAACCGACGCTCCCGCAGCGCCGCGGACGGCCGTCAAGGTCGAGACCGTGGCCAAGGGTCTCACTCATCCCTGGGGCCTGCAGTTCCTGCCCGACGGGCGGATGCTCGTCACTGAACGGCCAGGGCGCCTGCGCATCGTGGCCCGCGACGGCACGCTTTCGCCAGTTGTTGCAGGCGTGCCCAGAGTCCATTCCTCCGGCCAGGGTGGGTTGCTCGATGTCGCGCTCGCGCCGGACTTTGCGACCTCGCAAGAAATCTTCCTCACGTTTGCCGAACCCCGCGAGGGAGGCGCGAACGGTACCAGCGTCGCGAGCGGCCGCCTGGAACTCTCTGGTAGTGGTGGCAGCCTCGCCAATGTGCGCGTGATCTTCCGCCAGCAGCCGTCGTTCGCCACCAATCTCCATTTCGGGTCGCGCATCGTCTTCGCCGAGGACGGCACGTTCTATCTGACCGTCGGCGATCGCTACACGCAGAAGCAGGAAGCGCAGATCCCATCCAACCACATCGGCAAGATCATGCGTCTCAATCGCGATGGCACGCCCTTTGCCGGCAACCCCAAACTCCCCGGATGGGATGCAGCGATCTGGTCGATCGGCCACCGCAATGTCCAGGCTGCCGCGCGCCATCCCGAAACGGGCGAGCTGTGGACGGCCGAGCATGGCGCACGCGGCGGCGATGAGGTCAATCGCGTCCGCAAGGGCCTCAACTATGGCTGGCCCGTCATCACCTATGGCATCGACTATTCAGGTGCCAAGATCGGCGAGGGCGCGACGAAAGCCGGCATGGAGCAGCCGCTCTACTACTGGGATCCCTCGATCGCACCGTCCGGCGCCGCCTTCTACACGGGCACGCTGTTCCCTGCGTGGCGCGGCAATCTCTTCGTCGGCGGACTCGCAGCTCAGCAGCTCTCACGCCTCGTTCTGGAGGGAGAGCGGATCGTCGCGGAGGAAAGGTTGCTGGTCGATCTCGGTGCGCGAATCCGTGATGTCCGGATGGGACCCGACGGCGCAGTCTGGGTCCTGACCGACCACACCGACGGCCGGATCCTGCGTCTCGTGCCGGGCTGACCTGCGCAGCCTGCCGCGAAAACGGCCTTATTGGGTATACACTTTCAACTCCCGGTTTGAACAGGGCGGCATGGAAAAGCTTCACTGTTCGCATATAGTCACGGGAGCGCTCGATACTTTGCGCATCGACTTCAACGAAGCGCGCCTCACTAAACCGAAATCGGAGAAAGCAACGGCCCCGCCGAGCGACGGCCTGCGACTTGATCCGGAACGATCATCGACTAGAGTGCGGCCGACGTTGCCACAGCAGCAAATTACAAGGACTTGGTTCGATGCTTGGCCCTCTGACCTACCTCGACGCGGCCGTGCTTGCGATCGCCCTCATCTCCGGGCTGCTCGCCATGTACCGCGGCTTCACGCGTGAGCTGCTGTCGATAAGTTCGTGGATCGCGGCGCTGGCGGCGGCCGTGTATTTCGTTTTCTACCAGAAGAGCACCGCCGAGCAAATCGCCCAGCAGTTCCAGGCTCCGGTCGCCGTCGCGCAGATCGTAGTCGGCGGCATCATCTTCCTGATCGTTCTGATCATCGTGCATCTCGTCACGTCGCGCCTCTCCGACACGATCCTCGACAGTCGCGTCGGCATGATCGACCGCATTCTCGGCCTCGCCTTCGGGGCGGCCCGCGGCTTCATTATCTTCGTCATTCTGTACATGTTCTACGTGAAGTTCTTCGCGCCCGACCCCAACACGCAGGCCGCGTGGATCCGCGAGTCGACATCCCTGCCGTACCTGCAGGCCGTCGGGCAGACACTCGAGGAATTTCTCCTCCGCATCCTGCCGGAAGACGGGAGCCTGCCGACGCGTGGCGGGCAACAGGGCTAACCCCCTTTATGAACCCGAGACGTAGATCCGCTGGAAGCGCGGACCGAGGCGCGTGAGCACCTCGTAGCCGATCGTTCCGGAGCTGTCGGCAAGGTCGTCGATCTGCACGTGGCGACCGATGAGCTCCGCCCAGGCACCGCGCTGCGCGAGTGCTGCCGGAATATCCGTAACGTCAATCGTAACCACATCCATGGAAACGCGACCGACGATCGGCGCAGGATAGCCGGCAACGTAGGCCGGTGGAGACGGCCGGCCGATTGGCCCGCTGATCGAGCGCAGGAAACCATCAGCATAGCCCGCCGCAATGGTCGCGAGGCGCGATGGCCGCGTCAGAGCGTACGTGGCGCCATAGCCGACCGTGTCGCCGGCGGCGGCCGTGCGGATCTGGAGAATGCGCGCCTCGACACGCACCACCTTCGCGGCCGGATTGGGCCGGTCATTGATCGCGCGTCCCCCGTAGAGCGAGATCCCGGCGCGAACGAGATCATAGCGGTAGTCGGTGCCGAGCAATGTCCCAGCGGAGTTGGCGAGGCTCGCCGAGGCTACCGGCAGCTTCGCGCGCAGTGCATCGAACAACACCTTCTGCCGCGCATTCATCGGCGAGCCAGGAGTGTCTCCGCAGGCGAGGTGGCTCATGACCAGCGCCACCGGAAAGTCCTCGAACGGCGCCGCATTGGCTGCAAGTGCCTCGACCTCGGCCGCCGTCAGACCCAGCCGGTTCATACCCGTATCGATATGCACGGCCGCAGGAAGACGGGCGCCGACACTGCGTGTGTAGGCCGCCCACTCCTCGATCTCGGCAAGACTGCCGAGGACCGGGCGCAAGCCATACGTCGGATAGAGCGGTGCCGTGCCCGGCATGAGCCCGTCGAGCACGTAAGCTGTCGCCGCGGGCAGGGCGACCTTGAGCCGACGCCCCTCGGTCAGCGTCGCGACGAAGAACGTGCGGCAGCCGGCCTCCCAGAGCGCCTTCACCACCGGCTCGATGCCCATGCCATAGGCGTCGGCCTTGACGACTCCGGCGCACTCCGCGCCCCGCGCCACGGCCGCGAGCCAGCGCCAGTTCGCCTGGATGCCGGCGAGATCCACTGTCAGCAGGCCGCGCGCCGCAGCGCTGATGGCGCCTTGCTCAGTCGCGGGAGGGGCAGCAGGGAAGGACAACAGACAACTCTCGCTTACTCGTGCCGCTCGGGCAGATACTGATCATGCGCCAGATTCGAGAACCGCGTGTACTGGCCCTCGAAGGCCAGCGTCACCGTGCCGACCGGACCGTGGCGCTGCTTTCCGATGATAGCCTCGGCTTTGCCGCTGACCATCTGCATTTTTTCCATCCAGGTCTGGAACTCGGCCGTGCCCTCGCTCGGCTTGGTGCGCTCGACGTAGTATTCCTCACGATAAACGAACATGACGACGTCTGCGTCCTGCTCGATCGAGCCCGATTCGCGCAGGTCCGAGAGCTGCGGCCGTTTGTCCTCGCGTTGCTCCACCTGTCGCGAGAGCTGGGAGAGGGCGATGATCGGCACGTTCAGCTCCTTGGCGAGCGCCTTCAGGCCGGTCGTGATCTCCGTCACCTCCTGCACGCGGCCTTCCGACGAGCGCTTCGCCGATCCCGTCAAGAGCTGGAGGTAGTCCACGATCAGCAGGCCGAGACCACGCTGACGCTTGAGCTTGCGCGCCCGCGCCGCGAGCTGCGCGATGGAAATACCGCCCGTCTGGTCGATGAACAGTGGCAGTGTGGACATCTCCTGAGAGACCTGAACGAGACGCTTGAACTCGGCCTCGTTGATCATGCCGCGGCGGATCTTCTCCGAGGAGATCTCGGCCTGCTCGGCGAGAATTCGCGTCGCGAGCTGCTCGGCCGACATTTCGAGTGAAAAGAAGCCGACGATAGCGCCGTCGAGCACTTTCTCGGTGCCGTCCGGCTGCTTCTCGGCCTTGTAGTTCTTGGCGACGTTGAAGGCGATGTTCGTCGCCAGCGCCGTCTTGCCCATGGAGGGACGACCAGCGAGGATGATCAGGTCGGAGGATTGCAGACCGCCCATCTTCCCATCGAGGTCCCGAAGACCCGTCGAGATGCCGGAGAGGCCGCCCTCGCGCTGGTAGGCGTTGTTCGCCATCTCGATGGCGTGCGTCAGCGCCGAGCCGAAGCCGACAAAGCCCTGGCCATACTTTCCCGTCTCCGCGAGACTGAAGAGGCGTCCCTCGGCATCCTCGATCTGCTCTTCGGGCGGGAAGTCGATCGGCGCATCATAGGCCGAGTTGACCATGTCCTCGCCGATGAGAATGAGCTGGCGGCGAATGGCGAGGTCGTAGACCGTGCGGCCGTACTCGTAGGCATTGATGATCGACGTCGCGTTCGCCGCGAGGCGCCCGAGATACTGCGGCACGGTGAGGCCGGGCTCGATCGGCGGTGCCGTCTCGAAATACGTGCGCAGCGTCACGGGGGTCGCCGGCCGACCGGCGGCGATGAGCTTGCCCGCCGTCTCGAAGATCTGCTGGTGCAGCGGATCGAAGAAATGGTGCGCATCGAGAAAGCTCGACACGCGCTCGTGGGCATCGTTGTTGACGAGAATGGCACCGAGCAGAGCCTGCTCGGCATCGAGATTGTGCGGGGCCGCACGCAGCGGCATGGCCTCGGCATCGGCCTTGGTGGCGCCGGTGGCGAGGCTGAGGAGATCAGGGGCAGTACGGGCGTTGTTCATGCGCGCGAAGATCGCCGATTCGGGGCTCGCCGGGGCCTGGCAATGGCCTTTGGTCAGGGAGACTCCACGCTTTGCACAGACGTGCATAGGCTAGGCGAAGCGCCGCTTGCCGTGCGACCGAATCGCCGACACACGAATTGTAGTGGCATGCTATGGCAGGGGCGAGGCGCCGCCGGTTGTAGCTGCTGCGCCTATCCCATTCATCAAGGACAGACGCCATGACTGCCGCCAACCCCCGCATTGCCCGCGCGCTGATCTCGGTGAGCGACAAGCGCGGGGTGGTCGAGCTGGCCGAGCGCCTCGCGGCTACGGGCGTCGAGATCCTGTCCACCGGCGGCACCGCCAGCGCGCTCAAGGCCGCCGGCATCCGCGTCAAGGACGTGGCCGATCACACGGGCTTCCCCGAGATGATGGACGGGCGCCTCAAGACGTTGCACCCGAAAGTGCACGGTGGCCTGCTTGCGATCCGCGGCGATGCCGCGCACGAGGCGGCCGCCGAGACGCACGGGATCGCGCCGATCGACCTGCTCGTTGTCAATCTCTATCCCTTCGAGGCGACGGTCGCGAAAGGGGCCTCACTCGAGGATTGCATCGAGAATATCGACATCGGCGGGCCAGCCATGATCCGCGCCGCGGCCAAGAATCATGCGGGCGTTACTGTCGTCGTGGATCCCGATGACTATGATCGCCTGCTCAACGAGATGAGCGCCAACGGCTGCGCGACGACGCTCGCTTTCCGTCGTCTCCTCGCCGCCAAGGCGTTCGCGCGCACAGCCGCCTATGACGGCGCGATCTCGAACCACCTCGGCGCGCTGTTCGAGGGTGGTGAAGCCGCCAACACCGGCTTCGGGCCGACATTTACGTTGCAGGGGCGCAAGGCACAGAACCTGCGCTATGGCGAGAATGCCCACCAACGCGCGGCCTTTTATGTCATCCCGCCAGTCGAGCCCGGAACGATCTCGGCCGCCCGCCAAGTCCAGGGCAAGGAGCTGTCCTACAACAACATTGCCGACACGGATGCCGCGCTCGAATGCGTGAAGCAGTTCGCGGATCCGGCCTGCGTTATCGTCAAGCACGCCAATCCCTGCGGCGTCTCGGAGGCTGCCAATATCTCGGACGCCTATGATCGCGCCTTCGAGACGGACACCGAGTCTGCCTTCGGCGGCATCATCGCGTTCAATCGGGAACTCGATGCCTCAACGGCATCGCGCATCGTCGAGCGCCAGTTTGTGGAAGTCATCATCGCGCCGAGCGTGGCGTCTGGCGTCGAGGCGATCATTGCTGCCAAGAAGAATGTCCGCTTGCTCGTGTGCGGCGAATGGCCGGCGACCACGCCGCCGCGCCTCGATCTCAAGAAGGTCGCCGGCGGCCTGCTCGTGCAGGATGCGGATCTCGCCCTCCTCGACGGAACGCACGTTGTGAGCAAACGTCAACCGACTGCGGAGGAAATGGCCGACCTGCTCTTCACCTGGAAGGTCGCGAAGTTCGTGAAGTCGAATGCCATTGTCTACGGCCGTGACCGACGCACGATCGGCGTCGGTGCCGGCCAGATGAGCCGCGTGAATTCGGCCCGCATTGCCGTCATTAAGGCCGAGCAGGCAGGCCTCGACGTGAAAGGCTCGGTCGTTGCGTCGGATGCCTTTTTCCCCTTTGCCGACGGCCTTATCGCGGCGGCGGAAGCGGGCGTCACCGCGGTCATCCAGCCCGGCGGCTCGATGCGTGATCGCGAGGTCATTGCCGCCGCTGACGAACGCGGGCTCGCCATGGTCTTTACGGGTCTTCGTCACTTCCGCCACTGAGGCGCCCGTGAGCAAAATTGCGCTCAGACCATTGCATACGCCGGACTGGGACAAAGTGCGCGCGTGGCTGCAGCAGGCCGAGATCCAGACTTGGTGGGGCGGACTCGCGGCTGCCGAAGCCGAGATCGCGATCGCGGCTGATAGTCCCTCGGCCATCTGCCGTCTGATCCTCGCGGACGCCACGCCGATCGGCTATGGCCATGCGCTCGACGCGGATATCGTGCGCAGTGGCCGCTCCGACGGACTGCCGGCGGGCGCCTACATGATCTCGCTCTTCATCGCTGATCCTGCGTACCGCAAGCGTGGCGCTGGCGAGATGGCACTCGCGGCACTGACGCGCGAGGTGTTCGCGTCGACGCTTGCACCTGCCACGGCGACGCTCGTCCCCGTGCGTTATGAGTCGGCCGTGCGCGCCGCCGAACGCGCCGGTTATGGATGGGTCGGCGTGCGCGATGAGGGCGCGAGCGGCCAGAGCTGGCTCATGATGCGTGAACGGCCTTAGCTCACGACGCGCCCGACGAATGGCAGCTCGCGGAAGCGGCTCGCGAGATCCATGCCATAGCCGACCACGAAATACGGCGGACAATCGAACGCGACATAGTCAGCCTGGATGGCCACGGACCGGCGCACCTTCTTGTCCAGGAGGACGCAGGTGATCACGCGCTTGGCGCCCCGCGCCGCGATAAGGTCCTTGGCGAAGGCAAGCGTGCGGCCCGTATCGAGAATGTCATCGACGAGCAGCACGTCCCGCCCGGAGACATCGAGTTTCAGGTCGCGAAGGATATCGACCTGTCCAACGGACTTCGTGCCATCGCGGTAGCTGGAAACGGCAAGAAAATCCACCTCGGGCGCGAGGCCCGCGTGGTGCAGGCCGCGCAGCAGGTCGCTCGCGAACACAAAGCTGCCCGTGAGGATCGGCACGACGAGCAGCCGGTCGAGGTTCAGCCCTGCTATGGTCCCGGCCAGCTCGGCAATGCGGCCGGCAATGGCGTCGGCCGTGTAGATAACCTCGATGGCTTCGGCTCCTGGGGCACTGTCAGGCATATATTTCGCTCACACTATGCAAACTCATGGTTGCAGTCGGACCGCCGCGAGGTATAGCAGGCTCATGACGCCAATGCGATGCGCTGCGCGGGGGCGCTGCGGCGCGCGACCGCATCAGACTGGGAGGGGGCCCCATTACCGTGCCACATTCCTTGTTGATTGATCCCGTCACAGGGCCGCCCCGCGCGGCCGACACTACGCGCGGCGACATAGACATGAGCGGCCGCATGGGGAATTCGGAGTGATCAGGCTCCAGAACGTCGGATTGAGATATGGACGCGGCGAGAATGTGCTGCGCGATGTTTCGTTCCATCTCGAACCCGGCTCCTTCCACTTCCTCACCGGGCCATCGGGCGCTGGTAAGACCTCGCTGCTGCGGCTCCTGTTTCTCTCACTGAGGCCAACGAGCGGTACACTGGAACTGTTCAATCAGAATGCCAGCCGCGCCGACACCGCACGTCGCTCGGAGCTGCGGCGCCGCATCGGCATCGTGTTCCAGGATTTCCGCCTGCTCGATCATCTCTCGACCTGGGAGAACGTCGCGCTGCCACTCCGCGTCGTCGGCCGGCGTCTCGACGAATATCGCGAGGACGTGACCGATCTCCTACAGTGGGTCGGCCTCGGCGAGCGGATGCACGCCAACCCCTCGGTGCTTTCGGGCGGCGAGAAGCAGCGCGCGGCGATTGCGCGCGCCGTGATCGGCAAGCCGGAGCTGCTGCTTGCCGACGAGCCGACCGGCAACGTCGATCCGCAGATGGCGCGCCGCCTCTTGCGCCTGTTCGTGGAGTTGAACCGCCTCGGCACGTCCGTCGTCATCGCCACCCACGATCATCAACTCATGCGGCAGTACAGAGCGCCGCGCCTGGAGCTGAACGAAGGCCATGTCCGGATCGTATGACAAGCCGACGTGGCCACGTGGAAGACCACAAGCCCCGCCGCGCCAGTACGATGATGTCGACGATTATGCGACGCCGACCGGCCCGCCGCAGCCGGATGACTTCACGCAACCGCTGGAGTTCGGCACGCCGGCGCACGAGCGTGCCGGGGCGACCGCCTTTCCCCCCGTCGATATGGCTTCGATCCAGATCAACTCCTCGATCGTGCCCGCCGGCACCGTGACCGGAACGTCGCTGACGCTCGTCGTCACGATCATGTGCTTTCTGGCCTGCCTCACGGCAGGCGCCGTCTACATGATCAACCAGTCGGCCTCGGCCTGGCTGCGCAATGTCTCGAGCGAGGTCACGATCCAGATCGAGCCGCGCGAGAATGTCGACACCGAACGCGTGCTGCGCGATCTCACAGTCTACCTCGCCGGGCAGCCTGGCGTGCGCGGCGTCAGGCCGCTCAGTCTCGAGAGCGCAGCGGAGCTGCTCGAGCCGTGGCTCGGCAAATCCGAGGCCTTGAAGGAGCTGCCGGTACCGCGCCTGATCGCGCTGGAGCTCGACCGCAATGCGCCGCCCGATCTCGACCGGCTCCGCAGCGGCCTCGGCGAGCAATTCAAGAACGTGACCCTTGATGATCATCGCCACTGGCAGCAGCAGATTCGCGCCGTGACCCGATCGCTCGCTTTGGGCGGCATCGCCATCCTCGTCCTCGTCGGCGCCGCCACCATGGCAATTATCATCTCCGCGACGCGCAGCGCCATGGCCTCGAACCGCGAGATCGTCGAGGTGCTCCACTTCGTCGGCGCTACCGATCGCTTCATTGCCCGCGAATTCGAGACGCAGTTCCTGCGCCTCGGCATCCGCGCGGGCTTCGTCGGCGCCGCGTGCGCCATGACGATCTTCTTTACGATGCCGTGGATCACCGATCTTCTCGGCGGGGGCGCGCTGACCGTGGCGGAGTTCCGGCGCCTGATCGGCGCCGGTACGCTCGACGTTCTCGGCTATCTCGTGCTGGTGCTGGTCGTGCTCATTATCGCCGTGCTGTGCATGTTCACCTCGCGCCTCAGCGTCAAGCGCATCCTGCACAGCCAGCATTGAGATTGTGCCGAGACAACCACTGATTGCCGCATCCGACGCCCGCGCGTTGACAGGCGCCTGTATGTGGGCACAAATCCGCTTCGCGCGCGGCACCCGGCGCCCGCGCCTGGAGCATGAAGCGCTCATCGTGCTTCGCACCCGCACTCCAGAGGGAGCATCCGGAATCGGCCGATGAAGCGGCTCGTCTATGCCTTGCTGAGCCTTGTCGTTGCCGGCCTCGTCGGCGGCTTTATTGCGTTTGCCGTCAGCACAACGCACGTGGATGAGCCGACAGGGCAGCGCGCCGATGCCATCGTCGTGGTGACAGGCGGCGAGGATCGCATCAGTGCCGCTCTCGGCTTGTTGCGCCAGGGGAGTGGTCGCCGCTTGCTCATCTCGGGCGTCAATCCGCGCACGAGCACCGCCGCCATCCGCGACCAGACCGGCGAACGTCGCCAGCTTTTCGAGTGTTGCGTCGACATCGGGCGCGAGGCGAGCGATACGATCGGCAATGCCGAAGAGACGCGCGACTGGGCCGCGGCACACGGCTATCGTTCGCTGATCGTGGTCACGTCGAGCTACCACATGCCGCGCACCCTCGCCGAGTTCGCGCGAGCCATGCCAAGTCTGGATTTCGTCGCCCACCCGGTCGTCTCGCGCCACCTGCGCGACAGACCCTGGTGGCAGAATGCGGGCTCGTTGCGCCTGCTGGCCAGCGAGTACGTGAAGTACATCGCAGCGATCACCCGTCTTAGCTGGGCGCGCGCCCTGACCGTCTTCAACACGAGCCGAAACCCATCGACATTGGCGCGCGGTGAGGCTAGCAGCGTTATCCAAAGCTCACGATGATCCGACTGCGGCCTGTGGACGCCGCGATGCGGCTGACCTATAAGGCCACTAACGCGCGTCGCGGCCTATTTGATGCCGGAGCCGACGGGCCGGACCGCGCGCGGCAATGCACTGCGGCGCAACATCGGCAGCGTCCAAATCTGAAAGGTGGGTATGACCGAACAGGTCCGTGAAACGGCCAGCAGAATCGAAAAGCTTTGCGCCGAGCACGGCTTGCGCATGACGGCGCCGCGGCGCGTGATCGCCCGCGTGCTGTCGGAAGCATCCGATCACCCGGACGTCGACGAGGTGTATCGGCGCGTGAACGCCGTCGATCCACGCATCTCGCTCTCGACCGTCTATCGCACGGTGGGCCTTCTGACCCGCAAAGGTATCATTGCGCGGCACGACTTCGGTGCCGGCCGGATGCGCTTCGAGGAAGCCTCGAGCGCGCACCACGACCATCTCATCAACGTCGAGACCGGCGACGTGATCGAGTTCAACAACGAGGAAATCGAGCGCTTGCAGGAGCGCGTCGCCAAAGAGCTCGGCTTCGAGCTCGTCGGCCATCGCCTGCAGCTCTTCGGCGTGCCGATCAAGAAGCGGCGCGGCTAAATAAAGCCGGCACACTCGCGGCGTGTCCTTCGGCTATTTGCACCGAGCCGAGCACCCCATGGCAGCCGTCATTGCCGCGGAGCTCTTCGCCATACAGCGATCGAAGCACCCTGGGCCTTTTCCCTTGCCCTTTCCTTTTGCCATTCCCTTGCCTTTGCCCTTGCCGCCCATCTTCCACTTGCCCGCCCACTTCTTCTGTTGAACCGGGACGAGCGACTGCTCGGGCGTGACTTTGTGGTATCCGATCGGCGCTGAGTTGATGGCTGGGACACTGCCCAGGGCAAAGAGCAGAATGCTCGCGATAAGGAGCCAAGTCCGCATGGACGCCTCCCAGAATAATCCTCAATGAAAATAGTGCCTGCGCGCCGATACTGCGCGCCTGTCCGGCAAAGCGTCAATGATTATGGCGCGATAGACGCCTATCGGCTCGATCGCTCAGGGCGAAATGGCCAGCCCATCGCCGACGGCCAGCGATCCGCCGCCCACGATCTTCACGTAGACGCCGAGATCGCTATGACCCCATGTCCGCAGCAGCTGCTCCGGAAGTGCCGTGTCGCGCACGCCGGTTTGCGGATCGACATTCGTCGCGGCACAACGCACCGTATTCTTCACGACCTCGCCGCGCACGCCCCCAAGAGTGACCTCCCGGCCGACCCAAGTACGCTCGGCCCAGGGCTCTGCTCCATCGACGTACACATTCGCGCGAAAACGCATCGGATCAATCGGGCGCCCTGACACGCGCTCGAGATCGCGAACGGTCGCGAGATTGACGACATGCAGGCACTTCATCGCAACGTCAGAGAAGCTGTGCCCCGGCGCGCAGACGACCTTCGGTGGCCCGCGCAGCTCGTCCTTCATGTAGGCCGCGAAGAACTGCTCGATCAGCTTGCGGCCGAGCGGCGTCGTAAGCTGGCCGCGCGCAACCTGCTTGCCGCCGCGCGTCACCGTCAGAGTTTCGGTGGCATCGTCGAAGGTCGTGACGAGCGTCGCGAGCCGCTCGTCGCGCATGAGCATCAGGAACGTGATCTTAGGGAGATGACGCGGATTGTCCGGATCGAACCGCCCAGGACCGTTCTCGATGGCATAGGCGCGATCGAAGGGCATTGTGCCGCCGGACACGAGCGTCACGCTTGGAAGTGCCTCTGGGCTCAGCCCCTTCACGGCGTAGCGATAGAGGGCCGTAACTGCCGGTGTCTGCTGTGCGGACATGCTGCGCGTTCCCAGGAAGCTGCGCTTCTTCCCCCTCTCCCCGCATGCGGGGAGAGGGAAATATCATTCGGCCTCGCGCTTCGCCTTCTCGATCTCCACCATGCGACGGTCAACGTAGTCGCCGACGATCTGGCTCAGCTCCTCGTTCTTGTCCTCGAAGAAGTGGCCGGCGCCTGCGATCGTCGTATGCTCGATCTTGATGCCCTTTTGGGTCTTCGTCTTACGCGACATCTCCTCGACGGCGGCCGGCGGTACGACCTTGTCGCGCTCACCCGAGATCACCAGGCCCGACGACGGGCAGGGTGCAAGGAAGGAATAGTCATAGAGGTTCGCCGGCGGCGCCACGCAGATGAAGCCGTCGATCTCCGGACGGCGCATGAGAAGCTGCATGGCGATCCACGTGCCGAACGAGACGCCGGCGATCCAGCACGAGCGACTGTCGGCATTCTGCAACTGCAGCCAGTCGAGGGCCGAGGCCGCGTCGGCAAGCTCGCCCGGCCCGTTGTCGAAGTAGCCCTGGCTGCGCCCGACGCCGCGGAAATTGAACCGCAGCACCGAGAAGCCCCGCTCCTGGAACGTGTAGTAGAGGTGGTAGACGATCTGGTTGTTCATCGTCCCGCCGAACTGCGGGTGCGGGTGCAGTATCAGGGCGATCGGGTTCTCACTGCGCCCTTCATGGTGATAGCGGGCTTCGAGACGGCCGGCCGGGCCGTTGATCATGATTTCGGGCATGGGACCTTTCGGGCTTTCTGCGCTCGGGGCGGACTGTAGTCGAGGGTGGGAAACAGGGCTGCGCTGCAGAGTCCGTAAGCACACGATGCAGCCCAGACGGGCGTCTTGAGGCCCTGCATCGAAAATACTTGACTTGCTCGCTCGGAATTTTCATATACAGGCTAGGATTTAGAAGCGCTCCAAACTGAGCGTTGCCGTACCGGGCCTGTGTCGCGCGTCTCTTAGCACGTAACCATGCCTCGAATGCAAGGTCGTTGTGGCCGCGCGGCACCGCTCCCTGGGCGGTCGAGCAGGCGCCGGCAAGCGACGGAGCGGTGCGTCACGAAGCTTGGGTCACGTTGCGTGAGACGGGTCGGATCATGGAATTGAACACCAAAGGCCGGTATGCCGTGATGGCTATGGCGGACCTCGCCAGCCAGGGCGCCACCGAGGCAATCCCCCTCCCGGCGATCGCCGAGCGTCAGCAGATCTCGGTCGCCTATCTCGAGCAGATTTTCATCCGCCTGCGCCGCGCCGGTCTCGTGGAGAGCGCCCGCGGCCGCGCGGGCGGCTACCGGCTCGCCCGGCCGGCTTCGGCCATCGCGGTCGCCGACATTATGTCGGCGGTCGAGGAGGACACGCGCATGACGCGGTGCCGGGGCGAGGACGGCGCGCCTTGCCTCCCTGGTCACCGCTGCCTTACGCACAATCTTTGGGAGGCCCTCGGCGCCCAGATTTCCGGCTTCCTGGCGACTGTAACGCTCCAGGACGTGCTCGACGGCGTGCCCACGCATCGCAAGCAGGCGGCCATCGAAACCTTCATCAGCCCTGTCGAGGTGCGGACGGCGCGATGATCACCGAGCGCACATATCTCGATTGGAACGCGACCGCGCCGCTGCTCCCCGAAGCGCGGGCGGCGATCCAGCGGGCGCTCGACGTCGAGGGCAATCCCTCATCCGTCCACGCCGAGGGCCGCCGCGCTCGGGCTATTGTCGAGACCGCGCGGGAGCAGGTTGCGGCCCTTATCGGTGCCAAGCCCTCCGAGGTCATCTTCACGAGCGGCGCGACCGAAGCCTGCGCGACAATTCTCGGGGCTCCCTGGTCGGCGATCCTCATGGCTGGCATCGAGCACGATGCCGTGCTTCGGCCCGCAGAGGCCGCGCCTTGCCATCGCATTGCGCTCGGCGTCGGCGCGGATGGCCGTGTTGCTGCGGCTGACGTTGCGGAGAAGCTTGGCTTGGCCGTTGCTTCGAGCGGGATCGGTCGTGCACTCGTCGCGATCCAGCTCGCCAACAACGAGACCGGCGTGCTGCAGTCCGTTGCCAAGGTCGCCGCGACGGCGCACGAAGCCAGGGCACTTGTCTTCACCGATGCCGCCCAGGCCGCGGGCCGCATCCCCGTTGATTTCGCCACGCTCGGCGCGGATTTCATGGCGCTTTCAGCGCACAAGCTCGGCGGGCCGAAGGGCGTCGGCGCGCTGATCATCCGCGATGGCCTGGAGATCCCCGCGCTCATTCGTGGCGGCGGCCAGGAGCGCCGTCGACGTGGTGGCACCGAGAACATCGCGGGCATTGCGGGCTTCGGCGCCGCTGCCGAGGCCGCACGCGCATCGATCGCCACCCGCGACCGGATCACGCACCTACGCGATCACCTCGAAGCAGGCCTTCTGGAACTGACGCCGGATGCCCACATCGTAGGTGCGGATACCGAGCGGCTCCCGAATACGACGTGCGTCGCTCTCCCCGGCCAGTCCGCCGAGACGCTGGTTATCCGCTTCGATCTCGCCGGCATTGCCGTGAGCGCGGGCGCTGCCTGCTCCGCCGGAAAGATCGGTGCGAGCCATGTGCTGATAGCCATGGGTCTCGACGAGGCGACGGCTCGGTCCGGTATTCGCATCAGCATCGGCCCGACGACGACAGAACACGATATTGACCACTGCCTCGCAGCGTGGCGCGAGATCGCAGCCCGCCCCCGGGCGCGGACAGCCGCGTAAGCGAGACCATCAGAAACAATAAGATCAAGAGCACGGAGAAGAACAAGATGGCCGCCGTTCAAGAGACCATCGAACAGGTCAAGTCGATCGACGTCGACAAGTACAAGTATGGCTTCGAGACCGAGATCGAGTCCGAGAAGGCCCCTCGCGGGCTCAGCGAGGACATCGTCCGCTTCATCTCCGAAAAGAAGGGCGAGCCCGCTTGGATGTTGGAATGGCGCCTCGATGCCTATCGGCGCTGGCGCGCGCTCAAGGAGCCGACCTGGGCGAAGCTTCACTATCCGAAGATCGATTTCGAGGACCTCTACTACTATTCCGCGCCGAAGGGCACGACGGGCCCGAAGAGCCTCGACGAGGTCGATCCGCAGCTGCTGGAGACCTACGCGAAGCTCGGCATTCCGCTGAAGGAGCAGGAGATACTCGCCGGCGTCCGCAAGGCCGGCGAGCCGAGCCCCAGCGACGCTTCAAGTGACGCTCCGAGCGAGGGCGCTGACGGCTATGCCAGCATGAAGGGCAAGGTCGCGATCGACGCGGTGTTCGACTCCGTCTCCGTCGTCACGACCTTCAAGAAGGAGCTGGCCAAGGCCGGCGTGATCTTCTGCTCGATCTCGGAAGCGCTGCGCGAGCACCCCGAGCTCGTGAAGAAGTACCTCGGCACGGTCGTCCCGCAGTCCGACAACTTCTATGCGGCGCTCAATTCCGCAGTGTTTTCCGATGGCTCGTTCGTCTATGTGCCGGAGGGCGTACGCTGCCCGATGGAGCTATCGACCTATTTCCGCATCAACGAGAAGGACACCGGCCAGTTCGAGCGCACGCTCATCATCGCCGACAAGGGCTCGTACGTTTCGTATCTGGAGGGCTGCACGGCCCCCATGCGGGACGAGAACCAGCTCCACGCCGCCGTGGTCGAGCTGATCGCCCTCGACGATGCCGAGATCAAGTACTCGACCGTCCAGAACTGGTACCCCGGCGACAAGGACGGCAAGGGCGGCATCTATAACTTCGTGACCAAGCGCGGCGACTGCCGCGGCAAGAACTCGAAGATCTCATGGACGCAGGTCGAGACCGGCTCTGCCATCACCTGGAAGTATCCGAGCTGCATTCTGCGCGGCGATAACAGTCGCGGCGAATTCTACTCGATCGCTATCTCCAACGGCTACCAGCAGGTCGACAGCGGCACCAAGATGATCCACCTCGGCCGCAATACGACCAGCCGGATCATCTCGAAGGGTATTGCGGCGGGGAGGTCGCAGAACACCTATCGCGGTCTCGTCTCGGCCCACCGCAAGGCGACCGGCGCCCGCAATTTCACGAACTGCGACAGCCTCCTGATTGGCGACAAGTGCGGGGCGCATACTGTCCCCTACCTCGAGGCGCGCAATTCCTCGGCCCAGTTCGAGCACGAGGCCACAACCTCGAAGATCTCGGACAACATGCTCTTCTACTGCACGCAGCGCGGGCTTTCCCCCGAGGAGGCGATAGCACTGGTGGTCAACGGCTTCGTCCGGGACGTGTTGCAGCATCTCCCGATGGAGTTCATGGCCGAGACCCAGAAACTGATCGGCATCAGCCTGGAAGGCAGCGTGGGCTGATCATATTGAACATCGTTTTCTTGAAGCGTGCGGGCAAAATTGATGTGTGAAAGCCTGCCAAATGAGACCGGAATGTGTAGGATGGCGACATTCGGCCACAGGTCGGATCGAAAAAGATGGTGGGGACGAGGGGCCCACACCACGTCGTGCTGGGAGCGAAACGCGGGGGCGCCAATGCGGTGGTTGCCCAATCTGAGGAGTGAGCAATGAGTGACGCAGCTGGTTTCGGTCAGGTGATGATGAGGGCGCGGCTCACGCGCGAGATCGGAGAGAGCGAGGCGAAACAACGCAATGCCTTGTCGATCAAGCGGCCCGGCCTCAAGCTTCACCAGGGCACCCAGGTGACGGTCCTCGAGACCTTGGAGCAAGGTAAGGCCTTCCTGGTGGAGTTCGGGCACAAGTCGCCGGACGCCTGTGATTGGCTCGGCGTGCTCTATCCCTCGGAGATCGAGCTGGAGGGGGCAAGCCCGCAGCAGGCGGCCTGAGCCGCCTCAGACCTGAGCGAGCTGACGACACGGGGGTGCCGCGGCAGCGGCGCTGATGGATGACTATTTGCGGCTCGACCAAGCCGCGCGTTGAGAAGATGAGCTTCCTGACGCCATCGAGCGCTGGAAGCTGAGCCAAGAAGAACCAGGAGACCCGTACGGTCATGCTCGAGATCAAGAACCTGCACGCCCGCATTGCCGAAGACGGCACCGAGATCCTGCGCGGCATCGACCTTGTCGTCCCCCGCGGCGAGGTGCACGCCATCATGGGCCCGAACGGCTCGGGCAAGTCGACGCTCGCCTACGTGCTCGCCGGCCGCGACGACTACGAGATCACCGAGGGCGATATTCTCTGGAATGGCGAGTCGATCATCGAGATGGAGCCTGACGAGCGCGCCGCGAAGGGCGTGTTCCTCGCCTTCCAGTACCCGATGGAAATCCCCGGCGTCGCCACCATGACGTTCCTGCGCGCGGCCCTGAACTCGGTCCGCAAGAAGCGCGAACTGAAGGAGCTGACGACGCCCGAGTTCTTGAAGCTCGTGCGCGCGAAGGCCGCCGAACTCGGCGTCAGCGACGAGATGCTGAAGCGCCCGCTCAACGTCGGCTTTTCCGGCGGCGAGAAGAAGCGCATGGAGATCCTCCAGATGGCGGTGCTGGAGCCGACGCTCTGCGTGCTCGACGAGACCGACTCCGGCCTCGACATCGACGCCATCCGCATCGTCTCGGAAGGCACGACCAAGCTGCGCGGCCCCGATCGCGCGATGCTGGTTATCACCCACTATCAGCGCCTGCTGAACTACATCGTGCCCGACAAGGTGCACGTGCTCGCCAAGGGCCGCATTCAGAAGACCGGCGGCAAGGAGCTGGCGCTCGAGCTCGAGAAGTCCGGCTATGCCGACTTCACCGGCAAGGCCGCGTGAGGCCTAGTGCAATGATCGAGAAATTCGCCGGTGTTCGCCGCTTCCCTGAGAGCGAATTTCTCGATCTGAATCGCACTAGCAGCGTTATGTTTCTAGTGTCCCTTTTGATGCCGAAGTTCGCTCGGGACACCAGCATTGACGTGTGGCGAACTTCGGCATCGGGACACTAGTGAGATGAACGTCACCACGCTCAGAACCAAGGCCGAGAGCCAGATCCGCGAGCAGTTCGACGCGGCATCGGCGAGCCTGCCGGGCACCGGCTGGGTCAGCGCGCTGCGCGCCCGCGCCATGGACACCTTCGCGGCCGAAGGCTTGCCGAGCCGTCGCGTCGAGGAGTGGAAATACACCGACCTGCGCGATCGCCTTCGCGAAGTGCCAGCGCCGGCAGCGGCGTCGCCCGGTTCCGTTACCGTCGCCGATATCGACGCCGAATTGGGGCCCGTCGGGGCCATCGATGCCGAGCGCATTGTCCTCGTCGATGGCGTGTACCGCGCCGATCTCTCGAAGGTCACGGCCGAAGCTACGGTCATCGAGCTGATGTCGCTCGCCGCGATGCTCACGAAGGCGCCGGCCTGGCTCGAAGGCAAGTTCGCCACCGACGGTGGCCCGGTCGTCTCGCTCAACACGGCCTTCATGAGCGACGGCGTGATGCTCAAAGTGCGCAAGGGCCAGGATCCCGGCCGGCCGGTGCTCCTCGTGCACGCGCGCACCTCGGCTGAGCCGAGCGCGATCGCTGTCCGCAATGTCATCAGTGTCGAGGTCGGCGGCAAGCTCACGCTCGTCGAAGCGCACGTTGCGCTCGATGGCGCGGCACGCGGCGCGCTCGCCAATGTCGTCACCGACGTCACGCTTGCCGACGGTGCCGCCTGCGATCACATCAAGTGCCTCGTCGATACGACCAGCTCGACGCATCTCGCGACCTGGAACACGAAGCTCGGCAAGGACGCGAGCTATAGCGGCTTCCAGCTCACGGCGAGCCCTGCGCTCGCGCGCAACGACATCAACATCATGTTCGCCGGCGAGGGCAGCAAGCTCGACCTCTCCGGCGCCTTCCTCGCGCGCGGCATCGAGCACATCGACACCACTCTCGTCGTCGATCATGCCGTGCCTCATTGCGAGAGCCGCGAGCTCTTCAAGGGCGTGCTCGCCGATCGCGCGCATGGCATCTTCCAGGGCAAAATCATCGTCCGCCCCGATGCCCAGAAGACGGACGGCAAGCAGATGTCGCAGGCGCTGATGCTGTCGCCGGACGCGCAGTTCTCGTCGAAGCCCGAGCTCGAGATCTATGCCGACGACGTAGTCTGCGGCCACGGCGCCACCTGTACGGAGATCGATGCGGACCTCCTCTTCTACTGTCGCTCGCGGGGCATTCCGTCAGACGTGGCACGCGCCATGCTGACCGAGAGTTTCATCGGCGAGGCCGTGGAGAAGATCGAGAACGATGACGTGCGCGAGGCAATCGGAACACTGGCCATCGGGTGGCTGCGCGCCGGCTAGCCTGTCGGAAAACCGGGTGGCCGATAACGCCCGGAGGTAGGATCAGATCATGGCAAGCACGGAAATGACCGCAAAGACGCCATCAGGCGCCGCGGCTTTCGACGTCGAGCGCATCCGAGCCGATTTCCCGATCCTCTTCCGCGAGGTTTACGGGAAGCCGCTCGTCTATCTCGACAACGGCGCCTCTGCGCAGAAACCGCGCGCCGTCCTCGATACGATCGATCACACCTACAAGATGGAGTACGCAAACGTCCATCGCGGGCTCCACTATCTCTCCAATACGGCAACGGCGAAGTTCGAAGAGGCCCGCGAGATCGCGCGGCGCTTCATCAATGCGCCGAGCGTCGATCAGGTGATCTTCACGAAGAGCATCACCGAGGCGATCAACCTTCTCTCCTACAGCTTCGGCGCGGACTTCAAGGAGGGCGACGAGATCGTCCTCTCGATCATGGAGCACCATTCGAACATCGTTCCCTGGCACTTCCTGCGCGAGCGCAAGGGCTGCGTGCTGAAGTGGGCGCCGATCAGCGACGACGGCGTGCTCGATCTCGAAGCCCTCGAGAAGCTTATTACCCCGCGCACGCGCCTCGTCGCCGTCACGCACATGTCGAACGTGCTCGGCACGGTCCTTCCCATCAAAGAGGTCGTGCGGATCGCGCGCTCACGTGGCGTTCCCGTGTTTGTCGATGGCGCCCAGGCTGCCGTGCACATGCCCGTCGACGTGCAAAGCCTCGACTGCGATTTCTATGCCTTCACCGGCCACAAGGTGTACGGCCCGACCGGCATCGGCGTGCTCTACGCCAAGAAGAAGCACCTCGATGCCATGCCGCCCTTCCTCGGCGGCGGCGAGATGATCGAGACCGTGACGACGGCCAACGTCACGTACGGCGTCACGCCGCATAAGTTCGAAGCCGGCACGCCGCCGATCGTCCAGGCCATCGGCCTCGGCGCGGCGCTCAACTACATGATGCAGATCGGCCGCGAGAACATCGCCGCGCACGAGGCGGATCTTCGCGCCTACGCCCATCAGCGCCTCGCCGAGCTGAACTGGCTGAAGATCTATGGACAGGCGCCGGGCAAGGGCGCAATCGTCGCCTTCAACATCGATGGCATGCACCCGCACGACATCTCGACGATCATCGATCGCTCGGGAGTCGCGGTACGGGCCGGCCATCACTGCGCGCAGCCGCTCATGGAGCGCCTCGGCGTCACCGCGACGTGCCGCGCATCGTTCGCCATGTACAATACGCGCGCTGAAGTGGACGCCCTCGTCGAGGCGCTCATCAAAGCGCACGACTTCTTCGCGTAATGGAGTGAGCCCCATGGACGGAAAGCCAGTGGAGCGCGATACGTTGACAATCGGCGCGGAGCCTCAGCAGACGGAGACGGCGCCTCCTCGCAACACGGCGCCGTCGGTCGCCGAGGGTGGCACGCCCGTCGAAGGCTCGAAGCTCTCGGCCGAGCAGCTCGAGCAGATGACGGCCGACATCGTCGCCGCTTTGAAGACCGTCTATGACCCCGAGATCCCCGCCGACATCTACGAGCTCGGCCTCATCTACAAGATCGACATCGACGACGATCGCAATGTCGGCGTCGACATGACCTTGACGGCGCCGGGCTGCCCGGTCGCAGGGGAGATGCCCATCTGGGTTGAGAACGCCGTCGCCAGCGTCGATGGCGTCGGACAGGTGACGGTCAATCTGACCTTCGATCCCCCTTGGGATCAGAGCCGCATGTCCGACGAGGCTCGTCTCGCACTCAACATGTTCTGAGCGGCCGCTACTTGCCTCTGAGCGCTATCGTCGCGATCACGGCTATGTGGTCCGACGCCGGCCAGTGCGTGCGATCTAGCAAACGCACCTCGCGGACTTCAAGAAACTTCGTATCGACAAAAATGTAGTCGATGCGCGCCCCGCGGACGGGTTGCGCCTCGCGCATGAAGGTCGCGTGTCGCGCGGCATCATCCGCCCCCTTGGCTGTCGAGATTTCCGTGACATCGGTCAGACGCAATCGCATCGGCGCGATCCGCTCCGACTTCGGACGCGCATTGAAGTCACCGAGCGCAATGAGCGGCCCTTTCACCACCGACAGACGCTCAACCGTCCGCTTGATGGGCGCACCGTCCTTCAGATCCTTGTCGGTGTGAACATTGACGATGGTCACATCGCGATCGCCGATCCGGATGACCGCCGTCAGATCGCTCCGCGTGTTGCCGCGGCCAGTACTCGTGCCATCAGCGCGATGGCTCTCGATCGGATAGCGAGAAAGAACGGCAAGGCCCCACCAGTTGCCGTTCGTCGCACCGTGGCGCGCATAGACGTGCTTCAGACCGAGTGCGGTCGCGATTTCCCGCGCCTGGACCTCACCGACTACCTCCTGCAGCGCGATCACATCCGCATTCGCCGATCGAATCGCCGCAATGACAGGCCTTAGGTCCATCGCATGACCGCGCCCGCGCACTTCGATTGGATTGCGGTCGGGCTCGCTACAGCCGAGACCCGCGCGAATGTTGTAGGTCATCACCGTGAACGACGCGGGCTCCGCGGTCGTCGGACCGACAGAGCCCAGGATCAGCGCAACTATCAATAGGACGCGCAACATCGGCATTCCCTCTCAGTGGCGAGAGGCTGGCAGCTCGACTTAGCAGTCAAGCGTGGTCTGGCGCTCCCAGTCGGTCAGATGGCGCGCGTAATCATTCCAGTCGGCGTGGCGCAGCTTGGCGTAGGAGGCAACCGTCGCCTCGCCGAAGGCGGCCTTCAGCATCTCGCTGGTCTCGAAGTTGCGCAGCGCATCGAGCAGATTGAGCGGCAGCTTCTTCACGTCCTTCACCGTGTGCCCTTCGGTGTACATGTTGATGTCGAGGCGCTTGCCGGGATCGCGCTTGTTGCGCAGACCATCGAGACCAGCGGCAAGGATTGCCGCCTGCAGCAGATAGGGATTGGCAGCGCCGTCAGCGAGACGGATCTCGAAGCGCCCGGCATCCGGAATGCGGATCATATGCGTGCGGTTGTTGCCCGCGTAGGAGATCGAGCTCGGCGACCACGTGGCACCTGATGTGGTGGGCGGCGCGTTTATGCGCTTGTATGAGTTCACAGTCGGATTGGTGATCGCTGCCAGCGATCCAGCAGAATGCAGAAGCCCGCCGATGAAGTGATAGGCCTGCTGCGAGAGGCCAAGCTCGCCTGCGGCGTCATCGAACACGCACTTCCCCGTGCTCGTCGACCACAGCGACACATGCGCGTGGCAGCCATTGCCCGTGAGATTTGCGAAGGGCTTCGGCATGAATGTCGCGCGCAGCCCGTGCTTCTCGGCGATCGACTTCACCATGAACTTGAAGAAGGCGTGCTTGTCGGCTGTCTTGAGGGACGTGTCGTACTCCCAGTTCATCTCGAACTGGCCATTCGCGTCCTCATGGTCGTTCTGATAGGGACCCCAGCCGAGCGCGATCATGGAGTCGCAGATCTCCTTGATCACCTCATAGCGCCGCATGAGCGCCTGCTGGTCGTAGCAGGGCTTGGCCTGGAAATCGGCGGCATCCGAGATCGACGTACCGTCGGGCGAGATGAGGAAGTATTCGCACTCGACGCCCGTCTTCATTTCGAGGCCATCAGCAGCGGCTGAAGCAATGACTCGCTTCAGCACCTGTCGTGGGTTCTGATCGACGGGCTTGCCATCCATCATGAGATCGCCCGTCACCCAGGCAACCTCAGGCTTCCATGGAAGCTGGACGACCGTATCGGGATCAGGAGTGACGAGCACGTCGGGATGCGCGGGCGTCATGTCGAACCAGGCCGCGAAGCCGGCGAAACCGGCGCCGGACTTCGCAACGCTGTCTATCGCCGTCGCCGGAACGATCTTGGCGCGCATGGTGCCGAAGAGATCCACGAAGGAGATCAGGAAATACTTGACCCCCTTGATCTCCGCGTACTCTGACAGTGACATGCGACCCACCCCTCCGGCGATTGACGAAACTATTGCAGACTTCCCCTACTTCCCGTCCGCGACTTTCTGCACGAAAGCCTTGAACCCTTCGTCCGTGACGGGCGCGCCGATCTGCTCGGCCTTCTGGAACACCGCGTCCGCCGGCTTGCCCTTACCATCGGCGAGCAGCGCGTGCGTCACGGCACGGCCACCAGCCGCGCAGTGCACATAGACGGGGCCGTCCGCTTCTTCGATCTCCTTGATCACGGCTGCAGCGGACGAGGGATGCAGGTTCTTCGGATCGACAGGAATGTGCGCGTAGGCCATGCCCAGACCGGTTACGACCACGCCTTGAGCCTGTGGATCGAGCGGCTGGTTCGGTTCGCCCGGACGGCGCAGATTGATGATCTTGCGATAGCCGGCTGCCTTGAGCGCAGCAATATCGTCTTCGCTCGGCTGTCCGCCGGCGCTGATCTTGTCGCTGACTTTGGTCGGTTCTTTCATCGAATGCACTCCCTGAGCGTTGTCGCTGCTTTCAGTCTTGCAGACTGCGCCCGGGAATCCAACTCGTTCCGGCGAGCGGCACGCCGGCCATCGCCGCCGCCTCGACCGTCAGCGCAACGAGATCCTCGGGCTCGAGATTGTGCACGTGGCTCTTGCCGTTCGCACGCGCAATCGTCTGGCATTCGAGCGTCAGCACCGAGAGATAGTTGGCGAGGCGCTTGCCCGCGGCGACAGGATCGAGGCGCTTGGTCAGCTCCGGGTCCTGCGTCGTGATGCCGGCGGGATCGCGGCCTTCATGCCAGTCATCGTAGCAGCCGGCGGTCGTGCCGAGCTTGCGGTAGTCCTCTTCCCAGCGCGGATGATTGTCGCCGAGCGCGATGAGCGCCGCCGTGCCGATCGAGACGGCGTCGGCCCCAAGCGCCAGCGCCTTCGCCACGTCCGCGCCCGAGCGAATACCACCGGAGACGACGAGCTGCACCTTGCGGTGCATGTCGAGTTCGGTCAGCGCCTTCACTGCGGGCCGGATCGCGGCGAGTGTCGGCAGGCCGCAGTGCTCGATGAACACATCCTGCGTCGCCGCCGTACCGCCCTGCATGCCATCGAGCACGACCACGTCGGCACCGGACTTCACAGCCAGCGCCGTGTCGTAGTAGGGCCGCGCTGCGCCGACTTTCACATAGATCGGCTTCTCCCAGCCCGTGATCTCGCGCAGCTCGAGGATCTTGATCTCGAGATCATCGGGGCCTGTCCAATCGGGATGACGGCAGGCCGAGCGCTGATCGATCCCTGCCGGAAGCGTGCGCATCTTCGCGACACGATCGGAAATCTTCTGGCCGAGCAGCATCCCGCCGCCGCCGGGCTTGGCCCCTTGGCCGATGACGATCTCGATGGCATCGGCCTTGCGGATCTGATCGGGCTCCATGCCATAGCGCGAGGGCAGATACTGATAGACGAGCAGGCTCGACGCCGCGCGCTCCTCGGCCGTCATGCCGCCATCGCCCGTGGTCGTCGAAGTGCCGACGGCCGAGGCGCCGCGCCCCAGCGCCTCTTTCGCAGGCGCCGAGAGCGAGCCGAAGCTCATGCCTGCGATGGTGATCGGGATCTTGATCTCGATGGGATTCTTCGCGAAGCGCGTGCCGAGCACGACGTTGGTCCCGCACTTCTCGCGGTAGCCTTCAAGCGGATAGCGGCTGATCGAGGCCCCGAGAAACAACAGATCGTCGAAATGCGGCAGCTTCCGCTTAGCGCCAAAGCCACGAATGTCATAGATGCCCGTCGCGGCCGCGCGATGGATCTCGGCGATGGTGGCGCGGTCGAACGTCGCCGACTCGCGGGGCGGGGTGTGGATCCAACGGTCGTGATCGTCGGCCATCAGTAGGACCCCAGATTATCGATATGGAACTGATAAAGCGTACGCGCCGAGCCGTAGCGTGTGAACTCCGCGACATCGATCTCGGGACCAATGCCGGCGGCGTCGAGCAGCCCCCTAAGCAATGTTCGGTGCTCCTCGCGCATTTCCTTCGCGATGCAGTCGGTGCCGAGGCTCTTGACCTTGCCGCGCACGAAGAGGCGCGCTTCGTAAATGCTGTCGCCGAGCGCGTCGCCGGCATCGCCGAGGACGACGATATTGCCCGCCTGCGCCATGAACGCGGCCATGTGACCGATCGAGCCTTTCACGACGATATCCAGCCCGCGCAACGAAATGCCAAGCCGTGACGAAGCATTGCCGTCGATGACGAGAAGCCCGCCACAACCGGTCGCACCGGCCGATTGCGAGGCGTCACCCTTCACATGCACGCGACCGGACATCATGTTTTCGGCGACGCCGGTGCCGGCATTGCCGTTTATGGTGACGCTGGCCTTCTGATTCATGCCACCGCAGTAGTACCCCACGTGGCCGTCGATCGCGACATCGATCGGGTTCGTCAGGCCGGCGGCAAGTGCGTGCGCGCCGCGCGGGTTCGATACCACGAACGCGCCGGCCTCGGCCTTCTGCAGGGTCTCGTTGACCTGCCGGAGCGACAGGCTGGCCATATCGAGGCTGGTGTTGCGCGCGTCAAACGCTGTCTTAATTCCCATCCGCACTGACGGCATGGCTCAGCTCCGGCTCCATGCGTAGACCGTGGCCGGCGCCGGCTCCCAAATGCGCGCACCATCGATTCCGGGAAGCGCGGCGAGTGCGCGGAACTCGGAGCCGAAAGCCACCCAGGCATCCGTCTCCGCCATCACCGCCGGCTTGCAAGCGATCGGATCGCGCAGCACGGCAAAGCCATCGCGCGTGCCGACGACGAACGTATAGAAGCCGTCGAGATCGTCGAGCGCATGCTCCAGCGCCTGCTGGAGGCTGTCGCCTTCCTTCATGCGCCAGGAGAGATAGCCGGCGGCAACCTCGGTGTCGTTCTCGGTCTGGAAGCGCTCGCCGTGGCGGCGCAGTGTCTCGCGGAGCCGATTGTGATTGGAGAGCGAGCCATTGTGCACGAGGCACGTATCGCGCCCCGTCGAGAATGGATGCGAACCCGCGATCGTCACGGCGCTCTCGGTCGCCATGCGTGTGTGGCCGATCGCGTGCGTGCCGCTGAAGGACGAAAGGCGCAGGCGCTCGCTGATCGCGTCCGGATCGCCGATACCCTTGTAGATCTCGATGGCCTCGCCTTCGCTGAGCACTGTCGCCTCGGGCACGTTCTCGATCAGCCAAGCGCGCGCCGCGGTGCCATCACCGTCGATGCGGATAACAGCATGGTCCTCGATCGTGTCGCACGAGACCTTGCTGCCGGTCGCCGCCGCGAGCCGGTTCGCCACATCCGCCCAGTCGAGCGTCGAGGCCCGGCGCACGGCGCAGATCTTCGACACGCCGCCGGCCGCGCCACCATAGACGGCGAAACCGGCACTGTCCGGCCCCCGTCCGCACATCTCATGAAGCATCACCGCAGTGAGGCGACCGAGCTGCGGCTCCAGCGCCTTATCCTTGAGGAAGAGGCCAACAATCCCACACATGGAAGGGCTCTTTGATTGAAGACGAAATGGGTTTCCCGGAGAAGCACACAAACGAGACCGCGTGTCAACCGTAACGAAATCAAGTTTCCCAGCAGGAAATATCACTCGCGCGTATAGACGATGATCGAGAGGTAGGTCATCGGCAGGCGGGTGAGCTCCTCCGGGCCGTGCGGCGCAGCCGAGTCGAACATGAGCGAATCCCCAGGCTTCAGGGCGTAGGTCTTGTCGGCGTGGCGATATACGACCGAGCCGCTCAGCATGTGAATGAACTCGATGCCTTCGTGTTGGAAGATCGAGTAGGGCTCGGCTTCGCTGCTCAGCGTGATGAGATAGGGCTCGACCACGAGGTTGCCTGCAATGGAGTGGCCGAGGAGTTGATACTGATGTCCCGCCTTCGTGCCGCGCCGCTCGATCGTTACGCCTTGCCCTGATGGCACGTAGGAACAGTCGCGCCGGCCTTCATAGGTCGCGAAGAAGCTCGTGAGCGGCACATTGAGCGCCCGAGCAAGGGCCTCCAGGCTTTCGAGCGACGCGGAAACGCTGCCGTTCTCGATCTTCGAGAGCATGCCGGCGGAAAGGCCTGCCTGATGCGCCAATTCGGCCGCCGTGATGTCTAGTCTCTTCCTCAGGCCTCGAATCTGGACGCCGATCGCCGCAGCGATCGACATCGGCGCCTGTACGGGGGGCGCAGTAGAGCCTGTCGCCAGGTCGCCCTTGCGTGGGCGAGCCCCAACCGTGACATCTCCGGGGCGCTTGGCTCCTGACTTCGTGGGGCTCTTCATATGATGGTCCTCATCAGACTTTTCGGTGCGAAGAACCGAGCGTCCGCTGTGGGGCAGCGCGATTTCTTTACAGGAAGCATACTTTCGCAAGAAGCAAATAAAGCCGGCCCCAATCAGCCATCTTCCTCGCGGACGTGCTCGATCATGCCGAGCAGCATGTGTCGGATGTGATCGTCGGCCGCCTCGTAGAATATCTGTCGCGTCTTGCGGGTTCCGCGCACGAGCCGCGCGGCCCTCAGCAAGCGAAGGTGATGGCTGACCAGCGACGGGCTCGCCTCGACCGCCTTTGCGATATCGCCAACCGCGATCGGACCCCCGAGGCAGGCAAGCAGGACGCGCAGCCGCGTCGGATCGCCGAGCAGGCGGAACGTTTCAGCAATGACGCTGATCTGGTCGGCAGTGGGATGGCTCAATGCCTGTGCCGTCCCGAGCCCGAGGGCTTCGCCTCTAACGGGCAAGCTGCCTCGTCACCCCAGACGATCTCGACCGTGCTGTGACCGATCCCGAAGCGCTCCGACAGCTCTCGCTTGATGGCGCGGGTCACGGCGCGTGCGTCCGCGCCCGGCTCGATGGCTGCCTCCAGCGTCGCCGAGGGCATTCCCGAGGTGATCGACCAGACGTGCACGTGATCCACGCAGCTCACGCCCTCGACCCTCTCCAGCAAGTGCCGACGCAGGGCCTCGATATCTATATTCGCCGGTGTTCCTTCGAGCAGGATATGGAGCGAATTCTTCAGGAGCGCCCAGGCGCTGCGCAGTATCAGCAGCAGGATGAGCACCGACAGGATCGGATCTATCGGCGTCCAGCCAGTGAAATAGATTGCTGCCGCCGCGACGATCGCTGCAACTGAGCCAAGCAGATCGCCCAGCACGTGCAGCATGGCACCCTGGATATTGACGTGCTCGGTATCGGCTTGGCGCAGGATCAGGAACACGCCGATATTCACGACGAGGCCGAGGATCGCGACGACCAGCATCGGCCCGGCCAGCACAGGCGAGGGATCTAGCAGCCGGCCCACAGCCTCCCACGCGATCCACGCAACGAGCAGGAACAGCGTCACTGCATTGACGAATCCCGCCAGCACTTCGAGCCGCAGGTAGCCGAAGGTCTTGCTCGAGGTCGCCGCCCGCTTGCCGAAGTAGAAACCGGCCCAGGCAAGCCCGAGCGCCACGGCGTCCGTCAGCATGTGACCGGCATCGGCGATCAGGGCGAGCGATCCCGAGAGCAGGCCGCCGATCACTTCCGCGATCATGAACCCAGCCGTGAGGACGAGCGCGAGCAGGACGGTGCGCTCGTTGCTCGCGGTTACCGTCGGCGCGTGACTGTGATCGTGGCCATGGTCCGAGCCGCGCTCATGCGCACCGTGATCGTGTGCGGCATGATCATGTCCGGACGCGTCTCTGCTCATCAAAACGCTCTCTAGTAGTCGCATGCAATTATTGAATACATGTTCATATATTCAATTGGTGTTTGCAAGGAGGGAATGGCCGGACAGATCTAAGAATGCGGCGACGCGGGATTGCTAGCCGCCAGTTCGCGGCTCGACGGCCCATGGGATACGCATGGCGCCCACACTGCGGAGCCGCTGCCGCATCCCCCCATCTCGCGCTAGGCTGGACCAAAGCTCAAAGAGGCAGAGTAGGGCGGGCATCATGACGCGGCAGCTCCATCTCAACCTTTTCATCAACAGCCGCGGCCATCACGAGGCTTCCTGGCGACATCCGAAGTCGTCGCCACGAGCCATGACCGACATTCGATATTTCCAGGAGCTCGCCCAGAAGGCCGAAGCCGGGCTCTTCGATTCGATCTTCCTCGCCGATCAGCTCGCACTCGCGGACGACATCGCGAGCGCGCCCCGCACATGGCTCGAACCCATCACGGCACTCGGCGCCCTTGCGGTTTCGACGTCGCGCATCGGCCTCATTGCCACGGCTTCGACGACCTATACCGAGCCCTTCAACCTCGCGCGCCAGTTCGCATCGCTCGATCACATGAGTGGCGGCCGCATCGGCTGGAACATTGTCACCTCGTGGATGGCTGCATCCGCCCGCAACTTCGGCAGTGCCGGCCAAGTCTCGCACGCGGACCGCTACGAGCGCGGCGAGGAATTCATGCAGGTCGTCCGCGCGCTGTGGGACAGCTGGGCTGACGATGCGATCCTCGATGACCGCGTCAGCGGTCGCTATGCGCGCGCGGAGAGCGTTCGCGCCATTAACCACACGGGCGAGCACTATCAGGTCGCCGGACCACTCAACGTACCACGCTCGCCGCAGGGCCGGCCTGTGCTCGTGCAGGCCGGCTCGTCCGATACCGGGCGCGCATTCGCCGCCAGGCACGCCGAAGCCGTCTTCACGGCTCATATGGAGAAGGCGACGGCTCGAGAGTTCTACGCCGATCTCAAGGCTCGCGTCGTTGCCGAGGGACGGCGCGCCGATCAGGCACTCATCCTGCCGGGTCTGAGCCCGATGATCGGATCCACGGAAGCGGAAGCGCAACGCATCGAACGCGAGCTCAACGAGCTGAGCGATCCGGAAGTCGGACGCAAGCGTCTGTCGGCGCGCTTCGGCGGGCACGACTTTTCGCATCTGCCGCTCGACAAGCCGCTGCGGACCGAAGACTTCCCGGCTTCGGACGCGCACGAAGCTGCACGCAGCCGCACTGAGGTCATCATCGGACTCGTGCGACGCGAGCAGCCGACGCTACGCCAACTGCTTGCTCGCCTCGCCGGTGCGCGCGGACATTTCACGTTCGCCGGTACGCCTGAGCAGGTTGCGAGTCTGATGATCGACTGGTTCGAGAATGGCGCCGCCGACGGTTTCAATCTCATGCCGCCGATCCTGCCGTGGATGCTCGATGTTTTTATCGCCGAGGTCGTACCGCTGCTGCAGAAGCGCCATCTCTTCCGCACGGCATATGAGGGCACGACGCTGCGCGCACACTACGGTCTCGAAAGGCCCGCGGTGAACGAAAGACAACGCGAGTAAGCAATCTCAAGCAGTTAGCCGCGTCAAAGCGATGATGAATGTTCATTCAGATGAACGCCCGTTAAGCTACTGAATAAATTATAAAAATCGCGACGGAAGAATATTTACCAAGGCGTTCTCCTCATGCACGCCGCACTGGATCGCCGACAAATAGGACGGTGGTTACCGCGGCCCGAAACAGAGGAGATGCCATCATGAAATCCGTTCTGCTCGCCGCTGCCGCCGCTGTTGCTGCTATCTCGGCCTCGTCTGGCGTCGCGCTCGCCGACAAGAGCTACACCCCCAACTGGAGGCCGCACGGAATGGACACCAAGCGGGTCTATCGCCCCGCGCCGCGCGTCCACTATCACCGCTACGAGTATCGCCCGGTCTATCGTCCGACCCCGATCCAGAACAGCCGTGCTGACCTTGCCGAAAGGCGGCGTGACGCGTTTGCCGACGGCCGCATCACGTTCATCGAGAAGCTCAAGCTGAATGCTGCCCAGCGCCGTCACGAGTCTCTGGTGCGCTCGTACCGCTAATCAAGATATCCGCCGACTTGCATCCCCCGGTGCTTCGTCGCGGATCAGGAGGGCCGTCCCCTGCGGCCCTCCACCCTCAGCTGGCCGACACGCCTGGTGTCGGCCAGCCATTTTCGACCTTCGTTGCGAGCCATCTCGCGAGCGCCGCGTTCACCGCAACGGGTTGCTCCTGTGCCATCCAATGACCGGACGGAATGACGACCTCGCTGAGATCGTCGCACGCGGCCCGCATCGGATCGGCGAGCCGCGATATCGTCGTTTCGCACACGGCGTCGTAGTCGCCATGCAGGAACAGCACCGGCAATGACAACCGACCGCCATTCGGCGCACGGTGCGCGTACTCCGCATTGCGCCGATGGTTCATGTACCAGCTATCGGGCCCGAAGAACCCGTTGCGCTCGAGCGCCTCGACGTAGACGGCGAGCTCCTCCTCGCTCAGCACTCGCGTATCGAGCGGCAGTGGTGGCGCCTGCTTCAATGGCGCGAACCATCCGCCTCTCCGACGAACATCCGACGTGCGCGCGGGCTTGCCCTTGCTGACGGCTGATCCGGCGCGAAAGAGCGCCTTGACCGTGCTCGCCACGTCCGCTTCGAAATCGCTGCGCGCCTTCTCGAATCTCTCTTCGTAGAAGAGCTGATAGTCCCATTGCCCGACGGGATACTGCGCTTCTGGATAAGTTTTGCGATCGACGTATGGCACCAGATTTTCCGGCAGAAAGCCGCCGGGAAAATATGGCACGCAGAGACTGGCCGCCGCCCGGCAGCAGTCGGCGTGATGGCTCGCGAGACTCCAGACAACCGGGCTCCCCCAGTCGTGCCCGACCCAGATCGCGCTGTCGTGGCCAAGTGCCGACAAAAGCTCCAGCATGTCCTCGACGATGACCTCGAGCGCATAGTCCTCATGCCGCGCGTAGACAGCGGAGCGTCCATAGCCGCGCATGTCCGGTGCAATGGCGCGGAAGCCAAGACTGGCGAAGCAGGGAAGCTGATGCCGCCAGCTAAGCGACAACTCCGGCCAGCCGTGCACGAAGACGATCGGCGGCGCATCGTGCGCTCCGCAGGCGAGAAAGAACGTCTTGTGTCTTCCCGTCGCGATCGTGTGCTCGGTCACCGGAAAGAGCGACTTCATGACACCCCCCCATTCTCGCGTACGGATCTGCTCATGCCGCATGTGCATTTATGCGTCATTTCCTGACGGGCGCCATCCGAAACAGGTATAAGCCGCCCGAAGCAGTAGAGATCTCAAACTAACGTCGGAAGAGGGACTCCGGGCGCCATGCAGCGCGAGGGGGCAAGCGAAGCAGTCCAGGCCGGAACCAGCGTGCTCAGAGGCATCGGCCTCATGTGCGCGGCGCTGGTGCTGTTTTCCGCACTCGATGCGACAGCCAAATACATCGCTACGCGGAGCGGGCTTCCCGTCTCGCAGGTGACGTGGCTACGCTTCGTGAGCCAGTGCGTGCTGGTTGTACTCACTTTCGGCGTTCTCGCTCTCCCACATCTGCTCTACAGCCGGAAGTGGACGCATCAAGCCGTGCGCTCGTTCCTTATGCTCGGCTCGACCATGTTCAACTTCATGGCGCTGAAGACGCTCCGTCTGGATCAGACATTGACGATCGGTTTCCTGGCGCCGTTCGTCGTCGCACTGCTCGCAGGTCCGTTCCTCGGCGAGTGGATCCGTTGGCGGCGATTGCTCGCCATCATCGTCGGCTTCTGCGGCATCCTGGTCGTCGTCCGGCCCGGCTATGCCAACTTCGAAACAGGCATGCTCTTCGCCGCGCTCGGCACGCTCTGCTATGCGGTGTTCATGCTCCTGACGCGCTATCTCTCGCGCTTCGACCCGCCCGAGGTGACGATCTTCTATTCGATGCTGGCCGGTGTCTTCGTGATGGCGCCGTTCGCGATTGCCGAGTGGGTCTGGCCGCGCGACGCGTTCACATGGGCGCTGCTTCTTTCGACGGGCTTATGGGGTGGGCTCGGTCACTACATCTTCATTCTCGCCTATCGCCACGCGCCCGCCACGACGCTGGCGCCGTTCATCTACTTCGGCCTCATCACGCACACCGCACTCGGCTATCTCGTCTTCGATCAGCTTCCCGATGAATGGACGATCGCCGGAGCGATGATCGTCATCGCATCGGGCATCTATCTCGTGCACCGCGAACGCGTGACCGCCATGGAGCGGCGAAAGACGGAAGAGGCGGCGAAGAGCACTAGCTCTTAGCAATACGCGCCTTGGTATCGGCAGCCCAGGCAGCGAAGCGGCGCTCGCGGATAGCTGCGCGCATCGCTGCCATCAGCTGCTGATAGAAGACCGTATTGACCCACGACAGCAGCATCGCGCCGAGCAGCTCGCCCGACTTAACAAGATGATGCAGATAGGCGCGCGAGTAGTCGCGCGCGGCGGGGCACGTACTCTCGGGATCGAGCGGCGCGTTGTCCTCGGCGTGCTTCGCGTTGCGCAGGTTCACGCGGCCATTCCACGTGAAAGCGAGGCCATGGCGCCCGTTGCGCGTCGGCAGCACGCAGTCGAACATGTCGACGCCGCGTGCGACCGCCTCGATGAGATCTTCAGGCGTGCCGACGCCCATCAGGTAGCGTGGCTTTGTCGTCGGCAGGAAGGGCAAAGTCGCTTCGAGGGTGCGCAGCATGACGTCATGGCCCTCGCCAACCGCCAGCCCACCGACCGCATACCCCGGAAAATCCATGCCGACGAGCGCCTCCGCCGAGCGTCGCCTCAGATCGTGCTCGATGCCACCCTGCACGATGCCGAACAGCGCCTGTCCCGGCTGCGCGAGACCGCTCTCCAGGTTGCTCGCGAAGGCGCGCTTGCACCGCTCCGCCCAGCGCAATGACAGCTCCATGGCACGCGCGGTCTCGGCATGCGTTGCCGGTAGCTCGATGCACTGGTCGAGCTGCATCTGGATGTCGGAGCCGAGCAGGCACTGGATCTCGATTGCACGCTCGGGACTCAGCACGTGCCTCGAACCATCGAGATGCGACTGGAAGAGCGCGGCCTCCTCGGTCACCTTGCGTATCTTCGAGAGGCTCATCACCTGGAAGCCGCCCGAGTCGGTCAGTATCGGCCCGTCCCAGCGCATGAACTTGTGCAACCCGCCGAGACGATGAATGCGCTCCGCGGTCGGCCGCAGCATGAGATGATAGGTATTGGCGAGCAGGATGTCCGCACCTGCATGCTTCACCTGTTCGGTATAGAGCGCCTTGACCGTCGCCACGGTCCCGACCGGCATGAATGCGGGCGTGCGAATGATGCCGCGCGGCGTCGAGATCTCGCCGACGCGCGCGAGCCCGTCCTCGCCAAGGAGGCTGTAGCGGAATTCCGGAGCCGGTGCGGGTGTGTTGAGCATGCGAGCCCTATACCGCGGCGCGCGCGCTTTCGCACGCCCACTTTGTCTTATGCTGAATGATCAGGCCGGCGCGGGGTGCAACAGGCAGGCATCGCCATAGGAGTAGAAGCGGTAGCCATGCCCGATCGCGTGCGTATAGGCGGCCCTCATGGCATCCAGTCCGGAAAATGCTGCGACGAGCATGAACAGCGTCGAGCGCGGCAAATGGAAATTAGTCATCAGCACATCCACGGCGCGGAAACGATAGCCCGGCGTGATGAAGATGCCTGTGTCGCCGCGGAAAGGACGAATGGTGCCGCCCGCGTCTGCCGCCGACTCGAGGAGCCTCAGCGCTGTCGTCCCGACCGCAACAATGCGGCGACCCGCAAGGCGCGCTGCCATCAGCCGGTCCGCCGTCTCGGGTGTGACTTCGCCCCACTCGACATGCATGAGGTGGTCATCTGTATCCTCGACCTTCACCGGCAGGAAAGTGCCGGCGCCGACATGCAGTGTCACAAGCTCGTTGGTGATCCCCTTGGCTTTCAGTCGCTCGACGAGCGCGGGCGTGAAGTGGAGTGCTGCCGTCGGCGCCGCCACGGCGCCTTCGTGCTTCGCGAACATGGTCTGGTAGCTATCTCGATCCTCGGGACCGGCGGGCCTCCGCGAGGCGATATAGGGCGGCAATGGCATGCGGCCGAGCGCCTCGATGGCCTCGTCGAGAAAGGCACTGTGGAAGGAGAAGGCGAGTTCGACCTCGCCATTCTCGTGCTTCGCGGCAACCGTCGCATCGAGCGTGCCGAGTAGGCACACCCGACCATCCGTCTCGGCGCCGAAGCGGATCAGGTCACCCACCTTGAGCCGCTTCGCCGGCTGCGCGAAGGCGCACCAGCGGCTCTCATCGACGCGCTTCGTCAGGTTGAACGAAACGGGCGTCTCGTGCGGTCCGCGCACGCGCACGCCTTCGAGCGCCGCCGGGATCACGCGCGTATCGTTGAAGACGAGGACATCGTCATGCCGTAGGAGGTCCGGAAGATCGCCGATTATATGGTCCGCGAGCGGTGCATCCCCGCCGGGCCGCACAACGAGGAGGCGCGCGGCGTCGCGCGGCACAGCCGGATGAAGGGCAATGCGGTCCTCGGGCAAGTCGAAATCGAAGTCGGCCGTGCGCATGGGCTTCCATTCAGGTCCGGTCGGACACGCCGGGCGTGCCTGCCGCTCCGGTCTGTACATCGTTCTGCCCCATAGGTACTAGACGTTCAGGGCAACAAGAGCTGCGCCACCGGCCCAGCCGACTTTGCCAGCCGCCCGTGAAGGAGGACCGCTCATGAAGTCGACCGTCAATGGCATCGCCATGAACTACGAGCTTTCCGGCGCCGCCGACGGGCCTGCCGTGGTCCTTCACCATCCGCTCGCAACCAATCTCACCTGCTGGGATGAGCTTACGGCCGCCCTCGAGCCCAATTACCGCGTGCTCCGCCTCGATGCGCGCGGTCACGGCAAGAGCGATGCCCCCGCGGGTATCTATCCCTTCGAGACGCTCGCCAAGGACGTCGTCGATCTGATGACGGCCTGCGGCATCGACAAGGCGAGCTTCCTCGGCCTCTCCATGGGCGGCATGGTCGGCCAGTACCTAGGCCTGCTCCATCCCGAGCGCTTCAATTGCCTCCTGCTGGTCTCGACCTCGAGCCGCATTCCCGAGGAGGCGAGGTCGATTTGGGACCAACGCGTCGTGGCCACGAAGAAGGACGGCATGGCCTCTCAGGTCGATGGCGCCATGCAGCGATGGGTCTCGCCGCGTGCGCTCAAGGAGGATGCGGCACTCGTCGAGCGGCTCCGCAAGATGATCCTGGCAACGCCGGTCGACGGCTATCTCGGATGGGCCCAGGCCATTCGCAATCTCAATGTCACAAGCCGTCTCGGCGCCATCAAGCTGCCGACGCGCGTCATCGTCGGCGAGCTCGATCCAGCGACGCCCGTCGCGGCTTCGCAAGCCATTCACAACTCCATCCCGGGCTCCGATCTCGTGATCGTGCCGGGTGTGTCGCACATGTTGCACAATGAGGAGCCGGAGCTGTTCCACTCCCATGTATTGCCCTTCCTCGATATTCGCGCGGGAAAATAGCCGCGCGAAATATCTCAGTGTCGGATGGCTGGTGCTGGCGCTTCTCATTGGAGAGTCGGCCTTGCCTGCACGCGCAAATGATGCGCTGGCGGCGCGTGCGAGAGACGTGCTTGCAGCGCATTGCCCGTCTTGCCGCGAGGTCGGCGACACCAGTGCGGCGCCCGACCTTGCCGCGATCGCACGCGATCCCATGCTCGTCCGCCCCGGAAACCCGGACGGCTCGCCCATCTACACAGCGCTGCTCCGACGGTTCGGCAGCAGCGGCCCCGGCGCAAGCACGAGCGCAGATGAGCTTGGCGCACTACGCGCCTGGATCGAAAGCCTACCTGCCGATGCCGCGACTTGCCCCGACGCGACCTTCGTTCCACGCGAGCGCATCGAGGCCGAGCTTGCGCGCGTCGCTGCGACCACGAGGAAGCCTGTCGCGGCTTTCCGCATTCTGAGCCTTGCGCACCTCGATCTCGGCTGTGCGACCCCCGCCCTGCTCGCCGAATGGCGGCAGCTGCTCCAGCTTGTCCTTGCAGCCGTCGCGGGCATCACGCATCCGGTGCCAGCCCACACGCTCGATCCCCAGGGCCACAACCTCGCCTTCGACATCCAGGATCTCGGCTGGGACGCCGTCCGCTGGCGCGCCATCATCGGGATAAAGACGCAGATCCGGCGCATCCCGGGACCGCTCATCGTCCGCGCAGATCAGCTTGTCGCGCAGATCCTGCGCGGCGAGTTCGGCACGGCCTTAGCCGGACCCAGCGGACCGGTGCCCACGCATCTCGCCGACAGCCACATCATGCAGGAGAACGACCGCGAGATCGCGCGGGCCATCCTTGCGCCAATAACGCCGCTGGACAAAGTCGAGCGCAATGCCGAGCTGATACTTCAGCTGACGCGCACACATCTCGCACCAGTCAATCTGCCGCGCGTCGCGGCCGAACTCGGCATGGACCCAGTCGTGCTGGCCAATGCCCTCGAACCCAGCGCGAGCGGCGAACGCCATCTGCTGCGGCGGTTGATCTACGGGACGGTACTGCGCAACGATCTCGAGGACGCCTGGCCTCTTCTGGCGCGCCTTCTCAAGGTTACACCTCCGGAGCGAGCCATACCGCTGGTCCCTTTGGATGCGGCCCGTCCTCCCATCACCGCGACAACGCCGATTGATCTCACGCTCTATCCGGACCTTCCGCGCTACACGAGCGGCGATGCGATCGAGATCACTGTCCGCTCGAACGTCGATTGCAATCTGACGGTCATCAGCATCGATGCGGGCGGCTACGGCACAGTGATCTTCCCCAATGACTTCGTGCCCAGCAATCGCATCGGCGCGCATCTCAACGTCACACTGCCGGGACCAGGCGCGCGCTACCGCTTCCGCGTGAAGGACAAAGGCCGCGAGCGGTTCGTCGCGCTTTGCACGCGCGTGGACGGCCTTGTCGATGGCATCCGCCACGACTTCGAGCGTCAGCGCTTCCAGGAACTCGGCCCTTATGCGGCCTTCCTCGATGCGAGCCTGCGCCGTCCGCCACCTGTAGCCGAAGCGGAGCGCAAGGAGGACACGCCGCCGGCTCCGACATACGTGCCGCAGAGCCAGATCTGGCGGACGGGCATCGTCATCGAGGTGCGGTAGTCAAGCTCTCGCCAGAAAGCTCTCGATCACGCGCTTCCTGTCGCCGTTGTCGAAGTCGATGGTGAGCTTGTTGCCGTCGACCATGGACACGGTACCGAGCCCGAACTTCTGGTGGCGCACGCGATCACCCTCGACGAATTCCGAGACATGATCCGACGAGGCGACGAGCGTCCCCTCGATCGTCTGCGGCGGTGGCCGCGCGGGACGTGCCGCCTTCCACTGCTCCTGCGCACGCTGCCAACCGGGCGTCGTGTAGCTCGTCGTGAATGGCGAGGGCGCATCGTCGAAGCGGCTCTTGCCATAGGGGTTGGCGCGCCCATAGCGCGGATCGCTGCCCATGGTCGCGTAGACGCCACCGAAGGGGCTGCGCGACTCAAGCACATCGAGGTGCGCCTCGGGCAGCTCGTCGACGAACCGGGAAGGGCTCGCCGACTGATAAAGACCGCGGGTGCGCCGGTTCTGCGCGAAGCTCACCTGCACGCGCCGCTTGCCGCGCGTCAGGCCGACATAGGCGAGGCGGCGCTCCTCTTCGAGACCGGCAAGTCCGCTCTCGTCGAGCGAACGCTGATGCGGGAAAAGCCCCTCTTCCCAGCCCGGCAGGAAGACCGTCTCGAACTCGAGACCCTTGGCGGCGTGCAGCGTCATAAGCGACACGCGATCGCCGTCGTTACCCTGCTCGACATCCATGACCAGCGCCACGTGCTCGAGGAACCCACCGAGGGTCTCGAACTGGTGCATAAAGCGGATCAGCTCTTTGAGGTTCTCGAGTCGCGACTGCGCCTGTGGGCTCTTGTCCGCCTGCCACATGGCCGTGTAGCCGCTCTCGTCGAGGATCAGCTCGGCAAGCTCAGTGTGCTTCACGCCTTCGGCTTGCCCGCGCCAGCGCAGGAAGGCCGCAATGAGATCGCCGAGCGCCCGCCGCGCCTTGGGCTTCAGCTCGTCGCTCTCGGCGAGCTGGCGTGCGGCCTCGAACATCGGGATGCCGCCGGCCCGCGCGAGATCGTGGATCTGCTTAATCGTGGCATCGCCGAGACCGCGCTTCGGCACGTTGACGATGCGCTCGAACTTGAGATCGTTCGACGGATTGTGCGTGATTTCCAGGTACGCGATGGCGTCCTTGATTTCCTGGCGCTCGTAGAAGCGCGGGCCGCCGATCACGCGATAAGGAAGGCCGAGCGTGATGAAGCGATCTTCGAATACGCGCATCTGGAAGGAGGCACGCACCAGGATCGCGATCTCGTTGAGCCGGTGCCCATTCTTGGCGAGACGTTCAATTTCCTCGCCGATCGCGCGCGCTTCCTCCTCGTCGTCCCATACGCCGAGTACGGAGACCTTCTTGCCGAGCTCGTCGTCCGTGAAGAGCGTCTTGCCGAGGCGGCCGGTGTTGTTGGCAATGAGCCCGGCAGCAGCGCCGAGAATGTGGCCGGTCGAGCGATAATTGCGCTCGAGCCGGATGACGATGGCGCCGGGAAAGTCCTTCTCGAAGCGCAGGATGTTGTCGACCTCGGCGCCGCGCCAGCCATAGATCGACTGATCGTCATCGCCGACGCAGCAGAGGTTCGGCTGCCCGCCCGGCGCCTGCGCGATGAGCCGCAGCCACTGGTATTGGACGACGTTGGTGTCCTGGTATTCGTCGACGAGGATGTAGCGGAAACGGCGCTGGTAGTCGGCGAGCACGTCCGTATGCTCGCGAAACAGCCTGAGTGTTTCGAGCAGGAGATCGCCGAAGTCGACGGCGTTGAGCTCCTTAAGGCGCTGCTGGTAGGCCGCATAGAGCCGGGCCCCGATGCCGGCGAACACCTGCGAATCGCCGGTGCTCACCTTATCCGGTGTCAGGCCCTTGTTCTTCCAGTTGTCGATCATCGCGGCGAGTTGGCGCGCGGGCCAGCGGTCCTTGTCGAGCCCCTCGGCCTCGATGACCTGCTTGATGAGCCGGAGCTGGTCGTCCACGTCGAGGATCGTGAAGCCGTTCTTGAGATCGACCAGCTCAGCGTGGCGGCGCAGGATTTTCACGCCAATCGCGTGGAACGTGCCGAGCCACGGCATGCCCTCGACAGCACCCCCGATGAGAGCGCCGATGCGCTCCTTCATCTCGCGCGCGGCCTTGTTCGTGAAAGTGACGGCGAGCACCTGCGAGGGGAATGCTTTCCGGCTCGCGAGGATGTGGGCAATGCGCGTCGTCAGCACGCGGGTCTTGCCGACCCCGGCACCTGCGAGCACGAGCACCGGCCCGTCGGTCGTCTCGACGGCCCGGCGCTGCTCCGGATTGAGGCCCTGGAGATATGGCGCGGGCGCCTGGGCGATCGCGCGCTCTGATATTGAGGGCCGCGATGCCGACTGGCCCATCGCCGACGCCCCCCCGGGTGCCTCCGGAAGGTCGAACGGAGGATCGTCGTCCTCGTCGGCGGGCAACTGGCCCATTTTCACCTGATTCGCTGACATGACAGGGCCTTATAGCACGCCTTGGGCGGCAGCAATTCGGCGTCCATACCTCCTATTTGGTCCCCCGTTCCGGGGTGACAAGGCGGCTTCCTTTGCCCGTCGGGCCGGCGTAGTGTTCCGGCCCAGATTATGCGTTTGGTGGGGAGAAAATGCCGTGCAGCTTCAAATGGGTGGGCGCAATGCGCTCGTTACGGGCGCGAGCAAAGGAATCGGGCTCGCCATTTCCAAAGCATTCCTCGGGGCGGGCGCCAATGTGGCCATCGTCGCGCGGAGCCAGGAGGGCCTCGACGACGCCAAGAAGGAGCTGGCCAAAGCTGGCAGCGGCAAGATCATTACAATCACAGGTGATGTGGGCAAGGCCGAAGACTGCGCCCGGGTATTCGCGGCGGCGGAGAAGGCGCTCGGCCACCTCGATGTCCTCGTCAACAATGCCGGCACCTCCAAGACTGGCCAGTTCGAGACCATCACCGACGAGGTCTGGCAGGCCGATCTCGACCTCAAGCTCTTCGCTGCCATTCGCCTCTGCCGCCTCGCATTTCCTGGCATGAAGGACCGCGGCTATGGCCGCGTGATCAACGTGCTCAACACGAGCGCCAAGGCTCCCGCCGCCGGTCGCGCACCGACAGCCGTCTCCCGCGCAGCCGGTATGGCCTTGACCAAGGTCCTCGCTGGCGAGGGCGCGCCTCACAATGTGCTCGTCAATGCCGTTCTCGTCGGACGCATCGAGAGCGATCAGTGGGTGCAGCGGCATGCCCAGGAGAACAAGGGCCGCAGCCTCGCTGCGTATTACGAGGACATGGGTAAGGACATTCCCATGAAGCGAGTCGGCACGGCCGAAGAGTTCGCCAACATGGTGCTGTTCCTCGCGTCCGACGCGGGCTCCTACATCACCGGCACGGCCATCAACATCGACGGCGGCGCCTGCCCTGTCGTCTGAGTCGTCCCAGCCCGACATCTGCATATCGGAGCACTTGTAATGCGTATCGACGTTCGGTGGATGGCGTGGATGGCGGCCGTCACCGCCATGACGGCGACACCACTGGCTGCGGCCGAAATCGCTGGAACCTCCGCGATCTCGGCCGTGACCATCTTCTCGCGCGGCGCCGAGATTACGCGCTCCGCTCAGCTCAAGATCGCCCAGGGCGAGCACGTCATTGTGTTCAAGGATCTGCCGGCGCAAGCCATCGACGGCTCCATCCGGATCGAAGGGCGCAGCACCGGCCGGCTCGACATCGGCTCCGTGGACACGCGCCGTGTCGAAATCCCTCGCCTCGATCCCGCTGTCAGCCAGAGCGAGCGGCGCAAACTCGAGGAAGCCATCGAGAAGCTGCAGGACGAGCGCGCGATCATTGCCGCGGAAGTCGAGGCCGCCGAGGCACAGAAAAGGTTCGTCGAAGGCCTGGTCACGCTCCCGACGCGACCGGCTGCCAAATCCGGTGAAACCGCAGAAAAGATCGAACCGTGGAGCGATATCTTCGCGTTGATCGGCAGCCGGCTCGCCGATGCGGAGAAGACGCGGCTTGCAGCCAGCCTCAAGGTGCGCGAGCTCGACCGCCGCATCGCCGATCTCGAGAGAGCGCTCTCCGATCTCGCGCCCGTGGAGGATGCGCGCACCGAGGTTCGCGTCAAAATCACGGCCGCTGCCGCGCTCGAGGCAAATCTGCTGCTGCGCTATCAGGTGCCTTCGGCCTCCTGGCAGTCCCTTTACGACGCCCGACTGATGACCGGCGCGCGCAACGTTGCGCCGAGCCTCGTGCTCGTGCGGCGCGCGGCCGTGCAGCAGCGTACAGGCGAGGACTGGCGCGACGTCGCCCTCACGCTATCGACGGCGCGGCCGGCGAACGGCGCGTCAGCACCGACACTCGATCCCGCAGTCGTCGACTTCATGCCCGAAACCCCGCCCCCGCGCCCCGTGGCAAGCGCACCAGCGGCACAGGCGGATAGGGCCCGTCGCGCCGCCGAGGAGCGTGCCGGTGAGGCCTCCGTCGCCGCCGATAAGCGGCAGGACGAGGAATTTGCAGTCGGCGAGCAGCAGGCCAGTGTCGAGGCTTCCGCCTATCAGGCTCGCTTCGATATTCCCGGCAAAACGACGGTCCTCGCGACTGCCGAGGTCAAGCGCGTGCTGATCGACCAGGCAACAATCGAACCGAGCCTCGTCGTGCGCGCGGTACCACGCCTGCGGACGCAGGCATATCTCTATGCCAAGCTCGCCGCTCCGAAGACGACCGCCTATCTCCCCGGCGTGATCTCCCTCTTCCGCGACGGCACGTACGTCGGGAGCGGCAAGTTGCCGTTACTGTCACCCGGCCAGGAGCACGAGATTGGTTTCGGCGCCGACGACTCGGTCCGCGTCCGCTATGCGACGGTCGAGGACAAGCGCGGCGAGAGCGGCCTCATCTCCTCCCAGCAGACCGACACACGCGCCTTCCGCATGTCTTTGAAGAACATGCACGAGCGCGCGATCAACGTCTCAGTGCAGGATAACATCCCGACCTCCCGTCAGCAGGACATCAAGGTCGAATTGACCGGCAAGACGCCGCCCACCCGACGTGACGTCGACGACAAGCGCGGGGTGCTGGCGTGGGATGCGTTGCTCCAGCCCGACGAGGAACGGCAAATCGACTTCGGTTATCGGGTGTCGTGGCCGACAGGGAAGCGCATCATATATGGGCGCTGAGCCACTGTTGCCGATTTGGCAGAATAAAGGGGCCGCTCAGCTAATGAACGGCCCAAGTCTAGGGAGGAAACGCCCGAAGTGGGCAATAGCGACGATAGATCGTCATCGCAGCTACAATTTTGAGCATGCCTACGCACTGCCGATTCGGCAATCGTCAAGGGCGCATCGGTTGCGGATAGCCGGATGTTAGCAATCTCCATGCGTCAAAAGTGTCACATATCTTCAGACTGAGCATTGATCAAAAAACCACAACGCTCCCCATACGCCCCAGCATCCTCACCGCGAGACCATCCGTGACGCCGTCTAGCAAGCCGACAGCCGCATCGTTCGCCTCCCTCCTAGAGACCGCACACACGCTCGCCGACCTATCCGCCGAGGTCATCATGCGTCGCTTCCGCCGCCCGATCCCCATCGACGATAAGGGCGGTCCGCTCGGCTTCGACCCCGTCACGGCCGCCGATCGCGATGCTGAACGCGTGATCAGTCGCCACCTGGCGCGCCATCACCCATCGCACTCGATCATCGGCGAGGAGCACGGCAGCCGCGTCGGCGACGGCACGAGCACGCTGCGCTGGTTCGTCGATCCGATCGACGGCACGAAAGCTTTCATCATGGGGAGTCCGCTATGGGGCACGCTCATCGGCCTGCTCGACGGCGAGATGCCGGTGCTCGGCATGATGAACCAGCCCTTTACCGGCGAGCGCGTGTGGACGACCCGCACCGCCACCCAATGGCGCACGGCCGACGGCAAAACCCGACGCGCCCGTACGCGCGCGTGCAATAAGCTCGAGCACGCCATCCTTACGACCACAGGCCCCAATCTCTTCGGCGATCGAGACCGCAAGAAATTCTTCGAGGTCTCCGCGCGTGCGCGCCTCACGCGCTACGGCGGTGATTGTTACGGCTACTGCCTGCTCGCCGGTGGCTACACCGATCTCGTCATCGAGGTGGGCCTCAAGCCACACGATGTCGCCGCTCTCATTCCGATCATCGAGCGGGCCGGTGGGCGTATCACGACGTGGGATGGCGCCATCGCCACGAACGGCGGCCGGATCGTCGCTGCAGGCGATCCGGCACTCCATGCGCAAGCGGTCAAGATCCTGAGCGCATGAGTGCGCAGCGCGATCCCCCTCATGCAAAAGCAACGGGGCGCCCATGAGGCGCCCCGAATTCATTTCAAAGCGTGCGTTGGCTGAAGCTCAGTTGAGCTTGCCCTTGAGATCACGGATCGAACGATTCACGAGATCGGCGCCGCCAGCACCCTGGAGCTTGTCGCCAATAATCCGCTCCGCCGCCGACATCGCGACGTCGACAGCCGCCGCCCGCACTTCGCTCACGGCCTGAGCCTCAGCCCGGGCGATCTTGTCCTCGGCGAGGCGCGTGCGCCGCTCGAGCTGCTCCTTGAGGCTCTTTTCGCTCTCCGCCTTCATGGTCTCCGCCTCGCGGCGCGCCTGATCAATGATGGCCTTGGCCTCATCCTCGGCGGCGCGCTGCTTGCGCTGGTAGTCCGCGAGCAGATCCTGCGCTTCCTCGCGCAGGCGGCGGGCCTCATCGAGTTCCTTGCGCACGGCATCGGCACGATCGTCCAGCGCCTTCGTGATCAAGGTCGGCACGCCCATCTTGATGAGCACGCCAACGAAGATGAAGAACGATACGGCGACCCAGAACTCAGGATTGAAGAACATCGCTGTCGCTTCCTTCGTGCCTTTCGGCTTCAGCTCGCCTTGGCCTTGGCGAGCGCCTGGCGCACTTCATCGGCCGAGACGACCTTGCCCGTCAGCATCGACACGATGTCCGACGCCGTGCTCGCGGCAATCTCGTCGACGCTTGCGAGCGCCCGCGACTTGGTCTCCGCGATCCGCTTCTCGGTCTCTGCGAGTTTCGCGTTGAGCTCCGCCTCGACGCGGTGGCGCTCTGCCTCGGTCTCGGCCGTGAGCTTGTCGCGCGTGTCCTTGGCGAGCCCCTGCGCCTTGCCGCGGGCATCCGCCAGCGACTGCTCGTAGGCCTTCAGCGCCGCGTCCGTCTCCGACTTCAGCCGCGCCGCCTCGTCGAGATCGCGCTGGATGCGATCGCGGCGCTCCTCGATGACCTCGCCGATTCGCGGCAGTGCGATCCGCGCCATCAGGAAGTAGAGCGCGCCGAAGCTCAGCGCGAGCCAGAAGAGCTGTTTTGGAAACGTCGTCGGATCGAACGGCGGGAACGTAGCCGGCGCAGACGCGCTCGGTATGAACTCGCCGGTCGTCACCGCGACCGCCCCAAGAAGCAACATGGACATTGCGCCCTGCCGTCAGTTTCGCATCGGCGTGCGCCGATGCCGGACTACGCGGTGCGGCGGCCCGTTACAGGAACGGCCGCCGCGTCTCAACCCGTGGGCCTTGGCCGTTCGGATCAGACCACGAAGAGGAGCAGCAGCGCGATGAGCAGCGAGAAGATGCCGAGTGCTTCCGTCAGCGCGAAGCCGAGGAGCAGCGTGCCGCGCTGGCCGTCAGCCGCCGACGGGTTGCGGAGCGCACCCGAGAGGAACTGGCCGAAGAGGTTACCGAGGCCGATGCCGGCGCCCGCCATGCCGAGGCATGCGATACCTGCGCCGATGAACTTTGCTGCCACTGGATCCATGATGATCTCCCTGGGTTGATCGTGTGTGAGTGGATGAGGTTGATGCGACGAGCCGCTTACCGCTTAGTGATGGGCTCCATGCACCGCATCATTGAGATAGACGCAGGTCAGGACCGCGAAGACATAGGCCTGCAGCACCGCGACCAGCACCTCGAGCGCGGTCAGCGCGATGGTGAGGAAAAGCGGCAGTGGCGAGAGAATGCCCCAGACGCCCGCGGCGAGCAGCGAGCCGACGAAGCCTGCGAAGATCTTGAGCGCGATGTGGCCCGCCAACATGTTGGCGAAGAGACGCACGGACAGGCTCAGCGGCCGCGAGAGGAACGAGATGACCTCGATCGGCACCATCAGCGGCAGCAGGGCCGGCGGAACGTCCGGCACGAACAGCTTGAGGAAGTGCGTGCCCTGCGTCGCAACGCCGTAGACGATCACGATACCGATCACGAGCAGCGCCAGCGCCGCCGTGACGACGAGATGGCTCGTCACCGTGAAGGTGCCCGGCACCATGCCGATCAGGTTCACAACCAGGACGAAGATGAAGAGCGAGAAGACCAGAGGGAAGAACTTCATCCCTTCGTGGCCGACATTCTCGCGCACCGTATTGGCGACGAACTCGTAGAGTACTTCCGCCACCGACTGCATCCGGGTCGGGACCAGCGAGCGCCCGCGCATGGACATGATCAGGAAGGCCGAAATCAGGCCCACCGCGATGACCATGAACAGTGCGGAGTTCGTAAAGGAGGTATCGAAACCGAAGAGCCGCAACGGAACGAGATTCTTGATCTCGAACTGAGCGATTGGACTATGTACCCCGTCAGCGCCAGCAGCCACGTGCCCGTGCCCCTTACCTGTTCTCGTCCTCGTCGTCGTCCGGAACGGACGGCGCCGGCGGCGTCTTCTCGCGCATCGCGACCCTGATCACGTTCAGGATGCCCGCGGCAGCGCCCAGCAAAAAGAACAGGACAAACATGACCGGCTTTTCAGTGCCGAGCCACTTGTCCAGATACCAACCAATCAGACCGCCGGCCACGATGCCACCGATCAGCTCAGCAGAAGCCCGCATCGCGCGCCCAGCGGTCGAAGGGCCTTGAGGCCGACGTGCCGCGTCGCGCGTCTGCTTGACCTTGTCGAGCTGCTGGCCAATCGCCTCCGATCGCCGCCTCAGAGCCTCGCGTTCCTCGGGCGTGATCTCGCCTCTCGGATCGGGTTGCTTGCTGCCGTCGACCGACATGATGGCTGCCTCGACACGCCCCGAGGACCGGGGCGCGGCCGCTTCCAACTGCGCGGGGGGACCATAGTTAGGCCCCCTAGGGGTGTCAAGAAAGCGTGATGGCCCTCTGAACACTGCAAAGGCGGCGAAAGCGCGCAGGGCCGTGCCAATCCAGCGGATGGCGGCCAGATCGGGAGATTTCGGCGGCTAGACCGATCGCGTGATGCCACCGTCCACGCGGATATTCTGTCCGGTGATGTAGCCCGCCCCTCGGAGGCGAGGAACGAGATCGTCGCGGCGATCTCCGAGGTATGCCCGTAGCGGCCCATGGGAATCCGCTTGCGGAACTCCTCCTTCTCCGGAAGGCTGTCGATGAAGCCCGGCAGGACGTTATTCATGCGCACGTTGTCGGCGGCATATTTGTCGGCAAACAGCTTCGTGTAGGCCGCAAGACCGGAGCGGAATACGCCCGATGTCGGGAAAACTGGATCAGGCTCGAAGGTCGCGAATGTCGAGATATTGATGATCGAGCCCGCGCGCTGCTTCTGCATGATCGGCGCCACCAGCCGCGTCGGGCGGATGACGTTCATCAGATAGACGTCGAGACCGCGGTGCCAGTCCTCGTCGGTCAGATCGAGGATCGGGCCGCGCGGACCGTGGCCGCCGCTATTGACCAACACGTCGATGCGGCCCCAGCGCGCTATCACGGCATCGACCAGACGCTTGAGATCGTCGTTCGACTGGTTCGAGCCGGTGACACCGAGGCCGCCGAGTTCCTTTGCCAGCGCCTCGCCCTTTCCCGAGGACGAGAGAATGCCGATCTGGAAGCCATCCGCCGCAAGCCGGCGCGCCGCATCCGCGCCCATGCCGCTGCCACCCGCGGTAACAACCGCCACTTTCGTCTCAGACATGGATTTTCCTTCGCGTGATTGAGAGCGGCGCTACTTCGCAGCGTCGTAGTCGCCGGAGAGAAAGAGCCGATAGGCCGGATTGTCGGTCTCGTCCCAGTAGGGATAGCCGAGCGCGTCGAGCCGCTCCTTGAGCTGGTCGCGCGCGCCGGGCGCCACCTGGATGCCGGCGAGAATGCGCCCGTAGTCGGCACCGTGATTGCGATAGTGAAAGAGCGAGATGTTCCACTCCGGCGCCAGGCTTTCGAGGAACTTCAAGAGCGCTCCCGGCCGCTCGGGGAACTGGAAGCGGTAGATCAGCTCGTCCGTCAGCCCCGGCGCGCGTCCGCCCACCATGTAGCGCACGTGCTCCTTGGCCATTTCATTCTCGCTCATGTCGAGAACGGGAAAGCCTTCCTCCCGCAAGCGCGCGATGACCTCGTTCTTCTCCTCCTCACCGCGACGGAGCGCGATGCCGGCAAAGATCTGCGCAGGAGAGCCTGCGTCCGCATAGCGGTAGTTGAATTCGGTGATCGCGCGACCCTGAAGCGTGCGGATGAAGCCGCGGTAGCTGCCGGGCTTCTCCGGCAGCGTCACCGCCAGCAGCGCCTCGCGATGCTCGCCGACCTCGGCGCGATCGGCGATCGTGCGCAGACGATCGAAATTCAGGTTCGCGCCGCTGTTCACGGCAATGAGGCTGCCGCGATCCGCACCGCCGCGCGCGGCGTAGATCTTGAGGCCGGCGAGGCTCAGCGCGCCCGAAGGCTCGGCAACCGCGCGCGTATCGTCGAAGATGTCCTTGATGGCCGCGCACATGCCATCGATGTCGACGGTGATGATCTCGTCGAGCAGCGTGCTGCACAGGCGATAGGTCTCCTCGCCCGCGCGGCGCACGGCGACGCCATCGGCGAAGAGGTCGACCTGGTTGAGGGTCACGATCTCCCCCGCCGCCACCGCAGCTGCCATGCACGCTGCATCCACGGGCTCGACGCCGATGACTTTCGTCGATGGGCTGAGGAACTTCACGAACGCCGCGACACCCGACGCGAGCCCACCGCCGCCGATCGGCACGAAGATGGCCTCGATCGGATCGGGGTGCTGACGCAGGATTTCGAGGCCGATCGTGCCCTGCCCCGCAATCACGTCGGGGTCGTCGAAGGGATGCACGAACGTCAGGCCCTCGGCCTTCTCCAGCTCACGTGCGCGGGCATAGGCCTCGTCGAAGGCATCGCCGTGCAAAACCGCATTGCCGCCGAGCCGCCGCACGGCCTCGACCTTGATGCCCGGCGTCGTCATCGGCATGACGATAGTCGCCTTTATGCCGAGCTTCTTCGCCGCCAGCGCCACACCCTGCGCGTGATTGCCGGCCGAGGCGCAGATCACGCCGCGTTTGCGCGCATCCTCGGGCAGCCGCACGATCTTGTTGTAGGCGCCGCGCAGCTTGAAGCTGAAGACGGGCTGCAGGTCCTCGCGCTTCAGCAGGACGCTGCGGCCGAGCCGCTCGGAGAGGCGCGGCAGCGAATCGATGGGCGTTTCCTCGGCAACGTCATAGACGCGCGCGGTGAGGATGTGCTGGGCATAGTCGCTCAGCGATCGGGGTGCGGACATGGCAGTACGGCTCGGTTCGGTGGGCGAGTGCCCAGGACTGACGCGAGCTTATAGGGCGGTTGGGCGAAGAGAACGATTGGAAATTTCCGATGCCGCCAAGAACTCGCGCCTTTCCTTGTCCTTGTCGGTCAATAAGCTTGCCGGGTAGCCTAGCCAGAAAATACGATGCTACATCTTCGTTGCTTCACCCAGACGCTGCCAGATTGAGCCATGCACCTTTGCTTTGTCGACGAGAGCGGTACGCCTGCGAAACCAGACCGAGAGAAGCCGAGATTCTTTGTTATCGCCGGCTTAGTGATTCCGGAGGATCGTTGGCGAAAATGCTCTGACAAGTTGAACGGCCTCAAGAGACAGCTTCAGTACCGAGGAGAACTTAAGTGGCGCTTCTTCGCCCCGGCGAACGACGACGCTGACAATCCGATGCGCGAATGGCAGGTCCAGCAGCGCAATCACTTCCGCGAGCAAGCATTTAAGATCATCACGAGCGACCGCTCGATCCAGATCGTTGCAGGGGTTTCGGAAGCGAAGTCAGCGTACTCACTTCGAGGCGTAGACAAACCAAACGATATCTATTTTCGGACCTACAAGGTCGTTACGGAGAGGTTCCAATATCTTCTTCAAGACATTACTCGGCCATCAGGCCGCACCACACATGGCATTATTGTAGCCGACCACCGCGGTAAGGGTGATGATGAAGCAATGCGAACACAACATCACCGGTTGGTCGAAACTGATGGCCAGTTCACTTCGAACTACGCAAACCTCATCGAAGGGCTGTTCCTGACCCCCTCGCACATGAGTATTGGCATTCAATTGGCCGACTTGGTTGCAGGAGCAGTTTGGCGTCGTTTTGAATCCAACGACTCTTATTGGTTTGACCAGATTTCGGGATCGTTCAGGCAAGCGCAAGATGGAACCATAGACGGGTGGGGCATAGCCCGATTTCCCAAATATGGCTGGCAAGGTCCAATCGTAGAAAAGTGACGCCGGGTGAGGCCGTAGCCCCAACGTGCTAAGTGACGCACTCCCGGCACCCATGCATATAAGTTCTTCGTACGTTCTCGTCAAGGCGAATCGACAAGAGAAAAGTCGCTTGTCAATAGGATTCACACTGATCGAATGCGCGAACGGCCGCACTAAGGCGGCCGTTCTCAACAATCTAAGCTTACTTGAGTTTCAACTACACCCACTCGTGCTTCCGCACGTGTCGCACTTGAGGCACGTCCCGTTGCGGACGAGCGTGAAGTTTCCGCACTCGCGGCAGTCCTCACCCTCGTAGCCGCGCAAGCGCGCCTCGGTGCGGAGATCCGCCGTCGAGATGACCTCCGTCTTCAGCGCGAGCGAGCCTTCCGTGACGTGGGTGACCGTCTCGACCGTGCGCTGCTGATAGAGCGCTGTTGCCGTGTTTCCAGCAAAGGCCGTCGCGACATCCTTCTGCAGGGAGCCGACCGCCGTCGCCGGCGCGCTGCTGCGCACGATGGTCGTGACGTTCGGCACCGGCACGCCGCGCAGCAGACCCTTGCTGACGAACTGAGCAGGCGGCGGAGCTGCGGGCGCCGCGTCGTCCTCCAGCGCCTCATCCGAGGCGCCGAGGCCCGTCGCGCCGATGATCTGCGTCGGATCGACGTGCGCGAGGTCGTGCCGCTCGAGGTAGGACACGGCCAGCTCACGGAAGATGTAGTCGAGGATCGAGGTCGCGTTCTTGATGGCCTCGTTGCCCTGCACGAGACCGGCCGGCTCGAAGCGCGTGAACGTGAAGGCATCCACGTACTCGTCGAGCGGCACGCCATACTGCAGGCCGAGCGAGATCGCGATGGCGAAGTTGTTCATCAAGCTGCGGAAGGCGGCACCTTCCTTGTGCATGTCGATGAATATCTCGCCGAGGCGGCCGTCGTTGTACTCACCCGTGCGGAGGTACACCTTGTGCCCGCCGACCGAGGCTTTCTGCGTATAGCCCTTGCGGCGGCCCGGCAGCTTCTCGCGGTCGCGCGCCCGCTCGATGATCCGCTCGACAATGCGCTCGGCAGCAACGGCCGCACGCTGCTGCGCGGGTTTGTCCGACGCCATCTCGGCCGCGATCTCCTCCGCCTCATCGGGATCATCAGCGAGGATCTGCGAGTTCAGCGGCTGCGAGAGCTTCGAGCCGTCGCGATAGAGCGCGTTGGCCTTGAGCGCCAGCTTCCACGACAGACGGTAGGACTGCTTGCAATCCTCGACCGTCGCATCGTTCGGCATGTTGATGGTCTTCGAGATCGCGCCCGAGATGAAAGGCTGGCTCGCCGCCATCATGCGGATGTGGCTTTCGACCGAGAGGAAGCGCTTGCCGATGCGGCCGCACGGATTGGCGCAATCGAACACCGGCAGGTGCTTGTCCTTCAGATGCGGCGCGCCCTCGACCGTCATGGTGCCGCAGACGTGGTTGTTCGCGGCCTCGATATCCTTCTTCGTGAAGCCGAGGAAGGTGAGCAGATCGAACGTCGGGTCGAGCAGCTTCTCGGCCGGCACTTTCAGCGACGTCTTGAGGAAGTCCTCGCCGAGCGTAAAGCGATTGAAGACGAACTTGATGTCGAAGGCCGTCTTGATCACGCTTTCGAGCGTCGCCAGCGCTTCGTCCGTGAAGCCCTTCGTGCGCAGCGTCGTGTGGTTGATTCCCGGCGCCTGCTTCAGCGAGCCATGACCGACGGCATAGGCCTCGATCTCAGCAATCTGCGACTCGGGATAGCCGAGCGTGCGGAGTGCCTCCGGCACCGACTGGTTGATGATCTTGAAGTAGCCGCCGCCGGCGAGCTTCTTGAACTTCACGAGCGCGAAGTCCGGCTCGATGCCCGTCGTGTCGCAATCCATGACGAGGCCGATCGTGCCGGTCGGCGCGACTACCGTCGCCTGCGCATTGCGATAGCCGTGCTGCTCACCAAGCTCGAGCGCGCGATCCCAGGCGCGCCGCGCAGCCGCGGAAAGCGCCGGCTCCTTGAGCGCGGCATGATCGAGCGGCACCGGATCGGTGCTGAGCTGCTCGTAACCGCCCGCCGCACCATGAGCCGCACGGCGATGATTGCGGATAACGCGCAGCATGTCGCCCGCATTCGGCCCGAAGCCGGGAAACGGTCCGAGCTCCGACGCCATCTCGGCGCTCGTCGCATAGGCGACGCCGGTCATGATCGAGGAGATCGCACCGCAGATTGCGCGGCCCTCGGCGCTGTCATAGGGGATGCCCGAGGCCATGAGCAGACCGCCGATGTTGGCGAAGCCGAGGCCTAGCGTGCGGTAGCGGTAGGAAAGCTCCGCGATCTGGCGCGAGGGGAACTGCGCCATCATGACGGAAATCTCGAGCACGACAGTCCAGAGGCGGCAGCAATGCTCGTACGCCGCGACGTCGAACGTGCCGTCCGCCTTGCGGAAGCGCATGAGGTTCAGCGAGGCGAGATTGCACGCCGTGTCGTCGAGGAACATGTATTCGGAGCACGGGTTCGACGCGCGGATCGGGCCGGACTTCGGGCACGTGTGCCAGTCGTTGATCGTCGTGTGATACTGGATGCCGGGATCGGCAGAAGCCCACGCGGCATAGCCGATCTTGTCCCAGAGATCGCGGGCCTTGATCGTCTTCATGGTCTTCTTGGAGAGGCGCGCGGTGAGCGCCCAATCCTTGTCCTCGTCCACGGCCCGCAGGAAGTCGTCGGTCACGCGCACCGAGTTGTTCGAATTCTGGCCGGAGACGGTGAGATAGGCCTCGGAATCCCAGTCGGTGTCGTAGGTCGCGAAATCGAGATCCTTGTAGCCCTGCCGCGCAAATTGGATGACGCGCAGGATGTAGTTCTGCGGCACGGAATCGCGCTTGGCGTCGCGGATCGCGCGCTTCAGCGCGGGGTTCTTCAACGGATCGAAGCAGGCATCGCCGTCAGCTTCGCAGTTCACGCAAGCGGCCATCACGGCCTTGAGACGCTTCTGGCAGATCTTGGAGCCCGTCACGAGCGCCGCGACCTTCTGCTCTTCCTGCACCTTCCAGTCGATGTAGGCCTCGATGTCGGGATGATCGACGTCGACGACGACCATCTTCGCCGCGCGACGCGTTGTGCCGCCCGACTTGATGGCGCCCGCCGCGCGGTCGCCGATCTTGAGGAAGCTCATGAGGCCGGAGGACTTGCCACCGCCCGAAAGGCGCTCGTTCTCGGCGCGGAGCAGCGAGAAGTTCGAGCCGGTGCCTGAGCCGTACTTGAAGAGGCGCGCCTCGCGCACCCAGAGATCCATGATGCCGTTCTCGTTGACGAGATCGTCCTCGACGGACTGGATGAAGCAGGCGTGCGGTTGCGGGTGCTCATAGGCCGAGGTCGACTGCGTGAGCTTGCCCGTCTGCCAGTCGACATAGAAGTGGCCCTGGCCGGGGCCGTCGATGCCATATGCCCAGTGCAGGCCGGTGTTGAACCACTGCGGGCTGTTCGGCGCACCCATCTGGTTCGCCAGCATAAAGCAATGCTCGTCGAAGAAGGCGCGCGCGTCCTCCTCGGTCGAGAAGTAGCCGCCCTTCCAGCCCCAATAGGTCCAGGTGCCGGCAAGACGCTCGAATACCTGGCGGGCATCGGCCTCGCCCGTCGTGCGCTCGTTGTCGGGGAGATCGGCAAGTGCGCGCTCATCGGGGACGGAGCGCCACAGCCACGAGGGGACGCTGTTCTCTTCGACCTTGCGCAGCTTCTTCGGCACGCCGGCCTTGCGGAAATACTTCTGCGCCAGGATGTCGGCGGCAACCTGGCTCCAATGCTCGGGCACGCTGAATTCTTCAAGCCGGAAGACGACTGAACCGTCGGGGTTCTTGATCTCGGAAGTGGCCTTGCGGAAGGCAATGCGGTCGTAGGGTGATTTTCCGGCTTCCGTAAAGGCGCGTGCGATTTTCATGTGCCCTGCTGCTCGTTTTTGGGCACTGCGGAGCCGACAAAGGTACGCGCCACACAACCTGGTAGCGTCACGTCAGTGCGATTGTTTCTGATGACCCTCTAGATCCGGCTGTGCCCCCACGACCGGACCACTTCACGCAACCAACAAAACGCACGCAGATTCTCACTGCCGCGAATCCCTCGACTCGCGCGCATTTCACGCCCACTGTTTGGAAACTCGTCGCGACGCCCCGCGGAACGCGAGGCCCCTCATTTCCCCGGCCGAAGAGGCCCGCATCCGGGCGCCGCATCAGCTGTCATCAATGTCGGTGATTCGAGGACATTCGTCACGATCTATTGGGGTTGCGGGTGCGACCTGCCACTACATCTAGTGTGTCTGTACATCCGGTGGAGAACCTGTGTGAACGTCAAATGACGGCCGTTCGGGTAGGGCCGAAACTCAGGTGAATTGAACGCCACGAGCACTGCCCAGCCCCTTTAATTTGCGGCAGTTTTGGGGCGGCAGGATCGTCGGCTGATCGTACTCGGAGCGCCGTCGGACGACCTGTCAAGCCTGTTCAGCAGGCCGCGTGGCGCCTCCAGGAAAGGCGGGTTTCGACCTACTAGAGATAAACCCGCCATGCGCATCTGCAGGCTGCCCTGTTGCGATGCTGCATCAGCGTCGCTCGGACCTATGCCGTCCGTCGCGCAACCTGCGCACGGCATCCGATCGCGTATCTCAACCCGCGGTACTAGCGACCCGCCTACGCACGATGCGAATCGCGCTTCGCCTGGGCGTCCCGGACAAATTGCGACACCCGCCCGATCTCCATGGGGTGGAGCAGTCGCCCGGGCTTCGCGTTCTCGATGTTGCGCATTCCCTTGGAAGCCGTGCGGTAGGCCGGTCCGCTGTGTCCCTTCCCGGCGGCGCGCTTCAGTTGCAGGGCCTTCTTGGCAATCTGAACTTGATCGGGAGCATCCGTCCGCCGCTCCCGGCGCTCTTTCTCGTTATTGAGCCGCTTCAGGGCACCGGCCAGTACAGCCGCCTTGTGCTTGGTGCCGGCGTTTTCCCGCGCCGGTGCCGCGCCGGGCCGTTCCGCCTTGCCACGCATCTCGCGCCGCTGGCGGTTGGCAATATCCCGCGCCCGCTTCCGCCTCTCGCGGACCTGCTTGATCAAGTCCCCGAGTTCGCTATCTGGAAGGTCCAGAACCAGCGGGATGTGGGTCTTCACGACCAGTTCGAGCTCGTCATCGCTGAGGGCCCGAACCTCGTCACGCATTCGGATCGCCATTGCTTTTTTCCTCCCTGAAGTCCCTTGCGCGGGTAGTCGTTTGCTCCATCTCAAATGGGCGATGCGCCCTAAGGTGTATGTGAGGCCCAAACTCAGTGCTTTCAACCGCCGCAGGGGCACTGGGATCGCCGCTGAACGGGCTGCAACTCTTTCGCTGCACGCCCCTTTTCCGCCGGCCGATTAACCCCATATGAACAGTGCGGCGCCAAACCTGGGTCGCAAAAAGTTACCCATTCTTTCGATGACGGCGCCTTAGTCCGGGCCTCTAGGGGGCGGCGAGGCGCGCCGAGGAGGAGGACTAATGAACTTCGACATCTACACCGACCGGGCCAAGGGATTCGTGCAAGCCGCACAGTCACTTGCCCTGCGCGAGAACCATCAGCAATTCAGCGCCGAGCACCTTCTGAAGGTGCTGCTCGACGACGACCAGGGCCTTGCATCCGGGCTGCTTGAGCAGGCAGGCGGCAATCCCAAGGCTGCGCTCCACGCAGTCGAGCGCGCCATTGCTCAGCGGCCGAAGGTTTCGGGCGGCAGTGGGCAGCTCTATCTGCAGCCGGAGCTCGCCCGCGTCTTCGACCAGGCCGAAAAGATCGCTGAGAAGGCCGGTGACAAGTACGTGACCGCCGAGCGACTGCTTCTCGCCATCCTGGTGGAGGGCTCGAGTCCGGCTGCCAAGATCCTCAAAGATGCGGGCGTGAGCGCCCAGTCCCTCAATGCGGCGATCAATACCGTCCGCAAGGGCCGCACGGCCGACACCGCCTCGGCCGAGGAAGGCTATGACGCCCTCAAACGATATGCCCGTGACCTCACGGCCGCAGCCGCCGAGGGCAAGATCGATCCGGTCATCGGCCGCGACGAGGAAATCCGCCGCACCATCCAGGTGCTCTCGCGCCGGACCAAGAACAACCCCGTGCTCATCGGCGAGCCGGGCGTCGGCAAGACCGCGATCGCTGAGGGCCTCGCCCAGCGAATTATCAAAGGCGACGTGCCCGAGAGCCTGAAGGACAAGAAGCTGCTCGCGCTCGACATGGGCGCGCTCATTGCGGGCGCCAAGTACCGCGGCGAGTTCGAGGAGCGGCTGAAGTCCGTGCTGCAGGAGGTCACGGCCTCCGACGGCGGCATCATCCTGTTCATTGACGAGCTGCACACCATCGTCGGCGCCGGCAAGACCGAGGGCTCGATGGATGCCGGCAACCTGCTGAAGCCGGCGCTTGCTCGCGGCGAGCTGCACTGCGTCGGCGCGACCACGCTCGACGAGTACCGCAAGCACATCGAAAAGGATGCGGCGCTGGCGCGCCGCTTCCAGCCCGTCTTCATCAGCGAGCCCACGGTCGAGGACACGATCTCGATCCTGCGCGGTCTTAAAGAGAAGTACGAGATGCACCACGGCGTGCGCATCACCGATAGCGCGATCGTCGCGGCCGCGACTCTCTCGAACCGCTACATCACTGACCGCTTCCTGCCCGACAAGGCCATCGACCTCGTCGACGAGGCGAGCTCACGCCTGAAGATGGAGATCGACTCTAAGCCAGAAGAGCTCGACGCCATCGATCGCGATCTCATGCAGATGAAGATCGAACGCGAAGCACTGCGCAAAGAAACCGACGACGCATCCAAGGATCGGCTCTCCAAGCTCGACAAGTCCATTGCCGATCTCGAGGCGCAGTCGGCTGAGCTGACCCGTCGCTGGGAGAACGAGAAGGCCAAGCTCGGCTCGGCTCAGAAGGTCAAGGAAGAGCTGGAGCAGCGCCGCGTCGAATTGGAGCAGGCCATCCGCCGCAGCGACTACGCTCGCGCGGGTGAGCTGCAGCACGCCGTCATTCCGAAGCTCGCCCAGCAACTCAAGGATCTGGAGAGCAAGGACGGCGCGCAGAACGGCCAGCTCATGGTCGAGGAAGCGGTCACGCCGGATCACATCGCGGGCGTCGTCTCGCGCTGGACGGGCGTACCCGTCGACAAGATGCTCGAAGGCGAGAAGGACAAGCTGCTCCGCATGGAGGAGGCGATCGCCAAACGCGTCATCGGCCAGGAAGAAGCCGTTGCCGCCGTTTCGACCGCCGTCCGCCGTGCGCGCGCAGGCCTGCAGGATCCGAACCGGCCGATCGGTTCGTTCATGTTCCTGGGCCCGACCGGCGTCGGCAAGACCGAGCTGACGAAAGCGCTCGCGTCGTACCTATTCGACGACGAGCACGCGATGGTGCGCATGGACATGTCGGAGTACATGGAAAAGCACTCCGTGGCTCGCCTCATCGGTGCGCCTCCGGGCTATGTCGGCTATGACGAAGGCGGTGCGCTCACGGAGGCTGTCCGGCGGCGTCCGTACCAGGTCATCCTGTTCGACGAGATCGAGAAGGCACATCCGGATGTGTTCAACGTGCTCCTGCAGGTGCTCGATGACGGCCGCCTGACTGATGGTCAGGGCCGCACCGTGGACTTCAAGAACACGCTCATCATCATGACGTCGAACATCGGCGCGGAGTATCTCGTCTCCCAGAAGGAGGGCGAGGACACCGAGACGGTGCGCGAGTACGTTCTTGCCGAAGTGAAGCTCAAGTTCCGGCCGGAGTTCCTGAACCGGATCGACGAGATCATCCTCTTCCATCGCCTGAAGCGCGAGCAGATGGGACAGATCGTTGATATCCAGCTCGGTCGTCTGGCGAAGCTGCTGGCCGATCGCAACATCACGATCGACCTCGACGACTCCGCGCGGACTTGGCTCGCCAACCGCGGCTACGAGCCAGCCTACGGTGCGCGGCCTCTGAAGCGTGTGATCCAGAAGTTCGTGCAGGATCCGCTCGCCGAGGCGATCCTCAGCGGGCGCGTCAAGGACGGCGAGATCGTCTCGCTCACCGTCCGCAATGGTGACCTGGTGCTGATCGACGCTGCACAGAGAAAGGCGGCTTAAGCAAGTGCCACGATAGCGCCAACTATCGCGGTAGACATCTACGAACCCCTACCTCTCTTCGCGGAGGGGTAGGGGTTTTGCTTTGTGATTCGGGCTAGGGCCAGAAGCGGAAGTTCGTTGCGCTAGACTAGTCACGAACGATGAATGCTCCCATGCGGTTTAGCGTGCGGAGACCGAACTTATTTGCAGCGAGTTCATCGAAACGGAAAACAACACCATCCAACGCATAGCTAGTGCGCCGGAGCCAATCGTCGTCAATCTTGAACCTACCTGTCCCAGAAATCTCAAGCGGCACGGATAGCCCTTTCATCCTAGCCCTGAAGAGATCATTCACCCGGCAGTCGTTGTGGGCGATAAGGTTGCGAACTTCCGATGCAATAGCCGTGATCTGGAAGGCTTCAGGGCTTGGGAAGAGATCTATCCCTGTTCGACTTTCAATGAACTTTCTGAGTTCTGAAAGCGGCTTGTACGATAGATCGTGCACTCTGCGCTCAACGATCTTCCAAATGAGATCCTCATAGTTCCCGGTTTCGATGACTGTCGCGATGTCTATAGTACCGTCCGACTTGAGCATCTCCGGCCTCGAGAGAAAGATATCTCGTAGGATGGTAGTCAAATACAGGTCAAACGACTCTGTCGCACGCGAGAGCATGATCTGGTTCACTAGGGGCTGATGGCGTGAGTAATCGTACTTGAGTACCTCCAGCTGCTTTGGACCTGCATACTCCTTCGCTGCTGCCGGGATCAGCTTCCCCAGTTCGTGCGAGCTCTTCACAAAGTTAAAGTAGAACGAGACAAAATCGCGAAGCTCCATAATCCTTGCCATGTAGGTCAAACACGGCTCTGTCACCCGGTCAGGCGGGTCACGAAAACCTTCAGCAAGGGCGTCCGTCTCAGCGGGCTGTGCTTCACTCATGATCGCTAGGTTCGCAGCAATGAGTTTCCTAACTCTATGTTCCGTAAAGCCGCGCGCAACACTAGGTCCTCAAAGGCTCAGAAGCCGAATTGTAGGCGACGGCACCGGGATGCACACCTCTCGCCATGTCCCTCACCTCCCCTTCGACACATGCAGCTCGGGCACGCGCTTGGCCCAGGGCATGGCCTTTTCAAGCGCGCCGCCGAGCGCGATCAACACGTGCTCCTCGGCCGGGCGGCCTGCAAGCTGCACGCCGATCGGGACGCCGGTCGAGTGCATGGCGAGCGGCAGCGAGAGCCCCGGCGTACCCATGATGTTGTGCGGCACCGTATACTGGCACGGCTCCTTGAAGAGCTTCTCGACGAGGCTCGATGAATCCACGCCGGCCTTGCTGAGATGATACTTGCCCCAGGGCTCGGACACCCGCGCGTTTGTCGGCGAGAGCCAGACGTCGTGATCGGCGTAGAAGCGCGCGAGCTTGCGACGTGCGACATTGACCTCACTCAGCGCCGAGAAGAAGCGCGCCGGCGTGATCCCTTTCGCGAACTCGTAGACCGACAGAATCACCGGCTCGAGCGTATCGGGCCCGACCTTCTGACCAGTGCGCGCGGCGTAACCATCGAGCCGGCCATCGAAGCCGAAGAAGAAGAGGTCATTGATCTTGTGCAGCGTCGCGATGCCGCCGAAGTCGACCTCGGCAACATCGACATGGTGCCCCATGCCTTCGAGGACCTTGGCCGTATCTTTCACGGCCTGCGCGACTTCAGGATCGACCGGAACCCCGAAAATCTCGGTCAGCACGATGCCGATCTTGAGGCGCGGGCTCGGCGCGTTGACGAACGACGCATAGGACTGCGTCGGGCGCGGGATCACGAACGGGTCGCCGATCTGCGGCTTCGAGACCCAGTCGAGCATAGTCGCGGAATCGCGCACCGTCTTGGCCTGAATGTGATTGCAGGAGAATCCGAGCCCACCCTCGTCCACCACCGGTCCGATCGACACGCGGCCGCGCGAGGGCTTCAAGCCCACGCCGCCGCACCAGCTCGCCGGAATGCGGATCGAGCCGCCGATATCCGAGCCGTGCGCGATCGGCACCATCCCGCTCATCACTGCCGCCTGTGCACCACCCGACGAGCCACCCGCTGAATAGCCCTTCTTGAAGGGGTTCGACGTGTTGCCGAACATCACGCTCTCGGTCGTCGCCGACATGGAGTACTCAGGCGCCGCCGAGCGCCCGAGGATGTTGACGCCCGCCGCTTTGAGCTGGTCGGTGAAATAGGTGTTCGCCGTCACGGTCATGCCGCGGCAGAGGCGCGAGCCGAACTCGATGAGCCGCCCCTTCTCGTGGCCGAACACATCCTTCATGAGGAAGGGCACGCCCCGGAACGGCCCATTGCCGAGCGCGCTCTCGTCGAGGCCGTCGATGCGGTCGGGATACGTTTCGATGACGGCTTTGATCTCGCCGTTGACCGCCTCGATGGCCGATGCCGCTGTGCGCGCCAGCTCCTTGGGCGTCACCTCGCCTTTGGCAACGAGCTCGCCAAGGCCAAGGCCATCGTAAGACGCATATTCATCGAGCTTCATGGGCGCGCGCTCCGCAGGCTGGAAGGATCCATGCCGACAAAGCTATGCCCATCAAGCTGGGTTGTAAAAGTGAAAGCCTCGGGCAGCTCGCCTTACGATCGGGCGCTCAGGATGATATCGGCGCCATCACGGAGCACCTCGAGGTGCATCCGGCACTGCTGCGCGAGGCGGCACGTGTAGTACGTCTGCACGGTCAGCGCGTCGATCGGCGGCATGTTCTGGCCGGTCAGGAACTCGATGAGGTGCGTCGGCGGCCGCGCGCCCTGGCCGCGGCAGCGCACGGCAACCGCCGGATGATCCGGCCGCTGGTCGATCATCACGGTGAGCTCACCGCCCCTCAGAAGCGCCGAGAGGCCGAGCGAGACGAGATTAAGCACGAGCTTGACCTTGTCCTTGGCCATGTAGCCGACAGGGCCCTGCCACACGAGCGCGTGCTTGCCGCCCTTGGTCGCGTACTCGCGTGAGATTTCCTCGGCCATGCGCAGGTCGATGGCATCGCCCGCCGATCCCGCCGCGCCATAGGCAAAGCGGGCGAACTTGAGCCGCGCCGTCGCCTGGCTCGTGACATTGCGGATCATATCGAGGGCGTAGTCCCGCGACTCGGGATCATCCTCCTCGTCCAGCATCTCGAGGCCGTTGTTGATGGCCCCCACTGGATTGATGACGTCGTGGCAGACTTTGCTGGCGATCAGCGCCGCAAGCTCCATGTCGTTAGGAAATGCGGGCTGGCTCATAGTCTCCGGCTCGGTGAGAGGGTCGCTCGCGCCCTGGCTCAAGCGAATGCTACGCGAGCGCAACGGAGGGACGACGGCTTGCGAATTCGATCCTTATCCTGATACACGCCCATGAGATTCGCGCCAAGGGTGCACGAACAATGCTCGGCAATTGACAGAACTCTGATGCAATATCGCCGCATCTCCAGTCGAATCACTCAAGTCCGGGCCGCAACGCATCGAATCGCCGCAATTATCCAGGGCGCGCCCTGCAGAGGAAGCAATGCCGGCCATCGACCATAAGCAGCTCGCCTCAGCCCTGCTGCCAGCCGTATTGGCCGCTGGCGCCATCGAGATGCGCCATTACCGCGCGGGATGTCCTGTCGAGACCAAGGCCGACGCCAGCCCGGTGACGCTGGCAGACCGAGAGGCCGAGGCCGTGCTCGTCGCGGCGATCGCGTCTGCTGCGCCCGGCGTGCCGATCATCGCCGAAGAGGCGGTGGCTGCGGGCCGGCTTCCGACCTGTGGCACCGAATTCTTCCTGGTCGATCCGCTGGACGGCACGCGCGAGTTCATCGCGCAGCGCGGTGAGTTCACAGTCAACATCGCGCTCATTCGCAACGGCGCTCCGGTGTTCGGCATCGTCTACGCACCTTGCTGCGACGAACTCTATGTCACGCTCGCTACCGATGTCGCGGCCATGGCCAGCATTGCGCCGCGCGAGGGCCCGATTGCGCTCGACGACATCCGCCTCTCGACGATCCACACGCGGACACCCGATGCGAGCGCGCTCGTCGCGCTCGTCAGCCGTTCCCACGCGACACCCGAGACGGAAGACTTCCTCGCGCGTTACGTCATCGCATCGAGGACGAACGCCGGCTCGTCACTCAAATTCTGCTCGATCGCGCGTGGCGCTGCCGACATCTACCCGCGCCTCAGCCGCACCATGGCGTGGGACACCGCAGCGGGCCATGCCGTTCTCGTCGCGGCCGGCGGCAGCGTCACCACGCTCGACGGCCGGCCCCTGCGCTACGGCAACACCGCGGACACGCTATGCAATCCCAGCTTCGTCGCCTGGGGCTCGCCGCATCCGATCGTGCCACACGCCTAATCCCACTTCCGCTTCCAGCCGAGCCAATCTGCTATGCCGCGCCCCATGATCAGCGGCAGGTCTGCGGCCGGAATCCATGTCTGGTGTTCGGTGAATGCCGTCACGCACTCGCGCCACGAGCACGGCATCCGCGTGATATCCGTGCCCCAGAACATGCGACGTGGTCCGAAGGCGTCGTAGAGCGCCTTGTAGCGCGGCGTCAGGCTTTTGAACGGGTAACCGTCGCTCACGTACTGCGGCCCGCCTGTCACCTTGACCGCAACGTTCGGGTACCGCGCCAACGCGACGACCTCCGGCAATGTCACGAACGCGGCATCGTCGACGTTCAACCGCCGTACGCCGAAGTGGTCGACGATGAGCTTGAGGCCGGGATGGCGCTCCGCGATACTGCCAAGCTGCGGCAGGAAATCGCCTGCGAGCAAAGCAATGGGAATGCCGAGACGCTCGGCTGCCGGCCACAGCCAATCCATTGTGCCGTCGTGCGGCCAGGACGCCATGTGCGGCTTCAGGAACGTGTACCGCAAGCCGACCATGCCCGGCTGCTCGAGCCATGTCTCGATCAGCGGGCGTTGGTCCGGCGCGTCGAGCGGAGTGCGCCCGAGGATCGCGAAACGATCGGGGTGCGCCCTCGCAGCCGCAATGGCGAGCTCATTGGAATGCGGATCCCAGCTCGGCGGATGGATGATGGCTCCGGTCACACCGGCGGCGTCCATGTCACCCAGCGCCTCGTCCACCAGATAGGGCGTCGAGCGATGCGGTGGCACGACCGTGCCCTCGCCCCAGAGATGGATCTGCGCGTCGATGATCTGCATGCGGCGTCCTCCGGCAGGCTCCTTCACTATAACCCCTCCCGCAGGCCACGATTGGTGAAACGATCCTCCGGCAGGGTTGAGTAATCAGAAAATGGAATATACTTAGCAGTTAGAAAGATAACGGCAGTCGCTGCCGGAGCGGAGGACAGGCACGACGTGCAGGAACAAACAAAAGCGAAGATTGCCAGCACGATAGAGCAATCCTCACGCGGCGAGCCCGACGCCCACGGCGTCATCCTCAGCGAGAATCCCGCCGACAGGATCGAGAAGACGACCTGTTACATGTGCGCCTGCCGCTGTGGGATCAACGTCTATCTCAAGGACGACAAGGTCCGTTACATCGAGGGCAATCGCGATCACCCTGTGAACAAGGGCGTGCTGTGCGGCAAGGGATCCGCCGGCATAATGCAACACTACTCACCGGCGCGGCTCAAGGCGCCGCTCAAGCGTGTCGGCCCCCGCGGCTCCGGCGAATTCAAGGAAATCTCCTGGGATGAGGCGCTCGAGACGGCGATCGGCTGGCTCGCCAAGGTGCGCGCCGACGATCCAAAGAAGCTTGCCTTCTTCACGGGGCGCGATCAGTCGCAGTCGCTGACCGGCTGGTGGGCCATCAAGTACGGCACTCCCAACTACGCCGCGCACGGCGGCTTCTGCTCGGTGAACATGGCGGCTGCCGGCCTCTACACGTTTGGCGGCTCGTTCTGGGAGTTCGGCGAGCCGGACTGGGACCACGCGAAATACTTCATGCTCTTCGGCGTCGCCGAGGACCACAGCTCGAACCCGATCAAGATCGGGCTCGGCAAGCTCAAGGCGCGCGGCGCCAAGGTCGTCTCGATCAATCCCGTGCGCACGGGCTACAACGCCATTGCCGACGAATGGGTGGGCATCCGACCCGGCACGGACGGCGCGTTCGTCGGCGCGATGATCCACGAGTTGCTTCGCACGCAGCGCATCGATATCGACTATCTCGTGCGCTACACGAATGCGCCCTGGCTGGTCATCGAAGCCCCCGGCGCTGCCGATCACGGCCTCTTCGTCCGCGACGAGAAAGGCAATGCGCTCGCCTTCGACAAGCGCGCCGGCGCACTTGTTCCGGCGGAAGGTCCGGATGTAGTGCCGCAGCTCTCGGGGCCGGTAACGCTTCCCGACGGCCGCACCGCTACCCCCGTCTTCCAGAAGATCGCCGAGCGGTATCTCACGGACGAGTACTCGCCCGAAACCGCTGAAAAGCAGTGCGGCGTCCCGGCCGAAACGATCCGCCGTTACGCGGACGAGATGGCCAAGGTCGCCTTCGAGCAGACCATCACGCTCGATGTGCCTTGGACGGACATTCACGGGCGCCGTCACGAGAAGATGGTCGGTCGCCCCGTCGCGATGCACGCCATGCGCGGGATCTCGGCGCACTCGAATGGCTTCCAGACCTGCCGGCTCATCCACATTCTCCAGATCCTGCTCGGTTCGATCGATTGCCCTGGTGGCTTCCGCTACAAGCCGCCCTATCCGAAAGAGATTGCGCCGCGCATCAAGCCGACCGGCAAGCCCGGTCAGGTAAAAGCCGGCGAACCGCTGCCGGGTCCGCATCTCGGGTTCCCGACTGGCCCCGGCGATCTGCTGATCGACGCCGCCGGCAATCCGCAGCGCATTGACAAGGCTTACAGCTGGGATGCGCCGATGGCCGCCCATGGCCTCATGCATATGGTCATCACCAACGCGGCGCTCGGCGATCCGTACCCCATCGACACCCTGTTCATGTATATGGCCAACATGAGCTGGAACTCGTCGATGAACATCCGCGATACGCTCAAGTATCTGACGGACAAGAATCCCGAGACCGGCGAATACAAGATCCCGCGCATCATCTACTCGGATGCCTACTACTCCGAGATGGTGCCCTATGCCGACCTCATCCTGCCCGACACGACCTATCTCGAGCGGTGGGACTGCATCTCGATGCTCGACCGGCCGATCTCCGAGCCCGATTCCGCCTGTGACGCCATCCGCCACCCGATCGTCGAGCCGGACCGCGACGTGCGGGGCTTCCAGTCCGTGCTGCTCGATCTCGGCGCGCGTCTCAAGCTGCCGGGGCTCGTAAAGGAGGACGGCTCACCGCAGTTCCCCGGTGGTTACGCCGACTATCTCGTCAATCACGAGCGCGCGCCCGGAATCGGACCGCTCGCCGGCTGGCGCGGCAATGGCGACAGCTTCGGCAAGGGCGCGCCAAACCCCGATCAGCTCAACCGCTACATCGCCAATGGCGGCTTCCACGCGCACCACATTCCGCCGAGCCAGCGCTACTTCAAGCACGCCAACAAGGAGTATCTCGACTGGGCGGCATCGGTCGGCTTCCGCGCTGCCGATGCAAAGATGACCTTCCAGCTCTACTGCGAGCCGCTGCAGGCCTTCCGTCTTGCTGCCCAAGGTCACGGCGCCGTGCAACCGCCGGAGAGTCATCGCGAACGCATCGCGAAATACTTCGATCCGCTACCCTTCTGGTATCAGCCCTTCGAGGGCACGATCGTCGATACTGAGAAATTCCCGATGCACGCCATCACGCAGCGCCCCATGCACATGTACCATTCATGGGGCTCGCAGAATGCGTGGCTGCGCCAAATCACCGGCCAGAACCGACTCTACATGAGCCGCGCACGCGGAAAGAAGCTCGGAGTGGCGGACGACGACTGGGTGTGGATCAGCAGCCATCTCGGTCGCGTGCGTTGTCAGGTGCGCCTCATGGATGGCGTGAACGATGAGACGGCCTGGACCTGGAATGCGATCGGCAAGCGCAAGGGCGCCTGGGGTCTCTCGAATGATGCGCCGGAAGCGGAGCGCGGCTTCCTGCTGAACCACCTTATCTCCGAGCTACTCCCGGCCAAAGGCGGTGGATACCGTTACTCGAATTCCGATCCGATCACCGGCCAGGCCGCATGGTACGACCTGCGCGTCCACATCGAGAAGGCCGCGCCCGAGGAAATCGAGCAGAGCCAGCCGCGCTTCGAGCCCTTCGACAATCCACTCGGACGACCTCAGCCGGATTCCATTTCCTACGGTGCCGAGTTCAAGAGGGCGCACCCATGACGTGCCTTCCCACACATACGGAGCGCAAGCTCGGCCTCGTCATCGACCTCGACACGTGCGTCGGCTGCCACGGCTGCGCAACGAGCTGCAAGGAATGGAATACCGGCGGCTACTCCGCGCCACTCTCCGACATCGATCCCTACGGCGCCGACCCGGACGGGGCCTGGCTCAACCGCATTCACAGCTATGAAGTCGGCGACGGCACGGAAAGTCGGACGGTCCACTTCCCACGCTCCTGTCTCCACTGCGAGACACCAGACTGCGTCACCGTCTGTCCCACCGGCGCGTCCTTCAAGCGCGCCGAGGATGGCATCGTGCTCGTCGACCCCGATCTCTGCATCGGCTGCAAGCTCTGCTCGTGGGCCTGTGCCTATGGCGCGCGCGAGTACGACCCGAGCCACGGCGTCATGAAGAAGTGCACGCTGTGCGTCGACCGCATCTATAACGAACATCTCGCGCCGGAGGACCGTACGCCGGCGTGCGTACGGGCCTGTCCGACGGGCGCGCGCCACTTCGGCGATCTCGGCGATCCCGACAGTGCCGTCTCGAAGCTCGTCGCCGAGCGCGGTGGCTTCGATCTGCTCGGTGCCTTCGGCTACAAGCCCGTGAACAAGTACCTGCCGCCACGCCAGCGGCGCGATGCGCGCACCGTCCCGGTGGACGCGGCCGACAGGGCACCGAAACCAAAAATCGGGCCCCCGACGAACGCGATTGAAAATCTCTTCTCCTGGGTCGATCGCGCGCTTTCGCGATAGATCGCTCACGCTCTCGACACGGCTTCCCATGCATCCCGCCTATTCGGTCATCCTGTTCACTACCGCGTCCGGCGCCGGCTACGGCCTGCTCGTCTGGCTCGCGGTGCTCTCCGCCTTCGGTGTGATTCCGGCCGATCGTTGGCTCGGCTTCACGGGTCTCGCACTCGCGCTCGGCCTGATCTCCGTCGGGCTACTCGCCTCGACATTCCATCTCGGCCATCCGGAACGCGCATGGCGCGCCTTCTCGCAGTGGCGCAGCTCCTGGCTCTCCCGGGAGGGCGTCGCGGCAGTCGCGACTTACGTTCCCGCAAGCCTCTTTGGCGTTGGCTGGGTCTTTCTCGAGCGCACGGATGGCATCTTCGCGCTCTTAGGCCTGCTGGCCGCGGCGCTCGCGATCGTCACGGTCTACTGCACCGGCATGATCTATGCCTCACTGAGAACGATCAGACAGTGGAACCAACCACTGGTGCCGTGGATCTATATCGTGCTCGCGCTCGCGACGGGTGCAATGCTCATGCTTGCGCTCATTCACGTCTATGGCATGAAGAGCCCGTGGTTTTCACTCGTCACGGCGGTGCTGATCGGCCTCGCGCTCTTCCTGAAGCAGCGCTACTGGGCGACGATCGACAGCGAGAAGAAGACCTGGACGATCGGCGATGCGACGGGCCTCGGCAAGCACGGGCAGGTGCGCGTGCTCGACCCGCCGCACACGCAGGCCAACTTCGTCATGCGCGAGATGGGTTACACCGTCGCCCGCAATCACGCTGAAAAGCTACGGGGCTACGTGCGGCTGCTGGCATTTCTCATACCCGGCGCGCTTAGCCTGATCACCCTCGCGCCGAGTACGCTACTCGCGACGCTGGCGGCCATACTGGCCGTCGCCGTAGCGGGCGTCGGCGTCTCGGTCGAGCGCTGGCTGTTCTTCGCCGAAGCCGAGCACGTTTCCATGCTCTACTACGGTCGCCCGGCGGCGTGACGCTCGACTACCGCGCGTTCGCCTGCGCGGACATCAGCCGATCGAAATATTCGATCGTATGCTTGAGGCCTTCGCGCAGCGGCACTTTGGGCTGCCAGCCAAGCTGGCCTTGGGCGAGGGAGATGTCGGGTTGGCGCTGCTTGGGATCGTCCTGCGGCAGAGGCATGAACGTCAGCGTCGACTTGGAGCCCGTCATCTCGATGGTCTGCTCGGCAAGCTCGCGGATCGAGAATTCGCCGGGATTGCCGAGGTTCACAGGCCCCGTGACGTCGGCTGGACTCCCCATGAGCCGAACGAAGCCTTCGATCAGGTCATCCACATAGCAGAACGAGCGGGTCTGGCTGCCGTCTCCGTAGATCGTGATCGGCGAGCCGCGGAGCGCCTGGACGATGAAGTTCGAGACAACGCGGCCGTCATTGGGATGCATGCGCGGCCCATAGGTATTGAAGATGCGGGCCACCTTGATCTCCAGACGGTGCTGGCGATGGTAGTCGAAGAAGAGCGTCTCGGCGCAGCGCTTGCCTTCGTCGTAGCATGAGCGCGGTCCGATCGGATTGACATTGCCCCAATACGCCTCGGTCTGCGGATGGACCGAGGGATCGCCGTACACTTCCGAGGTCGAGGCCTGAAAGACCCGGCACTTGAGGCGCTTTGCCAACCCCAGCATGTTGATGGCGCCGTGCACGCTCGTCTTCGTTGTCTGCACGGGATCGTGCTGGTAGTGGATCGGCGAGGCGGGACAGGCCAGATTGTAGATCTCGTCGACTTCGACATAGAGCGGGAACGTCACGTCATGGCGCATCAACTCGAATCGAGGATGCGATATGAGATGCTCGATGTTCTGCTTGGCGCCGGTGAAGAAGTTGTCGAGGCAGATCACATCGTGGCCGTCGGCGATCAGCCGATCGCAGAGATGCGAGCCAAGGAAGCCTGCACCACCTGTTACCAGTACCGTCTTTCGCGAAGCAGAGGTTTCTCGGTCACCGTCAGTCCGTACGCTGGTGCGTGCCTGCAAAATCGTTCTCCGTCAGCTCAATATCGTGCGCAGGCAAAGCTACTGCATATCAGGTGAATGCCGCACAACCCTCTGTTGACGCGATACCATAGGAGCCGGCCGCGCGCCACAACGCGCCGAACGAGGGCTCTAGCAAGATGCGCCATTATGATATATCACTCATCTATTAGTCAGCGGGCGGGGGCCGCAAGAGCGGCAAAGCCGGCGACTGGAGGCGCGGACTTGCCGTCGGCGCCGGGGGCCAGACGGACGAGAGGAGGAAAACATGATCACGGAACGCCAGAAGCAATTCCGGGCACAGTACCGCGACCGCATCATGGGCTTCTATGACGGCTACCTGCACATCGCGATCATCTATGCGATGGGTGCCGCGGCCTTCTACATCTACCTCCAGCACATCAATGCGCCGACGTGGCTCGAGCTGCTCACCATCCCCGTGACATTCCTGTTCACGAACGCCTTCGAATGGTTCGTGCACAAGTACGTCATGCACCGGCCGATCAACATCAAGGGCCTGCGCGCGGTCTACGAGCGTCACACCCTCAACCACCACCAGTTCTTCACCGACGAGGAGATGCGCTTCCGCGACCACAAGGACTGGCGCGTCACCGTGTTTCCGCCCTATGCGCTCGTCGTCTTCATTCTGATGTCGATCCCGGGCGGGCTCATTCTCGGACAGCTCTTCTCGCCGAACGTCGGCTGGCTCTTCATGTGCACGACGACGGGCATGTATCTCATCTACGAGTTCATGCACTTCTGCTGCCACGTCGATGAGAACTGGTTCGTGCGCACCTGTCCGTTCGTCAACACGCTGCGCCGCCATCACACCGCCCACCACAACGCGCGGCTGATGATGGAAGTGAACATGAACCTCACATTCCCGATTGCGGACTGGTTCTTCGGAACGTCGGACCTGAAGCGCGGCCTGCTCGGCCATATCTTCAATGGCTACGATACGAGCCATCTCAAGAGGGATCTGAGGGGAACGCCGAAGCGGCCGGACGAAGCTGCAGCAGCGACGATGGGCAACTACTGAGGCCCCCATGCCAAACGACGTCAAAGCGATCGTCTCTGTCGTAACGCTGCTCGCCGCGCTTGCTTTCGCCTACTGGGAGGCAACCGTCGGCCAGGCGGTGCCGGCATGGTTCGTGATCAGCTTCGCGATATTCGCCGTCGTCGCGATGTGGATCTTCCCCGAGGCTGGCGTGAAGAAGGGTGACATGCCACCGAAGAAGCCGCGCGGCACATGACGATCACTTTGCCGACAAAGATGCCGGACCAGCTTGCGGCGAAGTCAGTAACGCTGACGGAGCAGGCCTACGACCGGCTCGAGGAGATGATCGTCACCTTGCGGCTAGCACCCGGCGCTGTCCTCTCGGAGCAGGCACTCGCGACCGAGCTCGCCATCGGCCGCACGCCCGTCCGCGAAGCCTTGCAGCGTCTCTCACACGAAGGGCTGGTGCTGGTGCTGCCGCGCAAGGCGATCATCGTCACCGATACGGACCCGCGGCGACAGCTTCTCGTGTTGGAGGTCCGACGCGAGCTCGAACGGCTCTTGGCGCGCGCCAGCTCCGAGCGTGCCACCGACGCCGAACGGGCACGTTTCCTGGCCATTGCCGACGGCATGAGCGCTGCCGCTGCAGCCAACGACGACATCGCCTTCATGCGCCTCGATCGCGAGATGAACGGGCTGCTCATTCAGGCAGCCCACAACGACTACGCCGCTCGCTCCATGCGCTTCCTCAATGGGCATTCGCGGCGCTTCTGGTACCAGCACTACAAGGAAGCTGCCGACCTGCCGAAGTGCGCGCGCCTCCATGCGGACGAGGCCCGCGTGATCGCCAAAGGCAACGGCCCGCGGGCCATGGCCGCCTCCGACAAGCTGCTCGATTATGTCGAGAGCTTTACCCGCGCCACCGTCGGCGTCCGCCGCTGACGCTGAGGGTTCGCCGGACATTATAAGTTCATGTAATTAATGCTATTTCTGGAATAGGAATGACTCCAGAACGTCGCGCCGTGCGCTGATCGTCATGTTAACGTGACTTGACGGATGATAGCATCTCGAATAATTACCGTCCGGACGGATATAAATATGGACCGCTTAATGGCACGTACACGAACCATCGACCGCACGGCCATGTTGGACGCCGCTGAGCGCGTGGTCGCGCGCGACGGTGCCACCCGGCTGACGCTCGACGCGGTCGCGGCGGAGGCGGGCATCAGCAAGGCCAGCGTCCTCTACGACTACAAGACCAAGCAGGCGCTCATAAAGGCCGTGATCGAGCACCGCATGGCGACCGAGGTTGCTCGCATGCGTTCGTTCATCGATCGGCAAGGCGACAAGCCGAACGCGGATATCCTCGGACTGATTGCGGCCGTGGAAAAGGACGACGGCGCGTTCGATCGCAACGTCGCCCTCGACCTTGCGGTGTCTCTCAACCAGCACGATGATCTGCGCATCTCGATCCGCGAGAACTTCGGCGCATTTTTGGATGGCATTGAGCGGACGGCCGCCGACCCACGTCGGGCCAAGATCGCGTTTCTAGCCATCGAAGGGCTCAAGCTCATCGAATCCTTCGGCTTCTACGAGTGGGAGCAGAGCGAGCGCAATCAGATCATCGAAGATGTTCGCGCGCTGCTGCGCGCCGACGCACCGGGCAATGCATCAAACAAAGAAACGACCGAGCGACCCTGATCGAGGGACGCAGGCCATAGGCAATCCACATCGTAGGACTTCCAGCATGCCGAGCAACATGTTCACGAACGCAGTCGCCGCGGTGAGCGCCGCGATCATGATGGCCAGTGGCCCAGCCAGCACACCAGCCTCCGCGCAGATGCCGCCGAACATGCCAGTGCCAGTCAGCGTGCTCACGGTGGCGCCAGAGGATGTGCCGATCATGAACGAGCTGCCGGGGCGCATTGCGCCGACACGGATCGCGGAAGTGCGTCCGCGCATCTCCGGTATCGTTGTCGAGCGCGTGTTCGAGCAAGGCAGCGTTGTCAAGCAGGGGGACGTCCTCTATCGGATCGACTCTGCACCGTTCAAGGTTCAGGTCGACAGCGCACGCGCCACACTTCAGCGCGCGGAGGCGACGCAGCTGCAGGCACGCCAGAATGCCGATCGACAGACCGCACTGCGTCAGCGCGATATTTCAAGCGCTCAGCAATTCGAGACCGCCACCGCCGTGCTCGCCCAGGCCGATGCCGATGTGGCGCAAGCCAAGGCCGGCCTCGCGGCAGCGGAGCTGAACCTGCAGTACACCGATGTCAAGGCGCCGATCAGCGGCCGCATCGGTCGCGCGCTTATTACCGAAGGCGCGCTGGTCGGAACGGGTGCCGCCGATATCCTGGCCACCATCCAGCAACTCGATCCCGTCTATGCCGATTTTACGCAGTCGGCGAACGAGCTTCTCTATCTGCGGAAAGCCATGAAGGCCGGCGACCTTGGGAACAACACCGCGGGCGAGGCCATGGTGCGGCTTCACTTCGACGACGGCTCTCCCTACCAGCATCCTGGTCGACTGCTGTTCTCGGAAGCCGCTGTCGATGCCATGACAGGCCAGGTCACGTTGCGCGGCGAATTCCCCAATCCGGACGGTGATCTCCTGCCCGGCATGTATGTCCGCGTGGTCATCCAGCAAGGCATCCAGCGCGGCGTCATCGCGGTCCCGCAGCAGGCCGTGCAGCGCGACGGCGGCGGCCGCTCTCAGATCTATGTGGTCAAGGACGGCAAGACGGCTGAGCTCCGCATGGTGACGACGGGGCGTATCTTCGAGAACCGCTGGGTCATCGAAAACGGCCTGCAGGCCGGCGATCAAGTCATCGTCGAGGGTTTCCAGAAGCTTCGGCCGGGCGCTCCCGTAGCGGCTCAGCCATGGAAAGGTGCTTCGGGCAAAGGCGCCGCCAAGCAATAGGCAACACCTGCACGCCGCACTTCAGCAGCCGAGAAGATCAGAACCATGCCAAGCTTTTTCATTAGCCGCCCCATCTTCGCTTGGGTGGTCGCCATCTTCATCATGATCGCCGGTGCGATCGCCATACCGCTGCTGCCGATCGCCCAGTACCCGAACGTGGCGCCACCTCAGATATCGGTGCAGACGAACTATCCCGGTGCCTCGCCGGAGGACATGTACCAGAGCGTGACACGGCCGATCGAGGAGGAGCTCAACGGCGTTCCCGGTCTCATCTATTTCGAGTCGACCTCCGACTCTTCGGGCCGCATCCAGCTCACGGTGACGTTTGCGCCCGGTACGCCCGTCGGCGAGGCGCAGGTCGAGGTGCAGAACCGCATTCGCCGCGTCGAGCCACGTCTACCGCAATCCGTCACGCAACAAGGACTACGCGTCGAGCAGGCAGGCACAGGCTTTCTCCTCGTGGTCACGCTGCGGTCGCCGGACGGAAGTCTCGATGCCGTCGGCCTCGGCGACTACATGAATCGGAACATCATCGGCGAGCTGCGCCGCATTCCCGGCGTTGGCAGCGCGACGCTCTTCGCAACCCAGCGGTCCATGCGCATCTGGATGGATCCCGACAAGATGCTGGGCCTGAGGCTTACGGCTGGCGATATCCTGACCGCCATCCGCGCGCAGAATGCACAGGTCGCTGCCGGTGCTATCGGCGCCCAGCCCAATCCGCTTACACAGCAGATCTCTGCGACAGTTCTCGTCCAAGGGCAGCTTACCTCGACGGAGGAGTTCGGATCGATCGTCCTTCGCGCCAACCCCGATGGCTCGTCCGTGCGGCTGCGCGATGTCGCGCGGGTCGAGATCGGTGGCGAGAGCTATGCCTTCTCCTCACGCCTCGACCGCCAGCCAGCCGGCGCGATCGGTGTGCAGCTCTCCCCTACGGGCAACGCGCTCGCAACCTCCACCGCCATTCACGCGAAGATGCAGGAACTGGCGCGCTTCTTTCCGCCGGGAATTGAGTACGCGATCCCCTACGATACTTCGCCCTTCGTGAAGGTCTCGATCCAGAAGGTGCTGGAAACACTCGCGGAAGCGATGGTGCTCGTCTTCCTCGTGATGTTCCTGTTCCTGCAGAGCTTCCGCTACACGATCATCCCGACGATCGTCGTGCCGATCGCGCTGCTCGGTACCTGCGCGGTGATGTTTGCGGCCGGATTCTCGATCAACGTACTGACGATGTTCGCGATGGTGCTCGCCATCGGCATCCTCGTCGATGACGCAATCGTCGTCATCGAGAACGTCGAGCGCATCATGGCCGAGGAAGGATTGTCGCCGCGCGAAGCCACGGTCAAGGCCATGGGCCAGATCACCGGCGCCATCATCGGCATTACGCTCGTGCTGACTGCCGTGTTCGTGCCCATGGCATTCTTCCCGGGCGCGGTCGGCATCATCTATCAGCAGTTCAGCCTCACCATGGTCGTCTCGATCCTGTTTTCGGGCTTCCTGGCGCTCTCTCTCACGCCGGCACTGTGCGCGACCTTCCTGAAGCCCATTCAGCCGGGCCACCATGAGAAGGGCGGTTTCTTCGGTTGGTTCAACCGCGGCTTCAATCGCGCCTCGCACGGCTACAGCGGCATCGTCAGCCGCATCGTGCGCCGCACCGGGCGCTTCATGATCATCTATCTCGCCCTGGCCGCGGCCCTTGGCTGGGCCTACATGCGGCTGCCGACCGGATTTCTGCCAAACGAAGACCAAGGCTACCTGATCGTCGACATTCAGACGCCACCGGAAGCCAGCGCCAACCGCACGACCGAGGTCATCCGTCAGGTCGAGGATGCCTTCCTCGCAGAGAAGGGCGTCGCCCGCATCTTCGGCATCTCCGGCTTCAGCTTCTCAGGCGCAGGGCAGAACGCCGGTCTGGCGTTCGTGCCACTCAAGGACTGGAGCGAGCGTGGACCAGAGGATTCCGCGCAAGCGATTGCCGCTCGCGTCAACGGCAAGCTCATGCAGATCCGCGACGCGCTGACTTTCGCGCTCTCGCCGCCCGCCATCCAGGGTCTCGGCACGACGTCCGGTTTCTCGTTCCGCCTTCAGGACCGCGGTGGCCTCGGGCAGGCCCAGCTCGCTGCAGCGCGCGACCAGCTTCTTGCCGCTGCGCGCGCGAGCCCCGTCCTTGCCGGCGTGCGCGTGGAGGGTTTGCCGGACGCGGCCCAGGTCATGCTGATCATCGATCGTGAGAAGGCAAATACCTTCGGCGTCACCTTCGCCGACATCAACTCGACGATCACCGCAAACCTCGGATCCAGCTACGTCAACGACTTCCCGAATGCGGGCCGCATGCAACGCGTCACCGTGCAGGCCGGGGAAGGTCAGCGCATGCAAACCGCAGACCTCCTCAAGCTGAATGTGCGCAACGCCGCGGGCGGCATGGTACCTCTGTCGGCCTTCTCACGCATCGAATGGGCGAAGGGACCCTCACAGGTCGTAGGCTACAACGGCTATCCCGCCATCCGCATCAGCGGCCAGACGACACCGGGCCACTCGTCAGGCGATGCCATCCAGGAGATGCAGCGCCTCGTCGCCGCCCTGCCGCCGGGCTTCGGCTATGAATGGACGGGACAGTCGCTTCAGGAAATCCAATCCGGATCGCAGGCGCCGTATCTGATCGGGCTGAGCATCCTCTTCGTATTCCTGCTGCTCGCGGCACTCTATGAGAGCTGGTCGATCCCGCTCTCGGTCATGCTCGTCGTGCCGCTCGGCGTGATCGGATCGGTCCTCGCCGTGACGATGCGCGGCCTGCCGAATGACGTCTACTTCATGGTGGGTCTGATCACCATTATCGGTCTCTCGGCCAAGAATGCCATTCTCATCGTCGAGTTCGCCAAGGATCTGCACGCCGAGGGCAAGTCGGTCATGGAGGCGACGATCGAGGCCGCACATCTGCGCTTCCGGCCCATTCTCATGACGTCGCTGGCATTCACGCTCGGCGTCGTGCCGCTCGCGCGCGCGACCGGCGCCAGTGCGGCGAGCCAGAACGCGATCGGCACGGGCGTTCTCGGTGGCATGATCGCCGCCACGATATTCTCGATCTTCTTCGTGCCCGTGTTCTACGTGTTCGTCATGCGCTGGCTTGGACCACGCGAGGAGACGGCGACAGCCGTGGAGACGACCGCCGCAGGCGACGCACCGCCCTCGTCGCCACAGCCGTAGGGCTGATCATGAGGCGGGCGCGTGCTCTTTACAGCACGCCCCGCTGCGTGATGCGATCGCGGTCAGATGCCATCGATGTTGCGCGCGACGGCCTCTGCCACCTCGGCGGCATGGGTCGCGATCATGAAATGGGCGGCACCGGCGACCATCTTCCGCCGCGCTCCTGGAACTTGATCGGCCAGTAGCTCATTGGCGCGTTGCACGGCGCGGGGACTCGCCCCGCCATACAGAACGATCGTCGGAATATCGATGGCGGCAAGTTGCTCAGCAATCTCGGGAAAGGCATAGCCGCACGACCAATCGAGGATGTTCACGTGCGTCGTCTCGATGGCATAGGCGCGCAGTCGCGGCGGCCAGGAGGCGAACGTTCCTGCACCTCCGTAGAAGTCGATCATCTCGGCAACCGCCTCCGGCTCGTCGCGATCGAAGGCCGCGAAGTAGATATCCGTCATGCGGCGGAAGCAGGCGTAGTGCTCATCCTCACCGAGATGGTGCAGCAGTTGCGCCATCGGCGCTTCGACAATGCTGAGGCTGGCAACGGGAACCCGATTGCGCAATGCGGTCGCAATTGCCACCGAACCGCCGAAGGAATGCCCGACCAGATGTACTGGACCACCCGACCGGCGAATGACGGCCTCGATCACGTCGATCTCAGGCCCGATGACAGGCGCCTTCGGATCGCGCCGCTCGGCGGTCCCGCCGTAACCGAGCAGACTGGTCGTGACGCAGCGGAAGCGGCCATTCCAGGCCGCCATCATCGGCCGCCACGCCGCGCCAGTGCTGCAGGAGCCCGGCACGAGCACTACGGTAGGCCCAGCGCCGGTCTCCTCATAGTCGATGTGCCCGCGAGGATCCTCGATCATTGTCGTTTCTCCGCGCGGGCGACGTGCTGATGCTCAGGTCGCCGGGAACTGCACGCTCGGCGTCGAGCGCGAGATCTCTATCTCTTCGGGCGTCATGTCGGCCGGCACATTCCCGAACAGTGGCGTGCTGAGATAGCGCTCACCCGTATCCGGCAACATGCACAGGATGTTCGAGCCCTTCGGCGCCTCGGCCGCGACGCGCAGTGCGCCCGCGAATGATGCGCCCGCCGTGATGCCGACGAAGATGCCCTCCTTCTGCGCCAGCTCCATGCTCATCTTTAGTGAGTCCGGCCCGGGAATGCGGATGATCTGGTCGATCACCTTCATGTCGACGACATCACCTGTGAGCTTCGGTATGAAGTCCGGCGTCCAGCCCTGCATGGGATGCGGTTTGAAGGCGGGATGCGGCGCAGCCGCCGAGCCATCGGAATTACGTTCTTGTGCGACACCGCTCGTCAGCAGGGAGGCATCCTCGGGCTCGCACACGATGATCTTCGTATTCGGCATCTCCTTCTTGAGCACGCGCGAGACGCCCTTGAGCGTGCCGCCGGTACCGTAGCCGGTCACCCAGTAGTCGAGCTTGTCACCCTTGAAGTCATCGACGATCTCGCGCGCGGTCGTGCGCGAGTGCATGTCGGCGTTGGCTTCGTTCTCGAACTGGCGCGTGAGAAACCAGCCGTGCGTCTTCGCGAGTTCGACGGCCTTGGTTACCATCGCGACCGCGCGCCCGGCGGCCGGCGTGAGCACGACCTTGGCACCGAGGAAACGCATGAGCTTGCGCCGCTCGACGCTGAACTGCTCGGCCATGGTCACGACCAGAGGATAGCCCTTCTGCGCGCACACCATGGCGAGGCCGATGCCGGTATTGCCGCTGGTGGCCTCGATCACCGTCTGGCCGGGCTTCAGCTCGCCGGACTTTTCCGCCGCCTCGATCACGCCGAGTGCGAGGCGATCCTTCACCGACCCGAGCGGATTGAAGGCTTCGATCTTCACGTAGAGGTTCACGCCTGCAGGCGCGAGGCGATTGATGCGCACAACCGGCGTGTTGCCGACCGTTCCGAGGATGCTTTCAAAGCGGGCCATCGGTGTCTCCTCTTATTGTTCAAAGCGATTGGATTTGCGTGTTGGATGAGCAGCCGTGACGCCAAGCTATCATTGCCGCGGTGTTTCCGACATGGCGGAAAGCAGAGCTGATTGGACACCGGCCTGCTTCCGGTATCAACCGGAGGCAGGCCGGTGTTGCTCATGACCCCTCATTTTTTGCGTGGGTCATCTGCCGGGTTCACGTAGGTTACACCCCACGGCCCGACGCTATGGATCTGGACGATCGTTTCCTCGGCGGTCCAGGCGAAATGCCTGGTCCCTACCTGCATGATGGCGAAATCACCGACTTTCAGCGGTGTAGTCTTCTCCATGTCGAGCTTGTCGCCTGTTCCCATATGGAACGTGCCGGAGAGGACAGTGACATGCTCGATAGCCGGATGCGTGTGTGCCGGTAGCCGATAGTTCGCCGGGAACTTGATGCGTGCCGTGATCGGCCCTGCTCTGTCGAGCGGGCCTTCGATCACGGTGATCTGAGCTCCGGCCGGCAGAGAGGGCACCGGCCCCCATTTCAACTCGGCGGATGAGACCATGATGTGATCGGCATGGTGCTGCGCCAGTGCTGCCAGGACGACCGTCACCGACATCAAGCCGACGAGCATGATCAAGCGTACGACGTATCTCATGAATATTTCCTCCCATAATTCGGTTTGCGTGTGTCGAGCAGTCGTCGTCACCGCTTGGTGACGATGGTCTCGAGATACTCGCTCGGCGCGACCATCGTGACGTCGCCGGAGCGGTTGAAGCGCGCGATCAGGTCCATCACGTCGGCATGGAGCGCGGCCTGTTTCGGCGCCTCCAGCGCGTCGAATGCCTTGAGCAGCGGCCCGTAGTACGTGCGGAAGACATCGACGAAGTGCATGGGCGAGCGATACCGAAAGGTGAAATGGCGCGGCTCGGCCACGATCGCGCTCGCGCCCGCTCCGAAGAGCTCAGTCAGGCGCTCGCGCTTGCCCCAGAGTGCCGGCGACTTCACCCCTGCCGGCGGGGGCAGGTGCCCGCCAAGCGTCTTGAAGAGCTGGCCGATGAAGCCGTCGGGCGTCCAGTTGGCGAGGCCGATCTTCCCGCCGGGGCGGCACACCCGCATAAGCTCGGACGCGGCCTTCTCCTGGTCCGGCGTGAACATGACGCCGAATGTCGAGACGACAGCATCAAAAGTGTTGTCGGCGAACGGGAGAGCCTCGGCGTCAGCTTCCTGGAACTTGATGGTGAGGCGATCGGCGGCGGCGCGCTGGCGGCCCCGCTCGAGCAGCGCCGGCACGTAGTCCGTCGAGGTCACATCGCACCAGCGGCGAGCAGCAGCGAGCGATACATTGCCGTTACCGGCGGCGACATCGAGCACCATCTGTCCGGCGCGGAGGTCCATCGCCTCGCAGAGGTCTTCGCCGACGATCTGCAAAGTTGTGCCAACAACGGCGTAGTCACCCGATGACCAGGCGCCCTGCTGGCGAGCCTTCACGGCGATCAGATCCGGCTTAGTGGATTGGGTATTTTGACTGATGGCAGAGGGGGATATAACCATGGCAGTACCCTTTTCGATTGACTGGATCGCTCGTTCGCCTGTTCATCTCCACCGTGCCCGGCCCGGGTCATTTCGGGTGGCCGGCGGCTGATTGCAGAATTAGAGGCCTGCCATGGGTGCGGGCGTGGGAAGCAGCGTGGAAAAGCGCGTGGAAACGCATGAGGTGGCCGCCGCCGGCACTGCCGGCGGCCTCGATGTGCGCCTCCTCGGCCCCATGTCCGTTCGCCGGGATGGCGTAGAAGTGGCGCTGCCCTCCTCCCGAAAGGTCCGTGCGCTTCTCGCCTATCTTGCTATCGCGCCCCTGGCCGTACCGCGCAGCCGCCTCTGCGAGCTGCTATGGGACGTACCCAATGATCCGCGCGGCGAGCTGCGCTGGTGCCTCAGCAAACTCCGGCGTCTCGTCGACACGCCCGAGCGCCGCCGCGTCGAAACTGCGGGCGATACCATCCGGCTCGATCTCAGCGACTGCTTCGTCGATGTTCTGGAAATCGCCAGCGCCACCCAGAACGGTATCGAGGCGCTCGATGCCTCGCGTCTCGCATCCCTTTCGGCACTATTCGTCGGCGACCTCATCGACGGATTCGATGTAGACCGGAGTCCGCACTTCAATGCGTGGCTGACGGCAGAACGCCGCCGCTTGCGGGCCCGCCAGACGGCCGTACTCGAACATCTCGCCCGGCTTGCGCCAGAGGAGGATGTGCTTGGATACCTCGACAAGTGGCTCGAGCTTGCGCCCTTCGATCAAAGTGTCCACGAGCTCATGCTGCGCGCGCTTGCTCGCCGGGGCCGCATTCCCGATGGCGAGACGCATCTTGCGACGACGGTGCGGCTCTTCGAGTCCGAAGGCCTCGACGTAACGCCGCTGCGCAATGCATGGCGCGCCGCCCGAGCGCAATCGGCTGTTCCTCACAAGGCCGTGTCGTCCGTTCCGGCGGCACCGCTCACGATGTCGCCTGCGGCCGGTGAGCCCACCGCGCTATCCCAACCCACTGCGTTGCGCCGCGCCTCGATCGCGATCATGCCGTTTAGCGATCGGGCGCAGGGACAGGGCGCCTACGCAGGTGGCCTCGTCCACGACATCATCTCGCGACTCGCGCGGCTGCGGAGCCTCTTCGTCATTGCCCAAGGCACTGTCTTTGCCCTTCAGGAGCGCCGCGTCGACCCGGATGCGGCTGCGCGCGCACTTAACGTCGACTATATCGTCACTGGGTCCGTGCAGCTCGAAGGCCCCAACATCGTGGTCGCGGTGGAGCTTGCGGAGACGCGCACCGCACGGATCGTGTGGGCCGAGGTTTTCGTCCGCAGTCTCGGTGAGGCAGTCGCCGCATTCGATGAGATCGGAAATCGCATCGTCAGCTCGATCGCCAGCGAGGTCGAGACCGCTGAGCGCAATCGGGCCATTCTCCGGCCACCCAACTCGCTCGATGCCTGGGAGGCGCACCATCGTGGCCTCTGGCACATGTATCGCTTCAACAAGGCCGACAACGATCAAGCCCAGCATTTCTTCGAGTTGGCCGTGCGCCTCGATCCGACGTTCGCCCGTGCGTACGCGGGTCTCTCGTTCACTCACTGGCAGAACGCTTTCCAGGGCTGGGCGCCACGAGGCATAGAAGCGGATCTGGCAATCGAGGCAGCCGGCCGGAGCCTGATGGCCGATGATCGTGACCCCGCCGCGCATTGGGCCATGGGCCGCGCCATGTGGCTCAAGAACCAGCATGATCATTCCGTGGCGGAGCTTGAAACCGCCGTGGACCTGAGCCCGAATTTCGCAGCCGGTCACTACTCGCTGGCATTCGTTCGATCGCAGGTCGGTGATGCGCAAGCAGCCGTCGATGCCGCGGATCATTCCCGCCAGCTCAGTCCGTTCGATCCATTGCTCTTCGCCATGTTCGGCGCACGTGCCATGGCACTCGTCCGCCTCGAGGATTTCGATGCCGCCGCTGACTGGGGCGGCAAGGCGGCAGTGCGCCCCAATGCGCACCCTCATGTGCTCGCCATCGGAGCATACAGTCAGGCGCTGGCTGGACGGATGGATGCCGCACGCGTCAGCGCGGCTGCGATCCGGAAAGTATTGCCCAATTATTCAGTCGACGACTTCTTTCGTGCCTTCCGGTTCGATGAAGCCGGAATGAGATTGTTCCGCAAGGGTGCCAAGCGCCTCGATATGGCCTGATACGCCCGATCGGGCAGCAAAGCGGTGGCCGCAGGGCCCGAGTGGGAGCTATAGTTGAGAGATAACCACCGGGCGGCCGCGCGACCGTACCGGGGCATAGAATTCAGGACGCGCTGTCAGGAGGTTCGCCCATGGCTGTTGCCGAAGCCGAAATCAAGAAGCCGATCCCGTTCGATACCAAGCATCTCGACAAGCTGATGGAGGACGCCGGCATCGACGTGCTGGTCGCAACCTCGAAGCACAATGTCCAGTACATGCTGGGCGGCTATCGCTTCTTCTTCTTCGACACCATGGAGGCCGCCGGCACCACGCGCTACCTGCCCGCGATCGTCTATCAGAAAGGCAAGCCCGAGAACGCCGCGTACGTCGGCTGCTCGATGGAGAACTTCGAGCGCGAGCTCGGCAAGTTCTGGCAGCCGACCCTGAAGCTCGGCACCACCGGCACGCAGGCGACCATGAGCGAGGTCGTGAGCCACATCAAAAAGCTCGGCCCCGTGCGCCGCATCGGCGTCGAGGCCGCCTTCCTGCCGGCCGACGGCGAAGCCGTTCTGCGCCGCGGCATCGCCAACGCCGACGTGGTGGATGCGGTGTTTCCGCTCGAGCGGCTGCGCGCGAAGAAGACGCCGGAGGAGATCGGCTATCTGCGCGAGGCGTCGGAGCGGGTCGTCGATTCCATGATGACGACCTTCCGCAAACACTGCACGCCGGGCGCGACCAAGATCGAGATCGTCGAGGCCCTGCGCCGCGAGGAAGTCAGCCGCGGGCTCGTCTTCGACTACTGCCTGATGACCGCCGGCACGAGCCTCAACCGCGCCCCCTCGGAGCAGAAGCTCGCCAAGGGCGACATCATCTCGCTCGACTCCGGCGGCAACTACAAGGGCTACATCGGCGATCTCTGCCGCATGGGCGTCGTTGGCGGAAAAGTGGATTCTGAGTACGCGGATCTGCTCGCGTTCGTCGACGAGGTGCAGCAAGCCGTGCGCAAGCCGATCCGTGCGGGCGCGCGCGGCGGTGAGATCGCGGCCATTGCCGATAAGATGCTCGACGCGTCGCCACACCGCAAATACTCGCACTTCATGGCGCACGGCATGGGCCTCGTCACGCACGAGGCGCCGCGACTGCAGGACCATCCGCGCATGTCCTACGAGGGCTATGACAAGGAGCGTCCGCTGGAAGCCGGCTATGTCATCTCCATCGAGACGACGATCGGCCATCCGACGCGCGGCTTCGTCAAGCTAGAGGACACGATCCTCGTCACCGACAACGGCTACGAAGCGCTCGGCGATGGCCACCGCGGCTACAACGCCGCAGGAGGCGGCGACTCAGGCGGCTGATCCGTCAGCCGAACACAACCAGCGTGTCGGGCGGTAGCCCCATCAGCAACCGCCCGATGGTGATGAAGTTCGCCGGCCGTCCCTGGATCTGCTGTGATGCGGAGTATGCGTCGCGCAGGCGCCGCTCGAACGGGTTCGTCGGGAAAATCGCAGTCTGCCCTGCCGCGCGATAGGCATCGGCTGCGATCTCGACGCCCTGATTTATCACATAGGTTGTCGCCAGCTTGATATTCGCCCGATCGATGACCGGCAGCTCGCGCGTCGCGTGCGTCTTCTCCCAGATATCATCAAGTGTCGTGTGCAGATAGGCACGCGCCGCCCGCAGACGCGCTTCCAGCAGTGCGTACTGCGACTGGAACACCTGACTCTCGATGAGAGACGAGGGCGCGCCGCGAGGTGTCTTCGTCTTGGCCAGCGCGGCGAGATCGTCGACCATGCTTTGAGCGATGCCGAGCATCAACGCACTGAAGGATGCCGCATACGCAAACGTATTGGGAAAAATGAAGAGCGTGCCGCGCTCCATCAGCTCGGATGGCTGATCGCGATCGATCGTCTCCTCCTCGGGCACGAACAGATCCTGCACCTCGTAGGTATAGCTCGCCGTGCCGCGCAGGCCGAGCGTGTGCCACATGTCGTGGATACGTGCCTTCGACACGTCGAACAGAGCCGTGCGGTCAAGCTGCCGGCCATCGGCACGCCGACGTGGCGCGCCGTCCGCCTCGAAGACATAGCTGTGGCCACCGAGCAGCGTCGCATTCGCACAGCCGCTGGCGAATGCCCACTTGCCCGAAATCCGATAGCCCCCATCCACGGCGACCGCCTTGCCCTGAATGCCGGCGCCCCACGCGAGCACGGCATCGGCGGGGGCGAAGAAGCGGCGCGCAACCTCCGGCTTGAGGTATGCCGCTGACATGGCGCATCCCGCCGCCTGCCCGAGGCACCACGCCGTGCTGGCGTCGACACGCGCGATGGCCTCGATCACCTCGGCAAGCGTCTTCAGGTGCAGTTCGTCGCCACCGATCGACTTCGGCAGAAGAAGCCTGAAGAGGCGCGCTTCGTGCAGCGCCGCGACGATGTCGGTTGGGAGCGCACGAGCTTCCTCGATTCGATCGGCCGCCGTACGCAGCGTTTTGGCAAGGCCGCGCGCACGCGCAACGGCATCCGACGAGGGCGCCCCCGATGTCGTCAGCCCCTCGCTCCACTCCCTGCGACTTGCCATTGCCGACAGTCCTCCCGGGCTTTGATCGTTTTCTTTTTTCTACTGCACCCTGGCAGCCTTGTCTTGTTGCGGTTCGCCGCCGCAAACGAGACCCGCGAAACTCTCAGCCGTCTGAATCCGCTTGCGTTTCGGGCACCGTGCCTGGACTATGAGCCTATCTCGGCATATGCGCGCCGCCTATACTTTCGGCACCAATAGAAGTGCTTGGCTCGCGCGCACTGAGATGTCCGTCACGTCAAGTCGCATACAAAGGGAGAGTAACATGAATAGGCGAGTTCTGACGGGGCACCGCCTCGTCGCGCTGACGAGCGCCGCTTGGCTCGGCGCGGCCGCAGGTGTAGCTCCAGCTATGGCGCAGGGAACGCTCAGGATCGCCATGACGGCGACCGACGTACCGACGACGACGGGCGTGCCGAACAACGGCTTCGAGGGCGTGCGCTTCATGGGCTATACCGCCTTCGACGCGCTCGTGAACTGGGATCTGAGCAGCGCCGACAAACCAGCCGACATCAAGCCGGGGCTTGCCGAGAGTTGGGCCCAGGACAAGAGCGATCCCAAGAAGTGGGTCTTCAAGCTGCGGCAAGGCGTGAAGTTCCACGACGGCACGCCATTCAATGCGGACGCCGCGGTCTGGAACCTCGATCGCAGCTTCAACAAGGATTCGAAGCAGTTCGATACACAGGGCTCGGCCATCAACCGCGGCCGTCCGACCTACATCGCCGATGGCGGCTACAAGAAGATCGACGACAACACGATCGAGTTCACGACGACGCGCCCGATCTCCTACTTCCCTTATGTGCTGACGACGATCTTCTACGTAAGTCCGACAGCCTTCGAGAAGGCTGGAAACTGGGCCGAATTTGCGAAGGCGCCGATCGGCACGGGTCCCTTCATTGCACGCAACTTCAAGCCGCGCATCAGCATCGATCTCGACAAGAACAAGGACTATTGGGACAAGGATCGCATTCCCAAGGTCGACAAGGTCGTGCTCTTTCCCATGCCAGAAGCGAATACGCGCCTTGCGGCGCTTCGTTCAGGCCAGGTCGACTGGGTCGAGGTGCCGCCGCCAGACTCCATCGCAGGCCTCAAGGGCGCCGGCTTCAGCGTCGTCACCAACAGCTACCCGCACGTTTGGCCATGGGTGCTCAACACAGCCCGGGCCGACTCGCCCTTCCGCGACGTCAAGGTCCGTCAGGCCATCAACTATTGCGTCGATCGCGATGGCCTCGTGACGCTGCTCAACGGAACGGCCGAACCCTCGGTCGGCTTCTTCAAGAAGACCGACGCGCGCTTCGGCAATCCCAAGAACGCCTATAAGTTCGATCCTGCAATGGCCAAGAAGCTGCTGGCCGAAGCAGGCTACGGCCCTGACAAGCCGGCCAAAGGCAAGATCATGATCTCGACCTCCGGCTCGGGTCAGATGCTGCCACTGCCCATGAACGAGTTCCTGCAGCAGTCCATGAAGCAGTGCGGCTTCGACATCAGCTTCGAGGTCGTCGAGTGGGGCACGATGCTCGTCGCCTTTCGCAACGAGCCGACGGCATCGCAGGCGGCCAACTCGGATGCTCTCAACATCAGCCTCGTCTCATCAGACGTCTCGATGGTCGTGCGCTGGTTCTACGGCGACAACAGCACGCCCAAGGGTTCGAACTGGGGTCACTGGAAGAACCCCGCCTTCGACGGCCTCCTCGCCAAGATGGAGAGCGCCCCCAACGCGGACGAGTTCAACAAGGCCGTCACGGCTATGCATGAAATCCTCGTCGACGATGCGCCGTGGGTCTGGATCGTCCACGACGGCAATCCGCGCGCCATGACGAAGCGCGTGCAGGGCTTCGTCAGCGCTCAGAGCTGGTTCCAGGATCTGACGCGCGTTTCAATCAAGTAATCCGCGCGCCGTTCAGCGACAAGGCATAGTCCCTTTCCGCCCACCCGAGGCGGAGAGGGGCGCCCCATCCCTTGCTATGCGAGGCTCTCGGGCTCATGTGGTTCTTTATCGTTCGCAGAGTTCTCTACGCCGTTCCGATCCTGCTCGGCGTGTCGATGGTTGTGTTCGTTCTCATGAAAATGGTGCCGGGCGATGCGGCGGACATCATGATCCCGCCCGAGGCGCCGAAGGAAGTCGCGGACATGATCCGCGCCCGCTTCGGTCTCGATCAGCCCGCTCACATCCAGTACCTGCGCTGGCTCCAGGCCATGGCCAGCGGCGATCTCGGCACGTCGATCTTCACGAACCAGCCCGTCGCGGAGGAGCTTTTCGGCGCTCTGGCCAACACGATGAAGATCGCGCTCCCCGCTGTCTTCCTCGGCTTCTCGCTCGGCGTGCTGCTCGGCGCGCTCGCCGCCTACTACAACGGCTCCTGGCTCGACAAGCTCTTCTCGGGCGTTGCCATCGCCGGCGTGAGCCTGCCGCACTACTGGGTCGGCATGGTCCTTGTCGCGATCTTCGCCGTGTCCCTCAATATTCTGCCTGGTCAGGGCATGGGACCGGAGGGGTTCCCCACGACATTGGAGCACGTCCAGCATCTCATTCTCCCGGTCATCACGCTCTCGCTCATTCCGATGGGCGTCATCAGCCGCCTCGTACGCGCCAACGTGCTCGAGATTCGCTCCATGGAGTTCGTCTCGGCACTGCAGGCCAAGGGACTCAAGGGACCGCGCGTTCTGCTTCACATCATGAAAAACGCCGCGCCCTCGGCGCTGGCACTTATGGGCCTACAATTCGGCTACCTGCTCGGCGGTTCCATTCTCGTCGAGACCGTCTTCAACTGGCCTGGCTCAGGCAGCCTACTCAATCTCGCGATCTTCCGGCGCGATATTCCCGTCCTCTCCGCCACGATCCTGGTGCTCGCCACCATCTTCGTCGTCATCAACATCCTGGTCGACGTGCTGCAAGCACTGATCGACCCGCGCATCCGACGCTAGGCCCCGACTCATGGCCACGCAGGACACCTTCGTCGTTCCCGCTGCCGACGCGGTACGCCGCGCCGAGGCGGGCAAGGGCTACTGGACGCGGGTGCGCGAACGCCTGCTCGCCGACCGCATCACGCTCACGGTCATGATTGTGCTCGCGTGCATCGTGCTGATGGCCGTCGCGGCACCGCTGTTCGCAACCCATGACCCCATGGCGAGCTCCGTGCTCGCACGCCTCAAGTCGCCTGGCTACAACGGACACTGGCTCGGCACTGACGAGGTCGGCCGCGATCTCTACAGCCGCATTCTCTACGGCGGCCGCTTGTCTTTGTTGTGCGGCGTCGCGCCGGTCGCACTCGCGCTTCTGATCGGCGGCAGCCTCGGCCTGCTCGCGGGCTACAGCGGCGGCTTCGTCAACACCCTGATTATGCGCAGCATGGATATTCTCTACGCCTTCCCCTCGATCCTTCTCGCGATCGCCATCTGCGGGATGCTCGGCTCGGGGCTCGGCAATACCATCCTCGCGCTCACCGTCACTTTCATCCCGCCGATCGTGCGCATCTCCGAGACCGTGACGACCCAGATGCGCTCGGCCGAATTTGTCGAGGCGGCGCGGGCAAGCGGTGCACGCCCGCTGTCGATCATCCGCTTTCACATCCTCAACAACGTGCTCGGCCCCATCCTCGTCTACGCGACGTCGCTGATCTCGATCTCGATCATTCTGGCGGCGGGCCTGAGCTTCCTCGGCCTAGGCGTCACACCGCCGGATGCCGAGTGGGGCCTGATGCTGAACAATCTCCGTCAAGCCATCTGGGTCAACCCGCTCGTCGCAGCACTTCCCGGCGCGATGATCTTCATAACGTCCATGTGCTTCAACCTGACAAGCGACGGACTGCGCACGGCCATGGACGTACGCATATGAGGATACTTTCATGAGCGCGAATGTCCTCCTCGAGGTACATGCGCTTCGCCGCTACTTCCCGATCCGCGGCGGGTTGCTGCAGCGGCAGGTGGCAACCGTCCAGGCCGTTGACGACATCTCGTTCGCCGTGCGCCGGGGCGAAACGCTCGGCATTGTCGGCGAATCCGGTTGCGGCAAGTCGACAACCGCACGCCTGCTGATCCACCTTCTCGAGGCCGATGCGGGCATCATCACACTTGAAGGCCGCGCAATCGGCGATGCGAGTGGCCTCACGGCACGCGAGTTCCGCCGCCAAGTCCAGATGGTGTTTCAGGACAGCTATTCCTCGCTCAATCCGCGTTGCACGATCGAGGATACCATTGCTTACGGCCCGACGGTGCACGGCCTCTCCTGGTCGGACGCCCGCACGCGCGCGCGCAATCTCCTCGGCAAAGTGGGGCTCGATCCGGAGCTGTTCGCGACGCGATACCCACACGAACTCTCCGGCGGCCAGCGCCAGCGCGTGAATATCGCTCGCGCGCTCGCGCTCGAGCCTCGCGTCGTCGTCCTGGACGAACCCGTTTCGGCGCTCGACAAGTCCGTCGAGGCGCAAGTATTGAACCTGCTCGTCGACCTCAAGAATGAACTCGGCTTGACCTACGTCTTCATCTCGCACGATCTCAATGTCGTGCAATACATCAGCGACCGCGTACTCGTGATGTATCTCGGCAAGATCGTCGAGGTCGGCCCCGTCGACAGCATCTACGGAAATCCGCGCCACCCCTACACGCGTGCGCTGCTCGGCGCGATGCCATCCATGGACCCGGACAACCGCGGCAAGCAGGCGACACTCACGGGCGATCCGCCGAACCCCATAAATCCGCCCCCCGGTTGCCGCTTCCACACACGCTGCGCACACGCCGAGATGTGCTGCTCCACGCGCGAACCGAAGCTCGCCGCCAATACGGGCACGGGAAATCCCACCGGCGATCATCTCGCCGCGTGCCATATGCTGATCCCAGGGTCCGGCCACAGTGCCGCGCCGGCAGCTGCGGCTTGAGGGAGAATGCCGGTATGAGCGTCGCCACCATCCACAAAGAATGCACCGCCGCCAACGAAGGCGCGAAGCCGCTCGTGCGCGTCGACAACCTGACCGTCCGCTTCATCACACGCGATCGAACGATCGACGCGGTGAACGGCGTGAGCTTCACGGTCGATGCCGGCGAAGTGCTCTGTATTCTCGGCGAGTCGGGCTCCGGCAAGAGCGTTACCTTGCGCGCGATGATGCGCCTCCTGCCACCGCATCTCACGAAGATTTCGGGCGAGATCACAGTCGACGACGAGGACATCCTGAGCCTCGACGCTCCCGCGCTCAGCGACCTGCGCGGCGGCGAGGTCGCCATGATCTTCCAGGAGCCGATGACCTCGTTCGATCCGGTCTTCACCATCGGAAACCAGATCATCGAGACGGTGAAGCGTCACGACGGCCTCTCGGAGAGCGATGCCAGAAAGCGCGCCCTCGAACTGCTCGAAATGGTGCAGATCCCCTCGCCCGCGCGACGGCTCGACAACTATCCGCACGAGATGTCAGGCGGCATGCGCCAGCGCGCCATGATTGCGCTCGCGCTGTCCTGCCGGCCGCGCCTCCTACTTGCCGACGAGCCAACGACTGCGCTCGACGCGACTGTGCAGATCCAGATCCTGCAGCTCCTGCACCGCCTCCAGCGCGAGCTCGGCATGGCCGTCCTGTTCGTCACGCACGACGTCGGCGTGGCGGTGGAAATTTCGGACCGTATTGCCGTGATGTATGCGGGCCGCTTCGTCGAGACCGGGCCGGTGCGCGCGGTTATCCGCGAGCCGCAGCATCCCTACACCCAGGGCCTTCTTGCCTCGACGGTCAATGGCGCCATGCGTGGCAAGCGCCTCGAGGCGATCCCAGGCTCCCCGGTAAATCTCGCCGCGCTGCCGCCCGGGTGCGCCTTCGCACCGCGCTGCCGCCATGCCGAACCGGCCTGCGCCGCGCCGCCACCCGAGACGTGGATCGAGCCGACGCGCATGGTCCGATGCATCAGAGCGACGCCGAAATAGCTTCGCGTAGCCTACGCTACGATCGACGGCCGACGCCGGTGCCAGTCCGTATCGCTCTGATAAGCGTCGGCAATCTTCAGAATTCGACCTTCGCCGAACGGGCGGCCCTGGATCTGGAAGCCGATCGGCAGACCGTCGCTGTCGAAGCCGCACGGCACGCTGACACCCGGAAGCCCCATGTAGTTTATCGGGCGCGTGTTCGCGGCAATCGCGCCAAAGGCATCTAGGGCCCCGGGCACACCAGCGTCGACATCTGTCGCGGCAAGCGTCGGCACCTTCATGCGAATTGTCGGCACTGCGAAGGCATCGACCTTGTCGAACACCTCGCGGCCGAGCGCGAGCAAGATCGGACCGCGGCGCGACAGAGCTTCGAGATAGTAGGCCGCCGGAAGCGAGAGGCTCGAATAGTGGCGCGCGGCGAGCGCGACCGAGTAGGCTTGGGAGCGCTCGCGCAGCCATTGTGCGTGAATGGTTGATCCCTCGACGCGCGACACGATGGCGCCGTACGTGCTGATCGCATCCATATGCGGGATCGTGAGCCTAACGAGCGTCGCGCCGCGCGCCTTCAGCACCTCCATGGCCCCATCGAATGCGGCTACGACCTCAGGATCGGCACCGTCGAAGAAGAAGTTCGTGGGAATGCCGATGCGCAGGCCGCGGATGTCGCCGTCGAGGCCGGCCTCGTAGTCGGGAACCGGTTCCTTCGAGGACGTCGGATCCGCCGGATCGTGCCCAGCGATGATCTTAAGCAGGCGAGCACAATCCCGAGCGGTACGCGCCAGCGGCCCGACGTTGTCGCACGTGAACGACAGTGGCATGGCGCCATAGCGCGAGACGCGCGTCTGCGTTCCCTTAATGCCCGTGATACCGCACATGGTCGCCGGCAAGCGGATCGAGCCGCCAGTATCGGAGCCGAGCGCGCCGTAGATGAAACGGGCGGCGACGGCCGCTCCCGAGCCGGACGAAGAACCGCCGGGGCAGTAGTCGGTGTTCCATGGATTGCGGCAGTGACCGAAATGCGCGTTGTGGCCGGTCGGGTTCTGCGCGAACTCGGCCATGTTGAGCGTGCCGATCGTGAACGAGCCGGCGGCTTCGAGCCGTGAGATCGCCGTCGATGTGTACGCCGGGACGAATGAGCGGCGAATTTCGGAGCCGGCTGTGCAGACCTTGCCGGCTCGGTAGTACATGTCCTTGTGCGCGAGTGGCACACCGTGCAGCGGACCGCGGATCTGGCCGGCCTTCCGTTCCTTGTCGAGAACGGCGGCAGCTTCGAGCGCTTCCGTCTCCTCGAGCGAGATGACCGAGTTGAGCGCCTTGTCACCGGCCTTGAAGGCCTTAAAAGCTGCAGTCGCGAGATCGACGGCGCTGAATTCGCCCTTGCTGATGCCGTCGGCGGCCTCGACGAGCGTCAGGCTGGCAAGCGAGGTGCCCGGTGCGTCAAAAGCATTCATGGCGCTCGCTCCTTGGTCTCCAGAAGTGCCGCCTCGAAACTCGACGGCTCATCCTCGAACAGTAGCTCCCCGCGCAGCTTCTCGAAGCTCTCGATCAGGCCGGCCATGGCCTTGGCTGCCTCTTCGGCAGAAGGATTCGGCGGTGTGACGCCATGCCATTGCGCTACCTGCGCCTTGACCAGATCCTCGATCGGCTTTTCCATTGCTGCGTACCTGCTTCCATTGATGCCGCAGCGAATGTGCACCCCCACCGGCACAGGTGACAAGCCCGGGCGCTGGACGAATTTCATGCGTGACGCACAGGAAGCAGCAAGGGAATCGCGCGGAAGGTGAGGACCTCGAGCGTTCAGGATGCCGGCGGCAATCGCTCGCCTTTGGCCAGCATCAGGCCACGCATCGTTCCGATCCCGAGTTCCAGACTCTCGGCGATCATTCGCGCCCGCTCGACAAAATAGGCCGCGGCCGCCGGAGGGCAAACTTCGTTGGCGATCTCAGCGAAGAGCGCGAGCCAGCGGTCGAAGTGCGAAGCATCGACCGGCAACGGGGCATGGGCCTGCATCGGCCGGCCATGATAGCGCCCCGTCACGAGTGTCACGGACGACCAGAAGGCGCACATGCGCTCGAGGTGAGGCGTCCAATCAGAAATGCGTGCCGCGAAGATCGGCCCGAGCACTTCGTCCGCCCGGATGCGATCATAGAACGTGTGCACGAGCCGCCGGATCATGTCCTCGTCAATGCCGGTGCGGGCCTGCACCTCGGCCGCGGCAGCAGCGCGGCGCGCCTGGATATCCCGAATGTCGTGCGGATCCGTGCTCATGCATTCCTTGAACACGACACCGGGCGGCGATCAATTGATCTCGATCAGGGCGCCGCGCTCATTTTGTCGCGGCCGCGGTTGACACCTACATCCGGCGGCTCTGCGCGCTCCAATTGCGCTCGAGATTGGCGATGAGCGCGGGGCTGTAATGGCAGAAGGCCTGCTCGCGGGTGTAGAGAGCCATGTAGCGGCGGAACAGATCGATGGGTTCCTGCCCGAGGCGCAGCGCACGGCGGTTCCCGATCGCTCCGACGGCCCCGGCCCCCGTCAGGTCAGCCACGACCCGTTCGATACTGGCCACCATGTCCTGAGGCGGGACGATCTCGTCGCAGATGAGCCGTCCCTCGGGCGAGTCGCACAGAAGGCGCCGCTCGAGCTGAATGGCCTGGCGCGCAAGCCGATCGCCGACGAAACGCGGCAGACGCAGATTGGCGAGGCCCGGAATGATCCCCTCCTTGCGCGCCGGCAGCGTCATGAAGGCGTCGGATGCGGCAATGACATAGTCCATGACGAGCAGAAGCTGGCAATGGCCGCCGATGGCGAACGCGTCGACGGCGGCGACCCAAGGCTTCTCGATGCCGCAGCCGTTGGCATCGTCTGGGAACACATCGGGCCGCGCGACGCCGCGGTAGATCTTGTGCACGAATCCGAGATCGCGGCGTAGAAACCACAGGTAAGGAATGGCGCCGCGGTAGAGGTGCGTCAGGTTTATCCCCGCGCCGAAGATCCGGCGATCGCGGTACTTCGGGTGCTCGACAGGTCCACCGCGCATGACCACTATATCGCTTGCCGGATCGAGGATCGCGACATCGGTCGCAATCTCCGCGGCATCGAGCGTCGTATCGTCCTCGGCATTGAGGAAGCGCGGATTGGTGGAAATGAAATGGATGGTTCGCCCCTGCCGCTCCAGCCGAGCCGCGCCGAGATCGAGGCTGCCGTCGACGGCAAACCGCGATGCGGCCTCCGCACTTTCGGCGCGCGGCAGCAGCATGGCGTGACAGAGATGAGAACCGGCAAGCTCGTCCGCGAGAACGCGCGCGACCAACAGGCCTTGGTCGATCTCGACACCATCCTTATCGCCCTGATTGAGGGCGGCCTCAATGCCAACTTCTTGCCGGGAGGGCACTAGCCCCGGCACCGCATCCGCCGCCAGAAAGACGAGTTCCTCGATACGCACGAACCGCGTACGGTTCGCGGTCAGCGCGTCGTAAAGCGTGCGCGTGTGCGCGGCAAGGAAGCGGTCGCGCGCACCACGCGTGACCGAGAGAATGGCTTCTGCTGCGGCACGCTCAGCGGTGTTCCGCGAGGGCTTCTTCGGTAGGGCGGAGAGGAGGCGCTCGCCCCCGGCCCAGAATGCACCATAGGCACGCTGGTCGGACGAAAAATCGACGGTTCCCTTGCGCTCAGTTGCCAGCCAGTCCGCAACCACCTGCGCAGGAAGACCGGCAGAAGCAAGGATACCTATCGCACTCGGATTGCTCATGAGCGCTCCTTCGACCGCTTGTCGATGATGCGACGCGCTTTGCCTTGCGATCGCTCGACGGTGCCCGGTTGAACAACACGCACGCTACTCGTCACGCCGACGTGTGCCTTGATCAGATGCTCGGCACGGCGCGCGAGAGCTGCTTCGGAATCTGCGCCCGATACCAATCGCGTCTCGACGACGACCTCGAGCTCATCGAGCTGAGCAGGACGCGAGACTTCGAGAATGTAGTGAGGGGCCAATTCGGGGATGGTCGCGAGAACGCCTTCGATCTGCGAGGGAAAGACGTTGACGCCGCGAATGATGAGCATGTCGTCACTGCGGCCCTTGATGCGCTCGATGCGGCGCATTGCGCGCCCGTTACCCGGCAGCAATCGGGTCAAATCGCGCGTGCGATAGCGGACAATGGGCATGGCCTCCTTGGTGAGCGACGTGAAGACCAGCTCACCTTCCTCTCCGTCGGGAAGCACCGCACCCGTCTCGGATTCGATGACCTCAGGCAGGAAGTGATCCTCCCAGATGGTCAGGCCGTCCTTGCTCACGGCATACTCCTGAGCGACACCAGGACCGATGACCTCGGAAAGTCCATAGAGGTTGACGGCCTGCAAGCTCATGCGCCGCTCGATTTCATCGCGCATGCCTTCCGTCCAGGGTTCGGCGCCGCAGATTGCAATGCGCAGGCTCGTGTCGCGCGCATTGATCCCCCGGCGGTCGAACTCGTCGGCGATGGCGAGAAGGTACGATGGCGTCACCGCGATGATGTCCGGTTTGAAATCCCTGATGAGCTGCACCTGACGCTCGGTGAAGCCGCCGCCGACAGGGATAACGGTGCAGCCGAGCTGTTCGGCCCCGTAGTGCAGACCCAAGCCGCCGGTGAAAAGACCGTAGCCGTACGCGACATGAATCCGATCTCCCGGCTTGCCGCCGGCCGCACGGATCGAGCGCGCGATGAGCCGGGCCCATGTCTCCACATCGCCTTGCGTATATCCGACGACCGTTGGCTGTCCCGTTGTGCCGCTCGAAGCATGAACGCGCGAGATCTTGTCCATGGGCACGGCAAACATGCCGAATGGATAGTTCTGGCGCAGGTCCTCTTTCGTGGTGAACGGGAAGTTCGCGAGATCCGCGAGTGAGTTCAGGTCGCGCGGATGAACGCCTGCAGCATCGAACTTCGCGCGATAATGCGGGACGCGCTCATAGGCGCGCGAGAGCGTGTCCCTAAGGCGCGCGAGCTGCAGCACGCGCAGTTCCTCGATGCTGGCAGTCTCTGCGGAATCGAATGGCTTGGCGTCGGCACGCAGCGACATGGCATCGTCTCCATCCCGAGAAAACGATTGGCCCGTTCTCGATGCCGTAGAGCGCGGCTGGTCACAACCCAGCTCCATCGGCAAGGTCGGCTTAGCGTGCTGAGGCTAGACGAAACGAATGAGCCACGCGATGGGATTCGCGCGAGTGTGCGCCTATGATGGCCAGGAGGTGAGCGCCATCTCCGCGACATCGAGCAACTGCTCGCGCGTCGCACCATTGGCAGCCTGCACGGACATGCCCTGCAGCAGCGCCGCCACGTACCGCGCAAGTGCCGCCGGATTGCTGGTCGCCGGAAGGTCGCCCTCGGCCTTGGCGCGCTCGAAGCGATCCGTGAGCTCGGCCTCGCCTGTGCAGCGAAGTGTCGACAGCTCTTCCTTGATGGATTGCTCGGCCTCGCTGCACGAGAACGCGCCCCGCACGACCATGCAACCTGCCGGATGGCAGGGGTCGGTCATGGCCTCGGCCGCCCGGCGCAGAAGACGCTCGACGACTGCGCGCGCCGTCGGCGCTTCGAGGGCCGCACGATATTCCGCCGCGGGGCCTGTTTCCACGTACCGCTCGAGGGCGCGCCGGAACAGCTCCTGCTTATTGCCGAAAGCGGCATAAAGACTCGGCCGGCTGATGCCCATGGCATCAGTCAGCTCGGTCAGCGAGGCGCCCTCGAAGCCCTGCTGCCAGAACACCATCATAGCTTTGTCCAGCGCGTCGTTGGCGTCGAATTCTCTGGGGCGGCCTTTGGCCATGGCGCGCTCTCCTTCACATCTCTGCGAGCGTCATTTTATTTCCGTACTCGACGGTACAAATAAGCGTTGACAGGGGCTTTGTCACCTATTATCTACCGATCGGTACAGAATAGCTGACAAAAGGGCGCGGCATGGCTCCAGTACCCAATTGCCTAGAACGCTGTCCGGAGCGCGATCCGTTGGACCAAGTTCGAGGACTCGCTCCGGGAACGGGACTGGGAAGGCTCGGCCGGGCGATGACGCGGCGCGTAATTGAGCGTGCGCTGAGGGCAGCAGAAAAGGCAATCGGTGAGTAGGCGCAACCAAACGGTGCGCCATACAAACCTGCGTATGATTTCGTGTGACGGCCGCAGCTGGCAGGGTGAAAGCAAGAAGCGAGAGCGAAAAGTCGTCGAGCCAGTGTCGGCTTCGGAAGTTCGCGAACGTCCTCGACATGGGGTGCAGCAAGTCCACACAGAGTTGAGAAGCGAAATGGAAGTCGGGAGCGGAACCGCCTGAGCAATGGCCGCTCCATCAAGCAAGACCGAAAACAAGTACAAAGACCTGAGACAAAAGAAGAAAGAGATGATCATGAGCACCGACATCAACACCGTGCCTCAGGAGCCCGAGCGGCCAAAGAAGGCGAGCCGCACCGGCCTCTGGGCCTTGGCGACCGTTCTGGCAGCAAGCGCCGCCACGGGCGCCGTTCTCTACACGTCGGCACCCAGCCACTCCGAAAGCCCCGCCGCGAAGGCCGCCCCCCCGCCGCCATCCGTCTCGGTCGCAACCATCGAGCCGCGGCAGGTGATGGTTTGGGACGAGTTTTCGGGCCGCCTCGAGGCCGTCGACAGGGTCGACGTGCGTTCGCGCGTAGCCGGCACTGTCCAGGAAGTGCATTTCCGTGAAGGCGCCCTCGTCGAAAAAGGTGCGCGGCTCTTCACCATCGATCCCGCCCCGTACGCCGCCGAGGTCGAGCGCCTCGAAGCGCAGGTAGCCTCGGCCGAGGCGCGCGTCGTGTTCACCCGCACCGAGGCCGAGCGCGCACGCCGACTGCTCGGCAGCCCGGCGCATTCCGAGCGCGATGTCGATCAGCGCGCCAACGCCTACAACGAAGCCGAAGCTGCGCTCCGCGCCGCCAAGGCAGCGCTCCAGGCGGCTCGCCTCAATCTTGAGTACACGGAAGTCAAGGCGCCGGTTGCCGGTCGCGTCGGCCGTCTCGAGGTCACGATCGGCAACCTCGTTGCCGCCGGCCCCAGCGCTCCCGTGCTGACCAATCTCGTCTCGATCAACCCGATCTACGCGAGCTTCAACGCCGATGAGGCAACGGTGTCGCGCGTTCTGTCGGCGCTGAGCCCCGAGGCGAATGCTGCCGCCGAAGTTGGCGCCATCGTGGTCGAGATCTCGAATCCGGCAGCCAATGGTGCGTGGGTAAATGGTCGCCTTCAGCTCATCGACAATCAGGTCGATGCGACGAGTGGCACTGTGCGTCTGCGCGCGATCTTTGATAACGCCGACGGGCGGCTGATACCCGGCCAGTTCGTGCGCGTGCGCATGGCCCAGCCGCGGAATGCACCGGTCGTGGCTGTCAGCGAGCGCGCCATCGGCACAGACCAAAGCAAGCGGTTCGTGATCGTAGTCGGCGGTGACAATAAGGCGGCCTACCGCGAAATCACGCTCGGTTCCATGGCCGACGGCTTGCGTATTGTGACGAGCGGCCTCGATGCCGGCGAGCGTATCGTCGTCAGCGGCCTCCAGCGTGTACGGCCCGGTGCTGTCGTCTCTCCCGAACCGGCGAGCATGGAGCGTATGACGTCCAACGACGTGCATACGGGCACAATCCAGACCAAGTCCACGCAGCAGTAGTGCCTCACATCGTGAGATCCACTTTGAGCAACTTCATCTGACCGGTCCTGCGGGGAGCGGTCCAACCCTCCCTGCGAGCCCGTCATGAACATTTCCCGATTTTTCATCGATCGCCCGATCTTTGCCGGCGTGCTGTCGGTACTGATCTTCCTCTCCGGCCTGCTGGCGCTTCGCGTCATGCCGATCTCCGAGTACCCGGAGGTCGCGCCACCCTCGATCGTGGTGCGCGCACAGTATCCTGGCGCCAACCCGAAGGTCATTGCCGAGACAGTTGCGACGCCGCTCGAAGAGCAGATCAACGGCGTCGAGAACATGCTCTACATGAGCAGCCAGGCGACCACCGATGGCGTCATGACGCTGACTGTGACCTTCCGTCTCGGCACCGATGTCGACAAGGCGCAGCAGCTCGTGCAGAACCGCGTCGGTCAGGCAGAGCCCCGCCTTCCCGAAGAGGTGCGCCGCCTCGGCATCACGACGGTGAAGAGCGCACCAGATCTCACCATGGTGGTGCATCTCCTCTCGCCGAACGATCGCTACGACATCAACTATCTGCGCAACTATGCAGTGCTCAACGTCAAGGATCGCCTCGCCCGCATAGAGGGCGTGGGGCAGGTCAATATGTTCGGTGGCGGCGAGTATTCCATGCGCATCTGGCTCGATCCGGCCAAGACCGCCGAAGTCGGTCTGTCCGCCGCCGATGTCGTGAATGAGATTCGCGCACAGAACGTGCAGGCCGCCGTCGGCACCATCGGCGCATCCCCCGCGCCCATGCACATCGACCTCCAGCTTCCCGTGAACGCGCTCGGCCGCCTCCAAAGTGAGGAGGAGTTTGGCGAGATCGTCGTGAAGGCTGGTGCGAATGGCCAGATCGTGCGCCTGCGTGACATTGCTCGCCTGGAGCTTGGTGCAGCCGAGTACGCACTGCGCTCGCTGCTCAACAACAAGCAGGCGGTCGGCATTGGTATTTTCCAGGCTCCGGGCTCCAACGCCCTGCAGATCTCCCAGCAGGTGCGCGCCACCATGGCGGAGCTGAAGCTGAACATGCCCGATGGCGTGGACTACGGCATCGTCTACGATCCGACGCAGTTCGTGCGCGCCTCGATCGAAGCGGTTGTGATGACGCTACTCGAGGCCATCGTTCTCGTCGTCATCGTCGTCGTGCTCTTCCTGCAGACGTGGCGCGCATCGATCATCCCCCTCGCTGCCGTTCCTGTATCCATTGTCGGCACCTTTGCCGTGATGTACCTGCTCGGCTTCTCGATCAATGCGCTCACGCTGTTCGGCCTCGTGCTCGCCATCGGCATCGTGGTCGATGACGCCATTGTCGTCGTGGAGAACGTCGAGCGGAATATCGAGGAAGGTCTTCAACCTCGCGAGGCCACTTACAAGGCCATGCAGGAGGTCTCAGGGCCGATTATCGCCATCGGTCTCGTGCTTGTCGCCGTATTCGTGCCGCTCGCGTTCATCACCGGCCTGACGGGGCAGTTCTACCGTCAGTTCGCCTTGACGATCGCCATTTCGACCGTGATCTCGACGATCAACTCGCTGACGCTCTCGCCGGCTCTCGCAGCTTTGCTTCTCAAGGGCCACGACGCACCCAAGGATCGGTTGACACGCTTCCTCGATTTCACGCTCGGCTGGCTTTTCCGCGGCTTCAACGCAGTCTTCCATCGCGGGACGAATGCCTACTCGGGCGGCGTGAGGGGAGTGCTCTCGCAAAAGGCCGCCGGTTTCGGCGTCTACCTGATGCTGATCGCGGCAGCCTTCGGCGTGATGAAGATCGTGCCTTCGGGTTTCGTCCCGGCACAGGATAAGCAATACCTCGTCGGCTTTGCTCAGCTCCCGAACGGCGCCACGCTCGATCGCACGGAGGATGTGATCCGTCGTATGGGTGAGATCGCGCTGAAGCAACCGGGCGTCGAGAACGCGATTGCCTTTCCCGGTCTCTCAATCGCCGGTTTCACCAACAGCGCGAGCGCCGGTATCGTCTTCGTCAGCCTGAAGCCCTTCGCGGAGCGCCACGCACCTGAGCTCTCCGGTCCAGCGATCGCCATGGCTCTGAACCAGAAGTTCGCGGGCATCCAGGATGCATTCATTGCCATGTTCCCGCCGCCGCCGGTTGCGGGCCTCGGCACAGTAGGGGGCTTCAAGCTGCAGATCGAGGACCGCATGGGTCTCGGCTACGAGGCACTCAGCGCGGCAAGCAACGCCTTCCTCGCACGCGCCGCCCAGACGCCTGAGATCGCGGGTCTCTTCACGAGCTACCAGGTGAACGTGCCGCAACTCTATGCCCAGATCGATCGTACGCGTGCCCGTCAGCTCGGCGTTGCCGTCACCGACGTCTTCGAGACCATGCAGATCTACCTGGGCTCGCTGTACGTCAATGACTTCAACCGCTTCGGACGTACCTACTCGGTGCGCGTGCAGGCGGATGCGCAATTCCGCGCCCGCACGGACGACATCGGCCAGCTCAAAGTGCGCTCGCGGACGGGTGACATGATCCCGCTCTCGGCACTCCTCAAAGTCGAGCAGGCCTCGGGGCCCGAGCGTGCGATGCGTTACAACGGCTTCCTGTCGGCTGACATCACCGGCGGTCCGGCCCCCGGCTACTCGTCCGGTCAGGCCCAGGCTGCAGTGGAGCGCATCGCCGCCGAGACACTACCGCGAGGCATCGCCTTCGAGTGGACGGAGCTGACCTACCAGGAGATTCTCGCGGGCAACTCGGCGATCCTGGTCTTTCCGCTCTCTGTCCTGCTCGTGTTCCTCGTGCTCGCGGCGCTGTACGAGAGCCTGACGCTGCCGCTGTCGATCATCATGATCGTACCCATGGGACTGCTGGCCGCGCTCACCGGCGTGTGGCTCAGCGGCGGAGACAACAACGTCTTCACGCAGATCGGACTCGTGGTGCTGGTCGGTCTCTCGGCGAAGAACGCGATCCTCATGGTGGAGTTCGCGCGCGAGCTCGAGTTCGCCGGGCGGACACCGCTTCAGGCCGCGATCGAGGCAAGCCGCCTGAGGCTGCGGCCGATCCTCATGACGTCGTTCGCCTTCATCATGGGTGTCGTCCCGCTCGTGTATTCGGAAGGGGCCGGCTCCGAGATGCGGCAGGCCATGGGTATCGCGGTATTCTCGGGCATGATCGGCGTCACGTTCTTCGGCATCTTCCTGACGCCGCTCTTCTACGTGATGCTCCGCGCGCTCACTGGAAATCGCCTGCTGAAGCAGACTGGCGCACCGGTGGCCATCGCGGCATCACACACGCCGCCGTCGCACCACGCCCCGGCTGAGTGATAACCTGACAATTGCGAAGGGCCGCTCCGAAGAATATCGGAGCGGCCCTTTTATATACGAACTCGGTCTTGTACTCAGGGCCGCTTGGGGTCGCCGGCTGCCAGTGGATCGCGCTCCAGCACCCCTTTGATCCGCTCGGGGTCTACGGCGATTTCGACGCCGGCGCGCTCGTTCTGGAGCTTCATCGCAACGCGTGAATCCTGCCCCTCCCAGCCGCGTCCCATGGCCTCGACCATGTCGGCATAAGCCAGATTCGAGACGCGCATGGGCACACCCAGCTCGCGCCCGAGATCTGTCGCGAGCGTCATGTCCTTCAAGGCGAGCTTGAGCGCGAAAGAAGGCGGCTCATACTTGTTGGGCAGGAACTGGTCGACGACACGATCGAATGTGCGGCTGCGGCCGGACGCACCCGTTCGCACGGCCTCCCACAGCGCAAGCGGCTCGACGCCGCCCTTGACGCCCATGGTGAAGACCTCGGCGAGCGCCGTCTGAATGGCATAGCCGGCGCAGTTGTGCACGAGCTTCGCAACCGAGCCAGCTCCGATCGCACCGATATGGCGCGCCTGATCCGCGAAGGCATCCAGCAGAACCTTGTACTCGTCGAAGCTTGCCTTGTTGCCACCGATCCAGATGGCGAGCCGCCCCGAGCGGGCGCCCGACGGGCCGCCGCTCACCGGCGCGTCGAGGAAGTGGCAGCCCTTATCGGCATAGAGCGCTGCGATCTTCCGTACCATGCTGGGCGCATTCGTGGAGAGATCGAACACTGCCGAGCCTGGCTTCAGGCCGCCGAGAAGTCCCGTGTCGGGCGCCGTCGTAACGGCTTCGACTTCCTTCGGGCCTGGGAGCGAGAGAAAGACCACGTCGCAGGCCTCGGCAACTGCGCGTGGGCTCGCTGCCCATTGTGCGCCTTTAGCGATGAACGGATCGGCGATCTCGCGCCGGACATCGTGGACGACGAGACCATGATTGGAGGCCTCGAGATATTTCGAGAGATTGGCGGCCATATAGGCACCCATGGTGCCGAGGCCGATGAAACCGACTTTCATTTGAGTGTCCTCCCCGATCTGCTGCCGGCTGGATGTTACCAGCTAAGCACGTCCACGGCGTCCAGGCGACAGGCGAGGCGCATGGCGACACCGCGCGGATCGCGGGGCCTTTAGGAAGGAGTGCGCCAAAATTCCTAGAAGGCTAGGCGGAGCGCGCCCCCGTCCACGGGGATGGTCGTACCGTTGATGTAGGCAGCCTGTCGCGAGGCAAGAAACGCGATCAGCGGCGCCACCTCCTCGGGCTCGCCGAAGCGGCCAGCGGGGATGTTGCGCTCGATGAACGTGCGGCGCGAGTCCTCCGTCGGATGCAGGCGATTGAGGATTTGTACGCTGTTGATGCGACCGGGCGCGATGCAGTTCACCGTGATGCCGTGCGGCGCGAGGTCGGCGGCGAGCGCCTTCGACCAGCTTTCGAGCGCCGCCTTGGCCGGCGAGGCCGCATTGAGCGCCTTGGCGACGATCGCACCCGTGACGTTGACGATGCGGCCCCACTTCGCGGCCTTCATACTAGGCACGAGCGCCTCGGTGAGCTTGCGCGCCGAGCGGAAGTTCAGCGCGAAGGATTCATCCCAGATGTCGTCTTCGGCATCGGGTGGAAGCGGGCGCGAGCCTCCGGCATTGTTGACCAGCACGTCGATGCCGCCGAGGGCGGAGAGCGCAGCAGCCGCGAGCGCTCGCGGACCATCGGGCGCAGCGAGATCAGACGTGAGGATTACCGGCGCCGCGCCGCCCTTGCTCACGATCTCACGCGACAACGCTTCGAGTGCGCTCGCATCCCGCGCAGCGATGGCGACAAAAGCACCTTCCGCGGCCAGTGCTGCCGCCACCGCGCGACCGATGCCGGCACTGGCGCCCGTCACGAGACAGCGGCGGCCTGACAGTTGCAGGTCCATGATGCGAGAACTCCGGACGAAGCTTGATCTTCGTCCGGAGTTATCCCGATACCGGCATCCGACACAAGCCGGTGACGACCACTCGGCCGATTAAAGCCACCAAGGAGAAACCACGAGGCGGGCGCGTTCTTCTTCCCAAACCTCACGATCCGCCTCGTTGTCTACCTCTCGGTTATCCGGGCTCGATAGGTCCCGCTCCAGCAAGGCATGTGCGTTCGCGGCCACCAGGCCTTCACGCCACCACGCCGCAAAGCTACGGAGCGCATCGAGCAAGCTGCTCATGTGACCGCCCCCGTTCTGCGTTTGACCGTACCTGTTACGGCTCGCCATCCGCGCTTGCCGATCCCCTCGATATCGCGGGCTGCGCGCTGCGCCGCTTCGGCACTCGCGAAGATGTGGCCATCGAGCGCATCGAACGCGCGCGTTGAGGAGAAGAAGCGGAACCCGCGCCCGCTCTCCTTGCGCACGACGATGCCTATGGTTTCACCCTGCCCGTCTTCCACTGTGTAGCCTTCAGACATAGCTCTACCGTTCGCCGCGATGGCGGCGCCTCTGCTGTTCGGACTGTCGAATTGGATGTTGCGGATCATGCCCCGCACGATGGGCGGGGCAGCATTGTCTCAGCAACAACAGCAGCGGTCGCAGCACATGCTGCGTACGGCGGTCTTGTGTGCGCTCATGGCACTCGGCAGTTTGATCATCTCAGAGCTCCTTCTGATCAGGAGTTCGCAAGCGCCGCTCGCGAAACCTTAGCGTTTGATGACGCGGCGCAAGTCTCTTGGCCCCAAATCACCGCGGCCGGCCCCTGCAGAGGGCCGACACTGCCAATGTAGGGAGTTTACGTCCTCAGCCAACGAAGTGTTTCTCAGATGCTTATTCAATCCGGGAAATACTTGTTCGGCGGGCGCGGCAGGCCGAGGTTTTCGCGCAAGGTGCGCCCCTCGTACTCGCGACGGAAGATCCCGCGCCGCTGCAGCTCCGGGACGACCCGATCGACAAAATCATCTAGCCCCGCCGGCAGGAACGGGAACATGATGTTGAAGCCGTCGCTGCCGTCCTCAACGAGCCATTGCTCCATTTCATCGGCAATGGTCTTGGGCGTCCCGACGAAGGACAAACCCGCATAGCCACCGAAGCGCTGCGCAAGCTGGCGAACAGTGAGGTTCTCGCGCCGTGCCAACGCAATAGCGCGCTCGCGGCCACTCTTGCTCTGATTCGTTTCCGGAATGTCCGGCAGAGGACCGTCGGGATCGAACGTCGAGGCATCGTACCCGAGCGAAATGGAAAGTGAGGCGATCGCGCTTTCGTAGTGCACGAGGCTGTCGAGGTAGGCCCGCTTGGCGCGCGCCTCCTCGACCGTCTCCCCGACGACGACCAGCGCGCCGGGGAGTATCTTCAGGTGATCGCGCGATCGTCCGAGCTTGTCCATGCGGCCTTTGACGTCGGCATAGAAGCTCTTGCCGCCCGCGAGATTGCCAGGCGCCGCGAATATGACCTCGGCAGTCTCTGCAGCCAACTGACGGCCGGCCTCGGAGGCACCTGCCTGAACGATCACCGGCCAGCCCTGGATCGGGCGCGCCACATTGAGCGGGCCGCGCACCGAGAAGTGCGGCCCCTTGTGATTGAGCACGTGCATTTTCTCGGGATCGAAATAAATGCCGCTTTCGACGTCGCGGATGAAGGCGTCGTCCGCCCAGCTATCCCAGAGCCCGGTCACCACGTCGACGAACTCGCGCCCGCGATCGTAGCGCTCGCCGTGCTCGACGTGCTCCTCGAGCCCGAAATTCAGTGCCGCGTCCGGGTTCGAGGTCGTGACGACATTCCAGCCGGCGCGTCCTCCGCTCAGGTGATCGAGCGCCGCGAAGCGCCGTGCGACGTGATACGGCTGATCGAAGGTGGTGGACGCGGTCGCGATAAGTCCGAGCCGCTCGGTGACGACAGCAAGCGCCGGCAGTAGCGTCGATGGATCGAAAGATGTGACAGTAGCGCTCCGCTTCAGGGCCTCGGTCGGCATGTTGAGCACGGCAAGGTGATCGGCCATGAAGAAAGCGTCGAACTTCCCTTGCTCGAGCTTCTGGGCGAAGCGCTTCAGGCGCGTGAAGTTGAAATTCGCGTCGGGCGTGCCTCCGGGATAGCGCCAGGCCGCCGTGTGGATGCTGACTGGCCGCATGAACGCGCCGAGCCGTATCTGTCGCAATCTGCTCATTATCGCCTCGTAGTTTGCATTGATTTTGGGCCGCATTGCCTACGCGACCGCGCTTGTTCATTCCAACTATCTGCCGCACATTCAGCGAAGCAAATCACAAAAATAGGAAGTTAAAACTGAGCGCTGCGGCCCACGAGTAGTCCTTCCCAATAACCGACCATTCATTGGAAATGCATTCAAACGCGTTGAGCCGCCGCAGAATGCGGAAATCGTTTCAACCGCTTTGACGAGCAGATCACGTTGCATTGATGCTGACGCGCTTCGATGCGCGAACATTAAGCCGTCGCAATGGGCAGAAAGGAGCAGCCCCTATGCGCTCAATACCATTTAACGCTTTCATTGCTTCATCGCTGATCTGCGCCGCGATGGCCTTTTTGCCAGTCCCGACGATTGCACGCGATACATGCAGTCCCGTCGACATCGATATCGAGGTCTCGGCTACGACACGACGCGAGCGCGAGCTCGTCTGTGCTGGCGCACATCAGGCGTTGGACCTCCTCGCGCTCTGCGGAATTCGGCCCCGTGAGACCATCGACATCAGGATCCGCCCCGAGGTGCGCCACCCGCTCGCCGGGCTGATCTTCGGCTACTACGATCTCGGAGAGAGACGCATCACCATCGCATCACTCGATGGCCTTCCTGCCTTGATGGACGGCACGCCTTATGCCGGGCTACCGCCCACCGACTTCTACAAAAGCCTTGTCGTGCATGAGGTCGTCCACAGCGTCATGCACCAGAACTTAGGCGCCGGCGTGCATACCCAGGCCTCCTACGAGTATCCAGCATACGCGCTTCAGATCGCGTCCCTGCCAGGCGCTGCCCGTGAGCAGTTCATGAAAGCGTTCGAAAGTGAGCGCCTCGAACGACCGATCCCGTTGAACGACACTATTCTCTCGTTCGCTCCCTATTTATTCGCAGCCCGCGCCTACAATCATTTCATCACGTCAGCGGACGGCTGCCTCCTCCTGCGAGAGGCCCTGAAGGGTGAAATCGATATTCTGTCAGACGCGGCTCGCTGACTGCCACGTCTACGGTCTCCATCGCCACACGCTGCAAGATGCACTCGGCTTCACTGCACTGCACAATCCGCACGACATCCCAATGGCGGGAGACTTCTCCTTAGGCACAACCTCCGAGCCTTGCATGTGGCATACCAGCGTGCCATGCTTTCCCCAACAACGAGCGTCGGCATCGACCGACCCAATCTGGAGGAAGGCCCATGACGAAGACTACGGAGTCTACGCGCGTCAATCGACGCCGCTTTCTCAAAGGCGGCGCTCTCGCCGCTGCGGCCGCGGCAGGCACGGTCACCATGCCGAACGTCTCACGCGCCCAGACCGCAACCCTGAAAATGCAAGGCTCTTGGGGCGCGAAAGACGTCTTCAATGAGATGGCGCAGGATTATGTGGAGCGCGTCAACAAGATGGCCGGTGGCCGTCTCAAGATCGACTATCTCGTCGGCGGCGCGGTGGTGCATCCGTTCCAGGTGTTCGACGGCGTGCACGGCGGCCAGATCGACGCCGCTCACACGGTGCCCGTCTACTGGTACGGAAAGCACAAGGCGGCCTCCCTGTTCGGCACCGGGCCGGTGTTCGGCTTCAATGCCAACGAAGGTCTCGGCTGGATCTATAACGGCGGCGGCAAGGAGCTCTACGAGGAGCTGCAGACGCAGATCCTCAAGGTCAACATCAAGAGCTTCTTCGCGATGCCGATGCCGACCCAGCCGCTCGGCTGGTTCAAGAAGCCGATCACCTCTGTGAGCCAGCTCAAAGGCCTCAAGTATCGCACCGTCGGCCTCGCCGCGGACCTATTCCAGGCACTGGGCTCGTCGGTCGCGCAGCTTCCCGGCGGCGAGATCGTACCGGCTATGGAGCGCGGCGTTATCGAAGGCTTCGAGTTCAACAACCCGACCTCGGACCGTCGCTTCGGCGCGCAGGACGTCGCCAAGAACTATATGCTCGGCAGCCACCATCAGGCGACCGAGTACTTCGAGATCATGATCAACCGCGGCAAGTTCAATGCGCTGCCGGATGAGCAGAAGGCGATCCTGCAGTACGCCGCCGAGGCCGTTTCCTCCGCCAACGAGTGGAAGGCGATGGACTACTACTCGAAGGATCTGCAGGAGCTCATCAGCAAAGACAAGGTCAACGTCATTCGCACGCCGAAGGACGTCTTCGAGGCGCAGATCAAGGCCTGGGACAGCCTCGCCGCGCAGCTCGCGCAGGACCCCTTCATGAAGAAGGTGATGGATTCGCAGAAGGAATGGGTGCGTCGCGTGGTCTACTACAACATGACCAACGCAACGGATTTCAAGGGCGCCTTCGAACACCACTTCCCGGGCGTGCTGAAGATCTAATTCTCATCGGCACTCGATGCCTGGAAGTATCGGGCGGCGCATATTCACGCCGCCCGATGCTTTGACCGGAGCAGGTCATGCGAAGCTCGTCGCGGATGAACCCGACATGAAAAACTTTCTCTTCTTCATCGACTCGCTGAGCACCTGGGTCGGAAAGTCCTTCGCATGGCTGATCATGGTCCTCACGCTCGGCGTGAGCTACGAGGTGCTTGTGCGCTACGCATTCCGCGCCCCGACGACGTGGGCCTTCGATTTCAGCTACATCAACTACGGCGCCATGTTCCTGATGGCCGGCGCCTACACGCTCTCGCGCGGCGGACATGTGCGCGCCGACGTCCTCTACAGATTTTTCTCGCCGCGCAGACAGGCGAGCTTGGATCTCGTGCTTTACATCATCTTCTTCCTGCCAGCGGTTATCGCACTGATCTACTCGGGCTGGAACTACGCCGCCACGTCGATCCGCTTCAAGGAGGTCAGCATCTTCAGCCCCGCCGGCATCCCGATCTTTCCGCTAAAGGCGCTGATCCCGGCCACGGGCGTCTTCCTGCTTCTGCAGGGCATCGCCGAGATCATTCGCTGCATCATCTGCATTCGAGAGGGAAGCTGGCCGCAACGTCTGCATGACGTGGAAGAGACGGAGAGCATTGTCATCCGGGAGCTTCAGCACCAGGAACAACAGGGGCAAACGCCTCAAAACTCGGGCAGGGGAGCCTGAGCATGACCGACCCGCAAATTGGCATGATGATGCTGGGATTGTTCATCTTCATCATCATGCTTGGTTTCCCGATCGCCTTCACCCTGATCGCCATGGGCGTTGGCTTCGGCTACTACGCTTACTTCGTGCCGGGACAGGCATTCTTCGAGAATCGAGTGTTCACGCTGCTCGTGCAGAAGACGTTCGAAGTGACATCGAATGATACGCTGATCGCCGTCCCCCTATTCCTGTTCATGGGGTATCTCGTCGAACGGGCCAACATTCTCGATCGACTGTTCCACGCCCTGCAGATCTCGATGTCGCGCGTGCCCGGCGCGCTTGCCGTGGCCACGATGATCACCTGCGCGATGTTCGCGACGGCAACCGGCATCGTCGGCGCCGTGGTCACGCTGATGGGGCTGCTCGCCCTCCCAGCCATGCTGCGCGCGGGGTACGACGTGAAGCTCTCCTCGGGCGTCGTCTGCGCTGGCGGCTGCCTCGGTATCCTCATCCCGCCGAGCATCCTGCTCATTGTTTACGCAGCGACCGCGGGTGTGTCGGCGGTCAAGCTATACGCTGCCGCGTTCATTCCGGGCTTTATGCTTGCGGGATTTTACATCGCCTACATCATCATCCGAGCGATCATCAATCCCGCGCTCGCACCCAAGCTGCCGAGAGAGCAAACCGATATCCCAATCGGTGAGGTCGTGAAGGCGCTCGCCACCTCTTTCCTGCCGCTCGCAGCACTCATCGTCTGCGTCCTCGGCGCCATTTTGTTCGGCCTTGCCACACCCTCGGAGGCAGCGGCTGCCGGCGCGCTGGCCAGTCTCGTACTCGCGGCCGTCTATCGCGCGCTCAACTACGAGATGCTGAAGGAATCCGTCTATCTGACGGCCCGCGCCTCGGCGATGGTGTGCTATCTGTTCATCGGCTCGTGGACGTTCTCGTCGGTCTTCGCGCTGCTGGGTGGCCAGCAGGTGATCGAGAGCTTCATCCTCGGCCTCAACCTCAGCCCGACGATGTTCCTCATTCTTACTCAGGTGATCATCTTCCTTCTCGGATGGCCGCTCGAGTGGACGGAAATCATCGTGATTTTTGTGCCGATCTTCCTGCCGCTGCTGGATGACTTCGGCATCAACCCGATCTTCTTCGGCATCCTGGTAGCGCTCAATACGCAGACGGCTTTCAATACGCCGCCGGTTGCGATGGCTGCCTTCTATCTCAAAGGAGTTGCGCCACCACAGGTTCAGCTCACGCATATCTTCCGAGGCGCGCTGCCATTCGTCTACATGGTGTTCCTGACCATGATCCTGGTCTACATCTTCCCCGGCATCGCGCTCTGGCTGCCTGAATATCTCTATGGCTCACGCTAGCTAGTGACCATGACGCGGAGACATGACACATGAGGCACTCGGAACTTGGCGTGGCGGATGCGGCAGCGGCGATCCGCGATGGCCGCATCTCGTCTGTCGAGCTCGTCGAGGACAGCCTCAGCCGCGTGCAAGAGGTCGATGGCCCCATTCAGGCGTGGGCCTTTCTTGATCCCGAGCACGCGCGGCGCCAGGCGCAGATGGCCGATCATCAGCGGATGGCCGGCCTGACACTCGGGCCTCTGCACGGCGTGCCCGTGGGTATCAAGGACATCTTCGATACGGCCGACTACCCGACGGAGTTCGGCTCGGCGCTCTGGCGTGGCCGGACGCCGCGTACGGATGCGGCTGCTGTCGCACGCCTGCGCGCTGCCGGAGCGGTTATCCTCGGCAAGACCGTGACGACCGAGTATGCGTACTTCCATCCTGGCAAGACGCGAAACCCTCATGATCCCACCCGCACACCCGGCGGATCGTCGAGCGGATCGGCAGCCGCCGTCGCAGCCGGAATGGTGCCAGCCGCCATCGGCTCGCAGACGAACGGCTCCGTCATCCGCCCGGCGGCATTCTGCGGTGTGGTCGGCTTCAAGCCCACTCATGGGCTGATTCCACGCACGGGCGCGATGCTGCTTTCACGCGCCCTCGATCATGTCGGCGTCTTCGCGCGCTCAGTCGTCGACGCGGCACTGGTCGCGGATTTGCTCGCGGGCCACGACGGGGAAGACCCTGACACGCGCCCGATCGCAGCCCCCCAACTCGCGACGACTGCTGCTAGCGAGCCACCGTTGCCGCCTCGCCTCGCCTTTGTGAAAGGGCCGGCGTGGAAAGCCGCCGAACCTGTACTTGAGGAGGCGTTCTCGGAGCTCGTCGACGCGCTCGGCGATATTGTCCAGCCGGTTGATATCGGCGCCTCATTCGATCGCGGGATCGATTTTCACGGTATCGTCATGGGCAGCGACATGGCGCACAACTTCCGCCGTGATCTCGCCAAGGGCGGCGACGCGCTGAGCCAGCAGCTTCGCGATCTCCTCAGGCGAGGCCAGCAGTACACGGCGCACGACTATCTCGAGGCGATCGCTGCTGCCGAGACCTACAATCGGATGCTCGACGACCTGTTCAACGAGTACGATGCCATTCTGACAGCTTCGGCGCCAGGAGAGGCACCTGTCGGCACCGCCACCGGCAACCCGATTTTCTGCTCGCTCTGGACATACCTCGGCACGCCGGCCGTCTCGCTGCCGCTGCTCGAAGGTCCGAACGGAATGCCGATCGGCGTCCAGCTCATCGGCCGGCGCGGCAACGATGCTCGCCTGCTCAGGACTGCGCGCTGGCTGTCTCGTCACCTCGCGGGAGGCGCCAAGCGTCCGAAATCGCCGTCGTCAGCGAAAGGCTCTAGCCGCCGCAGCGGCCAAAGGAGGCCAAAGTGACCAACTTCATCACGGGGATCATCGGCATTGCGATGGTCATCGGATTTCTGAGTTTCATGCTCATCTGGGTGCCCGCCCCGCCCCTGATCATTATCGTCGTCTTTGTCATGGGGCTGCTGATCTACGATTTCTCGAAATCACTGCGATCGGGTGGCAACGGCGGCTGAATGACCGCGCGGAAATGTGAAGGGAGCCCGCGGCATAGCCGGGGCTCCCTTTATTGCGTCTGCGTCAATCAATCTAGCGGTCGCGGAGCTCCCCGAGCAATGGCGTAATGCGACGGAAGGCGACGCGACGGTTCAGTCGCTCGGGCGCTTCCGTCGGGACCTTCAGGTACTGCTCGCCGTAGCCTTGCGTGACTAGGTTCTCGATCGGAATGCCGAATTCGTAGACGAGAATGTCGGCAACGGCCTCGGCGCGGCGATCGGACAGCGTGAGGTTGTCCTCATCCGATCCGACCGCGTCCGTATGGCCTTCGACCAGGAACACCTCGGCCTCATTGCGCTCCAGCATCCGCTGAACGATGCGCGCGAGGCGCTCGAGCTTCGGATACTGGTCTTGCGCGACCTCGAACGAGCCGAACTCGAAGCTCACCGTATCAAGGTCGATGCGGCGCATGTAGTCGCGCAGTGATGCGCTGTACCGGATCTCGTCCAGCGAATAGCCGCGCTCAAGACGGCCGACCGGCGGCGCCGACAGCGCCTCGTAGAGATCATCGTCCGACGCATCCTCGTAATCGACGATATAGCGGTCGCGCGGGATCGAGATGTTCGGCGGCGCGAGCGCCAGACCCACGCCAACTCCCAGCGCACCGACGCCAATGCCGATGCCGACATTGCGATAGAAGCGACGATTGTCGATGAAGACGATCTCACGCCCGCCACGATCGCGGCGCCAGCGGCGCAGGATGCGACCGTTGCGGTCCACCTCGGTATAGACCCGCGAACCGTCAGGACGCTCGAACCATGTCTCGCGGCGACCTTCGCCAAGATCTCGCGACCGCGCATTCGGACTGAAGCGCTCGAAGGCGCGGCCCTCGTCGCGGCGGATGACCATGCGGCCCTGGTCGCGAATGATGACGCGGTTGCCCGGCTCCTCGATCACGCGGCGGCCACCTTCGACTCGCTCAACACGGCCGCGTTTCACGTCATCCAGACGCTCGGGGCCGACGCGCGCCGGCCGCTGCCCGCGGCCCTCTCTCTGTCCATCGCCGCCGCCGAAGCGCGGCGGCCCGTCGCCTGGACGTCCGTCACGCGGAGCCCCGCGCTCACGCTCCGGCTGCTGCCCGAAGCGATCACGATCGGGACTACCGCGGTCGGGGCCAGCGTCGCGGCGCTCGCGTGATTGATCCGGCTGATCGGGACGGGCCTGCTCGGGACCGCGTCCGCGTCGACCATCATCACCACCTGGGGGCGGCGCGCGTCCGAAGTCAGGACGTTGCGGTTGTTGCTGTGGCTGAATTTGCTGCTGCTGAGGCGCAGCGCGACGCGGCTGCTCAGGCGGCGGTATTGGCGCAGCGCGCTCACGTCTCTCCTCGCGCCGTTCGTCGCCGCGATCCTGACGTCCGGGCTGTATTCCACGCTGATCTTGCTGCTGCTGCTGCTGCGGCGCCGACCGTTCGCCGGAACGTCCACGCTCTTGGCCGCGGTCTTGGCCACGCTCCTGAGGTCGTTCCTGGGGACGCTCTTGAGGGCGCTCCTGCCGCTGACGATCACCACCGCGCTGGCGACGCTCCTGCTCCTCCTTTTCCTTGTCTCTCTCCTGCCCCCGCTGAGCCTGCGCCTTTGGCGCGGCCGGTCCGCCGGCTAGCCCAACCCAACTTGTTCCCGCGAGGGCGACTGTCATCGCCAGCGGCAGGAACTTCGAACCCTTGGTACGTCGTGTCATTGCGATTTTGCCTTTGAATTTACCGGCTGTCGCGACACGGAACGTCCCACGTCGCCAGCATCCGTCGTATCGCGGCTACGAGGAAAAAGTGTCCGCCACATGTCTTTTCGAAGATTGGATCCCGAACCCGTCATCGCTCGCGGAAAAACTCCTTCGACGGGCGAAGCGTTCCCTCGCTATGCGGACACGGCAGGACGCTGCTGAACGATTATCGTTTGACGCCTGTTGTCCCGCGTCACACGATCGCATCTGAACAAACATTCAGGGGAAACACCGCGATGGGCAAAACGAAGTTCGGCATCTTCAGTCTCAGCCAGGTTCCCGACCTCACGCGCGTCGTCGAGGCCTTCGATGAGGATCTCGGCTACTTCGAGCGCGCCGAGGCATTGGGCTTCGATAGTGTCTGGATCGCCGAGCACCTTTTCTCGACGTACGGCCTCGTCACTTCGACGCAGGTGTATGCTGCCGCAATAGCCCAGCGCACGAAGCGCATTCGCATCGGTATGGCCGTATGTGCGATCCCGTTCAATCATCCGCTCCGGACAGCCTCGGACTACGCACTGGTCGATGTGCTTTCGCACGGGCGGCTCGACTTCGGTGTCGGCCGTGCCTATCAGCCGCACGAGTTCGTCGGCCTCGGCCTGCCAATGGACCAGAGCCGCGCCATGCTCACCGAGGGCGTGGACATCGTGCTCAAGTCGTGGACGCAGGAAAAGATCACCTACAAGGGTAAGTTCTGGAACATTCCAGAACCCGTCGAAGTGCTGCCGAAGCCCGTACAGAAGCCGCATCCGCCGATCTATCAGGCCACCATCAGCCCGGAGAGTTTCGAGCAGGCGGCCCGCGGCGGCTTCAATCTTCAGATGGCCTCGCCCTTCACGTATCGCACCTACCGCGAGACATGGATGGACGAGCTCGAGAAGAGCTGCCGACACTACGACGCCGTCTGCCGCGAGCTCGGAAAGGATCCGTCGAAGGCCGAGCGCATGATCCTGCTGCCGTTCTTCGTGCACGAGAACGCTGCGAAGGCGCGCGAGATCTACAGGCCGCATGTCGAATGGTTCTACGCGAAGGTCACAGCAAACCAGCTCGCCGGCGCGCCTCAGTCGGGGGAGATCAAGGGCTACGAGCTGACCATGCGCGAGGGCAAGCGCACGCGCGAGATGGGTTTTCTCTCCTTCGACAAGCTCGTGGAGTATGGTGCGTGCATTGCCGATGATCCAGCGGGCTGCATCGCGAAGCTGAAAGACATGAAGCGCCGCTTCGGTATCACCGAGTTCGCGCTCTGGCTCAACATCGGCGGCATCGACAAGGCGCATGTCGATCGCGCCATGAAGCTCCTCGCGGATGAGGTCATGCCGCACGTTTAGATGCGGCTGCGCGCCTACTGCCCGACGATGCTCATGCCGTAGACGTAGTAGGCGGCGACGACGACGAGCGCTGGCACGATCGCGACGTGCAGGAACTCCAGCACGGTCACCAGCCAACGCTGAGCCGCTATTACGGAATTCACTCTGAGGACCGTGATCGCGATCATCAGGCTCACCATCATGTAGTCGAATACGAAGATGCGGTCCGAGAGCGTCGCGGTGTCGGAATCGAGCTTCGGCAATGAGATATAGAGCGCGACAGCGGAGAGCAATGCCGTCACCTGGATTGCCACGATGGAATCGAAACGAGACATGGGAATGAAAATCGAGAGGTAGGCGATCCCGAGGATGAAGCCCAGTGGCACCACAACGCGGAGGAAATAGTCGGTCGTCTCGCGCCGCATTTGCCAGACGAAGCTCGCCTTGTAGAAGGGCGCGACGCTCGCCTCGTGCGTGAAGGAATCGACGACCGGCACGAAGTCCTCGTCATAGCCAACGTAATGCGCAATGGGGGCCCAGTTCTCCGTGAGCACGCGGGCATCGCGCAACGACACGGGCGGCGGCTGGACGATGAAGGCGGCATCGCTGCGGCGCGGCTGTACTTCGATCGAGAAGCTTTGCGTGTCGAAAGGAAATGTTTCGAGCCGCGGCTCGAACAGGAAGCGTCCGACGACCTTGTAGACCTTCATGGATGCGGGATAGATCCGCTCGGTGGCGCCGCCGTGCAGCGGCTCGGCCGTGATCTGGCGCCCGTGCGTGCGCGGGTCGATATAGGCGTTTGCAAACTCGATCTCGCCGATGTCGATCGACTGATTGTCGTGAAACGACAGATAGAATTCCGCAAAGAACGTCTTCTCGTTGTCATCGACGTGGTGCGCCTTGACGAGGTCGATGTCCATGTAGAGCGTTTCGATCCGCCGGAATGTGCCGTCACGCGCGCGGCGGAACTGGATGGGCGCGAGTTGCAGCCGGCCGAGGCCGCGCGGCAGGATAATGATGAACGGCGTGCGCGTTGCAGTGCGCGTCGAGGGATCGAAGGACCAGTTCTCGAACGTGCCTCGGAAGGCGCCGCGACCGACTGCGTAAGCAGTCGTTATCCGCGCCACGGCGCCTGCCCGTAGCGTTTCGACGCTGGCACTGCGATCGGCATTTCGCAGGACGCCAGCCAGCAGTGAGATCATGTCCGCATACCGGGCGCCATTCGCGATGGCGCGCATGTTGTTCGGCTCGAAGGGATCGCGTATGCCGCGAATATCCGGCCGTTCCTCGCACTCGCCCTTTGCCCAGCCCGGCGCACGCGCGTTCTTGCGCCCCTCGAAGATCCAGGGATTGGTGGGCGACAGCACGGCCAGCTTGCGCAGACGACCGTTGTAGAGCTCGGGCAAGTTGTCCCAGGCGAGCTGATAGAGCGGGCTCGGATAGGACATCGCTACCGCCGGTGGCAGAGCATCGATGCGGCCGCTGACAAACAACGCCGGCGTAACACCGGCAGCCTTGAGGGCGGCGATGACGTCTGCACCCGCCCGAGATCCCACCGCGAGATAGATGATGTCAGGCTGACGCTGGCTAAGATCGGCGACAACCGCGGAGAGTTCTGCCGCGTTGGGCTTGCCATCGGTCAGGCGGATGCGGTGGTCGCCGTTGAGATTGCCGTCGCCAATCAGACTTACGAGACTTTCGCGCAGTGCCTCGCTGAAGACGGTGTCGGCGGTGCCAATGAAAGCCGGCCGCTTGAAGCCCATACTGCGCGTGAAGGCTGCCATTACCGGCGCCCGCTCCTCGTCCTGCGAGGGACGCGTCGTGAACACGTTCGAATGGCCCGTGAAGATGCCACTCACCGAGATATCGGATAGAAATGGGAGGTTGCTGCGGCGGATGTCCTCGCCGAGAGCATCGAACACGGCCTTGGCCCGCGTAGAATTCCCGAGCCCAATCATCCCGATCATGTTGCGGTCCGCGAGCACGGCGCGCATGTTGGCGATCGCCTTGGCATCATTCCGCTGGTCGTCGAATATTTTGATCGCGATCGGCCGGCCAGCGACGCCGCCGCGCTGGTTGATGCGGGCCTGCTCTTCCGCTGCCAGCCGTCGCACGGCAGCGATGTCGCCCGGATCGTGGCAAAGATCCTCGCGCGGCGGGCTCACGAAAAGCGCGACATGATACGGGGGCCCCTGGGCGGCCTCGGCCTCCTTGATCGCCGCCGCCGGATCAGCCGCACAGGCGACGCAAGCGAAGACCACGAGCGCCGACAGCGCCCAACACCACCCTTGCCCCCAACGCCGTGCGGCTCGGGCTCGAAAGCCGGCAGCAGCCACGCTCATTTCGCTACTCGCTTCCCGCGGGCGCATCTCGTGGCCGTTGCATTGCTGCCACCGCCCAAGACGTCAGCCCGTACAAGACCCGGAATTCAGTTCGTTTCGAAACCCCTCCGCCCGCCGGATGGCAGACGACCATCATTCTACTCCAGGAAATTGGGGCGAACACAGGTCAGTTCTGCGAAGAATCGGCCGGATGTAGCCCTTATACGAACGCGCACCAGCTCTGGTTTGAACCGCCCCCTGCTTCAGAATACAGTCACCAGCCTTGCCCGTCGGCCGAGCGAGTTGACGGGCTGATGCATATGTCATGGGAGCGGATTGGGCCGATGTCGAGCGAGATGAACGGGGCTGAAAGCCTAGTGCGGACACTGATTGCAGGCGACGTGACGGTCTGCTTCACCAATCCGGGTACGTCCGAAATGCACTTCGTCGCGGCGCTCGATAAAGTGCCGGGGATGCGATGCGTGCTTGGGCTCTTCGAAGGGGTCGTGACTGGCGCAGCCGACGGCTACTACCGGATGCTGGACAAACCGGCGTCGACATTGCTCCACCTCGGGCCGGGCCTCGCAAACGGCCTTGCCAACCTCCACAACGCCAAGAAGGCAAGCTCCGGCATCGTCAATATCGTCGGCGAGCACGCGACCTATCACATTACCTACGATGCACCTCTCACGTCCGACATCGAGGGCGTGGCGCGACCTATGTCGCACTGGGTGAAGACCTCGCCGACCTCCGCCGGGATCGCTGCCGACGGCGCCCTTGCCATCGAGGCCGCACGCCAGACGCCGGGGCAGATCGCAACGCTTATCCTGCCGGCCGACACGGCTTGGGGCCCCGCGAACGGCATCGCAGAGACTAAGCCGCGCACGGCGCCACCCAAAGTGTCGAGTGAGGCCGTCAAGGCCGCTGCCGAGATGCTGCGCAAGAGCCCGAAGGCGACGCTGCTCATGGGCGGTGCCGCTCTACGTGCGCGTCCGCTGGAACTCGCCGGCCGGATCGCCGCGAAGACCGGCTGCGGCATTCTCACGGAAGGTGCCAACACGCGCCTCGAGCGCGGTGCCGGCCGCGTGCAGGTCAACCGCATTCCCTATGTGGTCGATCAAGCGTTGAAGGTGATGGAAGGCGCAGGCAATCTCGTTCTCGTCGGTGCGCGCGAGCCCGTCGCGTTCTTCGCCTATCCGAACAAGCCGAGCCTGCTCAAGCATAAGGACACGCGCTCGACCAAGCTTGCCGACATCGAAGACGACATGGAGGCGGCACTCGAAGCCCTTGCCATCGAACTAGATGCGCTGAACACACAGCCGGCCGGCGTTGCGGCACCACGCCGACCCGCCCTGCCGACGGGGCCAATTGGTCCAGCGGGCATTGCCTCGATCCTCGGCGCAAAGATTCCAGAGAACGCCATCGTGGTCGACGAGAGCGTAACGACAGGTCGCGAGTTCTTCCCCGAGACCGCAGGCGCGCCCCCCCATAGCTGGATCAACAATCGCGGCGGCTCGATTGGTTACGCCTTGCCTGTCGCCATTGGCGCCGCCATTGCCTGCCCTGACCGCAAGGTGATGGCGCTCGTCGGTGACGGCAGCGCCATGTACACGATCCAGGCGCTATGGACGATGGCACGCGAAGGCCTCGATGTGACAGTGCTCATCTTTGCGAATGGCACCTATAATATCCTGCGCGGCGAGCTGACGAACGTCGGCGTCCGCAATCCCGGCCCGCGCGCCGTGAACATGCTGACGATCGGCAATCCCACCATCGACTGGGTTCATATGGCGCGCAGTATGGGCGTCGAGGCCTCGCGCGCGACGGACTGTACACAGCTTGCGAAGTCGCTTGACGCTGGCCTCGCGTCGCAAGGACCGTACCTCATCGAGGTGGCGCTCTAAAAACGAAGCGAGCCGCGACCTTTGTCGCGGCTCGCATGATCCGTTTCATCGAAGTTCGGAAAGCGCCGACCCTCAACGGGCCGGCTCATTTGTTTCCTACTTGCGATAGGTTGCGACGACGGCCTTGCCTTCGTCTGTCGCCTTCTTCAGCCAATCCTCGGTGAGCTGGTCGCCGATTTTCTTGAGGCCGTCCTTCAGGGCAGCGCCCGGAGGCAGAACCTTCATGCCGTTCTTGGCCAACTGCTCGTTGTACCAAGTGGCCTTTTCCGGGGCGAGCTTCCAGCCACGAGCCTCAGCCTCCTTGGCGAGCTTCAGGATCGCATCCTGCTGATCCTTTGGCAAACCGTTGAACGCCGCCTTGTTGACGAACGTCACGTTCTTCGGGATCCAGCCCTGTGCGTCGTAGAAGTGGGACATGGTCTCCCATGCCTTGCTGTCGTAGCCCGTCGAACCGGAGGTCATGAAGATGTTGACGGTGCCGGTGGCCAACGCCTGCGGAAGCTCAGCCGCCTGAACCGTGACCGGCTGCGCGCCGACCAGCTCCGAGATGCGTGTGGTGCCTACGTTGTAGGCGCGCATCTTGAGGCCCTTCATGTCGGCGATAGCGTTGATTTCCTTCTTGGCATAGATGCCCTGCGGACCCCACGGCACGGCGAACAAGAGAATGATGTTTTGGCTGTCGAGCTTCTTGGCAACCGCGGCCCGCTGAGCTTCCCAGAGCTTCATCGCATCCGGATAGCTCGAGGCAAGGAAGGGGATGGTGTCGAGGCCGAAGATGCTGTCCTCATTTTCATGAATTGAGATCAGCACTTCACCCATCTGCGCCTGACCGGTTGCAACAGCGCGCTTGATCTCCGGAGCCTTGAACAGCGATGCGCCCGGATGGACCGTGATCTCGAGCTTTCCGCCGGTGGCCTTCTTCACCTCTTCGGCGAACCATGCAAGATTCTCGGTATGGTAGTTCGATGCCGGATACGCAGCAGGGAGATTCCACTTGGTCTGCGCTGCGGCTGTGGTCGCTGTTGCTGCTACGACAGCAACAGCCGTCATCATCGTTCTGAGTTTCGTCATGCACTCACTCCGTTTGGATCTTCAGGTTGGGCAGGCACGCCATCAAGCCGGGAATACAAGCCTCGGCAAGAATAGCGCAATTTGCGGGAAGGCATAGATAATCGCCACGGCGGCGATCAGAAGGATGAAGAAGGGCAGGGCCGAATACGCGACTGTCCAGCTATCCCTGCCGCTCATCGATTGCAGAACGAAGAGATTGAAGCCGACAGGCGGCGATACCTGCGCCATCTCGACGACAAGTACGACGAAGATGCCGAACCAGATGAGGTCGAAGCCGGCCTTCTGCACCAACGGCAGAACGATCGCCATCGTCAAGACGATCATCGATATGCCATCGAGAAACATACCTAGGATGACATAGAACAACGTCAGGCAGGCGATCAGCATGGCCGGGCTGAGATTCAGACTGACTACGCCGTCGGCGATCGCAGCGGGTATCTGCGTGTAGGCCATCGCTGCCGACATAAACGCTGCACCGCCGAGAATAAGCATGATCATGGCCGTCGTGCGGGTCGCGCCCATCACGCTCGCCCAGAATGAATGCATCGATAGCGAACCCTGCCACCACGCGATGATCAGCGCGCCCGCTACGCCCCATGCGGCGCATTCAGTTGCAGTCGCCGAGCCGGATACGAGCGCTCCAAACACAAACAGAATGAGGAGTAGCGTTGGAAGGAGGTTTGCCGTCTCGCTAAGAGCGCGCCGGAAACCCAGCCAGGGCTCTGCCGGAGGCTGCTTGGTGGGATTGAGCAGAGACCAGGCGGCGATGTAGCCGCAGTAGAGAAACATGACGACGGCGCCGGGCAAAAACCCTGCGAGAAACATCTGGAGGAGCGATACCTCCGCCTGCACCGCGTAGACGATCATGATGATCGATGGTGGGATCAGTAGGCCGAGCGTGCCCGAGCCAGCGAGCGATCCTATCGCTATCCTCTCGTCGTAGCCTCGCTTCGTAAGCTCCGGCAGTGCGATCTTGCCGATCGTCGCGCACGTTGCAGCCGACGACCCGGACACCATTCCGAAGATACCGCACGCAAGGACGTTAACATGCACGAGGCCACCGGGGAGCCGGCCCACCCAGGGCGCAAGTCCCCGGAATAGCTCCTCGGACAGACGCGTCCGAAACAGGATCTCGCCCATCCACACGAATAGAGGCAGTGCCGCAAGGGTCCAAGATGCACTCGCGCTCCAGATAGTCGTCGCCATTACGGCGGTCATCGGCACATTGGCGACAAAGAACATCGCCGCGATGCCACTGAGGATGAGCGCGAGGCCCACCCAGACACCCAGCACGAGAGCCACGCCCATGACGGCGAGCAGCGCAACCGCGACTTCTATCAGCTGAAGCTGCATCATCGTCACAGATTCCCGGACGCAGCCCGCTCGACAATCTCCTCTTTCGTTGTCGGCGGCGGCTTCGAATAGCGCGGATAGCCGCCCGTCACGACGTTGAAGAACTCATCGATAAAGGCGATCAGGAGAATGGATGTGCCGACTGAGAACCCGAGCTGGGGAATCCAGAGGGGCACGGAGATGACACCGCTGGAGAGATCGTTGAGGAGCCAGCTGTCATAGGTCATCGTTATCGCCGCCCATGCGAGCGTGGCGACAATGGCCCCGCCGATGCTCAGCGCAGTTAGCTCCATTACCTGCCGAGCCCTGCCGCTGAGGCGCTCGATGACAAGCCCCATCCTGATCAGCTCGGACGACTTGAACGTGTGGGCGAGCGCAAGAAAGGACATCGCAACAAGGGACCAAGCCGTGAAGTCGTCGCCTGATTGCACGTTCACGCCAATCTGCCGGCCTAGCGACAGCGCCATCATCAGGAGGAAGATCGCGATCAGGAAGAGGCCGGCCAAATAGCCGGCGGCGAGATAGAGACCGTCAAGGGCACGCCGCAACATCGGCTACACCGTTACCGCGCCCGGTCGCGAAGACCCGGCACGCATCCATGCGTAATGAAACAACGTCTGCTCCCCTCGCCTTTCGCACTGCAGCATGCACGCTTAGTCGCCGCCGCGCCAAAAGTCGCGCACAAATTGGCATCGACCTGCCTAAGTGTCTATCAGCTTGAAAGAGGCCAAGGTTCGTGGGGAGTGAGGAGCCGATCCGTGACAGACGTCAGCGAGAGCTGCGACGCACTGTCATCGCTGAGGGGCGGTAGGACTTTTTCCAATCCGCGCTTCCTGAGGCGATCAGATTTCTCCATGCGCCTCAATGCGAAACAAACATCGTTCCATTGGCGTTAGGGAGAATGATTTTCTATTCTTATTTTCACACTAGGCTATCCTTAGTATTATTTTCCACTATGTTTCATCGCACGACTTACGGAGCGTGTGATGCAAACAAGCGCAGCGGCCCGCATTGAGCCGACACCCGTCGAAGACGACGATAAGATCCTGAATATCAACATCTATCTGGCGGATGGCAGCCATTTTCGGCGCGAAGCCATCGCCGGCCTGCGGCTTCTCGACTTGCTGCGCATGTACGGCTTTCCCGTGAAGGCCGAGTGCGGCGGCGCCTGCGTCTGCGGCACGTGCCACATCCGCATTCCCGAGCGCTGGCAGAATGTCCTCCCGCCCCCAACGGACGAGGAGCTCGCCAAGCTCGATGACATCCCGACGGCGGACGAGAGCTCGCGCCTCGCCTGCCAGATCGAAACCACGGACGAGATGGACGGGTTCGAATTCGTGATCCAGCCCGACAGCCTCGTGCCGCAAACCTACTGGGTGGCGGGGTGAGGCTATGGCGACATTTCCGATCTTTGTGGAGGTCGGCGGAGCCGCTCCTCTCGTCGTCGGCGGCGGCCATCTGGCTCTGAGCAAGGTGCGCCTGCTGCTGAAGCGTGCCGATCGCGTAGCGGTCGCCGCGGAAGCGCTGGCTGAGGGTTTCCGCCCGCTGATCGAGGAGGGACGCGTCGAGCGGATCGACCCGGCGAGGCTGTGGGAAACACTTCCCGGCCGCCCTCTCATGATCTCAGCAACCGAGGATGATGCCGAGGACGCGCGCTTAGCGGAGCTGGCGCGCGCCTTCGGCGTGCAGGTCAATGTGCCGGACCGCCCGCATCTCTCGACGTTCGCACTCGGCGCCATCGTCGATCGCGGCACGGTCACCGTCGCCATCGGCACTGAAGGTGCTGCGCCGGTTCTCGCGACTCGCCTGCGGAGTGCCATCGAGAAGGAGCTACATCCGCGCCTCGGCCGTCTGGCCGACATCGCGCGCGAGTACCGTGACGACGTCGCTGCAGCGATCGAGCCCGGCGTCGGACGGCGCGCGTTCTGGGATCAGGTTTTTGGCGGCGAGGCCGCGCGGGCGATCCTCGATGGGGACGAGGTTGCCGGTCGCACGGCTATCGAGGCGGGCCTATCAAATGCGACTGCCAACACGCCGGCGGTTGGCCGCGTCATTCTGGTCGGCGCAGGCCCTGGCGATCCCGACCTGCTCACCTTGAAGGCCGTGCGCGCGCTCAAGTCCGCCGACGTCATCGTGCACGACGGGCTCATGGGCGATGGCGTGCTCGACCACGCACGACGCGAGGTGCACCTCATCTCCGTCGCCAAGGCCAAGGGCCGCCACTCGAAAACGCAAGCCGAGATCAACGCGCTACTCGTTGCTCTTGCGCGCGAAGGAAAGACGGTCGTGCGCCTCAAAGGCGGCGATCCCTCGATTTTCGGCCGCGGCGGCGAGGAAATTGAAACACTGCGCGCGTCCGGCATTGCCGTCGAGGTTGTTCCTGGGATTACGGCAGCGACGGCGGCAGCGGCATCGTTGCAGGTTCCGCTCACGCATCGCGATCTCTCGCGCTCGGTGACATTCATCTCCGGTCATGCAGCCGGCGATGGCGCGCCCGAGTTCGATCAGGTCGACCTTTCGGCGCTCGCGCACCAGGGAGCGACACTTGTCGTGTATATGGGTCTTTCCACATCAGGCGCGCTCGCGCGAGCACTTCTCGATGCCGGCTGGTCACCGGCTGTGCCTGTGATCATCGCTTCCCGAATCTCTCAGCCGGGCGAGCGGCGCATGGCAACCACGATCGATGTGCTCGCAGAGCCTTCGACCAAGATCGACCTGACCGGCCCCGCGCTACTCATCATTGGCGAGGTTGCGAGCCTCGATGCCGCAGGCGTCATCGAGCGCATCGAGCAGCTCGTGCCGCTCTCCGATCTCAACGAGGTTGCTTATGCCTAGCGTCATCACCGCCAATATCCTGCGCACAGGCGCGATCGCCTATCTCAAGGGCGACGGCTCGTGGGTTAAGGCACTCGCCGATGCCACGCCTGCCGCCGACGCAGATACGCGCGCCGCCCTGGAAAAGCTCGCACTCGCCGCCGTCGAGCGAAACGAAGTAACCGCCGTCTATGCCTTCGATGTCGCGATAGCCGACGGCCGTCCGTCACCGCTTTCCGTGCGCGAAAAGATCCGCGCCACCGGCGCGCTCATAGCTTGAAGGACTTCTCGCCATGTATCGTTACGACGACTTCGACCACGGCTTCGTCAAAGAACGTGCGAAGCAGTTCCGCGGGCAGGTGGAACGTCGCCTCGCCGGCGATCTCACCGAGGAGCAGTTCAAGCCGCTGAGGCTGCAGAACGGTCTCTATCTGCAGCTTCATGCCTACATGCTGCGCATCGCGATCCCCTACGGCGTGCTTTCATCGCGCCAGCTTCGCCAGCTTGCGATGATCGCGCGGCGGTGGGATCGCGGTCTCGGGCATTTCACGACGCGGCAGAACATCCAGTTCAACTGGATCAAGCTCGAGGACACCGCTGACATCCTCGACGCGCTCGCAGAAGTCGAGATGCACGCCATCCAGACCAGCGGCAACTGCATCCGCAATGTCACGGCCGATCCTTATGCCGGCGTCGCGATCGACGAGATCGAGGATCCGCGCGTGTGGGCCGAGGTGCTGCGACAGTGGTCGACGATCCATCCGGAGTTCACCTTCCTGCCGCGAAAGTTCAAGGTTGCGATCACGGGCGCAGCCGAAGATCGCGCCGCAATTCTCTTCCACGACATCGGACTCAAGATCGTAAAGGGACCGGACGGCGTGACAGGCTTCCGCGTGTATGTCGGCGGCGGCCAAGGCCGCACGCCCTATGTCGCACAGGAGATTGCCCGCTTCTTGCCGCGCGAGCGCCTGCTCTCGTATCTCGAGGCCGTCATGCGCGTCTACAATCTGCATGGCCGCCGCGACAACATCTACAAGGCGCGCATCAAGATCCTCGTCAATGCGCTCGGCATCGACGAGTTCCGCCGGCAGGTCGAGGCCGAGTGGGCAACGCTCGATGCGCCGTCGATCGATCTTCCGAAGGCGGAATTCGCGCGCATTGCCGCCCACTTCGCACCACCCAAGCTGAAACCGCGACCGCAGAAGGACGCTGGCATCGAAGCGCGCTGCACGACCGACCCGGCATTCGCGCGCTGGCTGCGCACGAACGTCCTGCCGCATCGCGTGCCGGGCTATGCGATCGTCAACGTCTCCTTCAAGGAGCCGGGCAAGGTCCCCGGCGATGCCACAGCCGAGCAGATGGAGGCCGTCGCGAGCCTTGCCGAGCGCTTTGGCCATGACGAGATCCGCGTCAGCTACCAGCAGAACCTCGTTCTGCCGACCGTTGCCGTGGCCGACCTAGCACGCATCTACGATGCCTTGATCTCGGAGCACCTTGCCACGGCCAACACCGAGCTGATCACCGACATCATTGCCTGCCCCGGCCTCGACTATTGCAATCTCGCCAACGCACGCTCGATCCCGATCGCACAGGAGATCGCCAAGCGCTTCGCTGATCCTGCGCGTGCCGAGGTCATAGGGCCACTGCGCCTCAACATCTCGGGCTGCATTAATGCCTGCGGGCACCATCATGCCGGCAACATCGGCATTCTCGGCGTCGACAAGAAGGGCACCGAGCACTACCAAATCACGCTCGGCGGCAGCCCCAAGGACGATGCCGAAGTGGGCGACATCATCGGCCCGAGCTTTACGGCCGATGCCGTGCCAGACGCCATCGAGAAGGTCGTGGATACGTACCTGTCGTTGCGCCGCGACACGTCGGAGACGTTCGTCGCTGCTTACCGCCGCCTCGGCAAGACGCCATTCCGCACGGCTCTCTACGGGCCTGAACCCGCGCGACGTGGCAGCGGCGACAAGGAGGCTGCTCATGTCTGAGCCTGCACCGCTGTTCAGTCCGCTCAAACCGGCGACGATCGAGCCGCGCCTTTGGACAGGCAAAGAGTTCGCTACCGATGCGTGGCGGCTCATCGGCGACGATGTGGACTTTCCGATGGGCGGCTTCGCCATTGTCTCGCTCGCGCGCTGGCGGGCCGAGCAGCCGGCGCTCGCCGCGCCCGGCGTGCCGGTCGGTGTCTTCGTGCAGTCGTCCGAAGCACTCGATTTCAAGACCGATGATATTGCGCGACTGACCTTGATCGCTCTCAATTTCCTGAAGTTCAGCGACGGCCGCGCCTACTCGACCGCACGGCGGCTCCGCGATGCCGGCTACGGCGGCGAGATCCGGGCCACAGGTGACGTGCTGCTCGACCAGCTTCCGCTCATGCTGCGCGCAGGCTTCTCGACGTTCGAGATCACCAACGCAGCAACTGTGCGTGCGCTGGAGTCTGCACCGCTGCCGGCTGTCTCGCGCGTCTACCAGGCAGGGGCCGAGGCCGCGGATCAAGGATGGCGCTCGCGTCGCAAGGCCGCCACCGTGGTGGTCCGGTGAACTTGCCGATCAGATTGCACGCGAGAGAGATGCTCTGACATGAACTTCCAGCAACTGCGCATCATCCGCGAGACTGTTCGACAGAACTACAATCTGACCGAGGTCGCCGGCGCGCTCTACACTTCGCAGTCCGGCGTCAGCAAGCACATCCGCGATCTCGAAGGCGAGCTCGGAGTCGAGCTGTTCATTCGTCGTGGCAAGCGGCTGCTAGGCCTCACCGAGCCCGGCAAGGAGCTTGCCGTGATCGTCGATCGCATGCTCGTCGACGCGGCCAACATCAAGAAGCTCAGCCAGCAGTATTCGGACCAGGACGAGGGCAAGCTGACGATCGCCACGACCCATACGCAGGCGCGCTACGCGCTGACCGGCGTCGTCCAGGAATTCGTCAAAGCCTTCCCCAAGGTGCATCTTGCATTGCATCAGGGCAGCCCGCCGGAAATCGCCGACATGCTGCTCAGCGGCCAAGCCGAGATCGGCATCGCGACAGAGACGCTCGCGATCACGCCCAAGCTCGCGGCCTTCCCATATTACACCTGGCATCATGGTGTGGTTGTGCCCAAGGGGCACGAGCTGGAGCGGAGCGGCCCGCTCACGCTCGAAGCCCTGGCCGAATATCCGATCATCACCTATCACGAGGGTTTCACCGGCAGGGGCAACATAGACAAGGCCTTCCACGAAGCCGGCCTGTCTCCCGATGTCGTCATGTCGGCCATGGACACCGACGTCCTGAAGACCTACGTCGGTCTCGGTCTCGGCGTCGGGATCATCGCCTCCGTGGCTTTCGACGCCAAGCGCGATGCCCCTCTTCGACTATTGCCGGCGGACAATTTCTTTCCGCCCAATACGACCTGGATCGCGGTGCGCCGCGGCAGCTATCTGCGCCGCTATGCCTATCGCTTCATCGAGCTCTGCTCGCCGACGCTGACCGAGGCGACGATCCGCAAGGGCTCGACGCCGCCGACCGAAGTCGTTACCGCGAAGTGAAGAAGCGGATCAGATGGTCGTGAGCTCGAATGCATCTGCACGTCACGGCGTGAATGCATAAAATTCCCCGTCACAAACAGGCAAATAATCGCAAGTTTTTATTCAATCTTAGCATCTAGCCCCCTAGCCTCGATCCTCGAGCTATGGCGATCCCGAAGGGTGGGAGCGCGCTCGTTCGCGTTGGGGCACCTAGTATGCGCGTTATCTCCTGCATACTCACAGAGCACGACCTGCGTCTCGTGCTTCTGGCTGCATTTGTCGCCGCCAGCGGCGGTTGGGTAGCGTTCGGCCTCTTCCGCCGCGCTGGCGAGAAACTCGGCACGCAGCGCCTCGGATGGACGTTCCTTGCTGCCGTCGCCGCCGGGGCAACCGTTTGGTGCACACATTTCATCGCCATGCTGGCCTTCGAAGTCGGCGCGCCGATCACGTTCGCCCCACTGCTGACCATGGTTTCGTTCGTGATTGCCATCGCCGGCTTCGGCGCGGGATTTCATGTCGCGCTTCACGACCGTAAAGCGCCCTTCCCTGAGGCGGGCGGGGCGATCATCGGCCTCGCGGTCGCAGCGATGCACTACGTCGGCATCATGGCCTATCGCGTCGACGGCATCGTCGAGTGGAGCGGCGGCTATATCGTGGCTTCCGTCGTCATGGCGATCGCCTTCGGTGCAATGGCGCTTCATCAGGCCGTCCGCCGCCCTTGGACGTTCTCGCATCACCTCGCACTCGGGCTCTTTGTCCTCGCGGTCATCTCGCTGCACTTCACGGGCATGACGGCGCTCTCCGTCACGCCGCTCGTGACGGGCGCGCAACTCGCGGATCCCGATATCCTCGTCACGATGGCTGTTGCCGTCGCCGGCGTCAGTCTCATCATCGCCGGCACTGGCGTGGCCACATACATCATCGATTCCAAAGCAACCGAGGAATTGGCGGACCTGTCCGAGCGTCTCGCGCACATGGCCCTCAACGATGCGCTGACCGGACTTCCGAACCGCGCCGGCTTTTCGGAGCATCTCGGTCGGGAACTCGCACTCGCTAAAGCGCACGGCAGCAAGCTTGCCGTCGTCAGCATAGATCTCGATCGCTTCAAGGAGATCAACGATCTGCGCGGCCTGGAGGCCGGCGACACCGCCCTGAGGCTGATCGGGCAAAGGCTGAGCCAGCTCCTCCGGGAGGGAGAGTTCGTCGCCCGTGCCGGCGGCGACGAGTTCTCAACGGTCAAGCGCTTCACTGAGCAGAGTGATCTCCTCGACTTCGTCGCGCGCCTGGAAGGCGCCGTTTTCACGCCGATCCACATCGGCGACTTCCAGACGGTGACAGGTGCGAGCCTTGGAGTCGCTGTCTACCCGGAGGACGGCGATACCCAAGAGCGCCTCATCAGCAATTCCGAGCTGGCCTTGTATCGCGCCATCGCCGACGTCACACGCGCGACCTGCTTCTACGAAGCGCACATGGATGAAGCGTCGCGCGCACGCCACACACTTGCACAGGATCTTCGCCACGCCATCGAGCGCAATGAGCTCGAGCTCTACTACCAGGTGCAGACCTCGATCGCGACAGGCGAAATCTGCGGTTACGAGGCGCTGCTGCGTTGGCGCCACCCCGTGCGCGGCATGGTATCGCCGGCCGAATTCATCCCCATTGCCGAAGAGACCGGCGCGATCATCCCGATCGGCGAGTGGGTGCTGCGCACCGCGTGCCGCGAGGCCGCTACCTGGAGTGTCCCGCACAAGGTCGCGGTCAATCTCTCGCCGGTGCAGTTCGCCAATGCCGATCTCGCACGGCTCGTACACGAGGTGCTGCTTCAGACGGACCTGTCGCCGAGTCGGCTCGAGCTCGAACTGACCGAATCGACCATCATCGGCGACAAGGCGCGCACGTTGCACATCCTGCGTCAGCTGAAGTCACTCGGCGTGACCATCGCGATCGACGATTTCGGCACGGGCTACTCTTCGCTCTCGACGCTCCGCGAGTTTCCATTCGACAAGATCAAGCTCGATCGCTCGTTCATGACCGAAGTCGAGCACAGCCAGCAGGCCAAAGCCGTCGTCCGCGCCGTGCTCAGCCTCGGCAAGACGCTCGAGATCAAGGTCCTCGCCGAAGGCGTTGAGACCTCCGATCAGCTTGCCATCCTGCGGATGGAAGGTTGCGACGAGGCGCAGGGATACCTGCTCGGCAAGCCACAGCCGATCGCGCAGATACTTCTCGCGCTCACCAATGTCGGTAATAGCAACGTTATCGCCGCGCCCCAAAAGAGCGTAGCGGCTTCGAGACAGAAGAAGCGGCGGCAGGCTGCTGGCTGAACAGCCAGTGGCGCGAGAGAACACTCTCAGTCGCCTTCACCACTCACATATGGCTCGAGCGGGGCGACGATCTCGCCCCTGATCATAGGCACGCAGCTCGCCGGGAATTCCTGGCGAAAGCTGGCACCGCGGTCGCGCGCCGAGCCGATGAAGCGATCGAGATGATCCATCGCGCCTGTCGGAAGATCGTGGAGGACGATCAGCGTCTCGTCCTGCGCGAAGCACTGTTCGAGCGCGCGCGCCATCCAACCCTCGGGATCGCGCCAGTCTTCCGGAATGGCATTCCATAGTACGATCGTGTAGCCGCGCTGCGCCAGATGATCGCGCGCCTCGCAATTGAGCAAGCTCTTGCTGAGCACACCGCCGCCACCATATGGGCGAAAGAAGCGGCGCTCGTGAGCGAGATCGCCGATCAGCGCTTCCGTGCGCGCGATCTCGCTGGATGCTGCACCCGCTTCCGTCATGAGCCCCAGCGGCACCTCGTGATGGAACGTATGGTTGCCGATCCAGTGGCCTTCGACGTGCGCGCGCACAGCCAGATCGCGATGTTCAATGAGCTTTCTACCGAGCACGAAGAACGTCGCCTTGAGTTCATGGCGGCGCAGGGTGTCGAGAACGCGCGGCGTCACGTCGGGCTCTGGCCCATTGTCGAATGACAGCGTGATCGTCGCCAATGCGCGCCTCCTGTGCCGTGCGGGTTAGGCCCGGCATAACACAGGCATCGAGCCTATAGGAGGCCGATAGCGCGATAGGTCCTATGTTGCGCGCGGCGTGACGCCAGCGAATGGCTGGTCGAGCGCAAGCGTCAGGCCGACAGCGAGACTCTGCACGAGACACATCGGCGCAACCATCGTGCGCAGCGCGGCCTCCGGCATATCCGGGATCTCGAACACCACATCGGCGCCGCTCACAATGGGGCTGAGGAGACTGTCGGTCACTGCAATGCCTGGCACGCCGCGCGCCAGGAACTCTGGCACAAGCTGGACTGTCTCGCGATTGTAGGGCCTGAAGCTGATGGCGATCAGCACATCCTTCCGGCTCGCCGTCAGGACGTGATCCGCAAGGACGTTGCCGAGCCCGTCGAGCAGGATCGCGCGTCGCCCGAGCCGGCGCAGGACGTAGGTCAAGTGAGCGGCAACAGGAAATGAGCCGCCGAGCCCGAGCACATAGATCGTGTGCGCATGCGCCATGAGCGCAATGGCGCGCGAGAGATCGGCTTCGCGGACGCTCTCCTGCAAATTCTCGAGCGACACCGTGCCCTCCGAGGCGAAGCGCGAGAGCAGCTCATGTGGACTGTTGCTGTCGCGAAAGCGACCATCGCGCCGCAACCCATCAATGCGCTCGCGATAACTCGGCACGGCACCCGCGACGAGGCGCGAGCGAAATATCTGCTGCAGCTCCGTGAAACCGCCATAACCCATGGCATGCGCAAAGCGCACGATCGCGGACGGCTGGACCTTGGCCCTTGTCGCAACCTCGGCGACGGTGCCGAGCGCCATGTCGGTCGGGTGATCGAGCGCGAACTCCGCGATCAGCCGAAGGCGGTCGGAAAGTTCCGGATAGCGTCGCGCAATCTCTCCACGCAGCGCGTCGTAGGCGCTGAGCGACGCCAATTTTCCCCGCAGTCCCGTGGTCTTGGGCACCTTCCTCACAACCGCTCCCAGATTCTCGTCGAAGGCACGCTTATTTCACTTCACAAGATTGATAGAATGATTATTCTATGCCTGAAGCAAGAGCTGCCGTCAAACATGAGAGCAGCCACATTCCACTGGAGGAAACGATGAAAAAGCACGGCAAACCCGCGCTTGGCGTGTCCAGGCGCACTATCCTGAAGGGCAGTTTGATGACGGCGTCCCTGGCGGGCGTCGGCGCATTCTACGGCCCCTGGCATCACAATCGCGCCTTTGCGCAAGGCAAGAAGCCGATCAAGCTCGGCCTCACGAACGACTCGAGCGGGCAGTTCGGCAACAGCGGTCAGGACGAGCACCGCGCCATCCGCATGGTCATCGACGAGTGGAACGCCAAGGGCGGCGTGCTGGGCCGCAAGATCGAGTGGGTCACTGCCGATACGGAATCGAGCCCCGCCGCCGGCACACGCGTTGCCGAGCGGTTCATCACGCGCGAAGACTGCCCGATCCTGATCGGCGCGCTTCACTCGGGTGTCGCCAACGCCATCACTCAGGTCGCCAATAAGTACGGGACGATCTTCCTCAATACGAACTCATCGGCACCGAGTGAAGCTGGCGAGAACTGCAGCCGCATCAAGTTCGTCTGGGATGGCAACGGCACTAACTTCTCCAAGGCCGCCGTTGCCAACGCCGTGAAGACGATCGGCAAGAACTGGCTCCTACTCACGAACGATTACGTGTGGGGCCACTCGACCGCAGCGGCGACCAAGACGCTGATTGAGGCCAACGGCGGCAAGATCATCGACAATCTTCTGGTGCCGCAAAACACGCGCGACTTCACGTCGTATCTGCTGAAGATCCAGCAGATCAAGCCGCAGGTCATCGGCACGGCCATCGCCGGCGACGACAACAAGGCCCTGCGCGAGCAGATCACGCAGCTCAAGCTCGATCGGCCGGGTGGGCCGGCTTGGATCAACAATCAGCAGGACTGGCCGGATGTGTGGGGCTCGCCGCAGAGCCTGTTCGGTGTGTTCGGCACGAGCTGGTACCACAAGCTCAATCTGCCGGGCGTCCCCGAGTTCGTGAAGAAGTGGCAGGACGCCAACAAGGACGGACCGATTCCGGTGCCAGGCAACGTCTCGTACAACGGCTACATGGCGACCCAGGAACTGTTCCGCGCCATCGAGCGCGCGGGCTCGACCAACAACATCGCCATCATCAAGGCGCTCGAAGGCCACAAGATGTCGGCCAAGGATCGCATGCAGCACTTCGATGCCTATATCGATCCCGACACGCATCAGGTTCAGCAGACGATCTATCTCGCGCGCAAGAACGAGAAGCCGGTCGACAATACGGATCACTTCGAGATCCTGAGCTGGACCGAGCCGAAGGACGTCATGGACGACGCAGCACCGACCAAGTGCAAGCTCATACCCCACGACAAGGTGCCGTCGGTCGACGCCTGAGCCGAAGCACGCCGTGGCGGAGGGGCTCAACCACTCCGCCACTTTATATCGACGGCATCGCGCGACGCGCACGACAACGACTGGTGCATACCGCGCGTGATCCGCCGGGCATGGCACTGACGACAACAATAGAAGCGGCCGCCGCGTGTTCGATCTTCTTCCTCATCTCCTCAACGGCCTTGTGCTGGGGCTGCTTCTCGCGCTGATTGCTCTCGGCTTCATGCTGATCATCGGCCTGATGGAGCAGATCAATCTGGCGCACGGCTCGCTGTTCGCGCTCGGCGCCTACTTCGCGCTGATGTTGACCGGCCCAAAGCCGCCACTGCCGCCAGACGCGGCCGCCTTCTGGCTCCAAATCCCGCTCGGATGGCGCTACGCGCTCGCGCTTATTATCGCGCCATGCCTCGCCGGCATCGTCGGCATTGCGGTCGAGGTGTGCATGCGGCGCACGTACGGCAAGGATCCTCTCTACGGCCTGCTGCTGACGTTCGGTGTCGCGCTCGTTCTCGAGGAGCTTATCCGCCTCACGTGGGGGACGCGCGATCATGTCCTGCCGGTGCCCTCCGGCATGTCCGGCGCTTTCATTTTCCAGGATCTGATCTGGTCCACGTATCGCTTCTATGCCGCCGGCATGGCCGCCATCGTCATCGGCCTCGTCTGGCTACTCATCGAGAAGACGCCGTATGGCGCCATGATCAAGGCGGGTGCGCACGACAGCGAGATGGTGCGCGCGCTCGGCGTGAATCTTTCGAAGCTGCGCCTCGGCGTGTTCGTGCTCGGCACCATGCTGGCGGCGTTCGCCGGCATCATCGTGGCGCCGATCTGGGGAATCCGACCGCATATGGGAGTCGATGCGGTCGTGCCGGCCTTTCTCATCATCGTGCTCGGCGGCGTCGGAAGCTTCTGGGGCGCGGTGATCGCAAGCTTGCTGGTCGGCCTCGCGGTCGGCGTCTCGGGTGCCTATGCCTCGGAGTGGTCCCTGCTCTCGATGTATCTGCTGCTGGTCGCCGTCGTGTCCTTCCGGGCGCGTGGCCTCTTTGGCAAGAAGAGCATGCTGGAGGTTTGAGCGCATCATGACCGGCACGGCGAGCGACGCGCGACTGATCACACCCACCATGCTCGGTGCATGGCTGGTGCTGGCAACCGTGCCCCTCTGGATCAGCACGATCGGGCTCTATCCATATATCGGCGTCGAGATCTTGATCTGGTCGATCTATGCGCTCGCCTTCAATCTGCTGCTTGGCACGTCAGGCCTGCCGTCGTTCGGTCACGGCGCCTTCTTCGGGATCGGAGCCTACGCTTTCGGGCTTACGCAATTCAACGTGGCTGCCAATCTCTGGGTCGCGCTTGCGGGCGCGATGCTCGCTGGTGCACTCGCCGGCCTTCTCGTCGGCCTCTTCATTGCGCATCGACGCGGCATCTACTTCGCGCTGCTGACCATCGCATTCGGCCAGATCTTCTGGACGATCTCAGTCAAGTGGCACAGCGTCACCGGGGGCGAGGACGGCCTGCTCAATATCGTCCGGTTGCCGGTCAATCTCGGCATCGCGAGCCTCGATATCTCGGACAATGAGGGACTCTACTATTTCGTGCTCGCAGCCTTTGCCGTCGTCGTCGTGCTGATGTGGCGACTCGTGAACTCGCCCTATGGCCGCATTCTGTCCGCGATCCGCCAAAGCGAGGTCCGCACGGCGCATCTCGGCTACAACGTGTGGGCTTACAAGCTCAGTGCCATCGTCATCTCCGCCGCCTTCTCGGGCCTCGCGGGAGGCCTGTTCGCGATGGCTCAGCGGTCGGCCTTCCCGGACGTCATGAACCTCGCGCAATCGGGCCTCGTGGTGATGATGACGCTCGTCGGCGGCGGGCTCGTAAGCTTCTGGGGCCCTGTGATCGGCGTCATAGTCTTCCTCATTGCGCGCGACGTGATCGGCGCCATGACAACTGGCTGGATGCTGTACTTCGGCACGATGTTCGTGTTGCTGGTTCTCTTCCGGCCGGAGGGCATTGCTGGTGGCTTCAAGCTGCTCGTCGAGCGCTGGAAGGCACGGGGCACGGCGCCCGAAGCCCTCAGCTCCGAACCGAGGAGCGGCTGATGGCACTCGTCGAAGCCGAAGGCGTACATGTGCGGTTCGGGGATCGCGTCGTCCTCGAAGAGATCAATCTGTCCGTCAACGAGGGCGAGTTGCACGGCATCATGGGCCCGAACGGCGCCGGCAAAACCACGTTCTTCAACACGCTCACGGGGCGCGTAAAGCCGAACCGCGGCCGCATTCGCCTCGATGGCGCAGACGTGGCCGGCCTGGAGCCGCACGCCATTGCTCGCAAGGGCGTCGCGCGCTCCTTCCAGATCATGACACTTTTCAACGACTTCACCGCGCAGGAAAACGTCATGGTGGCCCTGCCGGCCTTCCGTGCCCGAGGCTTCGACATGCGTCGCGCGGTTGCGGGTGATTCGGGCCTTGCAGACGAAGCCAACGAGGTGCTCGACTCGGTCGGCCTCGGCGCAAAGTCGGCCATCTCGGCCAAGCTTCTCTCTTACGGCGAGCGGCGCGCGCTCGAAATCGCCGTCGCGCTCGCACAGCGTCCGCGCGTGCTGTGTCTCGACGAGCCGACCTCCGGACTCGGCACGGATGGCACGCTGCGCCTCGCCGAGCTGATCCGCAGCCTCAAGGGAAAGCTCACCATCGTCGCGGTGGAGCACGACATGCGCTTCCTGTTTTCGCTCGCCGACCGCATCTCCGTCATTCATTGGGGACAAGTCGTCGCGCGCGGCACACCGCGCGAGCTTCAGGAGAATCCGTGGGTGAAGCGCTCGAACCTCGGGAGCTTCGAATGATCCTCGAGATTCAGGGCATCGATACCTTTTACGGCGAGACGCAGGCGCTCTTCGGCGTGTCGCTTGGCGTCGCGAAAGGCGAGGTGCTGGCGCTGCTCGGCGCCAACGGCGCCGGCAAGACGACGACCATCCGTTCGATCCTCGGCCTGACGCGCCCGCGCCGGGGCAGCATCCGCTTCAACGGCACGGATGTCACGCGCGCACCAACGCACGAGATCGCGCGCGCCGGCGTCTGCTGGGTACCCGACGACCGGCGTCTGTGCCCGACGCTGACGGTCGCCAAGAACCTCCGCATCGCCATCAAGAAGACGCCCTTCCGCGCCTGGACGATCAACGAGACTTTCTCGATCTTCTCGCCGCTCGAATATCTCATGCATCGCGAAGCCGAGAACCTCTCGGGCGGCGAGATGCAGATGGTGTCGATCGCGCGTGCGCTGCTCGGATCGCCGGGGCTCGTGCTCTTCGACGAGCCGAGCCAGGGCCTTGCTCCGAAGATTGTCTCGGATGTCCTTGCGACCGTGCGACGCCTCAAGACAGAAGGCATTGCCGCTGTCGTCGTCGAGCAGAATGCCGAGATCGCCCTGTCGGTCGCCGATCGGGCGGTCGTTCTCGATCGCGGCACGGTCGCCTGGTCGGGGGAGGCCGCAACGCTGCGCGATGACGACGCCCTTCGCCAACGCCTGCTGGGAGTCTGACGATGGCCGTGTCTTTGCCTTCAGGCGTCCCGCTGATCTCGCTCCAGAACCTGCGCAAGGTCTACACGCGCGGGCTCATCGCACGCCAGCAGACCTTCAAGCTCGAAGCTGATCTTTCGATCGACGGCCCCGGCATCGTCGGTGTCGTCGGCCCCAACGGCGCCGGCAAGACGACGCTGTTCGAGATGATGACGGGCTCGAATGCGCCGACGAGCGGTCGCGTGCTGGTCGCCGGCACCGACATTCACCGCGTCAAGTATGCCGAGCGCGACCGCCTCGCCATCCACTACCATCAGTCCTATCAGGTACGGCGCTTCCGCAAGCTCGTGCCCTCGGCCTTCCTTGCGTCCTCACCGGTCGAGCGTCCGGTCGTGCATCTCTTCGACGAGCCGCAGTTCAACACGCAGGACGGCTACATCGGCTTCATGCTCGATTTCTTCCGCAAGCTGCGCGCGGAAGGCCGCCTCGTCTTCCTGTGCCTGCATCCGACAGCGAGCTATCACCTGGATATACTGAACGAGATCGCGGAGCGCTTTCTGTTCGTGGCCGGCGGAACCGTCACGCAGGTGCCGAACTTCGGATCGCTGATCGCGGAGGAGCGTATGCGCGCCTACCTCGGCCCGGACATGACACGCGCCGCAGAGGCACTCGCCTGAGATTGATCGCGCCGGTACTCGGCTCTCAGAATCGGCCGCCGCGATTGTAGCTACCGACGAGCTGATTGTAGTCGCGGGAGAGCCTTGCCGGCGTGCCTTCGACCATCCACCCGCCACCGGCATCCAGCATCATCTTGTCGCCTTGGCTGTACGGCACCTTGTCGCGAACGCGGCGCATGAGCTGCTTCGCCGTCGTCAGGAATGACTTCGCCGAGCTGACGAAGCTCGAACCGATCTTGCTATCCTTGTTGGCCTCGGCATAGGCATCGGTCGCCTTGAGAATCTCCTCGTAGTCCTCGAGCGCCTTGGTAATGGCGACAATATCCGACTTGGCCGCCGACTGGACGCGCATGAGGCGCTTGGCACTCAGCATGACGGCCTCGACGTGATAGCGGTCCTTGATGCCTTCGGTGCGCTCGATCTCGACGATGCGCTGCGCCGTCATGGCATCCTGGAGCTCGTCGATACCCGTACGCAGCTTCTGGTCGGCGGCAGCGAACGCATCCCAGGCCGCGAGGAGACGCGGATGCATGGCTCGACCCTTGGCCATCTTGTCGTCCTTGTAATTCTCCTGCGTGTAGTAGTCGTCGGCTTCCTTCAGCAGGCCCTCGAGAATACCTACGGCCTCCGCATAGTTGGAGGCTGACGTCTCGAGAGCGGCATCGCGCGGCTCTAGCGCATTCGCCTTCTCGACATTCCTCTTGCAGTCGGTCGTGTCATAGATGGTGTAGAGCCCGTAGATGATGCGCTCTTTGCCGGTCGGTCCGCTCTGGGCAGCCCAGCTGAAATAGCGTCTGCGCGAATCGTACGAGCGCTCCGAGAGGCGATTGATGCATCCGATGTAGGCGTTGATCTTCTCGTTGAGAGAATCGGCCTGAGCCCTTGCCGGGCCGGCACCCGTCAGCACAAGCAGCGCAGCTGCACCCATGGCCAAAACGAGCGCGCGAGCAGATCTCATGGTCGGTCTCCTCATGCCGGCCCTCATTACGGAAAAGGCGTGAATTCCACGCCCTCCTTACCGCCACCGCGGTGGCATTCCTAGTTCCTGAGACCTGTATAGTTCAGGGGATTTCATCGCGCTGATGCAGCTAAGGCACACATGCAGCGCAACAATCACACTGACCATCTTGTCTCCTCAAAGTGCAGCTTAGCTGTGCACGTGCGATTCGCTTTCTATCGCCACCAGATCTGAACCGTTCGGGAGAGGTGCTCCATGAGGACTACATCATTGCTTCGCACGGCGCTGATCGCGCTGGTCGCCATCGTCGGCATGTCGCGCGCCACCTACGCCGACAGCGGCGCCGTCACGCTCACGATCTACAAGGCCGGATGGATCATCGGCGGCTCCGGCGGCGGCGGATCCCTCTACTTCCGCGGCAGGCACTATCCGCTCTCCGTCGGCGGCATCGACTACGGCTTGGTGTTCGGTGGCTCGAAGACCGTGCTGCGCGGCCGCGTGAGCAACATCGGGCGTCCCTCGGACGTCGCCGGAGTTTATGGTGCGGCCGGCGCCGGCCTCGCCGTCGGTCGCGGCGCGCGCGCCATCATCCTGACCAACCAGAAGGGCGCCGTACTCGAGCTGTCCGGGCGACAGGTAGGGCTATTGGCGAATGTGGACCTGAGCGGCCTCGCAATTACGTTGAGGTAGCGCTGCTTGCTATTCCAGATGGCGCAGGCTGTCGCGCCCATCTGATGTTTCAAGTCATGTTCGACGCGCGCTGCGATCGCCGCAGAAGCGCCTGCTCCGGCCGCTTCCGAGACAGGACCTTCCGCCCCATGAACACGCACCCTGAGACATGGCCCGATGCGCGACTGAGACATCGGAGTCTTAACTGTCTGAAATTATTGGTCGGAGCGGCGAGATTCGAACTCGCGACCCCCAGTCCCCCAGACTGGTGCGCTAACCAGGCTGCGCTACGCTCCGATCCGCTTCAGTCCCGCCCGTCCCCCAGAGGGACCGCGCGGGCCTCCAGCCGCCTGATCTGCCGAGCAAATTGCGGCATCGGGCGGCCGATGGTCCCCGATGGCCCAAAGGCCAGCAAGAGATCGCGGACACGGGTACTCGACACACCGATGGCCGTCAAGGAACTTGGGGCCTGCCCGGAGGCTGCACCAATGCGAGCCGGCCGATTTACCCCGTAGGGCTAGGCACCTCGCGTAAGGCTAGCGGCAAAGCACCATCCGCGGTAAATCCACGGACGCCCAATTCATGTGCCGGAACGGCCAGACCCCATTTTTGCGGAGGAACCCCCATGACGATGACGCTTGAACAGGTTGCAGAGGCGCTGGTCGCCCCTGGCAAGGGTATCCTTGCCGCCGACGAGAGCACCGGCACAATCAAGCGCCGCTTCGACAGCATCAAGGTCGAGAACACCGAGGAGAACCGCCGCGATTACCGCGAGATGCTGTTCCGCTCGACCGATGCCATGAAGACTGCCATCTCGGGCGTCATTCTCTTCGACGAGACCATTCGCCAGAAGGCCAAGGACGGCACGCCGCTCGCAAAGATTATCGCCGACACGGGTGCGCTGCCCGGCATCAAGGTCGACGGCAGCACCAAACCGCTTCAATTTTGCCCCGGTGAGGTCGTCACCGAAGGTCTCGACGGCCTGCCCGGCCGCGTGAAGGAGTATGTCGGCCTCGGCGCGAAGTTCGCCAAGTGGCGCGCCGTGATCGATATCGGCCAGGGCAAGCCCTCCTACACCTGCATCAAAGCGAACACGCATCTCCTGGCGCGATACGCCGCGATCTGCCTCGAGGGCGGGCTCGTGCCGATCGTCGAGCCTGAAGTGCTCATGGATGGCGCGCACGACATCGACCGCTGCGCCGAAGTCACCGAGTGGGTGCTCAAAGAGGTCTACCAGGATCTCTACTACAATCGCGTTGTGCTCGAGCAGACGATCCTCAAGCCGAACATGGTCATCGCCGGCAAGAAGTCGGCGCGCCAGGCGAGCCGGGAGGAAGTGGCGGAGAAGACCATCAAGGTGCTGAAACGCTGCGTGCCATCGGCCGTGCCGGGCATCGCCTTCCTGTCCGGGGGACAGTCCGACGAGGACGCGACGGCGCACCTCCACCTCATGAACGCCATGGGCGGACTGCCGTGGAAGCTCTCGTTCTCGTACGGTCGCGCGCTGCAGGCCGCCGCGCTCAAAGCGTGGAGCGGTAAGCCCGAGAATTTCGCCGCCGGCCAGCGCGCATTCAGCCATCGCGCGAAGATGAATGGCCTCGCTTCAGCCGGAAAGTGGAGCGAGAAACTGGAGAAGGCCGTCGCGTAAGCCAGCACTTCAACGGGGGATCTGCGAACGATGCGGGAAAGGCGTTGGACCTCGGCCGCATCGCTCGCGCTGCTCCTGGCCTTCTGCGCCGCGTTCGCCGCCATGGCTCAGGACTTCGTTGAGCGCAATGCCATGAGCCGCGATGAGATCATCGCGGCTTTTGTCGACCAGCAGCTGTCCGGCATCTATCCGAGTGGCATACCCTGGAGCGAGCTGATCCGCTCCGATGGCTCGAGCGACTACCGCGAAGGCGGAAACCGGCGGGAAGGCAGCTGGTGGTTTCACAGCAATAACTTCTGCTTCCGTTATGACCTGCCGCTTTCCGGTGGTTGCTTCCGCGTCGTGCGCATCGGCACGAACTGTTACGAGCTCTACGCCGTGAACCCCGGCGAGATGCCGGCGCCCGGTCCGCAGGTCGGAGCGAGCTGGAACGGCCGCATGTGGCGCGACGATGCGGCGGCGACGTGCGAGGAGCGACCCAGCTCCTAAGCAAGTCCATCCAGCAGGCGCTCCTGCCGGCATAGCACCACGATAGCGGCGGAAGACCCCTTTCCGGCAGCCGGCGGAAACAGATTAGTGCGGCTGGAGGAACTTCGCGCGATAGCGACCGTCGGCACCGGCGACGAACAGCTCCTTCACCTGCGGATGGCGCAGCGGTGTGCCAGTCGTATCCGGCAGCAGGTTCTGCTCCGAGACATACGCGACGTACTCGGTATCTGCATTCTCGGCGAGCAGGTGATAGAAGGGCTGCTCCTTCTTCGGCCGGATCTCCTCGGGGATCGACTCCCACCATTCCTCGGTCGAGTTGAAGACCGGATCGACGTCGAAGATGATGCCTCGAAACGGGTAGATCCGATGGCGCACGACCTGTCCAAGCTGGAACTTGGCCAGCTTCATGCCGCGGTCGGCCCGGCGCGATTTAGGAGGCTTTGCTGAGCTCATATCGCGAGGTATCGCCAATCCGGCTTCGATCTGTCAATGGGCGGCTCCGCTTACCGGGTGTCCTGCAATGGGAGCCCCGCACTAAAGGACTACCGCGCACATCCAGAGCATCCTAGATTGCCGCCCAAAGATCCGTAATGCTCGCGTTAGTTTGGCGCGGCCCAGCTAACATCACGCGACAGGCGAGGGAGTGAGACGAGACATGCGTCACGGCGGCAAAATCCTGATCGACCAGCTTGAATCCCAGGGCGCGACGGCGGCGTTCACAGTGCCGGGCGAGAGCTTTCTTGCCGCCCTCGACGGCCTTCACGACTCGAACCGCATCAAGACCGTGATCTGCCGCCAGGAGGGTGGCGCGGCCATGATGGCGGAGGCCTGGGGGAAGGTCACAGGTGAGCCCGGTATCTGTTTCGTCACGCGCGGACCCGGCGCCGCCAACGCCATGAGTGGCCTGCATGTCGCGCAGCAGGACTCGACGCCAATGATCATGTTCCTCGGCCTACCGGGCGAGAAACACGAGGACCGCGAGGCCTTTCAGGAGATCGAGACCAAGCAGCTTTTCTCGTCGTTCGTGAAGTGGGCAGCCGTGATCCGCTCGACGGCGCGCATACCCGAGTACGTCAGCCACGCCTATCACGCTGCGAAGAACGGGCGCCCCGGGCCGGTGGTACTGGGCCTGCCCGAAGACATGCTTTCGAGCACGGGAGAAGCTCCCGATGCGAAGCCCGCGCGCTTTGCACAACCCGCACCGAGCACGGGAGACATGGACGAGCTGAAGGCCGCCCTGTCGAAGGCCAAGCGACCAGTGATGATCATCGGCGGGCCCGGCTGGAGCCGCGACATTCAAAAGAGCGTCGAAGCCTTCGCGGAACGCTACGACATGCCGGTCGCGGCGGCCTTCCGCTATCAGGACTACATGGACAACCGGCATCCGAACTATGTCGGGCATGCCGGCATCGGGCTCGATGCCAAGCTTTCGAGCGCGATCAAGGGCGCCGACGTGCTCATCGTCATCGGTGCGCGCCTCGGCGAGATGACAACATCGACCTACACGCTGCTCGACATTCCCAATCCGAGCCAGTTTCTCGTGCACGTTCATCCTTCAGGCAACGAGCTCGGCTCGGTCTATCGCGCCGACCTTCCGATCAATGCCACGGCCGAAACCTTTGCGCGCGCGCTCGACGGCCTCGGCAAGCCGGCCGCTACGCCATGGAGCGGTCTGCGCAAGGAGCTGCGTGCGAGCTATGAGGAGTCTCTGAAGCCGCTAGCGACGCCGGGCGCTGTGCAGTTCGCGGAGGTCGTGCGGACGGTTTCGGAGATGATGCCCGAGAACGGCATCGTGACGAATGGCGCCGGCAACTACGCAGGCTTCGTGCACAAGTACACGCAATACAAGGGCTACAAGAGCCAGCTCGCGCCGACTTCCGGGTCGATGGGCTACGGCCTGCCGGCAGCGATCGCCGCCAAGCTCGCCGATCCGACCTGCACGGTCGTCAACTACGCCGGCGACGGCTGCTTCATGATGACAGGGCAGGAGTTCGCGACAGCCGTGCAGTACGGGCTCAACGTGATCACGATCATTGCCAACAACGGCATGTACGGCACCATCCGCATGCATCAGGAGAAGACCTACCCGAGCCGCGTGGTCGGCACCGAACTCGTCAACCCGGACTTCGCGGCGTATGCACGCGCATTCGGAGGGCACGGCGAGACCGTCGAACGCACGGAGGACTTCAAGCCCGCTTTCGAGCGGGCGCTCAAAGCTGGCAAGCCGGCGATCATCGAGTGCCGCCTCGATCCGGAGGCGCTCACGCCGCGCCAGACCTTGAGCCAGATCCGCCAGTCCGGCGGCAAGAAGTAAACGGCCTGAAAGCATCGGATCATGCGGCCGCCGGGCGGGTGCCATGGCGGCCGCTGCAATTTTGAGCAATCCGAGCCAAAGATGTAAAAAAGCAATTAATTTAATATTCGCTCCGTTTACCAATCACATTGCTAACAATCGACTAAGTCCGCCAAATGTATTACTCAATATACACCACGAGATAAGACACAGCGGGGCGCAAGTCATGGATCATCGCGCAAATCTGGAGGCTGTCGGCCGCCTTGGGCGGGCTGCCCGGATCGGTGCAATGATCTGCCTTCTGGTGGCTTGTGCCCTGCTGGTGAGTTCCCTGATGTCGGCGAACCGGGTCGTTGCCGATATCCAAAGCCCTCTGAACACCTCCGCGCAGAGCTTTTGAACACCCACTTCGATCACCGACTTTCTCTCACTCCGCTCATCTGACATCTCCTGCAAAAACTAGCCCCCGCTTCATCGCGAAGCGGGGGCTTTTTTAATGCCGAGATCCTCGCGGCGCGCGTCAGAAGCCGAGCATGGCTTCGATCGGTCCCTTGGGCAGCGGAACGAGGAACCACTTCTCGAACATCACGAAGAAGAAGATTGGGACGCCGAGGGCGACCCCGATCGCACGGAGCACGCTCTCGCCACCAACGAAGATCATGAAGAAGAAGATGAACGCCGCCGACGCGGTGTAGAGTCCAATGAACTGGACGGCCCCCACGTAGATGATTGCGGGAACGAGTACGGTGATCACACGGCCGATCGCTGGCCGCGAAACGAAGGAATCGCTCAGGCCGTCGCCTTTACCCATGACGGCCTTAAGCAGGATGGAGATGCTGGCCATTGCCAGCACCACAGCGATGTAGAACGGAAAGTAACCGGCGCGCGGTCCCTCACCTTCGGCCCAGCCGATGCCTAGCCGAAGACTATCGTAGATGATGATCGCGCTGATGCCGAGCAGCAGAAGCGCCACCACAATCTCGAGCACACGGTTCGAAACCAGCGATGGCTCGTCCGACGCATCCTCTTGCTCCCGCATAACTTGCTCCTCGACTTTATGGGCGGCCTTCGCGTCCGCCCCACCCTGCGATGCGAAGGCCGCCGCCGAGGCCGCTAGGCTTCGGCAGAACGCTTTATTTTCCTGCCGCCAGGAAGCCCGCTGTCTTCATCAGCTCATAGTGGCGCTTCTCTGCCGCTTCGACCCACTTGGCGTACTCGTCGCCCGTCATAAAGGTGTTGTTGAAGGCGCCCTTCTCCATGAACTCCTTCCAGTCGGGTGTCTCACGCACCTTCTTGAAGAGATCGACGTAGAAGGCGACCTGCTCCTTGGTCACGCCGGCCGGCATGAAGATGCCACGCAGCATCTGATAGTCGACGTCCACGCCCGACTCCTTGCAGGTCGGGATGTCGGACCAAGCCATCGTGTCGGTCACTTTCGTGGTGTAGCTGCTGCGCTTGTCGTCGAAGATGCAGAGCGGCCTCAGGCCCCCCGCGCGCCACTGAGCTACGGCCTCGATGGGATTGTTGACCGTCGAGTCCACGTGCTTGCCAACAAGCTGCACGGCGACCGCGCCGCCGCCCGCGAAAGGCACGTACGTGAACTTCTTGCCGCCCGTCACGCTTTCCAGCGCCACGGTAATGATCTGATCTTCCTGTTTCGAGCCGGTACCGCCCATCTTGAATTGCTTGTCGGCGCCGGCCTTTACAGCCTCGATGTAGTCCTTGGCTGTCTTGTAGGGGGTATCGCTGTTCACCCAGAGGACGAACTGGTCCAGCGCCAGCATCGCGACGGGCGTCATCTCCTTCCAATTGAATGGAACACCGGTCGCCATCGGAGTCGTGAAGAGATTCGAGAGTGTGATGATGATCTGGTGAGCATCACCCTTGCTTTTCTTCACCTCGAGAAAGCCTTCGGCACCCGCGCCGCCGGCCTTGTTGATCACGACGATGGGCTGCTTCATCAGATTGTGCTTGCCGACGACGCCCTGAATGAACCGCGCCATCTGATCAGCGCCGCCACCCGTGCCGGCGGGAATGATGAACGTCACTTGCTTGGTCGGCTCCCAAGCCTGTGCCGGTAGGGCGGCGCCCGCGAGCAACGTCGCGCCCGCCAGAACGGCCCCGGCAAGACGGCGGCTCAACATCGTGCGTCGAAAGTCCATTGTCGTTTCCTCCTTTTCATCCGCCTCCATTTTTGAGGCCTTCTTGCCGCCGCCGATTTCGGAGGCGGAATCGCTTGTGCTTGATGGCTCGGATTTGCGCTCCCTATGCGGCTGTCGCCGAGCGTGCGTGACCGAAGCGTGCCTTGAGCGCGCTTGCGAGTGGCCAAATCAGCATCGCGACACCCAGCGACATAATCGTCGCAACGAGCGGATTGGCCCAGAAGATGGAAAGACTGCCCTGCGAGAGCAGCATGCTCTGGCGGAAGGCTTCCTCGGCTTTATCGCCGAGCACGATCGCGAGAACCAGCGGCGCCAGCGGATACCGCAGCTTGTTGAAGACATAACCGACGACGCCGAATACCAACATCATCCAGACATCGAACATGTTGTTGTTCACGGTGTAGGCACCGATCGCGCAGATTACCAGGATGACCGGTGCGATGATCGAGAAGGGAATGCGCAGGATCGCCGCGAACATCGGCACGCACGTCAGCACCACGATGAGACCGACGATGTTACCGAGATACATGGATGCGATAAGGCCCCACACGAACTCCTTCTGCTCGACGAAGAGCAGCGGGCCCGGCTGCAGGCCCCAAATGAGAAGCCCCCCGAGCAGAACCGCAGCCGTCGGCGAACCCGGAATGCCGAGCGTCAGCATCGGAAGGAGGGCACTGGTTCCGGCGGCATGAGCCGCAGTCTCCGGCGCCACGACGCCCTCCATCTCGCCCTTGCCGAAGTTGGCGCCGCGCGGTGACATGCGCTTGGCGAGGCCGTAGCTCATGAACGACGCGGGCGTCGCGCCGCCCGGCGTAATGCCCATCCAGCAGCCGATGATGCAGCTCCGGATCGAGGTCACCCAGTAGGCAAGGAGTTTTTTCCAGGTGGTCAACACGACGGTCAGACGCAGCTTCGCTTCCGAGCCCTGGAACTTGAGCCCGTCTTCCATCGACGAGAGGATCTCGCCGATACCGAAAAGCCCGATCACAGCGATGAGGAAGTCGAAACCACCGAGGAGCTCATCGTATCCGAACGTCATGCGGAGCTGCCCGGTAACGCCGTCCATGCCGACAGCCGCGAGCGCGAAACCAAGGGCCATGGCGGCGAGCGTTTTCGAGGCGCTGCCTCGGCCCATGCCGACGAAGCTCGCGAACGTGAGAAAGAATACCGAGAAGAACTCTGCAGGGCCGAATTGCAGCGCAAATCGCGCAATAACCGGCGCCAGGAAGGTAATGACGACGACAGCGACGAAGGCACCGACGAATGAAGAGGTGAAGGCCGCCGTCAGCGCCTCATCGGCTCGGCCCTGACGCGCCATGGGGTGCCCATCGAACGTCGTCGCCACCGACCAGGGCTCGCCTGGGATATTGAACAGGATGGAGGTAATGGCCCCGCCGAACAGCGCTCCCCAGTAAATGCAGGAGAGCATGATGATCGCTGAAGTCGGCGGCATGGAGAAGGTGAGGGGCAACAGGATCGCGACGCCATTTGCGCCACCCAATCCCGGTAGAACACCGATGACGACCCCGAGAACGATGCCGACAAACATCAGGGCGAGGTTGTAAGGGGTCAGTGCGATACTGAACCCCTGCATCAACGATGCGATCTCTTCCACATTCCCTCCGCAAGCCAGCGTTCCGCCCTGGTGCGGGGAAGAAGGTGCTTGGGCCTCAGACCCTCGTGCCTCGTACCCCGCCCTGCCCGTCGTTGCGAGCCCATCGCCGAAGCCGGCTAAAACCGGTTTTGCAGTTCGGTGATGTATCAGTTTGGCATACCATATACCCCTTCTAAGCGACGTGACAAGAAGCTGCTACGCAGGCGCAGCGAGACGACGACTGACGAGATCGTCACGCGAGCTAGCCAAACTTTAGAATGACAACTAATGCCGATGCCATAGGCGTTTCTTGCGCACTGCAGCAATTCGGTCGACACATGATTTCGGCGCGCCGTCGTGCAAATCGTACGCACGTGCACCATAAGGGGCTTGAACTAACGGCGCTTGCCGCTCTATGGTATACCAAGAACCACAGCCGCCCGGCCTAACCGCCACCGAGGTGAGCCTTGTCAGATACTCAAATCCGAATTGCTCCGATCGTCGAGAGCCTGAGCCTCAAGGCCAAGGCGTACACAGCGCTCAAGTCTGCGATCATGCAGATGAACATCTATGACGACAACGCCGAACTCAAGCTCGACGAGCGCGATCTATCCGCTCGCTTCGGCGTCTCGCGCACCCCGCTGAGGGAAGCGCTTGCGCAGCTGGACTCCGAGGGCCTCGTGCGCATCGTTCCGCGCAAGGGCATTTTCATCGTCCGTCGCACCAAGGCCGAGATCCTCGAGATGATCACCGTGTGGGCCGCGCTCGAGAGCATGGCCGCACGCCTTGCAACGAAGGAAGCGAGCGACGAAGAGCTCGCGAGTCTGCACGATCTCGTCGACACCTTCTCGACCGACAAGGTCGCGGCAAAGATGGGCGAGTATTCCGACGCCAACATCCTCTTTCATCAGGCGATCATCAAGCTCGGCAAATGCGGTCTGATCGCCGAGATGTCGGAAGCTCTGTTCTTCCATGTCCGGGCCATTCGCCAGCGCACGATCTTCGAGGATGATCGTGCGCGGCGCTCGATCGTCGATCACAAGGAGATCGTCGCGGCGCTCGAAGCCCGCGATACCGAGCGGGCGGAGCGCCTCGTACGTGAGCACACATTGAAGCTGCGCGATCATGTGGAGCGGTTCGTCAAGATCGACTGACGCCGGCGATGGGTGAGGCGGCCGGACACATCAACGAGAACACAACTGCGTGGGAAGGGAAACATAATGTCAGCAACAGCCCAGAACGCTGAGACGGCGACGGGAGCCGGCGAGCAGGAGCTCACTGACGGCTTCAACCTCATCATCGATGCGCTGAAGCTAAACAGCCTCGACACGATCTACGGCGTGCCCGGCATCCCGATCACGGATTTCGGCCGCATGGCGCAGGCCGCGGGCATTCGCGTCATCTCGTTCCGACACGAGCAGAATGCCGGATATGCGGCGTCGATCGCCGGCTTCCTCACGAAGAAGCCGGGCATCTGTCTCACGGTGTCAGCGCCGGGCTTTCTCAACGGCCTCACTGCACTCGCACACGCAACGACGAACTGCTTCCCGATGATCCTGATCTCGGGCTCGTCCGAACGCGAGATCGTCGACCTGCAGCAGGGCGACTACGAGGAGATGGATCAGCTTGCGATCGCGAAGCCGCTCTGCAAGGCGGCGTACCGCGTGCTACACGCGCAAGACATCGGCATTGGTATTGCGCGCGCGATCCGCTCGGCCGTCTCGGGCCGCCCCGGCGGTGTGTATCTCGATCTGCCGGCAAAGCTCTTCGGCCAGGTCATGAATGCCGAAGCGGGCCGCAAATCGCTCGTGAAGGTCATCGACCCGGCACCGGCGCAGATCCCGGCCCCCGACGCCGTGAAGCGTGCGCTCGATGTTCTGAAAAGCGCGAAGAAGCCCCTCATCATTCTCGGCAAGGGCGCAGCCTATGCTCAGGCCGACGACGCGATCCGCTCGTTCGTCGAGAAGAGCGGCGTTCCCTTCCTGCCCATGAGCATGGGTAAGGGTCTGTTGCCCGACACGCATCCGCTCTGCGCGGGTGCTGCGCGCTCGACCGTGCTTAAGGACAGCGATGTCGTGATGCTGATCGGCGCTCGGCTCAACTGGCTGCTCTCGCACGGCAAAGGCAAGACGTGGGGCGACGCGCCGAAGAAGTTCATCCAGATCGATATCGAGCCGCGTGAGATGGACTCGAACATCGAGATCGTCGCACCGGTCGTCGGCGACATCGGCTCCTGCGTTCAGGCGCTGCTCGACGGCATGGATACGAAGTGGCCCGTGCCCCCTGCGGACTGGACGTGCGCTGTCGCCAAGAAGCGCGACGAGAACGTCGCGAAGATGGCGCCGCGCCTGATGAACAACAACTCGCCGATGGACTACCACGGCGCGCTCGGCGTGCTGCGCACAGTCATCAAGGAGCGCCCCGACGCGATCCTTGTGAACGAGGGTGCCAACACCCTCGATCTCGCGCGCGGCATCATCGACATCTACCAGCCGAGAAAGCGCATCGACGTCGGCACCTGGGGCGTCATGGGCATCGGCATGGGCTATGCCATCGCCGCGACCATCGAGACCGGCAAGCCCGTGCTGGCCGTCGAAGGCGACAGCGCCTTCGGCTTCTCCGGCATGGAGGTCGAGACCATCTGCCGGTACAAACTGCCGGTCTGCATCGTCATCTTTAACAATGACGGCATCTATCGTGGCACCGACGTCAACAAGGCGGGCGACGACCCGGCAACGACGGTGTTCGTCAAGGGTTCGCGCTACGACCGCATGATGGAAGCCTTCGGCGGCGTCGGCGTTAACGCAACCTCGCCGGACGAACTCAGGCGCGCAGTGAATGCCGCGATGGACTCGGGCAAGCCCACACTCATCAACGCTGTTATCGACCCCGCTGCCGGCAGCGAAAGCGGCCGCATCGGCAATCTGAACCCGCAAAGCGCATTGAAGAAGAAGTAAGGGAGAGAGCATTCATGAAAGCGCTCGCAGGCGTCCGTATTCTCGACTTCACGCACGTTCAATCCGGACCGACGTGCACCCAGCTTCTCGCGTGGTTCGGGGCCGACGTGATCAAGGTCGAACGTCCCGGCACCGGCGACATCACGCGCGGCCAGCTCATGGACGTGCCGAACGCGGACAGCCTCTATTTCACGATGCTGAACCACAACAAGCGCTCGATCACGCTCGACACCAAGAACAAGACGGGCAAGGAAGTACTCGAGCGCCTGATCAAGACGTGCGACGTGCTGGTCGAGAATTTCGGCCCTGGCGTGCTCGACCGCATGGGCTTTCCCTGGGAGACCATTCATCAGCTGAACCCGCGCATGATCGTCGCCTCGATCAAGGGTTTCGGTCCGGGGCCTTACGAAGACTGCAAGGTCTATGAGAACGTGGCGCAGTGCACCGGCGGCGCCGCCTCGACGACCGGCTTCCGCGAAGGCCTGCCGCTCGTGACGGGCGCGCAGATCGGCGACAGCGGCACGGGCCTGCATCTCGCGCTCGGCATCGTGACGGCACTCTATCAGCGTACGCATTCGGGCAAGGGGCAGCGCGTGACCTGCGCCATGCAGGACGGCGTGCTCAATCTCTGCCGCGTCAAGTTGCGCGACCAGCAGCGCCTCGCGCACGGCCCGCTCACCGAGTACAGCCAGTTCGGCGAAGGCGTGCCCTTCGGTGCCGCAGTGCCGCGCGCCGGCAACGACTCAGGCGGCGGTCAGCCCGGCCGCATCCTCAAGTGCAAGGGCTGGGAGAACGACCCCGACGCCTACATCTACTTCATCACGCAGGCGCCGGTTTGGGAGAAGATCTGCGATGTGATCGGCGAACCTGGCTGGAAGACCGATCCGGACTTCGCGACGCCGAAGGCGCGACTGCCGCGGCTCAATCAGATCTTTGGCCGCATCGAGGACTGGACATCGACCAAGACCAAGTTCGAGGCCATGGACATCCTCAACGAGTTCGACATCCCGTGCGGGCCGATCCTCTCGATGAAGGAACTTGCCGAGGACCAGTCGCTGCGCGCGACGGGCACGGTCGTCGAGGTCGATCATCCCAAGCGCGGCAAGTATCTCTCGGTCGGCAACCCGATCAAGCTGTCGGACTCGCCGGCCGAGGTGAAGCGCTCGCCGCTGCTCGGCGAGCACACCGAGGAAGTGCTGCGTGACGTGCTCGGTTACTCAGTGGATGAGGTCGCCACGATCAAGGCATCCGGCGCGACCGAACCACCGCCGAAGCGCGTTGCGGCGGAATAACGGGGTCATTTTCTGTCGCGTGCGTTCAAATCGAGAATGAAACTCGCATGCTAGGCAATGGCAATGCGGGGACCAGGGAGAGACAGCAAGCGATGCGTATCGTTGTCCATGGCCAGGAGGCCTTTGGTAAGGCCGTGCTCGAGAAGCTTCTCGAGCGCGGCGAGAATGTCGTGGCAGTGTGCTGCGCGCCGGACAAGGCCGGCCGCCCTGAGGATCCGCTCAAGGTATTCGCCGCGGAGAAGGGCCTTCCCGTCCATCAGCCGAAGAGCTGGAAGACGCCGGAAGCGCTCGAGCTCATGAAGTCATTCAATGCGGACGTCTGCCTCATGGCCTACGTCCTGCTGTTCATCCCGCAGCCGGTGCTCGACGCGCCGCGGCTTGGCACTTTCCAGTACCATCCCTCGCTGCTGCCGGCACACCGCGGGCCGTCGTCCATCAACTGGCCGATCGCCATGGGCAAGACGCGCACGGGCCTGACCATCTTCTGGCCCGACGAGGGCTTGGACGAAGGCCCCATCCTGATCCAGAAGTCCGTCGAGGTCGGCCCCGACGAAACGCTCGGCGATGTGTACTTCAAAAAACTCTTCCCCATGGGCGTCGACGCCATGATGGAGGGCCTCGATCTCGTGAAGGCGGGCGTCATCCTCAAGCACAAGCAGAACCTCACCGCCGGCTCCTACGAGAGCTGGTTCAAGAAGGACATCGCCGAGCTCGATTGGTCGAAGCCCGTCGCCGAGAACTACAACATCATTCGCGCCGCGAACCCCGCGCCAGGCGCCTGGACAACGCTCAAGGGCGCCAAGCTCGATATCTTCGATGCGGCGCGCACCAGCGGCAGCGGCAAGCCCGGTGAGGTGCTCGCGATCTCCGATGAAGGGATCACCATTGCCGGCAACGGCGGCGCGATCCTCGCAAAGCGCGTCAAGACACCCGAAACGAAGAAGATCAGCGCTGCCGAGTGGGCGAAGTCCGTCGGCCTCGTGGTCGGCGATGTCTGCGCGCCCCCTCAGCCCAAGGCACCCGCCTGAGTTCACAGCGCGCCGACGGCCGCGGCAGAGTCTCGCGTCCGCCGGCAAGGCGACACATGAGAGACGCGCCTCGGCTCACAGAGCTCGATCTGAGCGCACGCCCGCAACGCCCATCCGCTGGAGACCATCCATGGCCGTAAAGTCCGACATCGAAATTGCACGCGAAGCGAAGAAGAAGCCGATCCAGCAGATCGGCGCTGGCTTAGGCATCGGCAGTGAGCATCTACTTCCCTTCGGCCACGACAAGGCGAAGGTGTCTGCGGAATTCATCAAGTCGCTGGAGAGCAAGAAAAGCGGCAAGCTCATCCTCGTCACCGCGATCAACCCAACACCGGCGGGCGAAGGCAAGACTACGACGACCGTCGGCCTCGGCGATGGCCTCAATGCGATCGGGAAGAAGGCCGCGATCTGCCTCCGCGAACCCTCGCTCGGCCCTTGCTTCGGCATGAAAGGCGGCGCGGCCGGCGGTGGTTATTCCCAGGTCGTGCCCATGGAGGACATCAACCTCCACTTCACTGGCGACTTCCACGCGATCACAAGCGCGCACAATCTGCTCTCGGCGCTGATCGACAATCATATCTATTGGGGTAATTCCCAGAACATCGACACGCGCCGCGTCGTCTGGCGCCGCGTCATGGATATGAACGACCGGGCCCTCCGCGAAATCGTCTGCTCGCTCGGCGGCGTCGCCAACGGCTTCCCGCGTGAGGCGGGCTTCGATATCACGGTCGCCTCCGAAGTCATGGCGATCCTCTGCCTCGCGAGCGACCTTGCCGATCTCGAGAAGCGCCTCGGCGATATCATCATCGCCTATCGCCGCGACCGCACACCTGTCTACGCACGCGACATCAAGGCCAATGGCGCCATGACGGTTCTGCTCGCGCAGGCCATGCAGCCGAACCTCGTGCAGACGCTCGAGAACAACCCGGCGTTCATTCACGGCGGTCCCTTCGCCAACATCGCGCACGGCTGCAATTCGGTCGTCGCGACGAAGACCGCGTTGAAGCTCGCGGACTACGTCGTCACGGAAGCGGGCTTCGGCGCCGATCTCGGAGCTGAGAAGTTCTTCGACATCAAGTGCCGCAAGGCCGGGCTTACGCCGGCAGCCGCCGTGATCGTCGCGACCGTCCGCGCGCTCAAGATGAACGGCGGCGTCAAGCGTGAGGATCTCGGCGCCGAGAACATCGATGCCGTGAAGAAGGGCCTCGCCAACCTCGGCCGCCACATCGAGAACGTGAAGAGCTTCGGCGTTCCCGCCGTCGTCGCCATCAATCATTTCATCTCGGATACTGACGCCGAGATCGCCGTCGTGCAGGAGTTCGCCAAGTCACAAGGCTCGGAGGCCTTCCTGTGCAAGCACTGGGCGCAGGGCTCAAAAGGCATTGAGGCGCTCGCGCGCCGCGTCGTCGAGATCGCTGACAGCGGCTCCTCGAAGTTTGCACCGCTCTATCCGGACGAGCTGGGCCTTTTCCAGAAGGTCGAGACGATCGCGAAGAAGATCTACCGCGCCGGCAGCGTCTCGGCGGACAAAAGCGTGCGCGATCAGCTCAAGACCTGGGAAGACATGGGTTACGGCAATCTGCCGATCTGCGTGGCCAAGACCCAGTACTCGTTCACGACGGATCCCAACCTGCGCGGCGCGCCGGTCGACCACGTCGTGCCGATCCGCGAGGTCCGGCTCTCCGCCGGTGCCGGGTTCATCGTCGCAATCTGCGGTGAGATCATGACCATGCCCGGGCTGCCGAAGGTTCCAGCTTCTGAGACGATCCGTTTCAATGATGCGGGACAGATCGAGGGACTTTTCTAACCCGTCGACGTCTCCGGCACTGTCACAAAAAGCGGTCAAAGTATTCGTCAGCGCACCCTCCCGAAAGAGGGTGCGCTGCAGCGTATCTGCACCTTCTAAACCATCCGGCCAAATGTCTGGACAACGGGTTGCATTCCCTGCGAAAAGACCTCAATGTATCCGCATGGATGATGTGTAGGCCACATCCGCAAACGGCAGTCAGCGAGCGAGCTGCCGAGGATGTATCAGGGAGGTTGGTTTGCAGACGATGGCGGAGGGGGCGGTTAGGCCCCTGAGCGGTGAAGCCTTATCCGGCCAGACGGCTGCGAAAACAGGCAAGCCTGTTCTCGAGATTGAGAACCTGAGCGTCCAGTTCCGCTCCTCGCACGGGCTCGTGCGCGCAGTCGAGAACGTCGGGTATACGGTACACCCGGGTGAGATGGTCGCCATTGTCGGTGAATCCGGCTCTGGCAAGTCCGTTTCCGCGCTGACCATTATGCGCCTGCTCGCCCAGACGGCCGAGATCACGTCCGGCACCATCGTCTTCGACGGCCGCGACCTCCTGAAGCTCTCCGACGAAGAGATGCGCCGCATTCGCGGCCACCACGTCTCGATGATCTTCCAGGAGCCCATGACTTCGCTGAACCCGGTCCTCAGGATCGGGCTTCAGATCATGGAGCCGCTTTTCATCCATCTGAAGATGACGCCCGACGAGGCGAAGGCCCGCGCCGTCGAGCTGCTGACACTGGTCGGCATCACCGATCCCGAGAGCCGGCTCGAGCAGTATCCGCATCAGCTTTCCGGTGGCATGCGGCAGCGCGTCATGATCGCGATCGGCCTCGCCTGCAATCCCAAGCTGCTCATTGCCGACGAGCCGACGACGGCGCTCGACGTCACCATCCAGGCCCAGATCCTCGAGCTGATGAAGGATCTCTCGCGGCGTCTGGGCATCGCCGTTGTCATCATCACGCACAATCTCGGGATCGTGGCGCGCTACGCCGATCGCGTGAACGTCATGTATGCCGCACGCATCGTCGAGAGCGGCACGGCGGAAGAAGTGTTCGGCAACGCGCGCCATCCCTACGCGCGCGGCCTCCTCTCGGCCGTCCCACGCCTCGACCGTGGCCGCGCCATGCGGCTGCAGACCATCGAAGGCGCGCCGCCGAACCTGCTCAAGCCGCCTGCGGGATGCCGTTTTCGGCCGCGCTGCCGCTTTGCGATCGACAAGTGCGAGATCAATCCGCCCCTCGTCGAGATCGAGAAGGGCCATCGCGCGGCCTGCCATCGCTCAAGCGAGCTAGAGAAAATCGATCGGCCAGCGGCGAGCAGCCATGAGGCCATCAGCGCTGTGGCGAGCAGCACCAGCGGTCCGATCCTGCAGCTTCAGGATGTGACGAAGTTCTTCCCCATCAGCGGCGGATTCTTCCAGCCGAAGAAGCTCGTACGCGCCGTCAACAAGGTGACGCTCGACATCGCGCCCGGCGAGACGTTGGGCCTCGTCGGTGAATCGGGCTGCGGCAAGTCCACGCTCGGCCGGGTGGTGCTGCGCCTCGACGATCCAACCGACGGCAAGATCCTGTTCGAGAGCGCCGATCTCGCCAAAGCCAGCTCCGATGAGATGCTGGCTGTGCGCAAGAAGATGCAAGTCATCTTCCAGGATCCCTTCTCCTCGCTTAATCCGCGCATGACCGTCGGCGAGATCATCGCCGAGCCCATGCGCGTGCATCAGATCCTGCCGAAGGACAAAATCCACGATCGCGTGGCCGAGCTGCTCTCGCTCGTGGGGCTGCATGGTTACATGGCGGACCGCTATCCGCACCAGCTCTCCGGCGGCCAGCGTCAGCGCGTCGGCATCGCGCGCGCGCTCTCCGTCAATCCGAAGTTCATCGTGTGCGACGAGGCCGTCTCCGCGCTCGACGTCTCGATCCAGGGGCAGGTGATCAATCTGCTCGAGAGCCTGCAGCTGAAGCTGGGCTTGAGCTATCTCTTCATCGCCCACGATCTCGCCGTCGTCCGCCACATCTCGCACAAGGTCGCGGTGATGTATCTCGGCAAGATCGTCGAGTACGCGCCGGCCGACGAGCTGTTCGCCAATCCCAAGCATCCGTACACGCAGGCCCTGCTGGCAGCCGCACCCATTCCTGATCCGGTCATCGAGCGCACGCGCCCGCGCCGCATCATCACCGGCGAGCTGCCGAGTCCGCTGCGCCCGCCGCCGGGCTGCGTGTTCAATCCGCGATGCCCGATTGCAGTCGAGAACTGCCGCAAGGAAATTCCCGCGCTGCGGGAGCTTGGCCCGAAGCACTGGGTCGCCTGCAGCGAGGTGTAGTGCGTGCGCGATGGGATGCTCGCCGGTGGCGGCGTGCCCAAGCGGACGAAATGCATGACGCAAGTGAAGAAACAGAAGAATGGAAGCCTAGCTTAAAGGTTTACCGAGGAGGACTGGGAATGAAGTGGAAGACAAACATTCTGGCACTCCCGCTCGCAGCGGCTTTTGCTGTTAGCGGTCTTGCTGCCCCTGCCGTCGCTCAGACGCCAAAGAGTGGTGGCATTCTCAAGTTCGTCGTCCCCGACGAACCGCCGAGCTTCGATGGTCACCGCGAGACGACGTTCGCGCTCATTCATCCGATCGCACCGTTCTACAGCGTGCTCATCCGTCCCGATCCGCAGGATCCCGACAATCCAGAGAAGTTCCAGTGCGACATCTGCACGGAAATGCCGAAGCCGACCGACGACGGCAAGACATTCACGTTCAAGATCCGCGACGGCCTCAAGTTCCATGACGGCTCCCCGCTGACCGCAAAGGACGTACTGGCCACGTTTGAGCGCATCATCTTCCCCAAGGAAGGCATCTCAAGCGCCCGCGTCGCTCAGATGGCGATGGTGGAGAGCGTCACGTCGCCCGACGACAAGACCATCGTCTTCAAGCTTAAGCATCCCTCGGGCGCATTCATCCCGGCGCTCGCCGCACCATTCCACTTCATCTACTCGAAGGCGAAGCTGGACGCGGACCCGCGCTGGTATGAGCAGAACATCATGGGTTCGGGACCCTTCATCTTCGATGTTCGCGAAGCGGGAGCCCGCATCACCGGCAAGAAGAACCCCAACTATCATCACAAGGGTCAGCCCTACCTCGACGGCTTCGAGGCCATCTTCGCGAAGACCCAGACGCTGCGCGTCCAGGCCATCCGCGGTGATCAGGCCGCAGTCGAGTTCCGTGGTCTTCCGCCCAAGAGCCGCGACGATCTCGTTGCCGCACTCGGCAAGGACATCACTGTCCAGGAAAGCGACTGGAACTGCCTGCTGATCACGTCGCCCAACCATGAGCGCAAGCCCTTCGATGACGCCCGCGTGCGCCGTGCGCTGACGCTGGCCGTCGACCGCTGGGGCGGAGCACCGGCTCTCTCCAAGATCGCCATCGTCAAGACCGTCGGCGGCATTGTCTTCCCGAACCACCCGCTCGCGGCGACGAAGGAAGAGCTGCAGCAGATGGCCGGCTATGGGCCCGACATCAAGAAGTCGCGCGACGAAGCCCGTCGCCTGCTGAAGGAAGCCGGCCAGGAGAACCTCAAGTTCACGCTGGCCAACCGCGCCGTCGACCAGCCCTACACGATCGTCGGTACGTGGCTGATTGATCAGTGGAAGCAGATTGGCGTCGAGGTGACGCAGAAGGCCGAGGCGACCGGGCCGTTCTATGCCCAGCTCCGCTCCGGCAACTTCGATGTCGCACTCGACTTCAACTGCCAGTCGGTCGTGAACCCGCTTGCCGATACGACCAAGTTCCTTGGTACGAAAGCCGGCGACCAATACGGCCGCTACACGAACGCCAAGATCGAAGCTATCCACGACAAGATGAACAAGACCGCCGACGTTGCGGAGCAGCGGAAGCTTATGCGTCAGTTCGAGAAGATCGTGCTCGACGAAGAGGCGCACAACTCGATCTCGCTGTGGTGGTACCGCATCATTCCCCATCGGTCTTATATGAAGGGCTGGAAGATCAGCTCGAGCCACTACATCAACAACCAGCTCGACGTAGTCTGGCTGGATAAGTGATCTGTATTGGCTAACGCCACAAGAAACGGGCCACGGCTTACTGCCGTGGCCCATTGGCTAAATGATCCGCTCACGAGCTACCGAGGACGACGATGCTGCGCTATGTGATCAAGCGCCTGTTGCTGATGATTCCGACGCTGTTTGGCGCGGCGGTGCTCATCTTTCTGCTTATGCGCACGATCCCCGGCGACATCTGCTACCTGCGTCTGGCAGCAGGCGGCGGCTCGATCCCTCAGGATGTCCTGCTCAATTGCCGTCGCGAGCTTGGCCTCGATGAGCCAATGCTCGTCCAATTCTGGGCCTTCATCAAAGGCCTGATAACGTTCGACTTCGGCAAGTCGATGTGGACCAACCGGCCCATCGTCGAAGAGATCGCTCTGCGCTTCCAGCTCTCGCTGCAGGTCGCCCTGATGGCGACGTTGACGGCGGTCCTGATCGCGATACCACTCGGCACCATCGCCGCCGTGAAACAGAATACGTGGATCGATTATTTCGTCCGCACGTTCACGATTGCGGGCATTGCCATGCCGTCGTTCTGGCTCGGCATTCTCATCATTCTCGGCATCCTCGTGACCAGCAAGGCATGGTTCGGAGTAGCTTGGATGCCACCGATCCGATACGTGCCGATCTGGCAGGACCCCTGGTACAATCTTTCCATGCTGATCTGGCCGGCTCTGGCCACAGGCTATCGCTATTCCGCCGTGGCGACGCGCATGACGCGATCAGCCCTGCTCGAGGTTCTGCGCGAGGACTACGTGCGCACTGCCCGCGCCAAAGGCTTGTATGAAAAGCTCGTCATCAATCGCCACGCGCTGAGGAACGCACTGCTGCCCGTTGTGACCGTGGTCGGCATCGAGTTCGCATTTCTCATGGGCGGTCTCGTGGTAACCGAGCAGGTCTTCAATCTCAACGGGCTCGGCAAGCTGTTCGTCGAGTCGGTACTCAATCACGACTACGCAATGACCCAGTTCCTGGTGATGATGGTGGTCGCCATATTCGCATTTACGAATTTCGTGGTCGACATCTGCTATGCGTGGCTCGATCCGCGCATCCGCTACACTCGCTGAGTTGGAGAGCACTATGGCTACCGAAACTGCCTCTCCCAGCACGGTCATCGAAGACATTCCTCGCAAGCCGACGCTACTGGGCACGCTCGGCGCCTTCTGCCGGGACAATCCGCTCGGCGCCTTCGGCGGCTTCATCGTTGTAACTATGTGCGTGATGGCGATTTTCGCGCCGCTGCTCACGAGCTATGACCCAACTGACAATGACTTCGGCGCGATGCTCTCTGCACCCGACTGGGATCATTGGCTCGGAACGGACCAGTTCGGCCGCGATCTTCTCTCGCGCATCATCTACGGCGCCCGCACGGCGCTCCTTGTCGGTTTCGTGTCGTCCTTCGTCGGCTGCTTCCTGGGACTGATCCTCGGCGTCACTTCAGCTTACTTCGGCGGCCGCTTCGATCTACTCTTTCAGCGAGTCATGGACGTATTCATGGCGTTCCCGCTGATCATTCTCGCCCTCGCCGTCGTCGCCATCTTCGGCACGGGCGTCTTCAACGTCATCATCGCGATCACAATCCCCGTGATCCCACGCGCCGCGCGCATCGTGCGCGCAAGCGCTCTCGCCATCCGCGAGATGCCCTACGTGGACGCCGCGCGCGCCAACGGCTTCAGCCATGCGCGTATCATCTTCCGCCACATGATGCCGAACGTGATGGCGCCGTTCCTGATCATTCTGACCGCGCAGGTCGGCCAGGCGATCCTCATCGAGGCTTCGCTCTCCTATCTTGGCCTTGGCGTGCAGGAGCCGGTGCCGGCGTGGGGCCTCATGCTGCGCGGCGGCGCGCAGGAATATGCCGAGAGCGCACCCTGGGTCGCGATCTTCCCCGGGCTCGCCATCACGCTCGCCGTGTTCGGGTTCAATCTCTTCGGTGACTCACTCCGCGACTGGCTCGACCCCAAGATGAAGACCTGAGGCCGCTCAGTCTCCGAGCGCCACGCCTTCGCGCCGCGGATCGGCACCACCTTCCAGGCGGCCAGCCCCGCGGCGCACGACAATCTGCGTGCCGGACGTCATGAGATCGAAGTCGATGCGGTGGCCGAAGGGCTTCAGTCGCAGCGCCTGCCAGATCGTCGAGCCCCACGCCCAAGGCCGCGTCAGGACTTCGTAGGCGGATGCCGTGGTCGACTCGAGCTCGAAGGCGCGACCTTGACTGCCGAAGTTCGCGAGCGTGACCGCGGCTTGCGCATCCATGTCCCAGTCGATCAGCGCCACCAGGGATTTCACCACGTACAGGATGATCCGGCTCCCACCCGGCGATCCGAGAACAGCTTTGAGCTCGCCGTTCCGGTCGAGGACGATGGTTGGTGCCATGGAGCTACGGGGGCGCTTGCCGCCTTCGACGCGGTTGGCAATCGGCCGGTCCTGCGCGTCCGCTGGGCGGAATGAGAAATCGGTCAGCTGATTATTGAGCAGAAAGCCGGCTGCCCAGATTCGCGAGCCGAACGCCGCCTCGATGGTCGTCGTCATCGCCACAGCATTGCCAGCGCCGTCAACGATCGAGATATGACTCGTCCCTGCAGCTTCAACGGTAGCGTCCTCGCCGAAGATCTGCGCGCCATCGGCGCTGGGTTGGCCGGCTTGGACGCGCTCGGCGGCTCGGAGCGGTGCAATCAGCGTGCGGCGACGCTCGAGATAGCTTGCCCCGAGCAGGCCTGAGGGGATCCGCACGAAATCGGGATCGGCGAGATAGCGACTGCGGTCTGCATAGGCGAGCTTTTCCGCCTCCGCGATGATGTGCAGTGCGCGCGCGTTGAGTGCAGCGCTCGGACCCCGGCCGAGATCGAAGGGCTCGATCATGCGCAGCGTCTGGCCGACTGTATGCGCGCCGGATGACGGCGGCCCCATGCCGCACACTCTGAAATCACGGTAGGGCACGCAAACGGCCTCGCGCTCGCGCGGCTGATAGCCCGCGAGATCGGCGCGCGTGATATCTCCGGCAGGCGACGGTGCAGCCGCAACGGCGGCAACGATGCGATCGGCGGTCGAGCCCTCGTGCAATGCTCGCGCTCCATCGCGCGCGATAAGCTCCAGCGTCTCGGCAAACTCCGGATTGCGCAGCTTATGCCCAGAATCCCAAGCTTTTCCGCTCGCATCGAAGAAGTAGCGCCGCGCCGCTGGCGCGAAAGCCTCGGCACCCATCCAGTCGAGCATCAGGGAAAGCCGCGGCGACACGAGGAATCCTTCGCGCGCGAGTGTGATCGCCGGCGCGAAGAGCCGCGCCCAAAGCAAGCGTCCCTGCTGACGATGGGCGAGCTCGAGCATTGCGAGCGCGCCCGGTACGCCAACGGCAGCGCCCGACGCGATCGCCGTCGCGAATGGGATCGGCTTGCCATCCGCATCGAGAAAGCGGCTCGGCTGCGCTGCGGCAGGTGCTGTCTCGCGGCCGTCGTAAGTCTTGAGCGTTCGGGTCGCGGCATCGAAGTGGATGAGAAAGGCGCCGCCGCCGATACCTGAAGACTGCGGTTCGACGAGGTTGAGTACGAGTTGTACGGCGATGGCCGCATCGACCGCGCTGCCCCCTTCACGCAGGATCATGCGGCCCACGTCACTCGCGTAGGGATTGGCTGTCGAAACCATGTGACGTTGGGCGACGGCGAGTCCGCGGCTCTGGCGGCCGGAGGCGGCCTCGGGCGCTGCACGCGTCGGACCGGCAGCCGGCGGCGCCTGCGCGATGGCGCGCGGAGGCGCAGACGCGAAGGTGGGTATCGTCAAGGAGATGGCAAGCGCGAAGCGGAGTAGAACAGAGCATCGGGGTATCATGGCAGTGAGAGGCATTCGCTCGGCGCTCAGTAACGGGATGCACGCGTCGGCACGCTCGCAGCGCTGCCGCGAGCGGTCAATGGAAATCGCGCGACTTCGGCAGGATGCGCTCGTTGCGCGGATGGCCGGCCCAGCGCGGATGCTCCTTTGATCGGGCCGAGCCGGGATTGGGACGTAGCACCTCATCGGCGCGGGCGATCGGCACCGGCATGGTTTCGCGGCCACTCTCGCTCAAGAGGCTTAGCCATTCCGTGCGGTCCTCGAGCCGCGCGGCAACGATGTGAATGATGTCGTCCTTTCGCTGAATGCGTCCGCGAATAACAATGAGGCGGGACGCCATGACGACGCGCCGATAGCGCGCCATCGTTTTCGCCCATACCACCACGTTGGCGATACCTGTCTCGTCCTCAACCGTCATGAAGATCACGCCCTTGGCCGTGCCAGGCTGCTGCCGCACGAGCACCACACCGGCAACCGAGACCCATTGTCCCTGACGGGTCGCACCCAGATCCGCGCACGCGAGTATGCGCCGGCGCGTCAGGCCCCCTCGCAGGAACGACACCGGGTGCGCCTTCAGCGAGAGACGGAGCGTCTGATAGTCGTTGACGACATGCTCTGAGAGAGGCATCCGCGGCAGCGCGACAGTAGGCTCGGGCCCAGCCTCGCGGGTTTCGTTCCAGGCAAAGAGCGGCAGCGGCGTTCCGCCGTCGAGTGCCTTGACCTCCCATAAAGCCTGACGTCGATCGAGGCCGAGCGAGCGGAAAGCGTCCGCCGCTGCAAGCCGCTCGATCGTCTCGAGGCGAACACTGCCGCGTCGCCAGAGATCGTACGCATCGGCAAAGGGTGCCTCAGCCCGTGCGGCCAGCAGCTTCTCGCGGGTTTCCTTCTCGTTCATGCCATCGACTTGGCGGAACCCAAGGCGCAATGCCGGCCTGCCGTCGCTGCCCCCTGGTTCGAGCGTGCAGTCCCAATCCGAATGATTGACGTCGACGGGGCGCACCTCGACGCCGTTCTCGCGGGCATCTCGCACGAGCTGAGCCGGCGCGTAGAAGCCCATGGGCTGAGAATTCAAAAGCGCCGCGCAGAAGGCCGCGGGGTGATGCTTCTTTATCCAGGCGGAGACATAGACGAGCAGCGCGAAGCTCGCGGCATGGCTCTCGGGAAAGCCGTACTCGCCAAAACCTTTGATCTGATTGAAGCACCGCTGCGCGAAGTCGCGCGCGTAGCCGCGCTCGACCATTTTGGACACCATCTTTTCTTCGAGCTTCTCTATGGTTCCGCGGCGCCGGAAGGCAGCCATGGCCTTTCTCAGCTCATTGACCTCGGCATCGGTGAACCGCGCCGCGACCATGGCGATGCGCATAGCCTGCTCCTGGAAGAGCGGCACGCCCAAGGTCTTCTTGAGGATGTTACGGAGCTCGTCTGGGTCGCCGCCCTTCGGGGCCGGGTAATCCGGCTCTTCAATTCCATCGCGCCGGCGCAAATAGGGATGCACCATGTCGCCCTGGATGGGGCCAGGGCGCACGATCGCCACCTCGATGACGAGATCGTAGAAGCACCTGGGCTTGAGGCGCGGCAGCATGTTCATCTGAGCGCGGCTCTCGACCTGGAAGACGCCGATGGCCTCGGCCCGGCACAGCATATCGTAGACGGCAGGCTCCTCGCGCGGCAGCGTCGCAAGTGTCCATCTACGGCCTTCGTGCATGGCAATCAGGTCGAAGGCGCGGCGGATGCAGGTGAGCATCCCGAGACCCAGAACGTCGACCTTGAGTAGATTGAGCGCAGCGAGATCGTCCTTGTCCCACTCGACAAATGTGCGGTCGTCCATGGCGGCGTTGCCGACCGGCACCATCTCCACCAGCGGGCCGCGCGTCAGCACGAAGCCGCCGACATGCTGGGAGAGATGACGAGGAAAGCCGATCAGCTCCTCGGTCAGCTCGAGCACGCGTTGGAGCAAGGGATCATCGGGATCGAGACCGGCCTCGCGAACGCGCTGTTCAGGCAAGGCACCACCTCCGCGCGTCCCCCAAACCATGCCGGCGAGCGCTGCGACGACATCCTCGCTGAGCCCCATGGCCTTGCCGACCTCGCGCACGGCCGAACGCGAGCGATAGCTGATGACGGTGGCAGCAAGTCCAGCGCGGTGGCGTCCATATTTGTCATAGATGTGCTGGATGACCTCCTCGCGCCGCTCGTGCTCGAAATCGACGTCGATGTCCGGTGGCTCCTTGCGGTCGGCGCTGATGAAACGCTCGAAGAGAAGATCGACCTCCGTCGGGTTAACCGCGGTAATGCCAAGGCAGTAGCAGACCACGGAGTTGGCCGCCGAGCCGCGCCCCTGGCAGAGAATGTCTTGGCTCTTCGCGAAAGCAACGATGTCGTGCACCGTGAGGAAGTAGGGCGCGTACTTGAGTTCCTCGATCAGCGCGAGTTCCTTCTCGATAAGCGTTCGGACCTTCTCTGGTACGCCGCCGGGAAATTTCTCACGTGCACCTTCCCCGACGAGATCTGCGAGATGACCATGCGGTGTCTTGCCGGGCGGTACGGGCTCGTCGGGATACTCGTATTGCAGATCTTCGAGATTGAACGTGCAGGCTTCGGCGATCTCCAGCGTGCGGGCGAGCGCGGTATCATGCCCCTCGAACAATCGCGCCATCTCGTGCGGTGGTTTGATGTGACGCTCGGCATTCGGTGCGAGCCGCAACCCCGCCTCGCCGATGCACACGCCTTCTCGAATGCAAGTCAGCACGTCCTGGAGCGGGCGGCGGTGGGGCATGTGATAGAGCACGTCTCCCGTTGCGACGAGCGGCACGCGGCAGCGCCGAGCAAGTGCGGCGAGTGCGGCAATGCGGGCGCGATCATCGCCGCGATAGTTGTGCGTGGCAGCGAGATAAAGAGCGGCGGGCGCGAGGCTCATCTTGAGACGACGCAGCTCGGCCTCGAAGGCGGCATGAGCGGCTTCTGCCCGCCAGCTCCAGTTTTCCGGAGCAAGCGCGATAAGGATCTGTCCATCCGCTTCGGCCGAGATATCCTCGAGCGTAAGAATGCATTGGCCTTTGTCGGCGGCAATCTGACCCTTGGAAAGTAGACGGCAGAGACGGCCATAAGCCGCGCGGTCCGTCGGCAGGCAGATGAGGCTCGGCGCATCAGCGAGATCGAGACGTGCGCCGACGATGAGCTTCAGGCCGACCTGCTTTGCGGCCACGTGCGCACGCACGACACCAGCGAGCGTGTTGCGATCCGTGACGGCCAGGGCCGCCAGACCCTGCAGCTTGGCTGCCGCCACCAGCTCTTGAGGATGCGAGCCGCCGCGCAGAAAGGAAAAGTTGGTCGTCACCTGCAGCTCGGCATAGGCGGACTTCATGGCACCAACCCGTGCATGAACCAGCGCGGCAGGCGAGCCTGCGTCTCGTCATCATCCTCGGCACCTTCTCCATCTCTCTCCCGGTCATACAGGCCGGCACGGAAGACCCAGTAGCGGGCGCCGTCAGCCTCCTCGATCATGTAGTAGTCGCGGGTGAGCGCCGCGTGGGCGCCCGTCTCTCGCGCGCGCGGAAAATAGGTCGCCCACCATGCGGGCGCGATCCGCTCGGGTCCCTCGGCGCGCACAATCCTTCGGCGCACGCGTCGCCAGACGATCAGCGCAGGTGCACCCTCAGGAATGGCTGCGAGAACCTCGATCGGCTCGGGCGGATCCAGCAGGAAGGCGGGGCGGCGCTTCTCGGAAGCGAACACAAGCTTCTCGGATAGGGCTGCCGCTTTCACCTCGGCTATCCCCATGGCTGACACCCGTTTCTGCGCGGCCTCCGGGATGTGACTGGCATGGGGGAGAAGGCGCATGACGCGACTGCTGCCGAGACGGCCCGAGAGACGATCGACGAGCCGGGCGGCGGCGCGGGCGTGCACACCGGCGACGTCCGCATCGAGCTCCGGCTGGCTGGCGTCGAAACGCATCACCTCGCTCGCGTCGAGCGTCATCAGGTCGATGCCGAAGCCGGCATCGAACGCGGCGATCTTCTCCATCAGCAGCCGGCGGATATGGACGTCATCCCGGCAGGGCGTGCTGGTGCCGATCGCGACCTCGCCGAGAGTACCATCCGAACGGTAGAGCGAAAGATGGAAGCGGCGCCCGCCGACAGCAGCTTCGGTCAGCGTACCGGCAAGGTCACTGCACAGCCGCTCGAGTGCTGCCTCGATACCAGCTGATGTGAGCAGCGGGTCGGAGAACGTCAGGCGAGCGGTGAAATCCGGTGTCTCGACGAGCGGCGCGCGGGGCTCGCCGTAGTAGCCGAGCGTCTGGTCGAGACGCATCAGCACCGTGGCAATGGTTTCGGCCCCCGGTCTGTCCTTGCGGTTCAGGGCGCGAAAGCGACGCTCGAGAGCCGCGCGCGGCAGACCATAGAGCTGACCAATGCGCCGGAGACCGAGCCGCTCGAGCAGGCGCACGGCACTGGCGTCGATACGCAAGGCAGCTACAGGTAATGGCGCGAGCGTCTGGCTCGCCCCTCCCGGTGGCGCGATCACGGAGGCGCCTTCCGACGACGGCGCGAACCGGGCGAGCGCGTGTGCGGCGCCGAGCGTATCGGCGCACGCAACCCGCACGTTAAGACATAGACGTGAAAAGCGATGAACGAGATCGGCGAGCAGCGCCACCTCGGCGACTGCGTCGTCCGCTTGGGGCCAATCTATCGCCGACCCACCAAGCTTCGGGACAAAGAGATGTGCGACACCGGTGATGTCGATCCAGAGCCCGTCCTTGCCGTCGACGTTGCGGGCCAGCCCATAGCGGCCGCACCAGCGCGCGAGATGTATGAGATCCTCTCGATCTCCTGCGCACTCGGCAGTCCGTGTGATCAGATCCGGCAGGGCCGCCCGCGCATCTGCAAGCCCAGCGCCGACCCGCACACCGAGCGCACGCGCCGCCTCGTTCGCGGCGGTGATTCCCAACCCATGCGCGCCGTGGGCGACAAGTGCCAATGGCCGGTCCGCCGGCACGTCCTCAGGCCCGAGATGCCGCCTCAGACGCTCGATCGGCCATGCCGGCAGCCACACGGAAACGATACGCGTCATGACTACTCCACTCCACAACAGAGGACGGCGACACAGCGCCGACGGCCGTGCCGCGGCAGCGTTCGAGCGTGAGTTTGAAGCGCCGATCGCCGGGCGCTTCCGGATCGAAGGGATGCGGTGCACTCGGGGCGGTGGCGATGCGCCAGCGAGTGGAGGTCGCGGCCGTGGCAGCGGAACGGGCCGCGGTCACCATCAGGGCTGGCGTGCGGTGCGCGGCAGCAGCAAGTGCGAGACGCCGGGCCGGCGTAAGGGAGACCGAGTCGAGGCAGCCGATGACTATGGCCGCCGACGACGATGCGAGGCTCTCTTCCATCGCCCAGAGAGTTTCGGCTGGCGTCGCCGTCTCGACCCGCAAGAGCCGCGCAGGATCGAGGCCGAGATGCGCGAGGCCTGGGCCATAGAGCCCGCCGCTCTCGCGGGCGAATCTCTGAGGCCAGCACCACACCACGAGGCCAAGCGACCTCGCTGGCGGTATAGAAGAAGACGACCGGTTGTCAGTGCAGCCCATGCCGAGACGGCGGGTAGCCAACAGAAGGGCAAAGACAAGAGCAGCCGGAGTATCGGCGTAGCTCTCGGGCTTGATCTCGCCGAGGCTCTCGGCGTCGAGTTGGCAACCGGGCAGCCAGCCATCCACCTCCGGGGCGCCGAGGGTCCAGCCGGACTGCGCCGCCAAGCCGACAGAATTTTCAGCTCCTGGCGTGCGGCCGAAGCTTTGGCGCCGCTCGAGCCCCGCGAGCACGGTCCTGAGCCGCTCGATCCGCGCCTGGTCAGGATGGGGGGCTGGCGGCGGTGCGAAAAAGGGGGCAACCGCACCGCCGCCAGGGGGACACATACGCTTACTCGTACGCTTACTGGCACTTATACTCGCACTGGTACTTTCGTCCGTATTGCTACGAACCACGAAGATCCGCTTGGCCAAGGGCTGGGGTGAGAGGGGGTCTCGGGGCACCTTGTCCAAGGGGTACGCTCTTCAAAACTGCGTATGGTCACCTTTACGCGGGTCGGACCGTTCTTCCCGGGCCGCCCAAGTTCTTTTTTTGTTCTAAGCCTGACCGCCTTTTCTGTCAATGAAAAATGAGAACGAAAAGAGATCACGAGGGCCGCAAGCCCCCGAAGCGGGAGACATTCCCCAGCTCGGCCACAGGTTTCCCACACGTGCAGATTATGGAGCGGGGAGAGCCCGATAGAGCTAATCAGCGCACAAACGATCTACGTGTATTTGGGCATCACTATGAAGCTACGTGACGAGAATCCCACACTTTCCTTGAAATATGCCCATTCTCGCCTTCGTGATGACCAGATTGGCCCTCGCGCGATTGCATCTGCTTCGAAGCATCGCCAGTATCACCGTCACACTCAGATTGTTCGAGCAGCCACGCTTTCCCGGCGCAGGCACGCGCAAGAAAGCCGAAACTGCACGACCGGTCGACGGACGGCGGGACGTCCGAAAGCTCTGGCGGGGGACCCTGCAACAACACGGCTAGACGGTGCGTTGTGAGAACGCCTGCGCGGCTACGGAAGGCTGACAAGCCGGACAACGCGTAACGGTCCGTTCAACAAAACGGGGCACCATAAAAGTTGAGAAACCTGCGCCCGCTGCGGGACGGAATACTGCGTGCCGAGGCTCGCACCTCGCGCATGAGAAAATGAGCTAGAGGCCCGCGCCCTCATGCGGGGGCAACAAGAACGACGACCGGAGAAGAAAATGATCGGCCACGCTTTCCCCCGCACATTGCTCGCTAGTGCTGCCCTGGCCTTCGCGACCTTAGCACCGATGACACCGACCCCAGCCGCGGCGCAAGGCCTGAGCTGGCTCTGGGGCGGCAGCAGCCAGCAGGTCGGCGGCAGCGGCAAGGAAGTCGTGCGTTTCGGCGTGCAGCATCGGCCTGGCCAGATCATCGTGAGCTTCAGCGACCGCAAGCTCTACCTGGTCACCAAGCCCGGCGAGGCGATCAGCTATCCGATCGCGGTTCCGCGTGAGCAGAGCCGCTGGCAGGGAACGCTGCAGGTGTCCTCGAAGCGCGTCGATCCACCGTGGACGCCGACTGCGGAAATGCTCCGTGAGAACCCCAAGCTACCGCGGCACGTGCCCGGCGGTGACCCGATGAACCCGATGGGTGCCCGCGCCCTCTACCTCGGCGCTACCATGTATCGCATCCACGGCACGGACGCGCCGTGGTCGATCGGTCAGGCGGTCTCGAAGGGCTGCATCCGCATGTATAATAAGGACGTGATCGACCTCTACGATCGCGTGCCTGTCGGCACACGCGTCGCTGTGTCCTGGAATCGCTACACGACATCGGAGCCGACGACGGCTTCGTGGGGCGGCGGCGGCGGCGTCGTGAACCGCACGAGTTCGCGCGATATGACGGGCCCCTCGACTGGTTTCGTCTTCCCCTGGTTCCAGGACGACGAGCCTGCCCCGCGGCAGCGCCATGAGCGCGCCGAGCCCACCAAGCAGCGTGCCCAGCAGAAGCGCGCAGTCCGCAGCGGCAATGTCAATCCCGCTCCGAAGAAGCAGGAGCAGACGACGCCAGTCAGCAGCAATACTGCGGCGCCCGAAGACGACGCCTCCGTCAACTGATCAATCGTCCATGCGGCGAAGCGTGGAATACGGCACGGCCTGCCCCTCGGCAGGCCGTTGCGTTTTCGGCTCATTCGAATGCCAGATCGCTGCGGCAACGAAGAGCGAGCAAGCGGCTCGGGGGCAACGCTTCGACCGCGACAATGTGGCCCGAGCGCGTCACCGAAAGATGCGACATTCCAAGCTGATTACGCACCTAAGACATTCAATTTGCAAGTGCCGGAAGCAGCCGCTAGGACCGATTTGTCAAGCATTCGTGACTCGCAATTGAAGTGGCAAAGAGCAATATCCTGGGCCATGTCGACACCGCTTACACGCACCGAGCCGTCATTCGTTCGGCGAGCTGCCTTACAGCATTGCTCGCCTGAAGCCCCTGGCCCGACCGGACGGAGCTGAAATGCGCGCGCTGACTGCATGGCCGACGTACGTAGCTTTGGCATTGGCCGGCGCGATGCTGGCGGGACCGGTCGCGGCAGCGAGCCCTGAAAAGGTCGAAAATCTGCCGAGTGCGGCGCAGACCCCGATAACCGTCATCGAGCTCTTCACCAGCCAGGGCTGCTCCTCCTGCCCACAGGCCGACACCCTCCTCAAGACGTTTGCCGAGCGCCCCAATGTTGTCGCGCTGACGTTTCCCGTCGACTACTGGGATTACCTCGGCTGGAAGGACACTCTCGCCAGTCCCAAGTTCAGCGCCCGCCAGCGTGCCTACGCCACGGCCCGCGGCGACGGACGAGTCTACACGCCACAGGTCGTGGTCAACGGCCTTAAGCATGTCCTCGGCTCGAGCGAGGCGGATATCGACAAGGCCATTGCCATAACGACGCCGAAGATCGATCCCGCGCGGGTCGGTGTCCGCGTGCGTAGTGCAAAAGAGCACATCATCATCGATCTCGATGCCGCCCGCGATCCGGCCAAGGCCGGCGAGGCCACGATCTGGCTCGCCCTGATACGCCGCGAAGTCGAGGTTAAGATCAAACGCGGAGAGAACGTCGGCAAGATCGGCGTCTACCACAACGTCGTACGCGAATGGATGCCCGTGGGCGTGTGGAACGGCACGGCGGCGACCATCAAGATTGCCCACCATGCGGTGAAGCAATCGGGCGCGGACGGCTGCGCGATCATTCTGCAGCGCGGCGATGCCGGCGCCATCGTCGGTGCCGCGCTTCTCAAAGAATGGTAACGCACGCCTAGCACGCACGTTGAGGCTGTCGCGGCGATGCATGGCTGGCAACGCCGGCCAAGAGTTGCGTTGCGCCCCGCCCCCCGCTCGCACTATTTTCCCACCATGTCGAACGCACCCGCCCGTTCCCTCTCGATTGCGCTTGCGCAGCTCAACCCCGTTCTCGGCGACCTCGCCGGCAACCTGGCGAAGCTTCGCCGCGTGCGCGCTGATGCCGCCGGCAAGGGCGCGGACCTCCTGGTGCTGCCGGAGCTGTACGTGTGCGGCTACCCGCCCGAGGACCTTGTGCGCAAGCCGGCGTTTGCCGCGGCGTGCCGCGCCGCAGTCGAGCAACTCGCCACCGATCTCGGACCCGGTCCGGCCGTGCTCGTCGGGACCGTCTGGCCCGAGAACGGAAAGGTGTACAACGCCGTTGCCCTGCTCGATGAAGGCAAGGTCGCTGCCGTCCGCCTGAAGGTGGACCTCCCGAACTACGGCGTGTTCGACGAGAAGCGCGTTTTCGATCCGGGCCCGCTGCCGGGACCGATCAACTTTCGCGGCGTCAAGATCGGCGTGCCCATCTGCGAGGACATCTGGACCGACGAGGTCACGGAATGTCTCGCCGAGTGCGGCGCCGAGCTGCTCATCGTGCCGAACGGCTCGCCCTTCGACTGGAAGAAGATCGACGTCCGCATGAATATCGCGGTGGCGCGCGTTACCGAGACCGGGCTGCCGCTCGCCTATCTCAATCAGATCGGCGGCCAGGACGAGCTCGTCTTCGACGGCGCGTCCTTCGTCCTCAATGCCGATGCGAGTCTCGCCGTGCAGCTCCCGGACTGGGAAGAAGCGCTCGTCGTCACGCATTGGGAGCGGACGGAGAGCGGCTGGCAGTGTAAGAGCGGTCCCCGCGCGCGCCTCGAGGAGGAGGATGCTGCGGGCTACCACGCCTCTGTGCTGGGCTTGCGCGACTACGTCGACAAGAACCGCTTCCCGAGCGTGGTGCTCGGTCTTTCCGGCGGTATCGACAGCGCGCTCGTCGCAGCCATGGCAACGGATGCGTTCGGCGCCGATCGCGTGCACTGCGTGATGCTGCCTTATCGCTACACGTCGAGCGACAGCCTCACGGACGCGGCGGCCTGCGCGAAAGCGCTTGGCGTGCGCTACGACACGGTGCCGATCGCACCGGCCGTCGACGGCTTCTACCAGATGCTCGCGCCCGTCTTCGGCAATCGCGCGCCGGATACGACGGAAGAGAACGTCCAGAGCCGCGCCCGCGGCACGACGCTGATGGCCATCTCCAACAAGAACGGCTCCATGCTGCTGACCACCGGCAACAAGAGCGAGATGTCGGTCGGCTACGCGACGATCTATGGCGATATGAACGGCGGCTTCAACCCGATCAAGGACCTCTACAAGATGGAGGTCTACCGCCTCGCTGCCTGGCGCAATACCAACGTGCCGCGCGGCGGCAAGGGACCGGGCGGCATCGTCATTCCCGAGCGCATCCTCACGAAGGCGCCGAGCGCGGAGCTGCGCGAGAACCAGACCGACCAGGACAGCCTGCCGCCCTACGATGCGCTCGACGATATCCTGAGCTGTCTTGTCGAGAACGAGATGCCGCTTCCTGAGATCATCGCGCGCGGGCACGCGCCGGAGACCGTAAAGCGCATCGAACGGCTGCTCTATCTCGCCGAGTACAAGCGCCGGCAGGCGGCGCCGGGCGTGAAGATCTCGAGCCGCAGCTTCGGTCGCGATCGTCGCTACCCGATCACCAACCGCTTCCGCGAGGACCTGGCCGCGAAGCAGGACGCGGCACCCGCGAGCCAACGCACGCCGCAACTCGTCCAACCGCGCGCCGATGGCGGTGATGTATCATAAGACGGCTTCGGCTGCGCACTGGCACGACACCTCGCTTTGTCCAACGCGCACTTTTAGCCATGGATCGCCCCATCCGCGCGCTCCGACGTTATGCGGCTGTATACCTCACGATCGGACTTTCGATGGCAGCATCGGCCTTCGCTAGTGAGCCGAATTTCTCACCCGATGATGTCCTGAGCGGAACCATTGCAACGCCTGGCGCGTGCTCTGACACCGGCAGGATCTGGGTCGAGATTGACGGTCGAGGGGAGTGCCTGCGCTTCTATGGCGCCACACCGGAAGGCTCTCGCCAGTCGCCGGTTATCTTCCTCGATGGGGACGTCGTTCAGCAGCAAGGCAGAACCACCACGGGAGAAACCATATGGGAGGTGCCGAGCTACTACACCCAACTAAGCCCCGCGATCTTACAAGCGGAAGCCGAGCAGTACGCCGCAGCCACCCAGCGCGGCTTCATCAACCTTGCACGCCCTGGGATATACGGATCGAGCGGCAATCACTTGGAACGCCGCCGCAAAAGAGAGGTCGATCTAGTGGACGCCGCGCTGGATCGGCTCAAGCAACGCTTTGGATGGAATGTGATCTCCCTCGCCGGCCAATCGGGCGGCGGGCACCTCGTTGCTGCCATGCTCGCCCGACGCACGGATGTCGATTGCGCGGTCATCGCGTCCGGCAACGTCGCGGTCCGACAGCGGCTGCGGGAATGGAATCTTTCGGCCGACATGACGGGCTTCACCGATTTCGTCGATCCGATCGATGGCGTGCACGACGTTGCGCGCCATCCGCCCCGCTCCCTTATAGTATTGACCGACGCGCTAGATAAGGTGGTCACGGCATCGTCCCAAGCAACGTACGTCGCGGCCCTCAGGAATGCCGGCGTAAGCGTCGAGCAACGCTTCGTGGTCGCCCGGGATCCGGGTCACCACCTGCTTCGCGTCCCCGCCATCATTGCAGCACTGGCGTGTCCTTGAATTCTCTGGTTGATAGGCCAATGACCGTTTCCGTCCGCTTCGCGCCGAGCCCGACCGGGCGCCTGCACATCGGTAATATCCGCACGGCTGTGCTGAACTGGCTGTTCGCGCGCCGCAACGGTGGCAGCTTCATGCTGCGCCTCGACGACACCGATCGCTCGCGCTCGACAGAAGCCTTTGCCGAGGCCATCCGCGCGGACCTCCAGTGGCTCGGCCTCGTACGGGACCGCGAGGCGCGCCAGTCCGACCGGCTTGCCCGCTACGAGGCAGCTGCGGCGGTGCTCAAACAAGCCGGTCGCCTCTACCCGTGCTTTGAAAGCGAGGATGAGCTCGACCGCCGTCGCGCGCGCCAGCGCGCGCGTGGCCTGCCGCCGATCTATGATCGCGCCGCACTGAAGCTCACACCCGACGAGATCGCCCAGCGCATCGCGGCTGGCGAGAAGCCCTATTGGCGCCTGCTCCTAACGAACACCGATCCCTCACGCGGCCTCGCGCCACTGCCGACGCTCGTCACGTGGCAGGATGTCGTGCGCGGCGAGCAGACAGTGGACATCGGCTCGCTCTCCGATCCGGTCCTGATCCGTGCGGACGGCACGCCGCTCTACACCTTCACGAGCGTCGTCGACGACATGGACTTCGCGATCACGCACATCATCCGCGGCGAGGATCACGTCACCAACTCGGCCGTGCAGATCCAGCTCTTCGAGGCGCTCGGGGCCGAGCCACCGGCGTTCGCGCATCACAGCCTGCTGATCGGCGCCGATGGGCAGGCGCTCTCGAAACGGCTCGGCGATCTCTCCGTCGAAAGCTTGCGCGCGGAAGGCCTGGAGCCGCTCGCTGTACTCTGCCATGCTGCGCTGCTCGGCACATCGGAAGCCGTCGCGCCCTATGCGAGCCTCGACGAGCTGGCCGCACGCGTCGATCTCGCGAAGCTTTCGCGCGCACCCGGCCGCTTCGACATCGCGGAGCTGCGCGCGCTCAATGCGCGTCTGCTACACATGCTGCCACTGGACGCCGTCGCTTACCACCTGGCGGGGCTCGGGTTCGCGATTTCGACCGAATTCTGGGAAGCCGTTCGCGGCAACATCGCGACGCTTGACGAAGTGCGCACGTGGCTCGAGGTCGTGAATGGTCCGCTCGCGCCCCGCATCGAGGATGCCAATCTCTGCGCAACGGCTGCGGGCTTGCTTCCGCCCGAGCCTTGGAACGCGGAGACGTGGGGCGCGTGGACCGCTGCTGTGCGCGACGCGACAGGCATCAAGGGCCGCGCGTTGTTTCACCCGCTCAGACTTGCAATCACGGCACGTGAGGCGGGACCCGAGTTGCGCGCTCTGCTGCCGCTGATCGGGCGGGCACGCGTCGAAGCTCGACTCAAGGGACAAACTGCCTAAGGCAGGAGAGGGTGAGGGGCGGCCCTACGCGGTACATGACCGCCGCCCCTCACCCCCGCCCGCTCCCCCCGCGGGCTCGCTTAATCCAGCATCATTCCTCTACCGGGAGCGCAGGTACTCGCGGCATCTCCGGGCGCATCAATGCTGGATGGATCTCTTCCGCTGCGACCGCGCTCGGCTCCAGCAGACTCGTGCCGGAGCTAATGGCGGCGTCGCGCGCAACATTCTCCTGCTTGCGCATGACGAACACCGGCATATCGCCAGGGAAGTCCGACATGCCCGGCCCTTGCGCATAGAGGTCGTAGCCCGAGCGCATGAAGAACGGCGCTGAAACGGAGGACGCCAGTGCCGTGATGCAAGCGTACCCCGCACGACGCGCCCGCGCCTCGGCATGGGCGAGCAGCAGCGAACCGAGGCCCATGAATGCAAAAAGGGGCTGCACGAACAGCCCCTCGATCCGTGCAACGCGTCCGCGGCCGTCAAGCGGCCGCCAGCCGGCTGTTCCCGCGAGCTGACCGTCGAGCCAAGCACCCGTCAGGTCAGCGCTGCGCAACCCATCGGCATACGCCGGCGCACCGAGCCACCTCATGAAGTCTTCGAGACATTGCGGGGAGACACGTGGCGCGATGGATGTGCGGAATGATGTCCCGTGGACGTAGCGTACGTCCGACCACTCATCGATGCCGATAGGTCGGAGCTTCACGAGCTCGGCTGCTCGGACCCCTTGCTGGTACGGCTCGATGTTGTCGGCGCCGGCTAGGCTACGCATGATACAAGCACCTGTACGCAGATACGGGTAATCGGCCGACTACAATCCACGGATTGCGACAACCGTTTTTCGCTTCTATTGCAGCGTAGGCTGCCGAGCGAGCCGACGGCAATACGGGCAAATTGCTAAACGCCTGTCGGGACTAAGATTCACGGGTGAGTGGTGCGTCTGAACCACAGGCTTAGCAAATCGACGAGATAACGAGCCCGTTACCCACTGCACGAGCATTGGCCCGCTCTAGCGGCGCTGACTGGCCTGGGTCGGACGCTGTTCGGGGGCCTGAGCTTTGCGCTCTGCGGGCTCTCCGGCGCTCGGCACGTACTCGGCCTGCTTGCATGAGCAGCCCTCGACGTACTCCTTTCGATGTCGGAAGGCATTCTTGATGCTGGTGTAGGGCTTGTTGTCGGTAACCGACACCATCTCCTCGACCGCTCCACCTGGATTTTGATGGTAGTAGAGCTCGGTCGGCGCCGCGCAACGCGACTGGCAGGCGTCCACATCGCGCGAGAAATGGTTCGGCAACGTCGCGAAACTGATCGGGAAGTAGTAGCCGTCGCAGAGCCTCACGCAGAGCGTCCGATAGGTCGCATACGGGAGTGCCCCGAACTGATTGGTCGGCGTCTGCGGGCGTGCACCCACCTCCTCATCCTGCCAGAAGAACGAGCCAAATGGATTGTTGGAGCCGCCACGCCGGCGCGCTTCCTGCTGATAGTTTGACCCGCAATTGTTGCGCGCCAGCTCGCGAATAATCTCATCCTGCATGGAGCGGCCGCTGCTTTGGCCCATGATCTGCTGGCGCTGGATGTCCAGATCGCTCAGCCGGCGCCGCAAGTCTTCGGATCTCTGCGCCATGTCTACGCACTGGCGATTGCGCTTGAGCGTGCGAGAGAACAGCCACGTCTCGTAGCACTCACCCCGGTCGAGCTGGAGCTGCACGGCACGGACATCGCGATCGAGCTGGCGCATCTCTGCCTCGATCTTCGGCAGGACATCGCGCGACTGGTTGCCGCGCTGACCCTCGGCGACGAGCCGCTGCTCGAGCTGGAAGCAGATGTTACCTTGCGCGGTCGGCGGTCCGGGCTCGCGCTGTTGCGGCGCTCCCCAGCTGGAAGGGGGCGGGGGGCGATACGTGGGGTCCATAGGCTCGAGGCGGCGCGGCGGCGGACGGTCATCCCCGCCACCGCCAAAAGGCCACCAGCCGCTCTGCGCCTGGGCGGACGTCACGAATGTGGTGGAAGGCCCGAGCACAGCTAGAGACGTAGCAACGGCCAGCGCGGCAACCACACCGGCGATCGTCCTCGCGCGCAGATGGCGCCAACCGCTCATTCACAGGCCTCGGCAGGTAGTCGGACGGCACAAGATGTCCACAGGTGCTTCCGCACCCCCTATTCGGCACACAATGCTGGTGCAGAATTAGGCGGTCAATGCGGAACAATTGCGGCACGGTCACCGTACACAGCTGGCTGACACCGTCTGAAGAACGGTTTCGCATTCTGCTTCAAAGTGCCCTATCTTCCGCCGCGCCACAGGCCGCCGTGAACGCAGATAGGCGGGAATGATCCAATAAAATTGCCGGGGAGCCTCGGAAATGACATTGCAACGCGCAGCCGACGCGGCTGCCATTCTTGCCGCCGCCCGCCGCGACGGCCACCTGATCGAGCCACTTCCGGATGCGTGCCGGCCACGCTCGATCGCGGAAGGCTACGAAGTCCAGAGCGCGCTCCTGGAAATCTGGCCGGATTCCGTCGCGGGCTGGAAGATCGGCGCGACCTCGCCCGTCACCATGGAGCGCTTCGGCGTCAGCGAGCCGATCTATGGCCCCTTCTTCGCACGAGATGTCCACGCCAACCCGGCATCTCCGAGCATCAGCGGCGCGCGGCCTCTGGCTATCGAATGTGAGTTTGCCTATCGCCTCGGCGCCGACCTGCCTGCCCGGTCGACACCGTACTCGCGTGCGGAAATCGTCGAGGCCATCGATGCACTTATCCCCGCCTTCGAAATCGTCAGCCCCCGCTTCGCGAAGATTCCGTTCGACCATGCCCCTTCGGCCGCGGCGGACTGCATGCTCAACTACGCAATGATCCTCGGCACGCCGATCAGCGACTGGCGCGACATCGATGCCGCCAAACACTCCGTCCAGCTGCGGATCGATGGTCTCGACACTGGGGAAGGCACGGGGTCGGAGTGCCTCGGCGACCCGCGCAATGTGCTCGACTGGGTGATTGAAAAGCTGCGCGCCAGCGGCGCCGGCCTGAAGAAGGGCGAGATCCTCTCCACCGGAACCTGCACGGGCATCGTTCCCTTGCAAAAGGGGCAGACCGCCGTCGCCGATTTCGGCCCACTCGGCAAGGTCGAGGTTCGCTTCTCCTGACAGGTGGAGTGCCGGCGCCGTCATGCATCGCGCGTATGACCTCGCGCGACCGCCACCATTCAAAGCCATAGGCGGGCATGCTACCCGTGTTGGCTGTTTGCTCGCGCCCAGGTAACAGGGGCGCGCCACACGAGAAGGAACGCCGGCCATGGCCGACACGATCAGGGGCGCCGACGTCGTCGCGCGCACGTTGGAGAAGCTTGGGACCACGAAAGTCTTCACGCTTTCCGGCAATCACATCATGTCGATTTTCGACGCCGCGCTTGAGACCAAGCTCGAGCTGATTCACGTCCGCCACGAGGCGGCGACCGTCCACATGGCCGACGCCTGGGGCCGACTGACCGGCGAGCCGGGTATTGCGATGGTGACCGGCGGCCCGGGCCACGCGAATGCGGTCGGCGCGCTGTATACGGCGCTCGCCAACGAGTCGCCGATGGTGCTCCTCTCAGGTCACGCTGCGACGGACGAGCTTGGCCGCGGCGGCTTCCAGGAGATCGCCCAGGCCGATATGGCTCGCCCGGTCGCCAAGGTATCGTGGACATCGACTTCCGCCTCAGCCCTGGGCGAGGATGTCGCCAAGGCATTGGATATCGCGCGGAGCGGCCGGCCGGGTCCAGTTCATCTGAGCCTGCCATCCGACCTTCTCGACGCGGAGCTCGATTCGTCGCGCGCCTCGATCCCGAATAGGCTTCCCGCCACCGCATCAGCATCGCTGCCGGATGTCCTGGCCGATGCCGTGCTCGACGCGATCGCCAAGGCGCGCGCACCGCTGATCATCGCCGCAACACATCTTTCGGGGCCGCACGGCCGGCCACTGCTCGCCCATCTGGAGAAGGCCGTCCAGGCACCGGTCGTCATCATGGAGAGCCCGCGCGGCATTCGCGATGCGACACTCGGATCCTTCTCGGACCTGCTCAAGCAGACCGACCTGATCGTGCTCATCGGCAAGCCGCTCGACTTCACGCTCAAGTGGGCGCAGCCACCCGTCGTTGCGCAGACCTGCCGCGTGATGAGCATCGATCCCGAGCCGGCGCTGATCGCGCGCGCGCAGAAAGAACTCGGTAGCCGACTTGCGCTCGCGGCACTCGCCGATGCGGGCAGCGCCGTGCGCACGCTCACGGAGCGCGGTCGCAAGACGACCCCGCGCGCGGGGCAATGGCTCGCCGAAGCACGCCGCTTGCTCGATCATCGTCCGGAGAGCTGGGCGACGCTGAAAGGCAAGAACGGCCGTCTTCATGCCGTCGAGGTCTTCAAAGCGCTTAAGCCCATCGTCGAGCGGGACCCGAGCACCGTGCTCATCTGCGACGGGGGCGAGTTCGCGCAATGGGGCCAAAGCCTGATCAAGCCGCCGCGCCGTATCGTCAACGGTGTTGCCGGCTCCATCGGCGCCGGCATTCCGTTCGCCGTGGCGGCGCGCGCCTGGGAGCGCAAGGCGCCGATCATCACCGTGGTCGGCGATGGCACGTTCGGCTTTCACATGTCGGAGTTCGATACCGCCGTGCGGCACAACCTGCCATTTGTCGCGATCGTCGGCACTGACGCCATGTGGAATGCGGAGAGCCAGATCCAGCTCCGCGACTACGGCGCCCAGCGCATGCACGGGTGCAGCCTGCTGCCGACGCGTTACGATCAGGTCGTTACGGCTCTCGGCGGACATGGCGAGATGGTCGATGATGCCGCCGCACTCCCGGCCGCCATCGAGCGCGCCATCGCCTCCGGCAAGCCGGCGTGTGTCAACGTCATGATCGAACCGATCGCGGCGCCCGCGATCTAGCATTCCGTGAAGGAGCACGCATGGCCTTCACGACGCATCCCGTACTGTTCTTCTCCGGCCTCGTTCTGGCGCTCATCGGCTTCCTGCTGTGGCGGGTCGCCGGCCGCTGGGACCTCAAGGGTCATGCCCTCGACTCGGCCATCAAGTCGGCGTGGAACCGCCGTGTCGTCATCAGCGACGAGTTGCAGGAGCAGTATCGCGACGTCAGGGATGCGCCGACGCACATGACACGCGCAGGCCGCGTTGCCGGCCACGCGGCACGCCATTTCGCGTCGCAGGTTCTCTCGATCGCGGGAATGATCGCGATGGCGCTCGGCGCTGTGCTCGCCGTGGTCGCGGTCGTGTGGCCGTAGGATCGATCAGGCCGCCGTGAGGCTGGCCATAGTCGCGTCATCGATCTCGAAGTTCGCGAACACAGCCTGGACGTCGTCGTCGTCTTCAAGGGCGGCGATCAGCTTCAGGATCGTCCCGGCATTGTCCCCGTCGAGTGGTGTGGTCGTGACCGGCTTCCAGATGGCCTTCACCGATTGGGGCGCCCCGAGCGTCGCCTCGAGCGCCGACGCGACTGCGCCCATGCTCTCGAATGCGCAGGTGATGGTGTGGCCGTTCTCGTCGGAGACCACATCGTCGGCGCCGGCCTCGATCGCCGCCTCGAGGACGGCATCGGCCGAGCCGGCCGTCGGCGGATAAACGATTTCGCCGACCCGCGCGAACATGTGGGAGACCGCGCCGGTCGATCCGAGGTTGCCGCTGTACTTGGTGAAGACCGCGCGAATGGCGCCGCCCGTCCGGTTGCGATTGTCCGTCAGCGCCTCGACGATTACGGCGACGCCGCCCGGGCCATATCCCTCGTATCGAATCTCTTCGTAGCTCTCATCTGCGCCGCCGGCCGCTTTCTTGATGGCTCGCTCGACGTTGTCCTTGGGCATGTTCTCGGCGCGCGCGTTCTGCACAGCGAGACGCAGGCGCGCGTTCATCTCGGGGTCGGGCAGGCCCGACTTCGCCGCCACGGTGATCTCGCGAGCGAGTTTGGCGAAGAGCTTCGAGCGGGCAGCATCCTGCTTGCCCTTGCGGTGCATGATGTTCTTGAATTGGGAATGACCAGCCATGGATGATCCGTCGCGCGTCCAATAGCGAGAGCCCCTCCCCGTTCATGCGAGCGCGCGGAGAAACCCCTAAGGTTGTGTTATTGCTGCCCTTTTCCCAAGGGCTGCCGGCAAGCGGCTTGTGCCGTCCCTGCGCTGTGTCCGGACGCCGCAGGGCCGACCGGCCGGGTTATACCTTTGCCCCCGTGCAAAATCCACCGATTGTCGCTATATTGCCCGCCGGACTGGACGACGCGAAGAAGCCAAAGGAACTGCTCGAGCGCGAGACGACCCGTCCCCCCGACACGACAACGCCCAACGCTTGCGTCAAATCTTTCCGGCGACGCGCGTCGGCGTGCGTCGAGACGGGGGAACCAAGGGCCATGAAAATGGCCGGGAGGCATGATGACGACGGCTGTGGTGATCCTTCTCCATGGACGGAGTGGCAGTTGAGCGGGGCTCGAGCCGTGCAGCAGGCGAGTCTGTCGAGACCGGAGGATGCGAGCGCGCCCAGCTCCGGCAGGCCTGGAATGCTTTCCATCGCCATACCCGTGTTGAACGAGGAGCGTGGTCTGACGCGGCTTCAGGAGCGGCTCGTCGCCGTCCTGGATGACCTCGGCAGGCCCTGGGAAGTCATCTTCGTCGACGACGGATCGCGTGACGGTACCGCCGCACAGCTCCTGGCACTCAACGCCCGCGACCCTCGATTCAAAGCCGTCATTCTCAGCCGCAATTTCGGCAAGGAGATCGCCGTTGCTGCAGGCCTGCGGTATGCCGCGGGCGCCGCAGCAATCGTGATGGACGGCGATCTGCAGCATCCGCCGGAAGCCATCCCAGCACTCGTCCGGCAGTGGGAGCAGGGCTACGACGTCGTATACGGCGAGCGCTCGAACAGAGAGACCGACACCACGCTCCATCGCCTCATGGCGCAGGTCTTCTACGGTGTTTTTAAAAAGATGAGCCGCACGGAGCTCCCTCAAGGTGCCGGCGACTTCCGGCTGGTGGATCGCCGCGTCGTCGACGTGCTCAACCGCATGGACGAGCGCGCGCGCTTCAACAAGGGTCTCTTCGCGTGGGTTGGGTTCCGGTCGATCGGCGTGCCCTATGAGGTGGCGGCGCGCGGTGACGGGCGCTCGCGCTGGCGATGGCGTCAGCTCATGCGCTTCGCTCTCGATGGCATCGTTTCCTTCACGACAATCCCGCTCAGGGTCTGGTCCTACCTCGGCCTCTTCGTGTCGGCGTGCGCATTCCTATTCGCCCTCTACATCCTCGTGGAGGCGCTTGTCTTCGGCATCAATGCGCCAGGCTTTCCGACCCTGATCATCTCGGTGATGTTCTTCTCCGGCGTGCAACTCATCTCGCTCGGCGTCATCGGCGAGTATCTCGGTCGCGTGTACGACGAGGTCAAAGGACGTCCTCTGTTCGTCGTCGCGCGCGAGATTGGCGTCGGCGGCGACCCCGGTCCTCAGGCGTCCGAGAGGAGGATCGCGTCGCCATGAGCCAGCAGAAGTCGGTCATCGATCCGGCCCGCGATTTGCCGCCGCTGCGGCACTGGGGCGGCTTTCTCATCTCGGGACTGATTGCGCTCGCCTGCGACGCGAGCCTGCTCCAGCTCGGCATACTCGTGTTTGGACTGAGCCCGCTCACGGCCCGGCTCATCGCCATCTCGGGCGCCATGGTCGCAGGCTGGCTCGCCCATCGGCGATTAACCTTTTCTTTGAGCGTACCGCCGACTTTCGCGGAGTTCGGCCGATACTCCGCAACGGCGTGGACGGCTGCGGCGATCAACTACGTCGTATTTGCTGCAGTGCTCACCTTAGTTCCTGGAACGCATCCACTGACGGCCCTTGTATTCGCGTCAATTCTCGCCACATTTTTCGCATACATGGGAATGCGTTACCGCGTCTTCCGGGGGAGAGCATGAAAGCATCTCAATCGACGCGGCAAACTCTTGAAAAAGGCGCAAGAAAGGCAAGCGCGAGGTTCGCAAAGCTCCGAATGCCGAGACAGGAAACTTTCCCTGAGCTTTCATCCGCGATAGCACCCTATTGCTATCGCTCTACAGGAAATTGTAGCAGTTGGAACTCGCTGCGCGCGCTGGATGACCGTGCGGTAGAGCAATCGACTGTGCGTGGGCGTAAATCTCGGCACGACCCCACCTGAGCATGAGGGATTTTCGGAACCGTAGCAGGACTACGGACGTTGTTTGGTGCGATGGCGTAAGCGCTTGAAATGCGTCTGGAGGCGCAAAATATGAAGTCGAATGCGGTTAAGTCCTACGCGCTTGAACTCGATTGGTCGGCCCAGACAATCCTGCCGATCGAGTTGCGTGGGCGGGAGTTGCACTTGGAGGCGCGCGCCTACCAGGGGCATGACCCCCACAATCAAGCGTTTGTCCTGATTCACAGGGCGAACCAGGCAAACAGTGAGCTGCCGGTCGTTCGCGTCCACAGCGGATGCATAACCGGCGACATTTTCCATTCTCTGAAGTGCGACTGCTATCCGCAGTTGCAAGCAGCGCTGGAGACGATCACGACATCGCCACTCGGCGTGCTGATCTATCTGCCCTATCACGAAGGGCGGGGTATCGGCATCGTGAACAAGATCCGAGCTTACGCGCTTCAGGACCAGGGATATGACACTGTAGACGCCAATGTCGCCGTCGGCGCGCCGATCGAAGCGCGCACCTATGATCTGGCTGCGCATATTCTGTTTGATCTCGGGCTGCCGGATATCCGGTTGCTCACCAACAATCCTGCCAAGGTCGATGCGCTCCGCGCGGAGGGCATCAATGTGATCGAGCGCTTGCCCGTCGTGTGCACGCCAAATGCTCACAACGTGCGCTACCTCGAGACCAAGAAGGCCCGCATGGCGCACGCGCTCTAAGCGCGCGCCAGCGACCTGAAGCAGGACGTAAAGCGAGCGAGGCGCCACTCCGGTGGCGCCTCGCTCATTTAATTTGCGGTGATTGGAAAAGTCATGGCGCGTCAGCGCGCCGACTCGAGAGTTTCAACGACCAGATTTCCGTTCGTGTAGACGCAGATCTCGGCCGCGATCGCCATGGCCTTCCTCGCGATCGCCTCGGCGTCGAGATCCGTGTCCAAGAGCGCCCGCGCAGCCGCCAGTGCATAGTTCCCGCCGGACCCGATGCCCATGACATCCTGCTCGGGCTCGAGCACGTCACCCGTCCCCGTGAGGACGAGCGAACGCTCACGGTCGGCAACGAGCATCATGGCTTCAAGCCGGCGCAAGAAGCGGTCCGTCCGCCAGTCCTTGGCAAGCTCGACGCAGGCTCGCGTGAGCTGCCCCGGATATTGCTCGAGCTTTGCCTCGAGGCGTTCGAACAAGGTAAAGGCGTCGGCCGTCGCTCCCGCGAATCCGCCGATCACGTCACCGCGGCCGAGCGTGCGCACCTTGCGGGCGTTGGACTTGATGACGGTGGCGCCGAGGCTCACCTGACCGTCGCCCGCGATGACGACCTTTCCCTTCTTGCGCAGGGTCAGGATCGTCGTGCCGTGCCAGATATCCATGAAATCTCCTCCGGCGCGGAATGGCCAGACTGCTCGATTGTCGATGATTGGTATGGTGGCGCGGTGTCCCTTAATCAAGCGGCCCGCTTGCTATCGCCGCGCAGAGACACGACATTGCAGTGCAGCATACGCCGTCCTCACCCCAACAGCGGAGCCGTCATGCCGAGCGATGATCCGACGCGCCCACGGGACCGGCGCCCACACCGGAACGGCACCAAGATCGTCAATATCGCGCTCCAGGGCGGCGGCGCGCACGGCGCTTTCGCTTGGGGCGTACTCGACTATCTGCTCGAGAATGGCCGCCTCGATATATGTGGCATCTCCGGCGCCAGCGCCGGTGCAGTCAACGCCGTCGTGCTCGCACATGGCGTGAGCACGGGCGGGCGCGAAGGTGGTCGCGCCGCACTCGCGGACTTCTGGCGCAAAGTCGGGGAGCCGAGTTCCTACGTCGGCCCGCACCCCTTCCAGCAGGCGCTGCCGATCGCCTATTTCAGCGAGGCCACGCCCGCCTTCCTGTTGTTCAACATGATGACGCGGTTCTGGTCGCCCTATCAGCTCAATCCGCTCAACATCAATCCACTGCGCGCGCTCCTCGACACGACCGTCGATTTCGAGCGACTGCGCACTTGCCCGCGAACGAACCTCTTCCTGACCGCAACGAATGTCCGCTCTGGAAAAGTACATGTGTTCCGCACGAAAGACGTATCGGCTGACGTGGTGATGGCGTCGGCCTGCCTTCCGCAAGTGTTTCAAGCCGTCGAGATCGACGGCGAAGCCTACTGGGATGGCGGCTTCATGGGGAACCCGGCGATCTTTCCGCTGATCTACGCCAGCCCCTCGCAGGACGTCATCATCGTCCACGTCAATCCGCTCGTGCGACCGGATGTACCGCGCAGCGCACTCGAGATTGAGAATCGCATCAACGAGATCAGCTTCAATTCATCCCTGATCGGCGAGATGCGTGCCATCGCGTTCGCCACGCGCCTTATCGATGAGGGCAAACTTCCGGAAGGCGCCATGAAGCGGATGCTAATCCACTCCATTGCCGCCGACGACATCATGCAGATGCTGGGCGCGGTGTCGAAAATGAATACGAGCTGGGAGTTCCTGACGCAGCTTCGCGACATAGGTCGAGAGCGCGCGGCACAGTGGCTCGACGACGCCTTCGACCGCATCGGCGAAGAGTCCTCGACCGATATCAAATCGTTCCTTTAGCCCTACCCCACTTCAGGCTTTCAGCTTCGCCATGAAGTCGTCGATGAGCGCGTTGATCTGACCGGGCTGCTCGATCTGCGGGAAGTGGCCGGCCTTCTCGATGATCTCGATGCGTGCGCCCGGCACGAGGCGCTGCACGTCGTCGAGATAGGCCGATGCCTGGCCGCTCTGCATGGATTCGCGCTGACCCGCGGGCGTCATGTACGTGGTCTGGATGGCCATGAGTGGCACGCGCACCTTCGCGAAGATCTCGTCGAAGCGCTCCGAGTCCCACTTGCCGATATTGGGAAACAGAGCGCCCGCGATCTTCTCCGGCATGGCGACCGCGCGGCTGACGATCGGTTCGACGACCGCGGGGTCAGCACCCGGACGGAACATCTGGCGGAACATCGGCTCGATAAAAGCGCGATAGCCGATCTCGGCGACCCGCTTCTGCCGACCCAGATAAGCGGTGCTGCCGGCTGCGCCGAGGCGGCTGCCATCGACCAGGATCAGGCCGGCGACCCGATTCGGTGCCTCGCTCATGGCATGCGTGACGATGCGGCAGCCCATGCTGTGCCCAACGAGCACGGCGCGCTCGATTGCCAGCTCGCCGAGGAGCGCGGCGACATCCCGGCCGTGCGTATCGATAATCTGGTGTGCGTCCGTACCCGGCGTCGTTCCATGTCCACCGAGGTCGACCGCCACCGTCTCGAAGCGGCCCCTGAGGTGCGCCACCTGCCGGCTCCAGTCCGAACGCGCGCACCCGAAGCCATGCACGAAGACGATTGTCGGGCGGCCCCGCCCTTCGCGGGTGTGGTCGAGCACGGTCATGGACGTTTCCCTCGGGGTAATTGTTTGGAGTTCCGGCGAAGGTTCGCGCGACCCAGCTTGAGCGTCAATCACACGTTTGCGCCGCCCTGCACCGCACGAGTTGTACGACCACGCACAATTCCGGCGCCGAAACGGCCACCTTTGGTTGCCGAGACAGCCCGAATCATAGCAACTGAAAAAAGACTCATCATGCGAACCAAGCGGGAAGGTACGCGATGAACGACATGACCCCAGCCGGTGGTAAAGTTCCTCTCGACATCGGCGCAATTGCCAATGCAACCTCCGAGGCGTGCATCTCTACGCGGGTGCGTCAGCTTTCGAGAATCGTGACGCGCGTCTATGACGATGCGATGCGCCCGCACAAAATTACCGCGAGCCAGTTCACGCTGCTCACGCAGCTCGCCAATCAGGACGGCATCACGGCCGCCGAGATCGGCAGCACGCTCGACATCGAGAAGTCGACGCTTTCGCGCAACCTGAAGCGCCTCCTCGCGCTCGGCCACATCATCATGGACCCGCCGGCCGGACGCCGTGGCCGCGGTCTGCACCTTACGCCCAAAGGCAAGCAGGTGATCCTGGAGGCTTTCCCGCTCTGGCAGGCTGCTCAGAAGCGCGCCGTCGAGGTCATGGGTCTCGAGAGCCGCAAGGTGCTCGATGATCTGCTCACCCAGGCCGAGCGGCTCGTGGTACCCTGAGGCCGGGACCGCTGCTTGAGGAATTTCAAGGCCGGCGCATCGCGCCGGCCTTTTTTCATTTCTGCACGGCCGTGACCAGGATCTCGACGAGATCCTTATCCCATAGTGTCACGCCGATGCACGCGCGCTGAGGGGGATTAGCGCGATCCACCCACTCGTCCCAGGCGCGATCCATCTCCGGCTTCTTGCTCATGTCGGTGATGTAGACCGTCGTGCGCAGGATCTGGGACTTGTCCGAGCCTGCTTTGGCGAGCGTGGCATCGATCTGAGCCAGCGTGTCCTTCGTCTGCGCGTAGAGATCGCCAGATTTGTCCTTGGCCGTTGCGACGGCATAGACGATGCCATCATGGGCGACAGCGCTGCTGCGCGTCGGCACGGTGCCGGTAAAGCGCTTGATCATGATCATGCTCCTTTGGATCGATCGACGCGGAGCAATGTCGATGGCTGCGAGCGGCTTGGCAAGCGGCTACCGGCTTAGGCCCACGCCGCCCGGCCTTGCCCTCGCCCTCCCGGATGTGTTCCCATCCCCCTGAGGAAACAAATCCAAAGGGAGGGCGCGCACGTGAAACTCTCCGGCGCATCCTACGATGAACTGTACAGCAGCTTCCGCTGGGAGATGCCGGCGCGCTTCAACATCGCCGAGACCATCTGTGATCGCCACGCGCGCACGACGCCCGATGCACCTGCCCTAATCCACGAGGCCGGCGACGGCAGCGTCAACATCTGGAGTTTTTCGCGAATCAAGGAAGCGGCCGACCGGCTTGCGCACGCGCTCGCAGCCCTCGGCGTCACCCGCGGCGCCATCGTTGCGATCCATCTTTCGCAGTGCCCGGAAAACCTCATCACGCACGTGGCAGCGCACAAACTCGGCGCCGTCGCGATGCCGCTCTTTGCGCTCTTCGGTCTCGACGCCGTGCGCTTCCGCCTCGAGGACAGCGGCGCGGCCATCCTTGTCACGTCCGACGACAACATGGAGCGCGTCGCCGAGGGCCTGACCGACATTCCGACGCTCCGGCATATCATTTCGATCGACGGACCCGGTCCGCTCGGCGCCAAGGGCTTCTGGGAGCTGACGGCCGCAGCTTCATCCAGCAGCGTCGCGACGGACACTTCTGTCGATGATCCCGCCTACCTCATGTACACGTCCGGCACGACCGGCAATCCCAAGGGCGTGCTCCATGCGCAGCGCGTGCTGCTCGGGCATCTGCCCGGCGTGATGGTGCCGCACAATCTCTTTCCGCAAGCAGGCGATCGTTTCTGGACACCGGCTGACTGGGCTTGGGCCGGCGGCATCTTCGACGTGCTGCTGCCGTCGCTCTACTTCGGCATTCCCGTCGTCGCGCAGCGCCTCGCCAAGTTCGAGCCGGATGCCGCCTTCGCACTCATGGCGCGGCATGTCGTGCGCAATGTCTTCATGCCGCCGACGGCGCTGCGGATGCTGCAGGCGATCCCCAATCCGCGCGCGCACTACGACTACAAGCTGCGCTCGCTCGCTTCCGGCGGCGAGCCCATGGGCGCCGACATCATCGCCTGGGGCCAGGAAACCTTCGGCATCACGCTCAGCGAGTTCTACGGCCAAACGGAGGTCAATCTCGTCGTCGGCAATTGCCCGCCGGTCTTTCCTGCCAAGCCCGGCTCGATGGGTCGGCCCATACCCGGCCACATCGTCGAGATCGTCGACCGCGACGGCAACGTGCTCCCGGCAGGCGAAGTCGGCATTGTCGCCGTGCGTCAGCCGGACCCCGTCATGTTTCTCGAATACTGGAAGCAGCCCGAGGCGACGGCCGACAAGTTCCGCGGCGATTGGTGCCTGCTCGGCGACATCGCGGCCAAGGATGAGGACGGCTATTTCTGGTTCCAGGGCCGCGATAACGACATCATCAAGTCGGCCGGCTATCGCATAGGCCCCGGCGAAGTCGAGGAATGCCTACAGAAGCACCCGGCCGTGGCGCTGGCGGGCGTTATCGGCACCCCGGACCCACTGCGCGGCGAGGCGGTCACGGCCTTCATCGTGACCCGGCCCGAATATGCCGGCAGCACAGATCTCGCCAACGAGATCCAGGCGTTCGTCAAGGAGCGGCTAGCGGCCCACGAGTACCCGCGCCGCGTCCACTTCATTGCCGAGATGCCGATGACCGTGACCGGCAAGATCCGCCGGGTTGATCTGCGCCAGATGGCGGCCAAGCTCTAGCCCGCGTGCTTTCCAACAGTTCGACCGTCGCGTACCATGTCCGGACATAACAACCAGACATGAGGGAACGCGTTATGGCGGGCACTGTCGTCGAGAAGCTGGCCGAATACGGGGTTGCAGAACGTAGCCGCGCGCTGCCGGCCGAGGTGCGCCACCATGCGAAGCGGGCGCTGATCGACTGGTTCGCCTCGTTGCTCCCCGGAACCCAGGTCGATCCTGCCCAGGCCATGATCAAGGGCCTCGCCGACGAGCTTGGTCACGGGAAGGCGTACGTCTACGGCTCCGGCAAATTCGGGCCGCTGCGCACGGCGGCTCTCATTAATGGCACAGCCTCGCACACCATCGAGTTCGACGACATTTTCCGCGACGCCATCTACCATCCCGGCTGCCCGACGATCGGTGCTGCGCTCGCCGCCGCCCAGGCCAAGGGTGCGACAGCCGCAGATCTCATCACCGCAATCATCGTCGGCTACGAGGTCTCGACGCGCATCGGTCTTTCGGTGCAGCCCTCGCACTACAAGTACTGGCACACAACCGGCACCGTCGGGACATTCGGCGCGGCCGCCGCGGTCGCAACCATCCTCAAGCTCAACGAAGAGCAGTTCGCACACGCACTCGCGACATCCGCGACGATGGCGGCGGCACTCCAGCAGGCCTTCCGCTCGGACTCCATGTCGAAGCCGCTGCACGCGGGCCACGCCGCTGAAGCGGGAGCGATGGCAGCGCTTAGCGCTGAATACGGCATGACCGGCACGCTCGACGTGCTCGAAGGCGAAGCCGGCTTCGGCGCCGCCATGAGCACGACTGTTGACTGGTCGAAGGCGACGGCGGGCCTCGGCGCTCACTACAACATCACGCAGATGACCTTCAAGAACCACGGCTGCTGCGGCCACGCCTTCCCAGCCATCGACGGCGTGCTGCATCTGAAGGCGCAGCACGGCTTCGCGCCCGAGGCCATCAAGCGCATTCGCGTCGGCGGCTATCGCGCGACACTCGAAGTTGCCGGCGTGCCCAAGGCGACGACGCCCTTCGAAGGCAAGTTCTCGACGGCCTTCCTCGTCGCCAGCGCGCTCGTGCACGGCAGCGTGCGCCTCAACGCCTACGAGCCCGAGCGCCTTGCCGACACGCGCGTGCAAGCACTCTCAGACCGGGTCGAGCTGAAACTCGACGAGCAGTGCGCCGCCGATTTCCCCAAGCGCCGCTCGGCGAAGGTCGCGATTGAGCTCGCGGACGGTCGCACGCTGGAGCACTACCAGCCAACGCGCAAAGGTGATCCCGACGCGCCGCTTACCGACGCCGATGTCTCCGACAAGTTCCTGGAACTCGCGGGGCCTGTCCTCGGCGCCGATGCCGCCAAGCGCCTCCTCGCTGAGCTTTGGGCTGCGGACCAGCCCCACACGCTCTATGCTGTTCCCGGAGATGCACTGCGCAAAGCAGGCTAACCGGAGGAAACAAATGAGGCTCAAGGACAAGGTCGCGATCATCACGGGCGCGGCGGCGGGGATGGGTGCGGCCACGGCGCGCCTGTTCGCGCGAGAAGGAGCCAAACTCCTGCTCACCGACATCGACGACAAGGACGGCCCGGCCGTCGCAGCGGATATCGTACGCGCGAATGGCACTGCCCGCTTCGAGAAGCACGACGTTTCGAAAGAGGACGACTGGCAGCGCGTGATCGACGCCGCGCTCGCCGCCTACGGCCGCATCGACATTCTGATCAACAATGCCGGCATCAGCGGCTCCATTCCCGACAAGCTCGATATCGAGATGTGGGATCGCCAGTTCTCGATCAACGCGCGCGGCAACTTCCTCGGCCTGCGCGCGGTCATCCCGGTCATGCAAAAGCAGAAGGCCGGTGCGATCGTCAACATCTCGTCGATCAGCGGCGTCGTGGGTCAGGAATACGTGCACATGGGCTACAACGCCGCCAAGGGCGCCGTGAGGACCATGACGAAAGCCGCAGCGGTGCAGTACGCGCCCGAGGGCATCCGCGTCAATTCCGTGCATCCCGGCATCCTGCCGCCAATGCGCACATCGAAGCTGACGGCCGATCCCGCCATGCGCGAGAAAATGGTGAGAGCGGTACCTATGCGCCGCGCGGGCGAGGTCGACGAGGTTGCCTACGCGAACCTCTTCCTCGCCTCCGACGAAGCCTCCTACATCACCGGCGTCGAGCTGATGGTTGATGGCGGCTACACGGCGATGTAACGCTCGATCGCCATGAGCACCAGCTATCAATGGCGCCACGCCACGCCTGCCGACGCCGCCGACATCGCGCGCCTCTCCAAGACGCACCTCGGCCCCTACGCCGAGGGCCAGGAGGTATTTGCCGAGCGCATTCGGCTGGCGCCGGAGGGCTGCTTCGTGCTTACACGCGGGGAGACCATGGTCGGCTATTTCTGCAGCCATCCCTGGGTGCGCAAGAAGCCGCCTGCCCTCCATCAACTGCTCGGCGAGATACCGGCAGAGGCCGACTGTTGGTACGTCCACGATGTCGCGGTTGACCAAGCGGCGCGCGGTGGTGGTGTGGTCGCCGCGATATGCGAGCGAGCGCTCGCAGTGGCCGGAGACAAGGGATTTCGCACGGCAATGCTTGTCGCCGTCAGTGGCGCAGGCGGTTATTGGGAAAAGCTTGGCTTCAAGGACGCCACCACCGACGCCCTCCGCCTCAAGCTTAGGGATTACGGCGACGACGCCGTCTACATGGAGCGCGCGCTAACGAGCTGAGGGCGGGCTCGACGCAGCCATCATATTAATTTATACGCAGGCTTGAATATGCTGTTGCCTCGGCGCTCTCCTAACGGGATCGAGCACGTGGCCCGCCGAACGACGGAGCTTGCAGAACATGGCCGATAAGACGCTCGATACTCAGGGGCAGAACTGCCCGCTGCCGATCCTGAAGGTCAAGAAAGCCATCGGTGAAGTGCCGGTGGGCGGCACGCTCGAGGTGCTGGCCAGCGACCCTGGCTCAGTCGACGATTTCGCGGCTTTCTGCAAACAGGCAAAGCACGAGATGGTCGAGAGCTCCGAAGCAAGCGGCGTCTATCGCTTTCTGATCAAGCGGATGGCCTGAGCTAGACTTGACGGCGCCGCTCCATCCTTGCCACGGTCATCATGCCGTGGCGCTGATGCCGCGCGCGGCGGAGCTCAGAGCATGACGAACCTTTTTGAAGCAGCCGGCCTCGAGCAGGGCGCCCCGCGCCCGCTTGCCGACCGGCTGCGCCCGAAGAAGCTCGCCGAGGTCATCGGCCAGGTACACATCGTCGGCCCCGAAGGCTCGCTCACGCGGATGCTGCGCGCGGGCCGGATGCCGAACCTCATTCTCTGGGGGCCGCCCGGCGTCGGGAAAACAACCATCGCGCGCCTGCTCGCGCAGGAGACCAAACTCGAATTCGAACAGCTCTCGGCGATCTTCTCGGGCGTGCAGGATCTCCGCAAGGCCTTCGACCGCGCCAAGGCGCGGCGCGAGCAGGGCCGCGGCACGCTGCTTTTCATCGACGAGATCCATCGCTTCAACCGCGCGCAGCAGGACGGCTTCCTGCCGCACATGGAGGACGGCACGATCACGCTCGTCGGCGCGACGACGGAGAATCCCTCATTCGAGCTCAACGGCGCACTTTTGTCGCGCGCGACGACGCTCGTTCTGAACCGCCTCGACGACGACGACATGCGCGAGCTCATTGCCCGCGTCGAGCGCGAGACGGGCAGCAAACTCCCGGTCGACGACGAAGCCCGCACAGCCCTCATCGGCATGGCCGACGGCGACGGACGCGCGCTCATCAATCTTTGCGAGGAAGTGCTCGCGGCCGCCGCTGCGGGCGAACCGCAGCTCACGACCGCTTCGCTCGTCGCACTCGTCCAGCGCCGCGCGCCGCTCTACGACAAGAGCCGCGACGGCCACTACAATCTGATCAGCGCGCTCCACAAGGCCGTGCGCGGCTCCGATCCTGACGCGGCGCTCTACTGGCTCTGCCGGATGCTCGACGGTGGCGCAGATCGGTTGTTCCTCGCGCGTCGGCTCGTGCGCATGGCCGTCGAGGACATCGGTCTCGCCGATCCGGCGGCCATCACGCAGGCACTTGCGGCGAAGGATACCTACGACTTCCTCGGCAGCCCCGAGGGAGAACTGGCGCTTGCTCAGGCCACGATCTACATGGCCACCGCGCCCAAATCGAACGGGGCTTATACCGCCTACAAAGCCGCCATGCGGGCCGCCAAGGACAACGGCAGCCTCGCGCCACCGAAGCACATTCTGAACGCGCCAACCCGCCTCATGGCCGAGCAGGGCTATGGCGCCGGCTATGAGTACGATCACGCGACGGAGGAGGGCTTCTCCGGCCAGGACTATTTTCCTGACGAGATGGAGCGCGAGCAGTACTACGACCCGCCGGAGCGCGGTTTCGAGCGCGAAATCAGGAAACGTCTCGCCTATTGGCAGCGCCTGCGCGACGAGAAATCAGGCGGGTAGCCCCCACGGCATCCGCTTGACGCGCATCAAGGCGGCGGCATCCACACGGCACCACATTGACCCTCCGCGCCGACCGCACAGCGGCGCTCCCGCGCACGCGGAGACTGGATGCTCGAACCAAGGGCCGGGTGCCATGGCGGATAGATTGCAATTGCACGCGCTGACGGAGGTGAACTGTCCGATCGTGGATCCCTTCGTGCTCCTCGACGAGGACAACGCCCTGCGGCTGGATCTCTGCGATCTCCTCGAGCACATCGCGGACGGCCTGCCGGAGAATGCCGCGCCACAGATCGCGCAGCTCGCCTCTGCAGCCATCGAGCGCGGCTGGGCCAATCATACAGCCTTCGAGGAGCATGCACTCTTTCCCGTGATTCACCGCCACCGTCACGACCATCCGGAGCTCATGGCCGGCGTCGCGCAACTCGCTTCCGAGCACGCCAATGACATCGGCTTCGATCAGGAGCTCGTGGATACGCTCCATGATCTCGCGCGTGGCGGACCGCCGACGAACCCTGATATGGTTGGCTATCTTCTTCGCGCACACTTCGTGCCGATGCGCCGTCACGTGCTGTGGGAGAGCGCGCTGCTGATTCCGGCTGCGCGCCGTCTTCTCTCGGCGGAAGAAGTCACCGTGCTCCGCGAGTGGATTCGCGATCGGGAACCCGAGCGCTGCACCTGCGGCCGGCTCGGCTGAACCACTGCCTACACCTCATCTTCCGACACTGCCTCGCTCCACACGTGATGAGGCTCGGTCGCACCTTCGTTGCGTCCGCGCGATCGGCGCACCGCTCCGGCGATCGTGAAGTTCGACGGGTACTCGACGGGCTCGCCGATGACGGCCTTGAACTGCTCCGTCAAAGCGTCGATCGTCTTCTGCGGCATGCGTCGATCGATGATGATGGGCGAGACGTTCGAGATGTCGAGCCGCGGCTCATGAAAGGCCTCTTCGAGATCGAAGCCGAAGTCCGCCGACATGGCCAGGAGCTGGAACACCGCCGGAAGAATGCGGCGCCCGCCACAACCGCCGATCGCAATGGTTGCATCACTTCCGATCATCACAGCCGGTACGTAATTAGCGAGCGCACGCGCATCGGGCGCAATCGCATTCGGTCCGCCCGGCGTCGGGTCGAACCAGTTGATGCCATTGTTCATCAGGATGCCGGACTGCGGCAGGACGATGCGCGCGCCGAAAAGCGTCAGCAGGGTTTGCGTCAGCGTCACCATGTTGCCGTCGCGGTCGATGACCGAGATATGCGTCGTGCTCGTCGGCGCGGTCTTCTCGCCGGCATCGCCCATGACCTTGAAGCGATGCTTCCAAGCAGCCTGCATGGCCGCGGCATAGGCGAGGAATGTCTTCGCGTTCGGCTTCGCCTCGGGCTTCTTGCGCAGCTTCAAAAGCTCGCGGAAGGCAACAGCCAGCGTCGGCCCACCGTTCAGCTCCGGCAGGACATGGATCGTGCGATCGAAGTAAGAAATCTTCAGCGGCTCGCGCTCGGGTGGCGCAACGGCGGCCAGATCCTCCTCCGAGAGATAACCGCCCATGGTGCGCACGTCGTCCGCGATGCTCTTGGCGAGCGCGCCCTTGTACAGAGCGCCAGCGCCGTCGGCCGCAATGGCTTTGAGCGTCTTCGCGAGGCTCGTGCACGGCAGTCGCCCGATAGTCCGCGGATCCATGGCGGCTGCGACATACGGCGGAAAACCGCCGGGCAGAAAGCGCTCGCGGGCGCCGGGATCTTTCTGCAGGTCCTTCATCGCCGCTCCGATGACGACCGCTGTGTGCCAGTCGACCGGCAAGCCTTCCTCGGCAAGCTTGATGGCGGGCTTCAGCAGATCGCGCCACCGCCTCGTGCCGTAGTGTTTGTGGGCGAGCGCCAGAAGTGCCGGCTGGGTCGGCGCGATCACGGCCTTGGGGCCGACAGTGTTGATGTTGCCTTTCACCATCGGCCAGCCGAAGAGATTGCCGGCATCGACACCGCCGGCCAGTTCGTAGTCCTTGGGGTTGAGCGTCTTCGGACTGCGACCGCCGCCATCGAACGCGCGGATGTTTCCGGTCTTCGCCTCATAGACGAGCATGGCACCGACGCCACCGATGCCGCTCATCCAGGGCTCAGCGACGCCGACCGTCATTGCAGCTGCCACCGCCGCATCGACTGCGTGGCCACCGTCCTTCAGGACGCGCGCGCCGGCTTCGGATGCCATGCGGTTCTGCGTCACCACGATGCCGCCGCGTGATCGCGCCGAGGGCTTCCGCACCGTGCGCTTGAGCGAGAAGTTGGGCGACAGCGCACTCGTGGGCTTGGGCATGAGTAGGACGTCCTTGCTGAAGGCGAATATGGATCGTGAGGGTTGGATGTATGCTTTCGTCTAGGCGGCGCCGAGGTGCGCGATGAGGGCGTCGAGCGTTGCATCGGGCTGCTCGGACATCATGATGTGCCCCGATCGCGGGAGCGTGATGCTCTTGGCATCGGGAATCAACTTCGCAAGCTCGGCCGACTTGCGGGCCGGCGTCATCACATCGCTTTCACCGGAAAGAAACAGCGTCGGGCACTGCACTTTCGCAGCCGCCGCGGCGCCACTCTTCCATTCGTTGCAGGCCGCGAGATCGACCGCGAGTGCCCCCTGCTGACCCTGTCCGAGCAGTGCCCGCGCACCGCCCGTCATCCAGAGGCCGGGAGCCGTATTGCCGCCGAGCTTGGCGGGCGGGCTGTAGCACCAGCCTGTCATCATGTCATAGGCCGCAGGCGGGTTTTCGCGCGCGCTCTTCAGCAGGTTCGGATGGACGGGCATCGCGGAGGCAATGCCGAGCAACGCCAGATGGGAGACTTTGGCCGGTGCCTTCGCAGCCGTCTCGAGCGCGACGATCGCGCCCATGGAGTGGCCGACCAGCGCGGCCTTCTCGACGCCTGCCGCGGCGAGCAGCGCTTCGATGAAAGTGACGAGGTCGGCAATCGACTCGCGCGGCGGCCCCGCTGACCGCCCATGCCCCGGCAGATCGACCGCCAGAACCGACCAGCCATGCCAGGCGAACCAGCGGCTCTGAAGCTGCCAGCAGGTATGGTCGAGCCCCGCGCCATGGATGAAGACCAGGGCTGGACGCGACGGCGTGAACGGTCTCCCGCCGGTGCCGGCATAGACCTCGCGCCCCTCAACCGTCAGCAGCATTTCCGCTTCCTTCCTGGATAGTACCCTCGGCCGCAAGGTAGCGACTGGGCACGCCTAAGCGCAAGCGGCGCACATGCGGCCTCAGACATGCTTGACCAAATGCCCTCAGGCGAGGTTTCTGCCCTGCATAAGCCGTCACGCCCGGACACAAGCACCCCTCCATGCCACCGCACACCTTGCGCTCGACAAACACGCCCGTCGATCTGACGTCGATGCGACAAGCCGGCGACTGGCCGCGCACGCCCGTTATCGTGGCCTACGTGCTTCTTTTCGTCGGTATGACCTGGCAGTGGGTCGCAGGCGTGGCGACGATCCCCTGGGATGCCAAGGCACACTTTCATCCGCAGGTGCAGTTCCTCGCCCAGAGCCTCGCACGCGGCGACTGGCCTTGGTGGAACCCGTATGTCTTCGCCGGTCATCCGCAGATTGCCGATCCGCAATCGATGATCTTCTCGCCACCGTTTCTCCTGCTCGCGCTGCTGAACGGCAATCCGAGCCTCTGGGCCGTCGACATGACCGTGCTCGCGACCATGGCGTTCGGCGGCGTCGGCCTCATCTGCTATTTCCGCGAGCGCGGCTGGCACTGGGCGGGCGCGCTGATCGCGGCGCTCGCTTTCAGCTTTGGCGCGGCCATGGCTTGGCGCCTGCAGCACTATGGGCAGGTGCTGAGCCTCGCCTATCTGCCGTGGCTGCTGCTCTTCCTCGAGCGCACAATTGCGCGCGGCTCCTTCCTCAATGGCGCGCTCGCCGGCTTCTTCGCCGCGCTCATCGTCCTCGGCCGCGACCAAGTCGCCCTGCTCGCCATCTACGTCGCCGCCGGCTATGCGCTTTGGTGCCTTGGGAGCGCCGATGAGCCTGCACGCGCAATCAGGCGAGCGCTTCTACCGCTCGTCGTCGGAGGCGTAGTCGGTCTGGCACTCATCGCCGTGCCGATTCTGATGACCTTACTCCTTGCTGCCGAGTCCAACCGCCCCTCGATCGACTTCATCGGGGCAGGGCGCGGCTCGCTGCACCCCGCGCTGCTGCTGACGCTCATTTCCCCCGATATCTTCGGTGCCGCTGGCAGTGACTATTGGGGGCCGCCGAGTTGGACATGGCGCGGCACGGGCCTCTTCACGGCTCAGAACGTCGGAATTCTGTACGTAGGCGCGGTGCCACTGCCGCTCACCATCACGGGCCTGTTGAGCGGCCAACTCTGGGCGCGCGAGATCCGCTTCTTCTCGATCGCCGTCGCGCTCATTCTGCTTTACGCACTCGGCTGGTACACACCCGCCTTCCGACTCATGTATGCGTTCTTTCCGGGCGTCGACCTCTACCGCCGGCCGGCAGATGCGGTATTTCTGATCGGCGCGCTCCTCGCCATTCTCGCCGGGTACGCCACGCACCGGCTTTTCGCGGCACCATGGAAAAAACCAGGTCTATTGCCTGTCGCGATCGTCATCGGCCTCCTCGTCGTTGCTGCCGCCTTCGCTTTGCTCTCCGGCTGGCGACTTGATCGCCTGCCGCGTCTAACAGAGCCCATGCTGATCGCGGCTGCCGTCTTCCTCGTCGCCGCAATCCTCATTGCCTGGGCGCGCTCGCGCCTCGCGCTCCAACCTGTGCTCGCCGGGCTCGTGCTGGCAGGCTTTACGGCAACCGATCTCGGCTTCAACAACGGCAACAACGGCTCGTCTGCCTTGCCGCCGGCCCTGTTCGACGTGCTCGATCCCGCGAGCAGCAACGACACTGTCCGATGGCTGAAATCGCACGTCCGCACGGACACCACGTATCGCGATCGCGTCGAGCTTGTCGGCATCGGTTTCCATTGGCCGAACGCGAGCATCCCGCACGCACTCGAGAATACGCTCGGCTACAATCCCGTGCGTCTCGGTCTCTATACGCGCGCGACCGGCGCCGAGGATCACGCTGCGCTGCCCGATCAGCGCAAGTTCGCGCCGCTGCTGCCGTCCTACCGCAGCCCGCTCACAGACCTGCTCGGCTTGCGCTACATCGCCGCCGGCGCCCCCATCGAGACCATCGACAAGCTGCTGGTGCCCGGCGCACTGCCGCTCGTTCAGCGGACCAAGGATGCCTGGATCTACGAGAACCCGGCTGCGCTGCCCCGCGTCCTCTTTGCAACGCGCGCCATTCCAGCAGACTTCGAGGGCCTGCTGAAGAGCGGCACTTGGCCGAAGATCGACTTCCGCACGACCGTGCTCCTCGAGCACGCCCCGTCCGGTGCACCTGACAGGCGCCCTGGGAAGGCCGCGCTCGCCTCCTATGCCAACACGCGCATCGAGATCGACGTCGAGAGCCCGGACGGCGGCTATGTCGTCCTCAATGATGCCTGGCATCAATGGTGGACTGCCGAAATCGGCGGGCAACGCGCAGCCATCGTTCGCGCCAACGTCCTGTTCCGCGCGGTGCCCGTGCCGCCGGGGCGCCACCGCGTGACGTTCACTTTCCGGCCCATGGAAGGCGCCTTGAGCGCGCTCCGGCACCGCTGAGATCTGCCATGCCGCAGCACCTCTCGACGCGGGATCAACGGGCTGCCACATTGGCCGCGGCCACGTCGCACGGAAACACCCGCCGATCAGGAATTCGTACATGACGCATCTCATCAACCGCGCCTTCAACCACGACTATCCGACCGTTGCCGGCGGCAAAGGCGTCCGGCTCGTCGATACGAACGGCAAGAGCTACCTCGATGCTTCCGGTGGCGCCGCGGTCTCGTCCATAGGGCACGGCCATCCCAAAGTCGTCGCGGCGATCAAACAGCAAGCCGACGAGGTCGCTTACGCGCACACGTCCTTCTTCACCTCGAAGCCTGCCGAGGAACTCGCCGACTGGCTCATAGCCCGGGCGCCTGAAGGTTTCGGCCGCGTCGCATTCGTCTCTGGCGGCTCGGAGGCCGTCGAGGGCGCGCTCAAGCTCACACGACAGGTCCACGTCGAGCGCGGCGAGCCACAGCGCAGCCACTTCATTGCGCGCCAGCAGTCCTATCACGGCGGCACCATCGGCCTCATCGCGCTGGCCGGCCCGAAGCCGACGCGCACCGTCTTCGAACCCGTCTTCGGCGATGGTATTTCCATGAGCCACATCCCGCCCTGCTACGCCTTCCGCAACAAGCGCGAGGACGAGAGCGAGGCGGACTACGGGCTGCGCGCCGCACGCGCGCTCGAAGAGGAGATCCTCCGCGTCGGCCCGGAGAAGGTCGCGGGCTTCGTCGCCGAGACGGTCAGTGGCTCGACGATCGGCTGCGTGCCGCCAGCGCCGGGCTACTTCAAGGAAATCCGCCGCATCTGCGACAAGTACGGCGTGTTCCTCATCGTCGATGAAGTCATGGCCGGCATGGGTCGCACGGGGTATCTCTTCGCCATTGCCGAAGATGGCGTTTCTCCAGACCTCATCGCCATCGCCAAGGGTCTTGGTGGCGGCTATCAGCCAATCGGCGCGGTATTGCTGCGCAGTGCGCACTACGATGTCCTCGCCAAGGGTTCGGGCAATCTCGCGTGGACGCACACCTACCTCGCACATCCCATGGCCTGCGCCGCGGCACTTGCCGTCCAGAAGGTCATCGAGGAGGAGGGCCTGCTCGCCAACTGCCGCGCGCGCGGTGCCGAATTGAAGGAGCGCCTGCAGCAGCGCCTCGGCCAGCATCCGCATGTCGCCGACATTCGCGGCCGCGGGCTTTTCGTGGGCATTGAACTCGTTGCTGACCGCACGACCAAGGCCCCTTTCCCGCGCGCGAAGAAAGTTGCCGAGAGCTTCAAGAAGCACGCCTTCGCCAATGGCATGCTCTGCTATCCAACGGGCGGCACCGCGGACGGCATCGTCGGCGATCACGTCATGCTGGCGCCACCGCTCATCATCACATCGGAAGAGATCAACGAGCTCGTCGACATCTTCGAGCGCACACTCAACGAGACGCTCGCTAAGATAGAGAAGCAAGGAAAGACTTCATGAGCACAATCGCGGCGGACGAAAAGCGTATTCTCGACGAGGTCGAGCGCGGTTTCGACGAGGAAATTGCCTTCCTGCAAGATGTCGTACGCTGCCCGTCCGTGCGCGGCGCCGAGCACACGGTTCAAGACTATGTCTTCAATGCGCTGGCCGAGCGCGGCTATGACATGGACCGCTGGCGCGTTGCCGAAGCCGACATCAAGGATCACCCCGGCTTCTCACCCATTGCCGTGTCCTACGAGAATGCCTGGGTCGTCGTCGGCACGCATCGCCCAAAGGCCACCAAGGGCCGCTCGCTCATCATGAATGCGCATATCGACGTCGTGCCGCCGGGGCCGACAGACATGTGGACTCATCCGCCCTATGATCCTGTCATCCGCGATGGCTGGATGTACGGCCGCGGCGCCGCCGACATGAAGGCCGGCCTCGCAGCCAACATCTTTGCGCTCGACGCCATCAACCGCGCAGGCTTCGAACCGGCCGCGACGATCCACGTGCAGTCCGTTCCCGAGGAAGAGAGCACCGGCAACGGCACGCTCGCGACGTCCGTGCGCGGCTATCGCGCCGATGCCGCCATCTGCCCCGAACCGACCCATGGCAGGCTTACGCACGCCAATGTCGGCGTTGTTTGGTTCTCGGTGCGCGTGTATGGCCGCCCGGCTCACGCGCGCGAAATGCAGGCTGGTGTGAATGCCATCGACGCGGCGTACAAAGTGATCAGCGCGCTACGGGTCCTGGAAGAAGAACTCAACGTCGAAGCGGCGCAGCATCCGCTCTTCAAGGATCTCGTCCACCCGATCAATCTCAATATCGGGCAGATTGAAGGCGGAGACTGGAACTCGACGGTGCCCGCGTCCTGCACCGTGCATTGCCGCCTGTCGATGCTGCCGGGCACGCCTGCATCCGATCTCAAGCGGCGCATCGAGCAGACGATCAGCGAGTTCTCACGCCGCACGCCCGGCAGCGGCAACACCCCGCCCGAGATCAAGTGGACGGGCTTCTCGTGCGAGGGTTTCGTACTCGAGCCGGGGAGCGACGCCGAGAAGACCCTCGCCGGCGCGCACGAGGCCATCCACGGAAGTCCGCTCGAGCGGCAGGTCATGCCGGCCTACCTCGATGCGCGCGTGACGATCCTCTACGACAAGATCCCGACGCTCGTGTATGGCCCCGGCGGCCGCAACATTCACAGCATCGACGAGGCTTTGGAGCTGAAGACCGTGATGGAGGCAACGAAATCCATCGCGCTCTTCACGGCGCGCTGGTGCGGCCTCGCACCGTTGAAGACAGCGTGAGCGGGCCAGCCCCGCTCAATTGCCCTTGAATTTCGGCGGGCGCTTCTCGGCGAAGGCGGCGCGGCCCTCGAACCAATCCTCGCTGCGATTGATCGCATCTACCTGAGCGCGCGCAATGCCCGCGATCTCCGTCGGGCCCTTGGGGAGCGTCTGGTCGGCAAAGCGCTTCAGCATCCGCGAGGGCATGGGCGCCGTCTCGGCAATACGGCGTGCGTAGTCCATGGCCGTCGGCATGAGCTGGTCGATCGGGACGATCTTGTTGGCGTAGCCGACCTCATAGGCGCGCTGCGCGTCGATCGTGTCGCCGACGAGCAGCAGCTCCATGGCGATCTTGTGCGGTATGCGCGTGACGAGATTGGATATCAGCCCGCCGGAGAAGGCGATCTTCACTTCCGGATAGGAGAACTTCGCGTTCTCCGCGACGATCATGAGATCGCACATGGTCGTCAGCACCATGCCACCACCAATGCACCAGCCAGCGACCGCCGCGATCACCGGCTTGTCGACCGGATATCCGATGCCGGGAATGCCATGATAGAGATGATGCGGCACGGCCTTGAGATCGGCACCGGCCGAGAAGGCCTTTTCACCGGCGCCAGTCAACACCGCAACGCGCGCGGCATCGTCGGCCACGAACTGCACCCAGCGATCATGCAGGCCGTCGACGATCTCGTTATCGAGACGGTTCATGCGATCCGGCTTGTTCATCGTGATGATCGCGACCATGCCGTCACGGCGATAGGTGACCGCCGAACGCTCGCTCATGACTTCCTCCCTGCGCGGATGCCGCTAGTCGCGACGCCCGACGACTTGAACGCGGCGATTTCCTCCGCCGAATAGCCGGCTTCGCCGAGCACGGCGTCCGTATCCGCGCCGGGCATGGCCGGGAAGCGTTTGATCTCCGCGCCGCCATGCGCGTAGCGGATGCCCGACGCGATCAGCTCGACCTCGCCATAGGGCGAGTCCACCTTCTGAAGGACCGTGCGCGATTGAAGCTGCGGGTGCTTCACGACCTCGGCAATCGACCAGATGCGCGAGCACGGCACGTTCGCCGCCGTCAGCCGCTCATCCCAGGTCGCCGCATCCGCAGATGCAAACACTTCCTCGATGATCGCGCGCAACGCCCCTTCGTTCTCGATACGAGACGGCCAGTCGATGAAACGCGGATCGTTCGGCAAATCGGGATGGCCGATCGCCTTGGCGAGCGCGATGAACTGCTTGTCATTGTTCACCGCGAGCAGCAGATGGCCGTCCTTGACCTTGAAGAGGTCGGCCGTTGGCAGTCGGCTCTGCGCGCGATTGCCCGAGGGACCCTGGACGTGTCCACCGACCGTGTAGTCGACGACGAACGACGACATGAACGTCAGCGCCGAGTCGAGCATCGCGACATCGACGAGCTGGCCCTTGCCCGTGTGCGTGCGCTGGAAAAGCGCGCTCGCCACGCCGAACGCGAGCGACATGCCGCCGATCGCATCGCACACGGCGAAGCCCGCGCGCGTCGGCCCGCTCTCCTTCGAGCCAGTGATCGACATGAGGCCGCTCATGGCCTGGATCTTGCCATCGTAGGCACCGGTCGTACGCTCGGGCCCGGTGTGGCCGAAGCCCGAGACAGCCGCATAAATGATGCGCGGATTGACCTTCGAAAGCGCCTCGTAGCCGATGCCGAGCTTGTCCATGACACCGGGACGGAAGTTCTCCATCACGACGTCGGCCGTCTCGGCGAGCTTCTTCACGATCGCAATCGCCTCGGGCCTGGTGAGGTCGAGCGCGATGTTGCGCTTGTTGGCGTTGATCGCCAGCCAGCCTGTACCGAGCCCGCGGTCGGACCATTCCTTGTTCGGCGGGCCGTAGCGCATGTCGTCGCCGCCGGGGCGCTCGATCTTGACGACATCGGCACCGAGCAGTGCGAGCTGATAGCTGCCGAACGGCCCCGCAAATACCTGCGTGAAATCGAGGACGCGGACGCCCGTGAACGGCTGGCTCATTCCGCCGCTCCCTTGAGCTTCATGTCCTCGGCAAGCTTCTCTTTCGCAATCCGCTTCTGAAGGTCGAACTCCGCGCGGCGACGTGCGATCTCCTCGGCGGAGAGACGCTCGATATTCGAGTAGTCGAGCTTCCAGTCGGGATTGTCGCTCCAGCGGATCGGGTTCTGCACGGTCGTGCGCGGACCGGGCGCGGCCTCGAGAACGCGGAGCGCGTGCTCGAGCGTCCGGCGTTGAGACTCCTTGTCCTTGGGCTTGCCAGCTGGGTTGCCGAGCGGGAAGTCGCTGAAGGCAAAGCGCGGCACGCCGATGAACTCCACGATGTCCTTCGCGCAAGCCATGACTACCGTTGGAATGCCGGCAGCTTCCAGCGCGCGGGCGGCGAGGCTGATGCTCTGATGGCAGACCGGGCAGTTCGCGCAGAGGATCGCGACGTCGGTTTTGTCCTCAAGTACGCGACGGACGATCTCGGGGCAGTCTACGTCGAGCGTCGTGCGATGGCTGCGGTTCGTCGGGAAGCCGTGCACGTGCGCCGTCACGCTACCGATCAGCCCGCGGGAAGCAGCCTCGCGCAGCGCCGGCAGCGGGAACCAGGTCCCCGAGTCCTCCTGCGTGGTGTGCACGCGGTCGATACCGACGTGCGAGATGCGCGTGTCGTGATCCTTCGAGGAGTCGAGCGAGTATACGACATAGAACTTGGCGGCGGAGTTGTACGGCGAGCCGGGGCCCTGGTCACCCTTGTCCGGCTGATAGAGCGCTGCCGTGGTGATCAGCGTGACCTTGGACTGGCTCAACGGTTTCTTCAGCGGCGTGAAGGGCACGTCGTCGTAGTGCGCCCACTTGTAGGGCGCGCCGAAACCGAGGCCCACGTAGTAGTCGCGAATGCGACGGCGATACGGAATAGGCTCGGAGTGGTCAGGCGCGAAGCCGAAGTCCTCGTCGGCCGGGACGCTCATGGGGCAGTCTCCTCGGTGTTGGCGCTTTGAGCGTCATTCTCGCCTTTTCGGTCTTTCGCGCAAGGCCACGGAGGCGCAAGCCCTGCACCTATGCAGACTGGGAACAGCATTCCAGTAGATAGAACGACGCCATCAGCGTCCCTTCCAATTGGGTTTACGCTTTTCGGCGAAGGCCTTGGGACCTTCGATTGTGTCCTCGCTGTTCAGCAGCGCGACGTAGGCCGGATAACGCGGGTTCCTCATGCTCGTCTCCAGCACCGGATTGTCGAGCGAGCGCGTGACAACCTGCTTCGTCGCGCGAATGCTCATCGGCGAGCACTCAAGGATCATGTCGGCCCAGCGGCGCGCCTCCTTCATGAGATCGGCGTGCGGCACCACAGCCGTGACGAAGCCGAGCTCATAGGCCTCCGCTGCGGGCACATGACGCCCCGTCAGCATCATGCCCATGGCTTTCTTGAGCGGGATCTGGCGCGCGAGGCGCTGCATGCCGCCGGCGCCTGCCGAGAGACCAACGCGCGGTTCCGGAAGCGCGAAACGCGCCTTGTCCGAGGCAATGATGATGTCGCAGGCGAGCGCAATCTCGAAGCCGCCGCCCATGGCGACACCGTTCACCGCCGCGATCAGCGGCTTGTCGAGATCATGCCGGTTCGTGATGCCGCCAAAGCCCGAGGGCGGTGAAGAGGGCCGTGCACCGGACTTCGCCCGCAGCTCGGCATGATACTTGAGGTCATTGCCCGCGGAGAACGCACGGTCGCCGGCGCCAGTCACGATACCGATCCACAACTCCGGATCGGCGGCGAAGGCGTCAAATATATTCGACATCTCCTGGCTCACCATGGGATGCACGGCATTCATCACGTCAGGGCGATTGATCGTCACCGTCAGGATGTGGCCATCCACATCCACCTTGGTGAACTCGCCGTTCTTGAGTGCGCTCATGTGATTTCCTCCTAGTGTCCCGCTTCCGAAGTTCGCCGAAACTCTATGCTGGTGTCCCGAGCGAACTTCGGAAGCAGAAGGGACACTAGAATAGTAGATTTGCTAGTGTGATTCAGATCGAGAAATTCGTTCGATACCGAGCCGCGAGACTTGGCGAATTTCTCGATCATCACACTAGACCGAAACCGGCTTGATGTTGGCGAGCACCCAGGCGGCGAGGCCCGTCAGGGCGTGATCGCCGTGCCAGGCACCGCAGAGCTGCACGCCGACCGGCAAACCACCGACGGCCATGAGCGGCAACGTGATCACCGGCATGCCGATGGCCGAAGTAAAGAAGTTGCAGGCGGCATTGCCAGTCGTACGCACTTCGTTGCCGCCGGGCGGGCCCGAGTGCGGCGCAACGCCCGGCGATGACAGCGCGATTACAGCATCGGCATCAACCATCAGTTCAGCGTGCCGCCGCCGCATGTCCTCGCGCCGCAGGACGGCAGTGCGATAGGTTTCGAGCGTGTAGCCCTCGGCGCGGTTGAGGCGCTCGCCCAGACTTGCCGACATCTGGCCAGGATAACGCTCGGCAAAATTGCGCCACGACCAGCGTGCTTCCCAACCGCACGTGACCGCTGTCCCAGCACCAGCGGCTGAGATCGACTGCTCATAGGCTTCGATCTTGGCAGACGTCTTTCGCGTGATGATTTCCACGCCGGCCTGCGCCAGCGCCGCGCAAATGCGCTCGAAGGCATGATGCGTCGCGGCATCCGCCACCGACCAGCCCTCGGTTTCGATGGCAATCAGGCGGCGCGGCTTGCGCGATGCGGCGGGCACGGCATCGCCATAGAGGCCCGGTGAACCCGGATCGCCACCTGCATCGACGCCGATCTGCCAAGAACACGCCCACATATCCTCGATCGAGTTCGCGTGCGGGCCGACCGTCGACTGGCTGTAGCCCTGGCGCTCGCCACGATTAAGCGCGCCCTGTGTCGGCTTCAGCGCGATGTTGCCGCAGTAGCTCGAAGGCCGGATGATCGACCCGCCAACCTGCGTGCCGAGCGCGACGGGCACCATGTCCGCCGCTACAGCCGCGGCCGAGCCCGAGGACGAACCGCCCGGTGTGCGCGCAGGATCCCAAGGATTGGTCGTCGGCCCCGGATGCGACATACCCATCTCGGTCGTGACGAGCTTGCCGAGGATCACGGCGCCGCCGCGTCGGAGCGCTTGCACGGGCGCCGAATCCTCGTTGGTCACGCGCCCCTTCATGGCAGGCGTGCCCATCTCCGTCGGCATATCCTTGGTCGCGATGAGATCCTTGACCCCAATGGGACAACCATCGACTGCAGAAAGCGGGCGGCCTGCCTTGTAGCGGACGCTCGCCTCATCTGCGGCGGCGCGCGCGCCATCGACGTTCGTGCACACCCAGGCCTGCACGACGGATTCGCGCGCGGCGATTGTCTCGAGGCAGCGCTCGAGGTACTTGCGCGGCGTGTCGCTGCCATCGCCGAACGCGCGGACGCGATCCGAGAACGTCAGCCGTCGCGCGGTAGCATCATAGACAGGCGTGGACATGGATCACTCCTATTGGGCTGAGCGCGTGGCGACGCTCAAACGTCGAAAAATACGGTCTCGTTAGGTCCCTGCATGTGAATATCGAGGCGATAGACCGTGCCTGCTGAGGCCTCGTCCTTCACCGCGATCAGCGTGTGGCGACGCTCGGCAGGCACGCTCGCGAGCACAGGATCGCGCGCATTCGCTGAGGCCTCGTCGGAGAAGTACATGCGCGTGTAGGCGTGCAGCAGCAGCCCGCGCATGAAGACGATGACATTGATGTGCGGAGCCTGCGCATCGTCAACGGAGCCGGGCTTGATCGTGTCGAAGATGAAGCGCTGCTCGGGGTCCGTGCCGGTGCCCATGCGACCGAAACCCTTGAAGCCCGCATTGGAGCCGCGCGGATCGGCGGGGTGGGCATAGCGACCCTGCTCATCGGCCTGCCAGATCTCGATCATGGCATCGGGCACCACATCGCCATTTCCGTCGAGCACACGGCCCTCGATGCGGATGCGTTGACCCGGCACGTCACCTTCGACGAGCGCACCATCGGCGATGCTGGCGAAGTCATAGCCATACTGCTCGGGTGTCAGCGCATAGGCGAAGAAGGGTCCGACGGTCTGCGATGGTGTCTGTCGCAACTTGCTCATACCGACCGCCTCACTCGACCGGCGTCTGATTGCGACCACGCAGCACGAAGTCGAACTCGTAACCGAGCGCGAACAAAGGTTGCGTGTGCTCGAGCATGAAGCGCGAGATGAGCAGCTCGCGGCAATCCGCGGGTGTCCCCATGTAGATCGGGTCGAAGGCGAGCAGCGGGTCGCCGGGGAAGTACATCTGCGTCACGAGACGCGTCGACAGGCTCGGCCCGAAGAGCGAAAAGTGAATGTGCGCCGGCCGCCAGGCGTTGTCGTGATTGCCCCAGGGATAGGCGCCGGGCTTGATCGTCGTGAATGTATATCGACCCTCGCTGTCCGTGACGCAGCGCCCGCCGCCGAGGAAATTCGGATCGAGCGGCGCAGCGTGCTGGTCCACGACGTGCACATAGCGACCCGCGGCATTAGCCTGCCAGATCTCGATCAGCATATTGGGCTGCGGCCGTCCATTCTCGTCGAGCACGCGACCGGTCACGATAATGCGCTCGCCGATCGGCTCAGCACCCTTGACGGCGTTGCGCGTAAGATCCGCGTCGAGCGCGCCGAGACGATCCTGGCCATAGACCGGACCGGTAATCTCAGAGAGCGACTGACGGATCGGAATCAGCGGTTTCGTCGGCGCCCGCAGCACCGACGATTTATAGTCAGGATGGAGGTAGGGCGGTTGCGAGGACCAGTCTCGCGGCGCATAGCTCTCTGACATCGGCCCTCTCCCTCTCTGCTTCTCATCACCTTGTTTTTCTTGAAGCTTATCAGCAACCCGACGGCCGAAACAAGCAAAGTAGCCATTCTCAGTACGGGAGGCCGACATAGTTCTCGGCAAGGCCAGCGGCGGCGTGATGTGAGGATGTTACATACTCGATCTCTGCCGCACGGAGCTTTTCCCTGAAGGGACCGGCGCCAGGGAAGGGATGGAGGAGCAAGGTCATCCACCATGAAAAGCGGACGGCCTTCCAGACACGGGCGAGCGCACGAGCCGAATAGGCGTCCAGGCCGGCTGTCGAGTGCTCGCCATAGAACTCCCGCAGGGCCTCAAAAAGGTAGTGGACGTCGCTTGCTGCGAGATTGAGGCCCTTCGCACCCGTCGGCGGCACGATATGGGCCGCATCCCCGCAGAGAAAAAGACGGCCGAAGCGCATGGGCTCGGAGACGGACGAACGCAGCACGGCGATCGACTTCTCGAACGAAGGGCCAATCGTCACCGCGTCGGCCGCATCCGCGGGCAAACGGCTGCGCAACTCGTCCCAGAAGCGCTGATCCGACCAGTTCTCGGCCTTGTCGTCACCGTCGCACTGGACGTAGTAACGGCTACGCGTCGGAGAGCGCATGGAGCAAAGGGCAAATCCGCGTGGATGGCTCGCGTAGATCAGCTCCTCGCTCACCGGTGGAACGTCCGCCAGAATGCCGAGCCAGCCGAAGGGATAGGAACGCTCGAACGTCGAGATGGCGCGTGCGGGCACAGAGCGTCGGGAAATACCGTGATAGCCGTCGCAGCCCGCGATGAAATCGCAGTCGACGCGATGCGTGGTCCCGCCATGAACATACGTGACGTACGGAGCATCGGTGTCGAAGTCGTGCGGCATGACATCGGCAGCTTCGTAGACCGACTCGGCGCTTACAGCCTCGCGTCCGGCCATCAGATCCGCCGTGAGTTCCGTCTGGCCGTAGACGATGACGCGCTTGCCGGTGAGCGCGTGTAGATCGATGCGGTGCCGCCGGCCGTCGAAAGCAATTGCGAAGCCATCGTGCTTCAGACCTTGCGCATCAAGGCGGCCGGCGAGGCCCGTCGCCCGCACGAGGCCGACCGTGCCCTCCTCCAGGACACCGGCACGCACGCGCGCCAGTACGTGCTCCTTGCTCGACCGCTCCAGGATCAGCGCGTCAATGCCAATGCCGTGCAGAAGCTGACCGAGCAGCAAACCGGACGGCCCAGAGCCGATGATGACGACCTGTTTTCTCATGATTGGAAAACCTCCCGGCCCCGGTAATCTTTGTTCTAAAGCAACGGACTTGAAATTCACCTCGTTTCGAGGCGGGGCGGGGAGTGAATTTCAAGTCTAACGTTGCTTTGGAAGGTTATGCCTCTAAAGCGTCTTTGGACCTTGGATGCGACTTTGAGACCGGAACCAAGCGTGGGTCGCATTTAAGGTCCGACGCTTTAGGACGCCAACCGGTTAACCTCCGTGCAGTTTAGCTGAGATCCGGACGCGGCACAGCCTGCCATTCGTAGGACAAGCGCGATATGAGAAACCTGATCACCGATATCGAGGGCCTGCGCGTCGGCCACGCCGAAGACCCCTCCGTCGCGAGCGGCGTCACGGCCATCATCATCGACGTCGAGAACGTGGCATCGGCCGTGACGCGCGGCGGTGCGCCCGGATCGCGCGACACGGCATTGCTCGAGCCGGAAATGAGCGCGGTAGGCGTGAATGCGGTGATCCTCTCGGGTGGATCGCTCTTCGGGCTCGATGCAGCCGGCGGCGTTATCGGTCATCTGCGCGAGCAGGGTGCCGGCGTCCGCATTGGATCGATCAACATTCCGATCGCCGTGCAGGCCATCACCTTCGATCTGCTCAATGGCGGCGACAAGGAGTGGGGCCGCAAGCCGCCGTACTGGGATCTCGGCTTGCAAGCTGCCGAGCGCGCGACGGCCGGAGACTTCGCACTCGGCTCGGTTGGCGGCGGCTACGGCACGACGACCGTCACACTGAAGGGCGGCCTCGGCTCGGCGAGCATGGTCACCGCGAGCGGCTTCACGGTCGCCGCTATCGCTGTTGTCAATGCCGTGGGATCGGCGACGATCGGCACGGGTCCGCACTTCTGGGCCGCACCCGTCGAGGTTGGCAAGGAATTCGGCGGTCTCGGCAGCCCCGCGCATCTCACCGAAAGCGATCTCGCCTTGCGCATGAAAGGCGGCCGCCAGCCGGCCACGACGATCGGCCTCGTGGCCACCGACGCGATACTGACGAAACCACAGGCCAAACGCATGGCCATCATGGCCGATGATGGTCTTGCCCGCGCCGTCCGTCCTGCACACGCGCCCATGGATGGCGACACGGTCTTTGCCTTGGCGACACAGAGAAAGCCGCTGACCGATCCCCTGCCGGATCTCACCGAGATCGGCATGGCCGCGGGCGACTGCCTCGCCCGGGCAATCGCACGCGGCGTCTATGAGGCGACGGCGCTGCCTTTCCCGGGCGCGCTTCCGGCGTGGCGCGACAAGTTCGGCAAGTGAATCCGACCGCGCTCAGAACCGCTCGGCACGATAGGGGTGCGGATCGGTGAATGGCTTCTCGCCGGTCATCATCTCGGCGAGCAGGCGGCCCGTCACCGGCCCCAGCGTGAAGCCGAGATGATGGTGGCCGAAGTTCATCCAGAAGCCCTTCTTGCCAACCGCCTGACCGATCACCGGCAGCATGTCCGGCATGGTGGGACGCCGCCCGAGCCAGGGCTCTGCCTCGACGCGCTCCGCAAGCGGAAAGGCTAGCCGAGCAAGCGGCTCGACGCGCTCCAGCTGCACGGGGTTCGGCGGCGCATCGCGCGGCACGAACTCGGCGCCGGTCGTGATGCGAATGCCCTTCGACATCGGCGCCATCGCATAGCCGACCGACGTATCGATGACCGGCCGGTTGAGCGTGGCGTTGCCCTCGGGCCGGTAGTGCATGTGATAGCCGCGCTTCACGCCCAGCGGCAGCTTCAGCCCCTGCGGGCGCGTGACCGTATCCGACCACGGTCCGAGCGCCACCACGACATCCGGCGCCGAGATCCAGCCATCGCGGGTCGCGACCTTCCAGCCGGTACCATCGCGCGTCAGCGAGCGTGCTTCACCCTCGACTAGTGAGCCGCCACGCCGCACGAAGAGATCGCCGTACGCCTTGCCGAGCGCACTCGGGTCCGCGACGCTGCAGGGATCGGGCAGGAATATGCCGCCGACGTAAATGGGCTTTAGGTGAGGCTCATACTCGGCCAGCTCGGTGCGGCTCAACGGCTTCGCCACGACGCCGTACTTCGATTTGACCTCGGAGTCCTCGCGGATGGCCTTCTCGATGCCTTGTTCCGTCCGATAGAGGCGGAGGTAACCCGTCCGCCGGATCATGCCGATGACGCCGGCCTCGTTCATGAGGGCCTCGTGCTCGTCGACGCAGCGCGTTACGATCGGCGCCATGGCGCGCGCCGTCGCGTGCATCCCTTCCTCAGTGGACCACGCCCAGTACTTGAACATCCATGGCGCGACGCTCGGCAGCGACGACCACTGGAATGCCACCTCGGTCGACTGGTTGCGCGCGTGGCGCAGGATGGTCCCCCAATCGCGCGGGAAGAGGTAGGGCACAATGCCCTCGCGCTGGATGAGGCCGGCATTGCCGTAGGAGGTTTCCTCGGCGACGCCGCGTCGGTCGACGAGCGCCACCGAGCGGCCGCGCTGCTGCAAATGCAGCGCCGTGGACACGCCGACCATGCCGGCGCCGAGGACGATGACGTCATTGCTCATAAGGGATGGGTCCGGTGCAGATGGATCTGTGGAGGTCTGTGCGGGTGGGTCTCGTTCTTCAGTCGTGTTCGCTCCCGGCTCGCCTCTTCCGGACGCCTTATTCAGCGAGCCTGCCAGCGGCAGGCTGCCTATGGTTCCAGCTTCCAATTGTCAGGCCTGAATGGCAATAGTCCATTGGCGCCGGCCCGTCATGCGCTGAGACATATATGGGCTGGCCAGGTGCCGGGCCGCATCGCGCGGCTCTCTTGATCGAAATCAAAGAAAGTGCGTCATGACCGCGGACAGCAACCTCAGGATCGACGGCAAGCGGCTGTGGGACAGCCTCATGGAAATGGCGAAGATCGGCGGCACGCCCAAGGGTGGCGTCAAGCGGCTGACGCTGACCGATCTCGACCGCCAGTCGCGCGATCTCTTCGGGGAGTGGTGCCGTAAGGCGGGCTGCACGATCAAGATCGACGAGATGGGCTCGATGTTCGCGCGCCGCGCCGGCGCCGACGACAGTCTGCCGCCGGTCCTCATCGGCAGCCACCTCGACACGCAGCCGACCGGCGGTAAGTTCGACGGCGCGCTCGGCGTCATGGCGGCGCTCGAGGTCGTACGCTCGCTCAATGATCTCGACATCAAGACGCGCCACCCGATCGAAGTGTGCATGTGGACGAACGAGGAGGGCTCGCGCTTTGCTCCCGCGATGATCGCCTCCGGTGTCTTCGCCGGCGTGGTGACGCTCAAGGACGCGCTCGCCACCCGCGATCCCGAGGGCAAGGTCTTCGGCGAGGAGCTGGATCGGATCGGCTATTCAGGCCCGGAGAAGGTCGGCGGTCGCCCGGTCCACGCGCTCTTCGAGCTGCATATCGAGCAGGGGCCGATCCTGGAAGAAGAGGGCATCGACATCGGCATCGTCACGGCCGCGAACGGACAGAAGTGGTACGAGATCACGCTGATAGGCGTCGAGAGCCACGCCGGTCCGACGCCCATGAACCGGCGCAAGGATGCGCTCGTCGGCGCGGCGCGCATCGTCGAGCTCGTCAACAAGATCGGCCACAATCATGACCCGAGTGCCTGCGCGACGTGCGGCATGGTCGAGGTCTATCCGAATTCGCGTAACGTCATTCCCGGCCGCGTTTTCATCACGGTCGATTTCCGCCATCCCGATGGCGAGAAGCTCATCTCCATGGACAAGGCCCTGCGCAAGGGACTCGAGGAGATCGCCGCGCGCACGGGCGTCAGCGCCGAAATCAAGATGGTCGCCGACTTCCCGCCGCAGCCCTTCGAGGCAAGCTGCGTCACGGCCGTGCGCAATGCCGCGAAAAAGCTCGGCTATACGACCCGCGATATCACCTCCGGCGCCGGACACGATGCGGTCTATGTCGCGCGCGTCGCGCCGGCAGCGATGATCTTCACGCCATGTATCGGCGGCATCAGCCACAACGAGTCCGAGGACATGACGCCCGAGTGGGCCGCCGCCGGCACCGACGTGCTGCTGCACGCCGTGCTCGAAAAGGCCGAGGTCGTGGGCGGCAAGACTTAGCCGCCCACTCAAATCGTGGTCGCAACGCGCCTGCTACCGAGGCTGCTGCACGTTCGCGGCCCGCGGCGTGGCGTCGGCCGGCGGCGTTCCGGTGCCCGGCATGCTCCAGAGCGTGTTCGCACCCGCGTCACCGCCCATGAATGTCGTCGGGAACGTACCCGTCCACTTGTCGACCTTGCGGTATTCGACAACGAGCGGGTTCTGCGCGAGCGCCGCACCCATGATGCGGATCGCGTCAGCCTGCGCCTCGCCCTGCACCTTGATCTCATAAGCGCGGCCGTCGGCGCGGGCCTTGTCGGCATCGCGCTGAGCCTCGGCACTCTGCGTCGTTTGCGTCGAGGTCAGGCGCTGACGCTCGAGCACGAACTTCTCCGTCTCCGCCTGCTCACGCGCGACCTGCTTATCGCGGATGGCCTTGGTGTACTCGGGCGGGAAGCCGACATTGACGACCGAGAAGCCGGTGATCTCGACATCATCAGGCATGCGCTTGGCAAAAGTCTCCATGGAGCGATCACGATATTCCGTGCGCTTGCGCAGCAGATCGTTGACCGTATAGGCGCTCGTCACGCCCTTCACCGAGTCGTTGAGACGCGGCAGGATGATCCGCTTCTCGAACTGATCGAGGCTGCCGAACTGGATATAGAGTTCCTTGACCTTCTCGCGCTTTACGAGCCAGTTGACGGTCACCTGGATGGGGATTTCCAGCGGATCCTGCGAAGCCGCCTCGAGGGTCATCGAGAAGGCGCGCTCGCGTACCTCCATTTCCTCGACGGTATCGGCCCAGGGCAGCTTGATGTGCAAGCCGGGATCGGCGACGTCGATCACATTGCCGAAGCGCTTGACGATACCGACGTGGCCCGCGTCGATGCGGTAGATGCCGAGCCAGACTGTGATCAGCGCCAGAGCGGCGATGATCGCGAGCCCGAAGCTCCCGAGCTTGAGAGTCGGCAGGCCAGGACGGCCGGAGCCCGATGGTCCCTGTGTCGTCGGTGTGGACGTGCGCATAATGGATGCTCCTGCAAGCTGACCTTGGTGCGCGATGGCGGTCGCGAAGCATGGCCCACGGCCACGCCGGATTTGCGGCCGCGCACGGCATCGCCGTTCCCTTTGAGGCGAGGGAAAGGCGTGCCACGCGGCGAATCACTTTTTCGCTGAACTTGAGCGACGTTACGGCGTACGAGTTAACCTAAGCGTTAACTCATGGTCGCGAGCTGGACCGCGAGGCCGCAGGCGGCCTCGTACTCCTTGAGGTCGATCCACTCGTCCACGGTATGGGGCTCGTTCTGTCCGGCACCGAATGTAACGGTCGGAATGCCGTGGCGGACCAGCCAGTTGGCATCGAGGCCACCGTTGGCGACCCTGACCTCGGGCTTGATACCCTGCGCGGTCACGGCCTCGATCGACCGCTGCACAACCGGGGCGCTCTCCTTGATACGGAAAGGGTAGTAGTCCGTGTGGGAGACGAACTTCACCTTGCCGGATTGGCCCTGGACATTCGTGACTCCCGCCGCCGCCTTGGCGAAAGCCGCCTTGTAGGCCGCCGTGATCTCCTTGTGGAACTTGGCGTCATGGCTGCGGCTCTCGCCACGCACGCGCACGAAGTCCGTGACGACATTGGTTGCATCACCCGCGGGACCGCCGGTGACACCCGAGACGGGACCGACATTGCTCGTGCCGACCTTGTCGCCGTGCACGACCTTGCCGAACCAGCCACCGCGGCGAACGTCGGCGAGGGCCTCGGCCAGAATGAGCGTCGAGCTGATGCCGCGCTCGGGCGCGCCACCGGCATGGGCGGCGCGACCGGTGATCTCGACCTCCCAGCGATCGGCGCCGACTGCGCCGACGGTCACGTGCGACGCCGAGCGGCCGTCGTAATTGAAGCCGATGCGCACGCCGTTGAGGTCCTTCGGATCGACGAAGCGCGCGCCCCAGAGCCCGCTCTCCTCGCGGACCGTGAAGAGCAGCGTCAGGGGCGGATGATCGAGCTTCTGTGCCGCGAGCTCCGCCGCGAGCGTGACGAGCACGCCGCAACCCGTGCGATTGTCACCACCGAGTGCCGTGCGCACGGTGTTGACGATCTTGCGTCCCTGAATCTTCGGCTTGGCGCCGGCGCACAGGGGCACCGTATCCAGATGCGTCATGAAGAGGAGCCGCGGACCATTGCCGAGGCGGCCTCGGCCTGGAAGGTCGACGATCAGGTTGCCGGTTTCGCACGGCACAGGAATGCGCTTGTGCGCATCATCGAAGCGGATTGCCTTCGCCGGCACGCCCACTTCCTTGAGCGCGGCGACGACCTCTTTGCCGATCGCCGCTTCTTTGCCGGTCACGCCTTCCACGGCCAGGAACCGCATAAGACGGTTCACAGCCTGCGCATTGTCGACCTTCTGCATGTCTAGTGTCCCAATTCCGAAGCTCGCCAGATCGCGACGCTGGTGTCCCGAGCGAACTTCGGAATCAAAAGGGACACTAGAATTATAGTCTTGCTAGTGTGATCCAGATCGAGAAATTCGCTCAGTACCGTGCCGCCTGGTAAGGCGAGTTTCTCGATCATCACACTAGATTGTTTCCTTCAGGATGCCTTCTTGCGGTTTTTCTCGAGCCATCCATTGACGAGGGCGACCGTCTTGTCGACCTCTGGATGCGAGCGTCCTTTCGATGCCGCGATGCCCTGGACGAGCAGGTCGACGCGTTCGATGTTCGGTGCGCCGGCGGCCAACGCACGCGCTGCCGATGATGGCGTCAGCAGTGACTGCGCCGCAGCAGCGTACTTCTCGAAGGGCACGAGATCGGCCTTGTTCGCGCCGAGCGACACGCAGAGATCGACGACCCAGTCGAAGACCGCCTTGCTCGCCGCGGGATCGGAATGCACGGCTTCCTTGATCGGCCGCACGGTATCCTGCTGCACGCAGCGATAGTTGCCCGCGAGCAGCATCGCCCACTTGGCGAGCGGCACGAACACCGAGTCGTGCACCTTGAGCTTGACGGGGATTTCAATCTTCTCGCCGCCGACGTCGAAGCGCGCGGCCTCGATATCCTTCTCCATCTGCTGGAGGATCGCGGTGTGCTCGGGGTTCTCGAAGCGCGCCGACTTGAAGTTGGTCGGCAGGCGCACCTGCAGCACATTGACCGGCTCCTCGGGCGGACGGAAGGCCTGCGGATCGGGGCTGCACAGCGTCATCATCTTCGGATCGAAGGCGTCCCACACCGTCGCGTCGGTGAAGCAATGGCGCAGCTTGCTGACGTCGAGGCCGGGAATGCGCGCGAGATAGGGTAGCGGCGGCATGTTCATGATCGACATGCAGGGCCGGCCAGACTTGGCTACGAGTTGCAGAAGCTCGCGGGCGCCCGGTGTGCGGTACTGCGGCTCCTGCATGGCGAGCGCGATGAGGTCGAATTCCTTGGGATCGACGCTCGCCGGTCCCGCCGCGCTCACCTTGCCCGGGAGCTTGCGGCTGTTGATCTCGACGAGCCCCTCGCGGCCCCGAACGGGGATCTTCACGAGGGCGCCGTCGGCGTTGATCTTCTCCACCTCGGCCGGCAGGCAGACGAGCACGGTGTCGTGCCCCGCCATCGCCAGCTTCGTACCGAGCAGCGACCCGTAGGACGCGCCCATGACCAGCGTCTTGTATTTCCTTGCCATTGCGAGCCCCTTCCGGTTTCTTCCCGCGCTTCACGTTTCTTTAGGACCGGCACTTTGCGGTCCGAATGCCGCAGAGGTTAGTGCCGAGTTGCCACAGGCGCAATCAGCGCGCCCGCAGCGTGGCCTGCCGACCTGAAAGCCACCGAAACCTGTGAATTTGCGGCCGAACTCGGGCACTTCGCCCATCGAGGCCACAGTTTGGTAACACTTTGCCGGCAAGACTTTATTGACCTTACGGCCGCTGTGGCGCGGCCGCTAGTGCGTTTGATTGCAACGTGGGTCCCGAAAACCGGCCCGTTGCGGACAATCGCCAAGAGGGATTCCAGCACTCGTGCTCAGCGGGCGACACATGCTCATGATGACATCGATGCGACTGCAGGTCGGCGCATTGGCGCTCGGCCTCGTTCTCGGTTTCGGGCTTGCACCGGCTAAAGCCCAGATCAACGCCCTTGATCGCGGTGGGGCTCCGATCGTCCATGCCATGCCCGCCGTCGAGGGCGATGCCGCCTTGCCGGGCGCTTCATTGCCGCAGCTGCGACTCGCCCAGGCAGGGGGCGGGTATGTCGAGCGTGATACGCTCCAGGATCCTCCGCCATATCGGCCACCCTACGAGACCGGCCGGCAGGTTCCGTCCTACGGTGGCTCCCGCGATTCCTACAGCCCGCCGCCAGCACCGCGACCGGAGCCCTACTATCAGCCGCCGCGCGAAAGCGGGCCTGCCTACGGCGCGCCGCCTCCCTACCGGGAAGCTGCGCCCTATCGCGACGGCTATGCACCGCCCCCGCCACCCGGAGATGTCCCTCTCGCACCGCCACCAGGCCGTGGCTACTACGAGGAGGATCCCGGCGACGGCACGTACTCAATGAACGAGATCACGCGCGCCGGCCACGGCTTCTTCGGCGCCGTCAGCCAGGGGCTCGGCAGCGTCATCGAGTATGCGTTCCGCAAGCAGGGACGCCCGAACGGCTACATCCTCGGCGAAGACCTCGGCGGCGCCTTTGTGGCGGGTCTGAGGTATGGCCGCGGAACGCTCTACACGCGAGACGCCGGCCAGCATCCGGTCTACTGGCAAGGCCCCTCCATCGGGTATGACGCCGGCGGTGACGGCTCCAAGACCATGATCCTCGTCTATCGGATGCGCGATCCTCATGACATCTACCAGCGCTTCGGCGGTGTCGAAGGCTCGGCCTACGTCGTCGGCGGCGTCGGCATCAACTTCCAGGCGAATGGCGAGATGGTTCTCGCCCCGATTCGCTCGGGGATTGGCCTTCGCATGGGCGCCAATATCGGCTATTTGAAGTATACACGTCGCCCGACCTGGAATCCCTTCTGAGTCGCAAGGCATTGGAAGGTTAGAGGTAGGGACTTGCAGCACCGGTGCCCGCAAGGGCCTCGGCGTTGGCATTCGAGCCGCCCGAAGGGGTAATCCCTGAGGGGGATCTGGGGCAGGGGACTCCAGGTGGGAACCACGGCTGGACCTGGGGGGCCGGCACCGACCCCCGAGTGAACGGTGGAACAAGCCGAGGGTTCGGGCCGAGGAATGCGGGCTTGATCACGATCCAATCAGTGATGTTCGCGGTGCTCGGCTTTCTTGCCGCGAGCCTCCTGTGGCTCCTGGCCGCGCCCGGCTTCTGGGCCCGCGCCGTGCGGCTGACTTCCGAGCGGCTGCGCGAGTCCATGCCACTTACCGAGGCGGAAATCCGCGCCGACAAGGACCGGATGCGGGCCGAGTACGCGCTCAAGATCCATCATCAGCAGGTCGAGCTCGACGAGGTCAAGCTCTCCGCCGCGCGCCAGCTCATCGAGCTCAATCGCCGCGATGCCCGCATCAATGGCCTGGAGGCCGATGTCGAAGCGCTCAAGGCTTCGCTCGAAGGCGCGGTCAATGCGCGCAGCGTGCTCGAGCAGACCGTTGCCGATCGGCTCCCGCGTCTCGAGGAACGCCTCAGCGAAGCCAAGCGCCATCTCTCCGGACGCGACGACGAGATCGCGAGTCTTACCCGTTCGGCCGAACGGCAAGCGCGCGCCCTGACCGAGACCAACGCGATCAATGAGCAATTGAAGCGCGAAGTGCAGACGCTCACGACTGCAATCGAGGCGGCCGGCGCCAAGGCGGGGTCCGCTGCCGCGGACGGCGGGACCGATGCCGTCATTGCCATGCGTGTCGAGCTGCAGGCGCTCCGTACGCGCTCGCGCGAACAGAGCGCACTGATCGACCGCCTGCAGAAATCCATCGCCGAGACTAAAGGCATCGCTGCGCGCGCGGCTGTTGTGAAGGACGCCGAAGAGAGCGCAAAGCAACTGCGCGAGGCGAGGGCACTTGCCGCCACGCGGGAGCAGGAGATCGAACGGCTCAAGGCAAGCGTCGCGATCCACGAGAAGACGAACAAGGACGTGGGCGGCCAAAGCCGCCTCGCGCTCTTGGCCTCTCTCGGCGCCCTCGAGGAGAAGGCCGGCGAGCAGGAAGCCCTCATCAAATCGCTCAAGAGCGAGGTTGCGTCCCTCCAGGAGCAGCTCACGCGCCAGGCTGCGGACAACGCCGCAACAGTTGCCCGCCTCGGCGGCGGAACGCTGCCCCTCTCCGATACCGCCGGCACCTCCGTCATTGGGCCACCGCGCGAGCGCCGCGCCATCCCCCGCCTGACGCTGGCCGAGCGCGTGGCTCAATCGCGACGCGAGACCGAGGATGATGAAGCCGTGGCAGGTACAGCCGACGGCGACGAGCCCAAGCCTCCCCCGGCCTCGGAGCCTGCGGTGTCCACTGCAAAGGCCGAGAACGGCACTACGGCCCCAAATGGGACCGCAGACGCTGGCACGTCCGACGAGTCAAAGGAGGCGGACCAGGACCGACGGCCCGCGCGCATCAAGTCCCGTCTGCTCGATCGGATCTCAAATCTATCGAAGGCTTAGTTCGGATTGTCTTCAAGTGGGCAAACAATTGCCGCAGAGTACCAGGACGATAGCGGGCGGCCAGCATCCAGGCCCAGGTCAACTTGATGAGCACACGACAGCGCTTCAGCCACGAGACGACGGCGGAAACCATGACTCCTGCGCCGCTGCTGCTCGCCCGTAGCATGGACGCCGAGCCGCAACCTGCGGAGGACATCGGCGCCCGGCGCCTGCGCGAGCTGGCTCTGCGCTTCTCGCAAGGCGGAATTCCAACATCCGACGACGACGACAGCACGCTCGAAGGCACCGACGTCGAGTTCGAGCCGGTCTCACTCGCGTCCATTCTTGCGCTCGGCCGCGAGCAGCAGCCCGACACGCCCGACAGCTCGTTGATCGAAACGGATGCGGCCCCAAGCCCTGTAGTGCCATTCCTCGCCATTTCGAGCGCACAGCTGCCGGCACCGGAAGCCGCCAACGACGTCGCGCCGACCTCAACGACATTGCCGGCGCTTGCTTCCGCGGCCCCAGTAGAGCCGCTACGGTTTGCAGGGGAAGAGTTCGGTGCGCCCGTCGATGGCGCAATTGCTGAGGCCGACGGGACCGACGAAGAAGCACTCGAAACTGCCGTCGTTTCGATTGTCGAGCCCATTTCCGAGCAGGATGCAACCGCGGCTGTGAACCAGCCGCTGATGCTGGCGGATCATTCCGAACCCGATGTCCGCCTCGTGGATCTGATCCGCCGCCAGCAGACCTTGCTGGATCAGCTGAACAGCTTCCCGCCGTCGTATGACGCTTCGCAACATGCAGAGGACCAGGCGCCGGTACCACGAACGCTCATCGAGCAGTTGGCGCCGCCCCCCACCCCCGACACGGCTGCACCCGAACCAGAGCCCGCACGCGAAGCCCCGCCACCGTTGCCGTCGCCGGCACCAGAGCGCGCGCCGCCGACGCTGACACTATCCCCGCCTACCCGAGCCGCACGTGAACGCATGGACGAGCCAAACGCATCCGAATTGACGCAGAACTCGCCGATGATCATCCAGCGGGCGCGGGCGGAGCGCTCCGGTCGCCGCATTCCTGTCGTCGCCACGCCGCCGAGCGCAGTCCCGGCCTTTCTTGGCGGTCTCGCTGCCGCGCTCCTTGTTGCCGGCGTGCTGCTCGCCATCCTCTAGGCTCCCCCTCCGAATCCCACGCATCGGCCGCGGACGATCCGTCGCACGACGCTTCGCCGCGCTCCGGATGATCGAATGCGCGCACCGAATTGTGTAATGAGGACGTACCCCGTGCCGCTTCAACCCAGGGATTTGCCGTGCCGGACGGATCAGGACGACCGCTCGCCGACCCCATGCGCGCCGTGCGCTGGTGGCTCTACGGCGTTGCCGCGCTCGTCTTCGCGCTGATCGTCGTCGGAGGCGCCACGCGGCTGACAGACTCGGGCCTTTCGATCACCGAATGGCGGCCGATCATGGGCATCATCCCGCCCCTCAGCGAAGCCGAGTGGCAAGAGGCGCTGGCGAAGTACCGGCTGATCCCCGAGTACAAGCTCGTAAATCGCGGCATGAGCCTCGAAGCCTTCAAGTTCATCTTCTGGTGGGAGTGGGCGCATCGCTTCCTTGCTCGGACAGTCGGCTTCGTCTTCGCCATTCCATTTCTCTATTTCGCGCTCCGGCGACAGATCCCTGCGAGCATGTCGTGGAAGCTCGCCGGTCTCTTCGCGCTAGGTGGACTGCAGGGCGCGATCGGCTGGTACATGGTCAGCTCCGGCCTCATCGACCGCGTCGACGTCAGCCACTACCGCCTCGCGCTGCACCTCACCGTCGCTTTCCTCATCTTCGCGCTGCTGCTGTGGGCCGCGTGGTCGCTACTGCCGCGCGATGACCTTCGCGTCACACGTCCAGCGGCCACCCGCCATCGGCGGGTAGCAGGGCTCCTGCTTGCGTTGATCTTTCTGCAGGTCGTGCTCGGCGCGCTCGTTGCCGGAATGAAGGCCGGACTCACGCACAACACCTGGCCGCTCATGGATGGCGCGCTCATTCCCGACGGGCTTTGGGTGATGTCACCCTGGTACTTGAACCCCTTCGAAAACGCGACAACCGTACAGTTCAATCATCGCATGGTCGCGTATCTCATCGTCGCCGGCGTTCTCTGGCAGGCAGTGTCCGTCATGCGCGCGGATGACTTCCGCCTTGCGCCCTCGGCTTTCGCGTTGGCCGCAGGCGTGCTGGTCCAAGCAGCACTCGGTATTTGGACGCTGCTCGCGCACGTACCCCTGAGCTTGGGTCTCGCACATCAAGGTGTGGCTGCGGTCGTGACAGGGATTGCCGCCTGGCACCTGTTCCTCGCGACGCGTCGCGGAACGATCGCCTAACAAGCCGGAAACCTGTCCGCATGGCGGCTGCCGGCATAGCACTGCCGCAGGCCTGCGAAGCACCTCTTTCCAGCAGCCGGCGGATAAGAAAAGAAAAAGCCTGAAGAAACCGTCCGACGCCGCAGTGGGGAGGGAGGTGTGTGGCGATGCGGCGCCGGACAGTTCCTTCTGGCAGTGGCCCGTCGACGATCCGCGCACGCTTTGCAGGCTCGGTGCGCGCACGTCCCAAGGGCCATGCACCGATGCCAAGTCCCAACAAGCGGGCTGTGGGACTGCATCGGACCACTCGGCCGATCCCCCCGGTAGGGTGTCAGCACGAGAATGAAATTCATTGGCGACGGCCCGTTCTGCTGCAACGCGAGACAATGAATGCAGCACCGGAGCCGCCGCAGTTCCTCTGGAGCGCTTCCCACTCGATTCCGGTCTCCGCACGATCCCGGGAAAGAGTGGTCCAATGCCCTCCTGAAGAGGCTTCATGAAGCCTCTCAATTGCGACAGCGCGCAGGCGAATCAGCGGCGCTCGGGCGGCTGCCACTCACGTCTCGACTCAGGGGCGCAATAAACGTCGCATGAGCAGAACCGGCTAATTCTCGCGCCGGTAAGGAGGTGCGCCGAGGGACTTCGCCGCGGCGGCGGCCTACCGCACGGCATCGCCTATGCGCGCCTCGGCAACGGTCAGGTCCGATCGCCCAACCGACGCTTCCTCGAGATGAGGCATCTGCTCGGCACAGGGGACCGAGATCGTCCTGCCGGTCGAGCGATCGAGCACGAGCGTCGTGCAGTTCGATGGTCTCGCAGGGAGCGCCAGCCGCGCGACGATGCTCACTTTCGCTTCCGGGCGCTGGAGAATTTCCTCACCGATGACATCCCAGAAGCCAATGGCATGCCAGAACAGCGCCCCGATCAGAAAGCCGCAGAAACCCCAGCCGATCAGCGTGGCGCGCGCCCCGAACATCCCCCGGCCGCTCACCTCTCGCATGAGATCGTCCAGTCGGGGCGCCGCATCGTCGGTCACGGAGGCGGACGTCCCGGGACGCCAGCCGCGCCCGGTCCGCGGGTGAGGCAATTGTCCAGTCGTCCTGCCGTGAGCGCCACCACGCACGCGCCCGCTCCCTCACGCTCGCCTTCCCTACCGAAGGCACGCAATGTTGGCCTTGTTCAATTATGTCGACAAGGTGGCGCGCTGCCGGCTGGCAATCGGCCACCGACTTATCCACAAGTCGGAACGTCACAAAAGCGATCGCGGTCAGATGCGGCGGCCGCCTGCCGATGGCGCCGGGCTGCTGCGGACGGGCGGCACGTACATGCTCGAGGCGCGGCACATCCGAATCTGGTCCTCATTGCGGCCGCACCTCGTCGGCTGGCCATCGCGGCTAAAGCAGATGCGCACCTCGCGAAGCCGATTGCCCGATCCGCCGCACGCCACGGCCATCATGTCCGGCTTGAGGTTGGGATTGGCTTCGACGAACGCGCGCACCACCGCCTCAGGCGAAACCGTAAAGTCGTCGTTCGGCTGCACGAAGCGCTGCGGGATCTTCACGGAATTGAAAAGACGGCGCGAGAGGCCGTAGTAGCCCTCCGGCGTCAAGCCCGAGCAGGTCCCGTGCTTGCGGTACTCGTGAATAACGAGGCGTGAACTCGGCATGATGTCGAGCATGCTGTCGATCAACGGCTGCGGCACGAATGGCCGCTCGCGCGTCGGGCAGTTCTCCGGCCATCCGCGCTCATGCTGAGGCCAGAGCCCGTGCAGAACGAAGGCATAAGGGCGCGTGCCGCGGCCGTGGCATTGCGGCTCGTATCGGTCACGTGGCAGCGATGCGCAGAAGGTCGGGCTCCAGGAGAGAACGAGCGCGTAATAGTCGAAGCGGCCTGGAACATTGCGCTCCTGGTCACGCCTCTCGTAGGGAGCGCGGCCGCCTGGGCCGCCGCCGTATTGCGCCGAGGCCGGCAGAGGCACGAGCAGCGCCGCAGTCAGCATCCACAGCACGATGCGTGTCAGACTCATACGGAATTCCCTCCCAACGCGCGCTCTCCGGCATCGCCGAGGCCGCAACGGCGTGCACTATATCCACCGTCGCGAAGGGCGCAATCGGATCGCTTGGCGATGGCTCGGCCAGTTATCCCGCCTACTTCGCCGACGCCAGCCGGTCGAGCATTCGGCGGACAGCGGCGATCTGCGGTCCCTTGCGGGTCAGATACTCGGAGCCCGTATAGCCCCACCAGTCCCAGCAGCCGTAAGGATTGGCCGTGCTCGCCTCCGCTTGCGGCATAAGTACAACCAGCCGGTTCGGCCCCGCCCAACGCGCGTAGCCGCTATCCTCGATGAACGTGTCGCCGATCTCCGCGCGCGACTGCCGGCAGCCATGGAAGACGACATGGACGCGGCATCCGGCCTCTCGCCGGCAGCGCTCGGGGATCAGCACCATGCCCTCGCGCGCGAGGCTGTGATCGACGAGGTCCTTCGTGAATGCGTGCTGATCGAAGACGAACCGCTCAACATTGGCCGTCGCATCGGCCGGCACCAGCGGCCCGAGCAGAAAGCTCAGCAGCTCGCCGGCCTGATCATAGTCGCAGTCGTTGATGAATGGCTTCGCGGTCAGGCTGCAAGCAACGCCCTTGCCCTTTGCGACAAAGCCGTGACCCGCCGGCATGTCCGCCACGCGCTTGATGTGGTCTTCCGGCACGCCCAGGCGCTCGTACAGTTTCAACGCTGCAAGACCTATGTCCGGCAGCACTGTCTCGTCCTTCGTACCCGAGAACAGGTAGATGCGATCGCCGGCCGTCGCCTCGATGGGATCGATGCGCCCTTCGCCCGCAAAATCCCGCGCTTGTTCGGCAAGCTGTTGCGGGTTCGGCACGCCCCAGGCCGCAAGGTCGTTCGCCATGCAGCCGTTGATGGCCCTCGAAGCGTTGATCAGCGCCGAGCCCGGCCCGACGATGCCGCGCGCGTAGACGCTCTGCGCGCAGCCATAAGGGCCTCCGGCGATCAGCGCCGCGCCCGTCACGATCCTGTTGTGCGCAAGGTGAAGCTGGCCCGCCATGTAGGCGCCTGCCGAGACACCCGACACCGTCGTGCCATCGACGCGCACGCCCAGCGCCGGCAGCCCCGGTGCCTCAGTGCGACAGGCGGCGAGCAGCACGAGCAGGCCGAAGCCGACAGCCGCATCAAGCCCGCGGATCCTTCGCCGGATGGACAGCAACCTCATCCTGACGCCTCCTTCGTCCGCACAAGGCCGCACTGCACGAGCTTATGGCCAGCCTTGAGGATAGCGCCATCTGACGCCACCTTTATGGAAAGCAGCCCCTTCTTGGAGTCCTTTATGTCGGATCTCTCTGACTTCCCTATCACAGCTCGGTGGCCGGCAAAGCATCCCGAGCGCCTGCAGCTCTATTCACTGCCGACGCCCAACGGCGTCAAAGTCTCCATCGCGCTCGAGGAAACGGGCCTGCCCTACGAGGCGCACGCCATCGACATCGGCAAGAACGAAAGCTGGACGCCGGAGTTCCTGTCGCTGAACCCGAACGGAAAAATCCCCGCGATCATAGATCCGCACGGCCCTGGCGGGCGCCCGCTCGCCCTTTTCGAATCGGGTGCCATTCTCGTCTATCTCGCCGACAAGACCGGGCAGCTCATGCCCACCGATCCAGCGCGCCGCTACGAGACGCTGCAGTGGGTGTTCTTCCAGATGGCCTTCATTGGCCCGATGTTCGGGCAGGTCGGCTACTTCCACAAATTCGCCGGCAAGGAAATCGCCGACAAGCGACCGCTGGAGCGCTATCAGAACGAGTCGAAGCGCCTGCTCGGCGTCATGGAGGCGCGGCTCGACGGGCGCACGTGGATTATGGGCGACGACTACACGATCGCCGACATCTCCATGCTCGGCTGGGTGCGCAATCTGATCGGCTTTTATGGCGCCGGCGAACTCGTCGAATATGACAAGCTGAAGCACGTACCGGCTTGGCTCGAGCGCGGCCTCGCCCGCCCCGCCGTGCAGCGCGGCCTGACGATCCCACAGCGGCCGTAACATCTATGCGGTGGCCCTTGGCGCTGCTTCGGCACCATTGGCTACTTTCACCGTTGGTCCGGGATGAGTAGGCTCGCTCGCGACGCCACCCATTCGGCGTCGAGGAATCAGCAGCCATGACGCCGCTCGCACCATCCACACCTCTCGTCGCGCTCGAAGCCGTCGCTATCGACACGGAGACAACAGGTCTCGACCTCAAGACGGCTCGCCTAGTCCAGTTCGGTGCGGTCCGCATTCGTGCCGGCGCCGTGCAGCCGAGCGAGCAACTGACCCGGCTCGTCGACCCCGGCGTCGCCATTCCGGCGCAGGCCAGCCGGGTGCATGGAATCACCGCGCAGGATGTCGCTGGCGCACATGATTTCGGGACCTTCGCACCGGAGATGGAGTCCTTCCTCGGCGGCGCCATCCTGGTTGGCCACACGATCAGCTACGACATCGCGATCCTCAGTCGCGAGTACCAGATCGCCAACCGGCCCTGGTCAGCACCGCGCGCGCTCGACGTCCGCTTGCTCGCCCGCCTAACGTCCGAGGCCGGCCCGCACGACGATCTCGAAAGCATCTGCAGTGCCCTCGGCGTCGAGATCGAAGGTCGTCACAGTGCCATTGGCGATGCCCTGGCCGCGGCACATGCCTTCGTTGCTCTCATCCCGCATCTACGCGCACGCGGCATCCGCACGCTCGCCGAGGTGGAGGCCGCCGCCCGCGTCCGCGCCGAGCAGGATGCGCGGGCAGCGGGAGGCCTTTTCGCGCCAGAGCTACCGTCGGCGGCCGATCGGACGCGCGCGCTCGTCAAGGTCGACAGCTTTCCTTATCGCCATCGCGTGCGGGATGTCATGAGTTCGCCGCCTGTCATGGTGCCGGGTTCGACGAGTCTCAGGGAGGCCATGGCGCTGCTGCTCGACAAGGGAGTGAGCTCGCTTTTCGTCCCCTCGGCGGATCATGGTGTCGGCATCATTACCGAGCGCGATGTGCTCAGAGCCGTCGCAAACGGTGACGCTGCGGCCATGTCCCGACCGATCGACGAGATCGCCTCGCGCCCGCTTCAAACCGTCGAGGAAGATGCCTTCGTCTATCGTGCCATCGGCCGCATGGACCGGCTCGGCATCCGCCATCTCGCGGTGGTGGACCGAGACGGCGCGGTCGTCGGCGCACTCACGACGCGCAACCTTCTGCGCCACCGCGCCTCCACAGCAATGATGTTGGGCGACCAGATCGACAGCGCGCCGGATGTCCCGACCCTGGCAAGGGCCTGGGCGCAGCTACCGCATATGGCCAGCATGCTTCTCGAGGAAGAGGTCGACGCGCGCCTCGTCTCGTCGGTCATCAGCTCGGAGATCTGCGCGCTGGCGGCCCGCGCCGCGATCATAGGCGAGCAGCGGCTCATCGAGGCCGGTCGTGGTGGCCCAACCGTTGCCTATGCGCTGATGGTTCTCGGCTCGGCCGGACGCGGCGAGAGCCTCCTCGCGGCCGACCAGGATCATGCCATCGTGTATGCCGAAGGAGAGCCGGACGGACCGGAGGATCAATGGTTCGCGGCCCTTGGTGAGGAAATCTCGAATATTCTCGATGCTGTTGGCGTTCCTTTCTGCAAGGGCGGCGTGATGAGCAAGAACGCAGCCTGGCGCATGAGCCGCGCGCACTGGATCGAGACCATAGACCGTTGGGTCCGCCGCCAACGGCCCGAGGATCTCCTCAACATCGACATCTTCTTCGATGCCATTCCTGTGCACGGGACACTCGGATTGGCCGAGGACATCCTCGATCACGCCTATGACGTCGCGCAGCGCACGCCAACGTTCATCAAGCTGCTCTCAGAAAGCGCACGGGGCGCCCGCGCCCCACTGACGATCTTTCGCAAGCTCAAGACCGACAGCAGCGGACGTGTCGACCTCAAGATGCACGGCCTCTTCCCGCTCGTTGCCGGCGCCCGCGTTCTCGCGATCAAGCACGGCATCCGCGCCCAGGCGACGTCAGAGCGGCTGCAGGGCCTGATCAACTCGAATCATGTCGACGCGCACGAAGGCGCAGTCCTCATCAACGCTCATCGCACCATTCTGACAGCCATGCTGACGCAGCAGCTCATGGACAGTGAGCAGGGCATCGCCTTGTCGTCCCGCGTCGCCCCAGACCAACTCAACGAGCGCCTGCGGACTGATGTGACGCATGCCGTCACCGCAGTTGCGACGATGAACGATCTCGTCGCCGAGGGACGGTTCTGAGGACTCGCGGTTGCACCACGCTTACGCAGCCACGCCGTGTCGGGCTGCGAATGCGGCGAGTTCCGGATGCGGCAACGGGCTCTCGCGTTGTAGGAACGCCAGCAGCTCGATCTCGTTGGCGTCGAGCTTGCCGCCCTTGCCAAGGTTCTCGATGAGCCACTGGCACTCGGCATCGTCGATCCGCTCGTTCGTGACAATCTCGAGCCGCTGCCGTTCGAGGCGCGCCAGCGCGCGTTCCTCGCTCGACTGCACCCGGAATGTGCTCCACACGCTGCCGGCGCCGCCTGCAACCATGCGGCCGAGGAAATTGCCGATGCGCTCACGTGCGCTCGAACCTTCCTCGCTCTTGCCGATCGAATCCGCTAGCAGGGCGCCGGCGCCACGTGCATCGGCATCCTTGGCCCAGACCTCGATCCTCAGAGCTTCCTCGCGGGGCGGGATGTGATGGCCGAGGCTTGCCAGCACGGAGGCGCCCACAGCCTTCACGAACAGCTCGGTCCAAGCCGGCGAGCTCTTGCCCGGTGCAAGCGCCTTGTTGATCGCGATCAGGACCTCGGCCTCGGCGCGCGTAACCGCGATGCCGCCGTCGCCGGCGAAGGCGTAGAGAATGCGGCGGATGAGATCGATCTCGCTTTGGCCGATCATACCCGGCTGCAGCATCTGGCCGGCGCGGGTCACGCCGACGCCCGAGATGACTGCGTCGCGCACCTGCGCGAGGGCGAACCCTGCAAGGCTCGGCGGCGACCAGCGCGCCTTGTCGATCACGTTGAGCAGCAACTCGAGTTCGGTGTTCGTCGATATGTGCCCGTCACGGCTGATGCGAGCGACGAGCCAGTCGGCCTTGTCGACGACGATGTAGCCGTCGGGCTCGGACTGATGGACGATGTAGTCGGTCAGGGCTTCGATGAAGAAGGGCGCCCAGGTGGCGTCGGTCACGCGGCACGCGCTGTTGAGCGATAGAAGCGCTTCCGCTTCCGAGGTCGAGATCGTGCCGTCTTCGTTGAATGCACGGCGCATCGCCGCGACGTCGCCGTCACGAATGCTGCCGCGCGCACTGATCTCGTCGACTGCTACGCCATTCAGGATACCCATAGCGCCTCACCCAGGACCGCGACCAACGATCCGAAGCTAGAGCGATATGGTTACATTTCTGGAAACAGACATATCGGCGACACGCAAAGTGTTGCGCTCGCAGAACACACGCGTGAAGATCGCGTGGCCTGATGCACGTCAGCGCAGAAGCGGGAGCTCAGCCCGAGATCTGCAGATTGATGGCTTTGGGACCTTTGCCGCGCTTGTCGGGCTCGGTCTCGAACGAGATGCGCTGGCCCTCCGCCAGCGAGCCAACTCCCGAACGCTCGACGGCGGACACGTGCACGAACACGTCGGCGCCGCCCTCGTCGGGCTTAATGAATCCATAACCTTTGGTCTGATTGAAAAACTTGACGACGCCCGTCTGCCGCATGCCTGCAATCCTTCTCCACGAGGGTGGTGAGCAGCTCGTGCCTTCCGCTCGGGAGACGTCAAACGCCCCTCGCATACCCATGCCCGCGCGCTTCCCATGCCATCGAGCAGGACTGCGCTCCGCTGCATGTCGGCGCGGGCACACCAGCCCGCATCGAAAAAAATATCCGACCGTCAAATCATGCGGGCAAAGCACAATTGCGTGAAGCTCTGGCATTAAGGCAACGTGCCGAAAATACAGGCAAACCGCTGCTTTCTGAGTGGTCAACTATCCGATCTGTGTGACATCCGCATGCGCGCCGGCGCCATCCGCGAGACGCTCGGCGAGGACCGGAAGCAGCATGGCGAGATCAGCCGCGAGCGTGTATGGCGGGTTAATGACAACGAGGCCTGATCCGTTGAGCCGATCGCTATCCGTCGGCGCGCGGACGAGAAGCTCGACTGCCAAACTCTCCTGCGGCGAGACCTTGGCTATCGCCTGATGGAACCGCGTGATGGGGCATGGGTCCTTGATCGGATACCAGAGCAGATACACCCCGCCCGCAAATCGGCGCATGGCATTCTGGAGCCCCTGAACCAGCCGATCGAGTTCGCCGGCTTCCTCGAAAGGAGGATCCACCAGGATGACGCCGCGCCGTTCCTTGGGTGGCAGCTGCGCCTTGAGCGCGAGCCAGCCATCTAGACCGAGCACCTTGGCGCGCCGATCCCCGGCAAGATTTTGATCGAGCTTCGCCGCGTCCTGGGGATGCAGCTCGTTGGCGACGAGCCGGTCTTGCGGCCGCATGAGCGCCAGGGCGAGGCACGGAGAACCCGGATAGAACCGAAGCCGTCCATCTGGATTACATGCGCGCACGGCCCCGAGATAGGGCGCGAGTAGCGCCGCCGCGGCCTCGGGCACGGAAGCCGCAACCGGCCCGATGAGCCGTCCGATGCCGCCTTCCCACTCCCCAGTTTTCCCGGCTTCCTCGCCCGCGAGGTCGTACATACCGATGCCGGCGTGCGTATCGATGACGCGATAGGCCGCGTCCTTCTTCGCCATGTGCATGAGCACCAGCGACAGCACGGCGTGCTTCAGCACATCAGCGAAGTTCCCGGCGTGGTAGGCGTGGCGGTAGTTCATGGGCTGAGCGTCCAGCACCTCAGACATCGCTTTGTCAAGCGGCGTCCCGAGGCACGCGCGATCCTCATCGCTGACCTGAATTGTTACGGTTTGAGAATCTCATGCCGCGTGACATACATGGATTGTCACAATCAGGGCACGTCGAGGCCTGCCCGGAGCATCGAATGATCGCTGCTCCCAGCATTCGGCCGCGGCCTCCTGACTAGCATTCTCCTACCGGCCTTCACATGCAGAAACCCTCCGAGCCCGCCTCTGTCCGCCTCCCCTGGTGGCGGGATCCGATGTACCGCGTCGTCCATGCGGTCGGCATCACGCAGGTCACGGCATGGGGTACGGCCTTCTACTGCCTCGGCGTCCTGGCAACCCCAATCGCCGAGGAGCTCGGCTTCACGCGCAGCTTCGTCTTCTTCGGCTTCACCATCGCCATGCTCATGCAAGGCGTGGTTTCCACCCCCATCGGCCAGCTCATCGATCGCTGGGGTGGGCGCCAGGTGATGAGCCTTGGCGTCGTGCTGATTGCCATCGGTCTCGCCGCGCTCGCCATGGTCACCAATTGGATCGCCTATCTGGCCGTGTGGGCCTTTCTCGGTGTGGCCATGCGCATGTCGCTCTACGACGCGGCCTTTGCCTCTGCCGTGCAGGTCGCGCCGAGCCGCGGCCGCAAGGCCATCTCGTACCTGACCCTCTATGGCGCATTCGCATCGACGGTATTTTGGGTCATCGGCCACCAGCTTTCCGAGGTCATGGGCTGGCGCAATGCACTGCTCGTCTTCGCCCTCATCAATCTCGTGGTCTGCCTGCCGCTGAATTGGTGGGGGCTCTCCATCCGCGAGTCGAAGCCCGAGAACGCGCCGGCCGCAACCATGGCTGCCCGCGCCGTCGACGGCGCCCCGCTCGAAGGCCGAGCGCGGACCATTGGCATGATGCTCTTCGCCCTCATCATGTCGCTCAACGGTTTCGTCTTCGGCGTCGTCTCGGTCCAGCTCGTGCCGCTGTTCGAGACCGCCGGCATGGCCACGGCCACCGCCGTGTGGATTGCCTCGCTGAAGGGCGTCGCGCAGTTCAGCGGCCGCGTCATAGAGATCGTTTTCGGCCGCAACCTGCACGCCTTCACGGTCGCACGCTTCGCCATCGGCGCACTGCCCTTCTCGCTCCTCCTACTACTCTTCAGCGAAGGCGCGTTCGCCCCGATCCTCGCCTTCACGCTACTGATGGGCGCATCCCAGGGTGTAATCACCATCGTCCGCGGCGCCGTACCGCTCGCGCTCTTTGGGGCCGAGGGCTACGGGCGCGTGCTCGGCCTGATCGCAACGCCGATCCTCGTCGTCAGCGCACTGGCGCCGACGGTCTACGCCTTCATTCTCGATACGTGGGGCAGCTCGGTCGGCGTGACGATCCTTCTCATCAGCTCCCTCATGGCCATGGTGGCCATCGAGCTCATGGGCCGCTGGTATCGGAAGAATCAGAAAGGCGGCTGACGCCGCCTGCTTGCGTCGTCTCGCGCCTCGCAGACCCTACGTCGAGCGCGGCCGGATCACATGGTTCTGCACACCCGAAGCGCCGAGCTGCGGCCGCTTCGAACTCACCATGCCGGCATTGACGCCCGCCCAGCCGATCTCGCCGGAGAGGCGCCCGTACTCGATCTTGGGGCAGCGGTTCATGATGACCTTGAGCCCCGCAGCCTCCGCCTCCTCGGCCGCCACGTCATTGTGCACCCCCAGCTGCATCCACATGACCTTGAGACCGAGCTTTTCCTTGAGCGCGATCGCCTCGCGCACGATCCCGAGCGCAGCCTCGGAGTTGCGGAAGATGTCGACCATGTCGACGGGGCCATCGATCTCAGCGAGGCTCGCCACGACCTTCTGGCCGAGGATCTCCTGTCCCGCGAGGCCAGGATTGACCGGGATGACCCGATAGCCCTTGCCGAGGAGGTATTTCATCGCGAAGTAGCTCGGGCGATTGATGTTCGCCGACGCCCCGACCATCGCGATCACCTTGCTCTCGCTCAGGATCGCGGCGACGTACGCGTCGTCATAGCGTTCGTGGTTCATGAGAATTCAGGGAGCCTTCGGCGGCGGCAATTGTGGTCGGCCGTGCTCATCCAGCGGCCAGAACGGGTTGTAGGCTATCTCCCACAGGAATCCATCGGGATCTGCGAAGTAGCCGGCATAGCCGCCCCAGAACACTTTGCGCGCGGGCTGCGTAACGCGTCCACCTTGGCGCGCCGCGAAGGCCATCGCGGCGTCGACTGCCGCCTCGCTCTCCAGATTGATCGCCAGCGACATGCGCGAGTAATTTCCGCCGGCTTCGAGCTCGGTATCGGCATCTTCGGCAAGATCCCCGTGCCCGAACACCGCGAGCACGACGCCGTTCATGTCGAAGAAGGCGACGCCCTCATTGTCGAAGTCGGCTGCTCGAAATCCGAGACCCTCATAAAAGCGACGCGACACCGCCACGTTGGCAACGCCGAGTGTCACAAGTGTCAACTTCTGCGGGAACATAGCTGCACTCCCGTGCCGAAGTCAGTCGCCCTTCCAAGCAGGCGGCCGCTTGTCAATGAAAGCACCGATGCCCTCTTCGGCATCACGGTGCATCATGTTGCGCACCATGACCTCGCTCGCATAAACGTAGGCATCGGCGACCGGTTTCTCGATCTGCGCGTAGAAGGCCTCCTTGCCGATCCGGATCGTCGCCGGCGACTTGCTCGCGATCACGCGGCCGAGCTCGATCGCGGCACCAAGTGCCTCGCCTTCGGCCACGACGCGATTGAGGAGGCCATAGTCGCCAGCCTCATTTGCACCGAGCATTTCGCCGAGCAGAAGCATCTCCATCGCGCGCTTGCGCGGCACATTGCGCGAGAGCGCCACCATCGGCGTCGAGCAGAAGAGCCCGATGTCGACGCCGGGTGTCGCGAACTTCGCCGCAGCACCCGCGACTGCGAGATCGCACGTCGCGACGAGCTGGCAGCCCGCCGCCGTCGCAACACCCTCGACAGCAGCGATGAACGGCTTGGGGCTCCGCATGATCGACGTCATGACCGACGCACAGCGCATCATGGTGAGCGCATAGAAGCCGCGTCCACCATCTTCGTCCCGCCGATGAGCCGTCAGCTCTTTGAGATCATGTCCAGCGCAGAAAGCCGGCCCCGTTGCCGCCAGCACCACGGCGCTGACATCGCGCTCGCCCGACAGCCGGTCGATAGCCGACTGCAGCGCGGTGAGCATGTCGAGGCTCAGGCTGTTACGCGCCTCAGACCGCATGAAGGTCAGGACGGCAACCGCATCGTGGCGCGCCTCGCTCACCAGCGAGGCGCCATCCTTCGTCGTGACCTGCGGTGCTCCGCCATCCTGCATTTGCAAACCTCGCGCGAAGGTGGCGCCCAGGGTGGCGCCGCTCGCGGCAAGCTTACTGCTGTCCGAGCGCCTTCTCCAGCGCCTCGCGATTCTTCGAGACGAGCGCGATATTGCCCGGGAACTTGACCGGCGGCGTATTCTTCAGCGCATCGTTCAGCTCATCGAGCATCTGCTTCTTCTCGGCCGCACTGATCTGCGTGTCGGCATTGATCTCGGCGATCTCCTTCTTGATCAGCTCGATCGGGTCTGTGTACTTGCCCGTATCCGGATCGATACCGCTCAGGATCACCGATATATTGTAGGCAACGTCGTCATACTCGGTGTAGTCCTTGAATCCGTGCTTTCTCGCGATCCCGTCGAGCTCGGCCTGCTGCTTGTCTGTCGGCGCCGTCCCTTCCTGGGCAGGATTGCGCTCGATGAATTGAGTAATGTCGGGCTGCGCCGCAATGAAGCCTTGGATATGCTTCTCGCTGAGCTGGAGTTGGTTGAAAGCATCCTGCGCGCTGGCGGCCGGTGCGCCGATGAGCGACATCAGGCCTATTGCCACTGCCGAAACAAACGCGGCAAGAGTTCCAAACTTGCTGAACATGGGGGATTCTCCTCGTTCGAATCTCGAGCCTGCGTCGTTTGCCTGTGCGGATCGCCTAGCGGGGCCTCGATGCCGGCGTGCCTATAGCAGATCACCAGAGTGGGACACCAATAAGGATGTCAACTGATACCCCACAGACGAGTCACCTTTCTGTCACTGCCGTCGCCGAGCTGATCGACGCATCTTTTCCACAGATCCACGCATCAGGACGCGTGATGGAAATCGAATCCGTCGGCCCCAACACTTCTCGCATTCGCATGCATCTCACCGAGCACAACACGCGTCCGGGCGGAACGATCTCCGGCCCGGCTATGTTCACGCTTGCGGACTTGGCAATATATGCAGCGCTCCTCGGCCGACTTGGTTCCGATGCGATCCCCTCCGTCACCAGCAATCTCAACATCACATTCCTCTTGCGTCCGCCCGCGCGCGACGTGATCGCGGAAGCCCGTCTCGTACGCGTCGGCCGTCGCCTCGCCTACGCAGAAGTTGCTCTCTACTCCGACGGCGGCACCGAGATGATCGCGCACGCGACCGGCACTTACGCGATCGTCCTGTCGAGCCCAAAAGTGTGAGGTAAATTGATACCGCGCCTACGGTATTATAATACCTCTCAGGTAAATATATGAATTTGCTGAAATAATTTCTCGACCGGCAATGTGAATTCCGTTGACCGCGGATTCTCGACAGCCTAGAAGAGGACGCGCGGCGCTTGATCCCTCGCCGGGATCGCGCCGTGTTTCATTCGAGCCGTGCAGATCGCCCTGAGATTTCAAGGCCGCGCCGCACGCCCGGATCGAAAAACCGAACCGACCAAGCAGAACTTGGCGACCGCGCCTTGGGCCTCACGGCCGATAGGCACGGGCGCCGTACTCGAAGGGCCAAGCACATGAAAACGTACAGCGCCAAGCCCGGCGAGGTGGAGAAGAAGTGGGTGCTCATCGACGCCGAAGGTCTCGTCGTCGGCCGGCTCGCCGCCCTCATCGCCACCCGCCTCAAGGGCAAGCACAAGCCGACCTACACGCCGCATGTCGACATGGGTGACAACGTCATCGTCGTCAACGCCGAGAAGGTCGTCTTCACCGGCAACAAGTACGAGGACAAGAAGTACGAGTGGCACACGGGCTATCCCGGTGGTCTCAAGACGCGCTCGCCGCGCCAGATCATCGAGGGCAAGTTCCCCGAGCGCGTCGTCTTCAAGGCCGTTGAGCGGATGCTCGCGCGCGGCCCCCTGCAGCGCCGTCTCATGACCAACCTCAAGGTCTATGCCGGCCCGGCCCATCCACACGAAGCGCAGCAGCCGACCACGATCGACATCGCCGCGCTCAATCGCAAGAACAAGAGGGTCTGACGCCATGACCGCAGATGCCAAGTCTCTCGAGGACCTCGGGAACCTCACCGGCCAGACTGCTGATGCCGCTGCACCGCTGCACGTCCAGAAGCTTGACGCCCAGGGCCGTGCCTACGCGACCGGCAAGCGCAAGAACGCCATTGCCCGCGTGTGGATCTCCCGCGGGGTCGGCAAGGTCACGATCAACGACAAGGACGTGACGACATACTTTGCTCGTCCGGTCCTGCAGATGATCCTGAGGCAGCCGCTCGTCGCCGCCGAGCGCATGGATCAGTACGACATTCGCGCAACGGTGACCGGCGGTGGCCTTTCCGGTCAGGCTGGCGCCGTCCGTCACGGGCTCTCGAAGGCCCTCACCTACTACGAGCCCGAGCTTCGCACGGTTCTCAAGAAGGGTGGCTTCCTGACCCGCGACAGCCGCATCGTCGAACGCAAGAAGTACGGCAAAGCCAAGGCCCGCCGCAGCTTCCAGTTCTCGAAGCGCTGATCGGAACGCGCGCACGATTGGAAATGGAGCGGCCCGCCGATTGGTTCGGCGGGCCGTTTTGTTTTCGTGGCGAACTACCGGGGCGCGGCGTCAGGACATCGTGCCGCCGGTGACGCAGTTGATCGGGCGCAAGTGCACGCAGCTCGAGTTGCGCGGCTTCAGAAAGAAGCGCTCGGTCATATTGAATGCCGACTCGATGAAGTAGTTGAAGATCAGCGGCGTGTAGTTGTACGTCGCCTCGGACACGATCACGCTCTCGCCCGCGACGAGAAGACCTTCCGGAATTTCGTGATACTGCTCACCGCGCGGATGGGGCGTGCCGGCATTGTTATCGCGCGACCAGTCGACCGTGTAGATCAGCACGTTCGGATTGCCGGGCGTGCCCGCCGCAATGATGCTCATCACCTTCACGTAGAGGCGCTGGATCTCGTATGGCGCGATGAGCTGCTCGACGATCCTGAGATCACGATCCACCTGCTCAGGTGTCAGGCCAGAGTTCGGCGCGCGCGCGATGAGATCGGCCGTCGAACTCGCTGCCAGAGTAAGGCGTCGGTCAACGGTCAGTGCCTGGCTGAACTCGATTGTGCCGACGAACAGGAAGAACATGATCGGCACGATGAAGCCGAACTCGACTGCCGCGACGCCGCGCGTATCGCGACGCATCCGGGCCAACAGGCCCGGGCGGCCCCAGCTCCGGATTCGTGTCACGAGGTTCCTCATGGTGCGGCACTCTCAGTTGAACGGCTCTGTCCTGAACGTGGTCGCGGCTTGGATCAGGCGCGAGCCATTACCCATGTTGCCGAGATTAAGATACGGAATCCCCGAGGCGAGGCTCCACTCGTAGCAGACCCAGATCAGCACGACCTGATCAGCCGCACCCGGCTCGAACGAGGTCACGTCGCTGAGATTGCCGTCGGCATCGAGGCACTGCGCCATCGTGGAAGGCCCGATGGCCTCGGAATCCGGAAAGTTCAGAACGTTCACGCGCAGCTTGCTCACGCAATCGACGAACCCTGGCGTCAGCTCGCAGACTTTCTCCTTAAACTGCTGCCCGTTCATGCCGCCCTGCTGAACCTGGCCGGTTCGGATCAGACGCCCTGTGCGCTCGACCGCATTCTCGAGCGAGAAAGTCGTGAAGAAGAAGAGGCCCACGCCCATAATGCCGAAGAGCAGCATCAGGAAGGGCCCGGCCACGAACGCGAATTCGATGGCCGTCGTGCCGCTTTCATCGCGACGCCAACGCCGCGGCAGCGACCAACGGCGGCCCGGAGATGCGTCGGTATGTGGCTGCATCGGCGAACGCCTCACGATTCACGCCTTCAAGGATCACACCGCATGAAATACGAGAATGTTGAATCATCGCTTAATTCGCCGTCAGTGATTGCCGAATGGTGAACAGAATGCGCTCAAGATGAACTAACAGCGCGCCCATAACTGGCGCCTGAGACCTTGCAATAATTTATCCCCGCACGCTGCGTGAGATGAGAGACTGGCAAGTTGACCTAGCAGTATTACTTCATGCTAGCGAAATTATATTGAATCTCCGCAAGATTCTACTGAATCATTTATTGACACCGCAACGATAGTTTGGTACAAATTGATTATAGTGTGAAGAGCGTCGGACGACGCCCCGCAGGTACGGCCCATCAACGCCTTACTGAGCCACGCTTCCTCTCAAACATTTCGGTGCCCCGCATGACCGGATCGGTCCGACCCGACTGGCCGGCGATCCGCCGCCTGTACGTCGCTGGCGCGCTGACGCTTGCCACCATCGCCGAGCGTTGCGGTGTCTCTGTCCAGCGCATCACGCGCCACGCCCGCAAGGAGGGCTGGCCCACCCGCCCACGGCGAACGCCCGGTGCACGCGAAGGACCCGCCCGGAAGACGGCCAAGGCTGCCGCTGATCGCACCCCCCCAAAGCGTGATGCGAAGCCCGCGCCGGAACGACAAGGCAGCTCGACAGCCGCGACTTCATTGAGAGCCCGGCGGGCGCTCGTCCGCCGCCTCTACAAAGCGATCGATACCAAGCTCAAGCAGATGGAAAGGCGCATGGCACACGACATGGCCGCAAAGGAAGGGGCCCCCGATACCACGGCTGCGGATCACGAGCGCGATACCCGCGCCATCGGCGCCCTCATCGGCAACCTCAGCCGCGTAACGGAGATCGAAGCTGACCTCGAGCGCCTCCCCGGATCCTCAAGCCCCGCCGAACAGCAAGGTGATCGCCAGCTCGCCGAGGAGGCGGAGCGATTCCGCCGAGACGTTGCGGAGCGTCTTGCTCGGCTTGTCCGCCCTGCCTGAGGCTGAGCGCGAAGCTGCCCTAGGCACGCTCTCGGCACCTGAGATCATCCGCCTCGCCTATGACTGGCAGGTATGGGCCCGCAACGACCAGCTCGCTCCGGTCACGACAGAAGGCGGCAGAGCCTGGCAGACCTGGCTCATTCTCGGCGGTCGCGGATCGGGCAAAACCCGCGCCGGCGCCGAATGGGTCCGCGCCCGCGCTCTTGGTCTGGACATAGGCGACGACGCGCCGGCACGCCGCATCGCTCTCATCGGCCTCACCATCGCACAGGTGCGCAGCGTCATGATCTAGGGCGTCTCCGGCCTCCTTGCTGTCCATGCGCCTAACGAACGGCCGCACTACGACGTCTCGCGCAATCAGATCCAATGGTCGAACGGAACCATCGCCCAGATGTACGCCGCCGATGATCCCGACAACCTGCGCGGTCCGCAGTTCGACGCCGCTTGGTGCGACGAGCTCGCGAAATGGCGCCGCGCCCAGCACGCCTGGGACATGTTGCAGTTCGCGCTTCGCCTCGGCCGGCATCCGCAGTCCGTCGTCACGACGACTCCGCGACCGATCGCGCTCCTCAAGAAGCTCATGGCCGATGAGGCAACCGTGACGTCCCGCGCAAAGACCACCGACAATGCCGCCAACCTCGCTCCCTCGTTCCTCTCGAGCGTTCTCAATCGCTACGGCGGGACCGCCCTCGGCCGCCAGGAGATCGACGGCGAGATCGTCGAGGACCGCGGCGGCGGCCTCTGGCGCAAGAGTTGGCTCGATCAGCATCGCATCGCCGCGCCGCCCGAGCTTGCGCGCATCGTCGTCGCCGTCGATCCGCCGGTTACGTCGAACGCGACCTCCGACGCCTGCGGCATCATCGTCGCCGGTCTCGGCGAGGACGGGCGTGCCTACATTCTTGCCGACCGCACCATCCGCGGCCGCGAGCCGACTGTCTGGGCGCGAGCGGCCATTGCCGCCTATCGCGACTTCGCTGCCGACCGCATTGTCGCCGAAGTAATCCAGGGCGGCGATCTCGTCGTCGGCGTCATGCGCCAGGTCGATGCCTCCGTGCCGATCCGCGCCGTGCGGGCGACGCGCGGCAAGTGGGTTCGTGCCGAGCCCGTCTCCGCGCTCTATGCCGAGGGCCGCGTGATCCATGTCGGCGAGTGGCCCGAACTCGAAAGCCAGATGTGCGCGTTCGGTGCCGATGGCCTTGCCCAAGGCAAAAGCCCCGACCGGCTCGACGCGCTCGTGTGGGCGCTCACCGATCTCATGCTGACGAATCCGCGCAGCCCAACCATACGGACGCTCTGAATGACATCGACATCCGTTGCGACCTCGCTCGGCGCCCTCCTCGGCCGCTGGGTCGGCAGAGCCGTGCCACGTGCGGACACAAAGGCGAGCGCCGTCGGCCCGCTCATCGCGCTCGATACGCTCCGCCAGCCCGCCTGGACGCCGCGCGACTATGCTGCCTTTGCCCGCGAAGGCTTCATGAGCAACGCGATCGTCTATCGCTGCGTCCGCATGATCGCCGAGACTGCAGCCTCCGTGCCCCTGCTGCTCTATCGCGGCGAGGACGAGATCGAGGCGCACGCACTACCCGATCTGATCGCTCGCCCGAACCCTGCTCAGGTCGGACCCGAATTTCTCGAAACGCTCTTCGGCCACCTGCTCGTCGCCGGCAACAGCTATATCGAAGCTGTCGCCATAGACGACGAAATCCGCGAGCTGCATGTTCTCCGGCCCGATCGCATTAAGGTCGTGCCCGGTGCTGACGGCTGGCCCGAGGCCTACGAGTACACGGTCGCAGGTCGCTCCGTTCGACTTGCCGGTGATTGCGTGCCGGGCGTGCGCAGCATCCTGCACATGAAGCTCTTTCATGCCGCACATGACCACTACGGCATGAGCCCGCTCGAAGCCGCCGCTACGGCCATCGATCTCCACAACACCGCGACGCGCTGGAACAAGGCGCTGCTCGACAACTCCGCCCGTCCCTCCGGCGCTCTCGTCTACACGGCGCGCGACGGCAACCTCACGACCGAACAATATGAGCGCCTGAAGGCCGAGCTCGAGCAAGGATTTCAGGGCACCGCCAATGCTGGCCGACCGCTTCTGCTCGAAGGTGGCCTCGACTGGAAATCCATGTCGCTCTCTCCCAAGGATATGGATTTCCTCGAAGCCAAGAACGCCGCTGCCCGCGAGATTGCGCTCGCTCTCGGCGTGCCGCCCATGCTGCTCGGCATCCCCGGCGACAACACCTACGCCAATATGGCCGAAGCCACGCGCGGCTTCTGGCGCCAGAGCGTCATCCCGCTTGTCGGCCGCACATCCAAGGCGCTCTCACGCTGGCTCGCACCGGCCTGGGACGTAGACCTCGAGCTGCGCCCCGATCTCGACGCCGTCGAGGCCCTTTCCCCCGAACGCGAGGCCCTCTGGGCACGCCTCGACAGGGCATCCTTCCTCACGCTCAACGAGAAGCGGGCCGCCGCCGGCTATAGCCCGCTTGCCGAGAGCGATCCCCCGACGCCGGCCCCGACCTGATCGCGGCCACGCGCAACCCCAAGCAAAACCGGAGCGTTCCATCGTGATCGAGCCTCGATCCGCGACCCCTCAGCGCGTGCTTCCGCACGAAGCGAAGTTCACGGCCCTCGACATGAAGAGCGTTGCCGACGACGGTGCCTTCGAGGGTTATGCCTCGCTTTTCGGCCGGCAGGACCTCGGCCGCGATGTCGTCATGCCAGGCGCCTTCCGCGACACGCTCGCGGCTCGCGGCCCGGGCGGTGTGCGGATGCTCTTCCAGCACAATCCTTCCGAGCCGATCGGCGTATGGGAAACGCTCGCCGAGGATACCAAAGGCCTCTTCGTGCGGGGCCGCCTCATGCCGGCCGTTGCTCGGGCCCGCGAAGTTCTCTCGCTCATGCGTGCCGGCGCCATTGACGGTCTCTCGATCGGCTTTCGAACCGTCAAGGCGCATCGCGATCGCGCCCGCGGCGTGCGCCGCATCGAGAGGGTCGATCTCTGGGAAATCTCGATCGTCACATTCCCGCTGCTGCCCGAGGCCCGCATCGCCACGACGAAGTCGCGACCATTTGCGAACGGCCGACCGTCGGAACGTGAATTCGAACGCTGGCTCACGCAGGACGCTGGGCTCACGCGCACGGAAGCCCGCGCTGTTCTCCGCTCGGGCTTCAAGGGTCTGGCCGCGTTGCGGGATGCCGCCGCCGTCCCATGCGAGGCAGCCCGGCTCGCCAGCCGATGTGCTGCCGTCGCTGCCTACCTTCGCTCATCGCCCTCCATCTGAAGGACATCTCTCTCTCATGACCACGCTCGAAACCAAGAGCAGCGCCGGCCTCGACCACGCGCTCGACGATCTCCTCCGCGCCTTCGAGACCTACAAGGAAGAGAACGACCGCCGTCTTGCCGACATCGAGACGCGCGGCGCGGCCGATCCGCTAACCACCGACAAGCTCGACCGCCTCGATCGTGCGCTTGACGATCACAAGCGCCGCCTCGACGAGATCTCGCTGAAATCTGCGCGCCCGCCGCTCTCGTCGAACGGCCCCAACGCGCATCTCGCACGCGAGCATCGCACCGCCTTCGACGGCTACATCCGTAAAGGTGAGACCGGCGGCCTCCTCGACATCGAGAGCAAAGCGCTCTCCGTCGGTTCCGGCCCGGACGGTGGCTATCTCGTCCCAGCCGAAACCGAGACGACCGTCAACGCCGCGCTCAAGGAAATCTCTCCAATCCGCGCCATCGCGAGCGTTCGCCAGGTTTCCGGCTCCGTCTTCAAAAAGCCGTTCTCGATTGCCGGCGCCGGCTCCGGCTGGGTTGCAGAGACGGGCGCGCGTACAACGACGACCTCGCCGACGCTCGCCGAGCTCTCCTTCCCGACCATGGAACTCTACGCCATGCCGGCGGCAACGCCCGCGCTTCTCGACGATGCCGCTGTCGATGTCGACCAATGGATCGCCGAGGAAGTCCGCGCCGCATTCGCCGAGCAGGAAGGCACGGCCTTCGTCACCGGCAATGGCAGCAGCCGACCGACCGGCTTCATGCACTACGACAAGGTTGCCGAGGGAAGCTGGGTATGGGGCAAGATCGGTTCCGTCAAGACCGGCACCGACGCCTCCTTCCCGGCGAGCAACCCGGGCGACAAGCTGATCGACTTCGTCTACACGCTCAAGGCCGCCTATCGTGCCAATGCGCGCTTCGTCATGAACCGCGCGACGCAGGCCGTTGTGCGCAAGCTCAAGGACGGCGACGGCCACTACCTCTGGCATCCCGCCATCAGCCCGGGCGAGGCACCATCACTCATGGGCTTCCCGGTCACCGAAGCCGAGGACATGCCGGATGTCGTCGCGGATGCCTACGCCATTGCCTTTGGTGACTTCCGCCGCGGCTACCTGATCGTCGACCGCGTCGGCATCCGCATCCTGCGCGATCCCTACTCGTCGAAGCCTTACGTACTCTTCTACACGACCAAGCGCGTCGGCGGCGGCGTGCAAGACTTCGACGCGATCAAGCTCCTCCAGTTCGGCGACTGATCGCTTCCCCGCTTCGCCTCGGACAAGCCGCGTATCTCGTCCCCTGCACCCCCACGGGCCGGGCTGCGAAGAACTGTCGAACCCGATCAGGCCTCGCGACCGCCGGCGATCTCGCACGCCCCGGCCTGTCGCCGCTGATCGGCTGCGTGCGCGCACGTCTCCCCTCGACGCCGCGCGCTTCGACCGTCGCTCATCCGAGGCGGGTACGGGCGGCACCGGTCCTTCCCCGCAGCCGGTGCCGCCCGTGCAAATGCCTGCCCACTCGGTTTTCTGCACGAGGTTGCCATGGCCATCACTCTCCTCAGCGGACCGACCGTCGAACCGGTCACGCTCGCCGAGACCAAAGCCCATCTGCGCGTCGATACGAATGCCGAGGATACGCTCATCCAGAGCCTCATCATGGCCTCGCGTCTGCACATCGAGGCTGCGCTCGATCTCGCGCTCATCACACAGTCTTGGCGCGACAAACGCGATGCGTGGCCCCGCTCGCGCACGCTCAATCTACCTCTCCGCCCGGTTCAGAGTCTGACGGCTGTCCGCGTCCACGTAGGAAATGATGAGATCCAGGAGCTCGACGCCGACGCCTTCATACTGGACGGCGCTGCCAATCCCGCCCGCCTCGTTTGGCGCGGCACTGGTACGGCACCCGCATCGAACCTCGCCGCCAACGGTATCGAGATCGACTTCACCGCCGGTTATGGGGATGTGCCATCGGACGTGCCGCAGCCGATCCGCCAGGCGCTGCTGCTGCTCACGGCCTACTGGTACGAGAATCGCGAGCCCGTCGAAATCGGCACCGCGACAGTCGTTCCGGGCGCTGTCTCCGAGCTTCTCTCGCCCTATCGCCAGAGGCGGCTCTGATGCGCTCCGCAATCGGCCGGCTCCGCCACCGCCTCACACTCGAAACTGCGATCCGCACGCCTGATGGTGGCGGCGGCGCTGCCGAGACCTGGGCTACCGTCGGGCAGGTTTGGGGACAGATCCGTCCGACCGGCGGCAGTGAAAGCTTCGACGCCGACGCTATCGCCGGCCGCATCTCGCATGAAATCACGCTTCGCTACCGAGCTGATGTGGTTCCCGCAATGAGTCTGGTCTTCGGCAGCCGCCGCTTCGAGATCATGGCCATCATCGGCATCGATGAACGCCGCCAATGGCTCAAGTGCCTTTGCATGGAGCGTGGCCTGTGAAGATCACTGTCAACATCACGGGGCAGGATCAGAGCCGCCTCGCCGAGCGCATCGAGCAGCTTGTCCGCGCGCGCGCCACCAGCGCACCGCCGCCTGTCGAGAACGATGCGCCGCCATCGACACCGCCACCCGCAGAGCGACGGCCGCCCCGCCAAGACCGCAGGAGTTAGCTCATGTCCAGCGCCGCCTGGGATCTTCAGCAAGCGGTCCACGCTGCTCTCGCCGCTGATACGGGCGTTCTCTCTCTGCTCGGCTCGGCGCGCGTCTATGACGACGTTCCGCAAGGCACCGCCTTTCCCTATCTCGCGCTCGCCAACTTCATCGCTCGCGACTGGGCAACCGGCACGGAGCCCGGCACCGAGATCATCTTCACCGTCAATGCCTGGTCGCGCGGCGCGGGCCACAAGCAGGCGCATCTCCTCGCCGATGCCGTCCGCGCCGCTCTCCACGATGCGCCGCTCTCACTCGCGGACCATCACCTCGTGAACCTCCGCCACGAGTCTTCCGAGACTCGCCACGAGCGCGACGGCGACACCTATCGCATTTCCGCCCGCTTCCGCGCCGTCCTCGAACCTATCGCCAGCTAAGGACTCCCAGCAATGGCCGCTCAAAAAGGCAAGGACCTACTCCTCAAGGTCGACACCACCGGCACTGGCAGCTTCTCGACCGTTGCCGGCCTCAGATCCCGCTCCATTTCCTTCAACGCCGAGACCGTGGACATCACGCACGCCGACTCCGCGGGCGAATGGCGCGAGCTGCTCGCTGGCGCCGGCGTCAAGAGCGCGCGCGTTGCTGGCGCCGGCATCTTCAAGGACGCGACGTCCGACGCCACCATCCGCGCCTATGTCTTCGACGGCACGATCCGCGAATGGCAGGTCGTGATCCCGGATTTCGGCACGATCGAAGGCCTCTTCCAGATCACCTCGTTCGAGCTCTCCGGCCGCCACGACGCCGAGGTCGCCTTCGAGATCACGCTCGAGTCTGCCGGGATACTCACCTTCACCGCACCGTAAGGAGCGCTCGATGGCCAACCTCCACCGCGGCGAGATCGATGCCGTCCTCGACGGACAGTCGCTCCGCCTCTGCCTCACGCTCGGCGCGCTTGCCGAGCTCGAATCCACCTTCGGCGACGAGGACATGCTCGCCCTCGCCGAGCGCTTCGGTCGCGGTCGCCTCAGTGCGCGCGATGCCGTACGCATCATCGGTGCCGGCCTGCGCGGTGCGGGACATCAATTCACCGACGACGCAGTTGCACGAATGCGCGCCGAAGGCGGTGCCGCCGGCTTCGTCGATATCGTGTCACGCCTTCTCATAGTCACCTTCGGCGCTGCGGATGACGCACCCATGGCCAAGGCCGAGGAGACCATCGCGCCATCTATGGAAGGCGGTGCCACGGGCCCTTTCCCTGGCGCGACGTGATGCGCGTCGGCCTCGGCGTCTTGCGCGTCGCGCCGGCCGTTCTGTGGTCGATGACGCCGCGTGAGTTCGCCGCAGCGCTTGAAGGCGCCCTCGGTCCCACGCCCGACCAGCACGCCATCGACCGTCCGTCGCTCGCCAGCCTGATGGCCCGCTACCCCGATAGATAGGAGAGCTTCATGCCCGAGAGCGTCGCCGACTGGCAGATCAGCGTTGGCGCCGACACCAGTGCGCTCCGCAACGAGTTGCAGCGTACCGCGCTCGTCGGCCGCCAGTTCAGCCGCTCGATGATCTCTTCCTTCGAAGGCATTGCCGTACAGGGTCGCTCGCTCGGCGATGTCGTCCGCAATTTGGGCCTCAGCCTCTCCCGCATGGTGCTTAGTGCTGCGATGAAACCCCTCGACCAGGCCGTCGGCCGCATGCTCGGCGGTATCTTCGCCGGTGGCATGGGTCTCGGGTTTGCCAAGGGCGGTGTCCTGCGTCACGGCACGCCGATCCCTTTCGCAAAAGGCGGCGTGATCGCCTCGCCGGTTGCGTTTCCGCTGAGCGGTGGTCGCACCGGCCTCGCCGGCGAGCGCGGCCCCGAAGCCATCATGCCGCTCGCACGCACTGCCGATGGGCGTCTCGGCATCGCCGCATCCGGAACCGGCGGATCGAACATAACGGTCAACATCGCGACACCCAACATCGAGAGCTTCGCGCGCTCGGAAACACAGATCGCCGCCCTCGTCGCCCGCGCGCTCGGTCGCGCCGAACGCAATCTCTAGGCCCACCGATGAGCTTTCACGAGATCCGCTTTCCGACTGCCATCTCGCGTGGCGCGACCGGCGGCCCCGAGCGGCGCACCGATGTCGTCGCGCTTGGCTCAGGTCATGAGGAACGCAACAGCCGCTGGGCCGACTCGCGCCGCAGCTACAATGCCGGCTACGGCATCAAGACGCTCGACGATCTTCACGCCGTCATCGCCTTCTTCGAGGAGCGGCGCGGTCGCCTCTACGGCTTCCGCTGGAAGGATCACGCCGATTTCCGCTCGTGCCCGCCGTCCGCAACACCGACAGCGCTCGATCAACAGATCGGCATCGGCGACGGCGAGACCGCCGCTTTTCAGCTCGTCAAGCGCTACGGCTCCGTTCATGCGCCGTGGTCGCGGCGAATTGCCAAGCCCGTTGCCGGCACCGTGCTCGTCGCCGTCGACGGAACGCCCGTGGCGGTCGGCACCGCTGTCATCGCCAATCCGACGACAGGTCTGCTCACCTTCGCGCCCGAGCACATTCCCATCGAAGGCACCGTTATCACCGCCGGCTACGAGTTCGATGTCCCTGTCCGCTTCGACACCGACAAGCTCGAAGTGAGCCTCCAGGGCTTCAGCCACGGCGCCATTCCGTCGATCCCCGTTGTGGAGGTGCGCCTTTGAAACAGCTCAATGACGCACTCGCCGCACATCTCGCATGCGGCGCCACGACTCTCTGCTCGTGCTGGCGCCTCGCGCGTCGCGACGGCACGAAGCTCGGCTTCACCGATCATGATCGCGATCTCGCCTTCGACGACACCATCTTCGAGGCGGCAAGCGGGTTCACGGCAAGCGAGATTCGCGATCAAGTGGGCTTGAGCGTCGACAACCTCGAGGTGACGGGCGCTCTCATTTCCGATCGGCTCTCCGAGATCGCGCTGGCCTCCGGGGACTTCGACGATGCGGCCATCGAGATCTTCCGCGTCAACTGGCAGGACACGAGCCAGCGTGTGCTCCTGCGCTCAGGTTCGCTCGGCGAGGTGCGTCGCTCCGGCTCAGCCTTCAGCGCCGAGGTACGCGGCCTCGCGCACTACCTCCAGCAACCCAAGGGCCGCCTGTTCCAGTACACCTGCGATGCCGATCTCGGCGACACCCGCTGCGGTATCGACCTCACCTCGCCCGACTATCGCGCAAGCGGCACCATTCTCGCCCTTACGGGCACGCGCCGCCTCGCGATCGACGGCCTCGCGGACTACGAACCCGGCTGGTTCAACCGCGGCATCCTCGTCTTCACTTCGGGTGCCAATACCGGTCGCGCCATGGAGATCAAGAGCCACACTCACCGCGCCGGCATGGTCGAGATCGAGCTCTGGCAGCCCATGGGCGAGCCGATCGCGATCGGCGACATGATCACGGCCACAGCCGGTTGCGACAAGCGCATCGAGACGTGCGCTGCGCGCTTCGCCAACGCCGTGAACTATCGCGGCTTCCCGCACATGCCCGGCAACGACTTCGTCACCGCCGTCGCCCAGCCTGGCAGCACGCCGGTCCCTGCCGGACGCGGTTCCGGAGCCTGAGGTCATGACTTACACGCGCGAGGATATCGTCGCCGAGGGCCGGCGCTGGATCGGCACGCCCTATCATCATCAGGCGAGCGTTCGCGGTATCGGCACCGACTGCCTTGGTCTAGTACGCGGCGTTTGGCGGGTGCTTCACGGTGCAGAAGCCGAAGGCGTTCCGCCTTACGCGCACGACTGGGGCGAAGCGACGGGCGCCGAGACCATGCTCGCCGCCGCGCGCCGCCATCTTGTCGAGCGCGACCGTGCTGCTGCCGCCCCCGGCGATGTTCTCATCTTCCGCTATCGCAGCCACGCCGTTGCCAAGCATGTCGGCATCCTCTCCGGCCCGACCTCGATGATCCACGCCATCGAGGGCCGCGCCGTTGCCGAAGTCCCGCTCGGCACGTGGTGGCGCCGCCATCTTGCCGCTGCGTTCTCCTTTCCCAGGATCGTTCCCTGATGGCTACGCTTGCTCTTGCAGTCGCCGGCGCGGCGGTCGGCTCGGCCCTGCTGCCGGCCGGCGTCACCGTGCTCGGCGCGACCTTCACCGGCGCCATGATCGGCGGCCAGGTCGGCGCGCTTGCCGGCAGCTATGTCGATCAGGCCCTGCTCGGCGGCTCCGGCCAGTCCCGCGCCCGCGGCGGCCCGCGCCTCGACGATCTCCGCGTCACGGCGTCGACGGAAGGCGCGGCTGTGCCCCGCATCATCGGGCGCGCGCGTCTCGGTGGCCAGGTCATCTGGGCATCCACGCTCGATGAGGAAGTCGTCAAGAACAGCAGCGGTAGTGGCAAAGGCGGCGCCAGCGGCGGTTCGAGCACGCGCAGCTATCGCTACTACGCAAATCTCGCAGTCGCCCTCAGCGAAGGCACGATCACATCGATCGGGCGCGTATGGGCTGACGGCAAAGAACTTGACCTCACCCAGATCACCTGGCGACTCCACACCGGCAGCGAAGCCCAACAGCCGGACGATCTCATCGTCGCCCACCTCGGCGCCGACGGCGCGCCCGCCTATCGCGGCATTGCCTACATCGTCTTCGAGCGCATGCTGCTCGAGCCCTATGGCAATCGCCTTCCTCAACTTTCTTTCGAAGTCTTCCGCGCCGTCGATCCCTTCGAGCAGAGCGTCCGCGCCGTCGTCATGATCCCCGGCTCCGGCGAGTTCGTCTACGCGACGAGCCCGGTCACGCGTCGTGTCGGCCCCGGCCAGACCGAAACGGAAAACGCGCACACCCTTCAGGGCGATACGGACTGGAGCGTTTCGCTCGACCAGCTCGCAGCCACGCTCCCCAACGTCGGCGCCGTCTCACTCGTGGTAAGCTGGTTCGGCACGGATCTGCGCGCTGGTCACTGCCAAGTCCGTCCAGCCGTCGACAACGACGACAAGAGCACAGATCCGATTTCCTGGCGCGTCGCCGGTCTCACGCGCGGCACGGCTCCGATGGTCAGCAGCCACGAGGGCCGCCCCGCCTACGGCGGAACGCCCTCGGACCAAACGGTCATCGCCGCCATCCAGGATCTCAAGTCGCGCGGCCACAAGGTCACGCTCAATCCATTCATCCTCATGGATGTGCCCACCGACAACACGCGCCCGAATCCCTACGCCCCCGACAACACGCAACCCGCCTACCCTTGGCGCGGGCGCATCACGGTTCATCCTGCGCCCATGACTGCGGGCACGCCGGACAAGTCCGGTGCCGCCGCCAGCCAGATCGCGACATTCGTCGGCTCGGCTCAACCCAATCACTTCTCCATCAACGGGCAGCAGATCAACTACTCAGGCCCCGCCGAATGGTCTTTCCGCCGCATGATCCTGCACTACGCGCATCTTGCGGCTGCGGCCGGTGGCGTCGATGGCTTCATTCTCTGCTCGGAGCTGCGCGGTCTCACCCAATCGCGCGATGCCGCCGCGAGCTATCCCTTCGTCGCTGCCCTTGCCGATCTCGCCGCGGATGTGCGCACGATCCTCGGTGCGACAACGAAGCTCACCTACGGCGCCGACTGGTCGGAATACTTCGGCCATCATCCGCAAGATGGCAGCGGCGACGTGCTCTTCCATCTCGATCCACTGTGGGCCTCGCCAGACATCGACGCCATCGGCATCGACACCTATTGGCCGCTTGCCGATTGGCGCGACGGCCGCGATCACGCCGACTGGCAGGCCGGCCAGCGTGTCCTGCACGATCTCCGCTATCTTAAATCCAATCTCCGCGGCGGCGAGGGCTACGACTGGTACTACGCCAGCGATGAGGATCGCGAGCTCCAGCTCCGCACACCCATCACGGACGGCGAAGCCGGCAAACCCTGGGTCTTCCGCTTCAAGGACATCCGCTCCTGGTGGGAGAACGCGCATTACGACCGCCCCGGCGGGATCGAAAACCCGACGCCAACCGCATGGGTTCCCAAATCCAAGCCATTCTGGCTTACGGAAGTCGGCTGTCCGGCCATCGACAAGGGCGCGAACCAACCGAACGTCTTCGTTGATCCCAAGAGCAACGAGAGTGCGCGTCCCTACTTCTCCACGGGTACGCGCGACGATCTCATTCAGCGTCTTTATCTCCAGGCGGCGATCGAAGGCCTCGATCCCGCGCACCCCGGTTACATCGAGAACGCCAATCCGACCTCCGACCTCTATGGCGCGCCGATGGTCGACCTCGATCACATCTACGTCTATGCCTGGGATGCGCGGCCCCATCCCGCATTTCCCCACAACCGCCTCGCCTGGGGCGATGGCGAGAATTGGCGTTACGGTCATTGGCTCAATGGCCGCATTGCCAGCCAGCCACTTGGCGCTGTCGTCACCGATATTCTGCGTGCTCAAGGCTTCGAGCGCCTGGACGTCGGCGCGCTCGCAGGTGTCGTCACCGGCTACGTCATCGACCAGGTCATGTCGGCACGCGAGGCGCTGCAGCCCCTCGAACTCGCCTATTTCTTCGACGCGATCGAGAGCGAAGGTCGGATCGTCTTCCGTCATCGTGGCATCGATCCGCCCGCGCTCACGCTGACCGCCGACGCCGCAGCCGAGCTCAAGCCCGGCGCCGATCTCATCAGTCTCGCCCGCGCGCAAGAGACAGATCTCCCTGCGTCCGCGCGCATTTCATATGCCTCATCGGAACGCGACTATCGCCGCGCCGTCGCTGAGGCACGCCGACTCGTCGGCGCTAGCGGCCGCGTCTCACTCGCCGAGTTGGCCATCGTCATGGAGGCCGATCAAGCCGCACAGATTGCCGAGAGCTGGCTCTTCGAGACGTGGGCCGCACGCGAGAAAGCTCAGTTCGCGTTGCCACCGAGCCGCATCGCACTCGAGCCGGGCGATGTCGTCGCGATCGATGGCCCAGGCGATCCGCGCCTCTTCCGCATTACCGAGATCGGAGACCACGGCGCGCGCGAGATCGACGCGATCCGCATCGAGCCGGATGTTTATACGCCCGTCGCCGCAGCACCACGCGACGCAGACCCTCCGCAAGTGACTCTCCCCGGCCAGCCATCGGCCGTGTTCCTCGATCTGCCGTTACTGCTCGGCAACGAGTCACCCGATGCGGGTTACTTCGCAGCGATGATGCGGCCGTGGCCAGGGGCCATCGCACTCTATTCCTCGCCCGACACCTCCGGCTTTACTTTGCGCGCGCTTCCGACGGAGCCAGCCACCATCGGCGTGACGCTCGACGATCTCCCCTCTCGCCCTTCGAGCCGCTTCGACAAGGCCACGACACTTCACGTCCGCCTCGATTTCGGTGCGCTCGCTTCAGTCACTGATCTCGCGCTTCTCTCCGGCGCCAATGCTGCCGCCGTCGAGCACGCATCCGGCCGCTGGGAGATCATCCAGTTCCGTGAGGCCACGCTCGTCGCCCCTTCCACCTACGCACTCACGACCCTCATCCGCGGACAGCAGGGCACGGAAGGCATGATCAGCCCACTCTTGCCCGCAGGCGCACGCTTCGTGCTGCTCGATACTGCCCTCATCAGGCTGGATCTCGCACCCGACGAGGTGGGCTTGCCGCTCAACTGGCGCTTCGGTCCGTCGAACCGCGATCTCGGTGCGCCATCCTATGGCACGATCGTCCACGCCTTCGGCGGCATCGGCCATCGGCCGTTTGCTCCGGTTCGCATTCGGGCTCGCCGCGATAACGACGGCCTCCACATAAGTTGGATACGCCGCACGCGCATGGGCGGCGACAGTTGGGAGAGTGCGGAGGTGCCACTCGGCGAAGCCAGCGAGCACTACGAAATCGACGTGCTCTACGGCGACGCCACAGTACGCACGCTCTCCGCATCAAACCCATCGGTGCTCTACACCGCCGCTGAACAGACCGCCGATTTCGGGGCACCGCCGGACTCTGTCGTCGTCCGCATCTGCCAGCTCGGCGCGATCTACGGCCGCGGTACGCCTGCCACCGCGTTTCTCTAGCCTGCGCAAGGGAGTTCTTCATGCAGCAGCCATCCTGGATGGCCGAGGCCTGGCGCGAGCTTGGCCAATCGGAACTTCCTGGAGCCGCGCACAATCCGCGCATCGTCGCGATGTTCGACGAGCTCGGCCATCCGGATCAAGGCGACGAAACCGCGTGGTGCGCTGCCTTTGTCGGCGCCTGTCTCGAGCGTGCCGGTGTCACCAGCACGCGCTCGCTTCGCGCCCGCTCTTATCTCGACTGGGGCGCTCCGACGGATGCACCCGAGATCGGCGCGATCGCCGTGCTCAGCCGCGGCAACGATCCGGCACTTGGCCATGTCGGCTTCCTCGTCGGCATGACCACGACGCACGTCCTAATTCTTGGTGGCAATCAGTCCAATGCCGTCACCGTCGCACCTTTCGATCGCGGATTTGTACTCGGGTTCCGCATGCCCGGAGCGCAGCAGACCACACGGGCTGGCGACCACAAATTCGAGCTCGCGCTCAGCCACGTGCTCGCGATGGAAGGCGGCTGGACTGACGATCCGAACGATCCCGGCGGCCCGACCAACAAGGGCATCACGCTCGCCGTCTACGCACGCGAACACGGCATCGAGGTCACATCGGCCAATCTCGCCGAGCTGAAAGCGGATCTTCGCGGCATCCCCGACCCGCTCGTACGCAGCATCTACGAGACACGCTACTGGCGGCCCGCGCGCTGCCCGGCGCTGAGGCCCTCCTTGGCCCTCATGCACTTCGATGCCGGCGTCAACCACGGCGTCGGCACGGCTGCGCGCTTTCTTCAGGAGGCCCTCGGCGTCGAGATCGATGGCGAGATCGGCCCCATGACGCTCGGCGCTGCCCGGACTGCAGATCCACGCCAGGCGCTCGCACGCTACGCCGCCATTCGACGACAACGCTACCGCGCACTTCCCCACTTCTGGCGCTTCGGTCGCGGCTGGCTTCGCCGCATCGACGCCACCTTCACCGCCGCCGCCAGCCTCATCCCACGAGCCAACGATCCTTCATCAACCGAGGAGAACCATTATATGACCGGCCCGACCGATGCTCCCGTTACCAAGCCCGACACCACCTCCGACGCCAAAGGCTGGTGGCAATCGTTGACAATTTGGGGAACGCTGCTCACGGCGATCACCACGGTGCTCCCGCTCGTCGGCGTGGTCCTTGGCATCAGCATCACACCGGAGCTCGCCGACGAGATCGGCCAGAACGTCATCCTCGTCATTCAGGCAGTCGGCGGCCTGATCGGCACGCTCATGGCGCTCTTCGGCCGCGCCCGTGCCACCGCGCTACTTCAGGCGAGATTGCGCTGAGGAGTGACGATTACTTGCGCCGCTGGCGGCGCGCCCGATATTTCGCCGCCCAGCCCTCGCGCGTTTCCTGCGGCGCTCGCGCGAGACCAAGCGCATCCGCCGGCACATCCTTCGTTATGATGCTGCCGGCCGCGACATACGCGCCGTCGCCGATCTTGACCGGCGCCACCAGCGCCGAGTTGGAGCCGATGAAAACACCGGCCCCCACGTCGGTATGGTGCTTCTCGAAGCCATCGTAGTTACAGAAGATCGTCCCTGCGCCGATGTTCGCGCCAGGTCCGACGCGCGCGTCACCCATGTAGGCAAAGTGATTTGCCTTGGCGCCGGCCTCGATCGTCGCGTTCTTCACCTCGACGAAGTTGCCGATGTGCACGTCAGGTCCGATGTCGGCACCGGGTCGCATGCGCGCGTAAGGACCAACGACCGCGCCCCTGCGGATGATGACGGTGTCGCGCCGTTTTCCATCTTGGCCGGCCATGTAGCAGTTCGCGTGCAGCGTGACGCCATCCTCAATGGTGACTCCCGGTCCGATGACCACATTCGGCTCGATGAGCACGTCGCGTCCGATCACGGTATCGTAGCTCAGCCAGACGGTCTCGGGTGCGACAAGCGTTGCTCCGCCAAGCATGGCCTCAAGCCGACGCCGACGCTGCCAGATCGCTTCTGCAGCGGCCAATTGCGTCCTGTCGTTGACGCCCAGCACCTCTTCCTCATCACACACGACGACACGCGCGGCGTAGCCATCACTTCGCGCCAGCTCTATCGCGTCGGTCAGATACAGCTCGCCTTTCGCATTGTCGGTGCCGATCCGGCGCAGCAACCCCGCCAGATCCCGCACCCGGAGGGCCATCACGCCGGAATTGCACAAGCGTATCTGCCGCTCCGCGTAGCTCGCATCGGCGTGCTCGCGGATCGCGACCACTTCCCCCTTCGCGTCTGTCAGCAATCGGCCGTAGCCCGTCGGATCTGCGGCCTCGAATCCCAGCACCGCCACTCCCGCGCCCTGCTCCAAAGCATCGCGCATCTGCTTGAGCGTCGCCGCCGTGATCAGAGGCGTATCGCCGTAGAGGACCAGCACATCGCCCTTGTGCGCCGCCATTGCCGCCGCGGCCGCCAGAACAGCATCCGCCGTCCCGCGTCGCTCAGCCTGGATGAATGTCTCGAGAGCCGGAGCCGCCGCTCGCCCTTCGGCTGCCACATCCTCCATCTCCGGTCCGACAACCAGCGCCAGCCGCTCCGGCGTCAATCCCCGCACTACATCGAGCACATGGCCGAGCATCGACCGCCCGGCAATCTTGTGCAGCACCTTGGGCATATCGGAGCGCATCCGCGTGCCCTGGCCTGCTGCCAGCACAACGGTCAGAAGAGGTGCGGCCATAGTGTGCTTCCTCGATAGGGCCTAGCCCGCCAACGCGATTGCGCTGCGCGGCCGGCGCCGCCTCCATCTGGCAACGTCCGCCGGGCACGTCAATTGCGACCGCCATCCTTGCCCACCTGAAAGTCCACGGCATCAAGGCCGTTGCCGCTTCTGCTCCACCCCGGCTGGAGCCCTCAATCAGGTGCCGAAGCTGGCCGGTGTCCCCGGCGCGCGTTACGGGCCAGTTGTAGCTTGCTCCCTGCCCACGGGGGCCGCTTAATGCAAGAAAGCGACGCGCTCCGCCCTCGAACCCGTCAGCCATCAAAATGCCGCTTGACGTCCATGCCTCCGCCATGAAAAAGAACGATCGTTCGTTTTTAGTGCATCGCACAACGACGAAGCGGTATCGGCAACATGGCAAAGCTCAGTCCCGAGACACTGCGAGAGCGTAGCGACCATATTCTCGACGCCGCGGGACGCTGCTTCGCCCGCGCCGGCTTCCACCGCACGACCATGCAGGACATCTGCCGCGAGGCCGAGGTCAGCCCGGGTGCCCTGTACATCTATTTCAACAGCAAGGAAGCCCTGATCGCCGGCATCTGCGAGCGCGATCGGGCCGAGTTCGCAAGCCGCTTTGCCGCAATGCCTCTCGGCGGCGATTTCATGGAGGCGCTCGCGGATCTCGGCCGCCATTTCCTGGAGGAGCCTCTCGACCGTCGCCTCCTGTGCATCGAGGTCGGAATCGAAGCCACCCGCAATCCAAAGGTCGGCGAGATCCAGAAGTCGGTCGATGACTTCATCCGTACATCATTCCGAGAGCTATTCACCAAGCTCAAGGACGAAGGCCGCATCGCCCCTGTATTCGACATCGAGACTGTCCTCGATGCCTTTCTCACGATCGCAGACGGACTGCTCTGGCGCCGCGCGGTCGACGAAAATTTCAAGGCGGATGTCGTGTTGCCGCCGCTGCTGCACGCCGTCGCAGCCCTGCTGCGTCCGATCACCGACGGGGCCAAGTCATGAAAAAGAAATTCGTCCTGTGGGCGCTTCCCGTAGTGGTCGTCGGCCTCGTTGCCGTCGCCTATGGAACCGGCTTCCTCCCCAAGGCCGCCGCCGACAAGAAGGCAGGGGCACCGACCTTGGCTCCCAATGTCCACATCAGCGTCAGTGTCGCTCGCGTCACGCCGCATGCATTCGTCGAGACCCTCACGCTCAGCGGTTCGCTCGTCCCGCGCGAGGAGATCCTGATCGGACCGGAGATAGAAGGTCTGCGCGTGCTCGACGTCCTCGTGGATGAGGGCGACGAGGTCAAACGTGGGCAAGTCCTCGCGCGCCTCGTGCCCGATACGCTCGATGCGCAGCTGGCGCAGAATGAAGCAGCACTCGCGCGCAATGCAGCGGCAAGTGCTCAGGCCCGCAGCGGCATCTCCGAAGCCGAAGCGCGCTTGAAGGAAGCCAAGAACGCCATCGAGCGCGCGCGCACGCTCAGGGAAGCAGGCCACGTTTCGGATGCCGTCTTCGATCAGCGCGAGTCGGTCTTCAAGCTCGCCGAGGCGCAGCTCGTCGCCGCCCGCGATGGGCTAAAGGCGTCCGAGGCCGATCGCGCGAGCATCGAGGCACAGCGCCGCGAGTTACTGTGGCGGCGCTCGAAGACCGAAGTCACCGCACCTGCCGACGGCGTCATCAGCCACCGTCGCGCCCGCATCGGCGCCACCGCCGCGCTCGTCTCGCAGGAGCCAATGTTCCGCATGATCGAGAAGGGCGAGATCGAGCTCGATGCCGAGGTGCCGCAGGCGCATGTCGTCCGCCTCGCCGTCGGCCAAAAGGCGCGCATCGCCATTCCCGGCAATGGCGAGGTCGAAGGTACCGTGCGGCTGATTTCGCCGGCCGTAGACCCTGCGACGCGGCTTGGCCGCGTGCGCATCCTGCTCGGCAAGGACCCGAATTTGCGCATCGGCACATTCGCCCGCGGTGAGGTCATCGTCGCCCGCGGCACGGGGCTCGCAGTCCCGCGCTCGGCAGTACTGTTCGGCAAATCCGGCGCCAGCGTGCAGATCGTCGAGAACGACACCGTCGCAACCCGGCCGGTCACGCTCGGCCTTGCCGAGGCCGACAAGCTCGAGATCCGCGATGGCGTTGCCGAGGGCATGCTCGTCGTCGCGAAGTCCGGCACGTTCCTGCGCAACGGCGATCGCGTCCGTCCTGTCATTCTTCCCAGCACTGTTGCTGAGGGGCGCTAAGCGATGAACTTCAACATCTCGGCGTGGTCGATCCGCAACCCTGTTCCGCCACTCACCCTCTTTCTCGTGCTGATGGTGCTCGGCGTTCTCGCGTTCCAGGCGCTGCCGATCACGCGCTTTCCGAACATCGATGTCCCGATTGTCCGGGTCCACATCTACCAGACGGGCTCGGCCCCCGCCGAACTCGAAACGCAGGTGACGAAGCGCGTCGAGGATGCCATCGCGAGCGTCAACGGCGTCAAGCACATCACGTCGACCGTCACTGAGGGCATTTCCCTCACGGTCATCGAGTTCCGCCTAGAGACGGACACAGACCGCGCTGTCAATGACGTCAAGGATGCAATCGCGCGCATCCGCTCGGAGCTGCCACGCACCATCGAGGAGCCGGTCGTCGCCCGGCTCGACGTCGAAGGCCTTCCGATCGTCACCTATGCCGTTCGCGCTCCCGCAATGACGGCCGAGGAGGTCTCCTGGTTCGTCGACGACGTCGTCGTCCGCACGCTGCAGGGTGTGCGTGGTGTTGGCGAGGTGCTGCGCGTGGGCGGCGTGAAGCGCGAGATTCGCGTCGGGCTCGATCCGAACCGCCTGCTCTCGCTCGGCATTACCGCAGGCGATGTCAATCGCCAGCTCCGCGCCACAAACGTCGATCTTGCCGGCGGAAGGGGCGAGATCGGCGGCCGCGAACAGGCCATCCGCACACTCGCTGGCCAGACTACGGTGGCGAAGCTCGCCGCCACGATGATCGCTCTTCCCGGCGACCGCAAAGTACGGCTCGACGAGCTTGGAACCGTCACAGACTCCTACGAGGAGCCACGCGCCTTCGCCGCAGTCGACAAGGAGCCCGTCGTCGCCTTCTCGGTGACGCGCGCCAAAGGCGCAAGCGACACCACCGTCTCGACCGATGTCCACAACGCCATCGGCGAACTCAACAAGCTCTATCCGAACGTTCAGATCTCTCTCGTCGACACGACCACGACCGCGGTGCGCGGCGCCTACACTTCGACCATGCAGACGTTGATCGAGGGTGCCCTGCTCGCCATTATCGTCGTCTTCCTGTTCCTGCGCAATTGGCGTGCAACGATCATCACCGCGGTCGCCTTGCCGCTGTCGATCATGCCCGCGTTCTTCGTCATGCACGCGCTCGGGTTCTCGCTCAATCTCGTCAGCCTGCTTGCCATCACGATCGCCACCGGCATCCTCGTCGACGACGCCATCGTCGAGATCGAGAACATCGAGCGTCACATGGCCATGGGCAAACCGCCCTACCGCGCCTCGCTCGACGCCGCCGACCAGATCGGCCTCGCGGTCATCGCGATAACATTCACGATTGTCGCGGTCTTTACGCCTGTAAGCTTCATGGGCGGGATCGCCGGCCAGTACTTCAAGCAGTTTGGCCTCACCGTCTCGATCGCGGTGTTCTTCTCGCTCATCGTCGCGCGCCTGCTGACGCCGCTGCTTGCCGCGTACTTCCTGCGGCCACGTCCGCACAATGATCATGAGCCGCGCTGGCTGCGCGCTTACACGCGCGTCGCGCGCTGGTCGGTGCGCCATCGCTTCCTCACACTCATAGCAGGCCTCGGGATTTTTGCGGCCTCAATCGGCAGCTTCTTCCTGCTGCCGTCCGCCTTCCTTCCCACCGACGACACGGGGCGCATACTGCTTGCCGTGGAGTTGCCGCCCGGATCGCGGCTCGACGACACGCGGCGCCTTACGAATGAGCTCACCGAGCGCATCAAGCGCCGGCCGGAAGTTGTCAGCGTGCTCGTAACGGGCGGTCAGGTGCTCGGCTCCGGCGCCGAGGTGCGCAAGGCGACACTGACGATCAATCTCGTCCCGAAATCCAAGCGCAAGTACACACAGCTCGCCATCACCGAGTCGCTCGGCGCCGAGCTCGCGGACGTTCCCGACATCCGCTACTGGTTCCTTCGCGACAATGGTCAGCGCGCTTTTACCGTCGTTGTGACGGGTCGCGAAGGCGACGAGGTCGATCGCGTTGCCGCAGGCCTGACGTCGGAAGCCAAACGCGTCGTCGACAAAGACGGCAACGCGATGCTGCTCAACGTCGTCTCGACGGCCGAGCTCGACCGACCGGAGCTGCTCGTCGTGCCGCGCACCGAGCTTGCGGCCGATCTCGGCGTCTCCACCGAGACCATTTCGGAGGCGGTCCGCATTGCCACCATTGGCGATGTTCCGGCTGCCCTCGCGAAGATGAACATCGACGACCGGCAGATCCCGATCCGCGTCCAGCTCATGGAGGACGCACGCGGCGAACGCGGCACGCTTGAGAACCTCAAGGTTCCAACCGCATCCGGTGGCGCCGTGCCGCTCAATGTCGTTGCCGACATCAATATGAGCCAGGGCCCGACCGCCATCAGCCGCTATGACCGCCGACGCCAGGTGGTGATCGGCGCCGATCTCGCCGGCGAGACGCCGCTTGGTGACGCGCTCAAAGCCGTGCTCGCACAGCCTTCGGCGCAGAACCTGCCGGCCGGCGTCGAGGTTCGTCAGTTCGGTGATGCAGAAGTCATGGCAGAGGTCTTCCAGAGCTTCGCGCAAGCCATGGGCGCCGGCATCATGATGATGTACGCGGTGCTCGTGCTGCTCTTCGGCTCCTTCCTTCAGCCGATCACAATCCTGTTCTCGCTGCCGCTATCGATCGGCGGTGCCATCTTCGCGCTCTACCTCACCAGCGAGCCCGTCAGTCTGCCGGTCGTCATCGGCATCCTGATGCTCATGGGCATCGTGACCAAGAACGCGATCCTGCTCGTCGACTTCGCCGTCGAGGAAATGGCGAAGGGCGTACGTCGCGCCGAAGCCATCGTAGATGCCGGGCGCAAGCGCGCCCGCCCGATCATCATGACGACCATCGCCATGGTCGGCGGCATGATCCCGGCGGCACTCAATACCGGCGACGGTGGCGAATTCCGCGTGCCGATGGCCGTCGCGGTCATCGGCGGCCTCCTGTCCTCGACACTGCTCAGCTTGCTCTTCGTGCCGGCTGTGTTCGCCGTGATGGACGATGTCTCGCGGTTCATGTGGTGGACCTTCGGCCGCTTCGTCGGTCCGGGTGAGGAGCCGCAGACCCCGGCGTCGGCTGAGTCCCCGGATGACCGTCAGCCTTCACTCGACCTGCCCGTGCCTGGCCATGCGGGCCAGCGCCCCATGGCGGCAGAATAGGTGTTTTTCTTCAAAACCCTACCGTAATACCCGATAGATGGGAGTGATACGGTGCGCACACTGCTCGGGTCAGTAGCGGGAGTATGAGACCATGTTCGATGCGAAGAGCCTACTTGAGATGATGGTTCGGGGCGCAGCCTCTAGTTCCCCTCAATCCCAGCAAGCCCAGTCTCGCGGCGGACTCGAAGACCTCCTCGGCCAGCTCCTCGGCGGCGGCCAGCAAGCCGCGCCATCGCGTGACGGGGCCGGCAACCCTGCCGGCAGCGGTGGCCTCGAAGATCTCCTGCGGCAGTTCACGGGCGGCCCAGCACCTGCGGGCAGCCGCGCGGCAGCTCCTACGCCCGGCGCGGCACCGAACCCCGGTCAAGGTGGCGGCAATCCTCTTGAGGATCTTCTGCGCAATCTCGCACCGAAAAGCGGCAGTGGTGCGGGTGGAGGCCTTATCGACATTCTCGGCCAGATCCTCGGCCAAGCAACAGCCGGGGTGAAGGAAGGTGCGCAACGCGTCGATGATGCGACCGGTGCATCCGGCCAGCTCCGCGATATCCTTACGCGTACGACCGGCAAGTCGCCCGAAGAGCTGATGAACTCGGCGAAGGAGCTGGTCGAGAAGAACAAGATGGGCGCCGGCGTCGCCGCGGGCGGGCTAGGCGCCGTCGTGCTCGGCACGAATACGGGCCGCGCACTCGCCGGCAGCGCTCTCAAGCTCGGTGCGCTCGCGCTGATCGGTGGTCTCGCCTACAAGGCCGTGCAGAACTATCAGGCTGGCAAGCCGCTGCTCGGCGGTGATAGTCCACAGGCCCTCGTCGAGGCGCCATCCGGCTCAGGCTACGAGGCCCGCGCCGTCACCAACGAATCCGCGCTGCTCTACATCCGGGCCATGATCGCGGCAGCGGCTGCCGATGGTCGCATCGACGACACCGAGATGAAAAAGATCATCGGTGGGCTCAAGCAGATGGGCGTTGATCGCGAAGCCGAGGAGTTCCTGGCGAACGAGTTGAACAGCCCGGCGACGACGCAGCAGCTCGCGAGTGCGGTTCACGGTGATGCCGAAGCCGTGCAGGTCTTCACTGCGGCCCGCATCGCGATTGATCTCGACAATGCCGAAGAGCACGATTTCCTCGTGCGCCTTGCGGATGATCTCGGCCTCGATCGCGAGCTCGTCGCGCACATCGACGCAACGACACGGCAGGCAGCATAGAATACGTCCGACGGCGGGGTACCCCGCCGGCATGGCACCTGGGATGAGGCGGAGAACCTCTTCCCAGCAGCCGGCGACGATACCGAAGACCAATCAGCCGCCGAACAGTACAGCGTGCATGATTCGGCCGGGCACGAATGTGAAGAAGCCGGCGATGATCAACGCGCCGACATAGAGGCCGATCATGCCCTTCTTGTGCGCGGAGATGCTTCCGCGCCGCGCCATCATGACGGCGAAGGGCGTATAGAGAAGCACCCAGATCGACAACAAGTGAATGAGGCTGAAGCCGCGCCACTGATCGATATGGTGGATCCAGAACGAGCTGGCGGCGATCACCAGCATCAGGACGACCCAGGTGTAACCGAACAATCGATGCGGTCCGTCACCCTTGCGCCGGAAGAGTTGCACAAGCCCAAGCCAGAATGCCGTCAACGCCGCGAAGGCATGAAGCTGGATCGCGGGACTCGCCGAAAGCAATGGCTGGAGCTTCATGCGGCCTCCTGCACCGCCCTTATCTCCGGCGGCGGATCGAAGTCCTCGGGAATACCTGCAAGCCCGACCCGCCGGAACCAACGCCCGAGCGCCGGAGATGCGGTGAGCACGGCGAAAGGAATGGCGACAAGATAACCCGCAGTGAGAGGCAAACTCCACCAGAATACCGCAGGATTGATCAACCAGAGCAGCCCGCACACGACGACGCCGAACAGCGTCTGCGGCCACAGCGTGCGCACGGCCGTCGCCCATGAGATGCCGTAGGCATCCCGCGACTGCCCGCCCCACACGACCGATTTCCCAAATGCCAAGCCGATCATGAAGATCGACGTGCGGATCGTCGAGATCGCGCCTTGCAGGAATGAGAAAGCGAGTTCGAGCACTGCCGACACGGCGAACCGCACCGGCCCGCCGTAACGATCGACGCCCCCCTTGGTCAGCACGGCGTCGATAAGACCTGCGATCTTCGGGCTCAGGTACATGACGAAGAACAAGACATAGAGAAAGATCGCCAAGCCGACGGGATAATTTGCGATGGACTGGCCTTCCCACGCGGCGATCGGCAACAGCGCGATCATCAGCGTCCACGCCGGAATGCCGATAAACATGAGGATCGCCCACAGGAGCTGGAAGCGGCTCATGGCATAGAGCCCCGGCAAATCCAGCAGCTTGATGTACTGCATGTTGCCCTGGCACCAGCGCACATCCCGCTGCGCGAAGTCGAGCATGGTCGGCGGGTTCTCCTCCCACGACCCGTTCTCGACCGGCAGCACGCGCACCTCATAACCGGCGCGGCGCATGAGCGTCGCCTCGACCTGATCGTGCGAGAGCACGTGACCGCCGAGCGGCGGCTTCCCCGGCAGCAGCGGTAGATCGCAGTCCTCGACGAACGGCTTGATGCGGACAACGGCGTTGTGTCCCCAGAAGGGACCGCAATCGCCGACCCACCATGCTTGCCCCATGGTGTAGGAGCGCATGCCGTGGCGCATCCCGAACTGGAAGATGCGCGCGAATGTCGATGATGACGGCATCCCCACCACCAGCGACTGCAGAATGCCGATCCGTGGATGGGTCTGCATCATGCGCACGAGGCGCACGATCGCCGGACCGGACATAACACTGTCTGCATCCAGCGGCAGCATCAGCTCGTAGTCCTTGCCCCAACGCTGGCAGAAATCGCGGACGTTGCCCGCCTTGTATCCCTTGTTCTCCTCGCGGCGACGGTACGTGATGCGCGCAGCATCAAGGTCCTGCGCCTTCCATGCCGCGATCGCCGCCTCCTCGGCCACGGCCACTTCCGGCCGGTTGGTATCCGAGAGCACGAAGTAGCTGAAGGCCGCACCCTCGCCCGTTGCGTCGATGCTCTCTTTCACGATGCGCAGGCGGCGAATAGCGCGCGCCGGGTCCTCGTTGCGCAGCGTCATGAACACTGCCGTCTTGATTGTGATCGGCGTCGCCACATCGCCAGCACCCGCATACGGCGCGACGGCGCCCATTGGGTCCTTGTGGAAGTGCAGCAACCAGAGACCGATGACCGAGTTCCAGAAGCCGACGACCGTCCACGGCGTGCCGAACGCGAAGCAGACGAACATGATCATGTCGACCACGGTCCAGCCGCCTGCGCCGAGCACCTGGGCCGCCAGCCACAACATGGCAAACCAGGTGACGATGTTGAGCACCGCCATGATCAGGCGCCGCCGCGAAAGCTCGGCGTTTGCCTGGAGGCCCGTCGGTACGCTAAGGCTTTGACTGCTTGCGAGGCTCGCGCCGCGCGGTGCCGCATTATCAACGTCGTTGGTCATTGCTGTACTTGCTGAGATGTTGAGGAAATGCCCGGTCGACGGGCGGGACGCGTCAGATCGGATCTGAATATGGCTGACAAGCCCAGAGATACCGTGGGAGACACGCCTCTGGCGAACGCCTCGTCAGCCTCTTCGTTCCGACCAGCTGATCCTGGTCGATCTGCCCGCGCCATCTGGTACACGGCTCCGGGCACAGTGGAAATACGCTCATGCACGCTTCCATCCGTCGGAGCCGGCCAAGCCCTCGTGCGGACGGCATTCAGCGGTATCAGCCGCGGTACCGAGCGACTGGTCATCAGTGGTGCCGTCGGTCAGCAGGAATGGGAACGCATGCGCGCGCCCCTGCAAGAGGGCGCGTTTCCATTCCCAGTCAAATACGGCTATTGCGCGACCGGAACTGTGGAAGAAGGCCCTGACGCCCTCAGAGGCCGTACCGTTTTCTGTCTCCACCCGCACCAGGACCGCTTCATCGCGCCCGTCGAGATGCTGGTGCCACTGCCGGACGGTTTGCCCCCTCGTCGCGCAACGCTCGCGGCCAACATGGAAACAGCCCTCAATGCCGTCTGGGATTCGGGCGCAAGTGCCGGCGATCGGATCGTAATTGTGGGGGCCGGTATCGTCGGGCTTCTGGTCGCGCATCTGACAGCGCACCTTCCCGGCGCCGACGTGACCGTCGTCGATGTTGCCGACCGGAGTAGTCTCGTGACGAACCTCGGTGCGCGCTTTGCGGCACCCGCCGATGCGCCGCGTAATGCCGATGTCGTCTTCCACAGCAGCGCGTCGTCGGCTGGCCTTGCGACGGCCATCACCTGCGCAGGCATCGAGGCGACTGTCGTCGAGCTCTCCTGGTACGGCGACAAGGATGTGCCGGCCCCGCTCGGCGGCGCCTTTCACAGTCAGCGACTGCGGCTGCAATCGACTCAGGTCGGCCAAGTCTCACCGGGTCATCGCCCACGCTGGAGCTACCGACGCCGCATGGAGAAGGCGCTCGCGCTGCTTGCCGATCCGATCCTCGACGCGCTCGTCACCGACGAGATTGCCTTCGATGATGCGCCCGTCGCGCTGCCACGCATTCTCGCACCCGGTGCCGCTGGCCTCGCACCGGTCGTCAGGTATTCAGGCGCCGCTTAGAAGAAAAGCGACGGCGCCCGCAACCACGGCAAACGCCGAAACCGCGGCCATGAGCCGACCCATGCCCGCGCCACCGATCCACCACGCCATCATCGTCTTGGACACCGTGTTCACCGCCACGGCGATGAAGATGGCGATCGCCGCGATGGCCGCATCGCCACCGGCACCGCGCGCCATTGACAGTGTCACTGCATCAACGTCGGCTACTCCCGATACCGCCGCCACGAGATAGGCGCCCGCCGCGCCAACAGCGCCCGTGAGCAGCTTTGTCGCCAGCAGCACGATCGCGAGGATCGCGCCGAACTTCAGCACCGTCGCGAGCTCGAACGGGTTCTTGAGCTCGATGGCCGTTCCGCCACTCACTTCGCCGTCGGCACTGCGCCACATCAGCACGACGGCACCGAGTGCCAGCACCACGCCGACGGCACCGATCGGCAGCGCGATTGCCGTGAGCAGGCTGGGATTGATCACCCCTGCGATCGCCAGCACGCGCCCAGACATCACCGCGCTCGCGAGCAGAACACCTGCCGTCAACAGCGTCCGCTGCTCCGGATTCTCGCGTGCCACTTGGGCAAGCGTCATCGTGACGGCAGTGGACGAAGCCAAACCCCCGGCGATGCCGGTGATCGCTATGCCGTGTCTGTCGCCTGTGAGCTTGATTGCGACGTAACCGACGAAGCTGATGAACGCGATCATGATCGTCATCAACCAGATCTCGTAGGGGTTCAGCGCACCCCAAGGATCGATCGTCCTGTTTGGCAGCAGCGGCAACAGGATGAAGGTCATTGCCAGCAGGACGAGACCCGAGCGCAACTCCTGCTGCGTCAGCCGCGTGAGCCACGTATGAAGCAGGCTCTTCCAGGCCAGCAGAGCGGTGACCGCAACCCCACCCGCAGCCGCGACCTCCACGCTTCCCAGAACCGCGTACGCACCGAGGGCGAAGGCCAGCATCGCGGCAACGACCGTCGTCGCCCCAAACGTCCCCTCGCGCACATTCTCCCGATAGCGGAAAACGGCGATGATCGCCGCATGAACGGCAAAGGCGAGACCCAGGGCGATCGCACCGCCACCATCCCCGGCCGCCTTTGCGATCGCAGCCCAGACGCCGCCCAGCAGACCGCTGAGCGCGAATGTCCTGAGGCCGGCCGTTCGACCGCCCTCCCCCTCCTTTCGCTCACGCCAACCGCGCTCGAGGCCAATCAGCAGACCGACCGCCAGAGCCACTGAAAGCCGCTGAAAAAGCTCGAATGTATCCACTACCGTCCAGTCTCCGAGGCCACCCGATAGGCTACGCGCGTTTACCGCATATCGGATAGTCGCCGCGTAAAGGAGGGCGCTGAGATCTGTCTGGTTTCGATCGTTGATCTTAACGAGTAGAACATGCGCCAACCGGCTTTTTTTGGCCCCTCCCCAACACAGTGAGACAGCCATGAGTGCAACATCCATCAGTAAGGCTCTCACCCCGCCCGATATCCTCTCGCGCAAGGGCGGTGCACCGATCGCCTGCCTCACAGCCTACTCAACCCCCATCGCACGGATCGTCGATCGCCACTGCGATCTGATCCTCGTCGGCGATAGCGTTGGCATGGTCCTGCATGGCCTGCCGTCGACCGTCGGCGTCACACTCGACATGATGATCATGCATGGCCAGGCCGTGCATCGCGGCGCCGAGCGCGCGCTCGTCGTCGTGGATCTGCCGTTCGGCTCTTATGAAGAGAGCCCCGAGCAAGCCTTCCGCAGCGCCGCGCGCGTCATGGCCGAAACGAGCTGCGGTGCCGTCAAGCTCGAGGGCGGCGAGAGCATGGCCGATACCATCCGCTTTTTGACACGCCGCGGCATTCCCGTCATGGCCCACGTCGGCTTGACACCTCAAGCGGTCAACACTTTCGGCGGCTACAAGGTGCAGGGCCGCGGTGCCGGTGCCGAGCAAATCCTCCGGGACTCCAAGGCCGTCAGCGACGCCGGAGCCTTCAGCGTCGTACTCGAGAAGGTCACCGAGCCGCTCGCGCGCGCCATTACCGACAATGTCGCCATTCCGACCATCGGCATCGGAGCCTCACCAGCCTGCGATGGGCAGATCCTCGTGATCGATGACGTGCTCGGCATCTTCACCGATTTCCGACCGAAGTTCGTCAAGCGCTATGCCGAGCTTGGGCGCGATGCCGACGCCGCCATCTTCACCTATGCCGCCGAGGTGCGCGAGCGACGCTTCCCCAGCGCCGAGCATGTCTTTGGCGAAACGGCAAAACGGAAGGGATGAAGCACGCTTGCGCCGGTTCGACACCGCGGCCATGATCGCCGCATACGAGGCCTCGGAAGGCAGGAGCACACCATGACCGCCATGCGCTATCGCACGCTCGGACGCAGCGGGCTGAAGGTATCCGAGCTCTGCCTCGGCACGATGATGTTCGGCGGCCCGACCGCCGAGGCCGAAGCCCAACGCATTGCCGATCATGCCGCCGAGTCCGGTGTCAATTTCATCGATACGGCCAATGTCTATGAGAAAGGACGCTCGGAGGAAGTGACGGGCGGCATCATCAAGGCGAAGCGGAGCCAATGGATCCTCGCGAGCAAGCTCGCGCAACCGACGGGGCCGGGGCCGAACGATCGTGGGCTCTCACGTCGGCACATGGTCCAAGCCGTCGATGCCTCACTGAAGCGCCTCGGCACCGACCACATCGATATCGAATATATCCATCGCGTCGATCCGAGCGTGCCGTGGGAGAGCGTGGCCGAGACCTTCGGCGACCTCATCCGTGCCGGCAAGCTCCGCTACTGGGGCCTCTCCAATGTGCGCGCCTGGCACATTCCGGCCATCGACGCGGCCTGCAAGACCGTCGGCGCTCCAACACCGATCGTGCTCCAGCCTTACTACAACATCATGAATCGGATGCCAGAGGTGGAGGTGCTGCCTGCCGCCCGCGCATACGGCCTCGGCGTTGCCTCCTACAGCCCGATCGCGCGCGGCGTGCTTTCGGGCAAATATCAGCCGGGCAGCAATGCCCCACCCGATACGCGCGCCGGCCGCAACGACAAGCGCATGCTGGAGACGGAGTGGCGGCCCGAGTCGCTCGCCGTCGCGGCGAAGCTCAAGGCACACTGCGATGCCAAGGGCGTGAGCCTCATCCACTTCGCCGTGGCGTGGGTGCTGAACAATTCGGCGGTGTCATCGGTGATCGCAGGCCCACGCACCTTCGAGCAATGGGCCAACTACCCTGGCGCGCTCGACTACGTGTGGACGAAGGATGACGAAGCGCTGGTCGACAGCCTCGTCCGGCCGGGACATCCCTCATCGCCTGGCTATACCGATCCAGGCTATCCGATCGAAGGCCGTTACGTGAAGTCCGCGTAGCTACCTCACTTGGCGGGCCGTCGATTTGAGGATGTCGGCGGCCTCATGAACCATGCGCGAGATGATCTTCTCCGCTGGCTCTACCGTATCGATCAGGCCTAAGCCTTCGCCAGCAACGAGGCCGGCAATCGTCGCATCTCCTGCTGCCACGGCCGTCTGGAAGCGCGCCATCTCTGCGGGTTTCTGCGCCAACAGCTCGCTTTCGCGGCCGTGCCACTGTTCGGTGAAGGCATTGCGCATGATGCGCGTCGTATAGCGCTCGGGCCAATCCTTCTCCCGCACGATATCGGTCACCGTCGTTCGTATGGTGTCGTCGCCGGTCGCGGCCAAACCGGCGGCGTGCATGCTCGGATGAACCAGCGCCTCCTCGGCTGCCCAGAAGCGCGTGCCGACAACGACGCCGTCTGCGCCAAGCGCCAGCGCGGCAGCAAGACCGCGCCCATCCGCGATCCCGCCGGAGGCACACAGCAAGGTCTCCGGTGCCTCGCGCGCCAGCAGGTCCGCGATCTCCGGTACCAGCGTCATCGTCGCGCGACGCACACCGTGGCCTCCTGCTTCCGCCCCTTGCGCGACAATCACATCTGCACCTGCCTCGATGGCATCCAGGCAGTCCTGGCGCGACTGGATCTGACACAGGAGCAGAGCACCCGTGGCCTTGATTTCAAGCGCGAACGGCCGCGGATCCCCGAATGAGAGAAACACGGCTACCGGCTTGTGCGAGAGCATCAATCCGAGGAGATGCGGTGCTTTCGCCAAAGACCACGTGATAAATCCACCGCCGACCCGCTCGTTGCCGGCTTCACGGAATTCGCGCTCGATCCGCTCGGCATCGCCGTAGCCACCACCGACCAAGCCGAGTCCGCCGGCACGCGCGACGGCGCTCGCGAGTTTCCCTCCGGCGACCGGGTCCATGGGCGCCAGTATGATGGGATGTCTGATCCCGAGCCGTTGTGTCAGTCGCGTTTCGATGCGCATCCACATGCCTCCGGTCCACCTACCGGCCCTTGAACGCGGGGCGACGCTTCTCCGTGAAGGCGCGGCGGCCTTCGACATAGTCCTCGCTGGCGAAGCAGGCATCGATGGCGGCCTCGAGCGTGGCCGTATCGCGTTTGTCTGCATCCTGCGTCGCGGCATGAATGGCGAGCTTGGCAGCTTTGATCGTCAGCGGTGCGTTGTCGGCGATCGCGGCTGCGTACTTGCGCACGTAGACTTCGAGCTCTTCGACCGGCACCACGCGATTGACGAGCCCCATGATGCGCGCGTCGTCGGCCGTGAAGCGGTTCGCAGTAAAGAAGATCTCCTTGGCAAAAGCCGGGCCGACGATATCGACGAGGCGTTTGATTCCGGAAGCCCGGTAACCGAGCCCCAGGCGCGCCGCCGGCACCGCGAAGAAGCTGTCGTGTCCACAGATGCGAATGTCGGTATTGAGCGCGATCGCGACGCCGCCGCCGACGCAGAGGCCACGAATCATAGCGATCGTCGGCTTGCTCAAGTTGGCGATCGCCGCCTGCGCCGTGGAGCCGGCCTTGTCATAGACCTTGATGGTCTCCTCGCGGTCCCGCTTCTTATCGAACTCGGAGATATCGGCACCCGAGACGAAGGCCTTGTCGCCGGCCCCCGTCAGCACGATCACGCGCACGGCCGGATCGGCTTCGAAGTCGGCGATGATCTTCGGGATCGCGACCCACATCTCGTAGGACACGGCGTTGCGCTTCTCGGGCTGGTTGAAGACCATCCAACCGATCCCACCCTCCTTGCGCGCAAGCATCTTGGTCGTACCGAGATCCATGTTGCAGTCTCCAGGGCGGCGAGGAATGGGGCGCGGGCGGCGGCTGGCGCAAGCTTGAGGGACCGGCACCAATCGGTTCCGCTCAGGCTGAGACTATCCTCGAACAACATGGCGACATTGGCAATCGCATCCAGGCATGGCTGCCCGGACAGAGCGCGCGCGAGGTTGGCCCACTATGTGAGTGGCGACCAGAATGCGTTGACAGATCACAGGTTTCCTACCGGAGCGGTAACCTGCTCCGGGGCTTCAGACTATAGTTGCAGGCGCTGGCGCTTCAGCCCGCGGCACGCACGGCGTCGGTGATCTTCTTGGCCGCGTCGGCGAGATTGTCGGCACTGAGAATCTTCAGGCCCGACTCCGCCATGATCTTCTTGCCGAGATCGACGTTCGTGCCTTCGAGGCGCACGACGAGCGGCACCGTCACGCCGAGCTCCCGCGCCGCTGCGACCACGCCCTCCGCGATGATATCGCAGCGCATGATGCCGCCGAAGATGTTGACGAGAATGCCCTTCACGTTCGGGTCGTTGAGGATGATCTTGAAAGCTGCGGTGACTTTCTCCTTCGATGCCGAGCCGCCGACGTCGAGGAAGTTCGCCGGCTCCATCCCATGAAGCTTGATGATGTCCATGGTCGCCATGGCGAGGCCGGCACCATTGACGAGGCAGCCGATCTGGCCGTCGAGCTTGACGTATGAGAGGTCATACTTCGACGCCTCGACCTCCGAGGGATCCTCCTCCGCGAGATCGCGCATGGCGACAACTTCCTTCTGACGGAAGAGCGCGTTGGAATCGAAATTCATTTTACCGTCGAGCGCCAGCAGGTTGCCGGCCTTGGTTACGACGAGCGGGTTGATCTCGAGAAGCGCCATGTCCTTCTCGACGACCATCCGGTAGAGATCGCCGATGAGCTTGACGCACTGCTTCACCTGGTCGCCCTCGAGGCCCAACGCGAAGGCAACCTTGCGGCCGTGATAGGGGAAGTAGCCCGATGCGGGATCGATTGAGAACGTGAGAATCTTTTCCGGGGTGTCGTGAGCGACCTGCTCGATGTCCATGCCGCCTTCGGTCGACACGATGAAGGCGACCCGGCTCGTTTCGCGATCGACCAGCGCCGAGAGATACAGCTCACGCGCGATCGCCGAGCCTTCCTCGATGTAGAGTCGCTGCACCTTGCGGCCTTCGGGGCCTGTCTGCACGGTGACGAGCGTACTACCGAGCATCTGGCCGGCAAACGCCTCAACCTCCTCGACGGACTTCGCGAGCCGAACGCCGCCGCCCGTGCCGGCCGTGGGCTCCTTGAACTTGCCCTTGCCGCGACCACCGGCATGGATCTGCGATTTGACCACCCACACCGGGCCGGGGAGCTTCTTCGCGGCCTCGACTGCTTCCGCGACCGTGAACGCGGGGTAGCCCGTGCCCGTCGGCACGCCGTACTGCCGGTAGAGCTCCTTGGCTTGGTACTCGTGGATGTTCATGGCATCGTATCCCCGTGCTGGCGTCGGCTCCTCGTTCCTTTAGCCCGACTCCGGCACACAAGAAAGGGCGGCTTTCGTACAAATCGCGTGCGGTGCGCCCGCATAAGATCACGGGAGGTATTGGAAAATGTCACTCACGAGTTTAGCGCTCGCCGAGCGGGAAGAGCTGTTCAAGGCTTTCGGCCGCGCGTTCTTCAAGAAGGACGTGGAGGCGCTCTACCGGGTCGTGACGCCGGACTTCCAGTGGCGGGGACAGGATGAAGCCGGGGCACCGCGTCTACTGGCAAGCCCAGAGGCGATCCGCGCGCACTTCGAGCGTCAACGTGAGGTGTACAGCGAGCAGCGCTTCCGCGATGTCGTCTATCAGCACCTCCCCGAGGTTTCGTTCATGACCTTCCGGCTGACGGAGACACGTCGCGCCGACGGTGCTGTCAGCGACCACGCCGGTGTCGAGCTCTATGCCTTCAGGGACGGCAGAATCGCGCTCAAGGACGTCTATCGTAAGCCCGAGCAGCGCTCGTAAATCTTACTCGGAGATCCCGATCAGCGCCCTGCGATATGTCTCGCCCAATGCCTCGCGTTTGGCGCGGCGCTCGGCCCGCAGTTGCGCCTGATCGTCGACCGGCTTCCGCGCCCGCGCCTCCGCGGGCCTGCGGACACGCGGCAGCTCGGGTGGGCGCGGCACACGCTCGCGCCAGCCGTAGTCGGTCCGCTCCGCACGCGACGACGGGAGCGGCGTGGCTGTCTCTTTGCGCTCGATCCGCGCGACCGTCCGCGCCGATGAAGGCGTGAAACTGGCTTCCGGCGACGTCAGGCTGCCATCGGCTGCTGGCGCGGATGCGGTATTCGACGGATCAGCAGGCTGCACGACCGGAATGCCGCATCGGCTGGTGTCGAAGCCTGCTGCACCGGGCTTTCCAGGCTCGATGCGCGTAAGCGGTCCATCGCTGCGCGCACCCGCCGAGGCGCTGGCAACAACATAGCGCTGCCCGCAAATGCCAATGCGGGGCGGCAGTCGCGTGGCCTCGAACGCGTCGTAACCGACCTTGAGATCACGCCAGAAATCCATCCAGGGGCTCTCCGCGTGCGCCGCCATGTTGGCGTCCGTCATGCGGAATGGGAAAATGTGGACCTGGAAGTTCTCCTGGCGTGCGCGGAGTGCGGCGGCGGCGAGGTGATAGATCACCTGCTGAACCGGCTGGGTCATCGCATAGCAGCCGGTGGATGAGCAGCCGCCGTGCATCAGTATGTAGGAGCCGGTCCGGTCCAGGCGCTTGTCGTGCAGATTGGGGTAGCCGATGTTGAAGGCGTGGCGCCAGCGCCCGAGATGGCGCATCTGGCGGCGCCCGACGGTGTAGAAGCCCTCGGGGCTCTGCTTATCGCCCTCGCGCAATTTCGGTCCGAGCGTGCCCGTCCAATGGCAGATCGGATACGTCCCCGTGAGGACGTAGGTGCTGCCCTTACGCATCCAGACCTCGAGCTCCGACTCCGCCTTGAAAATGCGAAGCAGGATCGGCGCCCCCTCGGCGAGGCCCTTCTCGGCCAACCTTTCGCTGAGTTCATCGAGATCGGGAACGTCCGTAGCCGCCAGCGTCCCGCGCGCGAAGGCCCGCTGGCGCTCGATCCGGTCAGGCGCGACGTCGTCGAGTTCGATTACGAGAGCAGAGGCCGGCACGACGAAAGTCGCGAGGAAAAGCGAAAGCGCGAGCAGACAACGGATGCCCGGCAGCCCCGGAAATCGGGAAAGACTGAAATAATCGGTAAGGCAACCGAAGCCGTACACCACGCCACCCCTGCCGCAGTTACGCCATAATTCTTAACGGCCAAGAAACATGGGCTCGGGGGTCAATACAAGCCTGCGCGGCCTCTGAGGGGGTGGAAAGACCGGGGGGTATCGCAGACGGGCCACAGTCCCGATGGAGCGAGTTTGTGCGCTGATTATACGGAATATTCTGGCCGATCCGTCACTTCGCGCGACGGGATAAGACAGTCTACCGTGCTCCCGGCTGAGACGTGTGCTGCGCCGGAGCCGGCTCGAGCTCGAACAACTCGGGCGGGATTCCAAGGCCCATGCGCTGGCCGCCGCCGGGCATGGCACTCATCATGGTGTCGCGTCTCTTGATGCCGGGCACGATGAAGTGGGGCATCATCGCCACCTTGTCGCCGGGGCGCGGCACGAACGGCTCCGGCCGGGCAACCTGATAGGTCGGGCACCGGCCGAGGGGATCGATGCGTGCCGCAGGCACGTCGCGGAAATCGGCATTGACGATGTAGCGCCGCTCGCACACCGCAACACGCGGCGGTTGCCGGACAATCTCGAAGTGATCGTACCCTTCCTTCAGCGTTCTCCAGAAGCTGTAATGCGGGCTGCCTCTGTGACGCGCCATGTTCGCATCAGTCATTCGGAAGGGAAACGCGTGCACCTCGAAGGACTCGTGCCCCGCGTCGAACTGCTCGCGCGCCAGGGCATAGATTTCCTCGACGAGGCCATCGGTCATCGCATAGCAGCCCGCCGACGTGCAATTGCCGTGCACCATCAAGAACTCACCAGTGCGGCCCTGCGCCCGGTCGTAGGCATTGGGAAAGCCGAGATTGAAGGCGAGATGGTAGCTCGACTTCGGGTTCATCTGACGCTTATTGACCGTATAGAAGCCTTCGGGCGCCTGCTTGTCGCCCATCCTCAACTTCGGTCCGAGCTCACCCGACCACGTGCAGATCGGGTACGTCTTGAAGTGGTAGAAGCGCCCGTCATCCCGGGCTTTCCAGATCTCGAGCTCGGACTCTTCCTTGAAAATACGGACGAAGATCTGCGTCTCCGGGCGCATGTCCTTCTTGCCGAGGAGCATCATAGCGTCCTTGGACAAGGGTCGGAGATGTGGTGGAGCAATGTCGCCGCCGCAGCCCGCCAACAAGGCGGCTGATAGCGCGGCCACGCCGGCAATTCTCAGCACTTGGCTGTACTTGGCCATGGTCCCCCTGATGATCGAAGCAATACGCAGTGCCCCAGGGCGCACGTCGATCACCATAAAGAATCATTTACGTTAAAGGACTGTTAATAACAAGACCGCGGCGCCACTGAGGCGTCGACCGCGACGTCCTCCAATCCCTGAGCTTTCAAAGAGAGAATGAGCACACCCGATTCCATGTCATGGCGCACCGCCCTCCCGATCTGGTCCATCGCATTTCCCTTCGTCGGACTGATCCTTGTCCTGGCCAACGCCGCGAAGATGGGCGCTATCGGCACCACGATTGCTGGAGCCGTCCTTATCGGCGCCGTCATTGCCGCCGTGCATCATGCGGAGGTCGTTGCACACCGAGTCGGTGAGCCCTTCGGCACCCTCGTGCTGGCCATCGCCGTGACCGTGATCGAGGTCGCACTGATCGTTTCGCTCATGCTCTCCGGTGGCCCGGACGCTTCGACTCTGCCGCGCGACACGGTCTTTGCCGCGATCATGATTATTCTGAACGGCATTGTCGGCTTGTGCCTGCTGGTCGGCGGCGTTCGCCATCTCGAGCAGCGCTTCACGCTCAGAGGAGCGAGCGCTGCCCTCAGCGTTCTGGCTGCCATGGCCATCCTCTCTATGGTGCTCCCAAACTACGCGACCAGCGCTGCCGGACCGAACTACTCGCCCCCACAGCTCATCTTCCTCGCGGTCATGTCGCTGGTGCTGTATGGCACTTTCGTCATGGTGCAGACGGTGCGCCACCGCGACTACTTCCTCCCTGAAGAGGAGCCGCCCTCGCACGATACCCACGCCGATCCGCCGGACGACAAGGCCACCTGGATCGCGTTCGGCGTTCTGCTCGTCGCTCTCGTGGCGGTCGTATTTTTGGCCAAGGGCCTCGCCCCGACAGTTGAAGGCGCGGTGGCCATCGCAGGCCTGCCCCTTTCCGTTGTCGGCATCGTGATCGCGGCAGTCGTACTGGCGCCCGAAAGCTTGGCGGCGCTCAATGCCGCGCGCCGGAACCGCATCCAGACGAGCATCAATCTGGCCCTCGGCTCCGCGTTGGCGACCATCGGACTGACCATCCCGACGGTGGCCGTCATATCGATCCTGCTCGGCATCCCGCTTTCGCTGGGCATCGACACGAAGAGCCTGACGCTGCTCGCACTTTCACTGTTCATCGCGACGCTGACGCTCGGCACGGGACGCACGACAGTCCTGCAGGGAACGCTACATCTCGTGATCCTTGCGACGTACCTGTTCCTGACGATCGTACCGTAGGCGCGCTCAGTTTCCCGTAGCGAGGAGCCAAAGGCCGCGGATCAGATAGACGATGCTGATACCGACAACGATCCAGCGGCTCCAGCGGCGGAAGCCTTCGTTGGTCATGCCCAACAGAACTTTCGCCGCGATCGACGTGCCGATCAACGCGAGGACGATCGCGCTCCCATATTGCCAGAGAGGGATCGTGTCATCCCAGGCGGCCGCGAACGTGCCGAAGTAGGCAATGCGAGCCACGTGACCGAACGTCTGGCAGACGGCTTTCGTCGCCACGATCACGCGGCGATCGAGAAGGCTCTTTTGAAAGAAGAGATCGAGGATATGTCCGGCGGCACCCGCAAGGAGCTGAAGCGTCATCACGATGAGGCCGGCAATGGGCGGCGCCCACCGGCGGGTGATGTCGGGCGCCAAGCTCTTCGGAAGAAGATCGGCAGCGAAAACAATCGAGCCGAGCATCAGATAGACGACGGCCTTGTCCGGCACGAAAGCGACGACGAAGCGCATAATCAGAAACGCCGCACCCGCGCCAATAAGATAGCGGGCGACGATGTTCCAGTCGACGAGCCGCCACCACAGCGTGGCACGCCAGCCGTTGGCACCGAGCTGGATGATCCCGAAAAGGACCATCGCCGGCGCGACGTCGAGAAAGACGAGCAAGATGCCGAGGAGGATGAGCCCTCCGGCCATGCCGAACACGCCGGATATGAAGGACGTGACGAGGATCGAGACGCCGACGATCCCCGCAGCTGTCGTGCCGATCATGCCTGCACCCCGGCACGGGACTGCACGCCAGCCGCCAACGACAGCCGGAACCCGACTCGACACTCCCGTTCAACCCCCCGCACTGGAGAGTGCGCTACTGGTACTTGCGCAGGAATTGCGAGCGCGCCGTGGCGGCTTGCACGAGCAACGGCAGGTCGTTGCCGCCCAGGATGAACCGCGCGCCAAGGCCGATGTACTTCGACATGCCCTCGTCCGTGTAGACGCCGCCCATGCCGAGCCACTTGCCATGCTTCTTGCAGGCCGCGGCAGCCTTCTCATAGGCCTTGGCGACGTCCGGATGCGTAACTTGGCCCGGCAGGCCCATCTCCATTGTCAGGTCGTTGGTGCCGATCAGCAGCACGTCGATGCCGGGTACGGCGGCGATAGCCTCGGAATTTTCGATCGCCGTCGGCGTTTCGAGCATCACCACGACCAGCAAGTTGTCGTTGACGAGCTTTGTTGCCTCCGCCGCAGACGCGGCCGCAAAGCCGAGCTGCGGCATGGCACCGGCCGCGGAACGATGCCCGACCGGCGGATACCTCAGCCGGTCGGCGACGACGCGCGCCTCTTCAGCGGTGTCGACGTGCGGGATGACAATGCCGAATGCACCGCCGTCGAGCGCACGCGTTGCCATGTCGTACTGGCCGAATGGCACGCGCACGATGGGCGAGATGCCCGCGGCATTGGCCGTGACCGAGATCTGCACGGCCATATCGAGCGTCATTGAATTGTGCTCGAGATCGATGAACAGCCAGTCGTAGCCCGCCTGCACCATGACCGGCGCGATATCGACCGTGCGCGCTTGCCTCAGCCCGATGCCGATCGATAGTTCGCCCTTTTGAAGGCGCTCGCGCGCGGGATTGCGTACCGTCAACTTGCCTGCGGCCATGGCTTCCTCCTGGGTTTTATCTTGTGGGCCTCGTCGCGGACGCGGGAGGCAGCTCATTCGCGCAAATTGGGCGCGCGTTGTCCAGACACGCGAATGCATGGCATGGCCGCCGCGGGGCATTGTTCTGGCGCGCCTTTGGCGCGAAGCACCGCGCTGGAAGGCGGAAGCACCCCTCCCCAGCAGCCCGCGGCAAAAAGAACTAAGGCTCGAGTTCGGTATCCCAGTAGAGATAGTCGAGCCAGCTCTCGTGCAGGTAATTCGGCGGAAAGAGCCTGCCGTTGCGATGCAGCTCGAAGACCGTCGGCCGATAGGGCCACTGCATGGGCCGCATGCCGATTTTTTCCGGTAGATAGCCGCCCTTGGCGAGATTGCACGGCGAGCATGCAGTAACGACGTTGTCCCAGCGCGTGAGACCGCCGAGCGACCGCGGGATCAGGTGATCGAACGTCAGCTCCTTCTTCGTTCCGCAGTATTGGCAGGTGAACTTGTCGCGCAGGAAGACATTGAACCGGGTGAAGGCGGGATAGAGCGCCGGCTTCACGTAGGCCTTGAGCGACACGACGCTCGGCAGCTTCACCTCGAAGGAAGGGCTGCGCACGACTCGGTCATATTCGGAAACGATGTTCACGCGATCAAGGAACACTGCCTTGATCGTGTCCTGCCAACTCCAGAGCGAAAGCGGATAATAGCTCAAAGGCCGAAAATCGGCGTTCAAGACAAGAGCCGGAAAGGCATGCGGTTGCGCTGTCGATAGATTCACGAGCAGGCAGTCCTGACAGTTCCCTGTCCGAATCGCACTCGGATTTTGATTTACGACGCCGGGATACTAGTCCGGCGTGACACGGATGTGAAGCGCATCCCGCAGTGCGATAACGATCCTGTGTGAAACGAGTTCCACGTCGCCCGCGCGCAACAGATGACGCTGCGGCGCCAAACTGGGAGAATGCAATTATACTGCGCCAGAGAGACCGAGGAGCGCCGGCTGATGCCCAGGCTCGACGAAACACGCCCGTTCATCCCCGTTCGCATCGCTGTGCTGACGGTGTCCGATACCCGTACGGCAGGCGACGACAAATCGGGGGACACGCTGGCGGGGATACTCAAGGCGGATGGGCATGAGCTGGCCGACCGCGCCATCGAGAAGGACGATATTCCGGCCATCCGCGCCCGCGTCGAGAAATGGATCGCCGATCCCTCGATCGACGTGGTGATCACGACGGGTGGCACAGGTTTTACGGGACGCGACGTGACGCCCGAAGCCTTGAAGCCGCTTTTCGAGAAAGAGATCGACGGTTTCTCTATCCTCTTTCACATGATGTCGTTTCAGAAGATCGCAACCTCGACCATACAGTCACGGGCCTGCGGCGGCGTTTCACGGGGAACATACATCTTCTGCCTGCCGGGCTCGCCGGGCGCCTGCAAGGATGGCTGGAACGAGATCCTGAAGTGGCAGCTCGATAACCGTCACCGGCCCTGCAACTTCGTCGAGATCATGCCGCGTCTTGAGGAGCATCGGCGAGGCTGAGGCCTTCGGCGCGATCGGCCGTCACCAGTCCAAGCGCCAACTGCACGGGGCGGAACGAGCGGCGGTGATGCTCCGTCACGCCGAGCCGCGTGAGCGCATCCGCATGCTCGGGCGTGCCATAGCCCTTGTGGCGCTCGAAGCCATAGCCTGGAAATTCACGGCCGAGCGCAATCATCAAGCGGTCGCGCGTCACCTTGGCGATGATCGACGCCGCGGCAATAGAAAGCGAACGCGCATCGCCCTTTACGATCGTGCGAGCGGCACAGGCAAAGCGCGGCGCGCGATTACCGTCGACGAGCACTAGCTTCGGCTTGAGCGTCTTTGCGCCAGGCAATGCTTTCACCGCGACCGTCATCGCCCACATGGTGGCATTCAGGATGTTGTCCTGGTCGATGCGAGTGACATCGGCAATGCCGACGCCAACACGGGCAGTCGCCATGATGCGCGGGAACAGCGCCTCGCGCGTATCGGCATCGAGAGCCTTCGAGTCGGCGATCCCTGGAGGAATACATTCGGGGTCGAGAATGACGGCTGCCGCAACAACGGGCCCCGCCCACGGGCCGCGCCCGGCTTCGTCGACGCCCGCGATCGGGCCATTGCCGAGTTGCAGCTCACTCTGCTCAAGCTCGAAAGTGGCTTTGAGCGCCATGTCATCCCCCGATCCCTCCTCGAAGGGATCGGGCGATTCGCCGGTTGTGTCAAAATCCGGAGCGCTCATTCTTCAGGCAGTTCAACCGCCGGGGGGCGGCGCGACAACATCCTTGAAGTCGTACTTCTTCGTTATCAGCCCGGAGTGCAGGAAGATGTCCTGCGTGGCTGCCATCGCCGCGTCTGTGATCTCGACGTGCGGCGTCCAGTTCCCGAGTTTCTGATAAACGGCGATCGTGTCCCGCAGCACGCCCTCGTCGATGCCTGGGAAGAACTGCAGCTCCTTCTTCGCGACCTCGGCAGCAGGCGTCGCAAGCAGCCACGCGCGGGCCTTGCGATAGGCGCGCGTGAACTTGTGCGCCGCGTCTGTCTTTAGCCAGGCGGGCGTCGCGGCGAGGCTCGAGAAGGCGCACGGCCCGATCGCATCGGCGAGCGACGCGACCACATGAGCGACACCATCGTGCTCGAGCTGCTGCGGCCCCGGTCCTTGGAGGTGCACGTAGTCACCGCGGCCGGCGCGGAAGGCTGCATCGTTCTTGCCCATGCCGGCATCGCCGACCTTCGCGCTCTTGAAGTCGAGCCCCTTGCGATGGCAAGCGTACTTGAACATGGCGAGCGGCTGTGCGCCGTGGTCGACAAGGATCTCACCCGTCTTGAGCTTGTCCCAGGTGAAATTTTTGTCCGGCTTGCGCGCGGCGATAAAGAAGCCGTCCTTCTCGTTGATCTGCGCAAAGTGCAGCGCCTTCGGTTTCTCTCCGCGCTCGAGCGACTGCAGGCCCTGCGAGGGTGCCGACTGCACAACGTGCGCACTACCGTCGAGCAGACTGTCAATTGCCGTTTTGCCGGCCGGCGACACGCGATGCTTCACGTCGAAGCCTTCGTCCTGAAGGAAGCCGCCCGCGAAGGTCGCGATCAGCGGGCTGTAAAAGGCGGAAAAGCGGGTGAACTCGATAGTGATGGGCTCGGCCATGGCGGCGGTTCTCTCCTCGATGCGTTTTTCTGGGTCGGCGCCGCAAGGCGGCATCGTGACCATCTGAAGCTGAGCGCCGCATGTTCCCATCACGGCACGAGTGCACTATGACACAGCTTGTGTGGCCTAGGACAATGGCCACCCGCGGGCAGCAGGGCCGCGTCCCGCATCGCAACCAGGAGAAAACATGAGCGACGCGAGCAGATTGGCCGCAGCGCACCGCGCATTGGCCGCCTCCGAGCGCAGCGGCATCGACGCCTTCATCGTCATGGACGTGATGAGCGCCGCCGCGGCCAAGGAAGCCACCGGCGCCCATGTCATTCATATGGAAGTCGGCCAGCCGGCGACGGCCGCACCGAAGGCGGCGCGCGATGCCGTGCGCCGCGCGCTCGACAGCGACAAGCTCGGTTACACGCTGGCGCTCGGCATGGAGCCGCTCAGGGCACGGATCGCTCAGCTCTATCGCGACTGGTATGGCGTCGAGGTTTCGCCGGAGCGGATCGTTGTGACGAACGGCTCGTCGGCGGCGTTCGTGCTCGCGTTTCTGGCTGTGTTCGATGCCGGCGATGCCGTGGCCCTGCCCTCGCCCGGCTATCCCTGCTACCGCCACATCCTGACGGCGCTCGGCCAGCGCCCAGTCATGCTGGAAACAGGCCCCTCGACTCGCTGGATGCCGACTGCCCAGCAGGTAATCGATGCGGCGGCGCGCGAGCGCCTCGCCGGCCTGCTCATCGCGAGCCCGTCCAATCCGACGGGTACGATGCTGGAGCCGCAGCGCCTTCAGGAGATCGTTGCCGCGTGCCGACAAACGGGCACGTGGTTCATCTCCGACGAGATCTACCAGGGCCTCACGTATGGCGTTCCGCAGGCAACGGCGCTTCAGTGTTCGGACGACGCGATCATCATCAACAGCTTCTCGAAATACTTCTCCATGACCGGCTGGCGCGTCGGCTGGATGGTCGTGCCGGAGAAACTGGTGCGCCCCGTCGAGCGGCTCGCACAGAACCTCTATATCTCGCCGCCGGCGGTCTCGCAGGTTGCGGCACTCGGCGCCTTCGATGGCATGGACGAACTCGAAGCGAACAAACGCGTCTACATGGCGAACCGCGACCTTCTGCTCGCAGCTCTGCCCAAGGCCGGCCTCACGGAGATCGTGCCTGCGGACGGGGCCTTCTACCTCTATGCCGACGTCGGCGCCTACACGAACGACAGCCTTGCTTTTGCCCGGCGGATGCTCGACGAGACCGCCGTCGCGGCGACGCCGGGTGTCGATTTCGATGCCGGTCGGGGCAGCCGCTTCATCCGCTTTTCCTATGCCGGATCGACGGAGGATATGGCCGAGGCGGCCCGTCGCCTCCAGAACTGGCCTGCCTTGCAGCGCTAACCAGGGGGCGATCAATTTTAGCACTCTCGCCTTGACAGTGCTAAGCGCCGCCCGCATATACCCGAGGCGGGGCCGCCGACGGCGCCGAACGGGCTCCTGTCCCGGCCACGCCCCGCAGCCGCGCCCAGGTGGGCCCCACCCGGCCGGCCGTCAGAAAATCATCGCTAATTCAAGAGGATGAACCCATGAAGTTCCGCCCTCTCCATGATCGCGTGGTTGTCCGCCGCGTCGAGGAGGATACCAAGACCGCTGGCGGGATCATCATTCCCGACACCGCCAAGGAAAAGCCCATGCAGGGCGTCGTGGTCTCCGTCGGCCCGGGCGCCCGCGACGAAGCCGGCAAGCTCGTCCCGCTCGAGGTAAAAGCTGGTGACCAGGTTCTCTTCGGCAAGTGGTCCGGCACCGAAGTGAAGATCAACGGCGAGGATCTCCTCATCATGAAAGAGAGCGACATCCTCGGCATTCTTGAAGGCAAGGCCTCAGTAAAGGCCGCCGCCTGAGCAGATCCCGGAGCTCCGGACCTGCCAGGTGGCCCAAGGCACCTTGGCTCGGTCCGGGCACATCCCCCCAGACAATAGTGAGTGAGCCAACATGGCAGCCAAAGAAGTCAAGTTTTCCCAGGACGCCCGCGAGCGGATGCTGCGCGGTGTCGATATACTCGCCAACACAGTGAAGGTGACGCTCGGCCCCAAGGGCCGCAACGTCGTGCTCGAGAAGTCGTTCGGCGCTCCCCGGATCACGAAGGACGGCGTCACTGTCGCCAAGGAGATCGAGCTCGCCGACAAGTTCGAGAACATGGGCGCGCAGATGCTGCGCGAGGTCGCGAGCAAGACCAGCGACGTCGCCGGTGACGGCACAACGACCGCCACCGTTCTCGCTCAGGCGATCGTAAAAGAGGGCGCAAAGTCGGTCGCGGCCGGTGCCAACCCGATGGACCTCAAGCGGGGCGTCGAACTCGCCGTGGCGGCCGTCGTCGCCGAGCTCAAGGCCAAGGCCAAGAAGGTCACGTCGAACGCCGAGATCGCCCAGGTCGGCACCATCTCCGCCAACGGTGACGCCGAGGTCGGCGAGATCATTGCCAAAGCCATGGCGAAGGTCGGCAACGAGGGCGTGATCACGGTCGAGGAGGCCAAGAGCCTCGAAACCGAACTCGATGTCGTCGAGGGCATGCAGTTCGACCGCGGCTATATCTCGCCGTACTTCGTCACCAATGCCGAGAAGATGACGACGGAGCTCGAGAGCCCCTACATCCTCATCCACGAGAAGAAGCTCTCGGGGCTGCAGCCCATGCTGCCATTGCTCGAAGCGGTCGTGCAGACCGGCAAGCCGCTCCTGATCATCGCGGAAGAGGTCGAGGGCGAGGCGCTCGCCACGCTGGTCGTCAACAAGCTGCGCGGCGGCCTCAAGGTGGCGGCCGTGAAGGCACCGGGCTTCGGTGACCGTCGCAAGGCCATGCTCGAGGACATCGCAATCCTCACCGGCGGTACGGTCATCTCCGAGGATCTCGGCATCAAGCTCGAGACCGTGACGATCAACATGCTCGGCAAAGCCAAGCGCGTCTCGATCGACAAAGAGAACACGACGATCGTCGATGGCGCCGGCAAAAAGTCCGACATCGAAGGCCGCGTGAAGCAGATCAAGGCGCAGATCGAGGAGACGACCTCGGACTACGACCGCGAGAAGCTGCAGGAGCGGCTGGCGAAGCTCGCTGGCGGCGTCGCCGTGATCAAGGTCGGCGGCGGTTCCGAGATCGAAGTGAAGGAGCGCAAGGATCGCGTCGACGACGCGCTTCATGCGACCCGCGCCGCAGTCGAGGAAGGCATCGTCCCGGGCGGCGGCGTGGCGCTGCTGCGCGCGATCGCGGCCCTCGACAAGATCAAGGTCGAGAACGAAGACCAGAAGGTCGGCATCAACATTATCAAAAAGGCGCTGTCCTGGCCGGCCCGCCAGATCGCTCAGAATGCCGGTGACGATGGCTCGGTCATCGTCGGCAAGGTGCTGGAGAACAGCAAGTACACCTTTGGCTACAACGCCCAGACCAGCGAGTACGGCGATCTCGTCGCTCAGGGCGTGATCGATCCCGCTAAGGTCGTGCGCACGGCCCTTCAGGACGCAGCCTCGGTCTCGGGCCTGCTGATCACCACCGAAGCCATGATCGCCGATGTGCCGCAGAAGGCTGCTCCGGCAATGCCCGGCGGCGGCATGGGCGGAATGGGTGGCATGGGAGGTATGGGCGGCATGGACTTCTAAAGTCTGGCCAGCTTCAAGAGTTTCGGGCACTGCAAGAGGCCGCTGCGCACCCGCGCCGCGGCCTTTTTCCATGTCCCGGCCCTTGCCTCCCGCCCATTTCCAGGTATAAAGCGCGCCATCACCCGCTCCGGTCGAAGGCTCGAGGAAAGGCGGCGCTCGCCGTAGGACCACTGGTCCGGCTTTCCGGGTCTACGCTCTTTGGGTGCCTGGTGGGCCTTTACCGGCCCATAAGGGGCTTTGCGCCGGAGGGGACAGAAACGAGAGAAAGGCTGTGCATGGCGCTCTATGAGCACGTGTTCCTGGCTCGCCAGGACGTCTCGAACCAGCAGGTCGAGACATTGACCAAAGAGTTCTCGGATATCATCGAGGCTGGCGGCGGCAAGATCGCCAAGTCCGAGTACTGGGGACTGAAGACCCTCAACTTCAAGATCAAGAAGAACCGCAAGGCTCACTACAGCCTCTTCAACATCGACGCGCCGCCCGCAGCGGTCGCCGAGATGGAGCGGCGCATGAGCCTGTCGACGGACGTCCTCCGCTTCCTCACCGTGAAGGTCGAGGCGCACGAGACGGAGCCTTCCGCGCCAATGCGCAAGGGTGACCGCGACGAGCGGGGCGACCGTGGTGATCGCGGCGACCGTGGTCCGCGTGGTGGCGGCGGTGGCCGCTTCGGCGACCGCGGCGGTGATCGTGGTGGCTTCCGCGGTGATCGTCCGCCACGCGAGGGTGGCGGCTTCCGCGCCGATCGCGGTGATCGTCCCCCGCGGGATGGCGATGGTCCCCGCGGCGACCGTCCACCGCGCGACGGCGACGGCTTCCGCGGTCCCCGCGGCCCGCGCCCCGATGGCGATGCGCCGCGCGCTCCCCGTCCCCCCCGTCCCGATCAGGAGAGCTGATCCATGTCAGATACCAGCAGCTCCGCCGGCGGCGGCGCACGCCGCCCCTTCCATCGTCGCCGCAAGACCTGCCCGTTCTCGGGCGAGGGTGCGCCGAAGATCGACTACAAGGATGCGCGCCTGCTCGGCCGCTACATTTCCGAGCGCGGCAAGATCGTGCCGAGCCGCATCACCGCAGTCTCTGCGAAGAAGCAGCGCGAACTCGCCAAGGCGATCAAGCGCGCACGCTTCCTCGGCCTCCTGCCCTACGTGATCAAGTAGGCGCAGCACGACACTACGACGGACGGACCGCATAGCGGTCTGTCTGTAAGCCACGGGTTGGGGCGCGCCGATCATCGGCCGCCTCTAACCGCCACTAGTGCCCTGATCGCGAATTTCGTCTGAATGCGCGGCGGGCTCGGAACGAATTTCGCGATATGTAGGGCACTAGCCAACTAATTCGCTGGTGTGATTCAGATCGAGAAGTCCGTTCGCGAACCCTGCCCACATGATGGTGCGGACTTCTCGATCATCACACCAGCGCGGGACAGCTTAGAGTCATGCCCTATTTCGCCATCTTCGGCCTTGCAGGCGGCTTCGCGTCCGCTGTGCTGTTCACGTCCGCCATCTACGGCGGGCCGACCGGGCGTGTACTCCTCTATTTTCTTGCGCCACTGCCGAGCTTCCTCGCCGGCCTCGGCTGGGGTGCGCCTTCGGCCATGGTTGCTGCGCTTGCAGCTTCCGCGGGCATCGGCTTGGCTCTTGGTGGCATCTGGCCCGCCTTCGTCTTTCTGCTGAGCCAGGGCCTGCCGATCGTCATCCTCTGCCATCTCGCCCTGCTCAACCGCGCTCCTGGCTCAGGAACGCCCGACGAGAACGACGCCAGCGGCGCGGCGACCGTCGAGTGGTATCCCGTTGGCCGTCTGGTGGCAGCAGGCGCCATCATCGCCGGCAGCCTCTCCGTCATGAGCCTGTTCATGCTCGGCGGCGACCTCAATGAGGTGCGCAACGGGCTGCGCGAGATGATCGAGAAGGTGTTCGCGCAGGATCTCGCGGTGCTCCGCGACAAGCCGCTGACCCGCGAGGAGATCGACGCGCTGGCCCAGCTTGGCCTGTACCTGCTGCCGGCTGCATCCGCGACTTCGTGGCTCGCAGGCTTCAGCATGAACCTCTGGCTCGCAGGGCGGATCACGAACATGTCGGGCCGTCTCGTGCGACCCTGGCCGGACATTGCTGCAATGACCTTCCCGCCGGGCATGGCGTGGGGCCTGGCCATTGCCATCGCCTTCTCGTTCCTGCCGGGCTATCCGGGCCTCATCTCGTCGGGCTTTGCTGGCGCGCTCCTGTTCGCCTACCTGCTGGTTGGCCTCGCCATCATCCACTACGTGACACGCGGCAAGCCGCACCGCTCGATCATCCTCTGGGGCGTCTACTTCCTGCTGCTCCTATTCAACAGCTGGATGGCGGCGATCATCGCCCTGCTCGGGCTCGCCGAGCCGATTTCGCCCCTCAAGCGCTGGCCGCGCCCTCCATCCGGCCCTCCGGCGCCGCGCGGCCCCGACTAACGGCGGTCCACCCCCGCCAACCGAACAACCACACTCAAGGATCAAACTAAGGAGTTGAACATGGAAGTCATTCTGCTGGAGCGGGTCGGACGGCTCGGTCAAATGGGCGATGTCGTCAGGGTCAAGGACGGCTACGCGCGCAACTTCCTGCTACCGCAGGGCAAGGCGCTGAGGGCCACCGAGGCAAACCGCAAGACCTTCGAGGGGCAGCGCGTGCAGCTCGAGGCCCGCAACCTCGAGCTCAAGACCGAGGCCGAAGGCATCTCTACCCGCCTCGACGGGCAGACTTTCGTCTCGATCCGCCAAGCCGGCGACACCGGCCAGCTTTACGGCTCGGTCTCGACCCGCGACATCGCCGATGCGGTGAGTGCCGGCGGCTTCTCCGTCGAGCGGCGCCAAGTGCTGCTGGATAAGCCAATCAAGGCGCTTGGTCTCCATAAGGTTCGCGTGGCGCTCCACCCGGAAGTGGTGGTCAACGTGTCGATCAACGTCGCCCGCTCCGCCGACGAGGCCGAGCGCCAGGCGCGCGGCGAGGACGTCACTGTCGTCCGCGACGAGCTGCCGCAAATCGAGACCTACAGCGAGGACGCCGACGGCGACGCGCCGGTGGCCCCGGGTCTCGGCGAGCAGCCCGACGTCTGATCGTCGGAAATACGCCTCTGTTCAATATCTTAGGCCGCGCGGCGCATAGCCGTGCGGCCTTTCCGCACGCGGGCGTAGTTGTCGGAACGATTGGGGAGTCGGCACGTTTGCTGATCGGCGGATCAAGGACGAAGCGCCCAAAACCGTCGAGCATGTGACAAATTGTCGTCCGGGCGCTATTCTTGGTTATCCAAATGTCGAAGCCCGTGTCTGCGGCACCGGGGAGGTATCCGCACGCGAGCGCAAGCATCGAGGCGTGCCAATGTTCAAGCCGCTCGAAGTCCTGCTCCGGCGCATCGTGGAGCACGGAAATCTCTCCCTCATTACCCATAACGGGAAGACATATCAGTTTGGCGACGGCCGGGGTCCGCCGGTGGTCGCGCGGCTCGCCGATCGCGAGCTCGAACGCCAGCTCGCGCTCGACCCGCATCTGGCCGTCGGCGAGTCCTATATGGACGGCCGGCTCATCATGGAGCAGGGCCGCATCTACGACCTGCTTGCCCTCGTGCTCGAGAATGCCATGGCGCATCCACCGCCGCGCTGGGCGCAGAGCCTCGATGTCGCCCGCTTCCTGACGCGACGGCTCGCGCAGTTCAATCCCGCCAGTCGCTCCCGCCGCAATGTCGCGCACCACTACGACATCGACGGCTCGATCTACGATCTCTTCCTCGATGCCGACCGGCAGTACTCATGCGCGTACTTCGCTGACGCAAAAACGCCGCTCGAGACCGCTCAGCGCGCTAAGAAGCGGCATCTCGCTGCCAAGCTCGCCCTATCCGAGGGGCAGCATATCCTCGATATCGGCTCCGGCTGGGGTGGCCTCGGGATCTATCTCGCGGAGGTCGCCGGCTGCTTTGTCGATGGCGTGACGCTTTCGGTCGAGCAGATCAAGATCGCCGAGGAGCGCACCAACCGTGCCGGCCTCGCCAATGCCGTTCACTTCCGCCTGCAGGACTATCGCGAGGTCGTTGGGCCCTACGACCGCGTCGTCTCGGTAGGCATGTTCGAGCACGTCGGCGTCAATCACTACGGCACGTACTTCCGCAAAGTTCGCGAGCTCCTGAAGGATGACGGCGTCGCGGTCATCCATTTCATCGGACGCGCCGAGCCGCCTGCCGTGACGAACCCCTTTATTGCGAAGTACATCTTCCCCGGCGGCTATATCCCTGCGCTCTCCGAAGTCATGACTGCGATCGAGCGCTCAGGCCTCATCACGACGGATGTGGAGGTGCTGCGGCTCCACTATGCGGAGACGCTGCGCGCCTGGCGCGAGCGCTTCATCGCCAACTGGGAGACGGCCGCGCGCATCCGCGACGAGCGGTTCTGCCGTATGTGGGAATTCTATCTCGCGGGCTCCGAGACGGCGTTCCGCTACCAGAACCTCGTCGTGTTCCAGATCCAGGCCACGCGTCGCATCGATGCGCTACCCCTGACGCGGGACTACATTGCGCACAACGAAGCCGCGCTCGAACGTGCGGAGCGCGAGGGCATCAAAGTGCAGATGCCGCGCCTCGCCGGAGAGTGAGAACGAACTTCGAGCCTGTTATTCGGCCGCTGCCTGCAGGCCAGGGGCGGCCGCTTTCACGTCCGCGTCCACGTGCTGCTCGAACTTGGCGAAGTTGTCCCTGAACATCTTCACCAGCGCCCGCGCCTGGAGGTCGTAGGCAGCCTTGTCGGCCCAGGTCTCCCGCGGGTCGAGGATCTTCGGGTCGACGCCCTCGAGCGCCGTCGGCACCTCGAAGCCGAAGGCCGGATCGAGCCGCATGGGCTGGCCCTTGAGCTCACCTGAGAGGGCCGCGTTAAGCAGCGCACGCGTCGCCTTTATCGGCATACGCTTGCCGGTGCCGAACTTGCCGCCCGTCCAGCCGGTGTTGACCAGCCAGCAGTCCACGTTGTGCTTCGCGATGAGCTCGCGCAGCATGTTGCCGTAGACGCTCGGATGGCGCGGCATGAACGGCGCGCCGAAGCACGTCGAGAAGGTCGCCTGCGGCTCGTTGCCCATGCCCTTTTCCGTGCCGGCGACTTTCGCCGTGTAGCCGGAAAGGAAATGGTACATCGCCTGGCTCGGCGTGAGCTTGGCGATCGGTGGCATCACACCGAACGCATCGGCGCACAGCATCACGATATTGCGCGGATGGCCGGCCGTACCAGTCGGGCTCGCATTGGCGATGAACTCGAGCGGGTAGGCCGAACGTGTGTTCTCGGTCAGGCGCCCGTCGTCGAAATCCGGCACGCCACTTTCGTTCACGATCACGTTCTCGAGCACGGCGCCGAAGCTGTTGGACGCCGCCCAGATCTGCGGCTCGGCTTCCTGCGAGAGGCGAATGGTCTTGGCGTAGCAGCCACCCTCGAAGTTGAACACGCCATCGGGCGACCAGCCGTGCTCGTCATCGCCGAGCAGGATGCGGCTCGGCTCGGCGGAAAGCGTCGTTTTGCCCGTGCCCGAAAGGCCGAAGAACACGGCGGAGTCGCCGCCTTTGCCGACGTTCGCCGAGCAGTGCATCGGCATGACGCCACGCTCCGGCATCAGGTAATTGAGGAACGTGAAGACGGATTTCTTCGTCTCGCCCGCATAGGACGAGCCACCGATCAACACGAGACGGCGCGTGAAGTCGCAGGCGATGACGGTCTCGGTGCGGCAGCCATGGCGCTTGGGATCGGCGCGGAAGCTCGGGAGATTGACGACAGTAAATTCGGGCTTGAACGTCGCGAGCTCGGCGGCACTCGGACGGCGGAGAAGGTGGCGGATGAAGGCCGCGTGCCAGGCGAGCTCCGTGAAGACGCGTGTGTTCAGCCGGTGCTTCGCATCGGCGCCGGCAAAGAGATCTTGAACAAAAAGCTCACGCGATGATGCATGAGCTTTGAAATCCTCGAGCAGGGTGTCGAACTGTTTGCGCGTGATGGATTTATTGTTGTCCCACCAGACGGTCTGTTCCGTCGCATCGTCGCGGATGGTGAACTTGTCCTGCGCGGAACGTCCGGTGTGAGCGCCGGTCTCGACGACGAGCGCGCCGGTGGCGGCAAAATGTGCTTCGCCACGGCGAATGGACTCCTCGATCAGCGCCACGAGCGGCCGATTATGGCGGACGGCTGAAGGAACGCTCAAAGAAAAAGTTTCATTGCTCATTCTGCTATCGCTGCTGGTAAGAGTGCCCGCCGTGTCGGAAAGCTGAGCCGCTGGAGGCCATCAACGACGACGGCTACGGCGGAAGTGTCGCCAACAATTCACGTTCGACTGCGATACTGAAGGCTTGATGCTTTCCAGAAGGAACGCCTCTAAGCAAGCCCCTCGCTGTTCACAACCCGACCTTTGGTCGCACGGCCCGTCCCGTGCCAGCGCGTGCCATTACCGGTTCCCTGTCAACCGGCGATGCGCCCGAGCGTTCCCACTTTTATCACGCACCATGCAAGCAGAGTGACATATCAATGTTGCGCCGCAGGTGGCGGGCAAACGTCCTGGAAACTTGGTGAATGAACTGTGGGTATTGCCGACGGCGCAGGGCCGCAAGGTGCCCTGCGCCAACGCACTAGCTATCCGCGCCCACGATACGGCGCGACGCCCTGATCGGGCAGCCAGACGCCGTCCGGACATGTGCCGGTCTGCCAGAAGACATCGATGGGCATCCCACCACGGGGATACCAATAACCGCCTATGCGCAGGTACTTCGGCGCGAGGAGATCGACCAGCCGCTTGGCGATGGCGATCGTGCAGTCCTCGTGGAAGGCCCCGTGATTTCGGAAAGCACCGAGGTAGAGCTTCAGCGATTTCGACTCCACGAGCCAATCGCCGGGCACGTAGTCGATGACGATGTGCGCGAAGTCGGGCTGGCCGGTCACGGTGCACAGCGAGGTGAACTCGGGCGCGGTGAAGCGGGCGACGTACAACGTATCGGGATGCGGGTTCGGCACACGATCGAGCACGGCTTCTTCAGGGCTCTGCGGAAGCTCTGTCTGCCGGCCGAGAGATGGCGTTGTCATGCGACGCCTCCGATCATGCGGGTGCCAGCCCGATCCGCTCGTCGCGGCGGCGCAGCCAGACGATGAACGGGATCGATGCCAGCACCATCCAGGACTTTCCGATCACCTGCCCGAGCAGATAGTCGAGGCTGCCGAACGCGAGTTGCAGGAAGACGATGCTGTCGATCACCAGTCCGACGAAACTGCTCGCGATAACCGCCGAGACGAGCCCACGACGCTGCAGGGGCGTGTAGACGGCGAGATCGGCCATCTCCGCGAGGAGGAAGGCCACGCCCGAAGCGATCACCAGCGACGGCGGCGCCAGAAATGACGAGAGCGCAGCGCCCGCGACCACCGCACCCGCAGCCCAACCCACACCTAGGCGCCGCTGCACGAGATCGCGCAGCACGAGCGCAAGGCCGATCATCGCCACGCCCGTCGGCGCCATGATGCCGAATCCGACCGGCATGAGACATGGCCCGTTCGGCACGCACTTCGTGCCGACATTGCCGATGAGCCAGTTGGCGGCGGGGATGCAGAGCGCGAAGGCGGCGAGGAAAATCAGGCCTTCTGCGCGACGACGGTCGAGCATGGGATGTATCTCCGATTTATAAAGCGCAACGAGATGGCGCGCTCAGACGCCGGGTCAGCCCGGCGACCGTGTGGATAGGGCATTGGCCGGGAAAAGGCTAGTACGGCCGCAGGGTTCTGGGTCCGGATGGAGACCCATTCCTCAGGTCCATCTCGGTTGGCGGGGTTGGAAAGGGCAGGCGCGGTGTGCTATTTGAGGCGGGCGCGATCAGGGCGCGTCCCGTCCACGGGAAGGGAACCTCCCACCTGAACTCACATCAAGACGACGAATAATGGCCCTCTTTCCGCCCGTCTCGTGGACGCCGGGCTTCGAGAAAGAGGTGTATGCATGACCCTTGATCCATCGGGGCGCGATTCCAAGCGTTTCGTTCGCCCGCTTCCTTCAACCGCGAACCTCGACAAGCAGCGAAAGCTCGCCAAGCGGCTCGCGCGCGCCTATTGGCGCGGCAAGCCTGAAGCGATCGAGCGCGTGCGCGCGCTGCACCCGAACCCGCCGGCACCGGAAGATTTTGCCTTGAGCGATGCGCAGCTCGTGATCGCGCGGGGATATGGCCTCGCGAGCTGGCCGCAGATGAAGCAGAAGATCGAGCAGCTCACCAAATCGCCGGCCGAGCTGTTCAAGGCGGCAGTCGAGGCGGGCGACGTCGATCACGCGCGAAACTTGCTGAAATCTCATCCTGATCTCGTCGCCAAGATCAACGCGAACATATTCAGCTTCGACCGCCCGGCCGTCCATGTCGCTTGCAGGAACCTCGAGCTGCTCGATCTCCTGATCGCCCATGGCGCGGACCTCAATGCGCGCAGCGGCTGGGCGAGAGGCGGCTTCGGCCTGCTGGAGCAGGTAGGCCCCGATGAGGCTGTCCCTCTCATTGCCCGCGGCGCCAGGATCGACATTTGGGCGGCCGCCCATCTCGGCATGATGGCGGAGGTCGCGGGCTTGATCGCGGGCGATCCATCGCTCGTCCATGGCAAGGGCGGCGATGGCAAGCGGCCACTGCACTTCGCGCGCACGATCGAAATCGCTCGATTTCTGCTGGATCATGGCGCCGAGATCGACGCTCTCGACGACGATCACGATTCGACCCCGGCTCAGCACTTGATCGGCGATCATCCAGAAGTCGCGCGATTCCTGGTCGCGCAGGGCGCGCGATCCGACCTGCTGCTCGCTGCGGCACTGGGCGATGTCGCACTGGCGCGGGAGCATCTTGACGCCAATCCGGGCGCCATTGCCATGCGGGTCGATCAGAACTGGTTTCCGATGGTCGATACCGCGACGAACGGCGGGCACATCTATCAATGGACGCTCGGCTTCCACGTCTCGGCATTCGATATCGCGCGCCATCGCCGCCACGGCGATGTTCTCGATCTTCTACTCGAGCGCGCGGGACCACTTGAACGGTTGCTCGACGCGCTCTGGTGCAACGACGATGCGCGTGCCGATGCGGTCCTTGCGGCCGATCCTCAACTGGTGGCGCGTGCACCGGAGACGGTATTGCGGCAAATCGCCGACGCCGCACGTAACAACAACCTGGCTGTGGTGAGCGGTATGCTCCGCCGCGGATTTCCGGTGACGGCGCTGTCGCAGCACGGTGCCACGCCGCTGCATTGGGCGGCGTATCACGGCAACCCCGACATGTTGGAAGAGGTCTTGCGCTACGATCCGCCGATCCACGCGGGGGACCGCCAGCACGACGGGACCGCGATGGGCTGGCTGATCCATGGCGCGCTCAACCCCTGGGGGTTTTCGACCAAACGGCACGGCGAGTGCGCCCGCCTGCTGCTCGACGCGGGCGCCCAGGTCAATGAGGCGTCGCTGCCAACCGGGCACGACGTCGTCGATAAGGTGCTACGCGAGCACCTCATGAAAGGTTGAACGTCAGGCCTTCTGCGCGACGACGGTCGAGCATGTATCTCCGATTTATAAAGCGCAACGAGATGGCGCGCACAGACGCCGGGTCAGCCCGGCGTCTGTGTGGAAGGGCATTGGGGAAAGGCTAGTTTGCCCTGAATTATTCTGGGATGTCCGGCTCGACGATCTTCGCGAGCTGAATGAGCGACTGCTGCCAACCCAAGTAGCAGGCTTCGACCGGGATCAGAGGCGGAATGCCTACCTGCTCGATGTTTACCTCAGTGCCCACGGAGACCGCCTTCAGCCTCACCGTCACATGCATGGTGCCCGGGAGGTTCGGATCGTCGAACACGTCCGTGTAGCGGATGCGCTCGTGCGGCGCGAGCTCCAGATACTCGCCGCCGAATGAATGGCTCTTGCCTGTCGTGAAATTCGTGAACGACATCCTGAATGTGCCGCCGACCTTCGGCTCCAGATGATGGACGCGACACGTGAATCCGTAGGGTGGCAGCCACTTGGCCATGGCATCCGCATCGAGGAACGCGCGATAGACCTTCTCGGGCTCCGTAGCGAAAACGCGATGCAAGCGGACGGTGCCAGTCTCTTGGGTGTCGGACATCGGATGGTCCTTTCGTTGGCGGCTGTTCTATGTTGGATAGACGATCCAAGCGCGCTCGGTCCGACAAGTGGCGAGCGCTAAATTGTCGGGACCGAGGCGCTAGTTGTCCGCGGTCACCCCAATCACCCTCGCCCCAATAACCTCCGCCAGCTTCCGTGGATCGACCTCGAAGACGGCCTCGGGCGAGCCGGCGGCGGCCCAGACGGTCTCGTATTGCAGCAGATCCTTGTCGATCCACGTGGGCAGCGGCTGAGCGTGTCCGAAGGGCGGGATGCCGCCGATGGCGAAACCCGTGACGTCCCGCACGAAGGCCGCATCCGGGCGATCGAGCGTTTCGCCGATCACGCCCGCCACGCCCTTCTGATCGACCCGGTTAGCCCCTGAGACAAGCAGCAGGATCGGCTTACCGCTCTGCTTGCCCCGGAAGACCAGCGATTTGATGATCTGGCCGACCGCGCAACCACAGGCAGCCGCGGCCTCCTCGGCCGTCCGCGTCGACTGCGCCATCTCGACCACCCGGACGGCAAGCCCCAGCCCATCCGCAGCCCGCTGCACCCGCCGCGGTGCCGGTTTCAACTCACTCATTCCAGATTTCCCTCATGATCTCGTGGCTTAACGCCATTGTTGCGCAGCGGGAGGCCGGCCGCTATTCAGTGCGGCAGCAAACCCGTCCCCACAATCGGCATAGGATAAGTCATGCAGGTCGACGAGGCGACCGTCCGCCGGATCGCGCGGCTGGCGCGGATCAGGATCACCGACGAGGAAGCCAAGGCGCTCGAAGGCGAGCTGTCGGGCATTCTCGCTTGGGTCGAGCAGCTCGGCGAGGTCAATACGGACAACGTGCCGCCCATGACGCGCGTCGCGGACATGAAGCTCAGGAAGCGCGAGGACCTGGTCACCGACGGGGAAAAGGCCGACGACATCGTCGCCAACGCGCCGATGACCGAGGACCACTATTTCGTCGTGCCCAAGGTCGTGGAGTGAGCGCGTGACCGATCTCACCAAACTGACGCTCGCCGAGGCCCGCGACGGGCTCGTCGCCAAGAAGTTCAGCGCCACCGAGCTGACGCAGGCCTTCATCAAGGCGATCGACGCGGCCAATCCGCATCTCAATGCCTATGTGCTGGCGACGCCCGAGCACGCCCTTGCCCAGGCCAAGGCGAGCGACGAGCGGCTCGCAAAGGGCACGGCGCGCCCGCTCGAGGGCCTGCCGCTCGGCAACAAGGATCTGTTCTGCACGAAGGGCATCCGCACAACGGCCTGCTCGCGCATTCTCGACGACTTCAAGCCGACGTACGAGTCGACCGTCGGGCAGAACTTGTGGGATGCCGGTGCGGTCATGCTCGGCAAGCTCAACAACGACGAGTTCGCCATGGGCTCGTCGAACGAGACGAGCGCGTTCGGCCCGGTCGTGAACCCGTGGCGGCGCACACGCCACGGCCAGAAGGACAACGCGAAGCTCGTGCCGGGTGGGTCATCCGGCGGCTCATCGGCAGCAGTTTCGGCGAGCCTCTGCCTCGGTGCGACGGCAACCGACACCGGCGGCTCGATCCGCCAGCCGGCGGCATTGACTGGCACCGTCGGCATCAAACCGACCTACGGCCGCTGCTCGCGCTGGGGGATCGTCGCGTTCGCCTCGTCGCTCGATCAGGCCGGCCCGATCGCCAAGACCGTGCGCGATTCCGCGATCATGCTGCGCCACATGGCAGGGCCTGATGCCAAGGATTCGACCTGTGTCGACCTGCCCGTGCCGAACTACGAGGCGGAAGTCGCGCGCGGTGTGAAGGGCCTGCGCGTTGGCGTGCCGAAGGAATATCGCGTCGATGGCATGTCGGCGGAAGTGGATGCGCTCTGGCAGAAGGGCATTGCCTGGCTCAAGGACGCTGGCGCCACCATCCACGACATCTCGCTGCCGCACACGAAGTACGCGCTGCCGGCCTATTACATTGTCGCCCCGGCCGAGTGCTCGTCGAACCTCGCGCGCTATGACGGCGTGCGCTATGGCCTGCGCGTGCCCGGCAAGGATCTCATCGATACGTACGAGGCGACGCGCGCCGCGGGCTTCGGCAAGGAGGTCAAGCGTCGCGTATTGATCGGCACCTACGTGCTCTCAGCCGGCTACTACGACGCCTACTATCTCAAGGCGCAGAAAGTGCGCACGTTGATCAAGCGCGACTTCGACAATGCCTGGAGCGATGTCGATGTCGTGCTGACGCCGACAACGCCTTCGCCTGCTTTCGGCTTCGGCGAGAAGGCCGGCGACCCGATCGCGATGTATCTCGAAGATATCTTCACGGTCACGGTGAACATGGCCGGCCTGCCGGGCATTTCGGTGCCCGCCGGCCTCTCGGGCGAAGGCACGCCCATGGGCCTGCAGCTCATCGGCAAGCCCTTCGACGAGGGGACATTGTTCCGCGCTGCTCAGGTGATCGAGAGCGCCGCCGGCCGCTTCCCCGTGCCGGAGCGCTGGTGGGCTTGATCACGCCCGCGGCAGCAGCGCCCAGTAGTCGAGATCGAGGATGACGCCCGGCGCGTACTTGCCGGGCGCGGTCTCCAGCGGGAACGAGCCGGGCGCCTGATCCTTGACGCCAACGAGCCGCAATCGCAGTGCGCCGACGTCGCTTCGTCCCGGCACCTCCGCCTTGTAGAGCACTTCCGACCACGCATAGACGGTATCGCCCGCGAAAGCCGGCGCGACATGCCGCCCGCCGTTGATCGCTGCGATATGGAAGGCATTGGCCAGACCGTTGAATGACAGCGCCCGCGCGAGCGATATGACCACGCCTCCGTAGACGAGGCGACGGCCGAAACGACCCTGGCCCTCGACGTGCTGGTTGAAATGAACGCGCGCGGTGTTCTGGTAGAGGCGCGTCGCGATCTGATGCTCGGCCTCCTCGATCGTCATGCCATCGACGTGGTCGATCTTCTCGCCGACCGAATAGTCGTTCCAGAAGTGCGCCGAGCCCGCGAGCGTCTTGTCCCATGAGGGAATGTGCAACGCCGGTACGGCCGCGCCGAGCTGGTCGGAGGTCACGGCTTCGGGGAGCTTCGGGACTGTGGGCGTCGGCGCGGGGGCGGACTTGTCGCGCTTCCGCACCATGACCCAGCGGGCGTACGTCAGCACGGTCACGCCGTCCTGGTTCACGCCGTTCGTCCGGACGTAGACGATGCCCGAATCGCCGCTCGAATTCTCGCGCAGGCCCAATACCTCCGAGGTCGCGCTCAGCGTATCGCCGGGATAGACGGGCGCGAGAAAGCGGCAGTCCGCATAGCCGAGGTTCGCGATGGCATTGAGCGAGATGTCGGGCACGGTCTTGCCCAGGATGACGTGGAAGACGATCAGATCGTCGACCGGAGCAGTCGGGTATCCGATCGCGCGCGCAAAGGGCGCCGCGGACTGCACCGCAAACCGGCCGCCATAAAGGCCCTGATAGACCGCCACGTCACCCTCGGTGATCGTGCGCGGCGTCGCATGGGCGACCACCTGGCCGACCCGAAACATCTCGAAAAAATTGCCGGCGCCTGTCTTTGTCGCGGTCGTACCTGATGTCATCGCTCGTTTGCCTGTCGCTCGCGCCAAGCCGCTCCCCTCGAACGGGGTGAGCGAGATCGTAATACCGTCTCAGATAATCTGTAGCCTATTTGTCAGTCTTCGAGCCCAGCGCCCTAGGCAGGTCGTGATTTGGGCTTTTGTTGCCTTTTCCTGGGCCGAATCGGGCCGTCCAGCCAAGAACCAGCGGCTTGGCATGCCTCCGTTGTGACATCGGCCCTTGCCAAGCTGGGGCTTGGCGGGTTGGAATAGCAGTGTACCTGCGCTCACCCTGCGCCGGCTGCCGGGCAAAGCTTCCTTTGCGGCCGGCTGGCCCTCGCGCGGCGGCCCAATTCAACTCAGGATCAATTCAGGCGAGCGAACGCACGAGGCAAACACGGCATGAGATATGAGAAACCGACGACGGTCGAAGCGGCGACAGCCCTTCTGGCCGGTCAGGGGGCACGGGTGCTCGCCGGGGGCACCGACCTCCTGGTGCAGATGAAGGCCCGAGTCCTGAGCCCCGACGTGGTTGTGGACATCAAAGGTATCGAGGCGACCCGCGAGATAACCAAGGACGCAAGCGGTTACACGATCGGTGCCGCAGTCACGGGCGCCGAGCTCAAGGAGCATCCGACACTTTCCAAGGACTGGCCGGGCCTCGTCGAAGCCGCGAACCTGATCGGATCGACCCAGGTTCAGGGCCGCGCTTCCCTTGGAGGCAACCTCTGCAATGGCTCTCCTGCTGCCGACAGCGTGCCGGGTCTGATTGCTGCAGGCGCCGTCGCGACCATCGTCGGCCCCAAGGGCACGCGCACGCTGCCCGTCGAGGACATCATGCTTGCGCCGCGCAAGCTGGCGCTGACGGCAGGCGAATTCATCGTCTCGTTCAAGATCCCGGCACGTCCGAAGCACGGCGGCGATGCCTATCTGCGCTTCATTCCGCGCACGGAAATGGACATTGCGGTCGTCGGTTGCGGCGTCGCTCTGGCGCTCGACGACAGCGGGACCTGCACCGCTGCCCGCGTGTCGCTCGGTGCCGTGGCGGCACGTCCGCTGTTGGTCGAGGACGCCGGCAAGGCGCTCGTCGGCACAAAGGTCGATGACGCGGCGCTCGCCAAGCTGGAAGCGGCTGCCCGTGCGGCGTGCAAGCCCATCGACGACAAACGCGGCACTGTGGAATTCCGCATCGACGTCGCGGGCACCCTCACCGTGAGGACTGCGAAGATCGCGCTCGAGCGTGCAAGAAAGGTTTGAGATGGCCAAGCATCATGTAACGACCACCGTCAATGGTGACCCCGTCGAGTATCTTTGCGACAGCGAGCAGACGCTGTTGGATTGCCTGCGCGACGAGCTCGACCTGATCGGTGCCAAGGAAGGCTGCTCCTCCGGCGACTGCGGCGCGTGCAGCGTCCTGATCGACGGACGCCTCGTGTGCGCGTGCCTCATCCTCGGCGTCGAAGCTGAAGGCAAGAAGGTCGAGACGATCGAGGGCATGGCACAGGGCGATGAGCTGCATCCACTGCAGCGTAAGTTCCTGGAGCACGCGGCCTTGCAATGCGGGATCTGTACGCCGGGCGTGCTCATTGCCGCCAAGGCGCTCCTCGCGAAGAACCCCGACCCCACGGAAACCCAAGTCCGCTATTGGCTCGCCGGCAATCTCTGCCGGTGCACGGGTTATGACAAGATCGTACGCGCCGTCATGGACGCCGCCGCCGAGATGAGAGGAGCCTGATCATGCAAGAGCGTGTCAAGAAGCCCCAGTTCGATGTTGTCGGCACCCGCCCGATCCGTCCGGACGGCGTCGACAAGGTCACCGGTCGCGCCAAGTACGGCGCCGACCTCAAGATGGCCGGCCAACTCGTCGGCAAGGTGTTGCGCTCGCCGCACGCACATGCGCGCATCAAGTCGATCGACACGTCGAAAGCGGCCGCGATGCCCGGCGTGAAAGCGATCGTCACGGCCGAAGACTTCCCCAAGCAGGCTTCGGAATTCGTTCCGGCCGGCGAGGGCGTCGTCAACTATCGCGACATCTCGAACAACGTGATCGCCCGCGACAAGGTGCTCTACGAAGGCCACGCGGTGGCCGCCGTAGCCGCGCTCAACGAGAAGACTGCGATCGCGGCTCTCGATGCGATCAAGGTCGAGTACGAGGTGCTGCCGCACGTCATCGACGAGATCGAAGCGATCAAGCCGGGCGCGCCGATCCTCCACGACGACATGATCACGATCGGCATGACGCCGCCGCCGACCAAGGCGTCGAACATTGCCAAGCGCGTCGAGTTCAACCTCGGCGACACGGCGAAGGGCTTCGCCGAAGCGGATCTCATTGTCGAGCGCGAGTTCAAGACCAAAGCCGTCCACCAGGGCTACATCGAGCCGCACGCCTGCCTCGCGTCGTCCTCGGAGGACGGGTCGGCAGAACTCTGGGTGACGACGCAGGGTCACTGGGTCGTGCGCGCCTACTGCGCGAAGCTGCTCAACTGGGACATCGGCAAGATCCGCGTGACCTCTTCGGAGATCGGCGGCGGTTTCGGCGGAAAAACTGTCGTCTACCTTGAGCCCCTGGCGCTCCTGCTGTCCAAGAAATCGCGCCGGCCGGTGAAGATGGTCATGAGCCGCGAGGAGGTCTTCAAGGCCAGCGGCCCGACTTCCGGCGGCACGGTCAAGGTCAAGATGGGCGTCAAGAAAGACGGCCGCATCACCGCCGCCGAGGGCGAGATCACGCTGCAGGCAGGTGCGTTCCAGGGCAGCCCGGTCCAGCCGGCCTGCATGTGCGCATTCGCCAACTACGATCTGGAGAACGTGAAGGTCACGGGCTACGATGTCGTGTCGAACCGACCGAAGGTCGCCGCGTATCGCGCGCCGGGTGGCCCGATCTCGACCTACGGCGTTGAAAGTGTCGTCGACGAGATCGCCGAGAAGCTCGGCATGTGCCCGATCGAGCTCCGCCTGAAGAATGCCGCGAAGGAAGGCACGCGCGCAGCCTACGGCCCGAAGTTCGGTCCCGTCGGCCTCGTCGAGTGCCTCGAAGCGGCGAAGGACAGCGATCACTGGAAGGCACCACTCGGCCCAAACCAAGGTCGCGGCATCGCAGCCGGCTTCTGGTTCAACATCGGCGGCGAAACGACCGTGTCGCTGCAGCTCAACGAAGATGGCACGCTAACGCTGATGGCGGGCACGCCGGACATCGGCGGTCTGCGCGCGTCGCTGTGCATGATGGCGGCGGAAGAGCTGAAGGTCGACGTCAGCAAGATCCGCCCAATCATCGCGGACACGAGTTCGCTCGGGTACAACTTCCTCACCGGCGGCAGCCGCTCGACCTTCTCGAGCGGCATGGCAACCGTCGAGGCGGCACGCTCGATCGTGAAGCAGGCCTGCGGACGCGCGGCGAAGCTCTGGGACATCCCCGAGGAAGCCGTGACCTTCGAGGACGGCATGATCCGGCCGGCCGGCGAGAATGCCGGCAAGCACAAGCCCATGCACCTCAGTGATATCGCGAAGGTCGCGGGCAAGACCGGCGGCGCCATCGTCGGCTACGCCGCGATCAGCGCTCAGGGTGCGGCTCCGAGCTTCGGCGTGCACATTGCCGATACCGAGGTCGATCCCGGCACGGGCAAGGTGACGGTGACGCGCTACACGGCCATCCAGGATGCCGGCAAGGCCATCCACCCCGCCTATGTCGAAGGGCAGTACCAGGGTGGCGCCGTGCAGGGTATCGGCTGGGCGCTCAACGAGGAGTACATCTACGGCGCCGACGGCAAGCTGCAGAATGCCGGCTTCCTCGACTATCGCATCCCGGTCGCGTCCGACCTGCCGATGATCGACACCGTCATCGTCGAGGTTCCTAATCCGCGCCACCCGTACGGTGTGCGCGGCATCGGCGAGACGCCGATCGTGCCGCCGATGGCGGCAATCGGCGCTTCAGTGCGTCGCTCGTCGGGCGTCCGCTTCTTCGAGCTGCCGATGTCGCCGCCGAAGGTGCTGAAGGCCATGAAGGCTGCCGGCAAGGCGTGATGTACCTCGCGACGCGAGCGAAATAGAAACGACATCGGGCCTGCACAAAATATTGTGCGGGCCCGATTGCTTCTGATGGGAACGACACGATGGCCCACGTCACGCTGATCGGAAACCTGCGCCAATACACGGGCGACGTGACGGAACTCCATATCGAGGCTGGCACGATACGCCAGCTCTTCCGCAAGCTCGGCGAGATGTTCCCCGAGTTGGCGCCGCATCTGGAGGAGGGGCTTGCCGTCGCCATCGATGGCCAGATCTACCAGGATGCGCTGCTCGAGCCGATCGGCGACGACGCCGAGGTCTACATCCTGCCGCAGATCGCGGGGGGCTGAGCTATCGCGGCGGCCAGTTCAAAAAATTCTGCGCGAGGTGATCGGCGACAGCCTCGACGATATCGCGGTCGCGCATGTAGGCATTGTGATAGAGCGCGTCGGTCATGCGCTTCATGAGAAGGTCCGGATCTGCGAAGGTCATTTCCGCCACTTCTTCCGCGACGATCTCGGAATAGAACTCGCGCGCCGCTTCGATGATCGCATTGTCGTCGATCCCGCCCAGCGTCGCCGCCGAGACGCGCTGCTCGCGAACGCCCGGTAGATATGGCGGAACCCGCGCGACACCCGTCAGTGCGTAGACGTCGTCACCGCCATACGCGGCGCCAACAATGCCGCCGTGTATCGAGACGTTGAGCAGAGACGAGAGTAGGCGGGCGCCAATGGTCCATGAAAACAGGCGGATCGCGGCATATATCAACGCGAACACCACGGGTATCACGAGCATGAACGTAAAGTCGGCGATGATACCGGGGCCAAAGTCGCGCTGAGCAACTTTCTCGAAGATCGGCGCAAGAAAATAGGACCCGGTGAAAAAGAGGAAGGCGATCGTGCCGAGGACGCCGGCCACCGTTCCGAAGCGGACCCACTGACCATGCGCGGACGCGCGGGAGACGAAGACAGGTTTGACCGCTACCGCCGACTCGAGCAGGCGCATAGCCTCGTCACGCGGACTCTGGATGACGAGCCACCGCGCCGGATCGACGACCATCCGCGCGCGCCGCTTGGCCCATCGCTGGCGCACAAGCGCGCGCGTGCCGGACATGAACGCCCAGACGACACCCACCAAGATCAGAAGGGGCAGCATCAGGAGCTCGATGCGGCTACCATCCAGCGCCGTCGGTAGCGCCATCCAGGCGTACATGAGCATGGCCGGGGCCACGGCGAGACCTAGCAGGACCTTGAACAGTGCGATCAGCGTCGGCAGCGGCTTTAGCCGGCGCCTGAAGAAGGGCGTTCCGAGCGTGAGTACCGCTGCTAGAGGTTTGCGCGTACGCCGCTGAACGAGCGCCTCCATGAGAACGTTGCCTCCGTGGCTGTGAGCCAATACGGCGACAGGTCGGCCATCCCGCTTTGCAGCAGCGAGAGTGCTCGAAAGAACGTTGGCAGCGCCGAGACGGGCCTGATCCGAGTTGAGGCCCGACCAATGAAAGGGCTGCACCTCGATGCCAGGTATGCCCTTCGTGGAAAGGCGCTCGGCCAGCGCAGTCGTGAAGGTGGATCCCTTCTGCCACCATTGCTCGCCGTCGTCGTCGACGTGGGCCGCGAACGTACCATGCACCGTAATCACGAGTGGCTTCTGCTTTACGATTGCAGCACTGCCTGCCGACTCCGCAGCTCGTTGACCGGCCGCGTCAGCCGATACTCTCTCCTCCATGCCTTCCCCCAATGCACTCAGCCCAGGCATGGTTTGCCGCTCGGGCGTCGAGGGTCAAGCGTCAAGAGCGTGATGGCTGTCAGGCGACGGACTGCTGAGCGCCGAAGTCACGGCCAGGCGCGGCGTCGAAGAGCGCCTTGGTGTACTCGTGCTGCGGATTGCGGAAGACGTCCGTCGTCGTCCCATGCTCCACGACAACTCCGTTCTTCATCACCGCGATGCGGTCGCAGATCTGGGCGGCGACGCGCAGATCGTGCGTAATGAACAGCACGGCGAGGTCGAACTGCTTGCGGATGCTGTCGAGCAGCTCGAGCACTTGCGCCTGCACAGACACGTCGAGCGCCGAAACGGCCTCGTCCGCGATGAGCAGCGTCGGTCCCATGGCGAGTGCCCGCGCGATGCAGATGCGCTGGCGCTGACCGCCGGAGAACTGGTGCGGATAGCGATCGAGCGCGTCTGAGGAGAGACCAACGAGGCCCATCAGCTCGCGCGCCTTCTGCAGCGCCTTCTCGTGCGTCATGCCGAAGTTGATCGGACCCTCGACGATCGACTGACCGACGGTCCGGCGCGGATTGAGCGAGCGGTAGGGATCCTGGAAGACGATCTGGATATCGCGGCGGTAGGGCCTGAGATCGCGCTCGGCGAGATGCGCGACATTCACCCCGTCGACAACGATCTCGCCTTCGGATGGCTCGATCAGGCGCGCGATGCAACGCGCGACGGTCGTCTTACCTGAGCCGGACTCGCCGACAATACCAAGCGTCTCACCCTTGCGGATGTGGAAGTTCACATCCTGCGCAGCTTTGACGATGCGCGCCTTACGATTGAAGAACGAGCGCTTGCCATAGATTTTCGAGAGCTGCTTGGCTTCCAGCGCCAGCTTGCCTTCAACCGGCGAGCGCTTCGGCGGAACAAGGCTCGGCACGGCGGCGACAAGCATCTTCGTGTAGGCCTCGCGTGGGCGCCTCAGCACCTCGTCTCGCGTGCCCTGCTCGACTACGCGGCCATGCTGCATGACGACCACGCGGTCCGCGATCTCGGACACGACGCCGAAGTCGTGCGTGATGAACATCACACCGGTATTGCGACGGGACTGCATTTCCTTGATGAGCTTCAGGATCTGCGCCTGCGTTGTCACATCGAGCGCCGTCGTCGGCTCGTCGGCGATCAGGAGAGCCGGATCGAGGATCAGCGCGGCGGCGATCATGATGCGCTGGCGCTGGCCGCCGGAGAGCTGATGCGGATACGCGTCGATCATCAACTCCGGATCGGGCAGCTTGACCGCGTGCATGATATCCAGGACGCGCTGACGCTGCTCGGCCGCCGACAGGTTTGTGTGAATCTCGAGCACCTCGGCGATCTGCTGCCCCACGCGTTGCACGGGATTGAGGGCCGTCATGGGCTCCTGGAAGATCATGCCCATGCGCGTGCCGCGTAGCGCGCGCAGGCGATGGATCGTCGCCTTGGTGGTGTCCTCGCCTTGCAGCAGCGTCTCGCCGCCCGTCACGATAAGATCGCGCTTCGGCAACAGGCCCATGACCGCCTGCGCGGTGACGGACTTGCCCGAGCCCGACTCGCCGACGATGCAGACGATCTCGCGGGGGCCGATGTCGAAGCTGATGCCCTCGATCGCATTCTCGCGATCGGCGCCGCGCGGCAGGCGCACCGTGAGATTGCGCACAGAGAGTACGGCCTCAGTCATGCCAGTGAGAACCTCTTGCATGGCCGGTCAGAACCTCTTGGCGAAGCGCGGATCGAGCGTGTCTCGCAGGCCGTCGCCGAGCATGTTGATCGCGAGCACCGCAAGCGCGAGCGCGATGCCGGGATAGAGAATGTTGTGCGGCAGGATACGGAAGTAGGTCCGCCCTTCAGCCATGATATTGCCCCAGGTCGGCACCTCCGGCGGGATGCCTATACCGAGGAACGAGAGGATCGCCTCGACGAGAATGGCGCTGGCACAGATGAAGGTGCCCTGCACGATCAGGGGCGCCGCTGTATTCGGAAGCACGTGGCGGAACAGCAAGGTCGGTGTCGGTGTGCCGACGGTGATGGCAGCTTCGACGTACGGCTCTTCGCGGATCGAAAGGACGACCGAACGAACGAGACGGACGACGCGCGGCACCTGCGGAATGACGATCGCGATGATCACGGCTGGGAGGCCCGCGCGCGAGAGCGACACAAGTGCGATCGCGAGCAGGATTTCCGGGATGGCCATCAAGCCATCCATGAAGCGCATGATGATGCCGTCCGCCCAGCGAACGTAACCCGCGACCATCCCGATGATGAGGCCGATGAAGACGGCGATGATAGCGACCGTCATGCCGACGATGAGAGACACACGCGCGCCGTAGACCACGCGGCTGTAGATATCCCGCCCGAGGCTATCCGAGCCCAGGCGGTAGCTGACCTGCACGCGCTTTCCTTCATCGTCGCGCATCGTGGTGACATAGCCGGGCTTCTGGTTGCGCGCGGAAGGATTGATCTCGGCCGGATCACGTGTGCCGAGGAACGGCGCCAGGATGGCGATGATGAGCATGAACAACGCAATGGAGCCGCCGAAGATGACGCTCGGGTTGCGCAGCACGGTCGACCAGACGGAACGGCGTCGGCGAACCGGCGGAGCTGCGTCTATGGTGGCCATCAATAACGGATCCTGGGATCGAGGAACGTGTAAGCGACATCAACCAGCAGGTTGATGAGCACATAGGCGAACGAGAAGAGAAGGATCACGGCCTGGATGGTCGGATAATCGCGCGCGAGCACGGCATCGACCGTGAGCAGGCCGAGCCCCGGCAGCGTGTACACCGACTCGGTCACGACGACGCCGCCGATCAGGATGGCGACGGTAAGGCCGATGATGGTGAGGATCGGCACGGCCGCATTCGCGAGCGCGTGGCGGACGAGAACCTTGATCTCGGTCTGGCCCTTGGCGCGCGCCGTGCGGATGTAGTCCTCGTTCAGAACCTCGAGAACGCTGGTCCGCGTCATGCGAGCGATGAAGGCGATAAAGACCACCGAGAGCGTCATCGCGGGCAGCACCAGCCTGAGAAGCCATCCGCCGACGCCGTCTCCTATGCGCTGGTAGCCCTGCACCGGGAGCCAATCGAGCGTGACTGCGAAGATGTAGATGAGAATATACCCGACGACGAACACGGGAATGGAGAATCCCAGAACCGAGAACCCCATGACGAAACGGTCGATCCAAGTCCCGTGATTGTGCGCGGCGATCACGCCGAGCGGCACCGCAATGAGGACAACGAGGAGGATCGTTATGAGCGAAAGCGAAAGTGTCGGCTCGAGCCGCTCGCCGATAAGCTCGGCAACCTGCTTCTTGTAGAAGAAGCTTTCGCCGAAGTCGCCCTGCAGCACGCCACCGATCCAGATGATGAACTGCTTGAGGATCGGCTCGTTGAGACCGAGACGCTCGCGAATGCCTTCGATCTGCTCGGAGCTCGCGTAGTCGCCCGCGATGATTGCCGCGGGATCGGACGGCGTGAGCCGCAGCATGAGGAAGACGAGCACCGCCACAATCGCCAGCACCGGCAATGTGGAAAGGACCCGCCGGAGAATATAGCCGCCCATGGAATTCCTGATCTGTGCTCTGCAAAGTGCCGAGACGGGCGTTAACCGACCGCAACGCTGTATTCCCGGCGAGCCCGCCGGGAATACAATACGTGACCTGCCCCATTATTCAATTGTGATATTCCAAAGCACGGGAGCGGGAGCCGGCACGACACCCTTCACATTGCTCCGCAGTGCGCCGTGGTTGTAGAACTGGCCCAAATGAGCGTGCGTCGGATATTCGGCAACACGCTTCTGGATGGCCTCGACGATGGCTTTCTGCTTGGCCGGGTCGACCTCTTTCGCAAAGTCATCCCGCAGCTTCTCGATCTGCTCGTCGCAGGGCCAGCCGAACATCGCCTTGTCGCAAGCAGCGTTCACGAAGCCCGCCATCACCGGATTGAGCAGATCGCCGGCGACCCATGACGTCAGGAAGGCGTGCCAGCCGCCCGCCGCTGGCGGATCCTTCTTGACGCGTCGTGCAACGACCGTCTGCCAGTCCATGGACTGCATATCGACCTTGAAGCCCGCCCGCTCCATGAGCGACTTGGCGACGGGTGCGAGATTGGTCAGCGACTGATTGTCGGTCGACTGCATCAGCACGATCGGCGTGCCGTCGTACTTGGCCTCGGCGAGCAGCTCGCGCGCCTTCTTGAAGTTCGACTCGAGCATGTCCTCGAAGCCGACCTCGGTACCGAATGGCGTACCGCAGACAAACAGGCCCTTGCAGACCTTGTAATATTCCTCCGAGCCGACCGTCGCCTTCAGGAAGTCTTCCTGATTGAACGCATGCAGGACGGCCTGGCGCACCTTCGGATTGTCGAAGGGCTTATGCAGGACGTTGAAGCGGAACGTGTACTGGCTCCCGAGCGGGTTCCAGTTGAACATGTAGATATCTTTGCTCTTCTTGATCAGCGGGTGGAGGTCGTGCGGCGGTGCCTCGATATAGTCGACCTCGCCGGCGAGGAGCGCGTTGACGGCCTGTTGATGGTCACGGATCGGAAGCCACTCGACGCGATCCACCTTCACGACTTTGCCGCCCGTCGTCCCTGACGGCGGCTCCGAGCGCGGCTTGTAGCCCGCGAACTTCACGTAAACGATCTTGCTGCCGGGAACCCACTCGTCGCGCTTGAAGACGAACGGACCCGAGCCGATGAACTCCTCGATCTGCTTGTTCGGATCGCCTTCGGCGACGCGCTTCGGCATCATGAACGGCACGTTCGACGAGGGTTTGCCGAGCGCCAGCAGCACCAGGCCGGTCGGCTCCTTGAGCTTGATCTCGAAGGTCTTGGCATCCTTCGCCTCGATCGAGGCGACGAAGGAGAACATCTTCTGGCCCATCGAATCCTTCGCCGCCCAGCGCTTTATCGAGGGAATGACGTCGGCGGTCGTGACCGGCTGGCCATCGTGCCAGGCCAGGCCGTCCCGCAGCGTCATGGTCCAGGTGAGCTTGTCGTCGGACAGCTTGTAGCTGTCGATCATCTGCGGCTTGATCTCGCCCTTGTCGTCCATGCCGAAGAGGGTGTCGTAGACCATGTAGCCGTGATTGCGGACGATGTAGGCCGTCGTCCAAATCGGGTCGAGGATCTTGAGATCCGAGTGGGGAACGAACCGCAGGCTCTTCTGCGCGGACGCCTCCGTCATGAAAAATGGAACTGCGGCCGCCACCGCAACTGCGGTCAGCGTACGACGCATAGTGCTCATTCAGGGGCTCCCTTCGAGGTCGATTCGGATCAAAATCCACGTACAGGCTAAAAGGCCGATGGCGCGCATTATGCCCGTTGCCCTGGATGGGAAGTCAAACGCTGCACCGCACAAATTGCGATCATTAATGCTGGTAGAAGCGGCACTTAGTGCGCAAAAGGTGATGTGTGCGATGCGAAAAGAAAACGGCCGAGCAAAACCGCTGAGGTCTCGCTCGGCCGCTGCAGTCGGTCCGGCGCGGCGTTGCGCCGAATGAGTTACTCGATCGTGATGTTCCAGAGCACCGGCGCCGGGGCGGCGACGACACCCTTCACGTTGTTGCGCAGGGCACCGGGGTTGTACCACTGACCCAGATGAATGTGCGTCGGGTACACGGCCACACGCTTCTGGACGGCCTCGACGATCGCCTTCTGCTTTGCGGGATCCGTCTCACGCGCGAAATCATCCCGCAGCTTCTCGATCTGCTCGTCGCAGGGCCAGCCAAACATCGCCTTGTCGCAGCCCGCGTTCACGAAGCCCGCCATCACCGGGTTGAGTAGGTCACCCGCCACCCACGAAGTGAGGAACGCGTGCCAGCCGCCAGCTTCCGGCGCATCCTTCTTCGAGCGACGGGCGACGACCGTCTGCCAGTCCATGGACTGCATATCGACCTTGAGACCGGCCCGCTCCATGAGAGACTTGGCAACCGGCGCGAGGTTGGTCAGCACTTGGAGATCGGTCGAGTGCATCAGCACGATCGGCGTGCCGTCGTACTTGGCCTCGGCGAGCAGCTCGCGCGCCTTCTTGAAGTTCGACTCGAGCTTGTCTTCGAAGCCCGCCTCGGTGCCAAACGGCGTGCCGCAGATGAACATGCCCTTACAGAGCTTGTAGAACTCCTCCGTGCCGACGACGGCCTTGAGGAAGTCCTCCTGATTGAAGGCATAGAAGAGCGCTTCACGTACCTTCGGATTGTCGAAGGGCTTGTGCAGGACATTGAAGCGGAAAGTGAATTGGTTCCCGAGAGGATTCCAGTTGAACGTATAGATGTCCTTGCTCTTCTTGATCAGAGGAACGAGATCGTGGGGCGGGGACTCGATGTAGTCCACCTCGCCGGCCAGCAGCGCATTGACCGCCTGCTGGTGATCGCGGATGGGACGCCATTCGACGCGGTCCACCTTCACGACCTTGCCGCCCGTCGTCCCTGACGGCGGCTCCGAGCGCGGCTTGTAGCCCTCGAACTTCACGTAGACGATCTTGCTGCCCGGCTGCCATTCGTCACGCTTGAAGACATAGGGGCCCGAGCCGATGAACTCCTCGATCTGCTTGTTAGGATCCGTCTCGGCGACGCGCTTCGGCATCATGAACGGCACGTTCGAGGAGGGCTTACCGAGCGCCAGCAGCACCAGACCCGTCGGCGACTTCAGCTTGATCACGAAGGTCTTGGCGTCCTTGGCGTCGATCGAGTCGACGAAGGAGAACATCTTCTGGCCCATCGAATCTTTCGCCGCCCAGCGCTTGATCGAGGGGATGATGTCGGCGGTCGTGACCGGCTGGCCATCATGCCAGGTGAGGCCGTCGCGCAGCGTCATGGTCCAGGTGAGCTTGTCGTCGGAAAGCGTGTACGTGTCGACCATCTGCGGCTTGATCTCACCCTTGTCGTCCATGCCGAACAAGGTGTCGTAGACCATGTAGCCGTGATTGCGGACGATGTAGGCAGTGGTCCAGATCGGATCGAGGATCTTGAGATCCGAGTGGGGAACAAACCGGAGTGTCTTCTGGGCGTTCGCTACAGTCGCAAGCAAAGGAATAGTGGCGGCCGCCGTCAGTACGGCAAGCGCGCGACGCATTGTGCTCATTATGAGCCTCCCCTTTCGTTGATACTTCTTCCACCAGCCGGCTGCACCGCAAGCCGACTGCCGAAACCGATTAGGATGGGCGTTACAGCCCTAGACGCATCGATATGACGACGGCTCGACATACAAAGTCAAATGGACCGCAGCCTGAAACAGCGCCACTGCTGCCGGGATTGCGACCCGATCGAACGTAGCGCATCAGGGGCCCCCGGTCGCGAAACCAGCTGCCCGGCCCGTGTGTGCGATACGCGCCTTTGCGGGATTTTAACCTTCACCGTTTCATAACAAGAGCCAGGGTTTTCCCGGAAAAGGCCACGTTCCGGGTCTAGGTTCATCGAGCTCACCACTGAAACGGGTGTCGCGTTGACGGGGGTTAGTCGTCATGTTTCAGGCAGGTGCAGGTAGCCGGGAGGCTTTCCGGCTGCGTGCGTTCATGCGTTTGCAGGCCATTGTGCTCGCCGTTGCTGCAGGCACGGGCATGGGGGAAGCGGTGGCTCAGTCGGCGCTGGCGGCCGCGCAGACCGAGATCGCCGCCGCAGCGATCCCCCTGCCGACATCGCCGGCCCAAGCCCCCAAGAAGACCCGTTTCGTGATCGCGCTCGAGCGTCGGGTCGACTATCAGGTGCAGTCGCTGCCGAACCCCAACCGGGTGATCGTCGATCTGCCGACCGTCAAGCTGCAACTTCCTCCATCGCTTACGGGCCAGCCCGTCGGCATCGTCAGCGGATTTCGCGCCGGTCTCGGCGCCCCGGGCAAGATGCGGGTCGTGATCGACGTGACCGAGCCGGTTGTGGTCGAGAAATCGGAGATCCTCGGCGGCGGGAGCAACGGACCGATACTTCTGTCGCTCGAGATCGCGCCTGCTGCAACCGACATGAACTCGCTGGTGCAAGCCGCAGTGGCCATCCCAGCGGCGGCGGTGCAACGCGCCAGCATCTCCGGGGGGATACAGCCGCCGGTGCCCCGTCCGGCCGAGCGGCCCGACAAGCGCGCTGCCAACTCATACAAGCCGTTGATCGTTCTGGACCCCGGCCACGGCGGACACGACTCCGGCGCCATGCGCAATGGGACGGTTGAAAAGGACGTGGTGCTGGCTTTCGCGAAGACGCTCCGTGATCAGCTTCGCGCGAGCGGTAACTACCGCGTTGCCATGACCCGTGAGGACGACACATTCGTACCCCTCGAGGAGCGCCGTGAATTCGCCGAGGAGCGCAAGGCGGCCCTGTTCATCGCCATTCACGCCGACTACGCGACCGCGCGGGCGCGCGGTGCGACGATCTATTCGCTACGCGATTCAGTCGCCAACAATCTTGCGGCGTCGGCCCGCCGGGAGAGCGCGAACGACGCCCTTTCCGAAAGCGAGCTCTCCTCGCTGAAGTCCATTGGACGGCAGGGTCCGGCCGTAAAGAGCATTCTCGCCGATCTTGCCGGTCGCGAGGTCGAGTCGACCCGTGATCGCACAGGTCTCTTCGCGCGCGCCGTAATCGAGAACATGGGCCGCAGCACTAACATGAACGAGAATCCGGATCGCAATGCTGCGTTCCAGGTTCTCCTGACGGCCAAGGTGCCGGCGGTTCTGATCGAGCTCGCCTATGTGACGAACAGCGCCGATGCCGCGCAGCTCCGCTCGGAAGAATGGCGGCGTAATGTCGCCCGCTCAATCCGCTCGGCGATCGATAACTACTTCAGCCATCAGGGCGCGCGCCTGCCCATGTAAGGCCGGCGGTCCGTCAGCCTTCGTGTCGGAGTGCATCCACGCGCAGGGCCGCCAGGATTTCGTCAGGCGATGCATTCGGCGCCAGGGCATGGAAATCGGCCTCACGCGTCAGTGCCGGCTCCAGCAGCCGATGGAATTCCTGCCGCTCGACCTCGATGGTTCCGAACTGCCGGAGATGGTCGGTGACGAACTGCGTGTCGAGCAACGTAAAGCCGCCATACGCCAGCCGGGCGCAGAGATAGACCAGCGCTACCTTGCTCGCGTCGCGCTCCGTCGAGAACATGCTTTCGCCGAAAAAGGCGCCGCCGAGGGCGACGCCATAGAGGCCACCGACGATCCGACCGTCGCGCCAGGTCTCGACGGTGTGGCAGTGCCCCTGTGCGAAAAGGGCGCCATAGAGGCTGCGGATGCGTGCATTTATCCAGGTCGAGCGGCGTCCGGCTTTCGATGCGGCGCAGCCATCGATCACCGCCTCGAAGTCGCTATTGATGCGGACCTCGAAAGTACCCTGTCGTACTGTTTTCGCGAGCCGGCGCGGCACGTGCACGGCGTCGAGAGGCAGGATGCCCCGCGCCTGCGGCTCGATCCAGTACAACGCGGGATCGTCCGCGCTCTCGGCCATCGGGAAAATGCCGCACGAATAGGCCTTGAGCAGGACCTGGGGCGTGATCTCGATTGTGATGTCGTTGTGCGACGCCATGAGCGCTCAGTCCGTACCGCTCCTTTTTGAGTAGTTCTAATTGTCCCGAAGGGCAAGAGCGAGGCAGCGATCAAACGCTCAGCGTCATTCAATATCCTTTACACCAGACCTGTCGCGCACTTTCCACTCCCCGCGCACTGTCTCTGCGGTCCGCCGAATGTCGCATTCTTCAGATAGTCGCTTCGCCGCATACTTTGTGTCGGCTCTACGAGGGGACATCCGATGCGTCGCTATTTCATGTTGCTGATCATGCCGCTGGTGGGTCTCGCGGCATGGCATGGCGGGCCTGTCAGCCGTGCCTCCCTCGGTATCACGGTCGAGAACGCCGCTGCCCCCGCCGTATGCAAGGCGCCAGTCATCCCCGACCTTCGACAGGCTGCCTCGAGCGGCCCGGAGGCCGGATGCGACGACCCGGACGGCTGCGAGAACAAGGAATATATCTCCGCGACCTTTCTCCCCTATGCCATCGCCAGCCTCAATGCCTATGGCGGGACTGGTCGCCAGAGCGGTGATCTCGTGAAATTCGAGCCGAGCTGGAAGGTCGTCGGCGAGCCGGTGACCGACCCGAGCGGCCTCGGCTACATGGTCTTTGCCCGGACGGTCGACAACGAGGACCACGTGCTCGTCGCTTTTCGCGGCACCGACCAGATCGGCGGCGACGGCTGGGCGGAATTGCTGCCGACGCCGACTGACGCGCTCGCTAACGCCTCCTGGGTGACTCAATGGTTCAATCCCTGGGACCAGTACCGTCTCGCCCGTGATGCCTTCAAAGAGATCCGCAAGCAGGCTTTCGCGCGCGCCGAGGGGCGCGTCGTCCGCTTTCACGTGACCGGCCACTCGTTGGGTGGCGGCCTTGCCGTCCACATCGCGCGCGGCTTCCCCTGCACCGCGGCCGTGGTCTTCAACACGTCCTGCGTCACCAATCAGATCCGCTTCACCGAGCCCTACAAGGACAACCAAGTCGTCGACATCCGCGAGGATCGCGACATCCTTTCACAAACGCTTTGCGCGCCTGCGACCCTTCTCGGCTGGAACCGCAGCCATCAGCTCTACGGCGCCGAATGGATCCGAACTCGCCGACGCGAGAACTTGGACGAAATGGACTTGGCACTTCGCCAGCACGCGATCGGCGGCATGGCCTTCGCCATGGGTCGTACGGTGCTCTGCTGTGCCCAGAACCAGCGCCGCAGCTCGCATGAATCCTGCGCGTGTGCGCCGCGGGTTGTGGCCGGCGTGGAAGGCGCCAAACGCATTCTCTGCGACATGCGGCGGCGCCCGGCGCTACGTCAGGCGCGGCAAGGCACGGACGCGATCACGACGACGACACGCGAAGGTTCCCGAACAGAGCGTCGCCGCTTCCGCTACGATTCCTGCGATTTCTCGCCGATCCAGCAGGTCGATCGTGAGTGTCGGCGCGAGTGCTGACGGGGTCGTAGATCACGAAACGACCGGCAGCACCTCGATGTCGTAGGCGTGCACGATGCGATCGCCCGTCGCCGGATCGTCGAGCTCCATTTCGAAGCGCGTGGCCGGTCTGATCCCGCCGATCGCCGACATGGTGCCGCCCATCATCACAGTCCGGGGCGCGAGACCCTTGCCGCCGCTATAGCGCGCGATCAGATCGGCCGGGTGACGCAGGCTCTTGAGCGTCCCCTCCTGGTAGAGGACGCGCTTGCCGTCGATGGTGGCGTGGGCACGCACGATCAAGCTCTCCCAGCGGCCGGCCACATCGTCGAGCCGCCAGGCGGCGGAGCCCACGACCTTGGCGCAAAGCTGCTTCGAGAGGGCGATGCCCATGGCCTCGGCCTTGCGGTCGGTGTGGTCGGAGCCGACCGTGAGCCAGAGCCCGTCGTCCATGGCGAGCACCACCGGCTCGACTTCGCCCGAGGTGTCCGGACCGAGCACCTGCAGGCGGTCCACCTGCATAACGTTCGATACGGCATTCCGATAGAAAACCGGAACGGATGACGGCGGCGGTACCCCGAGCGCCGCCAGCTCCTCGATATGATGCTGGAGGCCTTTCTCGTCCGTCCCCGTCCAGCCGGCGACGACGAGATTGCTCGGCGTGAAGCTTGCGCTGGTACGGCGACCGCCGGAGCGCTTCTCGAAGGTCAGGACAGGCATGTGGTGCTCCTCAGCTCCATGAAAGCGTGAACATCCGGCGCCGCTGCCCGAGGATCAAGCCCTGATATGCAGGAGGCACCGCTTCCCTCGCGCGCGATCTCGCTCTAATACCGCGGTGCAGCCGGGCGCGCCCCGGTCCCTGGGGACACTCCATGAAATATTCGATCTTCTCGGTTCTGAGGGAAGGCCTGCGCGGCGGCAAAGGCTGGACGCCCGCCTGGCGCGAGCCGGAGCCCAAGCCGCACTACGATATCGTCATCGTCGGTGGCGGCGGACATGGGCTGGCGACGGCCTACTACCTCGCCAAGGAGCACGGCCTGACGAATGTTGCCGTGGTCGAGAAGGGCTACATCGGCTCCGGCAATGTCGGTCGCAACACGACGATCATCCGCTCCAACTACCTGCTCCCCTACAACACCCACTTCTACGAGTGGTCGATGAAGCTCTGGGAGGGCCTCGAGCAGGACTTCAACTACAATGCCATGGTGAGCCAGCGCGGCGTCCTCAATCTCTATCACTCCGACGCGCAGCGTGATGCCTATGTTCGGCGCGGCAATGCCATGCGGCTCGCCGGCGTCGATGCCGAGCTGATCGACGCCGACGGCGTGCGCGCGATGGCGCCCTTCCTCGACTTCGAGAACGCACGCTTTCCAATACACGGCGGCCTGCTCCAGCGGCGCGGCGGCACCGCGCGGCACGATGCGGTGGCGTGGGGCTATGCACGCGGCGCCGACAGCCGCGGCGTCGACATTCTGCAGAACACCGAGGTCACCGGAATTCGCATCGAAGCCGGGCGCGCGGTCGGCGTCGAGACGACGCGCGGCTTCATTCGCGCCGGCAAGATCGGGCTCGCGTGCGCGGGCAACTCCTCGCGCGTCGCGGCCATGGCCGGCCTCAGGCTGCCGATCGAGAGTCATGTCCTGCAGGCCTTCGTCAGCGAAGGCATTAAGCCGGTCATCGATCAGGTTATCACCTTCGGCGCAGGTCACTTCTACATCAGCCAGTCGGACAAGGGCGGCCTCGTCTTCGGCGGCGACATAGACGGCTACAATTCCTATGCGCAGCGCGGCAATCTCTACATCATCGAGGATGTGCATGAGGCCGGCATGGCGCTCTGGCCGGCAATCGGCCGCCTTAGGACGCTGCGCCACTGGGGCGGCATCATGGACATGTCCATGGACGGCTCGCCGATCATCGACAAGTCGCCGATCGATGGCCTCTACCTCAACTGCGGCTGGTGCTACGGCGGCTTCAAGGCGACGCCCGCATCGGGCTGGTGCTTCGCTCACACGATCGCGCGCGACGCACCACACGCATTGAACGCCGGCTTCCGCCTCGACCGCTTCGCGAGCGGTCGCCTCATCGACGAGAAGGGCGCCGGCGCCCAGCCCAATCTGCACTAAGGTTATCTCTCATGCGCATCCGATGCCCGTACTGCGGCGAGCGATCCAATGACGAGTTCTATGTGCTCGGAGATGCCGATGCACTGACGGCTCGGCCGAGTGGCGAGAATGCCGAGGCGTTTCACGAATACGTCTATCAGCGGAGCAATCTCGCCGGCCTGCATCGCGAGCTTTGGTACCACAGCAATGGCTGCCGGCGCTGGCTCGTCGTGACGCGCGACACGCGCACGCACGAGATTTCGGACGTGACCTACGCGAGCAAGCGCGGCGAGGGAGAAGCCGCATGAGCAGTGCAGGGCGCCTGCCGACCGGCGGTCGGATCGATCGCGCGCGGCCGATAAAATTCAGCTTCGACGGCCGCAGCATGTCCGGCTTCGCCGGCGATACACTTGCTTCGGCGCTGATCGCCAACGGCGTCAGCCTCGTCGGTCGGTCCTTCAAGTATCATCGCCCGCGCGGCATTCTCTCAGCCGGAAGCGAAGAGCCCAATGCCCTCGTCGAGATGAGAGCCGGCGCACGGCGCGAGCCTAACACGCGCGCGACAACCGTCGAGCTGTTCGACGGCCTCGAAGCCCAAAGCCAGAATCGCTGGCCAAGCCTCGGCTTCGATATCCTGGCGTTGAACGGCCTTGTCGGCGGTTTTCTCTCCGCGGGCTTCTACTACAAGACCTTCATGTGGCCGGCGGCCTTTTGGGAAAAGGTCTACGAGCCGCTCATCCGCCGCGCTGCAGGCCTCGGACGCAGTGCCGGCGCCGAGGACCCCGACCACTACGAGAAATCGCACGCGCATTGCGATGTGCTGGTGATCGGCGGCGGACCGGCGGGGCTCATGGCCGCGCTTACGGCCGCACGGAGCGGCGCGCGCGTGATCCTGGCGGATGAGGATTTCCTGCCCGGCGGACGGCTCAATGCCGAACGACAAGAGATCGACGGCGCCGCGGGCAGCACCTGGGCTGCGACAGTAGCAGCGGAGCTGTCGTCGATGCCGAACGTGCGGCTCATGCGGCGCACGACAGTTTTCGGCGTCTATGATGGCAGCACCTACGCCGCACTCGAGCGCGTGAATGATCACGTAGCAGTGCCGCCGCCATTTCAACCGCGCCAGCGCATGTGGCGCATCTATGCGCGTCGCTCGATCCTTGCAGCAGGTGCCCTCGAACGACCGCTCGTCTTCGCCAACAACGATCGTCCGGGCGTCATGCTCGCAGGCGCCGTGCGCAGCTACATCAACCGCTTTGCCGTGACGCCGGGTCAGCGGCTCGCAGTTTTCACATGCTGCGACGACGGTTGGCGGACGGCCATAGACGCGACGGCAGCCGGCATCAGCATCGAGGCCGTGATCGACAGTCGCGCGGAAGCATCGCCGGCACTTGGCGGCGAGTTGGCAAAGCGCGACATTCGCATATTCCGCGGTGCCGAGGTCATCCGCGCCGTCGGTTCGCGAGGATTGCAAGCCATCGAGGTGCGCGATGCTTCAGGACGCATCAACAGCATCCTATGCGACGCGCTCGCAATGTCGGGCGGATGGTCACCGATCACGCACCTGACGAGCCACCTCGGCGGCAGGCCGGTGTGGAATGAATCGCTCGCCGCCTTCGTGCCAGGCACCCTACCGCCCGGCATGAGCGTGGTAGGTGCCGGAAACGGCGCAATGGCGCTCGCCAGGTCGCTGGCAGGCGGTCGCGATGCCGGCGCAAGCGCCGCGATCGATCTCGGACGCTTGGCAACGGACGCCCCGCTTCCCAAAGCCGATGACGAGCCCGCAACCGTGCGCGCACTTTGGCATGTCTCTGGCGGGCGCGGTCCCGCCTTTGTCGATTTCCAGAATGACGTGACAGCGAAGGATGTCGGGCTCGCGAGCCGCGAGGGCTATCGCTCCGTCGAGTTGCTCAAGCGCTACACGACGCTCGGCATGGCGACCGACCAGGGCAAAACGTCGAACGTGAATGGACTGGCGATCCTCGCGTCCGAGCGCGCGCAGCCGATCGCAACCGTCGGCACCACGCTGAACCGCCCGCCCTTCACATCCGTCTCGATCGGCGCACTTGCCGGCCATCACCGCGGCAAGGATTTCCGCGCGACTCGGCTGTCGCCGCTGCACGAGTGGGCGAAGTCGCAGGGCGCTGTCTTCATCGAATCCGGCGCGTGGCTGCGCGCTTCCTGGTTCCCGCGACCCGGCGAGAAAGACTGGCTCGAAAGCGCGTCACGCGAGGTGCGTGCCGTACGTTCGGCTGTCGGTCTCACCGATGTTTCCACGCTCGGCAAGATCGATATCCAGGGTCCCGATGCGGCGGCCCTGCTCGATCGCGTCTACTGCAATACGTTCTCGACGCTGGCCGTCGGCAAAGCCCGTTACGGCGTGATGCTGCGCGAGGACGGCTTCGTCATGGACGACGGTACGACCTCACGGCTCGCGACCGATCATTTCGTCATGACCACGACGACGGCCAATGCCGTCGGCATCATGCGGCATCTGGAGTTCTGCCATCAAGGCCTCTGGCCGGATCTCGACGTGCAGATGATGAGCATTTCCGAGCAATGGGCGCAGATGGCCATTGCCGGCCCCAAATCGCGTGAGACGCTTGCGCGCATCGTCGATCGCCAACACGACATCTCCGATGCGGCCTTTCCGTATTTGACGGCGCGCGAGATCACGATCCTCGGCGGCACGCGGGCGCGCCTCTTCCGCATCTCCTATTCGGGCGAGCTCGCCTATGAGCTGGCCGTGCCGGCTGGTGTCGGCAACGCTGTCGCTGCGGCGATCATGGAAGCCGGCACGGATCTCGGCATTCAACCTTACGGCCTTGAAGCCATGGGCATCATGCGCATCGAGAAGGGGCATGTCGCCGGCAGCGAGATCAACGGCCAGACGACGGCGCGCGATCTCGGCCTCGGCAAGATGATGTCGAAAAAGAAGGACTACATCGGCCGCGTCCTCGCGGAGCGCCCCGCACTCGTCGCGCCCGATCGTTGGGGGCTCGTCGGACTGAAGCCCGTCGACTGGACCACACGGATCCGCGCTGGAGCACATTTGATCCCGATCGGCGCGGCAACAACGACCGCCAACGATCTCGGCTATGTGACATCCGTCGCATTCTCGCCGTCGCTCGAGCGTTGGATCGGCCTCGGGCTGATTGCCGGCGGCGCTGCGAAGCACGGCACGCGCGTACGCCTCGTCGATCTGCTGCGCGACAGCGATATCGAGGCCGAGGTCTGCGATCCGGTGTTCTACGATCCAAAGGGAGAGCGCCTCCATGGCTGATCGAAAGATTGCGAGCCGATCGGCACTCGCGGGCTTGGCGAAATCCGGAGCGCTTGGAGCTTCGAAGGGCGTTCCGGGCGTGCGTATCCGCGAGATCACGGACTTCGCGGCCATAGGCATCATCGCGCGGCGTGGCCGAGCCGCCGAGGTGGCCGCCATCCTCTCGCGCCATGTGGGAAGTCCGGTCGTCGACGCCGCCAAGCGGGTAGGAACTGCAGCGTTCTCCATCACGGGCACTGCGCCCGGGCAGTGGCTTGCCGTCAGCCGCGGTCCCGGTACGTCACTTGATGAGTTGCGTACCGAACTCGCGGGACTTACTGCGGTCACGGATCAGGGCGATGGCCGTCTCATCATCGAGGTCACCGGCGCTCGCGCTCGCGATGCGCTCGCGAAGGGCGTTGCGATCGATCTCGATGCTGGCGTGTTCAAGGTCGGCGATGCCGCGCAGACAAGTGCGGCCCACATCGGCCTGCAAATCGCGCTGATCGATGAGGCTCCGACCTTCGAGATCATCTCGGCGCGCAGCACGGCCGCGAGCTTCTGGTCGTGGCTAGAAGCGTCGGCCGCGGAATACGGCATCGACGTGGCCTGAGCAGTACGACTACCGCGAAGTAGACTTGGCGCCGGGCGGCAGCAGCGCGAACTGCAGCAGCAGGTTGCGCTGCAGGAATTTGTTGAAGTTGTCATCCGACAGAAGCGTGATGACGGTCTCGCCAGTGGACGCCTTATGGACGGCAATGGCCTCCATGTTGTCGATCTCGTAGCCCATATCCGAACTGATGAGCGTCTCGCCCTCGATGACGCGGCCGGGCTTGAGCTCGTCCGCCGTAACGAGACGGAGGCGCATCTTGACCCCCTCGGACATCCGGAAGCGCCGCTCGAGGATCAGGACTGAACCGTCTTCCAGCGCCGCCACACCTGTCAGTGCAAATCCGCCTAAATCCTTGAGGGCCAGCCGCTGTGGCGCACCCTTGCCGAGCAACCAGCCGGTGTGATTGTCGTTGGCGTCGAGTAGTTCCTCCGCAAGAGCGAGGATGGCGCCCCGGTTCGGTCCGCCGCGCAGGATCGTCACCGCTTCGAGACCGCTATTGCTCTTCATGCGCCGGGCATCCGGCGGCAGCGCGACAAGCGCCGTCGGACGGCCGAGCGCACCATCGATAATCGGGTGACGCACGAGGCGATGATTGCGCTCGAAAGAGACGAGGGCGATTCCATTCGCGAGCGTCCCGGAGAGCAGCGCGATCTCTTCCGCGTCGGCATCGCGCTTGCGCGTGAGCGGGCGGCCATTGAGTCCGAGGATCGGCCCCATGCGCGCCTTCTCGACGCTGCTCGGCGCCTTGCCCGAATAGGCGATTTCGGCCGAAAGCCAGTTTCCCTGGTCCGTGACGGCCAGAAAGCGCCGTCCGTCTGGCGCGATGATGAGGCCGGAGAGACCGCCGAAGCGTTCATCGGTCGAGGTCATGATGAGGCCACCGCGAAACTGCAGGCGACCGAACTGGTTCGACCCTGAAATTCCGCGCTGATAGCTCTCGATCCGGCGTGCAGAGACCTCAACGGCCGATGTCTTCTCGCTCGCCGCAGGGCTCCTCTGCTGAGCCGCGACGGATGTCGCCGAACCGACTAGTGCGCCGGCTGCAAGAGCCGCAAATGCAAGACGTACGGCGCTGGAAGCATGCCAACGGAACATCTCTGGCCTCATGAATCGATCCCGCCAACAAAAGCCGCACAGCTTGGAGACAAAAAGCGCCGGCATTCGGAATGCCGACGCATGATACACACCGCAGCAGCAAGGAAGTCTATCGCCGCGCGCCCGCCGTAGCGCGCCCACTGCCTCGAGCCGGTCCGGTGGTCTCCTCGAACAGCTCGACGAGCTTGTCCGTCATCGCACCGGCGAGCTCGGTCGGATCGGTGATCGTCACCGCCCGGCGATAGTATCTCGTCACATCGTGGCCGATGCCGATCGCGATCAGCTCGATCGGCGACTTGGTCTCGATCTCCTCGATCACCTGACGCAAGTGCCGTTCGAGATAGCAGCCCGTGTTCACTGACAGCGTCGAATCATCGACCGGCGCGCCATCCGAAATCATCATCAGAATGCGGCGGTGCTCGGACCGGCCAAGCAGGCGGTTGTGGGCCCAGGCCAGCGCTTCGCCGTCGATGTTCTCCTTGAGCAAGCCCTCGCGCATCATGAGCGCGAGCGACTGCTTGGAGCGACGCCACGGCGCGTCGGCGCGCTTGTAGACGATATGACGCAGATCGTTGAGGCGACCCGGCGCGGCTGGCTTACCGGCCGCGAGCCACGCTTCGCGCGATTGTCCGCCCTTCCAAGCCCGTGTCGTGAAGCCGAGGATCTCGACCTTCACGCCGCACCGCTCGAGCGTGCGCGCGAGAATGTCCGCGCAGCAGGCCGCGACCATGATCGGCCGTCCGCGCATGGAACCGGAGTTGTCGATCAGAAGCGTTACGACCGTGTCGCGGAAATCAGTGTCGCGCTCATGCTTGAAGGAGAGCGCATGCATCGGATCGGTGACGACACGGGTGAGACGTGCGGTATCGAGTACGCCTTCCTCGAGGTCGAAGTCCCAGGCGCGGTTCTGCTGCGCGAGCAGCTTGCGCTGCAGACGGTTCGCGAGACGCGAGACCGCGCCGGAAAGATTCCGCAGCTCCTTGTCGAGGAACGCGCGCAGGCGCTCGAGCTCGTCGGGCGTCGAAAGGTCGGCGGCCTCGATCTCCTCGTCGAAGGTCTTGTTGAAGACCTTGTAGCCGAAGCGCTCGGGGTCATCGAGAACGTTGGTGTTCGGGCGCCAGGGCTCGTTGGTCTCCGCGCTCTCGTCGCCTTCCGCGTCGAGGTCGAAGTCCTCGGTCTCGCCAGCGTCGGAAGCCTCGGTCGTCTCGCCTTCCTCGCCCTCGGCCTGCTGCTCGTCGTTGGCCTGTTCGTCCGACTCGGCACTGTCCTCGCTGTCCTGCGTCTCGGAATCGCCGCCGTCGGGCTGCTGCTCGTCGTCGCTCTCGCCCTCTTCCTTCTCGCCGTCGGAAAGCTCCTCGGAGAGTTCGAGATCGCGCAACATGTCGCGCATCAGTCGGCCGAACTTGGCCTGGCTGCCTGCAGCATCACCCATGCGCTCGAGCGTCGTGGCAGCGCGCTCTTCAACCCAGGGCCGCCAGACATCGACGAGCGCCTGCGCCGACGCGGGCGGCTTCAGGCCCGTCAGACGCTCGCGCACGATAAGGGAGAGAGCCTCTTCAATCGGGGCCTCGGCACGCTCGGTCACGTGAGCAAAGCGGCCGTGTGCGTACTGGTCCTCGACCTTGGCGGTGAGGTTCGTTGCCATGCCCTGCATACGGTTGCAGCCGATGGCCTCGACGCGGGCGCGCTCGACAGCCTCGAACACCGAGCGGGCCGGGCCAGCGCCAGGAACCAAGCGCTTATGCAACTTCTCGTCGTGCATGGCGGCCGTCAGCGCGAGACTGTCGGCCCAACCGCGGATGACCGCGATTTCCTTCTTCGAGGGTGCGCGCGACGGCTCGGGGAGCTGCATGGCCTTGCCGTCGAGCTCGGGCTTGCCCGGCGCGTAGGTGACCTGCATCTCGTCGTCGCCGGCAATGGCGCGCGCGCAGAGACCGAGCACGCGCTTGAACGGCTCGGTCGGGGCTTCTTTCTTCTTCGGAGGAGGCGCCACGCCGCTTATATCCCGATCGACCTTGGCTTGACCGCGAAGTGTCAGCTCAGCGCGACGTTCGCCGCGCTCTCAGGAAGCTCCTCGCCGAAGCACCGCTGGAAGAACTCCGCGACCAGAGGCCGCTCCAGCTCGTCGCACTTGTTGAGGAACGTCATGCGGAACGCGAAACCGATGTTGCCGAAGATCTCGGCGTTCTCGGCCCACGTCAACACGGTACGCGGGCTCATGACCGTCGAGAGATCGCCATTGATGAAGGCCTGGCGCGTGAGATCGGCCACCCGCACCATGTTGTTGACGACCTTCTTCTTGGCGTCGCTCTTCTGAAAGGCTTTGGCCTTCGAGAGGACGATGCCGACCTCGTCGTCGTGCGGCAGATAGTTGAGCGTCGCGACGATCGACCAGCGGTCCATCTGGCCCTGATTGATCTGCTGCGTGCCGTGATAGAGGCCCGATGTGTCGCCGAGACCGATCGTGTTGGTCGTCGAGAACAGACGGAAAGCCGGATGCGGCCGGATGACCTTCGACTGGTCGAGCAGCGTCAACTTGCCGGAAACCTCAAGCACACGCTGGATGACGAACATGACGTCCGGGCGGCCGGCATCGTACTCGTCGAACACGAGCGCGACGTTGTTCTGCAGCGCCCACGGCAGGATGCCCTCGCGGAACTCCGTGACCTGCTTGCCGTCCTTGAGGACGATCGCGTCCTTGCCGACGAGATCGATACGCGAGACGTGGCTGTCGAGGTTGACGCGCACGCACGGCCAATTGAGGCGGGCGGCGACCTGCTCGATGTGGGTCGACTTGCCGGTGCCGTGGTAGCCCTGGATCATCACGCGGCGGTTGTGCTTGAAGCCGGCGAGGATGGCGAGCGTGACCTCACGGTTGAATAGATAGTCGGGATCGAGGTCCGGGACGTGCGAGTCAGCTTTCGTGTAAGCCGGCACTTCCATGTCGGAGTCGATGCTGAACGTCTCGCGCACCGAGACGGTCTTGTCCGGGAGGCCGGGGATGCCGGCGTTAGCTGAAGCGCGCATAGTTTCGCTGTTCCGCAGGTCCATGGAATCGCCCCCACGTGCTGTCCCGTGACGGATCGCTGATGTCTGGGGGACGATCGAGTTTGGCTGATGAGCCGGTCAAACGAGACCCACCTGTTTCAGGTAATTATAGGCTTGTATGATCTCGCGCAACTTGTCTTCGGCGCCGCGGTCACCCCCATTGGCGTCTGGATGGTGCCGCTTTACCAGCTCCTTGAACCGTCCCTTTATTTCCGGCCCCTGCGCGGTTTCCGCTAAATCAAGGGTCTCGAAGGCCTTCCGCTCGAGCGGCTTCAGCGATCGGCGGGGGGCTTGGCGGCCGTTGCCATGCGTTCCCGCATCGCTGTCATCCAATACATGATGGGGATCTTGCGTGCCGTGGCGCGCAAACTGAGCATACCGTCGTGCTCTCACGTCGCTGGCATTGGCGTTAGAGAGGTTGTCCGTACCCCCCTTATCGGCGCCAAGCTTCCACGTCGGCCGGTGCCCGGTGATCGCCCCCTTGCGGAAGTCCTCCACCTCGGCGTCGCTCATGCCCGCGAAGTAGTTGTAGGAGGCATTGAACTGCCGCACGTGATCCAGGCAGAAATGGTAGTAGTCGTTCTCGCGGCCACGACCCTTGGGCGCCTTGTGCTCTCCCGCAGCCGTGCAGCCCTTCCACTGGCACACGTGCGTGTGCTCCTCGGCCTCGCGCGGCGCGGAAGATTTGACCCTGATCTGGTCGAAGTATTTTGAGTCGAGCTTCATCTCGCCAGCATTATGATCCAGCGCGACCGCGGCGCACAAGCGGTCACCCGGACACCACAGGAATGAGTTGCTGCTATGCCACCGAAGAGGCGGGTGTTGCCGCCTACCGCGGCTCCCGCATCATGCTGAGGTACGTCGGATCGAACTCCGCGACCTCCTGAAGGCGTACCCAGTCGAGTATTGAAATCGTGTGGTGCGTCCAACTTATCAAGCCCTCGCGCCGAAGGCTTTGGATTACGCGGTTCATGTGAACGACTGATAAACCCAGCACATCGGCCATTTCGGCTTGCGAAAGCGGAAAGTGGAAACTCCAGTCGACCGTGCGCTGCACGCCGCGCAGACGCACGTAGAGCTCGCAGACCAGATGTGCGAGCTGCGATTTCCGTGAGCGGCGTCCCATGGCGACAATCCATTCGCGGTGAATGGCGCCGTCCACGAGCGTATCGAGCCACAGGAGCCGTGTCAGATGCGGCGCCTGCTCGCTGATCGTCTTGAGGTCGCCGTGCTCGGCAAAGGCCATATGGCACGGAGAGAGCGCCACGATGCCATGGTCCATGGTCTTCAATAGAAAGGCATGGAGATCGACGAAATCGCCAGCCACGTGGAGCGCGGTGATCTGCCGGCCGCCATCGGAGAGCATTTTGTAGCGAGCCGCGAACCCGTCGACCAGCAGGCTGCTATAAGCCGGCCGTGAGCCGACGGCGACAATGTCCTCGCCGGGCGCGAAAGTCGCTTCTTTGGTGATGACCGATGCCAAAAGCGCTGCTTCATCGTCAGACACGGTGTCGTGCTGGCCGAGATTGAGCAGCAGGGGTTTCAGAAGGGTCATGTCAGGGGGTTCAGGAGGGGTCACCAGGGTCGGAACGCTCTCGCGACACTTACTACAGCGCGCCAGGCATTGTCTTGCAACGGCATTCCCGACCTAAGGCCTCGCATTTTATCCGTGTTCATTATATTTGATCTCAGCTTAACATTTGTTCTCGCAGGACATGCAGGGCTTGATGCATTCTGGCGAGAGGCTCGATCTAAAGGCGTTGAGGGGCAGCAGCCAAAGAATGTCCGCCGACCAGAGAATTCGCGAGAAACTCATGATCGCGTTCGAGCCGACCCGGCTCGATGTCATCAACGAGTCACATCTACATGCCGGACATCGCAGCTCACCCGGCACAGGCGAGAGCCATTATCGCGTGCTGATCGTGTCGTCGGCTTTCGACGGCAAGACCCGCGTCGCGCGCCACCGCATGGTGAATGACGCGCTGGCCGATGAACTCAAGGGCCGTGTTCACGCGCTCGCTCTTGCCACCTATGCGCCCGGCGAAGCCATTCGTTGAAGCAGGATCTGGACCCATGAGCCTCGATCTTCTCAAAGAGCAGATCTCGCGCGAGTTCGGCACGCCTGCCGTCGTCATCGACCTCGATCGGGTGAAAAAGAACATTGGGCGGGTGCAGGGTCTTTGCGAAGCCGCCGGTGTCGCCAACCGCCCGCACATCAAAACGCACAAGAGCCCGATCCTCGCCAAAATGCAGATCGCGGCCGGCGCCCAGGGCATTACCTGCCAGAAGCTCGGCGAAGCCGAAATCATGGCCAACGCCGGGATCGAGAACATCCTCGTCAGCTACAATCTGATCGGTGCCGCGCGCTCGGGCCGGCTGGCGGCGCTCAGGAAGCGCAGCGACGTCACCATCTGCGCGGACAATCCAGTGACGCTTGCCGCTTATGCTGAGGCCGCCGCAGCAGCAGGCGCACCCATCGGCGTCATGATCGAATGCGACACGGGCCGCAAGCGTGCCGGCGTCGAGACGCCGAGGGAGGCGATCGATCTCGCCCGCGTCGTGCGTGATACCGAGGGCCTCGAATTCCGCGGGCTTCTGTTCTATCCGACGGAGTCCGGGTGGGATGCCGCTCAGCGTTTTCACGACGAGGCCGTCGCCGGGATCAGATCACTAGGCCTCGAGCCGGGTATCATCTCGACAGGTGGTACGCCCAATCTGCCCAACATCGGGAAGCTTGCTGGCGCCACCGAGCACCGCGCCGGTACGTACATATTCAACGACCGCATGATGGTCGCGTGCGGAAGAGCCACCGAGGATGATTGCGCCCTCCACGTCTATGCGACGGTCGTGAGCCGGGCTGGCCCGGAGCGCGGCATCCTCGATTCCGGCTCCAAGACGCTGACGGCCGATCCGGGCGGCGGGCTCGATGGCTTCGGGCACATTCTGGAATATCCGCAGGCGCGGATCGTCGCCTTTGCCGAGGAGCACGGCTTCCTCGATCTCTCGCGCACGAACGAGCGGCCCGATGTCGGCGAGGTCGTCCGCATCATCCCGAACCACGTCTGCGTGGTCGTGAACATGGTCGACCAGCTCATTGCCGTGCGCGGTGGCGAGATCGTGGACGTGCTGCCAGTGGCCGCACGCGGTCGTCTTGTGTAGCGGCGTTATACCGCCGCGCTCAGGACTGTATCCGCGCCCGTCGTAACCGTATCGGATAGACCAGGCGCCGCCGTCGCGAGATTTTCCGCAAAGAAGCGAGCGAGCGCGATGCGGCCGGCGCCATCGCTCGTCCCTTCGCGGACGATGCTTAACGCGCCCCGCGCCAGATAGACGCCACCAGCGGCCAGGCCGAACAGCCGGAGATAGGGCTGCGCGCCAGCCAATGCAGCCTCCGGGTTCTTCTGCAGCGCGCCGCCGAGCCATTTCGAGGCTACGGCCAGCGCCTCGACCGCCGCCCCGAGACGCTCGCCCATGCGGCCGAACTCGGGCCGATTGGACGCTTTCACCTCCGCGACTGTCTGTGCGAGCTCGGCGATGTAAGCCTCCGCGACTTTGCCACCCTCGAGCGGCAACTTGCGCATCAGAAGGTCGATGGCCTGGATGCCGTTCGTGCCTTCGTAGATCGGCAGGATGCGGGCATCACGATAATGCTGCGCAGCTCCGGTCTCTTCGATGAAGCCCATGCCACCGTGGATCTGCACGCCGATCGAAGCGACCTCCATGCCGATGTCCGTCGAGAAGGCCTTCGCGATCGGCGTCAGCAGCGCGGCGCGTGCAGCGGCTTTGGCGCGTGTCTCGGCATCCTTTGCCGCATGCGAAACGTCGAGCTCGCGAGCTGTCACGAGACAAATGGCGCGCGCTGCCTGCGTTAGCCCCTTCATGGTGAGCAGGTTCCGGCGGATGTCGGGATGCACGATAATGGGGCTCATCTCGCTCGCCAGCGAACCTGGCGCGCGTCCCTGCTTGCGCTCGTTGGCGTAGTCGGTGGCTCGCTGCGTCGCGCGCTCGGCAATCGCGACACCCTGCACGCCGACCGCGAGGCGCGCTGCGTTCATCATGATGAACATGGTGTTGAGGCCGCGGTTCTCCTCACCGACAAGGTAGCCGACGGCGCCTTCGCCCTTCTCACCGTACTTCATCACGGCCGTCGGACTCGCGTGAATGCCGAGCTTGTGCTCGAGGCTCGCCGCGACAAGATCATTGCGCGCGCCGCGGGAGCCATCCGCCTTCACAAGATACTTCGGCACGAGGAACAGCGATATACCGCGCGTGCCGGCCGGCGCATCCGGCAGACGCGCGAGCACCATGTGGATGATGTTCTCGGTCAGCTCGTGATCGCCGTAGGTGATGAAGATCTTCGTGCCGAAGATGCGGTATGTCCCGTCGGGTTGCTTGACGGCCTTGGTGGTCAGATGGCCGAGATCCGAGCCAACATGGGGCTCGGTGAGATTCATCGTGCCGGTCCATTCGCCGGAGATCATCTTCGGCAGGTAGATCTTCTTCAGCTCCTCCGAGCCGTGCAGCCAGAGCGCGTCGATGGCGCCCTGAGTGAGCAGCGGGCAGAGGCCGAAGGAGAGGTTGGCCGAATTCCAGATCTCGCAGGCCGCCATGGAGACCATCTCGGGCAGGCCCTGGCCTCCGAACTCCGGCGGGCAAGGCAAGGCCGACCAGCCACCCTCGGAAAATGCCGTGTAGGCTTCCTTCCAGCCCGGCGGCGTCACGACCGTGCCATCCACCAGGCGCGAGCCGGTGCGGTCGCCCGGCACATTCAGCGGATCGAGGACCTCGCTGGCAAAACGGCCGGCCTCATCGATGACCGCGCGCACGGTGTCCTCGTCGACCTCGATCGTGCCGTTTGCCACGAGCTCATCGAGACCGGCGGCGGTCTTGAGCGCGAAGACGATGTCGTCTACTGGAGCGCGGTAGGTCATGTCGAACAGTCCTCAGTGCTGGGACGTTGGCTATTTGCCCGCACAATAGGCATAAGACCCTGCGTCGAGAAGCCCGCGCGCAGAAGTTCTCTCAGTTAGTCCCGAAAGCTCCATGCCGATCCGCCCCGCCACCGCAGACGCGATCGCTGACGCCGCCGCGGCGCTCAGAGAAGGCCGGCTCGTCGCCTTCCCAACCGAGACGGTCTACGGGCTCGGCGCCGATGCGACCAACGCGCGGGCCGTTGCGGCCATCTACGAGGCCAAGGGCCGCCCACAATTCAATCCGCTGATCGCCCATGTCGCGGACGCTGAGGATGCATCGCGCTTCGCCGTGATGGGTCCTGAAGCGCGGGAACTCGCGGCGGCCTTCTGGCCCGGCGCGTTGACGCTGGTGCTGAACAAGCGCCCGGACTGCGCCATCGCGGACCTTGTCACAGCCGGCCTCGATACAGTGGCGCTGCGTGTGCCCTCGCATCCGATCGCCCGCACATTGATCCGAGCAACAGCACGGCCCATCGCGGCACCCTCGGCCAATCGCTCAGGCCATGTGAGCCCGACGACGGCCGCGCACGTCGAGGCCGATTTAGGAGCGAAGGTCGCGATCATTCTGGATGACGGGCCGAGCCCGATCGGCGTCGAGTCGACGGTGGTCGATGTTTCCAGAAGCCAGCCGGCACTTCTACGCGCGGGCGGCGTGACGCGGGAGGATATTGAAGCCGTGCTGGGCAGCCGCCTGGCGGTTCACTACGGCGATGCCGAACGGCCATCCTCGCCCGGCCAGCTCGCGAGCCACTACGCGCCGCGGACGCCTGTCCGATTGAACGCCTCCAGCGCCCGCCCCAGCGAAGCGTTCCTCGCGTTCGGCCCGGTAGCCGCAGACCACGATGGCCCCTCGATCAACTTGAGCCTCACGGGAGACCTGATCGAAGCGGCTGCGAATCTGTTCGCCGCCCTGCGTCGGCTGGATGCCGCGGGCGCGACCACAATTGCCGTCATGCCCATTCCGGAAGCGGGTCTCGGCGAGGCCATCAACGATCGCCTGCGCCGGGCGGCGGTGCGTTGACGCGATGAGCACATATCCTCATGCGGCCGTCCTGTTCGCGCTCGCCTCGGCTTTTCTTTTTGCGCTGACGAACCACTTCCAGAGCCTCGGTCTCCAAGGCTCCGACTCGCGCATCGGATCGCTGATCAACATCGGCACCGGCGCCGTCTTCTACTGGCTGTTGGCGCCGTTCTATTTGGAAAGCGGGTATTGGCTGACGTGGGGTACGGTGCTCTTCGCGCTCGTCGGCATAATCCGGCCGTCACTTTCGTCAGTACTGGCCATCCAAAGCATTCATGTCTTGGGGCCGACCCTGACCAGCGCGCTGACGGCGTCGGCGCCCATATTCGGAGCTCTGTTCGCCATCCTGCTGCTTGGCGAAACGCTGGATCTCAAAACCGGCATTGGCATCGCCGCCGTTATCGCCGGGGGCGTTGTTGCGAGCTACCGCCGGCAAGGGCTGGCCAGGGATTGGCCGCTCTGGGCCATCGCCCTGCCGGTCGGCGCCGCCTTCGTGCGCGCGGGCGGGCACGCCGTGACCAAGCTCGGACTCGAGGACGTGCCGAGCGCGTCCTTCGCCGTGCTCGTGTCGAATACGGTGTCCCTCGCTATTGCGACGGCCGCATTCCGAATCGAGGGGCGTTCTCTTAGTGGTACGAGGACGTCCTACTGCTGGTTCGTCGTTTCTGGTCTGACGGCTGCGGTTTCACTTCAATTTCTAAACCAGGCCCTGCAGATCGGCGATCTCGTGACCGTCGTTCCTGTCGTTTCGGCGACGCCGGTCTTCACAATGCTTCTGGGATTGTTCGTCTTCCGGCGCGAGCGCTTCTCGTGGCGGATGGTAGCGACGATCGCTCTGGTCGTGCCGGGCGTCATGCTCGTAGCGATGGAATAGCCGGCAGCCCGAGCGCTCTCAAAAAAGCAAGGACCGGAGGGCAGTTGTCTGCTTCCTCCGGCCTCTAGAACTCGAACAGCGAAATCTTTCGAACGGAGCTGCCGTAATGGAGCCCCGCAAGTACTTCACTTCTTCTTGGCGGCCTTCTTAGCCGGCTTCTTCACAGCCTTCTTGGCCGGAGCCTTCTTCGCAGCAGCTTTCGCCATCGTCAGTGTCTCCCAAAATAAGTCTGTCGAGTTCCACGCACGAATCACCCGTGCGCAAAAAAAGCTTTGCTGTTTTTCAAACCGAATGTTGACAGGGAAATTCAAAACAGCGGTGAATACATTTGATGTTCCGGTCTCAGTGTTGCGATAAATCCTCAATCTCAGCCAGTTGAGGCCCCTGAGTTCATCCACCGCGTGAGTCCGAACGCCCACCTCGCGCACGCCTGCGACAGTTCGGCCATCAAGCCGCGAGTCATGCGCGCACCGCAGATGGACCCTGCATTGCCTCCGCGCGAGCCGCGCGAACGCTTGCGAGCTTGCTTTTCGGCCACTACCATCGTCCGGACATATGCTGGCTCGCAGCGGACGCCGTTCGCCCAAGCAGGTCAGAAATTTCCCCGGGAGGAGACGAACGATGGAAGCCACGACAGAAGATCGCTGGCAGAAGGTGGTCTATGACACGCTCAAGAAGAACGGCGTCACCATATTCAGCTATGTGCCGGACGCGGGCCACCGCATGGCCATCGACCTCTCGCTGGCTGATCCCGACGTCCAATCTGTCGCACTGACGACCGAAGAGGAGGGCGTGGCGCTGGCCGCCGGCGCCCACCTCGGCGGCGCGAAATCGGCGCTGCTGATGCAGAGCAGCGGCCTCGGCAATTGCATCAACTTCTTCTCCATGATCACGGGCGGCAAGTTCCCCTTCCTAACTGTCCTTTCGATGCGCGGCGACTACGGCGAGGGCAATCCCTGGCAGATGGGCATGGGCAAGGCCGTCCGGCCGATCCTCGACACCATGGGCTTCGTCACCGTCGAGATCACCCACAAGGACGAGGTCGAGCGGGCCATCGACGCGGCCTGCACGATGGCCTTCCAATCCGGGGAAGCGGTCGCGGTTCTGCTCACACAGAAGCTCATCGGCGCCAAGAAGTTCTGAGGGGACGGATCATGGCCAAAGCATCAGAAGCAAAATCGGCGCCGAAGTTCGACCTGGACCGCAGCGTGGCGGTCCCCCAGCTCATCGGCGAGCAGAAGGACTTCCTCTTCATCGGCGGGCTGGCGGGCACCGCCAAGGATCTCGCCTCGATCACTAAGGACGGGTCCAACTACTACGGCATGGCTGGCGCGATGGGCGCTGCCGTATCGATGGGCCTCGGGCTTGCGCTGGCGCGTCCCGATAAGAAAGTCATTGTCGCGACCGGTGACGGCGAGCTGTTGATGAACGTAGGCTCGCTCGCGACGGCGAGCATCCTGAACCCGCCGAACCTGCGCATTCTGTGCGTCGACAACGGCCACTACGGCGAGACGGGCTATCAGAAGAGCCACACGAGCCTCGGCGTGGATCTCGAGCAGATGGCGATCGGCGCCGGCATCAAGTCGACGATGACCGTCGAGAGCCAGGACCAGATCGCGGCCGGCGCGCGGATGCTGCGTGAGAGCAACGGCACGTGCTTCATGCTGCTCCGCGTGAAACCCGAGGATGGCCCGAAGTACAAGCGCGACATGGACCCTGCGTCCACGAGGGTGCGCTTCCTACTCGGCATGAAGGCGACGGGCTGAACCGCTACCTGACGCCGACTACTCTGGCCGAGCGTGGACGCTGAGTTCGGCAAGTGCGCGAGTGTAGACGTCGCGCTTGAAGGGCACGATCAGATCGACGAGCTCGTCGACGCCGGCCCAGCGCCAGTCATCGAACTCCTGCGCATGACCGGCCTTGGGAATGATGTCGATCTCACTTTCATCGCCGTGAAAGCGTACCGCGAACCAGACCTGCTTCTGGCCACGGTATCTGCCACCCCACGTCACCGGCTGGAGTTCTTTTGGAAGATCGTACGTGAGCCAGTCATGCGTGCGGCCGAGAACCGACACCGTGCACATGCCGGTCTCTTCGCACAGCTCTCGCAGTGCAGCGGCTTCGGCATCCTCACCCTCGTCGATACCGCCCTGGGGCATCTGCCACCAGCGTTCGAAAGAACCGCCGCTCTCCTTGCCCGCGCGACCGATCACGCGGCGACCGACCCAGACGAGACCTGAGCGGTTCACCGCCATGATACCGACGCAGGGGCGATAGCCGAGCGGAGAAGGGCTCATGGTCGACACCTGCTGATGATGGCCAACGGCTTCAGACAATTCCGTCGGATTTGAGCTTCGCGATCTCCTCGGCCGACTTACCGAGTGACTTCAGCACGTCGTCCGTGTGCTCGCCGAGAACGGGAGGCCCGATCTTGTGCTCGACGGGCGTCGCGGAGAAACGCATGGGACCGCGGATGAGCGGCACTTTGCCAGCGGTCTTGTGCGGCATCTCGATCTTCATGCCACGCGCCTGCACCTGCGGATCGTCGAAGACTTCCTTGAGATTGTTGATCGGGCCGCAGGGAACACCGGCCACTTCCAGAGCCTTCACCCACTCGGCGGTCGTCCGCTTCATCATGATCGGCTCGAGCAGCTCGTCGAGCGCGTCGCGGTTCGTGACACGGGCACCGTTGGTGGCAAAGCGCGGGTCCTTGGCGAGATGGACGGCATCCGCCTCCTGGCAGAGCCTGTTGAACAGGTTGTCGTTGCCGCAAGCGAGGATGATGGCGCCGTCCTTCGTCTTCACGGACTGGTAGGGCACGATGTTCGGATGCGTATTGCCGAGGCGGCCCGGAGCCTCACCTGTCGCGAGGTAGTTGCCGCCCTGATTGGCGAGGATCGCGACCTGCGTATCGAGTAGGGCCATATCGATATGCTGGCCGATGCCCGTCTCGGCGCGATGAGCGATCGCCGCACAAACGGCGATCGTCGAGTACATGCCGGTCATGATGTCGACGATCGGGATGCCGGCGCGCTGAGGCCCGCCGCCCGGCTTGTTGTCGCGCTCGCCGGTCACGCTCATGAAGCCGCCCATGCCCTGGACCATGAAGTCGTAGCCGGGCTTTTCACGATAGGGGCCGGTCTGTCCAAAACCTGTGATCGAGCAGTAGATGATCTTGGGATTGATCTTCTTCAGATCCTCGTAGCCGAGGCCATAGCGCATCAGGTCGCCGGTCTTGTAATTCTCGAGCACGACATCGGCCGTCTTGGCGATCTCGCGTACTATCGCCTGACCAGCAGGCTTCGACACATCGATCGTGATCGACTTCTTGCCGCGGTTCGCCGACATGAAGTAGGCCGACTCGGTCGTTTCCTTGCCGCTCTCGTCCTTGACCCAGGGCGGGCCGAAGGCGCGGGAGTCATCGCCCTTTTTCGGGCGCTCCACCTTGATCACGTCGGCGCCGAGATCGGCGAGGTTCTGCGCGCACCAAGGGCCGGCGAGGACGCGCGTGAGATCCAGAACACGAATGTGCGAGAGGGGCCCCGGCATCGGCGATTCCTTATGTGTTTTATAGGTGGTGGTTGCCCAAAGTCTTAAGTGCGGGCTTTAGCGGGCGCAAGAGGAGGCTCAGGCAGATGGGAGCCCCACCAGCTCAGGCCTCGAGTTCGTGCCACTTCAGAAAGCCGGCTGTCTCCCACTTAGTGCGCTGCTCTTTCAACTGGGGGAGCTTGGCCGGCCGGAATACTTCTACGGCAAGCTCGCGGCCTGCCTCGTCCGCATAAACATTCCCATACGCGGCAATGCTGCTGCTCATATCTCTGACGCGGTTGGCCGCCATGTGATCGCTAAATCTGATCGTAAGCTTTGGCATATCAGGCACCTTCCCGCTTAACTACTGCGGCCGCGCGGCGCTCGCCATGTAGTTGACGTCGAGGTCCGCTGAGAGCGACCAGGCATCCGTCAGGGGATTGTAGACAAGGCCCTCTCGGGCGCTCACGGAGAGCCCGGCCGTCTCGGCATGACGGGCCAGCTCGTCAGGCGTGACGAAGCGCTCCCACTGGTGCGTGCCGACGGGCAGCCAGCGCAGGATGTACTCCGCGCCGACGATGGCCAGGGCATAGGCCTTCAGTGTCCGATTGATGGTGGACAGGATCATCAGCCCGCCCGGCCGCACGAGCTTCGCGCAGGTGGCGAGGAAGGCGGCGACGTCCGGAACATGCTCGACGACTTCGAGACACAGCACGCAGTCGAAGGTCCGGCCTTCGGCAGCCAGATCCTCGACCAGGCTCGCGCGATAGTCGATCGTGAGGTCTTGGCCGGAAGCGTGGCGGCGTGCGGCCTCGATGTTCTCGACCGCAGGATCGATGCCCGTGACGGTACCGCCAAGCCGGGCGACCGGCTCGCTGACGAGGCCGCCGCCGCAGCCGATGTCGAGAATGGTCAGATCGGCGAAGGGACGGAGACCTCCCGATGCCAGCGCGAAATGCCGGACAATCTCCTGGCGAATGAAGGCGAGGCGTGCGGGTCCGAGCTTATGGAGCGGACGGAACTTGCCGTTCGGGTCCCACCACTCAGCGGCAAGCGTCGCGAAGCGCTTGACCTCGGTATCGTCGAGTGTCGGCGTACCGGGGCGGACCGCGGCCATTGCCCGTCCTCCCCAGAGATTAAGTGTTCATGCTCTGGAAGAATTCGCCGTTGGTCTTCGTCGACTTGAGCTTGTCGATGAGGAACTCGATAGCGTCCATGGTGCCCATCGGGTTCAGAATGCGGCGGAGCACGTAGACCTTCTTGAGCTGGTCGCGCGGCACGAGGAGCTCTTCCTTGCGGGTTCCCGAGCGGGCCACGTCGATCGCCGGGAAGACGCGCTTGTCCGAGACCTTGCGGTCCAGGATGATTTCCGAGTTACCCGTACCCTTGAACTCTTCGAAGATAACCTCGTCCATGCGGCTGCCGGTTTCGATCAGCGCGGTCGAGATGATCGTCAACGAGCCGCCCTCCTCGATATTGCGGGCCGCACCGAAGAAGCGCTTCGGGCGCTGCAGGGCATTCGAGTCGACGCCACCCGTGAGCACCTTGCCCGAGGAGGGCACGACGGTGTTGTAGGCGCGGCCGAGGCGGGTGATCGAGTCGAGCAGGATGACCACGTCGCGCTTGTGCTCGACGAGGCGCTTCGCCTTCTCGATGACCATCTCCGAAACCTGCACATGCCGTGAGGGCGGCTCGTCGAAGGTCGAGGAGATAACCTCGCCGTTCACCGAGCGCTGCATGTCCGTGACTTCTTCCGGGCGCTCGTCGATCAGCAAGACGATCAGATAGCACTCGGGATGATTGGTCGAGATCGACCGGGCGATGTTCTGGAGGACGACCGTCTTACCGGTACGGGGCGGGGCCACGATGAGGGCGCGCTGGCCCTTGCCGATGGGCGCCACGATGTCGATGACGCGGGCCGAGTAATCCTTGATGGTCGGATCCTCGATTTCCATCTTCAGCCACGACGTCGGATAGAGCGGCGTCAGGTTGTCGAAGTGCACCTTGTGCTTGGTCGCTTCCGGATCCTCGAAATTGATCCGGTTGACCTTGAGGAGGGCGAAATAGCGCTCGCCTTCCTTGGTGTTGGGGCCGCGGATCTGGCCCTCGACCGTATCGCCTGTGCGGAGTGCAAAGCGGCGGATCTGCGAGGGCGAGACATAAATGTCGTCAGGGCCGGCGAGGTAGTTGGCATCCGGTGAGCGCAGGAAGCCGAAGCCGTCCTGTAGGACCTCGACGACGCCGGTGCCGACGATCTCGATATCCTGCGAGGCGAGCTGCTTCAGCGTCGCGAACATGAGCTCCTGCTTGCGCATGGTGCTGGCGTTCTCGACGCCGGCCTCCTCGGCAAAGCTCAGTAGCTCTGTGGCGGACTTCGCCTTGAGGTCTTGGAGTTTTACTTCTTTCTTGATGACGTCTTGCATGGGAAACTCTTTAGGAGGGAGGGTGCGAGGGGCCGCCGAGGGACGGGGGCGCCGGTTCGCGATGTGCGGAAGGGATCCCATTGTCGGCTGCGCCGCGCCAGGGGTCCGATGCGATCTGGAATTTTCGGGCTCGTCGGCTGGTGGCTCAGCGGTGACACGCCGACACAGCGACTCGATCTGATAGACGTAACTCTAGCCCAGAGGTTCCCTCCGAGTCAAAGGGGCAACCTGTCGCGATGCTCAAATTTTCGTTTCTGCCCACTGCTTTGGCATAAATCGAACGAAAGCCGGGCGGACCTCAGAACGGTTTGACGATTACCAGGACGACAATGAGGATCATCAGCACGGCCGGCACCTCGTTGAGGAGCCGCCAGCGGCCGACTAGAACCGTATTCGCATCCCCGGCGAACCGGCGGACGGAAGCTGAAAGATAGCCGTGGAAGCCTGACAGCAGGATGACGAACATGAGCTTGGCGTGAAACCAGCCGGCCGAGAGAAAGTTGCCGCGCCAGGCGAGCCAGAGCCCCAGGACCCAGGAAAGCCCCATCGCGGGGTTGATGATGACCCGGAGGAGCCGCTGTTCCATGACCTTGAGGGTCTCGGAGAGCTCGGAGCCGGGCTTGGCGTCGCAATGGTAGATGAACAGGCGGGGCAGATAGAGCATCCCCGCCATCCACGAGATGATGGCGACGACGTGTGCAGCCTTGAGCCACATATAGGCCGCATCGCCCAGAACCAGGATCACCGCGGCGAGGATGAGCGCGGTCAACCCGAGCGCTACAGCCGCCCGCGTGGCCGGACTTTCGCCGCTCACGACCTCACTCCGTCGCGGACCCAGCGGACAAGGTCGGCGACATGCTCTGGCGGGGTTTCAGGCACGATTCCGTGGCCGAGATTGAAGATGAAAGGCTTGCCAACCATGAGTTCGAGGATGTCGGCGACCCGGGATTTGAGGGCATCGCCGCCGGCGACCAGCAGGAGCGGATCGAGATTGCCCTGCACGACGACATTCTCGCCGTCGAAGGCCTCACCCATCATGTAGGGCGGTGTGGACGTATCGCAACCAATGCCGTCGACTTTGGTCTCCGCGACGTACCAGAGGGCGGAGCCCTGTGCGCCGCGTGGAAACCCGATGACGGGGATGTCGGGATGGCGCTCGTGCATGGCTTCGACCATGCGCCGGGTCGGCTCGATGACCCATTTCTCGAACTGATCATCGGGGAGACTGCCAGCCCACGTATCGAAAATCTGCAGCGCGTCGGCGCCAGCCTGAACCTGGCCTGACAGGTACTCGATCGAGGTCTCGACGAGCAGGTCCATAAGATTCTGAAAGCCTGCCGGATCGCGATAGGCGAGGAGCCGCGCCGCGGCCTGATCCTTCGAACCCCGCCCCTCGATCATGTACGTCGCGACCGTCCATGGTGCCCCGCAGAAACCAATCAATGCCGTCTCGTCCGGCAGGTCCTGGCGCAGGCGCTGAACCGTTTCGAAGACGCGCTCGAACTTGGGTCGAGTCGCCGTCGGTGACAAGCGGGCGAAATCCTGCGCGCTGCGGAGTGGCTCGAGCAGCGGCCCCTCGCCTTCGGCAAAGCGCACGGATTGGCCGAGAGCATCGGGAACGAGCAGGATGTCGGCAAAGAGGATGGCCGCGTCGAAGCCATAGCGACGGATCGGTTGCAGCGTGACCTCGGCAGCGAGTGCCGGCGAATAGCAGAGGTCTAGAAATCCACCCGCCTTGGCACGCGTCTCGCGATACTCCGGCAGATAGCGACCTGCCTGCCGCATGAGCCAGATCGGCGGAGGGTCGAGGGCCTCGCCGGCAAAGGGCTTCAGGAAGCGCCGGCGGTCTTTGGGGGAGGACTTTTCCACGGATCGGGTCTCTGCCTCTAAATCTCTAAATAGAGAGTCTTCAGGTTTCTCTTCTTCTTCTTACCGCTGTGGGTAGCGGGAATTGGTCGGCTGCCACAAGGGCCTCAACAGGTTCTTCGGTCGAGCCGCGTTCCTGCAAGCAGATCTGGTAGGGGGTCGACAGCGACACTACTAGCCGGGAAACGGCCTTTCGTGCCATGGGTTTGCGCGGCGAGTTGCTGCGAGCGATACGAGGAATGGCCTGGGGAAGGTGGCTGGAAAAGGGCTGGACGGCGCCACCTTCGGTCGCGGCCGTTGCACAGGAGAGGCGATATCCGATCCACATCGGCTCGCCTGTTGATCGCCCTGTTGGTCAATCGGGGGACAGTGTAGAGTGCCGGCGCTCGTCGCGGCGCCGCGCTGGATAAGTCGGAACTCTATCAACAAATGGCCCACACCCAGCCGAGCTACTTCCATTTGCATCTGATCTCGGATGCAACCGGCGAAACGCTCACGACGATCGCGAAGGCGGCGTCCGTGCAGTATGCGCTGGTCCGGCCTATCGAGCATGTGCATCCGCTCGTGCGCACGCAGCGCCAGCTCGAGCGCGTCCTCCAGGAGATCGAGTCGGCGCCGGGGATCGTGCTCTACACGGTCGTGAACGAAGCCCTGCAGACTCAGCTCGAGCAGCGCTGCCGCGATCTGGCCGTGCCCTGCCTGCACGTGCTCGAGCCCATCATGAAGATCTTCGAGAGCTATCTCGGTGCGCCGAAGACGCCGATTGTCGCCGGTCAGCACGTTCTCGATGCCGACTACTTCCGGCGCATCGATGCGCTCAACTTCACCATGGCCCATGATGACGGGCGGCTGCCCGACGACCTCAACCAAGCCGATATCGTCATCCTCGGCGTTTCGCGCACCTCGAAGACGCCGACCAGCATCTATCTCGCCCAGCGCGGCTACAAGACGACGAACCTGCCGCTCGTGCCGCGCATCGACATTGCACCAGCACTGCTGGAGCCGCACAAGGCCTTCGTCGTCGGGCTGGTCGCGAGCCCCGATCGCATCGCGGAGATCCGCCGCCACCGCGCCATGATGATGTCCGACCGCGATCTCGACGATTATGTGGACCGCACGCGCATTGCCGAGGAGATTGCCCACTCGCGGCGCCTCTGCGCCCGCCACGGCTGGCCGGTGATCGACGTGACGCGGCGCTCGATCGAGGAGACAGCCGCAACGATCATCAAGCTGATGCATGAGCGAGAGGAATCGCGCGACGAGGAAACAACCGATGGCTGAGCGGTTGCGCGTGGTACTGGCCTCTCAGAGCCGTTCGCGGCGAACCATGCTCGAGCAGGCGGGCCTTGCCTTCGATGTCATGCCCTCGACGGTCGACGAGGTCGCCATGCGGGCGAGCTTCGAGCCCGAGCGTGCACTCGACGAGGACTATCCAATCGAGGTCGCGGAGATGCTGGCCGCGGCCAAAGCCGTCGATGTGAGTGTACGATTACCGGATGCGCTGGTGATCGGCTGCGACCAGGTGCTGGCGCTCGCGACGGAACGCCGCATGGAGTTCGGGGGCAAGCCCTGGAGTGCGGCAAGCTACGAAATCATCGAGAAACCGGAAGATCTGGCGGCAGCACGCGCGCACTTGTCACGTTTGCGCGGGCGCGCGCATCAGCTTCATGCGTCGGTCGCGCTGGCCCAGGGCGGCGAAGTGCAGTGGACTTTCACCGACAGCGCCGAGCTCAGCATGCGCGATTTCTCGGATGATTTCCTGAGCCAGTATCTGGCGCGCGCGGGAACGCGCGTGTGTGAGTCGGTGGGAGCCTATCAGCTCGAAGGCCTTGGCGTTCAGCTCTTCGAGGAAATTTCCGGCGACTATTTCACCATATTGGGCATGCCGCTGCTGCCCCTGCTCGAGGAGTTGCGCGAGCGCGGAGTATTGTTGACGTGACGGCTGATCTGAAGCAGGACGGGAAAAAGGCGTGCGTAATTGGCTGGCCGATCCAGCAGTCGCGCTCGCCGCTCATCCACGGCCACTGGCTGAAGAAATATGGCATTGCCGGAAGCTACGATCGGGTGGCGGTGCCGCCGGGCGAAGCCGCTGCCTTCGTTCGGTCACTCGAATCTCGTGGTCTTGAAGGCTGCAATGTCACAGCGCCGCATAAGCAAGCTGTTTTCGAGGCCGCAGACTGGCGAGATCCTTCCGCGGTGGCCGTCGGGGCTGCAAACACCGTCTGGCGCGACGGCACCAAAGTGTGCGTCGCCAATACCGACACGTACGGCTTCATGACCCATCTCGGCCAGTCCGCGCCCGGTTGGCACAGCAAAGATGCACCTGTTGCCATCTTCGGTGCCGGCGGTGCGGCGCGTGCCGTCGTTTACGGTTTTCTCGACGCTGGGCTTACAAAAGTCCGGCTCATCAATAGAACGGCGGCCCGTGCTGAAGAACTCGTCGCGCATTTCGGATCGCGCGTCGAGAGCTGGGCATGGGCGGACAGCGCGCGTGCCGTTTCCGATGCCGGTGTGATCGTCAATACGACGACGCTCGGCATGGCTGGCAATGCGCCGCTCGATATCGACCTGGCTGCGCTCGATCGGAACGCGATCGTCGCCGATATCGTTTACGTGCCGCTGGAGACGCCTCTGCTTGCAGCGGCGCGGGCACGTGGGCATCGCACCGTGGATGGTCTCGGCATGCTGCTTCATCAGGCAGTGCCAGGCTTCGCGCGTTGGTTCGGCGTCCAGCCGGAGGTAACGCAAGAGCTGCGTGACATCCTCGTTGCCGACATTGAGAGGAAATGATGCTGATCATCGGCCTGACCGGCTCGATCGGAATGGGGAAATCGACGGCTGCGGCGCGCATCCGGGTCCTCGGTGTTCCGGTGTGCGACGCCGACTCCATTGTGCACAAACTATATAGAACCGGTGGAGCAGCTGTGGGGCCTATCGAAGCTGCTTTTCCCGGTACGGCGGCCGAGGACGGCTGCATCGACCGCCAGAAGCTGGCGGCGGCGCTTCTGGCCGATCCGGCCGCCTATACGAAGCTCGAGGCGATCGTTCATCCTCTCGTGCTCGAGACCGAGCGGGAATTCATTCATATGAAGGCCGCCAAGGGTGCCGAGAAGGTGGTGCTGGAAATCCCGCTGCTGTTCGAGACCGGAGGCGAGAAACGGGTCGACCTGACGATTGTCGTCAGCGCACCGGCCGACATCCAGCGCAGTCGCGTGCTCGAGCGCGCGGGCATGACGGCCGAGAAGTACGACCAGATCCTGTCGCGGCAGATGCCGGACGAAGAGAAGCGCCGCCGCGCAGACTTCGTTGTGGATACGTCGCGGAGCATTCCCGAGACGGAAGCGCAGATCGATCGAATCATGTCCCAGTTGAGCGGGCGAACGGGCACGGCGTTCGCCAAATATTGGGCATGATGCCCAAGGCTCAGGGGGTAGGCGCTTTATGCTGCGCGAGGTCGTTCTCGACACCGAGACCACGGGCCTCGATGCCCGCAAAGGTGACCGCATCATCGAAATCGGATGCATCGAGCTGATCAATCGCATTCCGACCGAGAAAACCTTCCATCACTACATTCATCCTGAGGATCGCGACGTCCATCCCGACGCCCAGGCGATCCATGGCATCTCGATGGATATGCTTCGCGACAAGCCGAAGTTCCGCGAGATTGCGTCTGAATTCGTTGAGTTCATCGGCGACGCGCCCCTCATCATCCACAACGCGGCCTTCGACATCGGCTTCATCAATTCGGAGTTGCAGCGCCTGCGCCATCCCGCGATCCTCATGGAGCGCGTGGTCGATACGCTGGCCTTGGCGAAGCGCAAATATCCCGGTGGGCCGAACAGCCTTGACGCGCTGTGCAAGCGCTATCAGATCGACAACTCCAAGCGCACGTTTCACGGTGCGCTGCTCGACTCCTGGCTGCTCGCAGAAGTCTATCTCGAACTGCTCGGGGAGCGGCAGGCGACGCTCGGCCTTGCGCAAGCGACGACCCGTCAGCGCGCTGTCGGCACAGCGACGGCATCGGCGATTCGCGTGCGCCCGCGGCCACTTGCTGCACGATTGAACGAAGCCGATATCGCCGCGCATCGCGCCTTCATCGACACCCTCGGACCCGAGGCTCTCTGGATCAGGTTCGAGCGGCCGGAAGCCGCCGAGTAAGGCTCAGGAAAGAGCGGTTGAAGGCCCACCAGTCTGTGGCGGCATGCCGAGCTGCTTCTTGCGCAGGTACAGGGCGCCGAAATCCACCGGATCGAGTAGCAACGGCGGAAAGCCGCCTTCGCGCGTCATATCGGCGACGATCCGGCGCAGGAATGGAAAAAGCAACGACGGACAGTTGACGAAGAGCATGTGCTCCAAGGCCTGCGGCGGTGCGTTGTCGATCTGGAAGGCGCCCGCATAAACGATCTCGAACTCGTAGATCACCATTTCCTTGGCTTTGGCGCGGGCCTGGAACTCGATGGCCGCCTCGTAGAGATTGGGGCCGAGATTGGATACGCCGACATTGATCTCGACATCGAGGTTCGGACTCTCGGGAGGGCTCGTTATGAGCTTGCCGATGTTGGGATTCTCGAAGGAGAGATCCTTGATGTACTGGCCGGCGATGCGGACTTGTACTTGTTGCGGCTGGGTTGCGGAGGAAGGTGCGGCAGGACCGTTGCCGGGGATGGGAGTTGGATTCTTCGGCATGGTGATGCAGCGCCTCTACGGTGGACTTGGACAAGCGAAGATGTCATGTGGTCAGCACATGTGGCGGGTAGCACGCGCGGCGGCGGGTCGCAATCCTCCGGGAAACCTGCCGGCGCCCCGATCTCGTCCCAATCTTGGGGGAATGGGTTGCTCAACTGGATTCGTTGTGAGGCGGATGGCATGAATTCGCTGAGGGGGCTTCGTATGCGTGTACGCCTGGACGTAAGGCAGATTGGCGCGACGATGCTGTGCGCGGCCATGGCCGTCATGTGGGTTGCGGTGTGGCCGTCGGTCGCGACTGCGCAGAATCCGGGGAAGCCGGCTGCCAGCAGCCCGCTCGGCAATCCGTCTTGGAGCACCGATGTCAAACCGGAATCGACGATTGCCGGCATCGCGCTGGAGCCGCAGCAGATCGCGACCGTGACGAAGGTGAGTCAATATTTCAATACGCTCGAAAACCTGCGCGGCAGTTTCGTTCAGACGACGGCCGACAACAAACGGATGCGCGGCACGTTCTATGTGAAACGGCCAGGGCGATTGAGGTTCGAGTATAATCGCCCGAGCCGCCAGCTCATTGTTTCTGACGGCAAGATGCTGGCGATCCAGGATCTCGAAGTTCACACGGACGACCGGATTGCACTCGACCAAACGCCCTTCCGGCTACTTCTGCGCAAGGACGTGGATCTGCTCCGCGATGCGAGCATCGTCGACGTGCAGGAGGCTGATGATCTGATTATCCTCGCTCTGCAGGACAAGAGTCCGGATGCGCCTGGCCAGATTCGGCTATTTATGACCAAAACACCGGAGCTCGAGCTTCGGGAATGGGTGACGACCGACGCCCAAGGTGGCGATACGCGTGTGGAGGTCGCCAATCTCGCGCGGCCTCAAGACCTCGATTTAGAGCTCTTCCGCGTTATCAGCCCGACGCTGAGAAAGTAGAGCCGGTTCAAATGATTGACGGCCGGCAAAAGCGCGCTTGCGAATCAGGCCGCGGGTGCTCTGAAACAATCAGTAAAAGAATCGTGAGTCCGCGCTGGGCGGACCTTGATTTTCGGCCACAGGCAACTAAATTCGATTGTAGAGCGGTGGATGTCACATACTCGGCAGTGCCCCCCGTCTAGCCGAAGACATCAATCCGCTGCACCGGCTTCCCTCCCGGTGCGAAGCGCCGAAAAAGCGCTCCAGCGCCCAACCTCTCCCCCCGGGGTTGGGCGCTTTTCTATTTCGTAGCAGCATCTTCTGCAGATCACGTCAGAATTCCGGCGCAATCCGTATCTGCGGCGATGGCTCAAGCTGGCGCCGGCACGCCCTCCGTCTCCGCGATGGCATAGTCGATGCGCCTGAGCTCATCGGCGACGCGATGGAGCCGTTCAGTGATGCGATCGACGAAATGGGTGGCGAGATCGGGGTCGTCCAGCATTTGAGCATGAAGCCCCGCTCGGGTGATGCGCAGCGCGCGTACGGTCGTGTGCGCTACGACAGTCGTACCATGCTCATGATCCACCAGCATGGCGAGCTCGCTGAGCAGCGATCCGGTCCCGATTGGCTGTGCGTTGAGGCCCATCGAGGGTTCGTCGTCCTCGAGAAAGCGCACAGCATCCCCTGAGACGATCAGCACGGCCGCGTCGCCTGCCGTGCCAGCTCTAACGATGGTGTCGCCGGGGCCGTAAACGATGCGATCGGCCTGACGCACGATCTCGGTGAGCTGCAGCGGACTGAGCCCTCTGAAGATTTCCTGCGACATAAGCTGGCGCGCCAGCACGCTGATAGACATGGACCAACTCCACTTGCCTTGGTCGGCCACGCCAAGCTCCGCTGATTCGGGAGGCAGCTCCAAGGCAGAGCGGCTGTTCAGCCCCCTTTCCCCTCGAAACCCACAGGTCCGCACTGCCGAGCCGTCCCTGGACGCCCTGGGCGTCGGTGCCTAAGGTCTCGGGCAAACACAGCGCTTGCGGGAGGACTTCAAAATGGCGCCAGCACCCACTCTCAAATCCATGATTCGCTCGGGTTCGATGGTCGTGGCGCCCGGCGCCTACGACTGCCTCACGGCCAAGCTCATCGAGCAGGCCGGTTTTCCCGCGGTGTACATGACCGGTGCCGGCACATCAGTGTCGCACGGCCTCCCCGACTACGGTCTTCTGACCATGACGGAGATGGTCGCCAATGCAGGCCGCATAGTGGGCACGATCGGCGTGCCGCTCATCAGCGATGCCGATACGGGCTATGGCAACGAGCTCAACGTCTACCGCACCGTGCAGTCCTTCGAGCGGGCAGGGGTCGCCGCGATTCACATCGAAGACCAGGTGTTTCCGAAGCGCTGCGGTCATCTCGACGGCAAGGAGCTGATCAGCCGCGAGGACTATGCAGCCAAGATCCGCGCTGCGGCGGCTGCCCGCCGGACCGACTACTTCCTCGTCATCGCCCGCACCGATGCCCGCGGTGTCGCCGGCTTCGACGAGGCCATTGCGCGGTGCAATCTGGCGATCGATGCCGGTGCGGACATGGCCTTCTTCGAAGCGCCGCAGTCGGTCGAGGAGGTTGCCGCCGTGCCGCGGGCAGTAAAGGGGCCGTGCCTCTTCAATAACGTGCTGAGCGGCAAGACGCCGCCGATTCCTCACGCCGAGATCGAGCGCATGGGCTATCGGCTGGCAATCGTGCCGGGAATGCTGATGTCGTCGATCATCGGACTTTGCGACAAGCTGCTCGCCGAGCTGAAGGCCACGGGATTGACGCCGGCGACGTTCAGCGGTGGTGGCCCCGGCGTGACCTTCGCGCGCGTCGGCGCGGCCGACTGGGATCGACGCCGCACGGCCTTCCGCGAAGCGGCTCCCAGCGGCGGGCGCGACGCGGCGGAGTGAGCAGCGAGACAGGCGGCAGACCGCGCTTCTCAGACGGCGGGTTCGCCGTCGAAGGTCGAAGCGAGCACGGGCTTGCCGAAATAGAAGCCCTGCTGATGGGTAATGCCGGCGCGCGCCATCATCTGCGCCGTTTCTTCATCGCCGACCCACTCGGCCACGGTCTCGAGATTGAACGTCTCCGCGATCTCGACGAGCGTCTTGATGAACACTTGGTTGTCCGGCTCGGCAGCGAGGTTCCTGATAAAGGAGCCGTCGATCTTGACCATGTCGACGTTGAGCGTCTTGAGGTTCTTGAAGGACGTGTAGCCGGCGCCGAAATCGTCGATGGCAACGCGGCAGCCGAGTTCCTTCAACGTATCGACGAACGCGATCGACACATCGAGGTCGTGGATCGCGGCGGTCTCCGTGATCTCGATGGTCAGCCGCTCCGTGATCTGGCGGCGGCCTGCGGTTAGGCGGTGCAGCGCGACGAGCCATTCGTGATCGCTCGAGGTGTGGCCCGAGACGTTGATCGACAGGTGGATGTCTGGGTGCGCCTTTGCGAAGTCGACGGCAAGCTCCAGCACGCGGCGATCGATGAAGCGCGAAAGGCCGAGCTGCTCGGCGAGCGGAATGAACTCGCCGGCTGCGACGATGCTGCCATCCGGACGCTGCATCCTGAGCAGGCATTCGTAGAGGGCGGGCTTGCGCGAGCGCGTCTCGACGATCGGCTGCAGTGCGAGCAGCATCCGGTTCTGCTCGAGCGCCGAGATCACTTCGTCGGCGATCGAGATATTGCGCTGGCGTGCTTCCTCAGTGCTGCTGCAGGGCTGATAGGCGGCAAAGCCATCGTGCCGGCGCAGCTTGGCTCTCTCCAGCGCCTGCATGGCGTGGCCCAGTGCTTGAGGGACCGTGGATGCCTGGTCGGGAATGAGTACGCCGCCGATCGAGATCGTTGCGGTGAGCTGGCAGGCGGCCGTGCGGATCGTCGTGTCCCGCACGATCTTGACCAGACGCTCGGCAGCGACCCGCATGGCGCCGGGGCCGCAGTCGTTCAGAATGATGCCGAACTTGTTGGATGAATAGCGTCCCACGGCATCCCCGATGCGCATATGGGCGCGGATGATCTGCGCGACGGTCGCAAGGACCTCGTCGCCGACCTCGAAGCCGAAGCTGCCGTTGATGGACGCCATGTTGTCGACGGCCACCATGAGGAAGCAGCCCGTCCGCTTGGTGCGTTCGGCGCGGGTGAGAATGGCGCCGAGGGCTTCGGTCAGGCGAATGCGGTTGAGCTGGCCGCTGAGCTCGTCATGGTCCGAGCGGTGGAGCAGGCGCTGCTCCTCCCAGTAGCGGTCGTTGATCACGCGGATCACGCCGCGGACGGTTTCCGGCCGGCCCTGCGCATCCAAGGTACATTGACCGTGATCCTCGAGCCAGAGCGACCCGACACTGCGCCGTCCACCCGGCGTGAAGCGGTACTGGACGCGAAACTGGGCGCTGGTGTCGCCAGAACTGGCGGTCGGACGCAGGATGGCATCGGCGCGCAGCTGATGATGCTCGGGCGCAATGAGGAACTGGAAGTCGCCGCCTGTGCCGATCGTCTGGGGCGAGCGGATGCCGAGCACTTCGCAGGCGTTATCGGCCCAATCGACGCGGTCGGTCAGGACGTCCCACGTGTAGGCCGTTTCCTGGACGGCGGACAGAATGTCGAGGAGGTCCAGATCAGAGCAAGGCGAGGCCGCGTTTGCTTCCGTGCGCGATGCACCGTTTGCAAGCCGGCTGCTGCCAGCTGGCTCGCCGACACCCATTATGCGTCGTGCAGATGCGCTTGCGTCGGCGATATCGCGAGCTGATGACACGGCACGAGAATCCGTTCTTGGAGCGTCGGTCTACGGCCGTGTCCGGCCGGGACTCGGGGACGCTCAGGCGAAAAACCGTACCGGCAAGAGGTTAACAAGCAATCAAGCCGCCCCGGCCGATCGCTACGGCCAGGGCGAACAGGCGATGATCGATGTTCAGTGGAGGCTGGGAAGTTGGGCGGCGGCTCAGTGATCGCCGATATTCAGATCGCGCCGGGCCGTGCGGATGCCGATCATGAAGCCCGCTACAACGTCGATGAAGGTGGCGATCATGATGAAAAAGAAAACGGATGTCGCAGCCTGCTCCACGAGCAGAAACTCGACGAGGCAGGCGATGAACACGAGCATCGACAAGCCGTGATCGAGCAGCGAGGACGACGCAGTGTAGGTGGATTTGATCAGCTCGAAGAAAAGCAGGAACATAGTGATGAGAATGAGGAGATCACCCATCGAAAAGCGCCACCGCGCGCCGCCGACCATGGGCAGCTCGAAGAGTACCTTGCGCAACACATCGTCGGCGTGAGCGCTGCCGCTGAACAGCACGACGACGTTGTAGAGAATAAACGAGATGACAATCAGCGGCAGAGCCCTGAGCGACATGGAGTTCTCCCTCGTTATGCCGCTGCAGCGGCTAGTGTCCCGCTTCCGAAGTTCGCCCCACTTCGACGCTGGCGTCCCGAGCGAACTTCGGAAGCAAAAGGGACACTAGAGTCATAGCTTTGATCGTGTGCTTCAGGTTGAGAAATTCGCTTTTCACCGAGCCGAGAGGTGCGGCGAATTCTCGATCATCACACGAACTCACCGCGCTAACGTGCGAATATGGCCGGATGAGGCCGCTGTAGGCCATGGCGCCATCGGAAATTCCGATGCGGTCCCATGCGGTGAAGCCGGCGGCCGGGAGATGGCCGCGGCTGCTCAGACCTCGCTCTTCGCCGGTAGGATTTGACGATCCCGGTAGGTACCGGCCTTGAGGTCGATATGGTGCGGGCGGCGGATGTTGCCGGTCTTCTTGTCCTCGACGAGTGCCGGGGCCGAAAGTGCATCGGCGGAACGGCGGGTGCCGCGCTTCATCCGCGACACTTTCTTCCTGGGGACGGCCATGTTCGTACACTCCTGTGCGCAGTGCCCCGCTCGGCATCTGCGGGCGGCGGCCTCAAGCTGGCGCGGTCCTTGGGAACAGCGGCCGAGGCTTGAAATTGGGGTTTATTGCGATCGGCGGAGCCTCAGGGGCCAACCCCGCAATTGGGCCGGCTTATAGCGCCTTTGCTGGGACTTGGCCAGCGGTTGTTTCCCGGGTTTGGAACCCCTGGAGCGTCCACTTCCGGCGCCTGACCCGAGCTCATCAGGGGACGAGCTTGTAGCCCCCCATTTCCGTGATCAGTAGTTCGGCGCTCGAGGGATCCTTCTCGATCTTCTGGCGCAGCCGGTAGATGTGCGTCTCGAGCGTGTGCGTCGTGACGCCGGCGTTGTAGCCCCACACCTCGTGCAGCAGAACGTCGCGCGTAATGACCTTTTCGCCGGCCCGATAGAGATACTTGAGGATCGATGTCTCCTTCTCCGTCAGCCGGATCTTCTTGCCAGCGCCGTCGATCAGCACCTTGGAGGCCGGTTTGAACGTGTAATGCCCGATGGAGAAGACGGCGTCCTCGCTCTGCTCGTGCTGGCGAAGCTGGGCGCGCACGCGCGCCAACAGCACCGCGAACTTGAAGGGTTTCGTCACGTAGTCATTGGCACCGGCATCGAGCCCGAGAATGACGTCGGAATCGGCGGCATTCCCAGTCAGCATGATAATCGGACTCTTGAATCCGGCTTTGCGCATGACTTTGCAGGCCTCGCGTCCGTCCATGTCCGGAAGCCCGACGTCCAGCAGCACGAGATCGAGGCGCGTCTCACGCGCGATCTCGATGCCCTGGCCCGCGGTGCCGGCGGTCAGGATGTCGAACTCGTCGTGAAGCGCGAGCTGGTCTTTGAGAGAAGCACGAAGCTCCTCGTCGTCGTCGACGAGCAAGACCGTACGTGCCGTACTCATGTGGCAACGCTCCCAATTGGCGAATTTTGTGGGCGCAGCATATCACTGGTTGCCCAATGGAAACAGCTACCGGGGAAAAGATGGCAATCAGGAGTCCATGCACCCGCGATTCCAGCGACGCCATGCCGCGTTACTGCCGGCGGTTGCAGGTTCATGCGCGCTCGCGTTCGGCCACACGGGGATGGCTCCACATGGGGCCGCTGCTTCTGCCCTGCGCCTTGGGCCGGAGCGGTCGATCCAATCGTAAACGCGAAGGTGATGGAGCCACCCCGAGCGGGACTTGGCGGATGATGGCGGTGCTTTATCGTGCCGATCGCATTCAGAGACCGCATACCGCTTTGCCGGTGCGCGCCCTCAAAGCGAACGATGGGTGGTGCGATGCCGTCGGCGACGGCAACTATAATCGGTGGGTGCGCCATCCCTATCCCGCCAGTGCCGAACGTCTGTGGCGCGATGACGCTCTTTACGATGTGATCGTCGTGCTGGACCACAACAGAATGCCTCGGGTTCAAGGTGCCGGCAGCGCCATCTTCATTCATGTGGCGAGGCCGGGATATCGCCCGACTGAAGGTTGCATCGCCCTCATGCAGCGCCATCTGCTTCTGATGCTCGCCAGCGTCGGACGCGGGGCTCGGGTAGCTGTCGGTTGAGCTGAGAGGCCGCGGGGTGAGCGACGACACTGGGGGAGCAATCGTCTCAGATCCCGCGGCCCGGCACCACAAGGGTGCGGTGCCGTCCGGCGCCCGGGAAAAGCTCGTCTCGCCGGGGGTATCGAGGAGTCGATTGGGACCGCTCTCGGAGCAGTCCCAATCAGTGTCACTTCAAATTTGGGGATGCTCAGGGCTTCCCCAAATATCTTCATCAGGGCACGGTCTCGCCGTGGAGACGGGCATCGAGACCCTCGACCTCGGTCTGCTCATCGACGCGAAGGCCCATGAACAGCTTGATGACCATCAGGATCACGAAGGTCGCGACGGCGCACCACACGATCGTGGCGATCGTGCCGTAGAACTGCGTCCAGACCTGAGCGGGATTGCCTTCGAGAAGGCCGCTCTTGCCCTCACCGCCTACCCAGGCAACGGCGAACACGCCGGTCAGGATCGCGCCGGTGAAGCCGCCGACGCCGTGGATGCCGAAGACGTCGAGGCTGTCGTCATAGCCGAGCATCCGCTTGATGCCGGTCGAGGCGATGAAGCATACGACACCGCCGATGAGGCCCATGATGAGGGCGCCCTTCGGATCGACGAAACCGGCTGCCGGCGTAATGACGACGAGACCTGCAATGGCACCCGAAGCAATACCGAGCACGCTCGGCTTGCCGTGCGTAACCCACTCGGCGAACATCCAAGCGAGCGCCGCAGCGGCCGCGCAGATCTGCGTCACGAGGACTGCCATGGCAGCCGAGTCGTTCGCTGCACCGGCCGAACCGCCGTTGAAGCCGAACCAGCCAACCCACAGGAGCGACGCACCAATCACCGTGTAAACAAGGTTATGCGGCGCCATATTCTCGGCGCCGTAGCCCTTGCGGCGGCCGAGGACGATGGCCGCCACGAGGCCTGCGATGCCCGAGTTGATGTGCACGACCGTGCCGCCGGCGAAGTCCATCACACCAGCAGTGCCGAGGAAGCCGCCGCCCCACACCCAGTGGCAGACCGGTGCGTAGACGATGATCAGCCAGAGCGTAATGAAGACCAGGAAGCTCGAGAACTTCATGCGGTCGGCCACCGCGCCGGCGATGAGAGCCGGCGTGATGATGGCGAACGTCATCTGGAACGTGGCGAACAGCGACTCCGTGATCGTCAGCGGAGCGAACAAACCGTCCTTCGTCATGCCGGCGAAGAACATCTTGCTGAAGCCGCCGTAGTAGGCGTTGAACTCGCCGCCGTCGCCGAAAGCGATCGAGTAGCCGACAACCATCCATACGATGGTGAGGAGGCAGGCAGCCGCGAAGGACTGCATGACCGTGGCGAGAACATTCTTCTTACGCACCATGCCGCCGTAGAACAGCGCAAGACCGGGAATGGTCATCATCAGGACGATGACCGTCGAGGTCAGCATCCAAGCCATGTCGCCGCTGTTCATTGTGGCGGGCGGGGCGGCCGCCTGTGCCAGCGCGGGCAGCGCGGTGGTCATGCTGACCATGGCCCATGCGGCGGCTAGGGCCGCTACGCTGGTTATTGAACGAATGCATGTCTTCATGGGTCTATTTCCTGCCACCAGTCCAGTTAGAGGTTTGAGCTTCAGCAAGGCGACGCGCCGGCCGCATTGTCCCCCGTCCGCCAATGGCAGGCCGGCCGGTGGCGAGCGCGACGTCGGTTTGATCAGAGTGCGTTGTCGTCCGTCTCACCGGTGCGGATGCGCAGGGTATGCTCGATGGCTGAGACGAAGATCTTGCCGTCCCCGATCTGGCCAGTCTTGGCAGCAGAGGCGATAGCGGCGACGGCCTTGTCGACCTCCGCTCCGGTCACTGCGACCTCGATCTTGATCTTGGGAAGGAAGTTCACGGCGTACTCGGCGCCGCGGTAGATCTCGGTATGTCCCTTCTGTCGGCCATACCCCTTGACCTCAGATACAGTCATACCCTGCAGCCCGAGGTCCGTCAGCGCCGAACGCACCTCCTCGAGCTTGAACGGTTTGATGATTGCAGTGATGAGCTTCATGGCCATTCGACCTCGCGTCTTGGCGCCCGTCCGACGAAGCAGCAGACGTGCGCGTTCCAGAACCTGCGCAAAGCAGGTCCTTGGTTAAGACTCAAGGGCCGTGCCAATTTCGTAATGTTTCGCTAATGCATTGATATATATGGCGGGAAAAAGAAGCTCCACACGGAGCGATGGCCTTTTGGGCAGTCTTGTTTGCCTAAGAAACAGGCAAAAACGTCGTTTTGCACGTTAGCTGACCACGAATCCCGTCGGCTGCCGCCGCATCAGGCCTTCCTGCGTGGTCGACGCGACAAGAAGTCCCTCGCGCGTATAGACGCTGCCGCGGCAGAACCCCCGCGCGCCGAATGCCGAGGGGCTATCCTGGGCATACAGGAGCCATTCGTCGGCGCGGAAGGGCCGGTGGAACCACATGGCATGGTCGAGGCTCGCGAGTTGCAGATCCTTGTCGAACATCAGCTTGCCATGGGCGATCAACGCCGTATCGAGGAGCGTGAAGTCCGAGGCATAGGCAAGGACGCACTGGTGCAGGGGAAAGAAATCCGGAAGCGGCTTGGTCGCGCGCATCCATATGAGCTGGCGCGGTTCGCGATCGTCACGGCCGAAGTAGCGCGAGACGTCCACTGGTCGGATCTCGATCGGGCGCTCGCGCTCCCAGTACTTGCGCATGTTCTCGGGGAGCTTGTCGAGCATCCGCTCCTTGAGGTCGTGCTCGTTGGGCAGTTCCTCGGGTGGGGGCGCCTCGGGCATGGGGGCGTGGTGATCGTATCCTTCCTCGTGCTTGTGGAAGGAAACGCCCATGGAGAACATGGTACGTCCGTGCTGGATGCCCCTCACGTGCCGTGTCGTGAAACTCCCGCCGTCACGGCTGCGCTCCACGTCGTAGATGATCGGCTCGGCCGGATCGCCCGGGAGAAGGAAGTAGGCGTGGAGGGAGTGCGCAACGCGCTCCTCCGGCACCGTCCTGACGGCCGCGACAAGCGCCTGGCCAAGAACCTGACCACCGTAGACCCGCTGCCAGCCCGCGCTCGGCCCGCGACCACGAAACAGGTTCTGCTCCAGCCGCTCGAGGTCCAGAATGGCAACGAGATCATCGACAGCGCTGGTCTCGGACGCTTTCTTTCGAGCCATGACGGCGGCATCCTCGGGATCGGTTGGCCGGGCGGATCGGCGGGCGATCTACCCTCTACAGCATAAAGTCGGAGCGCGGCATGCGCGATCATGATGTTCTTATCGTCGGCGGCGGCCTGACCGGGCTAGTCCTGGCGCGGACGCTCGCCCGCGTATTCGGTGGCGGGGCGCGTATCACAATCCTGGATGCTGGTGGGGGCGGCGAGCGCGTCGACCCGCGGAGCTACGCACTCTCGGCGGGCTCGCGCCGGCTGCTCGAGACGATCGGAGTCTGGGCAGGCGTCTCGGACGAGGCCCAGCCGGTTAGCGGCATCGACATCACGGATTCGAGCCTGACGGATGCCATCCGGCCGATCCTGTTGAGCTACGACACGAAGGTTGGAGAGGGCGAGCCTGGCATGTGGATCGTGCCCGCAGATGCGCTCCATAAATCGGCGCTTGCGGTCGTCGCGAACACGACAGGGATCGCGCGGATATCGGGCATGGCGGCAGGTTTCGCCGCCGATACGGCCGGGATCACGGTTCGTTTGGGTGATGGATCATCGCGCGTCGCCGGGTTGGTGGTCGCCTGCGATGGTCGCGCGTCGCCGCTGCGCGCTGCCGCCGGGATCAAAATTGTCGAGCAGAGATTCGCTCAAACCGGCATTGTCGCGACAGTGCGGCACGAGCGACCGCACGGCGGCCGGGCGGTCCAGCATTTTCTCCCGGCAGGTCCGTTCGCCATTTTACCGTTGACCGGAAACCGCGCGTGCGTGACCTGGACCGAGGCGGAAGGCGAGGCCGCGCGCATTCTGGCACTCGACGATGCGGGATTTCTCGGTGAGCTCGAAAAGCGTTTCGGCCATCGGCTCGGTGCGCTGGAGCTTGCAGGCCCGCGAGGGAGCTGGTCGCTTGCCATGCACCTCGCGCGCGAACTGATTGCGCCGAGGTTCGCGCTTGCGGGCGATGCGGTGCGCGGCGTGCACCCGATCGCCGGCCAGGGCCTCAATCTCGGTTTGCGCGATGTTGCGGCGCTCAGCGAGTGTCTTGTCGATGCCGTGCGCGTCGGTCTTGATGTCGGTGATGCGACGGCACTCGAGCGCTACGCCCGCTGGCGGCGCTTCGATGGTGCGGCTTCGGCGGCGGCGTTCGGTGCGCTGAATGCACTCTTCTCGCAGGACAATGCGTTGCTGCGCTCGGTGCGCGATGCCGGGCTTGGCGTCGTCGATCGCTTGCCGGGGCTCAAGCGTGCACTGGTGAGCGAAGCCGCCGGACTGACGGGCGATGTGCCGAAGTTGCTGAAGGGCGAGGCTTTGGCCGTCTGATCAGGTCGCTGGCGATCGCGCCTCTTCGAGCGGCCGGCAGTACGTTTCGCGCATGGCGAGCGTGCAGAGGAAGCCGATCACGCAGGCGACGATGATGGCGCTGAGTGCAATACGATAAGCGTCGGGATCGTAAAGGCGCGCGCCGGCCGACATCTGGCCCTTCCAGTTCAGGTCGAGCAGCCATCCGAGCAGCGGCTGGAAGAGTGCACCGGCGCCGGTGACCGTTCCATTGACGATCCCGATGGCCGTGGCGCTGAGCGTCTGCGGATTGTTCTCGCGCGCTGCCGCGAAGCCGGTGATCTGTGATGCGCCGCCGAAGCCGCACAGAAAGCAGAGTGCCATCAGCGCCGGGATGGAAAGACCCGGCACGTAGAGAATGGTCGACATGGTGGCAATACAGATGACGAGGCCGAGCATGAAAGGTGCGCGGCGACGGCCGATGTGGTCGGAGGCCCAGCCAATCAGTGGCGCACCCACGGCCCAGCCGAGAAACATCATCGACGTTATGGAGGCCGCCGCCGTTCGGTCGATACCGAGCGTCGCAACGAAATACGGCACGCCCCAGAGACCCGAGAAGCCAAGCAGCGGTCCGGTCGTGCCGAGACCGGCAATGGCAATGAGCCAGGTCTGACGGTTGCGCGCGACGCGTCCGAGGCCGGCGAACACCGGAGCTCGCGATCGCGTCTCGTGAGGCCGATCGCGTACTGTCAGCCACGCCGCGATAGCGATCGCAACACCGCCGACGGCAAGCGCAAGGACCGCGCCGCGCCAGTCGAGCGCTTCGACGACGAGGCGAAAGGGCGCCTGGCCGAAAACGCCGCCGAGCATACCCATCATCATCGCGAGCCCGGAGAGAAGGGCGAAGCGCTGGGCGGGAAACCACAGGCCCGCCACCGCCATCGCACCCACGAGGCTGAAAGCTGCCGAGGCGCCGATCACGAACCGGCCGACGGCGACGCCAGTTATGCCGGGACTGAGAGCGAAGATGATGCAGCCGACTCCGCACATGAGGGCGGCTGCGGTCATGAGGCGTCGAGGGCCGAAGCGATCGATCAGCATGCCAACGGGGATCTGCGAGCCGGCATAGCCATAGAAGTAGACGGCCGAGAGATTGCCGATGACGGCACCGCCGACGGCGAGGTCGCGCATCATCTCGTCGATCATGACGCTCGGGGCGACCCGCAGGATCCAGGCATAAAAGAAGAACACTGCGCCCGTGGCCCAGCCGAGAAAATGGATCATCGGCAAGGAGTTGGTCCTTTGGATTTGCGGGTTTCCTGCGCCGGGTGTGGCCCTGGACACGCTTCTGCGGGCCGGCGCGTGCTCAATGCACCCTGCGCAGGGTCTTGGGGGCCGTCAACGGCCGGGCTGGAAGAGCCGGTCTGCGCGAAAACGACAGCCTCGATGATGGCCCGCTTGACACATAAAGATATCTTTATATGATTTCCGCCTATCCGGTCCGAAGCTGGAGAAGGATCCCTTATGTCGATGTCGTCGCAGAGCGTCGTTACGATCCTGAAGGCTGCTGCCGAGCCGACGCGGCTGCGCATCCTGCTGCTGCTCGCGGCGAGCGAGCTGAACGTCAAGGATCTGACGCGCATCCTCGGCCAGAGCCAGCCGCGCATCAGTCGGCATCTCAAGCTGCTTGCTGAGGCGGGCCTCATCGAGCGCACGCGCGAGGGAAGCTGGGCCTACTTCCAGCTCGTCGTCGCCGGACCGGCAGGCGCGCTGTCACGGCGGTTGCTCGATAGCGTCGATCTCGCCGATGCGCAGCTCCAGCGCGACCGCAATCGCGCCGAAGCCGTGAAGCGCGAGCGCGAGACAGCAGCCCAAGCCTACTTCGAGCACCATGCCGCGCAGTGGGACGAGATCCGTTCGCTGCACGTGACCGAGAGCGCCGTCGAGACCGCGATGCGTGCTGCACTCGGCGCGGGGCCGTTCCATCATTTCGTCGATGCAGGCACGGGCACGGGGCGCGTGCTGCAGCTCTTCGCCGATCGTTTCCAGCGCGGCACGGGCATCGACATCAATCACGCCATGCTCGCCTATGCCCGCGCGAAGCTCACGTCAGCGGGCGTCACGCACGCACGTGTGCGCCACGGCGATCTCTATGATCTCGGCCTGGAGGATGGCAGCGCTGGCGCCGTGGTCATCCATCAGGTGCTGCACTTCCTCAGCGATCCGGGGCAGGCGATCCGTGAGGCGGCGCGCATTCTGGAGCCGGGCGGGCGGCTGCTGATCGTGGATTTCGCGCCGCACGAGCTCGAGTTCCTGCGCGAGACACAGGCGCACGAGCGGCTCGGCTTTCCGCCCGCACAGATCGAGCAGTGGCTGCAGGAAGCCGGGCTCAAGGTGCTGTCGATGAACAAGCTCGCACCGGAGGCGGGCGATCCAGACGGCAAGCTCACTGTGATGCTGTGGACGGCGGAGCGCCTGCGCGTGCACGCCCACAGCCGGCAGACGGAACGCATCTCAAAAGCAGAGGTTGTCGGGTGATGAAGTCAGTCCAGCAATTGCACGAGCGGCGCAGCCGCCTCGTCGGCGACGGCGAGATCACTGTTTCCTTCGAGTTCTTCCCGCCGAAGACCGAGCGCATGGAAGAGGCGCTGTGGACGGCGATCCGCCGTCTCGAGCCTCTGGCGCCCGAATTCGTATCGGTGACCTATGGCGCGGGTGGATCGACGCGCGAGCGCACGCACGCAACGGTCGCGCGCCTCGTCAGCGATACGAAGCTCGCGCCCGCTGCGCATCTGACGTGCGTCGGTGCGACGTGCGAGGAGGTCGACGAGGTCGTGCGTGGCTATTGGGAAGCCGGCGTTCGTCGCATCGTTGCGCTGCGCGGCGATCCGGCCGCTGGTGTCGGCGCGTGCTACGAGCCGCATCCGGGCGGCTACCAGAGCACCGCTGATCTTGTGCGCGGCATCAAATCGATTGGCAATTTCGATGTCTCCGTCAGTGCCTATCCCGAGAAGCATCCGGAGAGCGCGACCGTCGAGGCCGATCTCGATACGCTGAAATCCAAGATCGACGCCGGCGCCAATCGCGCGATCACACAGTTCTTCTTCGACAACGCGCATTTCCTGCGCTTCCTCGAAGCTGCCCGCAAGCGCGGCATCTGGGCGCCGATCGTGCCGGGCATCGTGCCGATCCACAATTACAAGCAGGTCTCTGGATTCGCGGCGCGGACCGGCGCGAGTGTTCCGGCATGGCTCACGCGCCGCTATGAAGGCCTCGACGACGATCCCGCGACGACGCATCTCGTGGCGGCTGCGGTTGCCGCCGAGCAGGTGCTCGATCTCGTCGACGAGGGCATCCGCCAGTTCCACTTCTACACGCTGAACCGCGCCGATCTCGTCTATGCCATCTGTCATTTGCTCGGACTGCGGCCGCAGCCGAGCGGTGCACACGTGCTCGCAAGAGGTGCCGCATGAACGACGCAACCGACAGCATCGTCGATGCCCGTGCGCGCAATGCCCGCATCAAGGCACTGCACGCCGCCGCGCGCGAGCGCATCCTGATCATCGATGGCGCGATGGGTACGATGATCCAGCAGTACAAGCTGGACGAAGCAGGTTATCGCGGCACGCGCTTTGCCAATCATCGGAAGGACGTCAAAGGCAATAACGACCTACTCGTTCTGACGCAGCCGGCGATCATTCAGAAGATCCACGAGCAGTATCTCGAGGCTGGTGCTGATATCCTCGAGACGAATACCTTCAACGCGCAGCGCATCTCGCTCGCCGACTACGCCATGGAGCCGCTCGCCTACGAGATCAATTTCGAGGCCGCGAAGATCGCGCGGGCGGCGGCTGATCGTTATTCGACACCGGAGCGTCCGCGTTGGGTGGCTGGCGCGATCGGTCCGACTAACCGCACGGCGTCGATCTCCCCGGACGTGAACAATCCGGGCTTCCGCAACACGTCCTTTGACGAGCTGCACGAAGCGTATTCCGAGCAGGCGCGCGGCCTCATCGACGGCGGCTCCGACATCCTGATCATCGAGACGATCTTCGACACGCTCAACGCCAAGGCGGCCGGCGTCGCGGTGCTCGACGTCTACGACGAGAAGGGCATCGAGCTGCCGATCATGATCTCAGGCACGATTACCGATCGCTCCGGGCGCACACTCTCGGGGCAGACAGCGGAGGCCTTCTGGTACTCCATGCGGCACCTCCAGCCGTTCTCGATTGGGCTCAACTGTGCGCTCGGTGCCGAGATGATGCGACAGTACATCGCCGAGCTCGCAGGTGTCGCGGAAACGCTCGTATCGGCCTATCCCAATGCGGGTCTGCCGAACGCCATGGGCGAGTACGACGAGACGCCGCACGATATGTCCTGCCATCTCGAGCCCTGGGCGCGCGACGGCCTCGTGAACATCGTCGGCGGCTGCTGCGGTTCGACGCCGGATCACATCCGCCACATCCGCGAGCACGTGGAGAAATATCCGCCGCGCAAGCCCGCGAAGATCGAGCAGCGCATGCGGCTCTCGGGGCTAGAGCCGTTCGTACATGGGTAGGCGCTACTTCCCAACGAACGCGCGGTAGTCCTCGACGCTTGTGCGCGGGATGATGAAGACCTTGTCGTCGTCACCGCCCGTGATGTCGAAGGACTTGCTCTCGTCGTCGCCACCACCGCATTCGCTGGACACGCGGATGCGTTCGAGCCGCACGAGCAGCTCTGCGCCATCCTTGCGCGACTCGACAGTGACGCCGCCGCCGTCGCAGTCGATTCCGCACCAGATGGGCTTGCCCGATACGCGCCTCTGCTCCTCGGGTGGCATATGCGAGAAGCCACACTCTCCGGCGGTCTTTGCGATCTCAGGCTTGCCCTTGAGCTTGGCGGAGAAGTCGAAGTTGTAGATGTAGCGGACGATCTCGCCCTTTTCCTCGGGCGCCATGCGCTCGACGTTCACGCAAAGAGCGATTGCTTCGACGCGCTGCTTCGGGCGCGCCTTGAGGTGAGCCGCATCGTAGCGACGAAGAAAGCAACGCTCGGCCTTGTCCTGCGCGGGTGCGAGCTGGAGGAGTCGCTTGTCGAAGCCGGGTTGCAGGTCGGATTGGGCGAAGGCCGGCGTCGCCGACAGAGCAGCGAGCAAAACGACGAAGACGGCGGGCTGTTTCATTCGGCGATCCATGAACTGAGTTTCTGCAAGTTCAGCACCGGATCGGTAAAGCCGAAGTTAGGCGACAAGGTTACTTCGCCGCCGGGGTGACGATCCCGCGCGCAATGAGGTCATCGGAAGCGGTGGCGCCATATCCCAGCTCGATAAGGATATCGCGACCGTGCTCGCTGATCTTCGGCGGATTGAGGCGCGTGCCGAGACGTCGGCCGGCAAGCTCGATCGGCAGCGCTGGTGTTACGGTCTCGGTGCCATCCGGAAGCGTCAGCGGTAGCAGCCCGCCGGACTCCTTCAAGTGCGGGTCGTCGAACAGCTCATGGGGCTTGGCTATCGGCGCATAGGGGAGACCCGCGGCGGCGACCTTCGCTTCGAGGTCGTCGCGCTTCCATTGCGCGAATTGCTCGCGAACGAAGGGCAAAAAGACTTCGCGGTTATTCGCCCGCATGGCGTTGGTCTTCAGCCGCTCGTCGGCCAGGAGGTGAGCGAAGCCAAACTCGTCGCAGAAGATCTTCCATTGCGTTTCGGTCACGACTGCAAGAAAGAGCTGGCCATCAGCGCAGTCGAACACGTTGTAGATTCCCCAGGCGGCCTGGAGACGCTGTGGCATTGGGGCCGCGGGCGTGCCTGTAACGACATACTGCATCATGTGCTGGCCGACCAGGAACGCGCAGTTTTCATAGAGTGCGCTCTGAACGAGCTGCCCTTTGCCGGTACTATCGCGCTCGCGCAGCGCTGCAAGGATGCCGATCGCGGCGAACATGCCGCCCATGACGTCGTTGACCGAAGCACCCGCGCGAAGCGGCTGGCCGAGCGGGCCTGTCATGTAGGCAAGGCCAGCCATCATCTGCACGACCTCGTCGAGGGCTGCGCGCTTGTCGTAGGGGCCGGAGAGAAAGCCCTTGAGCGAGCAGTAGACGAGGCGCTCGTGTGATTTCTTCAGAGCTTCATAACCAAGGCCGAGCGCGTCCATGGCGCCGGGCCGGAAATTCTCCGTGAGCACGTCGGCGGAAGCGATGAGCTTCTTCGCGATCTCTATGCCCTCGGGCGTCTTCATATCGAGAGCGAGCGAGCGCTTGTTGCGGTTGTAGGTCGCGAAGAATCCCGCGCCCGAGCCAACCATGCGCCGCGTGTTGTCGCCATTCGGCGCCGGCTCGACTTTGATCACGTCCGCGCCGAGATCGCCAAGGATCAGGCCGCAGGTCGGGCCCATGATGACGTGGCAGAACTCGACCACGCGGACACCCGCGAGCGGCAGATCATTGGCGGGCATGGCGGCGATCATCTCCCTGGGGCGCGGAGCTGTCCTGCAGCGCCTCGCGTTTCTTGACACCTGCAGCACGGGGCCATTTGATGCCCCGGGAACTCAGTGAATATAGAACATGAGGCCGCTCGGCGCGCCAAGTCTCCTGCGGGTTCAGGAGACGCATGGCCCGCATGTGGCGCCCGAGGGAGGACAAGGATGAACCTGTTCGCGCCGCCGGCCACCATTCGGGCCGAAGTCTTCTCGCGGATGCCCGATGCCGTGCGACGCCCCAAACGCTCGCAATGGGGTGACTTCAACAAGGCCGGTCAGCCAGTCGACTGCTTCCTCGAGGGGCCGAGCTTCGATGCCGACGGACATCTGGTCGTTACCGACATTCCGCACGGGCGTATCTTCAAGGTCTCGCCTTCGGGCACCTGGTCACAGGTGGCGGAGTATGACGGCTGGCCGAACGGCCTCAAGTTCCACGCCGACGGCCTCGCGTTCATCACGGACTACAAGCGCGGAATCATGACGCTCGACATGGCGAGCGGAAAGGTGACGCCGCTCATCGAGACCATCCGCTCTGAGAGCTTCAAGGGCGTCAATGATCTGCACTTCGCGGCGAATGGCGATCTGTATTTCACCGATCAGGGCCAGACCGGACTGCACGATCCGACCGGGCGCGTCTATCGCTATACGGCGTCGGGCCAGCTCACGTGCCTCGTGAATACGATCCCTAGCCCGAACGGCATCGTGCTCGACTTGCATGAGCGCGTTGTCTACGTGGGCGTTACGCGCGCCAATGCTGTCTGGCGCATTCCGCTGATGATCGACGGCGGCGTGTCGAAGGTCGGCCTCGCGATCCAGCTCTCGGGTGGTCTCGGTGGGCCGGACGGCATTGCGCTCGATGCGGAAGGCGGTCTCGTCGTCGCACACATCGGTCTCGGCGTGTGGCGCTTCGATCATCTGGGACGGCCGACGCACTTCATCGAGCCGCCGGTCGGGCACTTCGTCACCAACATCGCCTTCAAGGGAAAGCAGCTCTTCATGACGGAGTCGGAGACCGGGCACATTCTCGTGGCCGACATGCCCTATGCCGGCAAGCCCATGTTCGGACCGAAAGCTGGAGGCTGATCACCATGATGCGATCCAAGCTGTTCGTGCCGGGAAGTCGGCCGGAGTTCTTTGAAAAAGCCATGCGTTCGGCTGCCGATGCGCTGACGTTCGACCTCGAGGATGGTGTGTCGCCAGCTCAGAAACCGGCAGCGCGCCGAGCGATCGGAGACTTCCTGCGCGGCCTCGGCGGCCCGCAAGAGAAGCTCATGATCGTGCGCACCAACGGCGTCACTCACGCCGACTTCTCAGAGGATGTCGATGCGGTGCTGTGCGCGCGCCTCGACTACATCAGCCTGCCGAAGCTCGAGAGCGCTGAAGATGTCGAGCGCGCCGTGCTGGTCATAGAGGCGGCCGAGAAGCGCAAAGGCCTTGATCGCGCGATCGGCATTCTCGCGACAGTCGAAAGCCCGAAGGGCTTGAGGCTCGCCTACGAGATTACGAGCGCGGACAAACGAGTCGCTGCGTTGCAGGTCGGCCTCGCGGACCTCTTCGCACCTTTGCGCATCGAGCGACACGCCGCAGCTTTGGGGCCTGTGCGCTTCGCCGTAAAGATGGCGGCGGCAGAAGCAGGCGTGCCGGCCTACGACACCGTGTGGACCGATGTGAATGACCGCGCCGGCTACGAGCGCGATGCCCGCGCCGCACTCGCGATGGGTTTTCTCGGCAAGAGCTGCATCCATCCGACTCAGGTCGACATCGCCAACCGCGTCTTCTCGCCGAGTGAGAAGGATGTCGCCTGGGCACTGAAGGTGCTGACAGCCGGCGAGCTGCCGGAGAACGTGGGCAAGGGCGCTTTCACGGTAGACGGCCAAATGGTTGACGAGCCGTTCTTCCGCGAGGCCCGCGCCACCATCGCCCTTGCGCGACGGCTGAAGCTCGTTTCATAGAAGCCCACGAGTACGCAACAGACTTGCATAGCGAAGCTAGTCTGTGACTTGCGTTCAATAACCATTGTTCAATGAAAGACGGCTTCGCGTGATCCTGTTCCCGGCGATCGACCTAAAGGACGGCCAGTGCGTCCGCCTCAAGCACGGCGAGATGAGCTCGGCGACCGTCTTCAATGACGATCCCGGCGCGCAGGCGCGCACGTTCGAGCAGCAGGGCTTCCGCTATCTGCACATCGTCGATCTCGATGGTGCTTTCGCGGGGAAGCCGGCAAACGTGGCTGCCGTCGAAAATATCCTCGCGAGCATCAGCATTCCCGCTCAGCTCGGCGGCGGCATCCGCGACATGGCGACGATCGACGCCTGGCTCGACAAGGGCATCGCACGCGTGATCCTCGGCACGGTGGCCGTGCGCAATCCAGCGCTGGTGCGGGAAGCCTGCAGGACGCACCCCGGTCGCGTCGCCGTCGGCATCGATGCGAAGGGAGGCAAGGTCGCGGTTGAAGGCTGGGCCGAGACGAGCGAGCTGACGGCGATCGAGTTGGCGAAGCGCTTCGAGGACGCAGGCGTCGCTGCCATCATCTACACGGACATCGAGCGCGACGGCGTGCTCAAGGGATTGAACCTGCCGGGGACGGTGGCGCTCGCGCGCGAGACCTCGATCCCGGTCATCGCGTCCGGTGGACTGGCCTCCATGGCCGACATCGATGCGCTGCTCGCACCGGAGTGTGCGATCCTCGCCGGCGCCATCTCCGGTCGCGCTCTCTACGATGGCCGCATTGATCCAGCGGAAGCTCTGAAACGACTTGCGGCGGCCCACTAGTGTGATGATCGAGAAATTCGCCAAATCTCGCGGCACGGTACCGAGCGAATTTCTCGATCTGAATCACACTAGAAAGAGATTGCTTCTAGTGTCCCTTTTGATTCCGAAGTTCGCTCGGGACTAGCATCGACGCATAGCGAACTTCGGAATCGCGACACTAGAGCCGCCGTATCGAATGCGTCAGAGCTTGCAGCTTCAACCTTGGGGGCCACCCATCAGGCGCAGGCGGATGTAGTCGAGCTGATCGAAGTTGCCGTACTTGATCTGCAGCACGCCGCTCTCGCCCGAGCCTCGCCGGATCTCGACCTTCAAGCCGAGTATGTCCGCAAGCTCTTTCTCGAAAGCCTTCGTGTCAGCGTCCTTGTCGCGCACGCGGCGCGTCGTCTGCACGGACTCCGTCCCGGCCTGCACGAACGCTTCGACATCGCGCACGTTCATCTGGCTATCGACGATCTTCTTCGCGATCACCTCGGCATCATCGCGGCCGACGAGCGCGCGCGCATGACCTGCCGAGATCTTGCCATCCTCGACCATGCTCTGCACGGTCATCGGCAGTTTGAGCAGGCGCAGCGTATTCGCTAGATGGCTGCGGCTCTTGCCGATCACCTCGGCGAGACGCTCCTGCGTATAGGCGTAGCGCTCGATCAGCTCTTGATAGCCTGCCGCCTCTTCGATCGGGTTGAGGTCGGCGCGCTGGACGTTCTCGATGATCGCAAGCTCGAGCACTTCCTGATCTACGAGATCGCGCACGATGACCGGCACCGTATGCAGGCCGGCGCGCTGGGAAGCACGCCAGCGGCGCTCGCCGGCGACGATTTCGTAGCTGTTGCTGGCGCCTGGTTCCGGCCGCACCAGAATAGGTTGCACGAGTCCCTTCTCGCGAATCGAGTCCGCAAGCTCGGACAGCTCGTCCTCCTTGAATGTCTTTCGCGGGTTGAGCTTGCCGCCACGGATCTGCTCGATGGGGACCATGCGCTGCTCGCCCTCGGGCGGTATGCGCGGCTGCGTGACCGGAGCGTCGCCGATCAGCGATGCCAATCCGCGGCCGAGCCGGCTTTTCTGCAATGGCGCATTCATCTCGAAACTTCCCCCGCTTCCCTCTGTATTCGTTTGCCTTTGCCGGCCATCTCACGCCGCCTTGTATTGGCGCTCGCGCTCGATGATCTCCGTGGCGAGCCGGATGTAGGCCTGGCTGCCCGCGCACTCGTAGTCGTAGAGGAGGATCGGCTTTCCGTGCGACGGCGCCTCCGCGACCTTGATGTTACGCGGGATCATGGTGTCGTAGACCTTAGGCCCGAAGAACTCGCGCACGTTCTCCGCGACCTCGCGCGAAAAAGCGGTGCGCGCGTCGTGCATGGTGAGAACGACGCCCTGGATCTCGAGGCCGGGATTGAGAGTCGATCGGATCTGGTCGATGGAGTCTTTGAGCTGCGAGATGCCTTCGAGCGCGAAGAATTCGCACTGCACGGGCACCAGCACCGCATTGGCCGCTACGAGCGCATTGAGCGTAAGCAAGTTCAGCGACGGCGGGCAGTCGATCAGGACGTACGTGAAAGGCTGCTCGCCAGCCTTCACACGCTGCTCGGCGATGAGTGCGGTAACCGCATCGCGCAGGCGATAGGGCTTGGCGCCATCCACCATCAGCTCGGACTCGAGGCCGACGAGATCGGAGTTCGCCGAGACGATCGAAAGGCCAGGCACAGCGGTCGGCAGTCGCGCGGCGCTTAGCGAGGCCTGACCGGTCATCACATCGTATGATGTGACGTGGCGGGCCTCGGGCGCGATGCCGACGCCGGTCGAGGCATTGCCCTGCGGATCGAGGTCGATGATCAGGACGTTCTCGCCGACGGCGGCGAGCGCCGTGCCGAGATTGATGGCCGTCGTCGTTTTACCGACGCCGCCCTTCTGGTTGGTGATGGCCAGGATGCGCAAGCCGTGCGTCCCAGGGTATTTGCCAGTCACGGGCCTAGCCCTCCGTTATCGCTCGCGGGTGCCGGACAAGAACGATCCGCGCGGCCTCGTCGGTGAGGCTCGGGATCGTCTCGACATCGAACGCCCAGGTAGCGCGCGCATCCTCGATCTCGGCTTCCGCGGCCCGCCCTTTGGGGAATATCCCAATGGTTTCATCACCAAAGAACGGCAGGCTCAGGGAGATCAGGCGCACCAGAGGCGCCAACGCACGCGCGCTCACCACGTCAACCGGCGCCAGCATACCTTGAGTCGCGATTTGTTCTATGCGGGCCGTCTGAATCTCCACAGTGATTCCGGTCTGGCGGGCCACCTCGGCGAGGAACGCGGACTTGCGCCGATCACTCTCGGCCAGAGTAACGCGCGTGCCGACACCGTGGAGCATGATCGCGACCACGAGGCCGGGGAACCCGCCACCGCTGCCGAGATCGAGCCAGGTGCGGGGTGCGGAAGGTGCCAAAGCGACGAGCTGGGCGCTGTCCGCAACGTGGCGGTGCCAGACCTCAGCAAGAGTTGCATTGGCGACCAGATTGATCCGTGGCTGCCACTCAGCCAGCAGCGAGACGTAAATCTTCAGTTGATCGATGGTTTCACGTGAAACAATGAAGGCCCGGGCGAAGTCCTCAGGCCCGGATATCGGGCTCGGGAGGGGGCCAGTCGGGCGGTTCATCCGGCCCGCCGCTTCGTGGTTTTCCGGATTTGAGCCAGGAGCAGGAGCAGCGCCGACGGCGTCATGCCGTCGATCCGGCCGGCGTGAGCGAGGGTCGCTGGCCGGTGCCGTTCCAGTTTCTGGACGATCTCGTTGGAAAGACCGCTGATGCCGCCGAAATCCATATCCGCCGGGATATTGCGCGCTTCCTCGCGCTGGAGGACCGCCACGTCCTCAGCCTGGCGGGCGACGAACGAGGCATAGCGCGCATCGACTTCAAGCTGACGAGTGATCGGGGCGTCAAGGCCTCCGATCTCGGGCCAGATAGCCCTCAGGCGCGCGAGATCGATGCCGGGGTAGGCCAGCAGCTCGAAGGCCGTACGGCGGCGCCCATCTCGATTGATCTCCAGGCCATGGGTCGCAGCCTGGTTGGGGCTGAGGCTCAGGCCATCCAGTAGAGCGCGGCCGGCTTCCAAGGCTTCGCTGCGCTGGGCGAAGGCGGCGCGGCGATCGGGTCCGACACAGCCGAGACTGATCGCCAGAGGCGTCAGACGCTGATCGGCATTGTCGACGCGCAGCCGCAGGCGGAACTCGGCCCGTGAGGTGAACATTCGGTAGGGCTCGGAAACCCCGCGCGTCACGAGATCGTCGATCATCACGCCGAGATAGGCCTCGGTACGGGAGATAGTGACACCCTCGCCGCCGCCGGCATAGCGCGCCGCATTGAGACCCGCGAGCAGGCCCTGGGCGGCGGCCTCTTCGTATCCAGTCGTGCCGTTGATCTGGCCGGCGAGATAGAGGCCGGGCAGCCGCTTGACCGCAAGCGTCGACCACAGCTCGCGCGGATCGACGTAATCATACTCGATGGCATAGCCGGGACGGCGGATCTCGACGCGCTCCAGGCCCGGGATCGTGCGCAGGAAGGCCTCCTGGATCTCGGCCGGCAGCGAGGTCGAGACGCCGTTCGGATAGACGGTATCGTCGTCGAGGCCCTCGGGCTCGAGGAAGATCTGGTGGCCGGCGCGGTCGGCGAAGCGGACGACCTTGTCCTCAATGGAGGGGCAGTAGCGCGGACCGACGCTCTGGATGGCGCCCGAATACATGGGTGCGCGGGCCAGATTGGCGCGGATGATCTCGTGAGTGCGCGCGGTCGTCGTGGTGATGCCGCAGGAGATCTGGGGCTGTGTGATCCGCTCCGTCAGGAAGGAAAAGGGCACGGGATCGTCGTCGCCAGGCTGCATGTCGAGGCTCGCCCAGTCGATGGACGGGCCGGCGAGGCGGGCGGGCGTGCCGGTCTTGAGGCGGCCCATGCGGAGATCCAGCGTGGCGAAGCGTTCCGCGAGCTTGACCGCCGGAGCAGCGCCAAAACGTCCTGCGGCGATGCGCGTCTCGCCCATGTGAATGAGGCCACGCAGGAAGGTGCCGGTGGTGACGACGACGGCGCCTGTTCGCAGCGCGCGGCCGTCTGCGAGAACGACGCCCGCAACGCGGCCGTCTTCCACCTGAACATCGTCCACGCCGCCTTCGATAACCGTCAGCCCTTCCGTCGCGGCGATCGCAGCCTGCATGGCCTGACGGTAGAGCTTGCGATCCGCCTGGGCGCGGGGGCCCTGCACCGCGGGCCCTTTGGAGCGGTTGAGCAGGCGGAACTGGATGCCGGCCTGGTCGGCGACGCGGCCCATGAGGCCGTCCATGGCATCGACCTCGCGGACGAGGTGCCCCTTGCCCAGCCCCCCAATGGCGGGGTTGCAGGACATCTCGCCGATGGTGGCAGCGCTGTGGGTGACGAGGGCCGTGCGGGCGCCCATGCGCGCGGCTGCCGCCGCGGCCTCTACGCCCGCGTGGCCGCCACCAACGACGATGACATCGTAGGTCGCCTCGGTCATGTCCCGTGCTGCTCAGAACGCCTGATCTGTTGCGAGGGCAGAGCCATACGGCAATCCGCGCACGCGGTCAAAGCAGGCGCGTCGATGCGCTCAGGCCCACACCTCAGGCATAGTGGACGAGGCGCTTTCCAGGCAGGAGCTCGTAGGCCGTCTTGTAGCGAGCGAGCGCGGCTAGGCGCCGGAGCCAGGCGTGAATGGCCGGATGACTGGCGGCGAAGTCATAGCCATGCTCGTCGCTAGGAAAGTGCAGATAGGCGTGCATGGAGAAATCGGCGATCGTGGGCTGGTCGCCGACGACGAAGGCCGACGCGGCGACCTTCTGCGCGAGGATTTCGAGATAGTCGTCTATGCGCCTGCGCAGAAAGGCGAGCACCTGCGGATCGGGCGTCGGCGTGAAGGTGCGCAGGAAGCGATAGGTCGCCATGGTGCCCGTGAGCTTGTGGTTGTCCCAGAAGAGCCAGCGCAGGATCTCGCTTTTCTCCTCGGGCGTATCGCCACCGAATTGCCCATATTGCTCAGCGAGCCGGAGGAGAATGGGCGCGGTCTGGGTCAGGCGCACGCCATCCTCCTCGAGGACCGGGATCTCGCCCATCTCATTGACGGCGGCGCGCCACTCTGGCGTTCGCGTCACGCCGCCGCCGAAGTCCGTCCAGACGCCCTCGAAGGACTGCCCGCACAGCGCGAGCATGAGGGCGAGCTTGAAGCTGTTCCCGGACTCCGGAAAGTAGAGCAGGCGATAGGTCGGCATGGGCGGCCCCGCGAGGAGAGAAGGTTTGCGCGACTATACGCGCACCGGTCGCGTGCCGATGCCGTGCTGCAAGCGGATCAGGTATCCGTCCGGATCCTCGACGATGAACTGGCGGGTGCCGATTTCATGTTCTGCGCGGCGATACCAGCGCTCCTCCAGCGGCAGGAAGATTGGGAGCCCAGCCGCGACGACGGCGGCGTGCAGGGCATCAGCATCCTCGACGCGGATCTGGAAATTGATGCCGCGCCCATAGGGCCGCTCGAAGGGCGCCCGCGCCAACATCCGCGCGCCGGGCGCGTACTCCTCCAGCATGAGCTCTGCGCCGTTGCGGTCCAGATAGGCGAAGCGATCCTCCGGCCGGTCGTAGAGGATACGGAAGCCGAGCAGATCGACGTAGAAGGCGAGGCTCTTGTCGAAGTCACTGCAGAGGAGCTCGGGAACGAGGAGGGGGCGCATCGCACTAGCTCGATTTCCGGAAATGCCAGCAGACGCCGGCGGGATCGATGATGTGGACCTCGCGGCCCCAAGGGAAGTCCGTGGGCTCTTTGGTTCGCACGCCGGGATACTTCGCGGGAAGCTCCAACGCGTCGATCTCGGACCAGTAGACATCCAGATCGTCCACCTCGACAACGTGCATCTGGTTCTCTTGCCAGACCTGGACGTGAATCTTCTGGAGCAGGAAATACGCGCCGCCAAAGCGGAGACCCGCGATATCGCCATTGCGCCAAGCCGTCTCGAAGCCGAGTTCGGCGAAGAAAGCGAGCGCACTGTCAAAGTCCGGCCCCGAGGGGACGAAGGGGATGAGGGAGGTAGCGCGAGCCTTCATGGCATTCTCTCATATTGGCCCAGCGGACCGTTTCACGTGAAACAATCCTTACGGTCTGTCCCGAAATATCACTTTCCGATGCAGAAGCGGGCGAACACCTGATCGAGCACATCCTCGGGATCGATACGGCCGACAATGCGACCGAGCGCGTCGGCGGCGAGACGAAGCTGTTCGGCTGCGATCTCAGGGGCGAGCGTGTTTGGTGATTGGATCGCCACGAGTGCCTCCAGACATGCCTCGATCTGCTGGCGGTGGCGGAGCTGGGTGATCGCCGGCGCATCACCGCCGCTCGTGGCCTCGCGGACGATCTCGGCGAGCTTGGCGACCAACTCCGGGAGGCCGGCGCCGGTCAGGGCGGAAACCGCGTGATCTGCGGGGACGCGGACATCGGCGCCAGCCGCGTCGATCTTGTTGAGGACGCGCAGACCTCGCGTGCCCAACTCTGTGGGAACATCTCTCGCAGGCGCCGTCGCGTCGACGATCCAGAGGACGAGATCGGCTTCAGAGGCGCGTTTCCGCGCTCGGCGGATGCCTTCCTGCTCGATTGTGCCTGCGGCGTCGCGCAGCCCCGCCGTATCCGCGACGATCGCCATGTAGCCGCCGAGGTCGAGACGCACTTCCAACACGTCGCGTGTTGTTCCGGGCTCGTCCGAGACGATAGCCACATCGCGTCGCGCGAGCGCATTCATGAGACTCGATTTGCCAACATTCGGCGGGCCTGCAAGCACGATGCGAAAACCCTCGCGCACGATCTCGCCGCGGCGGCCGTCTTCCAGGTGGCTCTTGATTTCGTTGGCGAGGCGCATCGCTTCGGCGAGAGCCTGCTTCTCTGCGCTCTCCGAGACGTCCGCTTCGTCCGAGAAGTCGATCGCCGACTCCATGAGGGCGCGCGCGCCGATCAGCGCCTGCCGCCAGCTTTCGTAGAGCTTCGAAAGCTCGCCGGAGGCTTGGCGAAGTGCTTGGCGGCGCTGGGCGTCGGTGTCGGCATCGATGAGATCGATGATGCCTTCGGCAGCGGTCAGATCGAGCTTGCCGTTCTCGAATGCGCGGCGCGCGAACTCGCCTGCAGTAGCAGGTCGGCAACCCGGAATGGCGGCGAGCGCATCGAACGTCGCCGACAGGATGGCGCGGCCGCCATGAATGTGCAGCTCGCAGAGATCCTCGCCCGTTTCGCTGTTCGGTCCTGGAAACCAGAGCACGAGGGCGTGGTCGAATTCCTCGGCCGTGTCAGGATGGCGAAGCTTGCGGAAGGCCCCGAAGCGCGGCTTCGGCCGCGGCGCGGCAATCCGATCGAGCACGAGACCCGCCGCCGGTCCGGAAACGCGGACGACAGCGAGCGCCGTGCGCCCCGCACCGCTCGATAGCGCAAAGACGGTGTCGTGCGTCGCATCGGCGGATGTCGGCGCTATCGCCATGTCCTGCACCGATCCTGCTCAGCTGTGCCACGCGGCTAGCGCTTGGCCTCCACGATCAGCTCTGCGAGGCTGCGGCGCTGATTGCCGGATGCGTCGAAGTTCGCCGGATCGAGCCACGTCTCGTAGGCGTGCATGAGCGCCGGCCACTCCTTGTCGATGATCGAAAACCACGCGGTGTCGCGGTTACGGCCTTTGTAGATCACGGCCTGGCGAAATGTGCCCTCGTAGATGTAGCCGTAGCGTTCGGCGGCCTTGCGCGAGGGATGATTGAGGCTGTCGCACTTCCACTCGTAGCGCCGATAGCCGAGCTCATCGAATACGCGCTTCATCATCAGATACATCGTCTCGGTGGCAATCGCCGTCCGCTTCAGCTTCTCGGAGTAGTTGATGTTGCCGACCTCGATCACGCCCATGTTCGGATCGATGCGCATGAAGCTCGCAATGCCGACGGCGCGGCCGCTCGCGCGCTCGATGATCGTATGGCACAGCGGATCCGTCAGTTTCGATTGCGCATCGAGATAGGCGCGCAAGGCTTCCTTGCTCGCCGGCAGATCGACGAAAAGATACGTCCAGCTACGACCGCTCGGATCGGCTGAGAATGCCTCCCACAAGTCTTCGATGTGAGCCGCAGGGTCGAGGATGACGACGTCGCAGCGCGTGCCTTTCATGGGTGTGCGCGGCGGTTGCGACCGCGGCGTCCAGCCCGGAACGGGAAAGCCGATGGGCTGGCCGTGCGTGTTCGTACCCGGCGAAGGGTTCTCGTGGAGGATGCTCTGCATGGTTCGTTGCCTATGCGGGGATGCTACAACTCAGCTGCGGTTCTTGCGCTCGCGGATTTCCGCGAAGACTTCCCAGTCCTTCTTGTCCTTCATGCCGAGCCGTTCGCGGATGGCCGGCACGTGCGGGCGCAGGAACGGGTTGGTCTCGAGCTCGACATCGACGCGCGTTGGTTGCGTCAGTGCATTGCGCGCGCGCATCGCCGTCACCTGCGCCGACCGCTCCACGAGCTTCTCGTTGCCGGGCTCGATCGAGAGCGCGAACTTCGCATTGGCGACGGTGTACTCGTGACCGCAGTAGAGCTCGGTGTCCTTCGGCAGCCGCGCGATTTTCTGCAGCGACTTCCACATCATCCCGGGATCGCCCTCGATGATGCGGCCACAACCCATGACGAACAGCGTATCGCCGACGAAGGCCATCTTCTGATCGGGCAGCACGAGGCTGATGTGGCCGGCCGTGTGCCCTGGCGTGTCGATGACATCGATCTGGTGACCGGCGAACTTGAACGTATCACCCTCGGCGACCAGTTGGTCGAGGCCCTGGATCTTGGCCGCCTCCGCTGTAGGGCCGATGACCTTGCAGCCGGTCTCGGACTTCAAGGGGAGAATGCCTTCGGTGTGATCGGCATGATGGTGCGTGACGAGGATATGAGTGAGGCGCCAGCCTTTGTTGGCGAGCTCGCGACGGATCGCGGCCGCATCCGGCGCATCGATGCTCGCAGTCGAGCCGGTTTCGGGATCGTGCAGCAACACGGCGAAGTTGTCGCTGCGTGCGATGAACTGATGTACGTCGAGGCGGCTCATGTCGTACTCCCGCTGTCGTTCGTGTGGGCGTGTTGCAAGCGCAGCGGCGCTGGCTGCGCACATGGATTTGGAGTATCGCAGTCTGCTCCCATTGCCAATGGCGCGCCGGCGGCGAAGCCGAGCATCGGGCGCAGAGGTGCCGTCGAATGCCTACGGAAGGCCGAAGGAAAGTCGTCGTCTGCGCGGACGACTATGCGCTAACGCCGGGTGTCAGCCGCGCCATCCGCGAGCTGATCGCGGCCGGTAGGATCTCGGCGACGAGCGTGATGACCGTATGCCCGCATTGGGCTGAGGAAGGGCCAGCGCTGGCTACCTTGGCGGGCGAGGCCGATATCGGTCTTCATCTCACGCTGACCGACCAGACCCCGCTCGGCCCAATGCCCGAGTTCGCGCCAGCGGGCCGCCTTCCGCCGATCGGGACTGTAGTGAAGGCGAGTCTGCTCGGCCGGCTGCCGACGTCGGAGATCGAGCAGGAGATCGAGCGGCAGCTCGAGGCCTTCATCGCGGTCTGGAGGCGTCCGCCGGCTCATGTCGACGGGCATCATCATGTGCACCAACTGCCGGGTGTACGAAGCGCCCTCCTGAAGGTGCTAGGGCGTCAAAGCGGCCCTAGGCCTTATCTGCGCTCGTGCCACGAGCCGCTCGCTCGCATCTGGAAGCGTGGCATCGCCCCGCAGAAGGCGCTGATGATTTCTTCGCTCGGCACTGGTTTCGCGGAGTCAGCCAAAGCGCACGGCTTTGCGACGAACGATGGCTTCGGCGGCATCTACGACCTTGGTGCTCAGCCGAAGCGGCTGGATGACCTCTTCGGGCACTTTGTCCGAGACCTCGGAGCGAGGCCACTCGTCATGTGCCATCCCGGCTATTCCGATGCGGAGCTGGTGGCGCTCGATACCATGACCGCGGAGCGCGACGTCGAGCGGGCATTCCTGGCCGGTGAGGGGTGGCTGAAGGTGCTGGCCGCGGCCCATGTTGCCGTGGTGCCATTCGCCGCTCTGCCGGCATCTGAACATTAATAATTGGCACGTATCGTGCTGGGATAGACGATGCCGCGCGAAGTCAGAGGGTTGACGCTGCACCGCACTATAAGATCACGCTTGTTTACCAATTTTTGCTTGACGTGAAGCCAAAGTGTCGCACATTATCCACAATGTTCGGGCAGAGGTGAACGCCGCTGCGGGGCATCGATAGTCAGCTGTGGATCGTATGTATCGATCCGTAGCCGGTCAAGCGAGGTCAGCGACATGAGTATCGAGCGACTGCATCGCGCTGCTCTGGCTGCTGGGTTCGCTATGGCGGCTCCAGATGACGAACCCGGTGTTGAGCGCGAGCTCGCGACGCGTCGCGCCGATGTACCCGCCTCCACAAATCTCCCGGCCGTGGTTGCGCGCATACAGCGCCCAGATTTCCGCAGCCTGGAGCTGTTGGCGCCGGTTCTCGCTTTTGGAGCGAAGCTGCGCGGCCGCCTGCCTTATGTTCGTGGTGGCGCGACGGCCTGAGCTACAGACGCCGAGCCCCGCTTTCTTCCATTGAATGAACTGCAGCAAGCTTGGGTCCGCTCGTGGGACTTTGCGTCGCTGCGTCTAGCTCCAACTACAACGAAGCCGCACTGCATGCCGTCAGGCAAACAATGCGGCTACGTTGCTGTCCGAAAGCCGGAGTGGTCCGTCAGACGGACATCCCCGGATAGGATCAGTTAGCGCACCTGCTGCGTCACGGGAGCAACGTCGCCCGCGCCGAGCTTGTACGATTCATGAGCCACTTCCTTGCGGCACGCGCCAAGAGCGACAGCCGCAACCACCGTGGCAAGAACGATAACAGTCTTCATAGTCAGTCTCCCCTAGAAAGCCCCGTGATGGGATCAACTCTCAACGCAGACCCTGCTCCGTCACCGGCGCAACGGCGCCACGCTCATTGGCGCATACGACGCTAGGGTGCGCGCATGTCCCAATGGCCAAGCCCAGACTGGGACCAGAGTCGCCGCGAATGACGGCTCTTGGCGGCCCAAACTTAGGACGTGGCAGTCGCCCTATTCTGGGTACTTATGACCGGAGTTCAGATCAAGAACAGAGAGGCTTCTGTGGATGTTTTGCGCCGCCGGAGATGCGAAAAAGACACTGAAAAGCGCCTCGCTTAGGGGCTTGCGGCTCCATTCGACCGATTTGCACCGCTCAATCGATCCGAATACGGTTTCACGACGCCTGTTCAGCGTAGCAACGGCGACCACGCGGGATCCGAAGCGAACGATGGTGTGCGAATCACCCGCTCGTTTCGCGCGGTGAGATCGATCGAATAGATGCGAGGCCCGCCGGTGGCGCCCTGCTGCTCTCTGAAGAACATCAGGAAGCGGCCATTCGGTGCCCAGGTAGGTCCTTCGTTGTGGTAGCCGTCGGTCAGCACGCGCTCGCCCGAGCCGTCGGGGTGCATGACGCCGATCAGGAAGCGCCCCGAGAGCTGCTTCGTGAACGCGATGTAGTCGGCGCGCGGCGACCACACGGGCGTCGAATAGCGACCCTCGCCGAGGCTGATGCGGCGGGGCGCACTGCCGTCCGATCCCATCACGTAGAGCGCCTGGTGACCTTCACGATCGGATTCAAACACGAGTTGCCGGCCATCGGGTGAATAACAAGGGCCGGTGTCGATCGAGCGTCCCTGCGTGAGGCGGCGGATCTGGCGGCTGCGCAGGTCCATCTCGAGGATCGAGCTGTCGCCTTCCTGCTGAAGGCTCATGACAATGCGCTGTCCGTCGGGCGAGAAGCGCGGCGCGAACGTCATGCCGGGAAAATCGCCGACGACGCTACGCTGCCCGGACTCGATGTTGAGCATGACGACGCGGGGCTGCGAGCCGGCCCCGTAGGACATGTACGTGATGTCCTGTGAGGCGGGGCTGAAGCGCGGGGTGAGTACGAGTTCGCCACCCTGGCTCAACAGGCGCGTGTTGAAGCCGTCCTGGTCCATAATGGCGAGGCGCTTCACGCGCTTCTGCTTCGGTCCGGTCTCGTCGATGAATACGATGCGCGAGTCGAAGTAGCCCTTCTCGAGTGTGAGCTTCTCCCACACCTGATCCGCCATGATGTGGCCGACGCGGCGCCAGTTCGCGACCGCCGTCGTGAACTGCTGCCCGGTGAGCTGCTTGCCGATGACCACGTCCCAGAGGCGGAACTCCGCCCTGACGCGACCATCGCCGAGTTGGGATACACGCCCGACGACCAGAGCCTCGGCACCGGCACTGCGCCAGTCCGTGAAGCGCGGTACAGCGTTGAGGTCGCCGATGCGCTCGATGAAGCCCTGTGGATCGAGCGGCTGGAACAGGCCCGAGCTTTCGAGATCCGCCGTGACGACGGCTGCCACATCGGCCGCGAACTTCGGATCGTCGCCGAGGAAGGGGGGAATGGCAATCGGCCGCGGACGCACGTTGGCCTGGTCGACGTCGACCTGGAGTGGCCCGCGCGGCGGCGGTTGCTGCGCGATAGCCGGCAGGATTGGCCCCAGTGCCGGTGCAAGCGTTGCCGCGGCGCTCATCTGAAGGGCAGTCCGCCGCGTCAGCGTGCGCTTCATCGTCGTGCCAGACATTATTTCGCCCGTCCCCGGAAGATTCCTTGGACGCTGTGCGACGCCAAGGTGTCGAAAGTTTGAAGCCGGTGGACGGGCGCGGTCTCGTGGGGAGATCGGTTCAGCCGAGTTTGACCCCGCACTTCTCGGTCCACCCGAGCCCCTCGACCGTGCCTTTCCGCGGCTTGTACTCGCAGCCGACATAACCCGAGAAGCCGCTCGCGTCGATCTCCTTGAAGAGAAAAGCGTAGTTCATTTCCCCATCATCCGGCTCGCCGCGATCGGGCGGGCTCGCAATCTGGTAGTGACGCGCGAGATGGCCGAACTCGCGGATCGCCATCGCCGTGTCGCCCTCCTGGATCTGACGGTGATAGAGGTCGAACTGCAGGCCGAGGTTCGCTTCACCGACCTCGTAGATCACCGCGCGAGCCTCACCCGTGGTGTTGAGGAAGAAGCCGGGAATATCGCGCGTGTTGATCGGCTCGATGATCACATCGACGTCGTCCTTGGCGGCAAGGCGGGCTGCCCGCTTGAGGTTGGCGACGTATGTGCGTCGCTCGGCACCGTGATGGCGCAAGCCGGGCATGGCGTGGATGCGCCGGCAACCTGTCGCGTCGGCATAGCGGAGCGCCGTTGCGACGGCCTGCTCGAACTCCGCTTCACGGCCCGGGATGGCAGCGAGTCCCCGCTCGCCCTTGGTCCAGTCACCCGGCGGCAGGTTGAAGAGCGCTTGCGTCAAGCCGTTCGCTTTCAGCCGCGAAGCGATCTCCTCCGGCTTGTTCTCGTAGGGAAAGAGAAACTCGACGGCGCGGAAGCCGGCCTTGGCCGCCGCTTCGAAGCGATCGAGAAACGGCGCTTCCAGGAACATGAACGAGAGATTGGCAGCGAAGCGCGGCATGGATCGATTCCTCCCGGAGGCATTGGCTCTTGTTGGTCGCGAGCATTGCAGAGGTACGAGCGCTTGTCAGCAGGCGCGCTGTCTACCGTTTCGGCGTGTCGCCGAGCGTCATGATGAAGGCCGCGAGCGCATACATCTCGTCTTGGCTCAGATGATGGTTCGGCATCATGGGCGGGACGCTGCGCAGCCACGCGACGATGCCTTCAGGCGTCTGATTGCGACGTCGGGCAACCGCGACGAATCCCGGGATCTCGTTGGCCGCCCGCTTCTCGCCCTGTCCCGGCATCATGTGGCATTGGGCACAGAGCCGTTCGGCAAGGGCGCGCCCCCTTCCGACGTCCTCGGCCGCCCGCGCTGCCTCGGCCCCAAGTCCGAGGGTCAGCGCCGCGCCAAGTAACCCTGCCCCCGCCCGACGCGCGTTCATCAATTTGTCCTTAAGGCATCGCCCCGCCACCATGAGCGTTGAGAATGAACGGGGCAGCTTGGCCGAGGCAAGGGGGCAATGGCCGCATCCGGCGTCGCCCAAAGCCTCACTTGCGCGTCGTCGTCGTCGGAGATATGCCGGAGCACTGTTCGGCCACGGATGAGCGGAGCAGAGCCCATTGACGCAGCGACCCGACGAACGTGAGGTGCGCGAGCTGCTGGCCGTGCTGCGCGCCGAGCATCGCGATCTCGATGAGCGCATCGTGCAGCTCGAGGCCGAGCAGTCCAACGATCAGGTTACGATCAAGCGGCTCAAGAAGCAGAAGCTGCTGCTCAAGGACCGGATTACGGCGCTCGAGGACCAGATTACGCCGGACATCATCGCCTGATCCCTCGAGGTTGGGCAGATCGTCCACACCATGCCGAGCGGGAGCGCTTGCCGCGGCGGGTGCAGATCAATAGTTTCTCTTTTTTCGCCAACGAGACTGGAAGAGGCAGGAAATGGCCGGGGCGGCGGCAGACGTGGCGATCATCATGGGCAGCCGTTCGGACTGGCCGACCATGAAGCGCGCGGCCGAGATTCTCGACGAGCTGGGCGTCAGCTATCAGGCCAAGGTCATCTCGGCCCACCGCACGCCGAAGCGCCTTTACGATTTCGCCACCAAGGCGCGCGAGGCCGGCTTCAAGATCATCATCGCCGGTGCCGGCGGTGCCGCACATCTGCCGGGCATGACCGCGTCGATGACGCCGCTGCCCGTTCTCGGCGTTCCCATCAAGTCCAGCGCGCTCTCCGGCCAGGACAGTCTGCTTTCCATCGTGCAGATGCCCGCAGGCATTCCCGTCGGCACGTTGGCGATCGGCGAGCCCGGTGCCGCGAATGCCGGCCTACTCGCTGCACAGATCCTCGCCATCTCCGATGTTGCGCTGGCCGACCGCCTCGATGCCTGGCGTGCGCGGCAGACCGCGAGCATTCCCGAGGCACCCGAAGGACCATGACGTTACCGGCGCCGCTCGCCCCGCATAGCGTAATCGGCATTCTTGGTGGCGGGCAGCTCGCCAAGATGCTTGTGCAGGCGGCTGCCGAGCTCGGCTTCCGCGCGGCCATCTACTCCGATGACTGGGGACCGGCGCTCGACGTTGCCGGCAGCCATCTCATCGGGCCCTACGAGAACCTTGCGCGACTCGATGAGTTTGCTCGCGCCGTCGACGTGGTAACCTACGAGTTCGAGAACGTCCCGGTGGTTGCCGCCGAGCATCTCGCGCGTCGCGTCGCCGTGCGGCCCGGTCCGCAGGCGCTCCGCGTCGCACAGGATCGAAGTGTCGAGAAAGCCTTCATTGCCGGACTCGGCATTCCCGTCGCGCCGTTCGTTGCCGTTCGGGAAGCGAGCGACGTCGCGGCGGCCGCAGCGACCATGGCTGGCTGGCAGTCGCCCGCAATCCTGAAGACGGCTCGGCTCGGCTATGATGGCAAGGGTCAGGTCCGTGTCGCAGCGCCGGGTGATCTCGCCGCTGCATTTGCCAGTCTTGGCAGCGTGCCTGCGGTGCTCGAGCGGCGCATCGATTTCGCCTTCGAGATCTCCGTGATCGGCGTGCGTGCGCCGGATGGCAGCCTCGCCTGCTATGACGTGCCGCGCAACACGCACGAAGGCGGCATATTGCGGAGCTCCGTTGTGCCGGCCGGGCTTTCAGCGGCCATCGACGCGCGTGCGCGCGACGTCGCGGGACGCATCGCTTCAGCGCTCGACTATGTTGGCGTGCTCGGCGTGGAGATGTTCTACCTCGGCGACAAGTCCACCACGCCGCTGCTCGTCAACGAGATCGCGCCGCGCGTGCACAACTCCGGTCATTGGACGATGGATGCGTGCGCCGTCTCGCAGTTCGAGAATCACATCCGTGCCGTTGCCGGCTGGCCGCTCGGCACGACCGCGCGTCACAGCAATGCGGAGATGCGCAATCTCATCGGTCACGAGGCCGATGCCTGGCCGGCGCTCGCCGCCGATCGCGAGCTCTGCCTGCACCTCTACGGCAAGCGGGAAGCGCGCCAGGGCCGCAAGATGGGACATGTGACGCGGCTCGCTCCGCGCGGACCGTGATCTGCAGGTGCTATCGGCCGAGCGCATCCAGGACATAGCGCAGCGTCGCCGACATGCAGGCGACCAGAGCCACGATGCCAGCGACAGCGACAGCCATGAGGAATACGATCAACGCGCCAAGGCCAGCTTCATTCGCGATCAACGGACCAGCGAGAAGCCAGACGCACAGGGCAACGGCAATTGCTGCGCCGAAACCAATCAGGCTCTTCAGATAGACGCCGTCTGGATTGAGATAGGCGCGCAAGGCAATCCACGCGAGGGTGCCAAGGAAGGCGAGCACAATGAAAATGTCGAACATGGCGGCGCCTCACGAGCTGCGCGTAGCGTGCAATCGGCGAGATTAGCGCGCGTCCATTCATATTGCGTAAAGAGAAAGGCCGGCCTCTGCCTAATTTTGACGCCTCGCATTGATCACCTCAGCGTCACGATATGAACGCATGACGCGCGAAAGCTGGTCGTCCGGACAGTGCGGTCCGGCGCTCATGTGCCGACCGTCTCCGGCATCGAGGACGCGGCGCCTCGGCGCCGCCCCAACGAGTGGGAAGGACCCCCATAATGAACAGAACCGCAATTGTGATTGCAGCCCTCGTTCTTGCGCTCGCCGTGGCTTGGTATGTCGTGCCTCTGCCCGATGGCGATACGCCGCCAGCAGCGACAACCCCCGCAACCCAACCGGCGCCCGCGCCGGCGGCGACGCCCACGACACCAGCCACACCGCCAGCCGAGACGCCGAAACAGTAGGCCCAGAGTTCCGGCTGCTCGAAAGAGGCTCAGAACTCTTCGAGCAGCCGGCCGAAACCGGCTTTCCGATCTTTGATGCCGTTCGTGCGTAGCGCGTGCCAGTAGGTCGCCGTGTTGATCGCGATCACCGGCTTTCCAAGCCAAAGTTCCGCCGCCGCCGCGAGTCGAACCATCGAGAGGTTCGTGCCGACCTGGATGATCGCATCGACGTCGTCGCCGTCGAGCGCCCGGATCGCTTTGCGGCATTCGGCCGTCGTCACGTCGGCAATACCCGTCCACGATTTGCACTGGAGCGCGGTATCGCGGACGACCGTCAGCCCGACATCTCCGAAATAGCGCTTCACCTCGGCGTTCATGACCGGCCAGTACGGCGTCAGCACCGCAATGCGCTTGATGCCGCCAATGGCTTCTATGGCAGCCGATGTCGCCTGGCTGCCGGTGGTAATCTTGAGCCCCGTTTCCTCGACGATGCGCTTCGAGAAGGTCTCCGCACCCTTTTCGCCACCGAAGAATGAGAGCGCCGATATGCCCATGACGAGATAGTCGGGCTCGCACGTCATGACGCTCCGGATCGCATCCATGACATTGCTGCCGATCGTGTCCACGCCGGCGCGGAAGGAGTCGTTGCTCAAGGTCTTCACGTTGGGCGTGAATATGCGGCTGTAGTGGTTCGTCACACCGATGGGCCGCATATCGTCGAAGTCCGGCTGGACGATGGTATTGGTCGATGGCGCCATCACGCCGAACTTGCACCGCCATCCAAGAGCATCAGGCATTAGCCGGCCTCGCAGTCGCACTGTCGGGAAGCCGGCATCATGCAGCGCCCGAGTTGGGGCGTCTACCGGGCTTTCTACACGGACACCCTTCCTCGCCAACGGAAAGTGTGCTGCGTATGGGGCAGGAGTAGCCGAGAGGGATTGCGTCGTGACGGTCGTCATCGTCGGAGCGGGAATTGGTGGGCTTACGCTTGCTCTGAGTCTGCACCAGGCAGGGATCGCAGCGCGCGTCTATGAGAGCGTCGAGAAGCTGGAGCCTCTTGGAGTCGGCATCAATCTATTGCCGCATGCCATGCGCGAGCTGACCGAGCTCGGCCTCGCCGATGAGATCGCCGAGATCGCCATTCCGACTTCGACGCTCTCCTACTACACGAAACGGGGTCAGCTCATATGGTCTGAGCCGCGTGGACAGGCGGCGGGTTACAACTGGCCCCAGTTCTCGATCCACCGCGGCGAGCTGCAGATGATCCTGTATCGCGCGGTGCTCGCGCGCCTTGGCCCCGATGCAATCCGCACCGACCGCCATTTCTCTGCTGTGGACGAGACGGCGGACGGTGTGCGGGCATCATTCGTCGATAGGCGCACCGGGGCGCCGCGGGAAGTGGCCGAAGGCACCGTCCTCGTCGGCTGCGACGGCATCCACTCGACGCTCAGGGCGAAATTCGTGCCGGACGAAGGTCCGCCGAAATGGAACGGCGCTATTCTCTGGCGCGGTGTGACCGAAAGCACGAGCCTACTCGATGGCCGCACTATGATCATGGCGGGACACGAGCGGCAGAAGTTCGTCTGCTATCCGATCTCGCGCCAGGCGTTCGATCAGGGGCGCGCGCTCGTGAACTGGATTGCCGAGCTGCGCTACGACGCCAGTCATGAGTGGCGCCGGGAGGACTGGAAACGCCCTGGCCGTCTCAAGGACTTCCTTCCGTTCTTCGAGCGCTGGCAGTTCGGCTGGCTCGACGTTCCGGGGCTCATCCGCAATGCGAGTGCCTGCTACGAATACCCGATGGTCGATCGCGATCCCCTGGCGAGCTGGGGCGGCGGGCGGATCACACTCCTTGGGGATGCCGCACATCCCATGTACCCGATCGGCTCCAACGGCGCCTCGCAGGCCATCCTCGATGCGCGCGTTCTCACGCGCGAGATACTGACGCACGGAGAGGTCCCCGAGGCTCTTGTCGCCTACGCGGCGGAGCGCAATCCGGCAACGGCTCGGATCGTGGTTGCCAATCGCGGGAACGGTCCCGAGCAAGTCATGCAACTCGTTGAAGAGCGCGCGCCGGCGGGGTACGGCCGCATCGAGGACGTGTTGTCTACCGCCGAACTTGAGAATGTGGCCGCCGGCTACAAGCAGTTGGCGGGCTTCGATCGCGATACGCTCAACAGCCGAGCGCCCATCGTCGCGATTTCGGACCGCTCCCCGTGAGACGACATCTCCTGTATTCTCTGCAGATCGATTAGCTGTACGTCCATTGCACATGAACGAGCCGGAGTGGCATGTGACATCGCCCTTGCGCAGTATTCTGTTCGGTGCGCTGCTGTTGTTGGCCTGTGACGTCAGGCACGAAGCCAGCGCCGCGCGCATCGAGGTGATCCAGCTCGAGCGTTTCGACAATCAGCACAACGGCAGCATCGACGTCGACAGCGGCGTCGGCCACAACCTGCGCCAGGAAGCGCCGATCGAATGCAATGTGCTGCTGAATGGGGTGGTCGAGGTCGGTGACCTCGAGAGACTGCAGAGTGTCCTCGATCAGCAGAGCGGGCGCCGGCTCGATGACGTACCGCGCCTGTGCCTCAATTCTCCCGGCGGTGACTACCGCGAGGGGCTGCGCGTCGCCCGCTACCTCATGGAAAAGAGCATCGGCACGGCCGTCGCCGAGGATGCCGAATGCTACTCCGCCTGTGCGGTCATCTTCATGGGTGGAACCTTTCCTTGGAAAGGCGAGCTCAACCGCTACCTGCATGTGCGCGGCATTCTCGCCTTTCATGCCCCGTATATTCCGGGGAGTGCAGGTGAGGGCAAAGTCCTCGTCGAAGCCGATCAGATTCGCCTCGCCTTCAGCGAAGGCATCCGCTCCATGTCGGAGTTCATGCGGCTCGGCGTCGGCAACGATGTGAAGCGCATCACGCCGGAGCTGATGTCCGAGATGATGGCTCAGGGACCTGACGCCTTCTACAACGTGGACACGATCGGCAAGGTTATCCGCTTCCGTATTCATCTCTATGGGCTCGATCGCGAGGTGGCGGTCGATGAGCCCGGCATGTGCAATGCCTGCGTGAACATGAACTACTTCGCGGTGGAGCGGTATGGCGCCGGCGGCGATCCGGATATCTGCCGTGGTCTTTCGCCGCCGCGTCGCGAGACGCATCCAAATGGCATTCGCTACACGAGCGACGTGGCGCCGAGAGGCGGGACATGCACGATCGACGTCACCATGGAGAATGGCAAGGTCTCGGCATGGTTCTTCCGCAATGACAGTCAGGAGGAATTCGGAAGCGGGCTCGAGCTTGCCTACTGGTATCTACTATCGCCCTCGACCAGCCTTGCCGAGCTCTCGGAGAAGCCTGCCCGGACCACCAAGGACCGCGATGGCGAGCGCCTGCGTGAGCAGCTCTACCGTTTCATCGCGCTCGAATATCTCGGTCATGGGATGGTCGATCACCGCGGTCGCGCGGATCTCTTTGCACCACGGGTCACCTACTACAAGAGAGGCGTGATCACCCGCGAAGCCGTGCTGGTCGAGAAATCGAACTACTACAAGCGTTGGCCGCGCCGGCAGTTCGAGCTCATCGAGGATAGCCTTCGCGCGAAGCCTGGGCCGAACGACACTGTGGAGATCACTTTCCGCTATCAATACGACGTGTCCAACGACAAGGATGCGCGCGGCGGCATCGGCTTCACGACGCTTGGTATTGCCCGTATCGATGGCCGGTTCGCAATCGTGAGCGAGGACGGTGGCGTCGAGCGCCGTAGTAACTAGTTTCGCGAAAGCAGAAGCGGCCAGCCGGATTAGTGGCTGGCCGCGATTGTCTGCAAGTCGGCGGATCCTACTTCTTCAGTGCGATCCCGCCGCCCGCTGCCTTCGAACATGTCACGGAGAACTTTGCGACATTCGACGCGCGGCTGTACGTCTTGCCGTCCGTGCCCTTCCACGAGAGCTTCATCACGGCAGTGCCTTTCGTCATCTTGCCCGGCTGGCCCTTGACCGTCCGCGATACGACAGAGGTCACGGTCTGGCCCTTCTTCGCCTGCCAGTTGAAAACGTTCGACTTGCTGCCGTCCTCGTAGGAGAGCTGGCCGGTGCCGGCCACGGCGTGCTTCATCTTGATCGTCGCGGCAAGCTTGACGTTCGCCGGGCACGCTGTGGACTGTGTCGGCACGACGGGCTTCAGGGAGAGCGCGCTGACGCTGTCCTCATCGATCGTGTCGGGCCGCTCGACGGTCACGACGAAATCCGAGCCCTGGCTCTTCACCGACTTGACCGTCCACTTCGGGTCGATCAACGACTTGAAGGGCACGGCACTGCGCACGCCGTTTGCCACCGCATCACGCACGCCCGCGGACTTGAGCTGCGCAAGTGCTGCGCCCTCGATGCCCTTGGTGATCTCGCCCTTGATGCGGTTCTCGATCTTGCCGCAGATGCCCGAGAAAGCCTGGCAGAGCTTGCTCGCGAATTTGATGTCGGTCTTGAAGCTCACCTGCGGCGAGCCGATCGAGACCGAACCCTTGTAGGCGACGGGAACGACGGACATCTCGATGCGTGAATTGTCGAGGTGAACGTCGCGCTCCATGTCGAGCGAGCACTCACCCCACTTGCCGAAGAGCCGGCGCACGCACTTGCTCTTAACCTCCTCGCCCTGGCTTTCGAAGGCGATGCTGAGCATGATCCGGTCGCCGGCGACGACCGCCGACAGCTGTGACGTGGTCAAGTCATCGATGTAGTGCTTCAGCTTGCGGTAATCACCGATGTCGAACTCGCTCTCGGGGAGCGAGAACTTCTTGATGCCGCCGCCGGGCATCACGATGGTGCTCTGCTGGTCGAGCCAGCTCGTGCCGTGCTTGGCACCGTAGTTGTCGAGCTTGATCTTCATCGATGCCAGGGCAGCGTTGAAGGCCGTCGAAACCACGACCTTGGGAACCTTGATGTCGGCCGTTTCCGCCTGCGCGCCGCTGCCCGGGAGGAGAAGGGCAATGGCGAGCGCGCCGGCCGTCGTGCGGAGTGCAGTCGGGGTAGGCATGGTCATCCTCGTGGGTTGCGTTCAGGGCGCGCGATTACGTCCGCGCACAACCTCAGTCGCCGCGAGGATGGAAAAGGTTCATTCGCCATAGGCCGGCGAGCGGCGGCCGTCGCCGGCCCCGCAGGCATATCTCTAGCGGCATGATCAATCCGTGACTGTTCCCGGCGGTACAGCGGCCCGAGCACGTCCTCGGTTAGGTCATGAGGGTAAGCCGTCGCCCGAGATCCTTCGGTTTGACGGATCCGGATGATCAAACGAAAGGATACGACGATGTCGAGGAAACTGATCCGCCGCGTTCTGCTCGCCGCACTTGCCGTCGGCGTCGGCGGCACGGCCATGCTGACGGCAGGAGACGCGGAAGCCCGAGGCCGCCGCATCGAGCAGTGGACCTACGAGAGCGACCGCCCGCTGAAGGGCTACGAAGGTTTTCTCTTCCCGGGCTACTACTGCTCGTACCGGCGCTTTCCGGTTCGCACCTGCACGTACGATCGGCAGGGTCGCGAGAGCTGCAAGGTCACGAGCTGGCGTATGGAGCAGTCTTGCTCCTGAGCCGGGCAACTCATGGCACGCCGCACGTATCCCACTTTCGTGTGGCGCGCCGCCCTCGTCGACGTCAAGGCAGTTCCGCCTGACGCTTGCACAGAGGATCGGCCGGAGCCTTGATCTCGCGCGTTCCGCGAAGGTGCCGCTCGATCTTCGCTATGGCCGCCTCGTGCGAGAGGATATCTGCAATCGAAACTTCGTCCGCCTCGACCGATATGGCGCAGCCGCGCAGCCGCGACCATCCATAAACTCGATCGAAGTTGCGGGATGCGGCCGTGACGTCATGATGGCTCGTCGTCGACAACTTCCCGCAAGTGAGGCCGCGCTGAAGCGCCCTTGCGGTCGCTTCACCTGCATCAGCATCGAGGCTCGTTCGTTCGTCGATGATCATTGTGCAGGTTCCTACTCTGACTGTTTTCAGTTGTTGGAGTTAGGGGAGCGCGTCCCGGAACTCGTCGTTGCTAGGCCGATGCGGCATGGTCTGGTTGACTTGGTCCCAGATCTCGTCGGCGACCGTTTTCGCCGAAGCGGGAGCTGCTGCAAAAGCCGCAAGAACGGTAATGGCGATCATCAAGTGTTTCAGGGTCTGCATGGCTTCCTCCAGTCGTAGCGCGATGGGCGGGATGCCTCGTTCGCGTGACCGGCAGTAAACGCCCGGCGCATCAACGGCTCATCAGCACGCCGTCAATGAAAGATCACCGTTTCGTGAGGTCTTTTTGATGCGCGCGTTCAGAGATGGAGCATTCAGTTCGGGGAATGGAGCGAGGTGCTTCGGCGGCGCGTGGCACGTTTAGCCGAGCACATACGACGGCTCAGAGACCGGAGATGTCGTGCTCCATGCCATGTCGGCGTTCCATCGAAGAAGACGCAGTTCGCCTGAATGCGATTCGACAATGGCCGTGCAGCTCTCGACCCAGTCGCCACAATTCAGATAGTGAACATCGCCCATCTGACGGTCGGCCGCGTGGTGTATGTGACCGCAGATGATGCCATCGGCGCCGTGACGGCGGGCTTCGCCAGCAACGGCCTCTTCGTAAGCGCCGATGAAGGCGACGGCCTTCTTGACGCGGTTCTTGAGATAGGCCGAGAGGGACCAATAGCCGAGACCGAGATGGCGGCGGACCCAGTTCAGCGGATTGTTGAGCCAGAGCGCGGTTTCGTAGCCACGGTCTCCGAGGAAAGCGAGCCACCGCGCGTTGCGCACGACGATATCGAACTCGTCGCCGTGCATGACGATGTAGCGTCGCCCTGTCGCGGTCTCGTGGACGCAATTGCGGTGAATGTCGATGCCGCCGAAGTGCATGCCGCAGAAGTCGCGCAGTCCTTCGTCGTGATTGCCCGGAATGAAGACGATGCGCGAGCCCTTGCGCACTTTGCGCAGCAGTTTCTGGAGCACGTCGTTGTGCGACTGCGGCCAGTGTGGCCCGCGGCGGACCCGCCAGAAATCGACGATGTCGCCCACGAGGTAGAAGGTGTCGGCCTCGACGATGCGCAGAAAGTCCAGGAGTGCGGTCGCCTGGGAGGTTCGGGTGCCGAGATGGATGTCGGAAATGAAGACCGCGCGATAGGGCGTGAGGGCGGGGTCGGTAAGGTGCTCAGCGGGAAGTGCGTCTTGCATGGACCCAGCTCCTAGGAGATTCACGTTTCAGCCCGATGACAAATCCCTTACCGCCGCTTCAGGGCGCCTCACCTGAGGCCGACGGCGCCCTCATTCGTCATGCTGGCCGCCCCGCCCGGCTGCCATGCAACCTTGTGTCCGCCCCATTGGTAGGCATTCGCAGTCCAGGCACGCAGCCAGATGGCAGGAATGAGCAGGTCCCTCAGTAGCCAAGCAAAGGGGGCGCGCCAGGAAAGGTGCCAGCCGCCGATCCTCGCGAGAAAGGCCTCGGCGCCGAACCAGAGGGCCGCCAGCCCGGCGACGGCGATCAACGGCGAAACATCGAGGGCTTCAGCCGCCAGGGCCGTGGCTAGCAGCGGCATCGCGCTGCCGGTCAGAAGCTCGAGGGCGAACCAGTGAGGAAAGGTTAACCGGCGAAGCTGCGCCCAGCGAAGCTGTCGCGAGAGGACGTGACTGGCGGAGCGCCGGCCTAGAGGCTGGAAGAAGGGCGGTCCCGCGAGGCGGACACGCAGGCCCGCATTGCGGACGATTTTCGTCGCGGCGGCATCCTCGGCAAGCTCGCCCGCCAACGCCGCTACACCGCCCTGGCTATCGAGCATATCGCGGCGGAACAGCATGGTCTTGCCCTGCGCGAAGCCGAAACCAATGCTGTCGGCGGCATACTGCCAGCGCGCCTGGTAGGTATTGAGGAACGCGCATTCAACCTCCGCCCAGAAGCCCGCCGGGCGGCTCCCGATCGGTGGCGCGCAAACGACGCCTGTGTCTTCCCGCCACGTCGCCTGAACCTGCTCGAGATAATCCGGTGGCAACATGAGATTGCTGTCCGCGAAGACGATCCAGTCGTGCTGCGCCTCGCGCCATCCCTTGAGCATGTTGTTGAGCTTGGGATTGGCACTGATGCGATCGTCGCCGATCAGCAGGCGTGCGCGGACATGCGGATGCTCCTTCATGAGCCGCCGCACGACGCCGACGGCTGGATCGCCCTCCGATGCCGCGCAGAAAAGCACTTCGTGGTCGTGGTGGGAGAGCGCGAAGGAGCTGCGCAGCGTGTCTTCCTCGTGTGCGCCGACATCGCGGATCGTGCGCACGAGGGTAATGCCCGGGCCATGGAACCGCGCCGGCGACGCTGGCCTGCCGCGGAACGCGACGAGGCCGACGGACACGAGGTGGACGAGGCTGGCGATCAGTACGAAGGAGAGAGCAGCAGCGGCAACGGCGGCGGACATTCCTGGCTCGCGGTTGGGTGGTCCAGGACCCTTGTCACCAGACTCACACGACGCGCGTGTGACACTCTTCACGCCAGGGGGACGCCGTCGCTGGATTGGTGCTGCCGCTGTCTCTCCATGGCCTCGATCAGGAGCTGCAGGTTGCGCAATTGCGCGCGAAACCAGAAATCGAACACCGTCCCGATCACGGGTATGGCGCCGATCAGCGCATCGATGGCTGCATTGAGGCTCATCTGGCGCAGCACGCGCCTTTCCGCGCCGAGCTGGTATGCCCAGTGGATGTTACGGATACTGAGAGCTGCCCCGGCGAGGTCCCCGGCAATGGGGACCATGCCGATGATGGGGTCCCAGCCGACACGAATGCGCGTGAACGGGATGCGGTACTCGGCATCGAGCCACAGGCAGGAGCGCTCCAATTGCTCGAAGAGTTTGGCGAAGTCACGAGGCAATGGCGCGTTGCTGAGGGGGATGCCGTGGCGCATGTCCTGGGGGGCGTGTTTGAACGCGGAAAAGCAGATCGCTGCTTCCGCGGCGAGGAGCGAGCTCGTATGTTGGCATATAGCGCGTGGGGATGCTGCTTGTCCTATGCGTTCGCTACTGGAGTGACGGCTGAACACGCAGGCGCGGGCTCAAAGGCACATGTCCGGAATGGTGCCTGGGATTGCGAGGCGGGCCTCAGTGGCTTCGATTACCTGCTGAACGGACACGCCAGGGGCGGTCTCGACCAGCGTTGCCCGGCCTTCCGGGAAGCTGATCACTGCCATTTCAGTTACAACCAGATCCACGGACCTCACCGAGGTGAGTGGCAGTGAGCATTTTTCGAGGATCTTCGGCTTGCCTTTCGCCGTGTGCTGCATGGCGATGATCACACGCTTGGCCCCTGTCACCAGGTCCATGGCGCCGCCCATGCCGGGCACCATCTTGCCGGGTATCATCCAGTTGGCGAGAAGTCCTTTTGCATCCACCTGAAGGCCGCCGAGCACGGTCATGTCCACGTGGCCGCCGCGAATCAGGCCGAAGGACATTGCGCTGTCGAAAGTACAGGCCCCAGGCAGCGCACTTACCGGCCGCCCACCCGCATCGGTGAGCGTGGGGTGCATCATGCCCTCCTCAGGGATCGGTCCAGTACCGATCAATCCATTCTCGGACTGGAAGTACACGTTGAGGCCATCCGGAACGTAGTTGGCGACCAGCGTCGGAATGCCGATGCCGAGATTGACGAGCATTCCCGGCTGCAGCTCCCGCGCGATGCGCTTGGCAATGATGGTCTGCGCTTCCATCGGACACTCACGCGTTGGTGACGAGATAGTCGATCAAAGCTGCGGGCGTGACGACATGATCGGGCGCGATCACGCCAACGGGCACGACATTGTCGGCGGTGACAATGACCGTGTCGGCCGCCATGGCGATGACCGGATTGAAATTTCGCGCAGTGAGCGCGTAGTACAGATTGCCCCGGTAGTCGGCGAGGAATGCGTTCACCAAGGCAAAGTCGGCGCGCAATGCCGTCTCGATGAGATAGGTCTTACCATCCACGTCGATGCGGCGCTTGCCTTCCTCGACCACGGTGCCGACGCCTGTTGGCGTGAGGATGCCGCCGAGCCCGAAGCCGCCCGCGCGAATGCGCTCGATCAGCGTGCCCTGCGGCACCAGATCGACCTCCATCTTGCCGGCGAGCATCTGCTGCTGGGTTTCCGGATTGAGGCCGATATGACTCGCGATGGTCTTGCGGACCAAGCCAGCAGTAACGAGCTTTCCGATGCCTCTGCCGGGCGCTGCGGTATCGTTCGCGATCACGGTCAGATCGCGCCTGCCCTGGCGCACGATCTCGTCGATCAGGCGCTCTGGCGTGCCGACTCCCATGAAGCCGCCGATCATGAGACTGGCGCCATCGGGAATGAGTGCGGCCGCCTCTTTCACCGAGATCGTTTTCATCGCTGCGCCACGCGCGGTGCCTGAGAGGTCACATCACGCGTTTATCTAACGACCGATGATCAAGGCATCGCCATCGGGTCAAACCCTTGCTCGGAGCGGCGATTTCCACGGATCGCTCGGAGCGTCGCTTCTCAACGCCAGCCGAGGGCCGGCGCGACGTGCTTCAGGATCGCCTCTATCACGTGCGCGTTGTAATCGACGCCGAGCTGGTTCGGCACCGTCAGCAGCAGCGTATCGGCTTCGGCAATGGCCTCGTCTTCCGCGAGCTGCTTCACGAGCCCATCGGGCTCTGCGGCGTAGCTGCGACCGAAAATGGCGCGCGTCTTCGGATCGATGTAGCCGATATGGTCGTCGCTCTGATCGCCGCCGAAGTACATGCGGTCACGGTCATCGACCAGCGCGAAGATGCTGCGGCTGACCGAGATGCGCGGTTCGCGCGCGTGCCCGGCAGCTTTCCATGCCGCGCGGTAGGCTCTGATCTGTCCGGCCTGCTGAATGTGGAACGGCTCGCCGGTCTCATCGGCCTTGAGCGTCGAGCTCTGCAGGTTCAGGCCGAGCTTAGCTGCCCACTCGGCAGTTGCATTGGACGAAGCGCCCCACCAGATGCGCTCGCGGAGGCCCTCGGCGTGCGGCTCTACGCGCAGCAGGCCCGGCGGGTTCGGGAACATGGGGCGTGGGTTCGGCTGAGCAAAGCCTTCGCCTTTCAGCACATTGAGGAAAACCTGCGCATGGCGGCGCGCCATGTCGTCTTCGGTTTCGTTTTCCAGGGGCGCATAGCCGAAGTAGCGCCAGCCATCGATGACCTGCTCGGGCGAGCCGCGGCTGATGCCGAGCTGTAGGCGGCCACCGGCAATGAGATCGGCCGCGCCGGCATCCTCGGCCATGTACATCGGGTTCTCGTAGCGCATGTCGATGACGGCCGTGCCGATCTCGATGCGGCTGGTCTTTGCGCCGACGGCTGCGAGCAGCGGAAAGGGTGACGCGAGCTGGCGCGCGAAGTGGTGCACACGGAAATAGGCGCCGTCGGCACCAAGCTGCTCGGCCGCGACGGCGAGGTCGATAGACTGCAGCAGGGCATCGGCAGCCGACCGCGTCTGCGAATGCGGTGAGGGCGACCAGTGTCCGAAGGACAGGAAGCCGATCTTCTTACGGGGCATGGCGGTGGTTTCCGCTAAGGGTGCTCATGAGGACGTGCTGAATGGAGGCGCTTCGCGTCGCCTGGGCACGATTGTTTCCGGATAGATAGTGCGCGTCGCGCCAGTTTGTAACTCCAGCAGCGTGCGTCTACGGAGCCCGTGAGCGCACGCGTTTGGCGCTGAGGCGACGCTGGAGGCCGTCCTAGACGCCGTAACCAAGGATTGCCCCTGGCGCCTCGATCCTCGTATGGCGGCTGCGTAGCCTACACTAGCGACCTCGCGCAACCGAGGCCACCCGACCTTCCACCGGACATGCGCAAGCTGAAGGTGATCAAGGGTGGACGCCAGTGAACAAGCTGTCAGGCTGTCGCGCCAAAGCTGTGGACAAGATGCGCCATTGCGTCTGGTGATTCTACAACACGACCTCGAATCGTCCGATACACGGCGTGGCAGCGGGCGATCTCGCTCCAACTCTCATCCTGAGCCCCAGCGGTTCCCATGACGCATGGGGCGTCAGGGCGCGGTCCTAGATCCGCGCAAGAGGGAAGGAGGTGATTGGAATGTTTCTGCTGCCTATTGCGGTGGTCGCCGTGCGTGAATACGTCCGGTGCCGCCTTGGCAGGTGGGAGCGCGTGCGCGCTCACATCCGCCGTTGGCCGAGGCGCTAGCCTGGCCGCATGAAGGGGGACGGGTGGTCTTTGCTTGCCGGCGACGGCCACCCCGAACCTTCCGGCACTGTGAGTCAATCCGATTCGCGACGCAAGTGAGTCATTTTGACTCACCCCCGGGACCAGCAGGGGGTTTCGGCTTTGCCGACGCAGATTTCGACCACTGGCCAAATTTGTCGTGCCCATACTCCAGGACTGCGCGCATCAAAGCACGGTTGGATTCCATATACGGCTTGTACGCCGTATCATATCCCTGCATCGCATCGCTTTCACCGTTCAAGCGCTTCTGTCCGGCCTTTGCCATCCAGTGCACAAACGCCGCGGCGTGGTAGTTCATCGATGATGCGAGCTGCACGAGCTGTGGGAAGTGAATGGCGCACAGGGCCTCAATTTTTGCCATCGGGTTCACACCCGGCAACTCTCCTTCTCTGAAGGTGTGGTAGTTTAGTTTGAAATCAAGCCAGCGGTCGTGCTCATAGACGGCAGCCACCAGTTCCTCGAATTTGGCAATTGTTCGATTGCGCCGCTCCTCGCGCGTACGAATGACATGGACGCACACTTGCGTCGCTACACCCGAGGCCGCTGCGATAGCGCCACCAACAACCACGCTCCAGAGATCTGCCATTTGCCGCTCTCAATGCGCGCCGTCCTGCGTGCATTGTAGGCGATTCTCTTGGCAAGAATGGTGCCGGCTGAGGGATTTGAACCCCCGACCAACGGTTTACAAAACCGCTGCTCTACCACTGAGCTAAGCCGGCGCCTCGGCCCCGCATCTCGGGCGGTGGCCGAACGGGTGCCTTATACTTGAAGCCATACGCCCCTGCCACCATGTCCGTGCGGGTCGTCAAAGCGCCACATGCCGGCCCTAGCCCTCGGGCGGGCAATGACATATAAGGCGGCACTGCAAGCCCACCTTTTGGACGATGCAGCCCAAACCCGGCGCCGGAGGCGCTTCGGGCCATTACCCCTTGGTGAAAGTGGAGACGTATCATGCCTGCCCCCTGGTCGCCCGACAGCTGGAGATCGAAGCCGATCGTCCAGGTGCCCGCGTTTCCGGACGCGGCCGCTCTGGCCGACGTAGAAGGCAAGCTCGCGACGTTTCCGCCGCTCGTTTTTGCGGGCGAGGCCCGCCAGCTCACGAAGGCGCTCGGCGAGGTGGCCGAGGGCCGCTCGTTCCTGCTTCAGGGCGGCGACTGCGCCGAGAGCTTCCTCGAGCATCGCGCCGACAATATCCGCGACTTCTTCCGCGTCTTCCTGCAGATGGCGGTCGTGCTGACCTATGCCGGCGGCTCGCCTGTGGTGAAGGTCGGCCGCATTGCCGGCCAGTTCGCCAAGCCGCGCTCCTCGCCCGTCGAGAAGAAGGATGGCGTCGAGCTGCCGAGCTACCGCGGCGATATCGTCAACGGTCCGGAGTTCACGCCCGAGGCCCGCATTCCGGACCCGACGCGCCAGCTCCAGGCCTATCGCCAGTCGGCCGCGACGCTGAACCTGATCCGCGCCTTCGCCCAGGGCGGCTATGCCGACCTCGAGCGCGTGCATCAGTGGACGCTCGGCTTCATCAAGGACAGCCCGCAGGGCCGTCGCTTCGAAGAGCTGGCGGGCCGCATCTCGGAGACGCTCGAGTTCATGCGCGCGTGCGGCATCACCGCCGACAACACGCCGCAGCTCAGGACGACGACCGTCTACACGAGCCACGAGGCGCTGCTGCTCGGCTACGAGCAGGCGATGACGCGGCTCGATTCGACGAGCGGCGACTGGTACGCGACGTCCGGCCACATGATCTGGATCGGCGATCGCACGCGCCAGCCGGACCATGCGCATGTCGAGTACTTCCGCGGGATCAAGAACCCGATCGGCATGAAGTGCGGCCCCTCGCTGGAGCCCGATACGCTGCTGCGCCTGATCGACGTCCTGAACCCGAACAACATCGCCGGGCGCCTGACGCTGATCTGCCGCTTCGGCTCGGACAAGGTGGAAAGCCACCTGCCGAAGCTGATCCGCGTGGTGGAGAAGGCCGGCCGCAAAGTCGTGTGGTCGTGCGATCCCATGCACGGCAATACGATCTCGGCGGCGAACGGCTACAAGACGCGGCCCTTTGAGCGCATCTTGAAGGAGGTCGACACCTTCTTCGCGGTGCATCGGGGCGAGGGCAGCCACGCGGGCGGCATCCACGTCGAGATGACGGGTCAGAACGTGACGGAGTGCACGGGCGGCGCGGTGGCGATTTCCGAGACGGATCTCTCGGACCGCTATCACACGCACTGCGATCCGCGGCTGAATGCGGACCAGTCGCTGGAGCTTGCTTTCCTGGTCGCCGAAAGGCTGAAAAACGAGCGTGGCGCCCGCGCCCCTCACGAAGCGTCCATCGCGGCGGCGGAGTGAGTTGAGGCGGAGTTAGCAGGATTGAAAATTGAACGCGGCGCCGAAAGGTGCCGCGTTTATGTTAGCGCCTGACCTAAGCAGTTAGAGCTTCTGCTGAGGCAGCGGCGCCCATCAATGTACTGTCCTCAATATTGGCGCCGCGCCGTCTGCGACCGCTATTAGCGGTTACCTCTCGAAGTCTGGAGGCGAGCGCGTCAAAAAGTAGCGCAGCAGCCTCCGAACAAGGTATTTTGGCGATGACGGTGATTCTCCCTACTACGGGTCTTTCATCCGTCAGGTACAGGTAGAGTCCAGAGTCTTCATTCAGTCCGTTGTCCTCCAACGCTTCAGAGCTCAGCTCCGAAGCGCATAGGAGCGTGTGCTCATCCAAGCGCTCACAAAGGAACTCAGACATGGCTACCTCCGAACGAAAGATGCGGGACAATGCCCGCATTACGGCAAACGATTTGGCGCTCTACATGGTTTCGTCCGACACCATGCGTCTCTCGATAATCAAGAGGAATAAGTATCCGAATAAGTACGCGATATTGCCCTATCAAGATGCCAAGCCTTGGCTCGCTAATTTCCTCGCCGATCCGAGACGCGATAAAACCAAGCTGGCGGATGGAATTGCGGCTTTCCGAAAAAAGGCTGTCGATCCGGCAGTATCTCCGGCCAAGAAGAGCGATGCGCAATTGTGTGCGAATGTCCTTGAGGCGTTTTACGAGGCGTACGGCGCCCTGAGTCTCGGGCAAATCGATTTCGTTCGACCACCCGGAAAGCTTGAGCCCCTGGTCATTGAAGGCGTACAGGTCAGCGCCCCCCTGGATCTGATTGCGCATCAAACCATCAAGGGGGTCGATCTTGCGGGCGGCATTATCTTTCGATTGACGCAAGCAACGGACTCCGAAACCGCCAAGACCCAGCGTGAGTCTCAGGGCTACTATGCTGCGACCATCGCATTTCTTCAGACGACGGCGAAGCGGCCCACTGCTCGGGAGGCGTCCGCACGCATCTCGATGTCGATCGACGTGCAACATCGGCAAGCGTACCAAGCGCGAGTTGGCTCTCGCCGCATCGCTAATCTGTCTGCCGCCTGCAAAATGATCCATGGCTATTGGCCGATGGTTTGATCGACCGGGAAGTCTAAGGGGGACACGGCCAAGCATCACCCCTTAGCTCCCTTGCTCAAAACCTTGGGCTGCGCCTTGGCGTAGCTCAAGATTCTCGCGCCCTTTCGAATCGTTGTCAGGCCGTGTCGGCTTTGCTCCGACCGGTTGCGCATCGATTCCATCGACAGATTAGGTGAAAAGCTGACCGACTTAAGGCTGTGCTGATCTGGTTAAATTTTGGTTACCAGCCGCGTCCGGTTTGCTCATCATGCCGTCCCCGCTCCAGCACGTTGATTCGCTGTAGGGAGCAGACTCTGATTCGGGATTGCAGACAAGAGTCGCACCTGTATGCCCCCCAACTGATCGCTCACAACCCCATCTCCCAAATCTGCCCATTCACGTCATGGCCGAATTCGTCGTGGCGCTCTTCCTTGACGAGCCTGAAGCCGGCCGCCTGATAGACGCGCACAGCCGGCACGAGAATGTCGTGCGTCCAGAGCATCAACGTCTTGTAGCCCCTGGCGCGCGAGAAGCGGATGCACTCGTCGACGAGGCGGCGGCCGAGGCCGAGCCCGCGCGCGGACGGCTCCACGTAGAGCAGGCGGAGCTGCGCGACTTCCGGCGACGCGCGCGAAACGAACACCGATCCCACGACCTCGCCATCGCGCTCGGCGATCCAGGCGCGCTCGTGGGCTGGATCGAAATTGCGCACGAACGCCGTCAGGATTTCCGCGACCAGAGCCTCCATGCGCGGGTCCGTCCAGCCGTACTCCTGCGCGTAGATGACCGCCTGGCGATGCGTGATCCAGCCGGCGTCGCCGGTCTCGAGGCCCCGCAGAATGTACGGCTCCGGCGTCGGCGCGGGCTCACCGAGCAGGCGCGCAATCGTCTTCGTCGCGGTGACGAGGCGCGGCCGATCCGGCGGCGCCACCTTCTCCAGCATGGTGACGACGCCCTCGTGCGAACCGCGATCGAGCGGCGCGAAGGCAGCCTCGCCCTTGGGCGTCAGCGTGATCACGGCGCGGCGGGCATCGTCCTCGGCGGCCGCGCGACGAATGAGGCCCTGTTCCTCGAATTTCCTGAGCATCCGGCTGAGGTAGCCCGCATCGAGCCCCAACTCGCGGATGAGGTCGCTGGCGGTCATGTCGCGTCCATGCGCGAGTTCGTAAAGCACTCGCGCCTCGGAAAGCGAGAACGGGCTCGCCAGCATGCTCTCGGCGAGGAGGCCGAGCTGGCGCGTGTAGAAGCGGCTGAAGCGGCGGACAGCCGCCACGTCATCGGCTGTCGGGGCAACGGCAATCTGGTTCATGGCGCACCTCCTGCCTCCACAGTCAATCAATTAGTTGACTGAGTCAAGTATAAGGCTTTGCCGTCCCGATGCCGCGGATGTGTGGTGGACGTCTTTCCAACTGCTGGCGCGGGGTGCATAAGTGCGCGCCATTCACCAATGCGATGCCCTGGGGAGGAAGCCATGCTGCTCGCGGAAAACCTGAAGAGACTGGGCACGGAGACCGCCTTCGAGGTGCTGGCGCGCGCCGCCGAGCTGCAGCGGCAGGGCAAGGACGTCATCAATCTCGGCATCGGCCAGCCGGACTTTCAGACGCCGGCCCACATCGTCGAGGCGGCCATAAAGGCGCTCCGCGACGGCCATCACGGCTATACGCCCGCGCAGGGCATTCTGCCGCTCCGCGAGTCCGTGGCGAAGGATCTGCACAAGCGCCATGGCGTCGAGGTGAGCCCCGACAACATCGTCATCATGCCCGGCGGCAAGCCGACGATGTTCTTCGCGGTGCTGATGTTCGGACAGCCGGGCGCCGAGATCATGTATCCGGACCCCGGCTTCCCGATTTATCGCTCCATGATCCAGTACTCGGGCGCGAAGGCCGTGCCGATCGCGCTCAGGGAAGAGAATGAATTCGCCTTCAGCGCCGAGGAGGTGCTCGCGCAGATCACGCCGAAGACCTCGCTGATCATTCTCAACAGCCCCGGCAATCCGACGGGCGGTGCGGTGCCGAAGGAGGAAGTGGCGAAACTCGTGAGGGGTCTCGCGAAGCATCCGCATGTCACGGTCATGTCCGACGAGATCTACGGCCAGATGCTCTACGAGGGGCGCGAGTTCGAGAGCTTCCTGCGCTATCCCGAGATTCGCGACCGCCTGATCATCCTCGACGGATGGTCGAAAACGTACGCGATGACGGGCTGGCGCCTCGGCTTCTCGGTGTGGCCGAAGTCGATCGTGGAGACGGTCGTGCGGCTGTGCGTAAACAACCATTCCTGCGTCAACGCGCCGACGCAATTCGCCGGTATTGCCGCGCTCGAAGGCCCGCAGGACGACGTGGTCAAGATGGTGAAGGCGTTCGACGAGCGCCGTCGTGCCATCGTGCCCATGCTCAACCAGCTTCCGGGTTTCACGTGCGTCAATCCAGGCGGTGCGTTCTACGCGTTTCCGAATGTCACAGGCACTGGCATGAGCGCGCGCGAGCTACAAAATAGAATGCTGGAGGAAGCCGGCGTCGCGACGGTTGCCGGCACGAGTTTCGGCATTCACGGCGAAGGTTACATCCGCTTTTCTTATGCCAACTCGATCGAGAACATCCGCAAGGCTATCGACCGCGTCGGTACGCTGCTAATGGAAAAGCGCTGAGATCTAGGCATCCCCTCTCCCGGCTTGCGGGGAGAGGGTCAGGGTGAGGGGCGGCCCCAGATGCGACGATTGCGTTTGCCGCCGCCCCTCATCCCGACCTTCTCCCCGTGCTTACGGGGAGAAGGGGAAAGAATGAGGTACGTGTTTGAGCGAGTCTCCCGATGCATTTTATGCGCGCCGCGTTCGTGAAGAGACGGACGCCGGCGAGCCCGAGCTTGCCATGCTCGGCTCATTCGTCGGCAAGGGCGGCGTGGCCGTCGACATCGGCGCCAACGAAGGCATTTACGCCTTCGCGCTGAGCGAGCTTGGCGCCGTCGTGCACGCCTTCGAGGCCAATCCGACATTCGCGGACTTCGCGAAGCGCTCGCTCGGCAAGCGCGCGACCGTGCACAAGTATGCGCTATCGAACGAGACGGGGAAGGCGTCGTTCTTCGTCCCTCTTGCCGAGGATGGCAGCGAGTTGCACTTCGCTGGCAACCTGAAGAATTCGCATAGCCAGTTCGAGCGTCAGACTGTGATCAAGGTCGAGCTGCGCACGCTCGATTCCTTCGCGCTGACGAACGTGCAGTTCATCAAGGTGGATGTGGAAGGCAGCGAGCTCGAGGTTCTAGAGGGCGCACGCGAGACGATCCTGCGCGATCATCCGGCGCTGCTGCTCGAATTGCTGTCGGGCACCTACAAGGACCCGCTCGCGATCACGCGCGAGGTCTGCGAGAAGTACGGCTACACCGCCTTCGTTGTCGACAAGGGTAAGCGCGTGGATGCGCTGACGACGATCGCCGGCCTCAACTCGAACACGACCTGGGGCACGCCGATCGCAACGCGGAACGTGCTGTTCCTCTGATCACTCGAAGAGTGAAAGCTGATCCTCGGGTTCCTTGGCGGGGCCACGAGGGATGCGGCGATAGCCGAAGCTCACGCGATCGACGAGGCCGGGGTGGCGCGTGCGAAAGACCTCCTCGGCCTTCTCGCGACTCCGCGGGAATTTCTCGCCCCACCAGATGGCGTAGAGCTGGCGCGGATCGCAGCCATAGCGCGCCATCAGATCCTTGCGTCGGACGCGCAGCCAGCGCGCGATCCAGATCTCGATGGCCTCGACCTCACCGAGCGGACGCGGAACGCCTTCGAGCGCGGCGACCGCGGGCGCGACGGCGATATCTGGCATGGCGAGGGATGAAGCGATCATTGGCGGTACACGACTTCGGTCTGACGCATAGGATGACTATACCCTGCCAGAACATTGCGGCAACGCCACGGCGCCGTGCATGACTGCCCACAGCTTCGCCGACGCGAAGAGCATTGCCTATCGCCCACTGCGATGGCACACGGAGCACCGCCGCTCCCTCCTGGAATGCCAGCGTGACAACGTCGACCTCGAATCCGCCCGCGGGAGCTGCCGCGATCCTCATCGTCATGCTCTCGGCGACGACGATCCTTTCGCAGTTCTTTCGCTCGTCCGTCACCGTTCTCGCGCCGGAGTTCATCGTCGAGCTCAAGCTGACGTCCGAGGCGCTCGGGATGGCCAACGCCATCTTCTTCTTCGCGCTCCTGGCGGCGCAGGTACCGGTCGGTATCCTTTTCGATCGTATCGGCGTGCGCTTCACCGTCGGAGGCCTTGCCGCGTTCGGCGTCGCCGGCGCGCTCTGGCACGCGGTCGTGCGGGACGGCAGCGAGCTGATCGCCGCGCGCTTTCTGCTGGGCGTCGGGTTCGGCGGCAGCTTCATGTCGGTTGTCGTTCTCTGCTCGCGCTGGTTTCCGCGCCACCGCTGGGCGACCGCCATGAGCTGGGTGTTCAGCCTCAGCATGATCGGGGTCGGCTTGGCAGGGACGCCGCTTGCTCTGGCTGCCGGATGGCTCGGCTGGCGGACGACGTTCGTCATCATGGCGGGTGTGTCGGCGGCCGTCGGCGTGCTCTTCGTGTGGCTCGTGCGGGATGATCCGCCGGGCCGCGTGGCCGTTCCCAATCCGCCGGAGACGCTCGCTGCTGCGCTCGCCGGCTTCATTGCCATTCTGCGTCTGCCGGGCCTCTGGCGCGTGCTCGGCCTGCAGACGGTCGCCTATTCGGTCATGGCGACCATCATGGGTCTGTGGGCCGGACCTTATCTCCATGACGTGCACGGGTTCGATGCCGTGGGGCGCGGCAATGTGTTGATCGCCATGGCGCTCGCGCAGTTCCTCGGCGTCCTGGCCTTCGGGCCTATGGACCGCATTTTCGACACGCGCAAATGGGTGGCCATCGGCGGCGCCTCTGCAACGATCCTGGTTCTGTTGGGCTTGGCGTCGAACCCGCCGACGTCGCTCGCCATCGCCCTGATCATTCTTTTATGCGCAACGTCCTCTTACGGCATTGCCGTCGTCACCCACGCGCGCACCCACTACCCGGATCATCTCGTCGGGCGCGGCGCGACGACCGCCAACATGGCCCAGCTCTTCGGCTGCGCGATGCTGCCCGTCTTGACGGGCTACATTCCGAGCTGGTTCCCGCAGACGGCCGCGGGATATTCTCCCGTCGCCTATCAATGGATCTTTGCTACCATTGCAATGGCGCTCGGGGCGGGCCTCATGATCTATGCCACCGCGCGGGATATCCGGCCGAGCAGTCAGCTCGGATCTTCAGTGCCGGCCAACAAGAAAGATCTTTCTGGGAGCTGAGAGGAAACGCACCATGCGCACGCGAATGACGGAAGCCCTGACACTGCCCCAGGACGGAACCGCGGGGGCGCTCGCCGGACGCGTCTGGCGCCCCGATGTGGAAGGGCCCTCGGTCGTGGCTGTGCGCGCCGATGGCGTCTACGATATCTCGCGCCATGCGCCGACCATGCGTGATCTTGGCGAACGCGGCGACGCGGCGGCTGTCGTGAAAAGCGGCGCGGGCGAGCGCATCGGCACGCTCGGCGAGATCCTCGCCAACACGCCCGAGGTCTATCGCGATGTGTCGAAGCCCTGGCTGCTGACGCCGATCGACCTGCAGGCCGTGAAGGCGGCGGGCGTGACGTTCCCGCGGTCGATGCTGGAGCGCGTCATCGAGGAGCAGGCGAAGGGCGCACCTGAAAAGGCCGAAGCCATCCGCAAGCAGGTGCAGGCTCAGCTCGGCGGCGATCTGCGCTCGCTGAAGCCCGGCTCGAGAGAGGCGTTGGCGCTCAAGCAGACGCTGATCGCGGCAGGCGCGTGGTCGCAGTATCTGGAAGTGGGCATCGGCGAGGATGCCGAGATCTTCACAAAGGCGCAGCCGATGTCAGCTGTCGGTCACGGCATGACGGCGGGTCTGCATCCCAAATCGACGTGGAACAATCCCGAGCCCGAAGTGGCGATGGTCGTCAACTCGAAGGGCGCGATCGTCGGCGCGACGCTCGGCAACGACGTGAACTTGCGCGATGTCGAAGGCCGCTCGGCGCTGCTGCTCTCCAAGGCCAAGGACAACAATGCGTCCGCATCCGTTGGGCCATTCGTGCGCTTCTTCGACGCCACATTCTCGCTCGACATGGTGCGCGCGCTGGATGTGCATCTGACCGTGGATGGCCCTGAAGGCTTCCGCATGACGGGCAAGTCCTCCATGCGCGAGATCGCACGCGATCCGGCCGACCTCGTCGGCCAGCTCATCGGCAAGACGCATCAGTATCCCGATGGCGCGATCCTTTATCTCGGCACAATGTTCGCACCGAGCGAGGATCGCGGCGCGCCCGGCATGGGCTTCACGCACAAGGTCGGCGACATCGTCACCATTCACGCTGATCCGCTCGGTGCGCTCACCAATGTCATGGCGACTTCCGATCAGGCACCGCCCTGGACCTTCGGCGTTGCCGATCTCATGCGCAATCTCGCCAAACGCAATCTGATCTGATTGAGGCCCCAATGCTCTTCATGGTCATCTCGACGCCGCGCCCTGAGAAGCCATCGACGATGGTGCCGAGCCGCAAGGCCTACTGGGAATGGCTGGCGCCGATCCAGGCGAGCGGCCTCTGCAAGGGCGTATGGGCGCGCACGGGACGCGGCGCTGTCGTCCTTTTCGATGTGCCGGACAACGAGACGCTGCACCGCCTCATGAACGAGTGGGCGGAGATCATTCCCGCCACCTTCGATGTCTATCCGCTCATTGACACCGGTGCGGCCAAGGCCTTCCTCGGCGAGTCCGGCGGATAAAGCAAACGGCCCGCCCAGAGCTTTCTCCAGGCGGGCCGTAGCTGACTATCAGCGGATCATTCAGCCGAAAACTTCGGGATTGATTGCGTTCTCCTTGCGCGGCGCACCGTCGAAGACCGAGAGCACGTTCTTGGCGGCTTCGGCGGACATGCGCTCCATGGCTTCCGCCGTCACGCCGGCGATGTGCGGCGACGCCAGCAGGTTCGGCAGCTTGAAGAGCGGATTGGCCGGATCCGGCGGCTCGCGATCGAACACGTCGAGGGCGGCGGCCGGCAGTGTGCCGTCCGTCAGTGCAGCGTGCAGCGCCTTCTCATCGATGATGCCGCCGCGTGCCGTCGAGACGAGGTACGCCGTCCGCTTCATGGCCTTGAGCTGCTTCGCGCCGAACATCCCGACCGTCTCCGGCGTCTTCGGGCAGTGGATCGTGACGTAGTCCGCGCGCGGCAGGGCGGCATCGAGGTTCGTCACCGGCTCGCAGCCCGCAGCCTTGATCTTTTCCGCGGCCACATACGGATCATAGACGAGGACGGTCATTTCCATGGCCAGGCAGCGCTTGGCGGTGCGCGTGCCGATACGGCCGAAGCCGATGATCAGCACGGTCTTCTCGAACATGTCAGTGCTGATCATCTCGGGCTTGAGGCGATCGCCCCAGCGGCCTTCCTTTACCAGCGCGGAAAGCTCCGGACCCTTGCGCGCGAGCGTGAGCATGAAGCTCATCGCGTGCTCGGCGACCGATGGCGAGTTCGCGGTGCCGGCGATCATCACCGGTACCTTTGCCTTCGTCATGCCCGGGATGTCGATAGCGTCGTAGCCGACGCCCACGCGTGCCACGCACTCCATGCCGCCCGCGGCATCGAGTTCGGCGGGGCGGAAGCGCGTGCCGCCGAGGATGGTCGCATGAACCGGCGCGTGCTTCTTCAGGATCGCGCGATATTCCTCGTCCTGCGCCATGTTGGGGAAAGGTATGGCCTCGACGTCGGGGCGCGCAGCCAGGATCTCCCGGCCCGCATTTCCCATCGAATCCGTGAAGAGCACTTTCTTCTTGTTGGTCGCCATACATTTCCTCCTGGTGGTGTCGCGAGCGGATTACTTTCAGTCCACGTAGCGGACGCGGTCGGAAGCGAGCAGATCCTCGATCCCACCGATATTGGTGAAGCCGTTCCTGATCTTGCCCTGCGTAGCGGCTTCGGCTGCCAGCACTTCCTCGACAGACGGCAAAATGGAGTGGAGGTGTTTCCGCGGCAGCACGACAACGCCGTCGGCATCGCCGATCACGATATCACCCGCCTCGACCAGCACGCCGCCGATCACGATCGGCAGGCCGACCCGGCCCGGCCCGGTCCTGACGCACGAGTTGGGCGTGATGCCGCGCGCGAACACCGGCAGCCCGACGGGCGCAATGCCCGTGATATCGCGCGCCATGCCGTCGATGACGATCGCGGCAACACCCTTGCCCTTGGCGACCATCGTGACGTTGTCGCCGACCACGGCGGATTGCGTGAAGCCCTCGGACGCGGCCATGATCACGTCACCCGGCTGGGCGAGCGCGATCGCGGCGATGATGGCGAGGTTGTCGTTCGGCCCAGTCTCGCAGGGAAGCGCGGTCCCGAGGAACATGGCATTTGCCGGATCGATGGCCTTGATGGCCGCATCGAGTGCGCCGCGGCCTTGCATCGCATCGGCGGCCTGGCCCGTTTGCACGCCCTTGAGGCGGCCGAGCGTGAAGGCATCGGGACGCTGCCACATACGACGGACGGTCAGGAGAGGGGGATCCTTGAGCATTTGTGAAACGATCCTGTAGTAGTGGTTGCTGTTCAAAATTGCTCTATCAGCGGGGCGATCCCACCGCGCCGAAAGTCACGGAAATTCATAGAGGAGACAGCGCGAGGCCGATTTAGGCCCATCGGGCGCCGGGCCCTCCGATGCTGCATCGACATTTCCTCGAGGATGATTCTGTTGCGGCTTGTCGGCGGCGAAATGGTGGCCGCCATTGCCGTCTTTGCGTCTTGAGCAGTCAACTCAGCCGGGTGGTGGCGGTCAACGGTATTCGCTGCAGGCATGGATTGCACACCTGCAACTTCCAGCGTTCAGTCCTTGGCCCGCTCGACGTAGGATCCGTCCTCGGTCATGACGACAATCCGCGTGCCGGACTCGATATGGGGCGGCACCATCACGCGGGCACCGTTCGAGAGCTTGGCCGGCTTGTAGGACGAGGAAGCGGTCTGCCCCTTTACGACCGGGTCTGCCTCGACGATCTCGAAGATCACCCGCTGCGGCAGCTCGATGGCGACAGGCGTGCCGTCGAAGAGCTTGATCGAGCAGCGCATGTTCTCGACCAGCCACTGAGCTGAATCGCCAAGCAAATCCTTGGGCACGACGATCTGATCGTAGGTTACGGGCTCCATGAAGTTGAAGCCCATTTCGTCCTCGTAGAGATAGTCGTAATCCTTCTCGTCGAGGAAGGCGCGCTCGACGGATTCCGTCGTGCGGTAGCTTTTGACGATCTTCACGCCGTCCGAGATGCGGCGCATGTCGATGTGGGTCGTTGGGGTGCCCTTGCCGGGGCGGATGCTCTCGGCCTTGAGGACCGTACAGAGATCGCCGTCGATCTCCAGAACATTGCCTTTGCGGACCTCGCTTGCGATAACCTTGACCACGAAACCGTTCTCCGTCCATTTCCCCGCAGGGGCCGCTGAAAATCTTGGTTTGGCGGGCTTCATAGCTGTTTCGGGGCGCGAGGCCAAGTCAGGCCCGGATCTGATGGCGGGGCGAGGACCGTTCAGACCTTATGACCGACACTTTCCAGGAACGCCCGTGGTGGCAACCGGACAAGCACGCCGACCGGCGGCCGTTCCTGCTCGCGCGGGGCCGGATCAAGGCTGCATTGCGCGGCTGGTTCGAGGACCGGGGGTTCGTGGAGGTCGAGACGAGCGCCCTCCAGGTCTCGCCCGGCAACGAGGCGCATCTCCACGCATTTTCGACGGAATGGCGGGCCGAGGGGGGGGACGCGAGCCCCCTGTACCTACACACCTCACCCGAGTTCGCTTGCAAGAAGCTGCTGGCGGCTGGCGAGCGGCGGATCTTTACCTTCGCCCCCGTCTACCGCAATCGCGAGCGCGGGGCGCTGCACCATCCCGAGTTCACGATGCTCGAATGGTACCGGGCGGGGGAGCCCTACGAGATCCTGATGCGCGACTGCGCCGAGCTGCTGGGGCTGGCTGCCGCTGCTGCGGAGACCGACCTTCTGACCTTCCGCGACGAGCCTGCGGACCCCTCCGCGCCACCTGAGCGTCTGACCGTGGCCGAGGCTTTCCGCCGCCATGCCCGGATCGATCTGCTGGCGACACTCACCACCTCTGAGCCCGATCGCGACCGGCTTGCCGAGCAGGCGCTAGCCGTCGGCGTGCGTGTCGCGTCGGATGACACATGGTCGGACATTTTCAGTCGCGTGATCGTCGATTGCGTCGAGCCGCGCATCGGACGCGGGCAGGCGACGATCCTTATGGAGTATCCGACCGTCGAAGCGGCCCTCGCGCGACCCTCGCCGAACGACCCGCGCGTCGCCGAGCGCTTCGAGCTTTATGCCTGCGGCGTGGAACTCGCCAATGCTTTCGGCGAGCTGACTGATCCAGTCGAGCAGCGCCGTCGCTTCGAGGCGGAGATGACCGAGAAGCAGCGCGTGTATGGCGAGCGCTATCCCATCGACGAGGATTTTCTCGCGGCGCTGGCCACGATGCCGACCGCGTCCGGCATCGCGCTCGGCTTCGACCGGCTCGTCATGCTGGCAACGGGAGCGCGAACCATCGAGCAGGTTCTTTGGGCGCCGGTGGCAGTGTCATGAGCGACAGAGGTGGAACTAAGACGCTGCGGACGCCGCAGGATTTGGTCGATGCAGGCCTTATCGATGCAGATGCGCGCAATGCGGTCGGGAAAGTCGCCGCGCGCTATGCGATCGCCATCACGCCAGCCATCGCCGAGCTGATCGATCGCGCCGATCCGAATGACCCGATCGCGCGGCAGTTCGTGCCGGACGTGCGCGAGCTTGAAACGCGCCCCGAAGAACGCGCCGACCCCATCGGTGACGACATCCATTCGCCCGTGCCGGGTATCGTCCATCGCTATCCAGACCGCGTGCTGCTCAAGGCGACGCACGTCTGCCCTGTGTACTGCCGCTTTTGTTTCCGCCGCGAGATGGTTGGGCCGGGTGGCGAGCAGGCGCTCGCCGGCCCTAAGCTCGAGGCGGCACTCGATTATATTCGCGCCAATCCCGCCATCCATGAAGTCATCGTGACGGGTGGGGATCCGCTGTTGCTGGCGCCGCGACGCATTTCGGAGATCTCGCGCAGTCTCGCGGCGATCCCACATGTTCAGGTGATCCGGTGGCATTCGCGTGTGCCGGTGGTCGATCCGGAACGCATCACGGATGACCTTGTTTCGGCACTCAAGGCGCCGGGCAAAGCCGTTTGGATCGCCGTACATGCGAACCACGCGCACGAGCTGACCGATGCCGCGCGTGCTGCCCTCGCGCTTCTCGCGTCAGCCGGCCTCCCGCTGATTAGCCAGACCGTGCTGCTCAAGGGCATCAACGATGACGCGGAGACGCTGGCAGCTCTATTTCGCGCTCTCGTCGCCCTTGGTGTGAAGCCGTATTATCTCCATCACGCCGATCTCGCGCCCGGAACGGCCCATTTCCGCACGTCGATCGCTGAGGGTCGGGCCATCATGCGCGCGCTCAGGGGCCGCCTCTCCGGTCTCGCGCTGCCGACCTACGTGCTCGATGTGCCCGGTGGGTTCGGCAAGGTGCCGATCGGGCCTGGTTACATTAAGGAATCCGGTGACGCGAGCTTGATAGAGGATGTTTCCGGCGGACTCCATCCCTACCCCATCGGTGCTTTCCCCAAGGATCGGGGCTGACTTTCCGCTACCTCCCTGCGCGCCATCGTGTAATGTGCGCGCCGCCCAAAGAAACGCCAGAGGAAATGCCGTGGAATTCAAGATCGCCAAGCGCCTCCAGCGCGTGGAGCCTTCGCCGAGTATCGTTGCGGCACAGCGCGCACGCGAGCTGAAGGCCCAAGGCCGCGACATTATCTCGCTCTCGGTTGGCGAGCCCGATTTCCCGACGCCGGCGCACATCATCGAGGCCGCCATGGTCGCCGCCAAGCGCGGTGAGACCAAATACACGGCAATCCCCGGTACGCTCGAGCTACGTACGGCGCTCGCCGCGAAGCTCAAGCGCGAGAACGGTCTCGACTACACGACCGACGAGGTCATGATCTCGACGGGCGGCAAGCAGGCGATCTTCAATGCGATCGTCGCGACCATGGAGGCAGGCGACGAGGCCGTCATTCCGGCGCCCTTCTGGATCGCGTATTCCGATTGCGTGCTCTATGCAGGCGCCAAGCCGGTCGTCGTGCCATGCCCTGGCGAGACGAAATTCAAGATCACGCCGGAGATGCTGGAGCGCGCGATCACGCCGGCGACGCGCTGGCTCGTGCTGAACTCGCCGTCGAATCCATCTGGTGCCGTCTACACGCGCGAGGACTATCTCGGGCTCGCCGAGGTGCTGCATCGCCACCCGCACGTTGCCGTCATGGTCGACGAAATGTACGAGCACATAGTTTTCGACGGGCACACCTGCGAGAGCTTCGTCGCCATCTGCCCGGACATGAAGGCCCGCTCGGTCATCATCAATGGCGTGTCCAAGACCTACTCCATGACCGGCTGGCGGATCGGGTTTGCGGCCGGCCCCGCTGAGCTGATCAAGCAGATGTCCAAGCTCCAGGCGCAAGTGACGTCCGGCCCGTCATCGGTGGGACAAGCCGCAGCGCTCGCTGCCCTCACCGGCCCGCAGGACTCTGTCGAGCAGTACCGTGCCGCTTTCGAGGAGCGCCGCGACCTCATTGTCGCCATGCTTAACCAGGCCAAGGGCATCACGTGCGTGAAACCGGCCGGTGCCTTTTATGCCTTCCCGAGCTGCGCCGGCCTCATCGGCAAGCGTACACCGGAGGGCAAAGTCATCGAGAACGACCGCGATTTCGTCATGTATCTCATGAACGGAGAGGGGGTCGCGGCCGTGCATGGGGCGGCTTATGGTGTCTCGCCGCACTTCCGCCTGTCCTTTGCCGCTTCGACCGAGGACATCACGCGCGCCTGTGAGCGCATTCAGCGGGCCTGCGCGGCACTGCGATAAGTGAAAAACAACGGAGGAAACACGTATGGCCAAGCTGCGCGTCGGAATTCTGGGGTTCGGTGAGGCTGGCCAGAGCGTGGCCGCGGGATTGAAGAAGTCGGCGACCGCCGAGCATCCGATCGAAATCTCGACCTGGGACATCCTGCTGCCGAGCAACGAGAAGGGTGCGCCGTTCAAGGCTGTCGCCGACAAGATCGGCATCCGCACAGTCGGCAGCGCGGCGGAGCTCGCACAGGCGAGCGACATCATCCTGAGCCTCGTGACGACGGACCAGAGCCTCGTCGCTGCCGGTCAGATGGCGCCGCACATCGTCAAGGGCACGCTTTTCCTCGACTGCAATTCGACATCACCGGGCATGAAGCGTGATGTCGCCAAGGTGATCACGGCTGGCGGTGGTCGTTCGGTCGAAGCGGCGGTCATGGATCTCGTGCCGCGCTCGCAGCACAAGGTGCCGATGCTGCTGGCAGGCAAGGATGCCGAGGAGCTGATCGGCAAGTTGACCCCGTATGGCGTCGACATGAAGTCTGTCGGTGACGACATCGGCGCCGCCTCGACGATCAAGATGTGCCGCAGCGTATTCATGAAGGGGCTCGATGCCATCCTCATGGAGTGCATGGTCGCGGCCGAGACGGCGGGTGTGACGGACCGCATTGTTTCATCGATGCAAGTGACGATTCCCGAGATCAACTGGCCGGTCTTCATCGGCAAGAAGCTTGGTGGCGCCGCGCAGCACTCCGGTCGCCGCGCCGGCGAGATGCGCGAGGTCGCTGCAACGCTGCGCGAGCTCGGTCTCGATCCGACCATGGCGGAGGCGACGGCGCAGCGCCTGCAGTGGTGCGCCGATCTCGGCATGAAGGAGCGCGCGGCCGCGACGCGCGTACCATCGTCCATCACTGAGTTCGTCGATGACATCCGCGCCGGTCTCGCGGCGCAGACATCGGCGAAAGCTGCCGAATAGCGGATGCTGCGGATCACTGAGCTGCGGTTGCCGCTTGACCATCCGGAGGACGCACTTCGGACGGCAGTGGCGACGCGGCTTGGGGTCGCGTCGGATGATCTCCTGAGCTTCAGTGTATTCCGGCGCGCCTGGGATGCGCGCAAGAAATCCGCGATCAAGCTCGTCTATACGGTCGACGCGGACGTGCGTGCTGAGAAGTCCGTGCGCGCCCGCTTGAAGGACGATCGTCACGTCAATCCGACACCCGATACAAGCTACAAATTCGTCGGGCGCGCACCGGCGAAGCTAGAGAAGCGCCCGGTCGTGATCGGCACGGGGCCGTGCGGGTTCATGTGTGCGCTCGTGCTCGCGCAGATGGGGTTCCGTCCCATTGTATTGGAGCGTGGCAAGGTCGTGCGCCAGCGCACCAAGGACACCTGGGGCCTCTGGCGGCGCGGCGTGCTCGATCCGACGTCCAACGCGCAATTCGGCGAGGGCGGCGCCGGCACCTTCTCCGACGGCAAGCTGTACAGCGGCATCAGTGATCCGCGCCATCATGGCCGCAAGGTGCTGACCGAGTTCGTCAAGGCCGGCGCCCCTGAGGAAATCCTCTACGTCGCCAAGCCCCACATCGGCACGTTCCGCCTCGTCACGGTCGTCGAGAACGTGCGCGCCGAGATCGAGTTGCTAGGTGGCGAGTATCGCTTTGGCACCAAGGTCGTCGATCTCGATCTCGCAGACGAGGGCCGCGGGAAGCGCGTGCGCGGAGTCGTTCTGGAGGACGGCAGCACGATCGAAACCGATCACATCGTGCTCGCCGTCGGTCACAGCGCGCGCGACACCTTCGAGATGCTGCACGCACGCGGCGTCACGATTGTGCCGAAGCCCTTCTCGATCGGCGTGCGCATCGAGCATCCGCAATCGCTGATCGACCGATGCATGTTCGGCCCCTCGGCCGGCAATCCCATTCTCGGCGCGGCGGACTATCACATTGTCCATCACGCGAGTAATGGCCGCTCGGTCTACAGTTTCTGCATGTGCCCCGGCGGCACGGTCGTCGCGGCGACGTCGGAGCCCGGCTGTGTTGTGACGAACGGTATGAGCCAGTACTCGCGCGCCGAGCGCAATGCCAATGCCGGAATCGTCGTCGGCATCACGCCCGATGAGGACTATCCGGGCGGCCCGCTTGCCGGCATCGCTTTCCAGCGACATTGGGAAGCGAAGGCCTTCGCGGCGGGTGGCGACACGTACGCTGCGCCGGCGCAAAGAGTTGGCGACTTTCTCGCAGGCCGCGCCTCGACATCACTCGGCGAGGTCGTGCCGAGCTACAAGCCGGGCGTGGTCCCGACAGATCTCGCGCAATGTCTTCCCGAGTACGCGGTCGTTGCCATTCGCGAGGCTCTGCAAGCCTTTGACAAGCGTATTCCGGGCTTCTCCATGGCCGATGCCGTCATGACCGGCGTCGAAACGCGCACGTCCTCGCCGATCCGCATTCCGCGCGGCGAGGACTATCAGAGTGTCAACACGCGCGGGCTGTATCCGGCGGGCGAGGGAGCGGGCTTCGCCGGCGGGATTCTCTCGGCGGGCGTCGACGGCATTCGCGTTGCCGAAGCGCTCGCACTCGATTGTGCCCTCAGTTCCGCCAAGGATTGAAGGCGGGTTCGGTCGTCGTCTGCCAAGGCTTGAGCTGCGGCTCCGCCTTGGCGGCGGGCCTCTGCTCCGGGGCCGGCCGTGCCGCGGGCTTTGCCGTAGGGCGCGCGGGCGTCGGTGGCTCGGCGCGCGGCGTAGGTCGCAGTCCCAGGCAGCTCACGAAATAGTCCGAGTTCGCCATACGCGCACGCAAACGTGAGGCAAGCACCGACGTGATACGTCCAGGTTCGCCAGCGTCACGGGCAATGGGGTTCGGCAGTGACGCCGCGAGCAGCGTCGCTTCCTGTGCGGTGAGGCGGGAGGCCGGCTTGTCGAAGTGATAGTAGGCTGCCGCTTCGGCGCCGAAGATGCCGGGCCCCCATTCGGCGATGTTCAGATAGACCTCGAGAATGCGCCGCTTGGGCCAGAGCGCGTCGATGGTGAGCGCGACCGGGATTTCGATGGCCTTGCGAACATAGCTGCGCGAGTTCCACAGGAAGAGGTTCTTCGCCGTCTGCATGGTGATCGTGCTGCCGCCACGCGCCTCTTCCATGGCCTCGTAAAGCGCGCCCCAATCCACGCCGCGGTGCTGGCAGAAGCGGGCATCCTCGGACGTTACGACAGCCCGCTGCAGGTACGACGAGATGCTGGTGATCGGTACGGGCGCGTAGAGCACATTCTGGCCCGACAGGCGCGTCGCGATCATGAGCGCGGAGCGCGGCGGGTCGATCCAGCGGTAGGCAACGATCAGCACCAGCACGAGCGCGGCATAGCCGACGGCGAGACCTACCACGATCAGCGCGGCGCGCCGGAAGCGGCGAGGCCATACCGATGACGAAGCTGGGGTTGCGAGCCGCCGCGGGGGTGGAGGCGGCGCGAGAACTTGGGGCGCAGAAGCGATCGCAGCGGCAGCGATCACGGGCGCTCCAAGCGTGCTGATGGGAGCGGTAGGCGTCAGTGCCGATGGGGGGATTGGCGGCGGCTGTGGCACCGGAAGCGAGGCTTCGGCCGCGGGATCCGGCCCCGGTGGCACCGCAGGTGGTTCTTCGACAACTGGTAGCGCGGCAGGCTCGCTTGCCTCGACCGTGCTCTCAGCTGTGGATGCAGGTTCGGCTGGAAGCTCGGGTGCTACAGGCTGGAAGGCTTGGGTTGGCAGCGCCTCATCGACCCGTGTCTCCGACGCTTCTTCGGCATCGCGTGAAAGTGCTGGCGAAGCTTCCGCCGGCTCAGGTGCCCTCTCGACCAGCCGTTCGTTGGCAGTTGCCACCCCCGGGATGGGTGGTGCCATCGGTTCCGGCACTGTGGCGGTCGGATCGATGAGCAGCATGTCCCTGGCCGGTGCCGGCAACGCCTCACGAATGTCTGCAGTGTCCGCGCTGGCACGATCTTCCCCCTGCGGCGCCGTAACCACGATCGGAGGCGGCTGAGGTTCGGGCAGCTCCACGCCCTCATCGGGCCGCGGCCCAATGGGCGGCTCCGGCGCAGGCGCCTCGGGGGTTGCACTGATTTCGGAAACGGGCACGCCGACGACCTCAGTCACGACCTCGTCGGGGATCTCGGCCGCGATCAGCGCCGTTTCCGGCTCGACCGCTGGCTCGGCCATGGGCACGGCCACAGGTCCCGTCGGCGGACCCGTACGGGGCACATCACCGGGCGGCTGCTCACCCGGTCCGGAGAAGGGGCCTCTGAACTCGCTCATGCTCTGCTTTTAACGTATGAAACGCCCGTGACGCCTCGGAAAGAGCATCATAAGAATGGCGCCGGAGCGGCGCACCTCTCCAGGGGCCGCATGGTTCACAAGGAATAGCGTATGGCGTTCGAGGAACGGCTGGGCGAGGTCGCGGCGCTTGTGGAAAACCGCCTCGCCGTGCTGCTTGGCGAAAGCGCGCTCGGCGCCACGCCGCCCGTTCTGGGCGCCGCCATGCGTCATGCCGTGCTGGGCAGCGGCAAGCGCTTCCGGCCGTTTCTGGCCATTGAAGGTGCGCGTGTGCTGGGGCTCTCGGATGCGGCGGCCCTCGATGCGGCGTGTGCGATCGAGTGCCTGCACTGCTATTCGCTCGTCCATGACGATCTCCCGGCCATGGACAACGACGAGTTGCGTCGCGGCCAGCCGACCGTCTGGAAAGCCTTCGACGAGGCAACCGGCATCCTCGCCGGCGACGGGCTCCTGACCTTTGCCTTCGAGCTGCTGGCGCGGCCTGCCACTCATCCTGATGCGGCCGTGCGGGCGTCCCTGGTCCTCGGTCTTGCCGAAGCGAGCGGTGGCGCTGGCATGGTCGGCGGTCAGGTGCTCGACCTTGCGTCCGAGAAAGGCGCGTCGAACCTGCACTCGCTCGCAGGTGTGACAACAATCCAGCGCATGAAAACCGGCGCGCTGATCCGCTTCTCGGCCGAAGCCGGTGCCATTCTCGCCAGTGCCGCCCCCGAGCAGCGCCGCGCACTTCGAACCTTCGGCGAAGCACTGGGTGCCGCCTTCCAGATTGCCGACGATCTCCTCGATGCCGAGGGCGATGCACAGGCGACCGGCAAGGCCGTCGGCAAGGATGCTGCGGCTGGCAAGGCAACGTTCGTCACCGTGCTCGGCGTCGCAGGCGCACGCGCGCGTCTTGCAGAACTCAATGCTGAAGCGCGTGCGGCGCTCGCACCGTTCGGCGCTGCAGCACGCGATCTGACGGCGGCCATCGACTTCGTCAGTAACCGGCGCGGCTGAAGGGTGGCCTTTCACGACGCTCCAGTGCCATAGTGGACCTATAGGTTCCGCTAGATGGACCGGAGCGAAGCTGGGAGGCTGCGCCATATGAATTTTACTGAGCACGCCGGAAAGGCCGTTCTGCGCGCAGCCGGCATTCCGACGCCCGAAGGCATCGTCGCCCGAACGCCAGAGGAAGCCGCGGAGGCCGCGCGCCGCATCGGCAAGTGCGTGATCAAGGCCCAGGTGCCGACCGGCAAGCGCGGCAAGGCGGGCGGCATCAAGCTCGCGGCGACGCCGGATGAAGCCGCCGGCCACGCCCGCGCGATCCTCGGCATGACCATCGGCGAGCATCAGGTCGATCACCTCCTGGTGGACCGACAGGTGAACATCGCGCGCGAGATGTACGCCGCCGTGCTGAACGATCCCGAGACTGAGGGACCGCTGCTGCTGTTCTCGCCCGAAGGCGGCATGGACATCGAAGATATCGCCGCCGAGCACCCCGATGCGCTGCTGCAGGTCGCCGTCGACATCACCAAGGGTCTCGATGAAGAGGCCTTGGCGGCTGCCGTGCGTCGCTACGACCCGCCGGCCGCGAGCGCGATCACGGACATTCTCGTCAAGCTCTACGAGGCCTATCGCGCCAGTGATGCCGAACTCATCGAGATCAACCCGCTCGTGCAGATGCGCGACGGACATTTCGTGGCACTCGATTGCAAGCTGACCATCGATGACAGCGCACTCCCCCGCCAGGAGATGCTGGCTTCGACGGGCACGCCCGACAAGACGACGGACCTCGAAGCGCGCGCCAAGGCGCTGCACCTCAAGTACATCGAGCTTGATGGCGGAGTCGGTGTGCTCGCGAACGGCGCCGGCCTCACCATGACGACCATGGACGCGATCCGTCATTTCGGCGGGAGGCCCGCGAATTTCATGGAGATCGGCGGCGACAGCTACACGAAGGCCGTGCCAGCGTTGGAGATCGTTCTCGCGAACCCGAATGTGAAGGCGCTGCTCGTCAACTTCTGTGGCGCCTTCGCGCGCACGGACGTCATGGCCGAGGGCGTGATCAATGCCTGGCTCCATCTCAAGCCGAAGATCCCGATCGTGTTCACCATCCACGGCACGGGCGAGGACGAGGCAATCGCCATGGTGCGCGAACGCCTCGGCATCGAGCCCTACGATCTCATGGACGATGCCGTGAAGGCGGCCGTCGCCGCGGCAAAGGGGGCGCGCGCATGATCATCGGCGGCAATGAGACCGTGCTCGTGCAGGGCATCACGGGCAAGCAGGGCACCTTCTGGTCGGAACGCATGCGCGACTACGGCACGAAGGTCATCGGCGGCGTCAATCCGCGCCGCGCCGGCGAGCGTCATCTCGATCTGCCCGTGTGGGCCTCGGCGCAGGATGCAGCGAAGGATCAGAAGATCGATGCGGCCGTGATGTTCGTACCGCCGTTCGGCGTGAAGGAGGCCGCGCTCGATATCATCGCGGCCGGCGTCCGAAAGATCGTTTGCCTCACCGAGCATGTGCCCGTGCAGGACACCATGTACTTTCTCGCGGCGGCGCGCGAGCGTGGCGCACAGGTGATCGGCCCGAACACGGCCGGACTCGTGACGACGGGCGTGAACTTCGTTGGTTTCATGCCGGCCTTCAATGCACGCGTCTTCCAGAAGGGCGATATCGGTGTGATCTCGCGCTCGGGCTCGCTCGGCACGCTGCTCTGTCTCAACCTCGTGCAGGCGGGGCTCGGCATTTCATCATTCATCGGTATCGGCGGCGACCCGATCATCGGTACGACGACGCGCGATGCGCTCGTTGCGCTCGACAAGGACCCGGCGACGAAGGCTGTGGCGCTCGTCGGCGAAATCGGTGGTGCGATGGAGGAAGCGGCGGCGGAATACGCCGCGACCATGAGAAAGCCGGTTGCGTCCTTTATTGCTGGCGCCGCTTCGCCGCCCGGCAAGAAGATGGGGCACGCGGGCGCGATCGTGATGGGCAATCGCGGTTCTTATGCGGGCAAGAAGGCGGCGCTCGAGGAAGCCGGCGTCACCGTCTGCGCGACGCCGAACGAGGTGCCCGGCGTGCTCAAGTCGCGGCTGAAAAGGTAAGCGTCAGCGCCCGATCAGCCGCTCGATGGCGGGGATGAGCTCGTCGTAGTGCTCGATGATCGCGTCGGGCGCGAGTTCGCGCACGTGGACGTCCGTATAGCCAAACGTCACCGCGACGACCGGGATGCCTGCTGCCTTGGCCGTATCGATGTCGGTCTTGCTGTCGCCGACCATGATTGCGCGCTTCGGGTCGCCGCCGGCCATGCGGATGGCGCCGAGGAGGTGATCGGGGTGCGGCTTGCAGACGGGAAAGGTGTCGCGGCCGGCGAGGGCAGCAAAGCGCGAGCGCAGTCTAAGATCGCCCAGCAGTTGCTCCGAGAGAGAGGCCTGCTTGTTCGTGCACACGGCGAGCCGGGCGCCACGGGCAGTTAGAGTGTCGAGCGAGGTCTCGAGCCCGGGATAGGCGTGGCTCGTCGCGGCAATGTTCGCCGTATAGTAGGCGATGAACTGCTCGAAGTAGGCGCGCGTTTCATCTGCACTCAGCTGCCGGCCGTAGTGCTTGAAGCCCATAGTGATCATCGCGGCCGCACCGAAGCTGATCGCCGGCCGTATGAGTTCCGGCGCTACCGGCGCAAGATCCGCGCTCGCGAGGACGTGGTTCGTTGCGGCGATCAGATCCGGCGCGGTCTCAACGAGCGTTCCGTCGAGATCGAAGGCCACGGTCAGGTCACGCATGAGCGGATTTCCTCGAGGTGCTTGCTCATGCAAGCTGACTGCGGTAGAGTGAACAGAAAGAGAACGTGCGCTGTTGGGCTGCGATCGCAGATGACGCCGTGGTGCCCGCTCCGAGGGAGTCGTGAATCTGGTGCATAAGCATCGGTTCGCCGCAGGGCCTGGGTCGGTCAGAGCCTAGATAGCGCGTACTCTCTAATGGACGAATCGGGTTCCCGAAAGCTGGCGTGAACGCGCGGCTGATGCTGCACAGACGCGGCCTGGGAGCCAAGCAAAGGAGTGAGACCATGGCCGGTTCCGTGAACAAGGTGATCCTGATCGGCAATCTCGGCAAGGATCCCGAGATCCGCCGTACCCAGGACGGGCGGCCAATCGCCAATCTGCGCATCGCGACAAGCGAGAGCTGGCGCGACAAGAACTCGGGCGAGCGCCGCGAGAAGACCGAATGGCATTCGGTCGTGATCTTCAACGAGGCGCTCTGCAAGGTCGTGGAGCAGTACGTGAAGAAGGGCTCCAAGGTCTACATCGAGGGCGCGCTGCAGACGCGCAAGTGGCAGGACCAGCAGGGCCAGGAGCGTTATTCGACCGAGGTCGTGCTGCAGGGGTTCAATGCCGTGCTGACCATGCTCGACGGGCGTCCCGGTGGCGGCATGAGCGACAGCGCCCAGTCCGACTACGGTAGCGACGACGGCGCCGGCTACGGTGGGGGAGGCGGTTCCTCCGCTCCCAAGCGCTCGGGTGGGGGCGGCTCGGGCGGCAGCAAGGGTGGCTTCGACAAGAAGCTCGACGACGAGATTCCGTTCTGAGCTGCGATCGCCCCGCTTAGTTCAGTGCCCACAGATAGACAAGCGTTGCGCCGATGCCCAGGGCGGTGCGTACTGCGTGCTGCCGCCCCCATTTCTCGATCGTCGCACGCGTCTCGGCATTCGCATCTTCGATCTCGGTCGCGTTGAGCTGCTTGTTGGTCGGCATGATGCCGATCAGCATATAAGGCCAGTTCGCAAGAATGAGGACGGCGCCGAGTGCCCAGAGCCATTCGCCCGCCAGCAGGGCCGTGAGCAAGCCTAGTACGCCCGACATGGCCGCGAGGCTACTCTGCATGCTGAAGCCGGCCGCGTAGCTCGGCTTCCATTGCTTCAAAAGGCTGCGGTCATCGAGCTCGAGCCGTGCCGGCTGCTCGGCGAAATTGATGTAGAAGGCCGCGCCGGCGAAGGCTGCGGCGAGGATGAGCGCCAGATGGCCGGTTAGCATGAAGCACCTCCTCTCAGGCCAGACACTCAGGCCAGCGAAGATGCTATAACGCGCTCAGGCGCTCCTAGAGCCATTCAGCGTAAGTTGGAATCTGGGGATTCTCAAATCAGTCGGCTTCTGATTCAAGATGCGTGCTGGAGCTGGAGGCCAGCACGCATGGCGAAGCCCTATTCCGCTGACCTGCGTACGCGCGTCGCCGCAGCCATCGCCGACGGCGAGACCTGCCGCT